>Ga0222420_100014_pt1 | contig 604096 bp, 560 predicted proteins | sample 3A2ome_FD_182470 | JGI IMG/M metagenome (GOLD analysis project Ga0222420, IMG submission 182470) | Enriched microbial communities from leaf-cutter ant dump, University of Wisconsin, Madison, United States - 3A200A (version 2) | ecosystem: Environmental > Terrestrial > Nest > Insects nest > Nest... | reverse complement strand
GGGAGACGGCGGCAACCATCGGAATGGTGGCCTGGCCGCCGCAGGTGACCATGTTGACGTTCATCTCGCGCTGGCCGACGTGCTGGGCGAGGTTGACCGGCGGCACGCAGTAGGGACCGATGGCGGCAGGCGTCAGGTCGATCATCAGCACGCCCAGTTCATTCAACTTGCGGCTGTTCTCGGCGTGCACGTAGGCGCTGGTCGCGTCGAAGGCGATCTGGATGTTGTCTGCCTTGACGTGCGGCAGGAGGCCATCGACGCCACCGGCGGTGACTTTCAGGCCCATCTCGGCGGCACGCTTCAGGCCTTCCGATTCCGGGTCGATGCCGACCATCCAGGCCGGCTCCAGGAATGGGCTGCGCTTCAACTTGTACAGCAGGTCCGTGCCAATGTTGCCCGGGCCGATCAGCGCACATTTGATCTTGTTGGTCATGGGGGTTTTCCTTGTCAGGGGGTTCAGCAGATGGTGGACACGATCCCGCCCTCGACGCGCAGCGCCGCCCCCGTCGTCGCGGCGGCGCGGCCGCTGCAGACGTAGGCGACCAGCGCGGCGACTTCGGCCGGGTCGATCATGCGTTTGATGAGGGAAGTCGGCCGGGCCTCGGCGAAGAAGCGCCGCTCCATCTCGTCCAGGCCGATGCCTTCGGCGGCGGCGAGCTTGCCGAAGAAGTCGGCGACGCCTTCCGAGCGCGTCGGGCCGGGCAGCACGGCGTTGACCGTCACGCCGGTGCCGGCGCAGTCCTGCGCCAGTCCGCGCGAGACGGCGAGCTGGGCCGACTTGGTCATGCCGTAATGCACCATCTCGCCCGGCGTGTTGATGCCGGATTCGCTGGAGATGAACACCACGCGTCCCCAGCGGTTGGCCTTCATGGCCGGCAGGTAGTGGCGCGACAGGCGCACGCCGCTCATCACGTTCACTTCGAAGAAACGCAGCCATTCGCTGTCGGGAATGGCGTCGAAGGGCGAGGGGTCGAAGATGCCGAGGTTGTTGACCAGGATGTCGACGGCCGGCAGTTGCGCGGTCAGCGCGGCGACGCCGTAGGCCGTGCCGAGGTCGGCGGCGATGCCGTCCACCTCGGCCTGCGGAACGAGGCCTTTCAGCCGCTCAACGGCTGCCTCGACATCCTGCGGTCGACGACCGTTCAGGGTCACTTTTGCCCCTTCGCGCGCCAGTTCGGCGGCGATGGCGAAACCGATGCCACGGGTCGAACCGCTGACCAGGGCGCGCTTGCCGGAAATTTGCAGATCCATGGTGGTCGACCGCGGCAATCAGACGAAACGCACGGAGCAGCCGCCGATGCCGCCGACGGTCACACGCAGGCTGTCGCCGGCACGGACCGGGAACAACGGCGCCAGCGACCCCGACAGGATGACCTCGCCGGCCTTCAACGGAATGCCCAGACGGCCCAGCGTATTGGCCAGCCAGGCAACGGCGTTGACCGGCGAGCCGAGGGCGGCGGCCCCGGCGCCGGTACCGATGATCTCGCCGTTCTTCTCGACGACCATGCCGCACAGGGTGAGGTCCAGACACTTCGGATCGACCAGCCGGTCGCCGAGGACGAAGACGCCGCAGGAAGCGTTGTCGGCAACAGTGTCCTGAATCTTGATCTTCCAGTTCTCGATGCGCGAATCGACGATCTCGAAACAGGCCATGACGCCCTCGGTGGCGGCCAGTACATCGGCGTTGGTGACGCCCGGGCCCAGCAGATCCTTCTTCAGCACGAAAGCGATCTCGCCCTCGGCCTTCGGCTGGATCAGCGTGTCCATCGGGATCGACTCGCCCTCGTTGTAGACCATGCCGTCGAGCAGGTAGCCGAAGTCCGGCTGATAGACGCCGAGCATGTCCATCACCACCTTGCTGGTGACGCCGATCTTCTTGCCGATGATCTTTTCGCCCTTGGCCAGACGGCGCGACAGCATCCGCTGCTGGATGTGATAAGCATCCTCGATCGTGATGTCGAAACCACGCGAGGTCAGCGGGCTGACCGTCTGGCGGTTGGCCAGCGCTTCGTAGAGTTCGTCGCCCAGTTGCAGGATTTGTGCTTGTTCCATCGTTGTTTTCCTCTGAGGTTTCCTTGCTCAATCGGCCAGAAAATGACCGACCAGATGGTTGAAATCAGCGCTGTGCTCGATCTGCACCCAGTGACCGCAGCGGCCGAAGACGTGCAGTTGCGAGTCGTCGATCCAGCGGTTCAGGGTCAGCGAGTTGGCAAGTGGAATGACCCGGTCGTCGCGGCCGTGGATGATCAGCGTCTTGTGCTGGATCGCCCGGATGTCCGCCTCGGCGCTGGTCAGCGCATCGACCCAGCGCTGACGCGGCGCCGGGAACATTGCCGCGAACGACTCCTGGAAGCCCGGGCGGATGCTCGCCTGGTAGCGCAACTCCGCCAGTTCATCGGTGACCAGCCCGCGGTCGTGGGCGAAGATGTCGAGCAGGCCGCGCATCGCCGCCAGCGACGGCTGATAGCCCCACACCGCGTCGAGTTCCGGCGTGATCGCGAAAGGCACGCCGACACTGCCCATCAGCACCAGCCGGCGCACCCGCTGCGGATGGCGGATGGCCAGCGCCAGCGCGATGGCGCCGCCGAAGGAATTGCCGATCAGGTCGGCCCGTTCGATGCCCAGCGCGTCGAGCAGGCCGATGGCGTGCGCCACCCAGGCATCGATGCTGTAGTCGCACCCGGCCGGCCGCTCGGTATAGCCGAAGCCGAGCATGTCGGGCGCGATGGCCCGACAGCGCTTGCCCAGCGCCGGCAGTACCAGTCGCCAGTTGGCCCAGGCGGTAACCCCCGGCCCAGAGCCGTGAATCAGCAGCACCGGCGCCCCGCTGCCCACATCGTGGTAGTTGGTCTCGATGCCGGCAGCGACGATGCGCTGGCCGATTTCCGGAACGTTCGCGGACATGGCTCGCCTTACAGTTTGATGCAGACGTTCTTGAGTTCGGTATAGAACTCGAGCGAATGCACCCCACCCTCGCGGCCGATGCCGGACTGCTTGGCACCGCCGAACGGCGTGCGCAAATCGCGCAGGAACCAGCTGTTGACCCAGACCAGGCCGGCTTCGATGCGGCCGGCAACGCGGTGGGCGCGCGTGACGTCCTGCGTGAACACCGACGCGGCCAGGCCGTAGGTGGTGTCGTTGGCGCGGCGGATGACTTCGTCCTCGCTGTCGAACGGCATCACTGTCGTGCAGGGCCCGAAGATTTCCTCGCGGACCACGGCTGCGTTGTCGTCCAGCCCGGTCCAGATGGTCGGCTGCACCCAGGCACCGTTGGCCAGTTCCCCCGGCATCTCGGGAATACCGCCGCCGGTGACCACGGTGGCGCCTTCGTCGACCGCCTTCGCGTAATAGGACAGCACCTTGTTGCGATGTTCCTGGCTGATCAACGGCCCCATGTTGGCGCTTGCATCCGACGGGATGCCCAGCTTCAGCTTTTCGGCCCCGACCTTCAGTGCGGCGACAAAAGTGTCAAAGAACGGACGCTCGACATAGACGCGTTCAGTCCCCAGGCAGACCTGGCCGCAGTTCGAGAAGCAGGAGCGCAGCGTGGCCTCGATGGCAACCTCGAGATTGGCATCGGCGAAAACGATGGCCGGGTTCTTGCCGCCCATTTCCAGCGACACCGGCCTGGCGCCCTCGGCGGCGGCCTTCATGATCGCCGCGCCGGTACGCGTCTCGCCGGTGAAGGTGATGGCATTGACGCCCTGATGGGTGGTCAGGAATTCGCCGGCCGAAGCCGGGCCGAATCCGTGGACGACGTTGTAGACGCCCTTGGGCACGCCACAGGCGTTCATCACTTCGCCGAGCAATGCTGCGGTCGACGGCGTTTCTTCCGAAGGTTTGACGACCACTGCATTGCCGCAGGCCAGCGCCGGGCCGACCTTCCAGGTCATCAGCAGCAACGGCAGGTTCCACGGGCAGACCACGCCGACCACGCCGACCGGGCGACGCGTCGAATAGTTCAGCGCCCCCTTGCCGTCCGGCGTGGCCATTTCGAAAAATTCGGTCGGCGCATTCTTGATCACGTCGGCGAAGATCTTGAAGTTGGCGGCGCCGCGCGGGATGTCGATATGCGACGCCAGGCTCTTCGGCTTGCCGGTGTCGGCGCATTCGGCTTCGAGGAATTCGTCGAAGCGGCGATTGATCTCGTCGGCAACCTTGTTGAGGATGTCGGTCCGCTCGACCACGGTCATCCTGCCCCACGGACCGTCAAGCGCCGCGCGCGCGGCACGGACCGCGGCATCGACCTCGGCCTTGCCGGCCTCATGCACCATGGCGATCAGCGAATTGTCGGTTGGCGTCCGCTTCTCGAACTGACGCGCGGTGGCGATGAATTCGCCGTTGATGAAATTCAGGATCTGTTTCATTCCCTTTGGATTCCTTATCCGTTGTTGTTCTGTCAGGCCAGTCCGATGGCGACCAGGCCTGCCCGGGCGCATTCCTCGTCCTCGCTCTCCGAGGCACCGGAAACGCCAATGCCGCCGATCCACTCGCCACCCTCGCCAGGAATCGGCAGGCCGCCGCCGAAAATGATCAGCCGCGGCTGGCTGGCAAAGCCGAACTTCATCCCGTCGTCGTGTCCGACCGCCCCCATCCAGGCTTTGGTCGGAAAACCGAAACTGGCTGCGGTATAGGCCTTGTCGATGGCAATCTGGATCGAGTGGATGAAGGCGCCGGGCTGGCGAAGAAACGCCATCAGGTTGCCGCCGCGATCGACAACGGCAACGTTGATTCGCCAGCCGCGGCCGACGGCATGGGCTACCGCCGCACGGCAGGCGGCAGCCGCCGCCTCGTCGGCGATACCCGGCAGGCTGACGGCGACCTGCATCAGCTGACCACCGTCAGGAAGCGCTCGTTGAGCTTGCGGTCGTGGTAGAAGACCGCCGCGCCGACCTCGTCCATGGTCCACTTGGTCGGCTTCTGATCGGGATAGCACTGATAGCCGCCGCAGAAGGTCTCGAAGCGATTGCCCGAGGGATCGAAGGCGTAGATCGTCGTGCCGCGGGTGACGCCGTGGCGGGTCGGGCCGATGTCGATGGAGACGCGGTTCATCGACATCAGGTCGGCGGCGCGCAGCACCTTCTCCCAGCTTTCCAGCAGGAAGGAAACGTGGTGCAGCTTGCCCGGTTCCGGATGGCGGACGAAGGCGATGTCGTGCGCCTTGATCGACGTGGACAGCCAGATCGCCAGGTCGGTCTTGCCGTCCTCGAGCTGGATGTGTTCGACCAGGTAGAAGCCCAGCACATCCTGCAGGATGGCCTGCGCCTTCTCGATGTCCGGCCCGTAGAGCAGGCAATGGTCGAGGCGGATCGGGGCGATGCCTTTCTCGGCAGCGGCCGTCCAGGCTTCCGGATTGACGTCGCTGAGGCCATTGCCGACTTCGCTCTTGTGAGCATACAGCTCGATGTCGTGACCGGTCGGCAGCGTGAAGCGGACGCGCTCGCCGGTTTCCAGCAGTTCGCCGGCCGGAATGCGGCGGGTGGCCACGCCATAGGCGTTGAGGTCCTTCTCGAACTTGTCGAGGGAGGCCGCGCTATCGACCTTGAAGGCGAAGAAATCGATGCCCGCGCTATCGGCCTGACGCAGGATCACGCTGTGGTGATCGCGCTCGTCCCAGGCCTTGAAATAGACACGCCCCTGCGTATCCCGGCCGGTCTCGGCAAGCCCCAGCACGTTCGAATAGAAATCCACGCTCTCGTCGAGATCGAGCACTTTCAACTGAATGTGTCCGGGACGAAGTACGCCAGTCATTGCCATTTGTCTGCTCCTCTTTCTTTGGTGTGGTGACCGCACTGCCGTGCAATCGATTTACTATTACGATATTTTGTGACAATCTCGATGTCAACATATTTTCTCGAGATTTTAAAGATGATCGAAAATCTGGACTACCGCGGTAAAATCGCGCCACTTTCAGCAGCCACCCAAACATCATGAACATCAGCAGCGCCAGCGACGGCCTGGCGATCGAACCGAAAACCCTGGCCGAAGGAGCCTACCGGGCCCTGCGCCGCGACATCATCGAAGGCCGCCTCGCGCCGGGGGAGAAGCTCCGCGTCGAGCATCTCAAGGACAATTACGGCGTCGGCGCGGGGACTTTGCGCGAGGCGCTGTCGCTGCTGATCTCCGATGCGCTGGTCGTCAGCCAGGGACAGCGGGGATTTCGGGTGGCGCCGGTCTCCCTGGCCGACTTCGACGACATCACGCGCACCCGCGTCATGCTCGAATGCGAAGCGCTGCGACAGTCGATCGCCATCGGCGACGATGCCTGGGAAGCCGACCTCGTCGCCGCCTTTCACCGCCTGGCACGGGCGGAGGAAAAGCGCATCGGCAGCGAATCGCGCGAGGAATGGGAAGAACGCAACCGGATCTTCCACGAGGTGCTGATCTCGGCCTGCCCGTCGCGCTGGCTCAAGCATTTCCTCTCCCTCCTCTACCAGCAGGCCGAGCGCTACCGACGCCTGTCGCTTTACCTGCAGCCGATTCCGCGCGACATCCACAGCGAGCACGAATCCCTGCTGCAGGCGGCGATCCGGCGCGATGCCGAGGGTGCTGCGGCAATCCTGTCCGAACACATCCTGTTGACCTTCCGCTCGGTTCAGGCCATTCCGGCCGAGCAACTGAACCGGAAAAATCCGGCCTGAACCGGGCACGGCCTTCAAGGGCCCGGTGAAAACGCCGGTTGCACGGCCGGCCGCGGTCGACAGACGTTTTTCGCCATTTTTCCCAACACCCGCAGGCGGATGTCGCTGGTCGGCCTGACCCGGCAAGCCAGGACACGCCCTTCGGCTTCTTCCTCGGCGCTCACGTAATCGCGGCTCATCACCCGCTTCAGATAGGTGCCGGCAACGATTTCCACCTTGCAAACGCCGCAACCGCCGCCCCGACAACCGACCGGAATACCTTTCTTGCCGAGGCGCTCCATGCCGGCCAACAGCGACTCACCGGGCGCACAGCGAAAGACCTCGCCCGTTTCCTCGATCAGCACATTGAAATAGATCATGTTCGCCCCCGGTCCGCTCAGATATTCCGGAACAACGGACTTTTGAGCTGCTGCGAAGCATCGGCCGCGGAAAAGAACTTCTCCATGGTGATGTCGCGCTCGAACAGACGCCCCTGCATCAGCGTCGCCACGCAGGCTTCGATCATCGCCGGCGGCCCGCACAAGTAGGCCTTGTGGCCGCGGAAATCGTTGTTGAAATGCCGTTTGGCAGCATCGTGAACGAAACCGCGCAGGCCGTGCCAGTCGCTGTCCGACGATTCGTCCGACAAGGCTGGCACATAGGTGAAGTTCGGGTGACGTTCGGCCAGCGCCCGGAACTCGGCGTCGTAATAAAGCTCGACCCGGCTGCGTTGACCGTAGACCAGCGTGATCGGCAGTGTGCACCCGTCGTTCAACAGATCCTCGATCATCGATTTCGGACTGGACAACCCGGAGCCACCGGCCATGAAGATCATCGGCAGCTCGGCCGATTTCTTCACGAAGAAGCGACCGTAAGGACCGCTCAGACGCAAGCGATCGCCCACAGCCAGCGACTCGTGCAACCAGGTCGTGACCTGCCCGCCCGGTACGATGCGCACGTTCAGTTCGATGACATCCCCGGTCCGGGGTGCGTTGGCCAGCGAAAACGCCCGCGACACCCCGCCCAGCGCATCGATTTCCAGGTTCACATACTGTCCGGCCTGGAATTGCATCGGGCGATCGAGCTTGAGCCAGATGCCGCGGATGGTTGGCGTCAGGGCTTCGGTCCGGACGACTTCGCCGGCATAGTCCTCGACCGGCAGGTTGAGCGAATCGGGATCGTCCTCGATCTCCGCTTCGATGACGACATCCGATTCCAGACGCGCGCAGCAGGCCAGGCATTTGCCTTCCTCGCGCTCGAAATCCATCAACGCAAAGGTCGACGCTTCGCCGTGGTCGATCTCGCCGTCGGTGACCTGCACCTTGCAGGTCGCACAAAGACCGTGGCAGCAGGCATGCGGCAGGTAGATGCCGGCCCGCAGGGCGGCATCGAGGATGGTCTGGCCATCCTCGACTTCGATCGTCTGGCCCAGCGGTTCAATGGTCAGTTCGTAGCTCATGCCGCCCCCGGCTCAGAAATACGTACCGTTGCCGTTCAGGCCGGGTGTCTGCAGACGCAGCGCATCCTTGTGCTTGAGCCCCTGCTCGGCCAGCGTCTTGTTCATGTCCGGGACGAAAGGCTGGCCGGACTTGAGCCAGCGAACTGTCGAGAAATCGATTTTTGCCCAGTCCGGGTGTCGACCGTAGGAATGCGGCAGGTGCTGCTCGACCAGTTCTGAAAACTTCGTTTCCGGCGGCAGGCAGTAGGCGAATGGCGCACAGAACATCAGGTGATCGTCCCAGCCGACATAAAGCAGCTGGTTGCCGTGGAACTTGTCCTGGGTATCGGCGGCCGGGAAGTGGTAATCGTAGAGGGCTTTGACAGCCATGTTTGTCTCCTTTTGTTTTTGCCCGGGAGCACGGCGGCCCCCGGCTTTCTCTGATCAGGTGTTCTGGGTGGCCATGCCGCGCCAGGCGGCGAAGTTGGCCTGGTCGCCGGAACCTTCGTAGTCCATGTTGTCCTTGCCGTTCTCCAGGTGGTACCACTCGAGCACCTTGAGCAGCGGATCGAAGCCCTCGACCGTCGGATCGGTGCCTTCCGGCCAGCAGTTGCCCTGGAAGATCTGGTGCACCGGCAGCCAGGCCTGGATGTATTTCTCCGGCTCGTCGTCGAAGATGTGCTGACAGCCGTCCGAACAGGTGTGGTACTTCTCGCCCTGGTACTCGGATTCGCGGTAACAGATCTTGGTCGGGTCGTCCGGCTCGGTGAACACCATCGGGATCTGGCAGACCTGACACAGCATCGGCAGCGTGTTGTTGTAGAAACGCTCGCCCTTGTCGGCCATCTCGCGCCACTGGGTGAAGCGCGGCCGGTAGTACTTGTCGAAGGTGTTCGGGTACTTGGCCGACAGCCAGTCCATTTCCTCGTCGTTCGGCAGCCAGGTGTGGAAAGCCGAAGCGTGGGCGTACTGGTAGAAGGTGGCCCAGGCCTGGTGCGAGATGTGTTCCTTGTCCACGGTGCATTGGGTGATGCAGTCGGGCACCTTGATGCCGTACTTGGCCAGGTCGTTGAACAGCGCACCGCCGTTCTGCTCGAAGTAGATTTCCCAGGCTTCCTTCCAGCTCATCACGCGCTTCGGCAGCATGTAGTCCATCATCATGCCGACCAGCGTCAGCACGCGGATGCCGCGCCAGGCCCACTTGTCGATCCATTTCTGGACGATGGGCAGATTGTCCGGGTCCTGCTCGAGCATGAACTTGATGCACTCGAGGCCGAGCGTCATGTGGCGGGCTTCGTCGGACTGCGCCGAGAAGCCGAAGGTCACCGTCGCCATGTCGCCGTTATAGGCGGCGCCGGACATGAAGGGCACGAACAGCAGGTTGGTCAGCACGTATTCGAAGGAGAAGCCGATGGCGATCATCCATTCGAAGGGGCCGGCGCTGAAGGCATCATCGAAGAAGGATTTGGGCACCGACAGGTACCAGACGCGTTCGATCTGGTGCGTGGCACCGGCGTGGAAACCTTCATAGAACTTGTTGTAGTTCGACAGCGCATGGATCTGTGTCTGCGCATGGCGAATCTCGTCGATCGACTGCATCAGGCAGGCGACACGCGGCCCGACGCCGGGAAAGTTGCGGCCGGCCGCCGCAAAGCCGCGGTGGGCAACGTACTCCAGTGGCGAGATGCCGGTCAGGAACAGCTTGACCGCATTCAGGTAGCGGGCATCGGTGATCCCGAGGTGACCGTTGTTCTGGGCAAAGGCGTCGAGGACCGCGTAAAGCTTGCGCTCCTTCTCGGCCTGGTATTTCCAGTAGGCATCCATGGTCAGGCGGAACGGGTCTTCCCACTTTTCCCAGTCGTGAATCTTGATGCCTTCGAAAGTCGCCTGCGGGAATACCTTGTCCATCGGCTGATAGGTGGTTTCCCAGCCGAGACCACGCGTCATGTGGGCATATTTTTCCTTGAGGCCCAGTTTTTTCTTGTTGGCTTTCATGTCCATGAGGAATCTCCTTGTTCAGTTTTTCCAGGCCAGCGTCAATTGATCATCGTCTTCGTCCAGATTGCCGGACAGCGTGATCAGGTTGACCTGCAGTTCCTGCAGGTCGAAATCGCGGCCGATACGTTCTTCGATCGACTCGCGCCGGATGACCAGACTGCCTTCGGCGTTGATCTTGACCATGGCAGGTTGCTCATCGAGCACGGCATGCGGGTTGTCTTCGAGGATCGACTCGATGATTGGCCGCGTTTCCTCGTTGGTTTGGAATGCGATGAAAACGGTGGACATGCGGGCTCCTAGAGGCTCAGGCCGAGCTTGCTGCAACGGTTCTTGAATTCGGCACTCAGTTCGGCCAGCGTCTCGTCGGCATGTTCGCCGAAGGCGCGGCCGGCGATCGGCGCCAGCGCTTCCAGGGTGGCCGCGCGGTACTGCCGGACCCAGGCACTCAGCACATCCCGGTTCTCCGGCGACTCGGCCGCCGCCGCCTTGATCTGCGCATCGACCCACTTGGCCGTTTCCGTGGACCATTCGGCCATGAAACGGGTCATCATCGAGATCGCCGTGCCGCCCCTGGCCGAGAAGTCGGCATCCAGATGGTCGTAGAGCATCGGATTGAGCAATCCTTCGAGCACCAGGTTCTGGGCAACGAATATCTCGAACCAGTCCTGCAGCACCAGCAGGTTCTCGACATGGCGGCGCATCGGTTGCCAGTCGGGGCCCGACATCCAGGCCTCCTTGGCCGCCGCCAGCGCCTCCGGACCATCGAGCACCAGGCCGATGCGGGTCAGGTACTGGGCCACGCCGAGGTGATCCATCGCGTGATAGAGGCAAGGCTGCGTGATCACCGTGCCGTAACCGTAGGCGCTGATGTAGGCATTGCCCATGTTGCCGCCCCATGCGACATGGCGCATCGGCAACAGGATGTCGAGGGCAAGCTGCTTGAGATCGGCGGGCAAAAGCTCGGCCAGGCCGCGTTCCTCGATCATGTCGAAACTCGACTCCGCGGCCTCCTGCTGGCGCGCCCGGGCGATGGTGTAAGCACCGTAATAAAACTGCCGCGGATCCTTCAGCGCGTACCAGTCCTTCATCCGGATCTGCGTGCGTTTCTTGTCGAACAACACCCGGTCGGCATCCCATGCCGGCCGATAATGGAAAATGCTTTCCTGCTGGATGTTGTAGCTGCCTTCCTGGTAACGGCTGGCCGGCTTGTCGCCGAAGCGTTCGACCAGATGGTCGAAGGTTTGGCGCAACGGCTTGATTGCCACGGTGCGCAGATCGATCTGCATCGTTTGTCTCCTGTTGTTGTTCCCGTCGACCGGGATGTTCAGACTGCGTCTTCGAAGCCCTGACGCGACGCGTCGTTGAGGCGGGAAACCCAGTCGCCCTGCCCGGCCAACGGGTCGAGCATGATCACTTCGTTGGCCAGACAGAATTCGTGAAACGCCGACTCCGGCAACATCAGTTCAACCGCCAGTTCCGGATCGCCGATCGAAAACTCGAATTCGACGAAACCGTCCGCCCGCCTGTCGCAGATACGGACGTAACGCCGTCCGGCATCGAAAACACTGACCGACTGCTGTTGCTGCCTCATCTTTGTCTCCTGAAAATCAGGACAGCCAATCGACTGCTGTCCGCCGACTGCTATAAACAAGGAGCATGCCAGTCATCAAGCCATTGTTTTAATTCAATTACCCAAAAGGCATCATCGATTTTGCTGCGGCGCACGATTATGATTTGGTGAATTGATTTCCCATTAATTAACCAAATGATCAATCTGGCCGACTTGGGTCCGTTGCACCGGAGGCCCGCGACACGCAACGGCCCGAATCCCCTTTCACGGTGAAACCATGAAATAATCTCGAGAAATTTGACAGACCCATCGTCATCGACGACGGCTACGGTCAACGGCACAAAAAAACCAAAAGTGGATCGCCGATCCGCAATAGAGAGACAAGATGACGATAATTCGTTACCCGGAATCCAACGACCTGCGCAATCTGGTCAGGTTCTGCGAGAAGGATGGAACGATCTGGCTCGCCGAGCATCGCATGGTCCTCATGCATACCTCGGCGCTGGGTGCCTTGCGCCGCGAACTGGTCGGCTCCGTCGGCAAGGAGCACGCCCGCCGCCTGCTGACCCGCATGGGATATGCCGCCGGCGCCAGCGATGCCGAACTGGCCAAACGCATCCGCGGCAACCAGTCGCTGCAGGATGCCTTCTTCACCGGTCCGCAACTGCACATGCTCGAAGGCGTGGTACGCGTCACGCCGGTGCACATGCAGATCGATTTCGAGAAAGGCAGCTTCTCCGGCGAATTCATCTGGGAGAACTCCTGGGAACAGGACATCCATCTGCGCGAACTCGGTCTTTCCGAAGAACCGGTCTGCTGGTCCCAGATCGGTTACGCGTCGGGCTATACCTCGGCCTTCATGGGACGTTTCATCCTGTTCAAGGAAGTCGAGTGCGTCGCCTGCGGTCACAATGCCTGCCGGATCGTCGGCAAGCCGCTCGAGGAATGGGAAGACGCGGACCAGCACGCCAGCTATTTCGAATCGGACTCCATCCTCAATCACCTGCTGGAATTGCGCCATCAGGTCGATTACCTGCGCAGCACCATCTCGCAGCAAAGTCAGGTACCGCAGATGGTCGGCAACTCGAAGGGATTCCTGCAGGCCTACGATCTGGTCAGCCGTGCCTCGGGCACCCAGGTCACGGTGCTGCTGCTCGGCGAAACCGGCGTCGGCAAGGAGCGTTTTGCGCGCACCCTGCACCAGATGAGCAACCGTCGCCAGGGCCCCTTCGTGGCCGTCAATTGTGCGGCGATGCCGAACGACCTGATCGAGTCGGAACTGTTCGGGGTCGAGAAAGGCGCGTTCACCGGCGCCCAGACCTCGCGCATGGGCAAATTCGAACGCGCCGACGGCGGAACGCTGTTCCTCGACGAAATCGGTGAACTGCCGCTGACCGCGCAGGCAAAGCTGTTACGCGTATTGCAGGAAGGCGAGATCGAGCGCCTCGGCGACGACCGCGTCCGCAAGCTCAACATCCGGCTGGTCGCAGCTACCAATGTCGATCTGCAGACGGCCGTCAAGGAAGGACGCTTCCGCTCCGACCTCTATTACCGGCTCAGCGTCTACCCGATCCAGATTCCCCCGCTGCGCGAACGGTTGGCCGACATTCCGTTGCTCATCGAAGCGATGCTTGCCCGTTTCTGCACGCTCTACGAGAAAAAGCTGCTCGGCATCAGCGACAAGGCCATGGGCGCGATCAAGAATTACCGCTGGCCGGGCAATGTCAGGGAACTGGAAAACATGATCGAACGCGGCATCATCCTCGCCCCCAACGGAGGATGGATCGAGCTCGAACACCTGTTCGCCAATATCGCCGGCAGCGAATACGACGAAACCCGGATCGATCCGTCCGGCAACCTCGAAGCCCGTACCACCCCTTGTCCGGTCGACAGCCTGATCGATGCCATTCTCGACAGCGGCATCGCCTTCGAAGAACTGGAAACCCGGCTGATCGACGAGGCCGTCGGCCGTGCCGACGGTAATCTGGCCTGTGCCGCACGGGCCCTGGGGATCACCCGGCCACAACTGCAATACCGACTGAAGAAGAAGGAAGGCGCTTGAGGGCATGGAATTCCGCCAGCTGAAATACTTCATTGCCGTCGCCGAGGAACTGAACATCGGCCGTGCAGCCGCCCGCCTGCACATTTCCCAGCCGCCGCTGACCCGCCAGATCCAGCAATTGGAAGAGGAGTTCGACACGCAGCTTTTCCTGCGCACGCCGCGCGGCGTCGAACTGACCCAGGCCGGCGAAATGTTCCTGCGCGACGCGCGCAACATCCGCGACCTGATGCTGCAATCGATCGAACGGGTACGCGAAGCCGGCCAGGGCAAGCGCGGCAAGCTGGATATCGGGATTTTCGGTTCGGGCATTCTCGATGTCATCCCGAAAGTCCTGCATGCCTTCCGCGCCACCCATCCCGACGTGCAGATCGCCCTGCACCAGATGAACAAGAACGAGCAGATCGAAGCCTTGCGCCAGCGCCGCATCATGGCCGGGTTCAACCGGATGCTGGCGCCGCTGCCGGACATTTCGAGCGAACCGGTGATGCTTGAAAGCATCATGGTGGCGGTCAACGAAAAACACCCGCTCGCCGCAAAACCGGCCATCCTGCTCAAGGAACTGGCCGGCCAGCCGCTGATCCTGTTTCCCGGCGGCAGCCGTCCCAGCTTCATCGACAAGGTCTGGGCATTGTGCGCCGGCGAAGGTTTCGAACCGAGGGTCGCCCAGGAAGTCGGCGATGCACCGACCAGCGTCGCACTGGTGGCTGCCGGCTTCGGCCTGAGCCTCGTTCCCGAGGCAGCCAGCAGTCTGAGCGTACCCGGCGTCGCCTACCGCCGTCTGGCGAACGCGCCCGATGCCGTGGTCGACCTGAGCTGCATCTATCGCACCGACGAGGATTCTCCGCTCCTTCTCGGCTTCCTGCAGACGATCCGCGAATTCCGGGAAAAAACGGCCGCCCGGCCGTAAAGCCTGCCGGCCGCAGCGCTTGCCGACAAACATACCTTTTCCGTATCAAGCGCCGATTTCAATGGTATTGGACGGTATTTCCCGCATCACCTTAAATTGACCTGCAAGCCGCCGGAAAGCCGTTCTTCCGGTATCCGAAACGATCGCTGCCAGGTGAATTGCCATGGAAATGCCCGTCAACCGGTTCAAGAAAGCGCTTCAGGCCGATTGCCGACAGATCGGGCTGTGGCTCGGCCTGGGTGAAACCTTCAGCGCCGAGATCTGCGCCGGCGCCGGCTTCGACTGGCTGCTGATCGATGCCGAACACGGCCCCAACGATCTGCGCAGCATTCTGGCCCAGTTGCAGGCGATTGCCCCCTACCCCGTCCAGCCGGTCGTCCGACCGCCGCAGGGCGATCACGTATTGATCAAGCAATTGCTGGAAACCGGCGTCCAGACGCTGCTCATTCCGATGGTCGAATCGGCCGAACAGGCCCGCGGGCTGGTCGAAGCGATGCGCTACCCGCCGGCCGGCATCCGCGGCGTCGGCAGCGCGCTGGCCCGTGCGTCGCGCTGGGGACGGATCGACGACTACGCGCATCGCGCCGACGCCGAAATGTGTCTGCTGGTGCAAGTTGAAACCCGGACCGGATACGAGCGCCTGGATCGCATTCTTGCGGTCGACGGCGTCGATGGCGTGTTTTTCGGATCGGCCGACCTGGCGGCTTCCTATGGACATCTCGGCCAGTCGACCCATCCGCGGATCGTCGCCGCCATCGAAGACGGGCTGCGCCGCACCCGTGCCGCCGGCAAGGCCGGCGGCGTGCTGTGCAGCGATCGGCAACTGAACGAACGCTACCTGGCTGCCGGCGCCGGTTTTGTCGCCGTCGGCGTCGATGCGCTGCTGCTCAGCGCGGCTACCGGTGCGCTGCTCGATCGCTACAAACCGGGGCGCGGCGCCGACGGAGCGCCCGGCACGTATTGAACAAAATGCAATCACCAGAGGCTGTCGACGAACAGCCCATTACCCACCACTACCAAAGGAGCTAAGACAATGGCAATGACAGGCGTTCTGCGCCCCGGACACGGCGCAATCCGTGTACTGGATCTGGATGAGGCAGTTCATCACTACCGCGACATCATGGGGCTGGTCGAAACCGGCCGCGACGCCCAGGGTCGGGTCTATCTCAAATGCTGGGACGAGCGCGATCACAACAGCGTCGTGCTGCGCCAGGCCGACCGCGCCGGCATCGACTTCTTCGGCTTCAAGGTGCTCGACCGGGCGACACTCGACAAGCTGGAATCCGATCTGCGCGCCTGGGGCGTCAATACCGAGCGCATTCCGGCCGGTGAAATGCTCGGCACCGGCGAACGGGTCCGTTTCGAGACGCCGTCGGGCCACCTGATCGAGCTCTATGCCGAGAAACAGGCGGTCGGTAACGGCTTGCAGGTGCCGAATCCGGCCCCCTGGACCAAGGCCTCGGAAAACGGCATTGCGCCGGTGCGCCTCGATCACTGCCTGCTTTACGGACCCAATGTCGCCGCCGTCCACAAGTTGTTCACCGAAGTGCTCGGCTTCTATCTGGTCGAACACGTACTGGCACCGGACAACGAGAACAGCGCGGCCGTCTGGCTGTCCTGCTCGCACAAAGTACACGACATCGCCTTCGTCGAGCATCCGGAGCCCGGCAAACTGCACCACCTGTCCTTCCTGCTCGATTCGTGGGAGGAAGTCCTGCGCGCCAGCGACATCCTGTCGATGAATGGGGTGCCGATCGACATCGGCCCGACCCGCCACGGCATCACCCGCGGCTGCACGATCTACGCCTGGGACCCGTCCGGCAACCGTTTCGAGACCTTCATGGGCGGCTACCAGCCCTACCCCGACTACGAACCGACAACCTGGACCTTCGACGGCCTGGGCGCCGGCGGCGGACTGGATTATCCGCAGCGCAAGCTGCACGAGACTTTCCTGACCGTCGTGACCTGACGGATCGACGCCACCGACCCAGCGCGCCATGCCGGCGAACGCCGGCATGCCGATCTACCCCATCCAGCGATACACATCATGGATCAGAGCAGACACATCCTTCATTTCATCGATGGCGAATTCACCGCCGCTGCCGATGCCTCCCATTTCACAAAATACTCCCCGGTCGACGGCCGGCCGCTGGCAAAAATCGCCGAAGCCGGCCGGGCCGACGTCGCCGCAGCCGTCGCGGCTGCCCGCAGCGCCATGCGAGGCGAATGGGGCAAGCTGAGCATCGAGCGACGCGTCGACCTGCTGTACGGTGTCGCCGACGAAATCACCCGCCGCTTCGACGACTTCGTCGCCGCCGAGATGGCCGATACCGGACAACCGGCGCACGTCATCGAGCAGGTTTTCATCCCGCGCGGCGCCGCCAATTTCAAGATCTTCGCCGACGTCGTCAAGAACGTTGCCGCCGAATCCTTCCGCATGGCAACGCCCGACGGGCGCGGCGCGCTGAACTACGCAATCCGCAATCCCAAAGGCGTGATCGGCGTCATCTCGCCGTGGAATGCGCCCTTCCTGCTGATGACCTGGAAAGTCGGGCCGGCACTGGCCTGTGGCAACGCCGTGGTCGTTAAACCCTCCGAAGAAACGCCGTTGACCGCAACATTGCTCGGCGAGGTGATGAATACGGTCGGTATTCCCAAGGGCGTCTATAACGTGGTCAACGGCTTCGGCCCCAACGCCGCCGGGGAATTCCTGACCCGTCACCCGGGCGTCGATGCCATCACCTTCACCGGCGAAACGCGCACCGGTACGGCGATCATGAAAGCCGCCGCCGAAGGCATGCGCGACGTCTCCTTCGAACTGGGCGGCAAGAATGCCGGCATCGTCTTCGCCGACTGCAATTTCGATGCTGCGGTCGACGGCATTTTCCGCTCGGTTTTTCTCAACACCGGCCAGGTCTGCCTGGGCACCGAACGCGTCTATGTCGAACGGCCGATCTTCGAACGTTTCGTCGCCGCGTTGAAAACCCGTGCCGAAGCCGTCCGCTACGGCCGTCCGGAAGACCACGCCAGCACCTACGGCCCGCTGATCAGCCAGGAGCACCGCGACAAGGTGCTCTCCTATTACCGGAAGGCCATCGACGAAGGCGCCACGCTGGTCACCGGCGGCGGCGTGCCCGACATGCCGGCCGAACTGGCCGGCGGCTGCTGGGTGCAACCGACCATCTGGACCGGCCTGCCGGAAAGTGCAGCAGTCGTCCGCGAAGAGATTTTCGGCCCGTGCTGCCACATCCGCCCCTTCGACAGCGAAGACGAGGTCATCAATCTGGCCAACGACAACGACTACGGCCTGTCGACCACGATCTGGACGGAAAACCTGTCGCGCGCCCACCGCATTGCCGAACGGGTCGAGGTCGGCGTCACCTGGGTGAACAGCTGGTTCCTGCGCGATCTGCGCACGCCCTTCGGCGGCGCCAAGCAGTCCGGTATCGGCCGCGAAGGCGGTGTCCATTCGCTGGAGTTCTATACCGAAACCCGCAACGTCTGCATCAAGCTCTAAACCCAAGAGGCCAACATGAAAAAAATACGCTGTGCGCTGATCGGCTCCGGCAACATCGGCACCGACCTGATCTACAAGATCCAGCGCAGCCCGGTCCTCGAACCGGTGTGGATGGTCGGCATCGACCCCGAATCGGAAGGTCTCGCCCGCGCCCGCGCGATGGGCCTGAAAACCACCGCTAGCGGTGTTGACGGCCTGCTGCCCTACGTGCAGGAAGACAACATCCAGATCGCCTTCGACGCCACCTCGGCCTATGTTCATGCCGAGAACTCGCGCAAGCTGAACGAACTCGGCGTGATGATGATCGACCTGACGCCGGCCGCCATTGGCCCGCTCTGCGTTCCTCCGGTCAACCTGCGCGAACACGCGGAAAAGGTCGAGATGAACGTCAACATGATCTCCTGCGCCGGCCAGGCGACGATCCCCATCGTCCATGCCGTGTCGCGCATCCAGGCAGTGGCCTACGGCGAGATCGTCGCCAGCCTGGCCTCGAAGTCGATCGGCCCGGGCACCCGCGCCAACCTCGACGAATTCACCTACACCACGTCGAACGCCATCGAAGTCGTCGGCGGCGCCCGCAAGGGCAAGGCGCTGGCCATCATCAACCCGGCCGAGCCGCCGATGCTGATGCGCAACACCATTTCCTGCCTGACCGACGAGACGCCGGACGAAGCGCGCATCACCGAATCGGTGCTGGCGATGATCAAGGAAGTGCAGAAGTACGTGCCCGGCTACCGTCTGGTCAACGGCCCGCTGTTCGACGGCAAGCGCGTCACCGTCTTCATGGAAGTGGCCGGTCTCGGCGACTACCTGCCCAAGTACGCCGGCAACCTCGACATCATGACGGCGGCGGCCACCCGCACCGCCGAGATGTTCGCCGAGGAAATCCTCGCCGGCAGCATCCAGCTCAAACCCGTGGAGGTGGCAGCATGAGTGAAGTGAATCTGAAAGGCCGCCAGGTCATCGTCCACGACATGTGCCTGCGCGACGGCATGCACGCCAAGCGCGAGCAGATGTCGGTCGAACAGATGGTCAGGATCGCCAGCGCGCTCGACGACGCCGGCGTGCCCTACATCCAGGTCACGCACGGCGCCGGGCTCGGTGGCAATTCGCTGCAGCACGGTTTTGCGCCGCACAGCAACGAGGAATACCTGAGCGCCGTGTGCGGCGCGGTCAAGCGCAGCAAGGTCTCGGTCCTGCTGCTGCCCGGGCTGGGCACCATGCGCGAACTGCAGTCGGCCTACGACTGCGGCGCGCGCAGCGTGCATGTCGCCACCCACTGCACCGAGGCCGACACCTCGCCGCAGCACATCGCCTACGCCCGCAAGCTGGGCATGGACAGCACCGGCTTCCTGATGATGGCCCACCTGAACACGCCGGAAGGCCTCGCCCAGCAAGGCAAGCTGATGGAATCCTACGGCGCGCAGACGGTGTACATCACCGACTCCGCCGGCTACATGCTGCCGGCCGACGTGAAGGCACGCGTCTACGCCCTGCGCGATGCACTCAAGCCGGAAACCGAGATCGGCTTCCACGGCCACCACAACATGGGCATGGGCATCGCCAACTCGATCGCCGCCATCGAGGCCGGCGCCAGCCGTATCGACGCCTCGGTCGGCGGACTGGGGGCCGGCGCCGGCAACACGCCGCTCGAAGCCTTCGTCGCCGTCTGCGAACGGATGGGCATCGAGACCGGCTGCGACCTGTTCAAGCTGATGGACATGGCCGAGGACATCATCTTCCCGCTGATGGACCACATCGTCCGCGTCGACCGCTCGTCGCTGACGCTGGGTTTCGCCGGCGTCTATTCGACCTTCCTGCTGCACGCCAACCGCGCCGCCGAACGCTTCGGCATCCCGGCCCGCGACATCCTGGTCGAACTCGGCCGCAAGAAGATGATCGGCGGCCAGGAAGACATGATCGTCGACACCGCGATGACCATGGCCAAGGAACGCGGCCTGCTCAAGGATGCCGCAGCGGGAGTCGCGCCATGAAGCCCTACGCCGAACGCGAAGCCTGCGCCATCCTGGTCGGCGCTACCGGCGCCTTTGGCACGGCGATCACCCAGCGCCTGCTCGACGCCGGCCTCGGCGTCATCGCCGTCGCCCGCTCGGCCGACAGCCTGCAGGCGCTGACCGCACAAAATCCCGGCGTGCGCGCCTGTGCCGCCGACATCGGCAACGACTCGGCGATCGCCGCCATCGCCGCCGCCATCGACAAGCCGGTGCGCATGGTCGTGCATGGTCCGGGCGTCGCCGTGGCCGGCGGCATCCTGACGGCGCCGACCGAATCGATGGTCGATGCGGTCAACATCAAGGTCGGCGGACTTTTGCGTCTGGTGCGGGCGGCCGATCCGCAACTGGTGGCCGGTTCGCGCATCGTCGCCATCGGCGGCCACTACGGGCTGGAACCGACCGCCTACGCGGCCGCCGCCGGCGTCGCCAACGCCGCCATCCTGAATGTGGTGCGTCAGTTGAGCATGGCCTACGGCCCGCGCGGCATCACCGCCCACACCATCGTTCCCGGCCCGGCCGACACCGAGCGCCTGCGCCGCGTCGCCGCCACCCGCGCCGAACAGCGCGGCTGCAGCACCGACGATGTGCTCGACGAAATGCGCGCCGAATCCTCGCTCGGCATCCTCAGCACGCCGGCCCAGATCGCCTGGGCGGTCAGCCTGCTGCTCGCCCCGGAAGCCGACGCGATGACCGGTTCCAGCCTGATGCTCGACGCCGGTCGTCGGCGCGGTCTACCTTGATCAACGGAGAAAAACATGCCCGTCGCCAACCTGCACGCCCTCGCCGGCCATCCGCGCGAAAACCTCAAACAGTGGATCCGCGAAACCTCGAACGCGCTCTCGGAAATCCTCGCCGCACCGAAAGACCGCCTGGAAGTCTGGGTCACCGAGATTGACCCCGAACTCTGGGGCCTCAACGGCCTGCCGGCCGACGAGGTGCTGGCACAAACGCCCCGCCACGACGCCGAAATGCCCTTCATCCGCATGGTGCTGATGGAAGGCCGGACGACCGAGCAACTACACCGGGTGATCGCCGAATTGACCGCCATCACCGCTCGCCTGCTCGACGTCGATGCGCAGCGCATCCGCGTCTACATCGCCCAAGCCAATCCCGACCGCTGGGGCATCGGCGGCGTGCCGGCCAGTATCCGCCGGGCGGCCGAACTGGCAGCCCGCCAGGAAGAACGCTGAAGCGGTCACGAAAATATCGACGGCAGCCGCAGCAAACGCTGGTGAATCCGGCCCTAGCGCCGGATCCACCAGCCCAGCCAGCGTGTCAGCCTGGGCATCACGACATAGCTCATCAGGATTGCGACCAGCGCGGTCAACACCCCGACACGCGGTAAAAAGGGAAGACCCTGCAGCAAGGGCGCCAGCAAGCTGAGCAACAGCGCGACCAGCGGAAAGATGCCGAGCCAGCTGACGACGACCATTTTCCAGCGCGGCGGCAGCCTGGCGGCCGGTAATTCGGCGGGGGCGAACCAGGCTTCCAGGCCATGCAGCAGACGATATTCCGGGTCGCCTTCGGCCACGGCATGGAGTTTTTCCATCCATTCGGCACGCACCGGTGAATCGTTCCAGCGCGCCAGATCGCCAGCCGTCGCAAACCGCTGGACGATCTGGTATTCCCCCTCCGGGGACAATGGCGGGATCAGTTCGGCTGAGAGATAGCCCGGGAAGCGTTTTGCATCGTCGAACATCGCCCGGACCAGAGCCTCGTAGGCAAGCGCACAACCGGGCCTGGCCCGGCGGCGGACGACACGGAATACGTTGGTAGCGGACATGGCCCGATGATAACCGGGCCATGCAGAAATATCGAGATTATTTCAAATATCGATATCAACCGACCCAGCGGCGGGCGTTGCGGAACATCCGCATCCACGGCGAATCCTCGCCCCAGTTTTCCGGGTGCCAGGACATCTGCACGCTACGGAAGACGCGCTCCGGGTGCGGCATCATGATGGTGAACCGGCCATCGGCCGTGGTCACCGCGGTCAGGCCGCCCGGCGAACCGTTCGGGTTGTACGGATAGACCTCGGTCGGCTCGCCCTTGTTGTCGACGTAGCGCACGGCGGACAGGCACTTGCCCTGGTCGTCGGCGTTGTCGAAAACGGCGCGGCCTTCGCCGTGCGAGACGACGATGGGGATCTGCGAACCTTCCATGCCGGCGAAGAAGATCGACGGCGAATCCAGCACCTCGGTCATCACGAAGCGCGCTTCGAACTGCTCGACCTGGTTGCGGCGGAAGGCCGGCCAGTGTTCGGCACCGGGGATGATGGACTTGAGTGCGCTCATCATCTGGCAGCCGTTGCAGACGCCGAGCGCGAAGGTATCCGGACGGTTGAAGAAGGCCGCGAACTCGTCGCGGCAGCCCTCGTGCATCAGGATGGTCTTGGCCCAGCCCTGGCCAGCGCCGAGCACGTCGCCGTAGGAGAAGCCACCGCAGGCGACCAAGCCCTTGAAGTCCTTCAGATTGACGCGGCCGGCGAGAATGTCGCTCATGTGCACGTCCACCGACTGGAAACCGGCGCGGTCGAAAGCCGCCGCCATTTCGTAGTGGCTGTTGACGCCCTGCTCGCGCAGGATGGCCATGCGCGGCTTGGCGCCAAGCTGCAGATAGACCTTGGTGAAATCTTCCTGCGGATCGAAGCTCAGCTTCGGTGACAGGCCGGGATCGCTGGTGTCGAGGATGCGGTCGTATTCCTGCTGCGCGCAGTCCGGGTTGTCGCGCATGGCCTGCATGCGGAAGCTGGTCTCGGACCAGGCACGCTGCAGGGCAACACGCTTCTCGCGCAGCACGCGCTTGGCGTTGCGGGTGACGCGGATTTCGTCCCACTCGTTCAGGTGGCCGACGAAGTGGTAAGGCACGCCGCAGGCGCGCAGGATCGGCGTGACCTTCTCGCGGTCGGCGCGGCGGATCTGGATCAGCGCGCCGAGTTCCTCGTTGAACAGGGCGCGGACGATGTGCTCGAAATCGCGGCCGGCCATCAGGTCCGGGCGCTTCTCGGCGCCATCGACGTCGAGCGCGGCAGCGTCGAAGCAGACGCCGTCGAGGTCGAGCGAGACGCCACGGCGGCTGGCGAAGGCCATTTCGCAGGCAGCGACGAACAGGCCGCCGTCCGAACGGTCGTGATAGGCGAGCAGCAGGCCGTCGCGGTTGAGCTTCTGCACGGCGTCGAACAGGCCCTTCAGCTTGGCCGGCTCATCGACGTCCGGCGCATCGTCGCCGGTGGCGTTATAGACCTGCGCCAGTGCGGAGCCGCCGAGGCGGTTCTTGCCGAGGTCGAGCAACAGCAACTCAGTTTCGCCCTGCTCGGTGGCGAGCAGCGGGGTTTTCGTCTTGCGCACGTCGTCGACCGCAGCAAACGAGGAGATGACCAGCGACAGCGGCGACACGACCTGCTTCTTCTCGCCGCCCTCTTCCCAGGCGGTGCGCATCGACAGCGAATCCTTGCCGACCGGGATGGACACGCCGATCTGCTTGCACAGCTCGGCAATGCCTTCGACCGTCGCGTACAGGCGGGCGTCCTCGCCCGGCACGCCGCACGGCGCCATCCAGTTGGCGGACAGCTTGACCTTGTCCAGGCTGCCGACATCGGCGGCGGCCAGGTTGGTCAGCGCTTCGCCGATGGCCATGCGGCCGGAGGCCGGCGCATCGAGCACGGCGACCGGCGTGCGCTCGCCCATGGCGAAGGCTTCGCCGAGGTAGCCCTGGTAGCCCATCGTCGTCACGGCGACGTCGGCCACCGGCACCTGCCACGGGCCGACCATCTGATCGCGGGCGGTCATGCCGCCGACCGAGCGGTCGCCGATGGAGATCAGGAAGGTCTTGTCGGCGATGGTCGGCAGACGCATCAGGCGATAGGCGGCGTCCTTGAGTTCGATGGAAACGGCGTCGAAGGGCACGAAGCTGGTCGGCTGCGTCGTCACGTCGCGCGTCATGCGCGGCGGCTTGCCGAGCAGCGCTTCCATTTCCATGTCGACCGGATTGACGCCGAAATGCGCGTCTGTGACGGTCAGATGGCCGTCGCCGGTGGCTTCGCCGACCACCGCGAAGGGGCAACGCTCGCGCTCGCACATGGCCTGGAATTCGGCGATACGGGCGGGCGGAATGGCCAGCACGTAGCGTTCCTGCGATTCGTTCGACCAGATTTCGGCGGGCGACATGCCCGGCTCCAGGGTCGGCACCTTGCGCAGGTCGAACTTGGCGCCGACGCCGCCCGAGTGGGCCAGTTCCGGCAGGGCATTGGAAACGCCGCCGGCACCGACGTCGTGCACGGAGAGAATCGGGTTATCGGCACCCATCTGCCAGCAGCGGTCGATGACTTCCTGCGCGCGGCGCTGGATTTCCGGATTGCCGCGCTGGACCGACGCGAAGTCGAGGTCTTCGGCATTGACGCCGGCGGTCATCGACGAGGCGGCGCCGCCGCCCAGGCCGATCAGCATGCCGGGGCCGCCGAGTTGCACGAACAGCGTGCCGACCGGGAAAGTCGGCTCCTTGAAGGACTGCGCCGCCTGGATGCTGCCCAGGCCGCCGGCGATCATGATCGGCTTGTGGTAGCCGCGCACGAATTTTTCACCATTGACCGGCACGTCCTGCTCGTAGGTGCGGAAGTAGCCGGTCAGGTTCGGGCGGCCGAATTCGTTGTTGAAGGCGGCGGCGCCGATCGGACCTTCGATCATGATGTCCAGCGCCGAGGCGATGCGCGAGGGCTTGCCGTAGGCGCGCTGCGCCTCGGTTTCCCAGGGCTGCACGGCGTCCGGCAGGTTCAGGTTGGAGACCGAGAAGCCGCACAGGCCGGCCTTCGGCTTGGAACCCTTGCCGGTGGCGCCCTCGTCGCGGATTTCGCCGCCGGAGCCGGTCGACGCGCCGGGGAAGGGCGAAATCGCCGTCGGGTGGTTGTGCGTCTCGACCTTGGTCAGGATGTGCGTCAGCTCTTCCTTGTAGGAGTAGCCGCGGTCGGCGTCCGGGTAGAAGCGCGGGATGGTCGCGCCCTCGATGATCGAGGCGTTGTCGGCGTAGGCCAGCACGGTGCCCTGCGGGTGCGCCTGGTGCGTCTCGCGGATCATGCCGAACAGCGTCTTGTCCTTGGCTTCGCCGTCGATCACCCAGGAAGCGTTGAAGATCTTGTGGCGGCAGTGCTCGGAATTGGCCTGGGCGAACATCATCAGCTCGACGTCGGTCGGGTTGCGGCCGGCCTTGGTGAAGATGTCGAGCAGGTAATCGACCTCGTCGTCCGACAGCGCCAGGCCGAGCGCGCCGTTGGCCTCGACCAGCGCGGTTTTTCCGCCTTTCAGCACGTCGACCGTCGAAAGCGGCTTCGGCGCGAAATGGCGGAACAGCTCGCCGGCCTGGTCGAAACCGGCCAGCACAGACTCGGTCATGCGGTCGTGCAGCAGGCCGGCGACGGTTTTCCGCGCTTCCACGGTCAACGCCCGGTTTTGCGGCAAAACCACGTGGAAGGCGACGACGCGCTCGATGCGCTCGATGGCCGGTTCCAGATCGCAATTGAAGGCGATGTCGGTGGCCTTCGACGACCACGGCGAGATGGTACCGAGGCGCGGTGCCACCAGGAACAGCTCGCCCTTGTCCTCGCCGGCCGGCACTTCCTCCAGCAGCCTGGCCAGCTTGGCCCGCTCATCGGCGGACAGCGCGCGCTTCTGCGCCACGACGTGCCAGTAATCGGCCGTCACCGACTCGATTTCCGGCAGCGCCGCGGTCAGGCGGGCGAGCAGGCGTTGCAGGCGGAAGGCGGAAAAGGCGGCGTCGCCCTTGAGGCAAAGAATGTCGGCCATGGAATGTGCGGTCGGGTTAGGCGGAGAGGCCGGCATTATACCCGAGGCAGCAGCCCCGACTGCCGCTGGCGGAAGGACCGGAAACGACCGCCGGGCACATCGGTTTCGCTGCCGGGCAAACCGGTGATGCCGGTAAAATCGGCGGTTTCATCCCGACACGCCCGCATGCGCCTCCTCCACACCTCCGACTGGCACCTCGGCCAGCATTTCATGGGCAAGAGCCGGCAGGCCGAGCACCAGGCGCTGATCGTCTGGCTGCTCGAACAGGTGGCGGAACACGGCGTCGACGCGGTGCTGATCGCTGGCGACATCTTCGACACCGGCACGCCGCCAAGCTACGCCCGCGAGCTGTACAGCCAGCTGGTCGTCCGCCTGCACGAGGCGGGCGTCGCGCTGCTGCTGCTCGGCGGCAACCACGATTCGCCGGCAACGCTGGGCGAAAGCCGAGAACTGCTGGCGCGCCTGGGGACGATGGTGATCGCCGCGACGCACGCCGATCCGGCGACGCAGGTGGTCGTCCTGGCGCAGCGCGACGGCAGGCCCGGCTGCATCGTCGCCGCCGTGCCCTTCGTCCGCCCGCGCGACGTGCTGCACAGCCAGGCCGGGCAAAGCGCCGAGGACAAGCAGTTGTCGCTGCAGCAGGCTATCCAGCAGCACTATGACGCGGTCGACGCCGCCGCCCGGGCAAAAATGGCCGAGCTCGGCGTCACCCTGCCCGTCGTCGCCACCGGCCACCTGACCACGGTCGGCGCCAGCGCCAGCGAATCGGTGCGCGAAATCTACGTCGGCGCGCTCGAAGCCTTCCCCACCGCCGCCTTCCCGCCGGCCGACTACATCGCGCTCGGCCACATCCACCGGCCGCAGAAAGTCGGCGGGCTGGAACACATCCGCTACTGCGGCTCGCCGCTGCCGCTCGGTTTCGACGAGGCGAAACAGCAAAAGGAAATGCTCCTCGTCGACCTTGGTGCCGACGGCCTGCAAACGGTGACGCCGCTGCCGGTGCCGCGCTTCCAGGGGCTGGTGGCGATCGCCGGCAAGCTCGCCGACCTGCACGCCCAGATCGGCGCCGCCGCCGCGCTGGGCACGCCGGAACGACCGACCTGGCTGGAAGTCACCGTCGCCGAGGACGACTACCTCGCCGACCTGCCGGCGCGCATCGAGAAGATGACCGAAGGTTGGCCGGTCGAAGTCCTGCGCATCCGCCGCCAGCGCGGCAACGCCGCCGCCCGGCTGGAAGCCGCCGCCAGCGAGACGCTGGACGAACTCGACCCGCACGAAGTCTTCGCCCGCCGCCTGCAGCAGGAGGAACTCGATGCCGAACTGCAGCAGGCGCTAAGCGAGCGCTACCGCAGCGTCGTCGCCGGCCTGCACGGGGAAACGGAAGGGGAAAGCGCATGAAAATTCTGACCCTGCGCCTGAAAAATCTCAATTCGCTGAAAGGCGAATGGACGATCGACTTCACCCGACCGCCGTTCGCCGACAACGCGCTGTTCGCGATCACCGGGCCGACCGGCGCCGGCAAATCGACGCTGCTCGACGCCATCTGCCTCGCCCTCTACCACCAGACGCCGCGCCTGAAGACGATCTCGGCCGCCGACAACGACATCATGACCCGGCACACCGCCGACTGCCTGGCCGAGGTCGAATTCGAGGTCAAGGGTGCCGTGTACCGCGCCTTCTGGAGCCAGCGCCGCGCCCGCGACAAGGCCGACGGCGCGCTGCAGGCGCCGAAAGTCGAGCTGGCGGCAGGCGACGGCACCATCCTCAGCACCCAGACCAACGACAAGCTGAAGCGCATCACCGAGATCACTGGCCTCGATTTCCCGCGCTTCACCAAGTCGATGCTGCTCGCCCAGGGCGGCTTCGCGGCCTTTCTGAACGCCAGCGCCAACGAGCGAGCCGAACTGCTTGAGGAACTGACCGGCAGCGAAATCTACGGCGAAATCTCGCGCAAGGTCTTCGAGCAGGCGCGCGACGCCAGGGACAAACTGACCCAGCTCAAGGCCCGCGCCGACGGCATGGAACTGATGAGCGACGAGCAGCGCGCCGCGATGCAGCAGGAAAGCACCGTGCTGGAAACACAGCTCGCCGACATCCAGCGCCAGCACACGCAGACGCAAGCGCAGCGCCAATGGCGCCTTGATCTCGCCCAGGCCGAACAGGAAGTCACCGCCGCGCTCACCCGCCAGCAGGCCGCCGACGCCGCGCTGGCCGCCGCCGCGCCCGAACTCAAACGCCTGGCCGACAGCGAACCGGCCGCAGCGCTGCAGCCGCTGCACCAGCAATGGCAGCAGGCCGACGCCGCCGCCCGCCAGACCGCCGCCGAACGGCAGGCACTGCACGGCGAACGAAGCCGCCTGCAGGCCGCCCAACTGGCCGGCCACGACACCGCCACCAGCCACGCCGCCGCCGTCGCCGCCCAGGCGCAACAGGCACTGCAACAAAGCCGGCGCGAAGCCAGGGAGATCGACGACTTCTGCGCCGCCCACCCACAGCGCGCCCAGCTCGGCGAACGCCTCGGCGCCTGGCGCCAGCAGTTCGAACAGCGCGCCCGACTAGCCCGCGAACTCACTGCCCAGCAGCAAGCGCAACAGAAACTCGCCGCCGAGCAGGCCACCAACGAACGGCAACGCGCCGCCCAGCAGTTGACGGTCGACACCGCGCAGAAGGCAAAAACCGCCGCCGACGCCGCGCTCGACGCCAGCCGCGCCGAACAGAACCAGCGCCTCGCCGGGCAGACATTGGCCGAGCTGCGCGCCCACTGGCAGCGCGAGCAGGCCGCCGGCAACCGCTGGCAGCATCTCGACGCCGTCGCCCGCCAGCGCCGCGAACTCGCCGCGCAGCAGGGCGCGCAGGCGCAGCAACTGCAGCAGGGCGAACCGCAGATCGCCGCCCGGGAAAACAGGCTGGTCGTGCTGCGCGAGCAGCACAAGGTGCTGAACGCCCAGGTCGCCGACAAGCAGAAGCTGCTCGAACAGGAACGCCTGATCCGCAGCCTCGCCGACCACCGCCGCCAGTTGCAGCCGGGCCAGCCCTGCCCGCTGTGCGGCGCGCACGAGCACCCGGCGATCGCTGACTACGCCGCGCTCGACGTCTCCGCCACCGAGACCGCGCTGCAGGCGGCGCAGAAGTCGCTCGCCGAGCTGGTCGAAAAAGGCCAGCAACTGCGCGACGAGCAGACCAAAGCCAAGGCCGCGCACGCCGCGCTGCAAGAGCAGCAGACGAAGACCGCGCGCGACCTCGCCCGCCTCGCCGACGACTGGCAGAGCCAGCTCGCCGCGCTGCCGGCCGACAGTCTTGCGGTCGACGCCTGGCAGGACGAAAAAACCATCGCCGCCGCCCGCAACGCGGCTGAACAACGCCTGGTTGCGCTCGACGAGCGCATGAAAGCCGCCGAACGCGGCGAACAGGCGGTCAACGCCGCCGCCAAGACCGCCGCCGACGCCGCCCAGGCCCTGCTCGGCGCCGGCAACCAGCTGCAACTGCTGACCCAGGCCGGACAAGCCGCCGCGCTGCGCCAGGCGGAAATCGCCAAAGCCAGCCAGAGCATCGCCGCCGAACAGGCCGAACTCGACGCCCGGCTCAAGGAAACCCTGGCCGACATTCCCGCCGACCCGACCGCCTGGCTCGCCGAGCGCAACGCCGAATGGCAGCACTGGCAGCAGACCCAGCGCCGCCGCCAGGAACTCGCCACCCTGCTGGTTCAGCAACAGGAACGCGCCGACGCCGCGCAAACCCAGGCCGCTCACTGGGCTGAACAAGCCGCGCAACGGCAGGCCGAGCTGAGCGAAATTGATCCTGAAACGGTGTCGACCGCAAGAATCGGCCGGGCATCTCAGGACCAACCGCTTGAGCCAGCATTTTCCGAAAGTTCCGACGACCCCGCCACCGCCCTCGCCCGCTGCACCGGGCACCTGGCCGAACTTGGCCAGCAACTCGCCGCCTTGCAAGGCCGTCAGGCGCAACTTGACGCCAATCTCGTCCGGCAGCAGCAAACCCTTGCCGACGCCGCCAGCACCTGGCAAACGGCGCTCGCCGCCAGCCCCTTCGCCGACCTCGATGCCTACACCGCCGCGCTGTTGCCGGCAGAAGAACGCCAGCACCTGCAGCAGGCGCGGGAAGCCCGGCAAGCCGCCAAACAGCAGGCCGACGCGCTACTCCAGGCCGCCCACGAAAAACTCGCCCGCCTGCAGGCGGCACCGCCCTCGCCCGTAACCAGCGAAGACGACGCATGCGATACCCTGACGGCGTCCGAACCCACCGTCACTGGCGAAACGCCCCTACCGCCGCTATCCGACCTCGACACGGCCCTCGCCCAACTGGAAATCCAGCGCCGCGAACTCAGCGAACAACTCGGCGCCCGGCGCGCCCTGCTCGCCCGCGACCAGGAGGCGCGGCAGAGCCAGCAGGCGCTGTTCCGGGAAATCGCCGCGCAGACTGCCGACGCCGACCTCTGGCAGCGCCTCGACGGCCTGATCGGCTCGGCCAGGGGCGACAAGTTCCGCAAGTTCGCCCAGGGCCTCACCCTCGACCACCTGCTGCACCTCGCCAACGGCCACCTGGCCCGTCTGCACGGCCGCTACCTGCTGCGCCGCAAAGCCAGCGGCGAGCTCGAACTCGACATCGTCGACAGCTGGCAGGGCGAAGTCGCCCGCGACACGCGAACCCTGTCCGGCGGCGAAAGCTTCCTGGTCAGCCTGGCGCTCGCCCTCGCCCTCTCCGACCTGGTCAGCCACAAGACCAGCATCGATTCGCTCTTCCTCGACGAAGGCTTCGGCACGCTCGACGCCGACACCCTGGAAATCGCGCTGAATGCCCTCGACACGCTCAACGCCAGCGGCAAGATGATCGGCGTGATCAGCCACGTCGACGGGATGAAAGAGCGGATCCCGGCGCAGATCCGCGTCGAGAAGGGCGGCGGGGTCGGCTATTCGCGGCTGCGCCTGACAGCTTGATCCTGCCCGCTTCAGGAAACCTTCACGGACACGTAACCGCGACGCTGACCTGAGGCAGGCCAACCTGCGGGATCGCCGGCGGAGGCTGCAGACAGTAGGAGGTTCCGGCCGCGCTTTCGACCTTGATCATGCCATTGCTGTACCGGGATACACGCGTTCCCGCCCCCTTGTTCTCCAGCGCCTTTGCCAAGCCGGGCAGCAAGGCGCGATCGGCGATTGCCGCTGCCTGTCGCGGCGTGCCGAGGCCATCGATCTGCGCTTCGCCCCGGGCAATTTCCCGCGCCGCAGCGAGAATGGCATCGCGGGAAATCGGGCTGGGCGGAGTCGCCGCGACGCGATTAACGGGTTCGGCCGCAGCTTCGTTCGAGGCGCCCTGGAGCATCTGTTGTCGGCTTGCGCGTTTCGGCACGACCGGTACCGGCGACGGCACCGGATCAACCCGGGCGACCGGCACCACCGGCGACAAGCGTGCCGCCAACACCACGACCGGAGCAGCCCTTGGCACTGGCAGGGGACGGACAGCAACCGCCACCGCCAGATGCAGCAATAGCGAAAGTGCCAGGGCCGGATAGAGTCGGGACCTCACAGCTTTCCCGCTGTCCCGCCGCCGGACTCCCCCGCTGCATCGATTTCTGCTCCGGCCGGAAGGTGCACGAGCAAATCGCCGGGCTGGCAGGCGAGGAATCCGCAAATCCTTTCCAGGGTCTCGAAACGCACCCCCTTGACCTTTCCCTGCTTGAGCAAGGAAATATTGGCTTCGGTAATGCCCACGTACTCGGCAAGATCCTTCGATCTTGCCTTGCGCCTGGCGAGCATGACGTCGATACGGACGACGATGGGCATGAGCGTTCCCGGTCGATCAGACGAATGACGCGTTTTCGTCAGCCAGCACCAGCCCCTCGCCGACGACGCCAGCCATCAGCCATAGCAACGCGGCAAAGAACAACAGGCATCCCGAAGCCAGGCAGCGAGGGAGTTTGAGGGGATTCGACGGGGCCGGGGAAATTTCAAGAACCATCGCAATACAGCAATATCTTTCTATAAAACAATAATTCTTCCTCTTTGATCAGAAGCAACAATGGAACCAACCATTATCACATCGATAGTGCTTGTCTGTTTTGCTTTGACTGTAAGTAAGGACATCCGGCACTTTGCCGACGACGCGCAGAAACGCCAGGGCTGGAGCGATACCTAAGACGCGCGGGGAAAACGCAGTGGACTTGAGTGCAGAAGCCGCTCGGGAAAACAGAGGAATAACGGGAAACGCCCCTTGCTGGGGCCAGCATATCAGCCCGAGGGCAACAACTGACAGATATTGCCAAGCCGGATTCCTAGGCTGTCAGATAACTACTGACCGTCGCTCGTAGTTTTTCCGCATAGTCGTAAAGCACGTCCAGATCAGCCAGTACCACCTTCTCTTCGTCCTTTCCGTTCATCAGGCCGAGCACCAGACGTTCCGGGTTATTGAAGCGAAGACGGCAGATCGGTTTGCGATTGTTGTCGTCGAACAGGATCGCGCAATAGCTTTGTGCGTCGCGCATGAAAACCCGCTTGGACGGAACCACGTCGCGCAGGATCGAGCGAACGATGTGAAAACCTTCGATTTCCTGCTCCGTTGTCTCCACCACTGGACTCTCAGACAACTCTTCACCTTGAACGGCAGATGAAACAGCATCCGGCGCCGTCTGCGACACGATGCTGGCAACTGCGCTTTCCGGCGTCATTGCAACACGCAGGCGATCATTGATCCGGTCGCCGATCAACTGCTGAAACGCACGTTTGGTGATCTGCGTGAATTGCTCCTTGATCGCCGGCGTAAACCGTTTTCCGCCAAGCAGGTCGGCGGATACCAGACGGACGAGATCTTCGGACGGATTGTTCAGCCATTCGGCGAGCAGGTTCTGAATCGCCCGGGTGTATTTGAGATCATTCGCCGTCGTCAGAATCGAATCGACATCGAAAGCCGACTTGGCAAACTTCTTCAATTCCTCGACATCCTGCTCCTTGAAATCGAGGATGTTGAATTCGAGGAACGGCTTCTGATCCATGACGTTCGGCTGATCGAGATCCGTGAAGAAGCGATAGATCAGACCGTTGGTCAGCACCCCGAAACGAGCTTCGGTGACATGAAAGTAACGGAGCAATTGGCCGGCATGGCTGATATTAAGGTCGCCGCCGCATTTCTTGCACTCGAACAGGACGATCGGCTTGCCATCGCGAAGAATGGCGTAATCGACTTTTTCCCCCTTCTTCAAGCCGACGTCGGCAACCAACTCGGGGGTAACTTCGAGTGGATCGAACACGTTGTAACCCAGTGCCTGAATGAACGGCATGATCATCGCGTTCTTCGTGGCCTCTTCTGTTTGGATCAAGTCCTTCGTATTCGCGATGCGGGAAGACAAGGCCCGCAACTGATCGATGAAATCCATGACACCCCCCGATATTTGATTAACGTATGAGAGACAAATACTATCCCGAAAGCTCATCGGCATGTCATGTGCGAAACAGCTTCCGAAATGTGATGACAATCGAACCGACAGACAGCTTTAAGACATTACCAATTGCCAGTCCGTAATCGAACGACTACACTCAGTATGTACTCGATCAAATTGCTTCCCGAGTTCAGCGCATGGCTGAACGGCCTCAAGGACGGCATGACCCACCGCCGTCTGGCGCGACGGCTGGAGAAGGCCCAGCAGGGCAATCTCGGCGACGTAAAGCCGGTTGGTCACGGTGTGTTCGAGATGCGCGAGCATTTCGGTCCCGGTTGGCGCATGTACTACGTGCAACGCGGCGAAGTGCTGATCGTGATGCTGGGTGGCGGCGACAAATCGACGCAAAGCGCCGACATTGCCAAGGCCGCCCGATTGGCCGACATGCTGGAGGAGTAGACGATGACCAGAAAAACCAGGATCGCCGACCTGCCGGCGTTCGACATGGCAGAGCATTTGCCGGACGAGCAGGCGGTTGCCGAGTATCTTACCGTCGTCCTCGAAGAGAACGATCCGGCGGCACTGGCAGAGGCGCTGGGAACGATTGCCCGGGCGCGCGGCATGAGCGATATCGCCAAGACTTCCGGAATTACCCGCGAGGCGCTGTACAAGGCACTGCGCGCCGACGCCAGCCCGCGCTTCGAAACGATCAGCAAGGTTTGCGCGGCGCTCGGCGTGCGCCTGGTTGCCCAACCGATCCAGGCTCGATCCTGAAAATCCGGAATTCGCTGCAGCGGGATGACGACCATCGCCCGTTTGTAGTAGCCTTGCGGCCCCCTTTCGAGCATCCCCGATGAAATCGGCATGACGCAGGCCTTGCAGCGCGCCACCTTCAATCGCTCGGGACTCGTCCGCATCCTTTCCGAAAGCCTGCCGGATACCGGCGCCCCGCAGTACGACTTCGGGGAAAAACTGGGCCAGTGGCTGGATTTTCCGGACGCCCTGAGTCTCTCCGCCGCCCTCGCGAGTGCGGAGAAGCCGGCGCTCGCCCCGTTGACGGGCGCCGCGAATACGCTGCCGCAGCAGCTCGAACGGGTGCGTCGCAGCCTGGCCGAAGCAATCCGCAACGACGGCGTCTTCCCCGCGGACGGCGAACGGGATGCCCCCCGGCTGCGCTTTCCGACACCGTTGCCGCAGGCGACGGTGGAGAGCGCAGCCGATTTCACGCCCTACCATCGCTACTATCTCGCTCACCAGCGCGACATGAGCACCGCCATCGCCGCGCTGCGCGGCAATGCCCGCAAGGCGCTGGCCCAGGCCTCGCCGGCCGGGCGCCGGCTGGCTGAGCTGGACACGGCGTTCGACGCCATCCTCAACACGCGCGAGCGCAACCTGCTGGCCACCGTGCCGATGCTGCTCGCCCGCCGCTTTGCCGAGCTGTTCCGCGAACACGGTGCCGCGCTGGCCGGCGGCGAAGATGACCCGGCCACGTGGACGCAGCCCGGCAGCTGGCTGGAAACCTTCTGCCGCGACGCCCAGGCCGTGCTGCTCGCCGAACTCGAACTGCGCCTGAAACCGGTCGCCGGGCTGATCGCCGCCGGCGCAGCCCCGGCCGACGGCAACGCATCCACACGGGAAACCCCGCCATGAATCATCGCAAGACACTCACTCCGCACCACTTCGCCGCACTGGGCGCCTTCGCGCTCGGGCTGATCGCCGTCGCCTGGGTCGCCGTCGGCTATGTCGGGATCAGCCTGCTGGCGCTGACGGTCAGTTTCACGATTGCTGCGGTCTACCTGGCCGGCGCCAACGAATTGCGCCGTTTCCAGCGCGATACCGCCCGCCTCGATCGGGCGCTGCAAACGATTCCCGACGATCTCGGCCAACTCGGCGACTGGCTGCAGCAACTGCCCGGCGCACTGCAGAACGCCGTGCGCCTGCGCCTCGAAGGCGAGCGCGTCGCGCTGCCCGGCCCGACGATGACGCCTTACCTGGTCGGCCTGCTGGTCCTGCTCGGCATGCTCGGCACCTTCCTCGGCATGGTCGTCACGCTGAACGGCGCCGTGCTGGCGCTGGAAAGCACCACCGACCTGCACACCATCCGCGCCGCGCTGGCGGCGCCGGTCAAGGGGCTCGGCGTCGCCTTCGGCACCTCGGTGGCCGGCGTTGCCACCTCGGCCATGCTCGGCCTGATCTCGGCGCTGTGCCGGCGCGAGCGCCAGCGAGCCAGCCAGTTGCTCGACCGACACATCGCCGGCGCACTACGCGATTTCTCGCTCGCCCACCAGCGCCAGGAAACCTTCAAGGCCCTGCAGGCACAAGCCCGGGCGCTGCCCGAACTGGTCGGCGCGCTGCAGGCGATGATGACCCAGATCGGCGAACAGCATCGCACGCTCAACGACCAACTGCTGGCCGGCCAGCAGGCCTTCCATCGCGAAGCGCGCGAACAGTATGCGGCGCTGGCGCAATCGGTCGACCTGTCGCTGAAGACCAGCCTCAGCGACAGCGCCCGTCTCGCCGCCGAGGGCATCCAGCCGGTGGTGGCGGCAACCATGGGGGGCATCGCCGAACAGACACAGCAGTTGCACGATCGCCTGGCGCTTACGGTCGACGGCCGTCTGACGGCCATTTCCGGCCAGCTCGGCGAGGTCGCCGGGCAACTCGCCGACGGCTGGCGGACGACGCTCGAACGGCACGCCCAGACCGGCGACGAGCACAACCGCGCCTTGCACGCCACGCTGGACGGCTTCGCCCGGCGCTTCGCCGACGACGCAGGCTCGCTGCTGTCGGCCGTCGACCGCGCGCAGGCCGAGCTGCGCGGCGACCTGGCGCAGCGTCACGCGGCACTGATCGATGCGGCACAAAGCCAGCAGGCGACGCTCGGCGCGCAACTCACGCAACAGCTGGACGGCCTGCTCGAACGGGTCGATGGCGCCGCCGGCCGGATCGGCGAACAATGGACGCAGGCACTGACCCGCCACGAAACCGCCTGCACGCACCTGATCGCCGCGCTCGACCAGACCCGCGACGGCCTGACCGCCGGTTTCAGCGAACGCAGCGCGGCGCTGCTCGGCGAACTGCGCGAAGCCCAGGCGCAATGGCAGCGCGACTGGACGGCCGGCGAAAACAGCCGCCAGCAGAATTTCAGCGACGCGCTGCTGGCCATCGCCGCCCGTCTGGAAACGCAGTGGCAGCATGCCGGCGAAGCGACGCTGGCGCAGCAGGCGCAGATCACCCGCCACCTCGGCGACACCGCGCGCGACATCGCCGCCAGCACGCAGCAGCAGGCGCAGACGACCATCGCCGAAGTCACCCGGCTGATGCAGACCGCCGCCGAGGCGCCGAAGGCGGCAGCCGAGGTCATCGCCCAGCTGCGCCATGAACTGTCGGCCAGCATGGCGCGCGACAACCGTCTGCTCGAAGAGCGCAGCCGGATCATGGAAACCCTGGGCGGCCTGCTCGACGCGATCAACCACGCCTCGACCGAACAGCGCAGCGCCATCGACGCGCTGGTCGCCTCGTCGGCCGAACTGCTCGCCCGCGTCGAAAACCGCTTCGCCGAACGCGTCGACCGCGAGACCGGCAAGCTGCTCGAAGTCGGCAGCGGCCTGGCCGGCAGCGCGCTCGAAGTGGCCAGCCTGGGCGAGGTCTTCGGCCAGGCGGTCGAAGCCTTTGCCGCCTCCAGCGACAAGACGATGGCAACGCTGCAGCGCATCGAGAGCGCGCTGGCCAAGTCGATGACGCGCAGCGACGAACAGCTTGCCTACTATGTCGCCCAGGCACGCGAAATCATCGACCTCAGCATCATGGCGCAGAAGCGCGTGGTCGACGATCTGCAGCACAACGCCGGCGAGGCCTGAACATGCACGACATGGACTCCACCGACATCGAACACGCCACGCCGGTCTGGGCGGTGTTCGGCGACCTGATGTCCGGCCTGCTCGGCGCCTTCGTGCTGATCCTGGTCGGCGTGCTCGGCGTCCAGCTCGATCTGGTGACCAGCCTGCAGGCCGAAGTCGAGAAACGCCAGCAGGAAGAAAAACGGCGCCAGGCGCTCGAAGAGGCGCTGGCCGGCCCGCTCGCCTCCGGCCGGGTGACGCTGAACAACGGCAAGATCGGCATCAGCGGCAATGTGCTGTTCGCGCTCAACTCCGATCAGCTGCAGCCGGAAGGCCGCCAGCTGCTGAAGAGCCTGGCGCCGCCGATCGCCACCTGGCTGAAGGCCAGCGAACAGATGCTGATGGTCAGCGGCTTCACCGACGACATGCCGGTACGTGGCAGCAACCGCCAGTTCGCCGACAACTGGGAATTGTCGGCGCAACGCGCGTTGACCGTCACCCGCGCGCTGATCGACGAAGGCGTGCCGGCCGACAACGTCTTCGCCGCCGCCTTCGGCGCGCAGCAACCGGTGGCTTCGAACGGCGACGCCGACGGCCGAGCGCGCAACCGGCGCGTCGAGATGGCACCGGTACCGAAATCGGCGCCGGTGAAGAAGGCCGATGGCTGACCAGCCCGACGCCCGGCCGGACGCCGCCGCATCGCCGGCCGGCGCCGCCCCGCTGCCGGCCGAGCTCGCCGGGCGGCTGGAAAAACTGCGGGCCGCCGGCGTCGACCGCAACAAGCCGCTGACGCTCGCCCGCATCGACGCGCTGGCCCGCCGCGCCGCCACGCAGCCGGCGCCAGTGCGCGACATCCTGTTCGCCCGCATCGCCGCGCTGCTCGACAGCGCCGCCCCGTCCCCGGCCGACGCCGAGCGGCAAACCGTGATGACCGCCGCCCCCGGCCCGCTGGCCGAGCTGCTGGCCCACATCGCCGGCCACGACCCGGTCGCTGCACCGCGGCCGGCCCCGGGCAGCGCGGCAAGCGCCCCAGGCCGGCCGCGCGCACCGGCCCGCGAGCTGAAATCGGTCGCCTATTTCCGCCAGACCTGGTCGCGGCTATCCACCGAACAGCAGCTGACGCAGACGCTGGCACAGGCGCCGGCCAACGCCGGCCCGATGAACTCGCAGCATCTGGTGCTGCGCGCGCTGGAAACGATGCGCGACATCTCGCCGGATTACCTGCAGGCCTTCATGAGCTATGTCGACACGCTGATCTGGCTCGAGCACGCCGATCCGAGCCGCCCGCCGAACCTGCGGTCGACCGGCGACAACGACAAAAAACGACGACGCACGACGGCCCGCCCGGACAAGACCGGCAAAAGCCATTAGCATGGCGCCACCCCGGCCGCGCCATCGACCATGCCCCTGATCCGTACCCGCGGCGAACTCGTTTTCGTCCTTGTGCTGTGCGCCCTGTTCAACGCAATGGGCGTGCTGTTCGTCCTCAAGCCGCCGCCGCGGCTGCCGCTCGACCCGGCCGCCTACGTTCACCACAGCGGCCGCTTCGACCAGGTCGTCAGCGGTGCCGTCGGGCGCTCGCCACGGCTGGTCTTCCGGCTGGCCGGCGACCGCCAGGCTTACGAAAGCAACCGGCCCGACATCGTCGGAAGCTATCGCGACTGGCGGCGCGGCAGCACCGAACTCAGTTTCTGGACCCTGGCCGACGCCCCCGGCAGCGACCCGGAACGCGCCCGCACGGCGCTCGGCCTGAGCGTCGACGGGCAGACGATGACGACGCTGGACGACGACATCCGCCGGCACAACGCCATCGTCGATTCGCCCAGCGCGGGGTTCGCCTTCGGCATCGGCATCGGCGGCACCCTGCTCGCCTTCTGGCTGTGGCGCCGCCGCCCCGGCTGAACATCGAACGGAGGCGCCGGCGGTCGACACCGGAAACCGGGCAAAATCCGGCGTTTTCCCGGTCGACCGCAAGCAGGCGCCGCATTTCCGGGCCACCTGGTGCGTTATTTGCAACCCGGAGAAAAAGCCGCCGCCAGACGGCGCTTTCTGTCGTCTTTCCTTCAATTTCGCCAGCAAAGCCGCCACCGCCAGCCATGACGCAGATCATCGACTTCCCCATCGCCAGCAGCCGGAAAAGCCACGACTACGATGCCGACATCGAGGCAGCCCTGGCGTCGATTCCACCCAAAAATCGGGAAAAGCTCCGCTTCGAGCTGATCCGGACCATCGACAGCTACGACGGCTATTTCACGCAATGGTCGCTGAGTTTTCCGGAAGCCTGCGACGAAACGCTGAAAAAGCAGATCTACGATCTGGCGCACCAGGAACACGGCCGGAAGATCCGCATGCTAAAGGACATCATGCTGCTCAAGGCCAAGGTGCTGGTCGCGGAATACCATCGCAGCCGCTGATCCGGCCGCCGCAAGGAACCAATCCCCCGGGCGCGCATCGAACCGGGCACAACCCGGCAAGCCCCCGCCACCGCCACAACCCGTACCGAATCCCGATGAACGCCCCGCACGCCCCCTCCCCGAACGAACTCGCCGCGCCCGACCTGTTCACCTTCGACAACAGCTACGCCCGCGAACTCGACGACTACTGCGTCCGCTGGTCGCCGGCGCCGGCCAGCCGGCCGGTGCTGCTGCAACTCAACCGCGAACTGGCCGCCGAACTGGGCGCCGACCCGCAAGCGCTGGCCGCCCCCGACGGCGTCGCCGCACTGGCCGGCAACCGCGTGCCGGCCGGCGCCGAACCGGTCGCCCAGGCCTACGCCGGTCATCAGTTCGGCGGTTTCTCGCCACAACTCGGCGACGGCCGCGCGTTATTGCTCGGCGAGGTCGTCGACCGCAACGGCCGGCGCCGCGACATCGCCTTCAAGGGCTCCGGACGCACGCCCTTCTCGCGCAACGGCGACGGCAAGTGCGCGCTCGGCCCGGCGCTGCGCGAATACCTGATCGGCGAAGCGATGCACGCGCTCGGCATTCCGACCACGCGGGCGCTGGCCGTGGTCGCCACCGGCGACATGGTGCGTCGCGACCGGGCGCTGCCCGGCGCCGTGCTGACCCGCGTCGCCGCCAGTCACATCCGCGTCGGCACCTTCGAATACTTCGCCGCGCACCACGGCCCGGAACGCGTCAAACGGCTGGCCGACTACACCATCGCCCGCCACTATCCGCAGCTGGCCGCCAGCGCCACGCCCTACCTCGACCTGCTGGCCGCCGTCGCCGAACGCCAGGCCGAACTGGTCGCGCGCTGGCTGGGCGTCGGCTTCATCCACGGCGTGATGAACACCGACAACATGACGCTGTCCGGCGAAACCATCGACTACGGCCCCTGCGCCTTCATGGAAACCTACAGCCCGCACACGGTGTTCAGCTCGATCGACAGCGCCGGCCGCTACGCCTACGGCAAGCAGGCCGGCATCGCCCGCTGGAATCTGGCGCGGCTGGCCGAAACGCTGCTGCCGCTGATTGACGCCGACAGCCCGCGCGCCGTCGCGCTGGCCACCGAGATCATCGACGCCGTCCCCGACCGTCACGCGGCGCACTGGCTGCGGGTTTTCCGCGCCAAGCTCGGGCTGGACGAGCAGGCCGATGCTGCGGTCGACCAGGCGCTGATCGACGATTTCCTGCTGCTGATCAAGGGCCTGCGCCTCGACTTCACGCAATCCTTCCGCGCGCTTTACGACGCCCGCGTCGCCGGCGCCGCCGACCAGCTGCCGGCCCGGCTGCTGGCGCTGGCCGGCGATGCCGTGCGCAGTGACGACGACGGCGCCGACCTGGTCGCCTGGCGCGCCCGCTGGCAGGCACGCCAGCCGCAGTGCGCGCCGGCCTTGCTGGCTGCCATGCGGCTGGCCAACCCCTGCTACATCGCGCGCAATCACCAGGTCGAGGCGGCGCTCGATGCGGCCGTCGAACACAACGATCTGGCGCCCTTCGAACGCCTGCTCGAGGTGCTCCGCGCGCCCTTCGACGCGCGCCCGGCCGATGCCGTCTACGGCGAGCCGGCAACCCGCGAATTCACCACCTGCTACCAGACCTTCTGCGGCACCTGAACCATGACCATCACCCTCTACCACAACAACCGCTGCAGCAAATCCCGCGCAACCCTGGCCCTGCTCGAAAGCCGGGGCATCGCCCCGGACATCGTCGCCTATCTGGAAACGCCGCCGGACGCCGCCACGCTGCGCAGCCTGCTGGCCAAGCTCGGCCTGGCCGACGCCCGCCAGCTGATGCGCCAGGGCGAAGCCGAATACAAGACGCTCGGCCTAGCCGATCCCTCGCTGTCGCAGCAGGCACTGATCGACGCGATGGTCGCCCATCCCAAGCTGATCGAACGACCGATCGTGGTCAACGGCGACCGTGCCGCACTCGGCCGGCCGCCGGAAAACGTCCTCGGCATCCTGTGAGCAGCGCGCGGCAAAAATCCCCGCGGCCTGCGGTCGACCGCAGCACGGGGGCTTTTTTCCGGCCGGCGTAAAATGACCGCCATGCGATGGATTGCCCTCTCCCTGTGCGGCCTGTTCGTGGCCGCGCCGCTCGGCGCGCAGGACAACGCCGCGCCCGCCAGCGTCCGCATCATTGCCGCCCCGGGCAGCGATGCCTACGGCTCGCCTTACGGCGAATGGCGCGGGCTGCTGCGCTACTCGGCCAACCAGGACGGCCAGCCGCTGCCCGGCGCGCTGAGCGTGGTGCCGACCACGCTCGTCATCGACCGCCACGGCGTGGTCTCCGGCCAGGCACCGGACAACGGCTGCCGGCTGAGCGGCAGCGCGACGCCGGGCGTCACCGCGAACATGCTCAACCTGGCGCTGACGCTGTCCGGCTGCCGCCATGCCGACTTCAACCGCAGCCTGCACGGCAGCCTGGTGGTCGACGGCAATCGCCGGGAAGCGCAGTTCTGGTTGCCGCCGAGCACGCTCAACCCGCAGCAGCCGGGAATTTCCTACGAAGTGAAAGGCCGGCTCAGGCGCTGAGCGCCGCGTCGATCAGCCGCCGCGAAATGCTGACCGGATCGGGCAGCAACGGCAGTTGTCCGGGCAGGAACCAGCCGGCCGATTCGATCTCGACACCGTCCGGCCGCAACTCGCCGCCGGCGTAATCGGCGAAGAAGGCCATCATCAGCGAATTCGGAAAAGGCCACGGCTGGCTGTCGAAATAGCGCAGATTGGCGATCGCCACGCCGACCTCCTCGCGGACCTCGCGTTCGGCACACTGTTCGAGCGTTTCGCCCGGTTCGACGAAACCGGCCAGCGCACTGTGCACACCGGGCTTGAAGCGCGGACTGCGTGCCAGCAGCAGGCGCGCGCCGTCGCGCACCAGCACCATCACCGCCGGCGAAATGCGCGGATAGACGTGCAGCCCGCAGCCCGGACAATGCATCGCAAATTCGCCGTCCTTGCGCTCGGTCGGCAGGCCGCACTGGCCGCAGTAGCGATGCTGGCGACGCCAGTCGAGCAATTGCGCCGCCCGCCCGGCCAGCTGGAACAGGTCGCGGCCGGCCAACTGGAACACCTCGCGCAGCGAAAACGGCTGCAGGCCGGGGAAAATACCCGTTTCCGGCACGTCGACCGCATGACAGGGGCGCCCCTGCCAGTTCCCGACATCGCGCACCGCCTCGCCGACCGCCCACCGGCCGTCGCTCGGCAGCACCAGATTGCCGCCGGCATCGAGCGACATCAACAGACGGTTGCCGGCACGGACGAACCAGAAGGGGCTTTCGCCGGAAAGGGGGAACGACATGGCGGACGGCTCCGTGCAGACAGTAAACCGGCATCGTGCCGCGAACCGGCGCCGTCTGGCAACTGCCGGCGGCTTACCGGCGGGACGCCGGACGCGGCTTGGCGCTCCCCGTCGTCCAAGCGGAATTTCGACGATTCCTGCGGTCGACCGCAGGAATCCGGGAAATTCCGTTCTCCGGGCGCGTCAGGCAAGCGGCTCACCGCTCCCCGCCGCTTGCCACATGCAATCCAAACCCGCCACTCCCCGGCCGCTCCAGCCCAAGCTTTAACTCGCACCCCGGAATCTCGTAATCCCCGCCGTTCTGCCGGCGATAGGCAATCGGCGCATCGCTGAACAGCCCGCGCATGCGCACCCGCAGCGCCTCTGCGATGGGCGGGAAATCGGCTTCCTGCAGGCGGTCGGCGCGGTACACCACGAAGGGCGGCAGCACGGCGGCGCCGGGGTAGTAGAGGATGTTGTGGTTGATCGGGAAGAGGATGTCGTCGAATGGCCCGTTGATGCCGCGCGCCGAGTAGTGCGCCTGCCAGCCGCCGGTGCTGGTGATGACCATGGCGCGCTTGCCGCTCAGGCTGCCCTCGCCGAAGCGGTCGCCCCATTTCGCGTCGCTGTGCTCGCCGACGCCATAGGCAAAGCCGTAGGCGAAGACGCGCTCGACCCAGCCCTTGAGGATGGCCGGCATGGTGTACCACCACAGCGGAAAATGCAGGATCAGCGCGTCGGCCCATTGCAGCTTGGCGATTTCCGCCAGCACGTCGTCGGTCAGCGCTCCGGCGGCGTAGCCGGCCTGCGAGGCGGCGGTGACCTTGAGCCGTTCGCCGGGCGGCAGCAGCGGGAAATCGTCGCGGTCGACGACCGGCTTGAAGCGCATCGCGTAAAGATCCGAGACCTGCACGGCGTGGCCCTGCGCCTGCAATTCCTCGACGCAGACGTCGCGCATGGCGGCGTTGAGGGAGCGGGCTTCGGGGTGGGCGAAGACGATCAGTACGTTCATGGAAACCTCCGTTGGTATGGGAGGCGCCAGCATAGGGTGGCCGGCAGAACCGATCCACGGAGCATGAGTACATATAATATATTCGGATCATGGATATATCGACGATCACCCTGGAGCGCCTGCGCACCTTTGCCCGCGTCGCCGAGCGCGGCAATTTCTCGGCCGTGGCGCGCGAGCTGGAAGCCGGTCAGCCGACCGTCACCCGCCATATCCGCGAGCTGGAGGAGGCGCTGGGCGTCCAGTTGTTTGCCCGCACCACGCGGCGGGTCAGCCTGACCGACGAGGGGCGGCTGTTCTACGAGCGCACGCTGCAGTTGCTGCAACTGTTCGAGCAGGCCTGCCAGGATGTCGGGGCAATCAGCGGCGCGCTGGCCGGCACCGTGCGGGTGTCCTGCACCGCCGCGCTGGGCGTGCTGCACGTCTCGCGCCTGCTGTTCGCCTTTCAGGACGCGCATCCGGGCATCACCGTCGATCTGAGTCTGGCCGACGAGCGGGTCAACCTGGTGCGCGAAGGCGTCGATATCGCGCTGCGCCTCGGGCCGCTGGGCGACAGCGCGATGAAGCTGCGCGCGCTCGGCCACAGCCGCCGCCTGCTGGTCGCCGCGCCGTCCTACCTGGCCAGCCGCGGCATGCCGGGCAAACCGCAAGACCTGCGCGACCACGCCGGTATCCGCATGAGCAATGTGCTGGGCAGCGAGACGCTGTCGCTGCAAGGGCCGGACGGTCTGCACCACGGCGTGGCGGTCGGCGGCACGCTGCGCGTCGACCACGGCCTGGCGGCGCGCGAAGCGCTGCTGGCCGGCCGCGGCTTCGCGCCGACGCATCACTGGCTGGTGGACGACCTGCTGGCCGACGGGCGCCTGGTGCAAATCCTGCCGGACTACACGCCCGACCCGGTGCCGCTGAACATGCTGATCGTGCCGGAACGGGCAGCCGTGGCGCGGGTCAGGCTGCTGGTAGATTTCCTGGCGGCGCGGGCGGCGACGATTCCGGGGATTGGGTGAACGATCAATTGAGCGTCCGCCATCTGGAATGGGAGTACATCCAGCGCAAGCTAGCCGAGCACCACGGCAACATTTCGGCTACCGCCAAGGCCCTGAAGATGCACCGCCGGACGCTGCAGCGAAAGCTGGCAAAAAAACGCCCGCCGGCCCAGGACAACTTCACCGAATGACTCGGCCGGACGCCACGATGACAACCGGCTGAATATCAGATTTATCTTAAGAATCATGGCATTGTGCGACGATATGTCGCACCGGTAAAGGCAGCGAGGCGTGCCAAGATTGCGCGCCTTTTCACTCCGGACTGCCTGCGAACGTGTCTTACCGAACAGCCTTTGGCGGACTTCTGCTCTCCGCACTGACCGCCCTCCCGCCGATGCTTGATGCCCATGAAAACCACGGCGGCGCATCGACCGATAACGGACCATCGGCCACCGCAGCAGCCGGCAAAGCATGGACAACCCTGCCGACACTGCAGGCGACAATGAACCGCGGCGGCCCGCCCGGCGTGCGCCTGACGACGAGCGGCGGGCCGTTTGAAAACGCCTTCATCCAGACACCGGAAAATCCGCTGGCGGTGCCGTTGACCGCAGCAGCCGGCGGCTGGCGAGCCGACAAGGCGCTGCTCGGCAGCGGCGGTCATCTCTGGTTCCGTGCCGAACGCAGCGACGAATCGGGAAGCATGCGCCAGATCGTCCGCGCTTCGACCTATTACTTCTTCCCGGCCAAACACCAGGTTCCCACCGAGATGCTGCGGGCACCGCGCGGCGGCCTGGAAATCGTGCCCCTGCGCCTGCAGGAACACGGCGGAACGCGCGAGGGCAGTCGCTGGCGCTTCCTGGTGCGCTTCGACAATGTGGCCTTGCCCGGCAGCGTGCTGCGCATGGAAACCGAAGGTGGCAGCCGACGCGACTTCACGGCCGACCGCGACGGCATCGTCGAGATCGAACTACCGCACGATTTCAGCGCCGACCGGCTGAACAGCCAGGAAGGCATGGCGGCGCAGCAGGCCTTCGTGCTCGCCGCCCGTCACACCGCCGGCGACACGCGCTATCTGAGCACCTACAGCCAGTTCTATCACCCGGACCGCATGCGCGAACGCAACCTGGGCGCCGGCATCGGCGTGTTCGCGCTCGGCATGCTGCTGGCCGTTCCACTGTGGCGGCGCAAGGAGAAGAAAAATGTCTGAGTTCATCCGCCGCCTGGTCCCGACCCTCGGCCGTTTCCGGCTGCTCGTCCAGTTGCTGACCCTTTTCCTCAGCGTCTATGGCAGCCTCATCGTCGGCAGCTACGCCGCCGAAAAAATCTCGACCGCGCTGCCGGCGCTGTCCTGCGCCTACGACAAGCTGAATGGCGGCTATTGCGCCCTGGTCCCCTTCCAGCACCAGATGGATCATCGGGTCGGCGCGGCCCTGGCACGCGCCCAGCAAGTCACCGCCCAGGTGCTGATTCCGCTGTTCATCACCTTTGTCACCTTCCTCGCCTTCTTTTTCGTGCTCGGCAAGGCGTTCTGCGCCTGGGTCTGCCCGCTGGGCACGGTTCAGGAATGGCTCTACCGGCTGGGCCGTCGCCTCGGCTTCGGGCAGACCACCGTACCGGCCGGCCGCCTGCGCTGGCTGCGTCCGGTCAAATGGCTGATCCTGCTCGGCCTGGTATTCCTCCTGCCGCTGCTCGCCGGCCTGGGTTACGCGCCGCATTCGGCCGGCAACCCGTACTGCGACATCTGCCCCTCGCGCATCGTCACCACCCTGCTCAGCGCCGATACCGAAGAACTGGCCCTGCGTACCGGTGCCGACGGTTTCAGCCTGGGCATCGGCATCGTCGGCAACCTGCTCGCCGGCTTCATCGTCGCGGCGGCGCTCGCCATGCGTCAGCCGTTCTGCCGCATTTGCCCGATGCTGGCGCTCAACGCCGTCGCCCGCCACGCCTCGCTGTTGCGTCTGAGCAAGACCGCGCACGCCAAATGCGACAAATGCGGCATCTGCACCAGGGCCTGCCCGATGGACATCCCGGAAATCCACCACCGGCACGGGCGCCACGCCTTCAACGAGGATTGCACGCTGTGCGGCCGTTGTGCGGAATTCTGTCCGGACGACCAGGTCATCAGCCTGAAATTCGGCCCGTTCGCGCTGTTCTCGTCGAAACGTGACTACTACAAGCAACGGGTGCGCAGCGAGACGCCGGAAGGCCAGCCCAAGCCGATCCGCATCGTGCGCCGGCCGGACCGCAACCATGTCGCCTGAACTCTCCCACGCCTGGCTGTCGGCCTTTCTGCTCGGCGTCTCGCTGGGCATCACCGCCTGTGCCGCGACCTGCCTGCCATTCATCGGCACCTTGATGCTCGGCCGGGCCGACGGCCGCAGCACCGGCCTGCGCGATGCCGCGGCCTTCCTCGGCGGCCGGTTGCTGGCCTACACGCTGCTCGGCGGGCTGGCCGGCGCGCTCGGCGCCTGGTTCGTCAAAGGACTGGCGGAAGGCTACGGCAACCTGGCAATCGGCGGTGTCGCCCTGCTTTCCGCCGTGCTGCTGATCAACGATCGTCGCCAGGCGCACCGGCAATGTCGCCGGCAGGCGGCCAACGCCCGGCTGTCGCCGCTGTTGCTCGGCGTCGCCCTGACCCTGATTCCCTGCGCGCCGCTGGCCAGCCTGCTGGCAACCGCCGCCGGCTCGGACAGCGGCTGGCAAGGCACCTCGATCGGTTTCTTTTTCGGCCTCGGCGCCCTGTTGACCCCAATGCTGGTCCTGATCCCGGCCACCGCCAGCCTGGCACGCTCGCTGTGCGTCGACCAGCCATGGCTGAAACGTCTGCTGCCCTGGTTTGCCGCCGCCGTGCTGCTCGCCATCGGTACGCGTCGCATCGCGCAAGTCTCGGCGACCGCCGCGCTGATCGCTGCCGGCATCGCCGTCGTCCTGCTGATTGCGCTCGCCCGGCGCCGTCCGGCGACCGGCACGCATCCCGTTTTCTTTCACCAACGTCAAATCGACTGAGTTTTCGATCATGATCCGCACCCGCTTTCCGCTCTTCACCCGCCGGCCCGTCGGCCTGGCCGTCTGCCTCGCCCTGGGCGCGCCGCTGCATGCGCAGGAGGCCAAACCGCTTGCCACCGTGGTCGTCACCGCCGCCAGCTACGAACAACCGATCCAGGATGTCCAGGCCAGCGTCCAGGTAGTCGGCCAGCGCGATCTGGAGGCGACGCCCGGGGTGTCGCTGATCGACGCGCTGGACCAGGCGGTCGGCGTCGATACCCGCGGCACCATGCTCAATTCGACGATCAGCATGCGCGGCATGACGGGCAGCGGCACCCTGGTCCTTTACGATGGCCTGCGGCGAACCCAGAAGTACGGATCCCGCGACATCAATTTCTACTCGACCGAAGATGTCCGGCAGATCGAAATCGTCCGCGGCCCGATGTCCGCGCTCTACGGCGCTGACGCCTCCGGCGGCGTGATCAACGTGATCACCCGCCAGCCCGCGCTGAACAGCGGCCTGCACGGCGGCGCCTCGGCAATGTACGGGCAGGCCCAGGGCGGCCAGCGCGAAACCAACATCCTGAAGGGCTACATCGAATACGGCGGCGAGATGCTGACCCACCGCCTGAGCGTCGAAAAGCGCAATCGCAATCCTTACGATGCCGACCCGTCGACCGCAAGGGCCGACATCAAGGGCATCGACGAGAGCTATGTCAGCTACCACGGCGGCCTGCAGATCGCCCCCGGACAAAAATTGCGTCTGTCGCTGGAACACGCCGAACAGAACGACCGCAGCCCGGATCAGTTGAGTTCGGCGCCATTCACCCAGTTTCAGGCCTACGAAAAGGAAATCCGCAATTTCGCCAGCCTGAACTACACCGGCGAGGCCGGACCTGGCGTGCTGGCCCTCGACGCGGCCATCGGCCGCAGCGAAGGGGAAACCACCCGCGCCTATCCGACGCTCGAACGCACCGACTACAACCAGACCCAGTTCGGCGGCCGTTACGTATTGCCGGTCGGCGACCACACCCTGACCGTCGGCCTCGGCCAGCAGAACGACAAGATCAGCATTGCCAACAACACCAGCAAGGTCGGCGACCGGACCAACGACTATCTTTTCGTCCAGGGCGAGATGAAACTCCTGCGCGACTGGAGCCTGCTGGCCGGCCTGCGTCACGACCGTTTCAACGAATTCGGCAACGCCACGACGCCGCGTCTGTCGGTCCAGTACCGTCCCGGCCACTGGAACTTCCGTGTCGGTTACGGAGAATCCTTCCGGGCCCCGACGGTGCTTGAACAATACTCGACCTTCCGCCGCGGGACCTTCCTGATCGTCGGCAACGCCGAACTGGTACCGGAGGAAAGCCGCAGCATCGAAGCGGCCGCCGGCTACACCGGCAAGGATTTCCGGATCGACCTGGCCGCCTACCGGACGAACAGCAAGAACCTGATCACTACCGTCTCGGCACCACGCCTGCCCGGCGACCCCGTCGGCGTCGTCTCGCGCTCGGTCTACACCAATGTCGGACGCGCCGAAATCCAGGGGCTCGAACTCAGCGGCAACTGGGCAATCACCTCGCTGTGGTCGTTGCGCGGCGGCTACGAAATCATCGAGGCCCGCGACGAATCGACCGGCAACCGGCTGACCGGCCGCCCCGGCAGCATCCTGCGCGCCGGCCTGCGTTTCGACAACGGCGCCTGGAGCGGCGACCTGCAGGGCCGTTATTACTTCAACTACTACAACTCGCACAACAGCATCCGCGGAACCACGTTGTCCACGAACTACGGCACCACCGATCTGAAGATCGGCTACCGCTTCAACCGGGCCTTCTCGGTGGCGGCCGGCGTGACCAACCTGTTCAACCGGCAACTGCCGGAAAACTGGGGCTCGATGTACGCGCTGGAAGATCCGCCGACGCGCTTTGCCTACGTCAGCGGCAACTATCGTTTCTGATGTCCGAAAGGCCGGGCGACCCCGAATGCGGCGGGTTTGGGAAAGACGTTTTCACAGGGAGGTGTCATCCGGCCCCGGGCATGGCCGGATGAAGGAAATCCGTCCTGAAACCGCCGCAACGGGAGTCGCCCTCCCTTCATTCCGACCGGCCGCTGCCGGTCGAAAACGGCGCCGCCTGCGTCAATGCACCGCAGGACGGGATGGGTTGTTGCGACTGGACTCCGCGTCCGACTTCATGTGCCTGGCGGCGTAACCGGCGATGTACCAGCCCATGACCAGAATGAAAGCGATGGTGAACAAGCTCAGCAAGCCGATATCCGACGTAAACAGTAACTCCCATGCCATGACGATTCTCCTGTTTTTATCTTGCGGTCGATGACTGCCGGACGGCAATCACGGAGAAGCAAACCGCAAGAGACATGCCCGCATGACATATTGCGGTCGACCGCCGGAAAGCGGCCAAAAGGCCGCCTGACAAAAAAGCGTCGAAACGCCAGCCCGACAAGGCTTTGCGGCGAGTGCACAATCATCGGGGCGAAGAATGTCCCGATCGCCCGGCCACCGCGAGCTCGCCACTGACGTCGGTCAAAAAAGACAGCGCTTGCCATTCGTGACACGCAAAACGCCGGAAAAAACTCAGCGCAAGGCCGACGCGTAGCCCTCTTCGGCGAGCACCTGCCGCACCGCCGGACGCGTCAGCATGTGCTGGTAATGCGCCGCACAATTGGGCGGCAGCGGAATACCGATGCGCTCGGCCCAGAATTCGACGTAGAACAGCGCCGCGTCGGCCACCCCGAAACGCTCGACCACCCAGTCGCGACCGGCCAGTTCCTTGTCGGCCAGCGCAAACCCCTGCTCGACGATCACCCGGCCCTGCGCTTTCACCGACTCATGATCGCAATGGCTCGGCGCAAAACGCTCGGTGGTGAAAATGCGGGCAAAACCCTGCATGTGCAGCGTGTTGACCGCATGATTGAGCAGGCCGAGCACGCGCACCTCGTCGGCCACGCTTTCCGGCAGCAGGCCGCGCTTCGGGTAACTGCGACCGAGCCACCAGGCGATTGCCGAAAACTCGGTGAGCACGCTGCCGTCGTCGAGCATCAACGCCGGTACCGTGCCCTTCGGATTGATCGCCCGGTATTCCTTGCTGTTGGCGTCGCCAGCCAACAGATTGACGATGTGCGCCTCGAACACCAGGCCGCATTCCTCGAGCAGGATGTGGATGCCGGTCGAGCACGAACCGGGCGTCATGTAGAACTTCTTGGTCAAGCGTTTTCCTCCGCACCGTCGTCGGTCGATTCCTGTTCGTCGTCGAACAGTCCTTCGGCACGGATGCGCGCCTTGAACGCTTTCATCACCGGCCGCGAAATCGCCGATTCGGCCAGCACGCGCTGTTCGTAGATATGGTTGCGCAGGGCATCGTCGGCGCCGCCGCGCGCCGTGGCGATCAGCGCATGGACATCGCCGCCGAGCAACACCCCCGGCTGCGCCTGCACCGCATCGTAGAGCTCGGCCATCCGCCGTTTCTCCCCCGGATGCATCTTGCATTTGCCGTCGAGTATTTTGAGCATCACCGCCGTCGCGCAATCGACTTCGGTCGGCGTCAGCGGATGCGCCGCCGTCCACGCCGTCACCCGCGGCCGGCTGTCGCTCACGCGGCAACCGCCGCCAGCGCCTCGTAGCCGCCATCGACGCTAAACACCCGGGTGAAACGGAAATCGGCGAACATCTGCGCGTACTCCTTGCTGGCATTGCCGTGATAGCAATAGATGACGACCGGCGTGGATTTGTCCAGCCGGCGCATCCACAGCGGAAAGCGCGACAGGTCCAGATGGGCGGCCTCGGGCAGGCGGGATGTCTGGAAACTTGCCGGATCGCGGACATCGAACACGGCCGCCGCCGGATCGGCGGCGATCAGCGCAAGCGCTTCGGCAGCGGAAATGCAACGGAAGGCTGAAACATCCTGAGAATTCATGGCAACGGATCCGAAAAGGGCTGCGGACCTTCACGCAAAACCGATGCCAGGCGAAAAGCCGCGATGACAGGCCGTCGACCGCAGAAACATGCGTAGGCTTTGTTACATTCTGGACAACAAAGCCGCACTGTCATGACGCGCGCCCCTGGTTAAAGTCGTCTCACCCAACAACACCCAGGAGACACACCATGATCCGCCACCGCCCGATGACCCTGATCGCCGCCCTGCTGCTGAGCCTGAGCGCCGGCCTGGCCCATGCCGATCCGCACGACCGTCACGGTCGCCACGACCGCCAGGATGGCCATCGCTATCAGCCGCAGCATTCGCCTCAACACTACGACCGGCACCACCAAACGCGCGGCTATGATCGCCATCACCGCGGTCCCGGCATCGGCCCGCACCGGCACTATCACCGTGGCGACCGACTGGCCCATGCCTACCGCAGCCCGCACTACGTCGTCGCCGACTGGCATCGCCACCACCTGTACGCCCCGCCGCGCGGCCAGCAATGGGTCCAGGTCGGCCCCGACTACGCGCTGATCGCCATCGGCACCGGCATCATCGCGCAGATCGTCATCGGTCGCTGAGCGCGGGCCGTTTGGTTCTGAAGTTACCAGACCTCCGCCGATGCTGGCAAAAGCGACATTTTGTCGAGGATTTGTCGCATCGGCGAAGAGCAAACAGCCCAAATCCCTGTCATCGGTGGAAGACGATCGATCGGCCGTCGGTATCAAATCATCCGCTTCACTGTCACACGAGCAGTCCAAGGCAACATCGAATTGGTCAAGCTTTTCATTGAATTAGAGCCCCTCGCCGATGACAACGTGCCGGCGAGCGGCCCTCGACAAACAAATTAATAATATTTATTGAATTTGTTAAATTAAAATACGACAGGTTATAACTATTGTCATACAATCCCGCGTCAAAAAAGGATGCATGACTTGAAAAAGAAAACGAACCTGTTTGCCATGCTGCTGTTGGCCCTGCTCGCCATCGGGACGGCGCTGTATTGGTATCAGCTTCTTTCCAGCTATGACCGGATGCGTCAGAGTACGATCACGCGAGCCGAAACCATGGCCCGGCAACTCGCCAACGGGCTGGCGGAACAGATGGCTTCGGTCGTTCGCAATATCAATTTCGTCTCCAATGTACTGCGCCAGGACTACCTCATCGCTCCCGGAAAATTTCAGGATTCCGTGAACGCTGCATTTGCCGCCTTTCCCAAGGATGCGCTTATCCAGGTGGCGGTCATTGATCGCCAAGGCTACCTGGCGTACTCGAACCTCGCCACGCCGAGAGTCTATCTGGGAGACCGGGAACATTTCCGCATCCACGCCGATCATCCGGACCACGACACGCCTTTCGTCAGCAAACCGCTGCAGGGCCGGGTCTCGAAAAGCTGGTCAATTCAGTTTTCCCGGCCGATCCGGCGCGATGGTCATTTCGCCGGGGTCCTGGTCCTGTCGATATCGCCCGAATATCTATCGCGAACCCTGGAGGGACTGTCTCTGGACAGGAACGACAGTGCCGGCCTGATTCGCATGGATGGCAGCTATCTGGCAAGAAGCAGGGATATCGCCAGTTTCGTGGGCAAGAAAGTCAAGGAAACCCGCCCTTACCTGGCGGCAGATGCAGCAGCCGACGGGGTTTTTTCGGACGAATCGTCGCACGAACCGGTCAGACGCATTTTTGCCTGGCGTCGCATGAACGACTCCGATCAACTGGTCGTTTACGCAGGAATTTCGCAAAAAGACATCCTGCTTCCGATCGAAAACGAAATCTCCCAAGGCCTGACGCGCAATGCCATCGGAACCCTGCTCCTGCTAATCCTCGCCGGCATCATTGTTCGTCAAGGCAGCAAACTGAAAAGACAGCACGAGCAGTTGCGAAAGAACGAACTGCTTTACCGCAGCTTCTTCGATCGACACTCCGCCGTCAAACTACTGATTGATGGCAAGACCGGCCGGATCCAGAAAGCCAATAATGCCGCGGCCAGTTTCTATGGTTACGCCTGCCGGCAGCTGGAGCAGATGACGGTCTTCGACCTGAACTTCCTGCCGGAAAGTGACCTGAAGGAAAGAATGTCTGCCGCGACGGACTGCCACTCGAACCATTTCAAGTTCAAGCACCGGCTGGCCAGCGGAGATATCCGCGACGTCGAAGTCTATTCCAGCCCGATCGAAATCGATGGACAGGCGCTCCTTTTCTCGATCATTCATGACATTACCGAACAGCACGAACTGGAGCTCAAACTCAAACAGAGCGAAGCACGTTACCGTGAAATATTTGCCACGATTCCGAACGGCATGATGCTGGTCGACGGAGTCGGTGAAATCGTGCTCTGGAACGATGCCGCACTCTCGATTCAGGACGTCGATGTCGATGCACTGAAGCGCCGCGCAGTCAAAATCCACTATCGTGATGGACAAGCCGTCGCCGACGGCGACTACCCTTCGAAGCGAGCTGTTCAGGAACCGGCAACCCACGGCCTTTATTACCTATGGACCCAAGGCGGGCAGAAACGCTGGATTGCTGTCCACACGAGACGCCTGCCCAATGACCTGGCCGCCATCGATGGCGCCGTCGTTTCGTTTACCGATGTCACACGATTGATCGCCCTGGAAGAGTCGCTCCTGATCAGCCAGTCGGTTTTCGAAGCCGCAGCGGAAGGAATCATCGTGACTGAGCCGGATGGCACAATCGTCAAGGTCAATCCTGCATTCACCGAACTGACTGGCTATGCCGAGCATGAAGCACTTGGCGAAACGCCGGCGATTCTGGCCTCTGGCCGCCATGCCCAGGATTTCTACAGCGACATGTATCTGGCCTTGAACACGACAGGTAACTGGGACGGGGAAATCACCAACCGACGCAAAGATGGACGACTGTTTGTCGAGAAGCTCAAGATCAGTTCCGTCAGAAATCCACGCGGGGAATTGTTGCGCTATGTCGGCCTGATTTCAGACATTACCGCGCAGAAGGAACAGGAAGCCGAAGTCTGGTTCCAGGCCCACCATGACGCACTGACCGGACTCCCCAATCGCAACCTATTCCAGGATCGTCTCGGCCAGGCCATCGCCCATGCCCAGCGCAGAAACAAACGGGTCGGCCTGCTATTCATAGACCTGGACCATTTCAAGCCGGTCAACGACACCTATGGCCATCCCGCCGGCGATGAACTCCTGTGCCAGGTTTCGGAGCGGATCGCCGACTGTCTCCGGGAAGAAGACACCGTCGCCCGGATCGGCGGCGACGAATTCGTTGTCCTGCTGCCGATGATCAACGCGATCATCGATTGCGTGACGGTCGCGGAGAAGATTCTGGCATCGCTCAATCTTCCGTTCACCCTGTCGGAAGCCCGCGTCTCGATCTCGGCAAGCCTTGGAATCGCCTGCTGCAAGCGCGGTGGATGCACCGCGGCTGAACTCATGGAACATGCAGACCAGGCAATGTATGAAGCGAAAAAGGCTCGCAATGGATATGCAGTGGCTGACGAGCACTGCGCATGGCCGCAAACGACGGCAAGCAACCCGGAACTCTGCTGAAACGCTGCTATCGTCAAGCTTTATTCATATCGGAAAACCAACAATGCCCTACCTGCTGCAAGTCGATTTCCCTTACGCCGGCCCCTGGGGCGATGAAATGAGCAACGCGATGCAAGACCTGGCCCGATCGATCGCCGACGAACCGGGGCTGCTGTGGAAGCTGTGGACAGAGAACCCGACGGCCGGCGAAGCGGGTGGCGTCTATCTGTTTGCCGACCGGGCCAGCGCCGACGCCTATCTGGCCATGCACCGCGCGCGCCTGAAAGGGTTTGGCGTGCCTGCGGTCAACGCCAAGATCTTCGCGGTTAACGAGGCGCTGTCGCGGATCGACCGCGCCCCGCTCTGAGGCTGCCGTTCAGCAGCACTCCTCTTCGACCAGGAAGAGCAGGTCGAGCGCAACCTGGTCTTCACGCGATTCGAACAACTCGCGAATCTGGTTGATGTGCGAATGGACCAGGAACAGATCGTCCGGCGCCGGGCCGCTTTTCGGCGTGCGCTTGGCCAGGAAGTAATCCCAGAAAGCCCTGGCCTGGCCGGATTCCGGCGCGTGCTGTTCGATCATTTCCATGACCCGGCGGGCATTGCCGTCGCAATCGATGCCGTCGAAGGTGATGTAGCGATCGGTCTTTTTCTTGCGGCAGCCGCAGTCGACCGCGCTTGGTGCTTGATTCTCCATGATGCTGACTCCCGGACTGAATGAGTCGTCACTGTAACGCCGCCGCAAGTTCCTGTCCGTCGGCTGGCCGACAGTTGTCAGGCGATCTTGTCGGCCAGCTCGCGCAGCTCGTGCAGGCCGCGAATGTGCAGCATGCGGCGGCCCGGACGGTCGAGGATGCCCTGACGCTGCCATTCGTTGAGCAGCGACGAAACGGTCTGCCGCGTCGAACCGAGCAGGCTGGCGATGTCTTCGGTACCGAGATCGAGGCTGACCAGCCAGTCGCCGCCGTCGAGCGGCCGGCCGCGCCGTTCGACCATGCCGATCAGGAAGCGCGCCAGGCGCGACGGTACTTCGCGGAAGGCCAGGTCTTCGATCAGCGTGACGGCATTGCTGAGCAGGCGGCCGAGCACGCGCATGGTGGTCGGTGTCAGCGACGGATCGCTGGCCAGCCGGCGGGCGAAGGCCGGGGTGTCGATCAGCCAGACGACGGTGGGAGCCACGGCCTCGACATAGGTCGGCGTGTGCGTGGTGAAGATGTCGCCCGGTTCGAGGAAACTCAGGCTGAGGTCGCGACTTTCACCGGCTAGGTAAACACGCAGCCTTCCGTGCTCGACAATGAACACCTGATTGCGCGGATCGGCCGGCGTGGCGAACAGCGCGCCGCGCGCCAGTTCCTGGCGTGCGAAACCGGCCAGCATTTCCGGTGGCAGAGAAGCGGCAGCGGGAGGTTTGACGGATTCGACGACACGCATGCCATCGTTCAAGCAAAAGCGGGGCCACGCCGGAAAGCGCGCCCCGCCTCGTTTCGGGCCGGCGGCCAGTGTCGCGAATGCGACAAGCGGACAGGATTACACGGCGACCAGCGACTGGCGGCCGTACCACTCGTCGCCGGGCGCCACGCTGGCCACGCTGTCGGCCATCGCCGCTTCGACGCAGAGCATGTGGCGCCAGCCTTCCGGCGCCATGTCGCCGAGCGCCGCGCATTTTTCGACCCAAGGATTCCAGACGACGACGTCGGCAAAGCCCTGCTGGTGAATGCCCAGGCTCAGGTTGCCGGCGCGCAGCAGTTGCGGACGGCGAACCCGGCGGTAAATCCGGTCGGTTTCGCGGTCGACCGCAAGTTCGGTCCCGGTTTCGCGGATCACCCGGTCGCCGTTCGCCGCATCGCGGTAATCGTGGCCGTAGAGGCCTTCGAGCGCGGCATCCTCGACCTGGACGACGCGCAGATAGGTATGCAGCGCACCGGTGAACGAAAACGCCGTATCGCCGGAGTTGACCACGCACAGTTCGAGGTCGAGGCGGTCCTTTTCCAGCATCACCGTCAGTTCGAGGCGGAAGGAATGCGGCCAGAGGGCGCGGGTGTCGGCGTCGTCGGCGGTTTCCAGCGTCAATAGCGCGTAGTCGTCGCCACTGCGCTGCGCCGCGACATCCCAGCGCCGGTTGCGCACGAAACCGTGGCGCGGCAGATCGCCGCGCGCACCGAACTGGGGAAAGCAGACCGGTACACCGCCGCGGATCGCCTGGCTGCCGTCGAAGACGGCGCGCTCGGACAGGAACAGGCGTTCGCGGCCGTCCGGCGTGGTCCACGACAGGACCTGGCCGCCCAGGCGGCTGACGATGGCCGTGCCGCCGCCCGGCCCGTGCAGGCGGAAGGCTTCGAGACCGTGGAATTCGATGGATTCAATGCAGGGTTTCATGCGGGGACGGAACGACGTGAAGTTGGGGACGGATGCTGAGGATTTCGACGTCGTGGCCGAGCAGCGTGACGCTGCCGCGCCGCCGGTTGTCGCCGGTATCGGAATATTCGAAAGCAAAGCTGCGCCGCAGCCGCAGGCGGCCGTCGGCGTCGCGCGCCAGGCGCAGGCCCTGGCCGGCCACGCTGTCGTCGAGCAGTTGCCAGCCGGCCTGATCGCAGGCCTGGCGGGCCGCATCGATGCCGATTTCGCGGGCCTTCAGGCTGTCCAGCCAGAACCAGGCACCGGCGCCGAGCAGGCCGATCACGAAGAGTTCGAGGAAATCCATCGCGCCAAGTATACGCGGATGGTCAACATCGCCGCTGCACAAGCGCGCCGTAATCGCCGATAATCCCGCGACTCAATGACATCACGATGATCATGAACTCCCCTCTTCGCCGCCTGCGCGACCTGCTCAGCTTCAAGCCGGACGAACCCGCCGTCTCGCTGCACGACATCCTCACCGGCCTCGGCCCGCTGGCCACGCTCGAACGGCTGACCGGCGAAGCGCTGCCCGAGGCCGGGCGCGAGACGAATCTGCACATGCGCCTGAAACGCCTGGAAGAAATCCGCCAGACCGCCGAACAGGTGCTGCCCGAACTGGAAATCGCGCTGACCCGCTCGGTGCTGCCCTTGCCGCTCGATGCGACGACCAGCGCGCTGCATATCGACAATTTCCTGAAGGCCCTGGCCCAGGGCTACCATGCGCTGGCCCGGCAGATTGCGCGCAGTTCGCGCGCCCAGGCCCAGGGCAAGCTGTTCCAGCGCGCCGCCGAGCGGGCGCTGGAGGCGATCGGCCGCCGCCACCTGCTGGCCTACCGCGCCTACGCCCAGCCGTCGCCGTCATCCTGGTTGCTGGCGCACAAGCTCTACGGCAGCGCGGCAGCGCACTTTCCCAAAAACCTGGACGGCATCCGCAACGCCTATTGCAGCATTCTGCTGTTCGCCTGGTTCGAACCGGCGCGCCTGCACCGCAGCGACCTCGACACGGCGCTCGACTGCGCCCGCCGGCTGGCGCCGCAGGCGCGGCTGGCGCAGACGACGGCCGACAATCTGAGCGAAGCGCCGGCCGAACACCGCTTTCTGGTCAATCCGGAAGACGGATCGGCAGGCCATGCACTGGGCCGCCTGCCCGCCGGCACACCGGTATTCGGCAGCTATCTGGTCGACGGCTCGGCAGTGCTGGATGCGCTCGACCACAGCATTGCCGGCCACGCCGGCGAGCCGGCAGGCAAGCGCCTCGATGCGCCGCCGGCCGTCTTGCAGGCGCTGCGCGTCGCGCTGGCCGGGCGCAGTGCCCGGCGTTTCTCGCGCACCCGTTTCCGGCCGCGGGCCGACCTGGTGGTCGGTCTCGACCGGGTGATCGCCTTCCTCGACGGCCTCGCCTACACCCGCCGCTCGCTGGATGCGGCCCACCAGCGCGACGACACGCTGGCGCCCAGCGAATGGTCGCTGATCGACGAAAGCCCGGACGGTTTCCTGCTGCGCTTCATCAAGGGCGAGAAATGGCAGGTCGGCGTCGGCGACATCGTGGCCCTGCAGCCGCGCGAATCGAGCAAGGTGCACGTCTGTCTGGTGCGCCGCATCGCCACCATCGGCAGCCGGCTGGAGATCGGCCTGCAGATGCTGTCGCCGCAGGTGAGTGCGGTCGACGTGACAACTGGCGAAAAAACCGTCTGCCGCGCCATCTTCCTGCACCGCCTGCCGGCCTACGGCAAGTTTCCCGGCCTGATCCTGCCGCCCGGAAGGCTGCCGGCCGGGCAAGCGGTACGCATCGGGCTGCCCGGCCGACCGCTGGAAAAACGCATCGGCAAATGCATCGATGCCAACGACGGGCTAGAATTCGTCGCCCTCGACCCCAAGTCCGACTGAATCCCGATGCTGAGCTACCGCCACGCCTACCATGCCGGCAATCACGCCGACGTGCTGAAACACCTGATCCTGCTGCAGATCGGCCATTACCTGGGCGAGAAGCCGGCACCGTTCTGGATCGTCGACACGCACGCCGGCGCCGGCCGCTACACGCTGGATTCGGTACATGCCAGCAAACTGGCCGAATGGAAGGACGGCATCGGCAAGCTGTGGCAGGCCAAGGGACTGCCGCCGGCGCTCGCCGACTACGTCGATTTCGTCCGCGAACTGAACCCGGACGGCCAGCTGCGCCACTACCCGGGCTCGCCGTGGCTGGCCCGCCAGGTGCTGCGCGACAGCGACCGCCTGCGCCTCTACGAAATGCACGGCACCGATGCCCGGCTGCTGCAGGAATGCTTTCAGGGCGCCGGCCGCCAGGTGGCGATCACCGAGGGCGACGGCTTTGCCGGCCTGAAGGCGATCCTGCCGCCGCCGCCGCGCCGCGGCCTGGTGCTGATCGACCCGTCCTACGAGACCCGCGCCGATTACACGGCGGTGATCAAGGCCTTGCAGGAAGCGCTGAAGCGCTTCGCCACCGGCACCTATGCGCTGTGGTTCCCGATGCTGCCCAAGCTCGAATCGCGTGAACTGCCGGATCGCCTGAAGCGGCTCGGCGTACGCAGCTGGCTGCTGGCCACGCTGGAAGTCCGTTCGCCGTCCGGCGACGGCTTCGGCATGCACGGCAGCGGGATGTTCGTCATCAACCCGCCGTGGACGCTGGAAAAGACGCTGCACGACACGCTGCCGACCCTGGTGTCGCTGCTCGGCCAGGACAGCGGCGCGCGTTACGTGCTGGAAAGCCAGGAAGCCTGACGCTCAGCGACGCGCCGCCAGTTCCCTGAGCCGCGCCTTGACCTGGCGGGCGGCCAGCGCGTAGCCGCCGTCGCTGCCATCGACGAAATGCACGTGGCGACCTGCGTAGGACTCGATCAGGCAGGTGATCAACGCTTCGCCCGAGCGATGACTGCCCCAGGCCAGCCGACCCGCGGCATATTCCCAGTCCAGCCAGCCCTCGAGCAATTTGATCTGCTCGTCGCTGGCATCGACCACCATGCGCAGGGCCCCGTCGAATTTGCGGAAATCGGTATTGGCCACCAGTTCCTGGCGGTAACCGCTCCAGCGCACCGCTTTCGTATCCCGGTTGAAGCGGAACAACAACCAGCCGGCCACATTCTGCAGCAGGGTGCGCAACAGGTAGGCGGTTTTTGCGTACCAGGGGCGGTTGACCGTACGCAGGCGGGTCTGGCCCGACAACTGGGTCGGGGAGAAGCTCAACTGCAACCCGTCGGCGCGCAGCGGATGATGCGCCTGCAGATCGCCGAAAACCTCGTTGATCCGTTCGATGACCCGATGGTAAGTGGCGCGGTTCTCGGCCGGGTCGGTCGCCGTGGCGACGACGATCAGCGACAGCTTGTCGCCGCGGAAGGACGGAACGTTCTGCCAGCGACATTCGAAGCCTTCGAAACTGGCCTCGGCCGGGCCTTCGTCCGGACGGACGATCAACGCCCGGCGGTCATCGCCCTGCTTGACCAGCCACTCCGCCCGCTGCCAGCCGCGGCCGGAAAATACCGGCTGATCGACCGTCGGCGACAGGCTGACCTTGCCCAAGCGCACCCAGTAATCGCCGGCACGCAGTTCGCCAACCCGCACCAGACCGACCCGCAGGCGCAAGCCGAAGGCATCGCTGGCCATTCGCTGCGCCCCGCGCAAGGCGACCACCGCCGCCGCCTTCAGGCAATCGGGAATGGCCAGTACGGCGCCATCTCCGCCGAACAGGAAAGGCAGGCTCAACGACCGCTCGATGTTGCTCACGGCGGCGATCGCCGCCACGCCGACGGTATTGACGTCCTTGTAGGCGCCGGCCTGGATCGCCGCCGTCGAATCCTCGACGTCGGCCACCACCACCCACCAACTGTCCGGCAAATCGGCATGGCCCTCGGTTTCGACCGCCGCCTCGAAAGACGGCGAGGCCGGCAGATTTTGATAAAAATCCCGGTCGACCGCAGCAGTACAGTGTTCAGGCAACAGCGTCGTCCCCGGTTTCTTCCCAGCGCGTCTTGATCTTCAGCAGTTCGGGCAATTGCTCGATGAAACGGCCGGCCAGCTGCGGATCGAAATGCGACCCCGCTTCCTGGCGGATCAGGGCCACCGCGTCCTCAACCGTCCATGGCCGCTTGTAGGGACGGATCGAGGTCAGCGCATCGAACACGTCGGCCAGCGCGACGATGCGCGCCTCGACCGGAATGTCCTCGCCGCGCAGGCCGGCCGGATAGCCGCTGCCATCCCATTTCTCGTGATGGTTGAGCGCCACCCGGCGGGCCATCTGCAGCAACGGCGAACGGTCGTCGCCGATGATCTCGGCACCGATTTCCGGATGCCGGCGCATCACCGCCCACTCGTCGGCATCCAGTTTGCCGGGTTTCTGCAGGATGGCATCGGGAATGCCGATCTTGCCGATATCGTGCATCGGCGAAGCGTGCAGGATTTTCTCGGCAAACCGCTCGCCGAGCCCCGCCGCCAGCGCCAGCACCCGCGAATAGTGGCTCATCCGCACGACGTGCAGGCCGGTTTCGTTGTCCTTGTATTCCGCCGCCCGGCCCAAACGCTGGATGACCTGCAGCCGGGTTTCCAGCAGTTCGTCCACACGCACCAGCGACAGGTGCGTGCGCACGCGGGCGCGCACCACCGGCGGGCTGATCGGCTTGGTGATGTAGTCGACCGCCCCGACCTCGAAACCATGCGATTCTTCGTCGCTGTCGGTCAGCGCGGTGACGAAGATCACCGGAATGCGTTCGGTGTCGGCACGCTGCTTGAGGGCCCGGCAGACATCGTAGCCGTGCATGCCCGGCATCATCACGTCGAGCAGGATCAGCGACGGCTGCTGGGCGGCCGCCAGTTCGATCGCCTTCTGACCGTCACGAGCGAAGAGCAGCCGGAAATCGTCCTGCAGGACATGACGCAACACCTGCAGGTTGACCGGCTCGTCATCGACGAGCAGAACTGCGGGACGCAAATCGAGGGGCGCATTCATCAGACAGCTTTCTTTTCGTTGAGGCGTTCGGTCAATCGTTCGATCTGTATCGCAGCCCCGGCAAAATCGAAATCGTCCAGGGCCCGCCTCAGGTCACCGCTCCATCCGACAGGCAACAGGGCCAACAGTTCGCTGCTCAGTTCGTCGGGCAGTTCGCCGCGCGCCAGCGCATCGGCCAGGTCGGCCAGCAGCGGCTGCAGACGCCCGGCATCGACGCTGACCTCGCCGGCGCTGTCCTCGACAGCTTCGACGCCCGCTTCCGCTTGCCCCGGATAGGCGCGGATCACGGCCGACTGCAGGGTATCGATCAGGCTGCCGACCTGCTCGATGCGACCGGCCTTGAGCGCCGCTTCGAGACGGCTGCAGGTGGCCTGCACCGTCGGCAGCGCCAGGTTGCCCGCCGCCCCCTGCAGACGATGGGCAACCGCCGCCGCACTGGCGAAATCGCCAATCGCCACGGCCTGCACCAGCGCCGCCTGGCTGGCCGGACAGCTTTCGTGGAAACGCAACAGCGCCGAACGGTACGCCGCCTCATCGCCCCACAGGTCGAGGCCCCGCGACCAGTCGATGCCGTCGGCAATCGGCTTCAGACGTTCGCCGATCTCCATCGGTTCGAGATGCAGGCCGAGTACACGGGCAATTTCGCGGTAGAGCGCAGGCAGATCGACCGGCTTGGCAGCGAACCCGTCCATGCCGGCCGCCCGGGCCGCGTGGTAATCCTCTTCCAGCACCGACGCCGTCAGCGCAATCACCGGCAGATGCGTGCGCCCCGATTGACGTTCGTCGTCGCGCAGCTGGCGGGTGGCCTGCAAACCGTCCATTTCCGGCATCTGGACGTCCATCAGCACGAGGTCCAGCGCCTCGGCGGCAATCACTGCCAGCGCCTGGCGACCGTCTGCCGCCTTGAAAACCTTGTGTCCGGTCCGAGCCAGGTTGATGTCGAGCAATTCGAGGTTCTGCGGCACGTCGTCAGCGATCAGGATGCGCAGCGGCGGCAATTCGATACGCTTTTCGGCCACTTCGCGCACCACCGGCTTGCCGGGGTTCAGCGGCAGGAATACGCGGAAGGTGCTGCCCTTGCCCAACTGGCTCTCGACGGTGATCTTTCCGCCCATCAACTCGGTCAGCTGGCGAGCGATGGTCGTACCGAGGCCGGTGCCGCCGAAACGCCGGGTGGTTGACGCGTCGGCCTGGGCAAAGGGATCGAAGATGCGCTGGATGCGGTCGGCAGGAATGCCGATGCCGGTATCGACGATGGAGATCGTCACGCCGCCCCCCTGCTCGCCGGGATCGACCCGGACCAGCACGCTGCCGCGCGTGGTGAATTTGATGGCGTTGCCGACCAGGTTGATCAGGACCTGCTGGATGCGCAGGGGATCGCCGACAAAGAACTCGCCGAGCCGTTCGTCGTATTCGCTGCCCAGGAACAGCCCTTTCGCATCGGCCGACAGACGGAGCGACGCCAGCGTCTGGCGACACAGTTCGCGCAGCGAGAAATCGCTGGCCTCCAGTTCAACCGCCCCTTTCTCCAGCTTGGCGGTGTCGAGCACATCGTTGATCAGCCCCAGCAGGCTGCGCGCCGACTGACGCACCGTACTCAGGTGCTTGCGCTGATCTTCGGCCAGTTTCGAGGCCAGCACCAGATCGGTGAAACCGAGGATGGCATTCATCGGCGTACGGATTTCATGGCTGATGTTGGCCAGGAAGCTGCTCTTCGCCTCGGCCGCCATTTCGGCCCGTTCCTTGGCCTGGCGCAGTGCCTGCTCCATCGCATGGCGCTGGCTGATGTCGGTGACGAAACCGACGAACAACGGTTCGCCGCGGGTCTCGACCCGGCCGATGGCCAGCCGCATCGGCATCAGGCTGCCGTCGCGCCGCAGACCGGTGACTTCGCGGCCGATGCCGATGATGCGGGCGTCGCCCTCCTGAAGATAACGGGCCAGATAGCCGTCATGACGCGAACGGTCGGGCTCCGGCATCAGCATGCTGATGTTGTTGCCGAGCATGTCGCGGGCCGGCCAGCCGAACATCGTCTCGGCGGCGCGATTGACATCCTGGATGATGCCTTGCGCGTCGATCGTGATGATGCCGTCGACCGCCGTCTCGACGATCGCCCGGGTCCGCGACTGCTGCTGCCGCATGCGCAGGAAAAGCTCGCGGTAGCGCATCAGGCCGTTGGCCGACATCGCCGCGGCAGCCACCACCACTGTCAGCAGCGCGATATTGAACGCCATGTAGTAATCGACGTTCGAGCCCTGCACGTAGTACGGGTCGTCGAGGCCGACGAAACGGGCTGCCGCCATCCCGGTGTAGTGCATGCCGGATATTGCCAGCCCCATGACCGTGCCGCCGAGCAGCATCCGCGTCACGCCCGACAAGCGTTTGCTGCGCCGCAGGCCGAAACGTATCCACAAGGCGAGGATGGCCAGCAGCACCGCCACGACGATGGAGGCGGCGAACCAGTCGGGATCGAAGCGCAGTTGCGGTCCCATGCGCATCGCCGCCATCCCCGCATAATGCATGCTGCCGATGCCGGCGCCGACCAGCACGCCGCTGATCACCAGTAGTTTCCAGGTGATTTCGCGCCGCACCAGCACATTGAGGGCAATCCACGAAGACAGCAGCCCCGGGATCATCGACAGGAAAGTGCCGGTCAGGTCGTAGCGCACGCTCGTGCAGATCTCGAATGCCAGCATGCCGATGAAATGCATCGCCCAGATGCCGACCCCGAGCACCAGCGCCCCGGTCAGCAGGGCGATCTGCCGATTCAGGCGGCCCTGACCGATACGTGCCAGCCCGGCCAGCTGAAACGAGACCACCGACGCGGCGATCGCCACCAGCAGCGACAGGGCCACCAGGCCGTAGCTGTAATCGCCGTAGAGCAGGAAGACGCCGTGCGTGTCGTCGAGAAAAAAACGCGACCAGATGTCGAGGACCAGCGGATTCAAGGCTGCTCTCCTTCGGCCGGGAGATGCAAGCGGGTGTATTTTTTCCGCGAGCCGCGCGCGCGGTCGACCGGGTATTTCAACGCATTCTTGCGCAACTTCTCATGCGCAGCGGCCAGCAGGTCGATACCCGCATGGTCGGCGATCAGCAGCAGGTAAAGCAGCACGTCGGCGCATTCGTCGCGCAGCGCTTCGCCGAGCCGTTGATCGGCCGGCAGCGCCTCGATCTCCTCGTCGCTGCGCCATTGCGTCAGCTCGAGCAGTTCGGCAGCCTCCAGGTTGAGCGATGAAATCAGGTGACGCAGGGTGTGGAACTGGCGCCAGTCGCGGGCATCGCGGAAGGCCAGCAGTTCCGCGGTCAACTTGCTTAGGTCGGGCAATTTTGCGCTCTCCGGGAGGAGCTCGCATGATGCCAGCGCCCCTCCCCGGACGGCAAGGGCTCAGCCCGACTGAACGCGCCCGACGAAGGCGTCAACCGGTTCCGGTTTGGCGAAGTAATAGCCCTGATAGGCGTGACAACCGTGTTCGGCCAGGAAATCGCGCTGGGCCAGCGTCTCGACCCCTTCGGCGATGACCGCGCAGCCGAGCGTCTGGCCGAGCGCGATGACGGTGCGGGCAATAGCCGCATCGTTGGCATCGGTCAGCACGTCGCGCACGAACGACTGGTCGATCTTCAACTGGTCGATCGGCAAGCGTTTCAGGTAGGACAGCGAGGAATAGCCGGTACCGAAGTCGTCGAGCGAGAAACCGATGCCGCAGCGCTTGAGCCGCTGCATCCGGTCGATGATCAATTCGATGTCGCTGGCGAACAGGCTCTCGGTCAGTTCCAGTTTCAGTTGCCGCGGGTCGGCACCGGATTCGGCCAGCACGCCGAGCACCTGCTCGACGAAATCGGTCTCGAGAAATTGCCCGGCCGAGACGTTGACCGCAATGGTCAGCCGCCCCAGCCGAGGATCGTTGCGCCACTCGGCCAGCGTCCGGCATGCCGAACGCAGCACCCACAGGCCGAGCGGTGCAATCTGGCGGATTTCCTCGGCCAGCGGGATGAAACGTGCCGGCGAAATCATGCCGTCGCGCGGATGCGGCCAGCGGACCAGGACCTCGGCGCCGGTGATTTCCCCCTTGCGACCCACCTGGGCCTGGTAATGCAGCACGAACCCGCCCTGCGCAATGGCCTGCCGCAGATCCTGCTCCAGCGCCGCCTTGATGCGCACCGCCGCTTCCATCTCCGGATCGAAGAAACAGATCGAATTGCGGCCGGCCGCCTTTGCCCGATACATCGCCATGTCGCCCTGACGCATCAGTTCCTCGGCGCTGACGCTGTGCTCCTGGAACAGCGTCACGCCGATGCTGCCGGAACTGCGGTGCGTCAGCTGGCCGATCCAGTGATCGCGGTCCAGCGCGGCCAGTATCTTGCGGGCGATCACGCCGGCCTTGCGGGCGGCAACGTCGGGTTCGCCGCCCAGACCGGAAAGCACGACGACAAATTCGTCGCCGCCGATACGCGCCGCGGTGTCTTCCTCGCGGATGCATGTCGTGATGCGTTGCGACACTTCCTTCAACAGCCGGTCGCCGATGTCGTGGCCCTGGGTATCGTTGAGCGTCTTGAAATTATCCAGGTCGATGAACAGCAAGGCACCATGATCGGTCTGGCGCTGCGCCCGGGCCAGCGCCCGGTTCAGTCGGTCGAAGAGCAGCGTGCGGTTGGGCAATCCGGTCAGTTGATCGTAGAAGGCCAGCGTATTGATCCGCTCTTCGGCTAGCTTGCGCTCGGTGATGTCGAAATGCGAACCGACGTAATGCGTCACCACGCCGCTGGCGTCGGCCACCGCCGAAATGGTCAGCCATTTCGGATAGATTTCGCCGTTCTTGCGGCGATCCCAGATTTCGCCCTGCCAGCTTCCCTGCTCGGCGATGGTCCGCCACATGTCCTGGTAAAAAACCGCGTCGTGCCGGCCGGAACGCAGCACGGCCGGCGTTTTGCCGATCACGTCTTCGGCGCTGTAACCGGTGGTTTCGGTGAACGCCCGGTTGACCCGCAGGATGATCCCGCGCGCATCGGTGACGATCATGCTTTCCTGCGAATCGAAGGCGGCGGCGGCGATGCGCAGGTCCTGCTCGGCGAGTTTGAGCGCGGTGACATCGGTCACGTAGTTCAGGATGACGGCCCGCCCTTCCAGCTCGAACACTTCGCTGGACAGTTGCACCACCCGGCGCTCGCCGGATTTGTGCACCCAGCTGGCTTCGTAATCGTTCAGACGTTGCCCTGCCCGCACGGCCTGCAGCCATGCTTCGCGTGCCTTGCCGTCCGGCCACAGGCCGACGGCCACCGAGCTGCGGCCGAGCAGTTCGGCGCGTGTCCAGCCGAAATGCCGTTCGTAGCCCTGATTCACTTCGAGGAACAGGCCATCGTTCAGCGTCGAAATGGATGCCGCCAGCGGGCAGAAGTCGAAGGCCTTCGAGAATTTCTCCTCGGAACGGCGCAAGGCCAGTTCGGCAAGTTTCTGCAAGCTGACGTCGGTATAGACCCAGATCGTCGGCATCTCGAACACGTCGCGCTCGCCGTGCTCGAGCGTGCTGCCGGACTGGACCACCCACAGGTCGCTGCCGTCCTTGCGCTGCAGGAGGCATTCGAAATAGGCCTGGCCGCTCGCCTGCAACTGCCCATAGCCCTGCACGCCGCACTGCTCGAACTCCTCGTCGGAACGGTAGAAGATGCGCGAAGACTGACCGAGCAATTCATCCGGCGAGTCGTAACCGAGCATTTCGGCAAAGCGCCGGTTGCAACGGACGACACGGCGCTGGCGCGAAATCAGGATGCCGGCGTTGGCGTTGTCGAAGATCAGCTGCTGTTCGGCCAGCAACTCGCGGATTTTCTCGTCTTTCGCCCGGCGCGCCGAAAGGTCGCGCCAGATGCAGACGATCAGCGGTTCGCCCTGATGATTCGCCTGCGACAGCGTGACCTCGACCAGGAAATCGCTGCCGTCGAAGCGACGATGCATCCACTCGAAACAATGAAAACCGCGGACCCGCGTTTCGGCGATCAGGCGCGCCGCCTTGTCGTCGGAGCTTTCCCCGTCGGGCTGAACCGGCGGCGACAACACCCACGGATGGGTGTTCAGCAGCACTTCGCGGCTGGGATAGCCGAGTGCCTGCACCGCCGCATCGTTGCAGTCGACGAACCTGTCCTCCACGATGATCCAGGCAGGATCGGCCGACGCCTCGAACAAACGGCGCACCCATTCATTGTCGTTTGTCATCCCCTCAGCCATGCAGCAACCACCCCCCTATAACCTCGCGGAGAATAAGCTTTTTATCCGTAAATGACCAGCGCGCGGACGCAGGCGATTTCCGGCAAAACCTCGACGGATGGGGCAGACCGGGCGTCCTGCCGGTAGAATGGAGAGACCGTCCCGACCGCCACCTGCAATGAAACTGCCCTCGCTGAACACGCAAATCCTGATCGGCTGCCTGCTCGGCGTGACTGCCGGACTCTGGCTGTCCCAGGCACCGGGCGCGGCGCATGCGGCGACGACGCTATATGGGGCAAAACTGCTCGGCAACCTGTTTCTCGACCTGCTGCGCATGGTGCTGGTACCGCTGGTCTTTGCCTCCATCGTCACCGGAGTGGCGGCGCTGGCGGCCCATCAGCGCATGCACCGCGTCTGGGTGACGACGCTGCTGTTCTTCCTGGCGACCACGACGCTCGCCATCCTGATCGGCTTCGGTGCCGCCAACCTGTTCCGGCCCGGCGAGGGCCTGCATCTGGCAATGTTCGCCGAGGCCACGCAGCACTACCAGGCGCGCCAGATGCCGCTGCCCGACTACATCGCGCAGTTCCTCCGCGGCCTGTTCCAGAATCCGTTCAAGGCGCTGGCCGGCGGCGATATCCTGGCCATCGTCGTCATCGCGCTGTTCCTCGGCGTGGCGCTGGTCGTCGGCGGCGAACGCTTCCGCACCCTCCGCCGGCTGTTCGAGGAACTGCTCGAATTGTGTCTGACCGTGGTCGGCTGGATCATGCGTCTGGCGCCGCTCGGCCTGGCGGCGCTGCTGCTGCAGCTGGTCGCCACGCAGCAGCTCGACCTGCTGGAAAGCCTCGGCCATTTCATCGTCGTGGTCACCGGCACCACGCTGTTCCACGGTATCGTGGTGCTGCCGGGCCTCCTCTGGCTGCTGACCGGGATGACGCCGTGGCGCTTCTTCCAGGGCGCCCGCGAAGCGCTGATCACCGCTTTCGTGACCAGCTCCAGTTCGGCGACGATGCCGGTCACGCTGCGCTGCACCGAGCAGCATCTGCACGTGAAGAAGGAAATCGCCGGCTTCGTCGTGCCGCTCGGCGCCACCGTCAACATGGACGGGACCGCCCTCTACGAAGCGGCGGCGGCCTTGTTCGTCGCCCGGCTGGCCGGCATCGAACTCGATCTGGCCAGCCAGCTGATCGTCTTTTTCGTTGCCATGCTGGGCGCCATCGGCGCGCCGGGCATTCCCAGCGTCGGCATGCTGTCGATGGTGCTGGTGCTCGAATCGGTCGGCCTGCCCAGCGAAGCAATCGCCATCCTGCTGCCGATCGACCGCCTGCTCGACACCACGCGCACGGCGGTCAACGTCGAGGGCGACATGATCGGCAGCCTGATCGTGCAGAAACTTGCGGTCGACCGCGAGAATGGCGGCAAAATCGGCTGATTCCCGCGGTCGACCGCAAAAACCGGAGAAAATCCCCATGCCCACCTACCGCCTCGGCGACAAGTCGCCGCTGATCGCTCCATCCGCCTGGATCGCACCCAACGCCACCGTGATCGGCGACGTGCGCCTGGCCGAAAACACCTCGATCTGGTGGAACGCCACCCTGCGCGGCGACAACGACCCGATCCACATCGGCGCCAACAGCAACATCCAGGACGGCTCGGTGCTGCATACCGACGAAGGCGTGCCGATGCACATCGGCGCCAATGTCACCGTCGGCCATCTGGTCATGCTGCACGGCTGCACGGTAGGCGACGGCAGCCTGATCGGCATCGGCTCGGTGATCCTCAACCGCGCCGTCATCGGCAAGGGCTGCATCGTCGGCGCCAATACGCTGATCCCGGAAGGCAAGGTTTTCCCCGACCGCTGCCTGATCGTCGGCTCGCCCGGCAAGGTGGTGCGCGAGCTGTCCGACGAGGAGCTCGCCCGCCTGCGCAAATCGGCCGAGCACTACGTGCATAACGCAGGCCGCTACCGCGACACGCTGCAGACGATCTGAGCGGCCATGCAATTTTCCGCGGCACGCTATCTGGACGACTGGCGCGAACTGGCGCCGACACTCGCCGACTGGCGTACCGATCACCCCGGACTTGGTGTGCTGGCCCTGCTGCCGGCGGCCGAAGGCGAGCGCATCGACGCGGTGCAGGCCGCCTGCCGCGCGCAAGGGATTCCGCTATGCGGCGCCGTCTTTCCGGCGCTGATCGCCGAACGGCGTTTTGTCGACCGGGGAATCCTGCTGCTGCGCTTCGACCACTGCCCGGCGTGGATTCTGGTCGATACGACAGCGCCCGGGGCCGTTCATCCCGTCCGGGCCCTGGCCGAAACTGCCAGCCAAGGACTGACGGCCTTCGCGCCAGGCAAGCCGACTTTCTTCCTGATCTTCGATTGCCTGTTGCCCAATGTCGGTTCGATGCTGCATGCCCTTTATCTGGCGCTCGGCAAGCGCGTGCATTACGCCGGGATCAATGCCGGCAACGACAACTTCCAACCGATCACCTGCCTGTTCGACGGCGAGCGCCGTCTGAAAAACGGGGTTTTCGGGATGTTGACCGCAAGCCATCCGGTCGTCCGCCACGCTTACCCCTTGCCGGAAAATCCGCTGCGGGCCGTTTCGGTCGCCGGCAACCGCATCGACAACATCGAAGGCCGGCCGCCTTTCGAGGTCTATCGCGATATCGTGCTGCGCGACCGCGGTGTCGAACTGACCCGCGAAAACTTCTACGAGCATGCGGTCCACTACCCGTTTGGCGAAATTTCCGCACTCGACGTTCTCGTCCGCATGCCGATGTGCATCGAAAACGATGGCAGCCTGAAATGCATCGGGGAAGTTCCCGCCAACTCGCTGCTCAAGCTGCTGCGTGCGCCGTCGCTCACCGAAAGCCACTGCATCGAGCAACTGGCCGAAGGCCTGCGGCCCCATGCCGGACCGCACGACACGCTGCTCGCCTTTTACTGCGCCGGCCGACGCCAGCACCTGGGGAGCGATGCCGAATGCGAACTGAGCATGCTCGAACAAGCCTGCGAGGTCGACCGCGTGGTCGGCGCCGTCTCGATGGGGGAAATCGACACAGCGCGTCAGATCGGCATCCCGCAACTCCATCACGCCGCACTGGTCTGCTGCCGCGGCAAATGAAAAGGGCCACGCACCCGGCGTGGCCCTTTTCATTGAAGCGCAGGCTCAGACCGCGCTGGCCAGGTTGGACAGCGTGATGTTCGGCCGCAGCACTTCCATGACTTTCTGCAAGCCGATCCGCGCCTTCAGGTTGATGACCAGCGGCGCCCGCAGGTTCGGCGTCACCGACGGCTTGCCCTCTTCCTGCTTGAACAGCACCAGCATCACCGCCACATCCGTCGGCGCCGGTGCCTGCAGCAGCGCGCTTTCCTCATTGCTGAGCACCAGCTCGTAATTGAAGCCGAGCGCCGCCGGGTCGATGATCTGGAAGGCCAGTGTCGGATCGTCGAGCGACTGCAGCGTGAAGCTGTCCGGGCCATCCTTGCCTTCTTCGTGCGCCAGCGTGAAACGCCGGTTGCTTTCGAAGCCGACCAGCCCCTTCGGGAAGGAAATCACCTTCTCCGGCGCAACATCGATCTGACCGAACAAATAGGTTTCGACTTTCATGCCCTCTTCTCCCTGCGGCGTTGTGATCCTGTCATCCTACACCAGCCCGGAAAGCCGGGCGACGGGTTGTAATTCGGCCCGGGATTCCGCATCATTCACCCCCCGTTTTTCGCCGCACCCGTTGCCCTCCATGCTCGCACCCATCGAACACCGCATCGCCCTCGAACTCGGCGTCCGCCCGGCCCAGGTCAAGGCCGCCGTCCAGCTCCTCGACGAAGGCGCCACCGTGCCCTTCATCGCCCGCTACCGCAAGGAAGTCACCGGCGAACTCGACGACACCCAGCTGCGCAACCTCGAAGAGCGCCTCGGCTACCTGCGCGAGCTCGAGGATCGCCGCGGCGCGGTGCTGGCCAGCATCGAGGAACAGGGCAAGCTGACGCCGGAACTGCGCGGCGAGATCGAGAACGCCGAAACGAAGCAGCGTTTGGAAGATCTCTACCTGCCGTACAAGCAGAAGCGCCGGACCAAGGCGCAGATCGCCCGCGAAGCCGGCATCGAGCCGCTCGCCCTCGGCCTGCTGGAACACCCCGAACTGACGCCGGAAGACGAAGCCGGGAAGTACATCAACGCCGAGGCCGGTTTCGCCGACACCAAGGCCGTCCTCGACGGCGCCCGCCAGATCCTGATGGAAAAGTTCGCCGAAGACGCGCAACTCTTGCAGACGCTGCGCGACTACCTGAAAGAGCACGGACTTTTGCGGTCGACCGTGGTCGAAGGCAAGGAAACCGAAGGCGCCAAGTTCCGCGACTGGTTCGACTTCGCCGAGTCCATCGTCGACATGCCCTCGCACCGCGCGCTGGCGCTGCTGCGCGGGCGCAACGAAGGCTTCCTCAACGTCGCCCTGGTGCTCGACTCGGAACTCAACGAAGACGCCGTCAAGCCCGGCCCGAACGCCTGCGAGCAGCGCATCGCCGCGCGCTTCGGCATCAAGCACCAGAACCGCCCGGCCGACAAATGGCTGCAGGACACCGTGCGCTGGACCTGGAAGGTCAAGGTTTATACCCACCTCGAACTCGAACTGGTCAACGAACTGCGCGAGCGCGCCGAGGAAGAAGCCATCCGCATCTTCGGCAAGAACCTCAAGGACCTGCTGCTCGCCGCCCCGGCCGGCCAGCACGTGACCATGGGCATCGACCCGGGCATCCGCACCGGCTGCAAAATCGCCGTCGTCGACGCCACCGGCAAGCTGCTCGACACCGCCACCATCTACCCGCACGAACCGCGCAACGACTGGGGCGGTTCGATCTCGACCATCGCCCGCCTGGCCTCGACGCACGGCGTGACGCTGGTCGCCATCGGCAACGGCACCGCCAGCCGCGAGACCGACAAGCTGGTCCAGGACGTCATGAAGAAGTACCCGGAAGCCCGGCTGCAGAAGATCGTCGTCTCGGAAGCCGGCGCCTCGGTCTATTCGGCGTCGGAACTCGCCGCCAAGGAATTCCCCGACCTCGACGTCTCGATCCGCGGCGCGGTGTCGATCGCCCGTCGCCTGCAGGACCCGCTCGCCGAACTGGTCAAGATCGAACCGAAGTCGATCGGCGTCGGCCAGTACCAGCACGACGTGTCGCAATCCAAGCTGGCGAAGAACCTCGATGCCGTCGTCGAGGACTGCGTCAACGCCGTCGGCGTCGACGTCAACACCGCCTCGGTGCCGCTGCTGACCCGCATTTCCGGCCTCAACGGCAGCCTGGCCGCGAACATCGTCAGCTACCGCGACGCCCACGGCGCCTTCAAGTCGCGCGACGACCTGAAGAAGGTGCCGCGCCTCGGCGACAAGACCTTCGAACAGGCCGCCGGCTTCCTGCGCGTGCCCAACGGCGACAACCCGCTCGACGCCTCTTCCGTGCACCCGGAAGCCTATCCGCTGGTCGAGAAGATCATCGTCGACCTGAAGAAGCCGATCAAGGAACTGCTCGGCAACAGCCAGGCGCTCAAGGGCCTCAACGCGGCCAAATACACCGACGAACGCTTCGGCCTGCCGACCGTGCAGGACATCTTCAGGGAACTGGAAAAACCCGGCCGCGACCCACGCCCCGAGTTCAAGACCGCGACCTTCGCCGACGGCGTCGAGGAAGTGAAGGACCTGCGCCCGGGCATGATCCTCGAAGGCGTCGTCACCAACGTCGCCGCCTTCGGCGCCTTCGTCGACATCGGCGTGCATCAGGACGGCCTAGTCCATGTCTCGGCGCTGTCCAACAGCTTCGTCAAGGACCCGCACGACGTGGTCAAGGCCGGCCAGGTGGTCAAGGTCAAGGTGCTCGAAGTCGACCTCGCCCGCCAGCGCATCGCGCTGACCATGCGCATGAGCGACGAGCCGAAGAAACACGACGGCGGCAGCCAGCGCGGTGCGCCGCTGTCGAAGCAGCAGGCCCGCCACAACGCGCCGCCGCCGGCCGGCAACGCGATGGCCGCGGCCTTCGCCAAGCTGCGCAAGTAAGCGTGCCGCCGGCATGAACGGGCGTCTCCGGTGAGCGCTGGCGCCGCGGGCATGAACCCGCAGATGCTCTGGGTATTCGGGCTGCTCGCCGCCTGCATCGCCGCTTTCATCGCCAATCGGCCGCGGATGGATGCGGTTGCGCTGCTCGCGCTGCTCGGGCTCGTCCTGCTCGGCATTCTCGACGTTTCCGAAGCGCTGGCCGGCTTCAGCGATCCCAGCGTGATCCTGATTGCCGCCTTTTTCGTGATCGGCGAGGGTCTGGTCCGCACCGGCGTCGCCTACCGCATCGGCCACTGGCTGACCAACCGTGCCGGCAATGACCAGGGCCGCCTGCTCATCCTGCTGATGCTGGCCGTCGCCGGACTCGGCTCGGTGATGAGTTCGACCGGGGTGGTCGCCATCTTCATCCCGGTCGCCCTGAGCATCGCCAGCCGGCTGTCCATCCCGCCCGCACAGCTGATGATGCCCCTGTCGTTCGCCGCACTGATCAGCGGCATGCTGACCCTGGTCGGCACGGCACCCAACCTGGTGGTACACAGCGAGCTGCGGCGTGCCGGATTCGACGGCTTCGGCTTTTTTTCCTTCACGCCGGCCGGCCTGCTGATCCTCGGTCTGGGCATCGTCTACATGATCCACGCCCGGCGCTCCCTGGGCCGTCCGGCGGCGGCACCCGACGGGCCGCCCCGCCGGGCACGTCGCCGCCTGCTTGAACTGGCGGCCGACTACGAACTGCACGGGCAGACGCGCCGCCTCGAAGTCAGCCCGGATTCATCGATGATCGGCCATACGCTGGGCGAATTGAAGCTGCGCGCCCACTACGGTGCCAATGTGATCGCCATCGAGCGGCCGCGCCGTTTCGGCGAGGACATGCTGACCACCTCGGCCAACCGAGAAATCCTGGCCGGCGACATCCTGTTCGTCCATTTCGCCGACGACAACGTCTATTACATCGCCAGCTTCATCGAACGCATGGGCCTGATCGACTGCGATTTCGGCGAAGACCATCTGACCAGCCTGACCCGCGAGCTCGGCCTGGCCGAAGTGACCATCCCGCCCGGTTCGCAGCTGATCGGCAAATCCATCCTCGACCTGCGCATGCGTTCGCAGCGCGGCATCAACGTGATGGGGCTGCGCCGGCGCGGGCGCTGCATCCAGGACATGCTGCATGAAAAGCTGCGGATGGGCGATACCCTGCTGGTCGCCGGCACCTGGAAGTCGATCCGTCTGCTGCACACCCAGGCACACGATTTCCTGGTGCTCAGCCTGCCGGCCGAAATCGACGAGGCGGCACCAGCCGCCCGCCGCGCCCCGCTGGCGCTGCTGGCGCTCGGCATCACCGTCGGACTGATGGTCAGCGGTGCCGTCCCCAACGTCGTCGCGGCCCTGATCGGCTGCCTGCTGTTGGGTGCCTTCCGCTGCCTGGACATGGAAAGCGCCTACCGCGCCATCCACTGGCAGAGCCTGATCCTGATCGTCGGCATGCTGCCTTTCGCACTGGCGCTGCAGAAGACCGGCGGGATCGAGCTGCTGGTCGGCTCGCTGCTCGAACTGACCGGCACCGCGTCGCCGCGCCTGGTGCTTGGCGCCCTGTTCGCGATGACTGCGCTGGTCGGCCTGTTCATATCGAACACCGCCACGGCCGTACTGATGGCGCCGATCGGCATCGGCGTTGCGCAGCAACTCGGCACTTCGCCTTACCCGTTCGCGATGACCATCGCGCTGGCTGCCTCGGCCGCCTTCATGACGCCGGTGTCATCGCCGGTCAACACGCTGGTGCTCGGCCCCGGCCAGTACCGCTTCGGCGATTTCGTGAAGATCGGCGTACCGTTCACGCTGATCGTGATGGTCGTCTGCATACTCGTGCTACCGCTGCTTTTCCCGTTTTGAGGATGCAGACACCGGACGAGCGCATTCATCAATCGCCCCCGACAACGAAACTGGGAGTGTCCATTGCGTGACCGTCGGCGCCACACCTCCCCCTCCGCCGGGCACCGCGAAAAGACCGTAACGCTAGCAACCGAGCAGCGGCGCCCAGCAGAAATCCCCGAGCGCCGCCAGCGCCTCTTCCGGTGACTGATCCGCACGTAGCGCGAACGAACTGAAGCCGCATTTGTGCAGCAGGTAGATCTGGTCGCGCTGGATGTCTCCCGTGGCGCGCAGGTCGCCGCCATAAGCCATGCGCTGACGCAGGATGCGCCCCAGGGAATAGCCGCGGCCGTCGGTAAAGCTGGCGAACTGCACGGCGATGACCGGCAAGCCGGCGAGGTCCGGTGCCAGTTCTTCGGGCTCGTCCTCGGGGCCCAGCCAGACGCCGAGCACATGCCCCTGTCCGGTCAGGCGTACCCGATGATGCCGCCAGAGCGGAATCGCCAGGATCAGGTGCTGCCGGGAGGCGCCCCAGGCTTCGTCGAGCGCTGCCTCGTTGTCGATGCAGCGCCAGGGATCGGCGGAAACGATACCGTGTCGGTCAATCAGCGGCGCCATGCCTTGCTCCGTAAACGCCGGCCTTGAACGGTGCGAGACCGATCCGGACGAAAGTATCGATGAAGGTTTCATCGTCGTGCCTGCGGTCGACATAGATTCCGATGATTTTTTCGATCACGTCCGGAACATCCTGCGCGGCGAACGACGGGCCGATCACCCGGCCGATCCGAGAATCGCGGCCTTCGCTGCCGCCCAGGGTGATCTGGTACCACTCCTCGTCGTTCTTGTCGACGCCGAGAATGCCGATGTGACCGATATGGTGATGCCCGCAGGAATTCACGCATCCCGAAATGTTCAGTTCCAGCGGCCCCAGGTCGAACAGATAGTCGAGATCGTCGAAGCGCTGCTGGATGGCTTCGGCAACCGGGATCGACTTGGCGTTGGCGAGCGAACAGAAATCGCCGCCGGGACAGCAGACCACATCGGTCAGCAGGCCGATGTTGGGCGTCGCCAGCCCGTAGGCGGTGGCCAGGGTCCACAGTTCGTGGAGGGACTCGCGAGGCACATGAGGCAGCACGAGATTCTGTTCATGGGTGACCCGGATTTCACCGCAACTGAAGCGCTCCGCCATGTCGGCGATCGCCTCCATCTGCAAGGCCGTCGCGTCGCCGGGCGGAACGCCGGTCTTTTTCAGCGACAGCGTCACGATTGCCAGGCCGGGATGCCGATGGGCGCTGACGCTGCGGCTGATCCACCGGGCAAACGAACGATCGACGACGGCCACCTCGCCGGGCGCCACGTCGATGCTCGCCGCCTGGCGCCCGGCGGGCGGCGCGAAGAAGGCCGCCATCGCCGAAATCGTCTGCTCGGGAATGGTGTTCGGGCCACCCCGGAGATGCGCCCACTCGGCATCCACTTCGCGGGCAAAGCCGGGCAGCGTCAGGTCCTTGACGAGAATCTTGATGCGCGCCTTGTATTTGTTGTCCCGCCTGCCGTAACGGTTGTAGACGCGGAGGATGGCCTCGAAATAGTTCAGCAGCTCGTTGCCGGGCAGAAATTCCTTGACCGGCTGGCCGAGCATTGGCGTCCGTCCCATGCCGCCCCCGACAAACACCTCGAAGCCGCGTGTGCCACCATCCGATACCCTGGCACGCAGGCCGATATCGTAGAAACGGATCGCAGCCCTGTCCTCCACGCTGCCGGCGAAGGCGATCTTGAACTTGCGAGGCAGGAACATGAACTCCGGCGCCAGCGTCGACCACTGGCGGGCGATCTCGCAGTAAGGACGGGGATCGAAGACTTCATCCGCCGCAACCCCGGCAAACGCGTCACAGGTGATGTTGCGGATGCAGTTTCCGGAAGTCTGGATGGCATGCATCTGAACGGTGGCAAGGGCGGCCAGGATATCCGGCGCCTCGTTGAGCCGGATCCAGTTGAACTGCACATTGCAGCGGGTGGTGAAATGACCGTAACCGCGGTCGTAAGTCCGGGCTACATGCGCCAGCATGCGCATTTGCCGGCTCGACAGCACACCGTACGGAATGGCCACGCGCAGCATCGGCGCATGGCGTTGAACGTACAGCCCGTTCTGCAGACGAAGCGGACGGAAATCGTCCTCGCTCAGGCGTCCGCCGAGATAGCGCGCCATCTGCCCGCGAAACTGGGCGACCCGGTCGTCGACCAGTTGCTGATCGATATCGTTGTAGCGATACATGGTTTTCAGCGATCCGGCGCGACGATCAGGGCAGCACGAAACTGGTTCGTTCCATGACCGAAGTGGCTGGATCGTGCAGTGCCGAAATCCGGAAGCGAATGGGCTGGATCCCGCTGACCGGCGTATCGGCCGGCATGGCAACGGTCAGGAAAAGCGGCCGGATGCTGCCGGCATCCACCGTAAACTCGTGCTCGCCGACGATGCCGATGCCGGGCAAGCCATAGACCTCGATGTTGAAACTGCGCGGCGTCTCGTCGAGGTTCATCAGTTTGACCGTATAGGCATTCTCGATCGTTCCGTCGGCCGTTTCGCGATGCAAGGCCCCGCGGTCGCGCAACACATCGACCAGCAACAGCGAGCGGTCGGCGAGCGTCCAGGCGCCCAGCAGCGAGAAGACCAGCAGCAAGCTGGCATAGAGGGCAACGCGCGGCCGTCCGAGCAGCCCCGTCGGTTGCGCCTCCCCGGCCAGTTCCTTTTCGGACATGAAGCGGATGAGCCCGGTCGGGGCGCCGATCTTGGTCATCACCTGATCGCAGGCATCGATGCACAGGCCGCAATTGATGCATTGATATTGCAGCCCGTCCCGGATGTCGATGCCGGTCGGGCAGACCTGCACGCAAATGCCGCAGTCGATGCAGTCGCCGGTATTGCCCGCCTGGCGACGGGCATTGCGGGGCTCGCCGCGTTGGCCATCGTAAGCAACGTTCTTGGTCGTCGGATCGAACATCACCCCCTGAAACCGCGAATAGGGGCACATGTGCTGGCAGACTGCCTCGCGGGCCAGGCCCGCCTGAACATAGGTGAAGGCACAGTAGAAAATGAGCCAGAAGCCTTCCCAGGGACCGACGCGCCAGTCGGGCAAGGTCGGCAGCAGTTCGCGGATCGGCGTGAAATAGCCGACGAAGGTGATGGCCGTCCACGCTGCAAACAGGAACCACACGCCGTGCTTGATGGCTTTCAGGCCGAACTTGCGGGCGCTCATCGGGCTCTGGTCGAGTTTCAGGCGGGCCAGATGGTCGCCCTCGACCTTGGCTTCGATCCAGGTGAAGATCGACGTATACACCGTCTGCGGACAGGCAAATCCACAGAACAGGCGCCCGGCCAGCGCCGTGACGAAGAACAGGGCGGTTGCGGCGAGGATCAGCACGAAGGCCATCAGCAAGGCATCCTGCGGCCACAGGACCAGGCCGAACAGATAGAACTTCTCGTGGGCGATATCCAGCAGCACGGCCTGCCGGGTGAAGCCGTTGGCATCCCAGGTCAGCCAGCAGGTGCCGTAGAAAACGATCTGGGTAAACCAGACCATGGCCCAGCGCAGGGTATTGAACGTCCCCGTTGTCGCTTTGGCGTGAATCTTTCCTTTTTTACGGTAAAGCTCCAGCTTGGCTTCCCGTACCTTATTAACAGGCTTGCTCATTTCGGTTCCCCTTCAGTCGCGATGTCGGGCAGCGAAACAGGCTTGCCGACCCCGGGGACGAAGTAGACCACCCGCGGCTGGATGGGAACAGTTTCAGATTTTGCTTTTTTTCATAGGAACAGTCAGCTCGCGATCAATCGGCCCAAGGTCGCCATCGCGGCGTCCAGGCGCGCCGAATCGGGATGTCCGAAGTTGAGCCGCAGATGGTGGCTGAACTCGCGTTTGGCCGAGAAGATCGGGCCCGGCGCAATGCTGATGTCCTCACTGAGGGCGCGCTGGTGCAGCGACAGGGTATCGACGCTGGCGGGCAACTCCAGCCAGAGGAAATAGCCGCCTTGCGGCCGGGCCAGTTTGGTTCCCGGCGGAAAATAACGTTCGATCGCCTGCACCAGCGTGGCCTCCTGCGCGGCGAGCGTATTCCGCAGATGACGAAGATGGTTCTCGTAGCCGCCTTGCCTGAGATAGTCGGCAAGGGCAATCTGCACCGGAATCGTGGTTGCCAGGCTCAGCGACAGCTTCTGGCGCTGGATGGCGCGGGCATAGCGACCGGCCGCCACCCAGCCGAGACGGTAGCCGGGCGCCAGGCTCTTCGAGAACGAAGCCACCTGCATGACCAGGCCGGTCCGGTCTTCCGCCTTGCTGCACAAGGGTGCCTGCTGGCCAAAATACAGTTCGGCGTAGACATCGTCTTCGATGAGCGGAACATCGTGGCGCCGGAGCAATTCCAGCAGGGCCTTCTTGTTATCGTCCGAGACCCGGCTGCCCGTCGGGTTGGCGAAATTGAGCATGAACAGGCAGGCCTTGATCGGATGATGCCGAAGGGCATCGGTCAAGGCCGACAGGCTGACCCCTTCGCGGGGGTGACTGGGAATCTCGATGACCTTGAGGCCCAGGCGCTCGCTGGCCTGCAAGCCGGCGTAGAAGGTCGGCGACTCGATGGCGATCAGGTCGCCGGGGCGGGTGACGGCCTGCAGACAGAGATTGAGCCCTTCCATGGCCCCCGAGGTGATGACGATTTCCTGCGGGGAAACATTCGCGCCCTGCGCCAGATAGCGCAAGGCCAGTTGGCGCCGCAGTTCCTCGTTGCCCGGCGGCAGGTCGGTCACCGTCGCCAGGGGATCGAAGCGGCGGGCGGCATGGGCGAGATAGCGGCCGAGCTTGTCGAGCGGAAAGAGATAAGGACTGGGAAAGCTGGAGCCGAGCGGTACGACGGAAGGGTCGCGCACGCTGTCGAGGATCTGGAAAATAAAATCGCTGACCTGAAGTTCGGTGGAGCCGCCGACCGGATGCGTCATCTCGGGTTCCGGCAGGTTCTTGCCGAGACGGGCGCACACGAAATAGCCCGATTTGGGCCGTGCTTCGATCAGCCCCCGACTCTCCAGCAGGTAGTAGGCCTGGGTTACGGTGATCGGGCTGACCTCGTGAATCCGGCAGGCATTGCGAACCGAGGGCAGTTTTTCTCCCGGGCGCAGGACACCGTCGACAATCAGCTTTTCGGTTTGCTCGGCAAGTGTCTGGTAGCGGCTCATGTAGATACGACCCGGGGCGGAAGATGTCAGTCGAAAGCGCATTCTAAGCGCAAGCCGCAAAACTGTTCCCATCCGGAATCACCCGAGCTGAATCTGTACTCAAGCAGTTTCCGGTGATTTACTCTCGTGCGACAGGACTCGTTTGACCGGAAATGAACACCACTTCGCAACCGCCCCATCCCCAACGCATCTCCGACACCGCGAAGGGACTGCTCGCCGGTCTGGCGGTCGTCCTGTGCTGGTCTGGCTTCAACATCGTTTCGCGTTTCGGGAGCAAGGCCGCGTTCACGCCCTTCGATCTGGCGGCAATGCGCTACGGCATCTCGGGCCTGCTCGGCAGCCTCTATTTCCTGCGCAACGTTCCCTGTGCCGAATGGCCGCGTTATGCGGTACTCAGCCTGTTTGGCGGCCTGGGCTACGGATTGTTCGTTTATTCGGGTTTCTCGTTTGCCCCGAGCGCGCATGCCGGCATCTTCGTCAACGGGGGAATCCCGTTCTGCACGGTGCTCATCGTGGCGCTGACGAACGGCTTCCGCCTGGCCCGCCAAACGCTGGTCGCCCTTCTCATCTCGGCCTGCGGACTGTTGCTGATCGGCATCGACAGCCTGCTCTCCCATCACGGCCGGCACGAGTTCATCGGCGATCTGCTTTTTCTGGCTGCCGCACTGTCCTGGGCGATTTTCGGCCTCCTGATGCGACGCTGGCAGATACGGCCATTGCTGGGCATCTGCGGCATTGCCTGCTTTGCGATGCTGATCTACTGGCCGGTATATCTGTTGTTCCTGCCGAAAAAACTGGCGATCGCCGGCTGGGAGGAGATTGCGCTGCAATGCGTTTACCAGGGCATCATCGCAGCCATGCTGGCAGCCAGCCTCTACAGCTACGCCAACCAGAAAATCGGCGCCTGCCAGGCTTCCATGATGCTGGCGCTGGTTCCCGCCGTCTCGGCGATTGGCGCTGACTTCGTCCTCGACGAGCCACTGACCTGGACGGTCATCGCCGGCATCCTCGTAGTTTCGGCAGGGGCCATCATGGGCGCCCTGCCGGGCAGAACGGCCGGCCCGTCGTCCAGCTAAGGCGACCGGAGACAACGGATCGCGGCAAGGCCGGCGCTCCGGGCGGCCATCCTGCCGGAAGGCCGCACCGTCCCGTTCGCATCACGCCCGACCCGGCGTTCCGGGCGGCAGCGCACGCAGGTACTGCAGCGGCCAGGCCGCCGCCACGCCCAGCGCCTGCGCCGCCTGCAAGGGCCAGTACGGATTCTTCAGCAGTTCCCGCCCGATCAAGACCAGATCGGCTTCGCCGTTGGCCACGATGGCCTCGGCCTGGGCCGCTTCGCTGATCAGCCCGACCGCGGCCACCGGCAAACCGGCCTCCCGCCTGACCCGCGTCGCGAACGGCACCTGGAAGCCGGGCGCAGCGGGAATCCTGACGCCCGGCAGCAGGCCGCCGGTCGACACGTCGACCAGATCGATGCCGTCGGTTTTCAGCAAGCGGCACAGGTCGACCGTCTGCTCGGCATCCCAGCCGCCATCGGCCCAGTCGGTCGCCGACAGGCGGATCAGCAACGGCAGTTCCACTGGCCACACGGCACGCACCGCGGCAACCACCTCGCGGGTCAGCCGGATGCGGTTGGCGAAACTGCCGCCGTATTCGTCGGTCCGCAGATTGCTCAGCGGCGACAGGAACTGATGCAGCAGGTAACCGTGCGCGGCGTGGATTTCCACGGCCTTGAAACCGGCCTGCAAGGCGCGCCGGGCGGCCGCGGCAAAAGCCTCGACGACCTGCGCGATGCCGGCCGCGTCCAGCGCCTGCGGCTCGGCGTAGCCGTCGAAGGCGACCGCCGACGGCGCCAGTGCGGTCCAGCCGCCCTCGGCGACACTCAACGTGCGCTGCGCTTCCCAGCCGCGGCCGATGCTGGCCTTGCGCCCGGCATGCGCCAGCTGCAGCACCGGCACGCCGCCCTGGCTGTCGATCAGCCGGGCGATGCGCGCCAGCGCTTCGATCTGGCCGTCGTGCCACAGCCCGAGGTCGGCCGGGCTGATCCGCCCTTCGGCCAGGACCGCCGTGGCTTCGACGATGACCAGGCCGACGCCGCCGGCCGCACGGCTGCCGTAGTGCTGTACGTGCCAATCGTTGGCCAGGCCGTCGGTGGCCGAATACTGGCACATCGGCGGCATGCCGATGCGGTTGGACAGCGTCAGGCTGCGCAGGGAAAACGGGGTGAAGAGTTCGGCCATGTCATGCTCCGGTCTACGATCAAAAAATGGGAAAAATTGCGGTCGACCGCGATATTGCGTCAAAAACCTTCCAGCACGATCTTGCCGCGCGCCGTGCCGCTCTCGATCAGCGCATGCGCCCGACGCAGGTTGGCCGCGTCGATCCGCCCGAAATGCCCGGCCAGCGTCGTGCGCACCTGCCCGGCATCGACCAGCCGCGCCAGTTCGTCAAGCAAGCGGCCCTGCTTCGCCTGGTCCGGCGTGGCGAACAACGAACGCGTGAACATGAACTCCCAATGCACCGACACGCTCTTGCGTTTCAGCGGCACGACGTCCAGGCTGGCCGGATCGTCGATCAGCGCGAACTTGCCCTGCGGCGCGATCAGCTCGACCACCTCGGCGAAGTGCTGCTCGCTCTGATTCAGGCTGACCACGTAATCGGCCTGGGCAAACCCCGCGTCGCGCAGCGCCTCGGCCAGCGGCCGGCGGTGATCGACGACGGCATGCGCACCAAGGTCAAGCAGCCAGTCGCGCGTTTCCGGCCGTGACGCGGTACCGACCACGGTCAGCCCGGTCAGCTGCCGCGCCAGTTGCACGAGGATGGAACCGACGCCGCCGCCGGCACCGACGACCAGCAGCGTGCCGGTCGAATCGGCATCCAGCGCGAGCCGGTCGAACAGGATTTCCCAGGCGGTGATGGCGGTCAGCGGCAAGGCGGCGGCCTGTGCAAAATCCACGGTCGACGGCATTTTTCCGACAATTCTCGCGTCGACCGCATGACGCTCGCTGTTGCCGCCCGGCCGGGCGATCGAACCGGCGTACCAGACGCGGTCGCCGACGGCGAATCCCGACACTGCCCGGCCGACCTGCAGCACCTCGCCGGCCACGTCCCAGCCGAGCACCTTCCACTCGCCGGCGGCCGGGGCGACGCCGCGCCGTACCTTGGTATCGACCGGATTGACCGAAATCGCCCGCACGGCAACCAGCAGATCGTGCGCGCCGACCTCGGGCTCCGGCAATTCGACATCGACCAGCGAAGAAGGCGTCTCGATCGGCAGGGAATCTTGATAGGCAACGGCTTTCATGGGCGGCTCCAGCGGGGCAATAACAGATGCACGCAGTATCATTTACATCGATCAGCCAATAAACCACCGATAAAGCGAAACACTTTCAAAAAATCCATGAAAATTCGCAACCTGCACGATCTCGAACTCTTCGTCCGCGCCGCCGAACTCGGCAGCCTCTCCGCCGCTGCCCGCCGGCTCGACCTGTCGCCGGCCCTGGCCAGCGCCGGCCTGAAGCGGCTCGAAGCCGAGCTCGGCGTACCGCTGATGCTGCGCTCGACGCGCAGCCTGCGCCTGACCCGCGAAGGCGAACGCCTGCTCCCCGCCGCCCGCCTGGCGCTCGACGGCCTGCGCGACGCCACCGAGGAAATCGCCACCGGCCGCCAGGTCGTCCGCGATCACCTGCAGATCTCGCTGCCCTCCGACCTCGGCCGCAACCACCTCCTCGGCTGGCTCGACGAATTCCAGGCGCGCTGGCCCGAAGTCAGCTTCCGCCTGCAGTTCAGCGACCGCCTGGCCGACGTCTATCGCCAGCCGGTGGACCTGGCCATCCGTTACGGCCAGCAGCCCGACTCCGGCCTCGTCGCACTGCCATTGCACGCCGCCAACCGCCGCGTACTGTGCGCCGCACCCGCCTACCTCGCCGCACACGGCACCCCGCCCACCCCGGACGATCTCGTCCGCCACAACTGCCTGTGTTTCCGGCTCGGCGACGACCTGCACGACCAGTGGCGGTTCACGCGCGACGGCCGGGAAACGCGCATCGCCGTCACCGGCAACCGCCTCTGCGACGACGGCGACGCGGTCCGCCGCTGGGCCGTGGCTGGCCACGGCATCGCCTACAAATCGGGACTGGACATCGCCAGCGACCTGGCCGCCGGTCGCCTCGTCCGCCTCTGCCCCGACTGGCAGGGCGAAGCGGCACCACTGTCGCTGACCTGCGCCGACCGCCGGCAACTGTCACCCACGGTCATTCTCCTGCGGGAATTCCTGCGCGAACGCTGCGCTACGCTGGCGAACGCCGGCAAATCATGACAACGGGAATCAAAGCAGGCAAAATCGGGGAACCGGCACACCAAGCGTTCGTCATGCCCCCTCCCCTCACCGATCAGGACCTGCTCGCCCGCCGCCCCGTCTGGGAAGCCCTGTCGGAACTCTGGCTGGATACCGAACTGAGCGATCTGCAGCTCGCGGCGATCGCCCGGACAATTGCCGCATCGCCCTATTCCCTGCGGGAAATCCGGATCATCCACGACACCGAGGTGGCGCCGGCGGTATCGGCCAACCTGATGTGCATCGCCGGCGAATGGGCCGGCTTCGACAGCCAGTGGCTGGACGAGCGCTGCCGACGGATCGTCGACCGCCGCCGGTCCTGGATTTTCCGCTGCAAAATCCGTTTCCTGCGCCCGCTGTTCGGGCATTTCACCGCAGATTACTGGGAACGGCTGATACCGCAGATCCAAGCCCTGCGCGGCACGGCAACATGACCCTGCCGCTTTTCCCGAACCGGACAACACTTGCATCGAAGCTCTGGGATAATCGCGCCTTCCCCGGAACACCCAGCGGAGCATCTGCATGTCCACCATCCGTATTTTTGGCATCAAGAACTGCGACACCATGAAGAAGGCCATGAAATGGCTCGATGAAAACGGCGTCGCCTACGAATTCGTCGATTACAAGAAGGCCGGCGTGGCCGAAACCAACTTGCCGGACTGGAATGCCCGCGCCGGCTGGCAGAAGCTGCTGAACACGCGCGGCCTGATGTGGAAGAAGCTGAGCGACGACGAGCGTGCTGCGGTCGACGAGGCCAAGGCACTGAAATTGATGGCGCAGTATCCGGCCCTGATCAAGCGGCCGGTTCTCGATACCGGCAAGGAACTGCGGGTCGGCTTCACGCCGGAAAGCTACGCGGAGCTGCTGAAATGAGCGGCGGCAGCGTTCGTCGTTTCCTGTTCGAGGGACTGGACATCCGCGGCGCCGTGGTGCGCCTGGACGACGCCTGGCAGCAGATGCAGGACGGCCGCGACTATCAGCCGCCGGTCGCCCAGTTGCTCGGCGAGATGGCGGCGGTGACGGCACTGATCGGCGCCCAGTTGAAGCAGCCGGGCCGGCTGACGCTGCAACTGCGCGGCGGCGGTCCGGTGCGCATGCTGGTGATGGACTGCAACGAACAACTGCAGATGCGCGGCATGGCGCACAGCAACCCGGTGGTACTGCCGGCGCCGGTGCCCGACCTGCTCGGCTCGCACCTCGGCGGCCAGCTGCTGATGAGCCTCGACCTGCCGACCGCCCGCCAGCCTTACCAGAGCTACGTGCCGCTGGTCGGCGACAGCATCGCGGCGATCTTCGAGCATTACCTCGAACAGTCGGAACAGCAGCCGTCGCGACTGTTCTGCACGGCCGCGCCGAAAAGCGCGGCCTGCCTGTTCCTGCAGAAGCTGCCGGAAGCCGATACGCTGGATGCCGACGGCTGGCACCGGATCACCCAGCTGGCCGCGACGGTGAAACCGGCCGAACTGCTCGAACTCGACTGTGAAAACCTGCTCGGCCGGCTGTTCCACGAAGAGATCGCCGCCGGCGGCATTCGCGTCTACGACCCGCAGCCGGTGGTCTATCACTGCCCGGAAGACTGGGACAAGGTGCGCGACATGATCCGCTCGCTCGGTCGAGCCGACGCCGAAGCCATCGTCGCCGAACACGGGGAAATCCTGATCCGCGACGACATCTGCAACCGCGATTACCGCTTCTCGCCGGCCGACGTCGAAGCGATCTTCGCGGCCAGCGAGGGCACGGCGCTGAACTGAGTTCAGTCGTAGTTGAGCTGCACCCGGCGCATCAGGCGCCGGCATGCGGCCGACTTGCAGGCCGGACCGCCATCCTCGGCACCCAGGCCGTAACGCCGGATCTGCGTTGCCGGCACGCCCTGGCTGCGCAGTACCGCATACACCGCATTGACCCGCTGTTCGGCAATCGCCAGGTTGTAGGACGGACTGCCCAGATCGTCGGTGTGGCCGACCAGCGTGACGACCTTGTCGCCGTCGGCCTTCAGGCGAGCCGCATGCTCGCCTAGCCGGCGCCGGCCCTCGGCATCGACGGTCACGCCGTCGGGCGGAAAAAACACGCTGTTCGCCTCGTCGACCGCAGACATCAGCTGTTTCTCGCTGACCGCCGGCGCCAGCGATACCGGTGCAGCCTTGCGTTCGCTCGTTTCCGCCGGTTTTTCGGGCAGGATGCGCACGACCGGCGCGCTGCCGCAAGCCGCCAGCAGCGCCACCGCCAGCGTGGTGCATGCCCCCGTCCGGATGCGCCGCACCGTCATACCTCTTCGCGCTGCCGGACCATGTCGGCCAGCGGCGTGTTGGCATAGCTGTCTTCCTTGCCGGGAAGATTACGGATCAATTCATCGAGATTGATGTGCAGCGTACGCAGCACCGTCTCCGACAGGTTCGACAGTGCCTCCGGCAGGATGCCTTCGGCCGGTCCCGGCAGGCGGGCCAGCGCCGCCGCCCCCTTGTCGGTCAGACACAGGCCGACGCGCCGGTGATCGGCTTCCTGGCGGCGTTTGTTCAGGCAGCCAAAGCCGACCAGCTTGTCCACCAGCAGGCTGCATGTGGACTGATGGATACCCATGCGGACGGCCAGTTCGCCGATACCGATCTCCGGCGAACGGTGGACTTCCTGCAGTACCCACATCTGGGAACCGGACATGCCGCAGCGCTCTTCCACCATGCGGAAGTGGCGGCGCATCGAGCCGTAGATGAGACGGAATTGCTGGAGCACGTCCAGCACGGTTTGTTGCGTCAGTTGATTTTCAGTTTGCACGAGCGGACCCGGAGTCAGGAAATAATGTTGCGCGTTTGTCGCACCTGAATTATATTGCCTTCCAATGGAGTGTGGCTTAAGTCAGACTTTCATTCCTTTTCGACGAGGACGTTTCAGGGGGGAGCTTCCCCCCGTTTTTTTCCGTTCGCGTCGGGCCGGCAGCGCCGGCCATCGGGCCAGGCCCGGACCAACAACAACAAGCCTCAGGCATGCCGATTCCGGGAAGTCCCCGCTTCCCACATTTTCTCGAACCAGGGAAAGGAGAGGAAAAATGCTCAGACTTGGACTCATCGGTTACGGCAAGGCGGGACAAGCGGTTGCCGGCGTCCTGCGCGACGACCCGCGCTTCGACCTGCGCTGGGTGGCGCGGCGTTCCGCCGCCGACGACATCGACCTGCCGACGGTCGAACTCGACGCGGCCACTTTCGGCCACTGGCTGGATCGCCATCCGGTGGACGGCATCGTCGACTTTTCCGGCGCCGATTCGGTGCTGGCCTATGGCGAAGCGATCCGTCGGCGGGGCATCTGCCTGGTCACGGCGATCTCCAGCTACCCGGCAGCGACGCTGGACTACCTGCATTCGCTCGGCCGCGACATCGCGGTGATGGCATCGCCCAACATCACGCTGGGCATCAATTTCCTGATGCTGGCGTCGCGCATGCTGCGCCGCATCGCCCCGTTCGCCGACATCGAGATCGTCGAGCAGCATTTCCGCGAGAAACCCGAGATTTCGGGGACGGCCCGCAAGCTGGCGGAAACGCTGGATGTTCGCGATGAGCACATCACGTCGCTGCGCCTCGGCGGCATCGTCGGCCATCACGAAGTGATCTTCGGTTTTCCGCACCAGACCGTGCGGCTGATCCACAATTCGATCCGCCGCGAAGCCTTCGGCACCGGCGCGGCCTTCGCCATCGACCAGCTGTCGCGGCTCGGGCCGGGCTTCTACAGTTTCGACCAGTTGCTGCTGCAGTTGATCAGCGACGAACTGCAGCACGAGATCGAACTGGGCACGATCAAACCAGCTTTCCCGGATTCATCAGGCCGGCGGGATCGACTGCCTGCTTGATGCTGCGCATCAGCGCCATCTCGACCGGCGACTTGTAGCGCAGGATTTCTTCGCGTTTCAACTGCCCCAGCCCGTGCTCGGCGGAAATCGAGCCGTTCAGCGCGTGGACCGCGTCATGCACGATGCGGTTCACCGCCGGCTGGGCGGCGATGAATTCGGCGTTTTCGCCGGCGTCGGGCTGCGACAGGTTGTAGTGCAGGTTGCCGTCACCGACGTGGCCGAAAGCAACGACGCGGATGCCGGGGAAAGCGGCATGCAAGGCATCGTCGGCGATGCGCAGGAAGTCGGCAAGGCGCGACACCGGCACGGCGATGTCGTGCTTGATGCTGATCCCCTCGCGTTTCTGCGCTTCGGAAATATTTTCGCGCAACGCCCACAGGGCCTGCGCCTGCGCAGCCGACTGCGCCAGCGCACCGTCGGCGATCTCGCCAGCCGCCAGACGCTCGGCCAGCCAGGCCTCGACGGCGGCCGGCTCGCTGTCGGAAAACTCGGCCAGCACGTACCACGGGCTCGCCGCTCCCGGCCGCCGACTGCCCGGAATGTGCCGCAGAACCAGGCCGAGGGCGATGTCGGAGACCAGTTCGAAGGCGGTCAATTGCGCATCGAAGACATTTTTTGCCTGGTTGAGCAGGTCGACCGCAGCCGCCGGCGAGGCGACGGCCAGCCAGGCGGTGCTTTGCCGCGTCGGCAACGGAAAGAGTTTGAGCACGGCGGCGCTGATGATGCCCAGCGTCCCTTCGGCGCCGATGAACAACTGCTTCAGGTCGTAGCCGGTATTGTCCTTGCGCAGCCCGCGCATGCCGTCCCAGATCTCGCCGCCGGGCAGCACCACTTCCAGGCCCAGCGTCAGCTCGCGGGCATTGCCGTAGCGCAGCACCTGGACGCCGCCGGCGTTGGTCGACAGGTTGCCGCCGATCTGACAGCTGCCTTCGGAGGCCAGCGCCAACGGAAACAGCCGTCCGGCGGCGCGCGCCGCGGCCTGGACCTCGGCCAGCGTGCAGCCGGCCTGAACGGAAATCGTGTTGTTCTGCGCGTCGACCGCAAGAATGCGATTCATCCGGCGCAACGAGACGACGACGGCGCGGCCGTCGGCCGCCGGCGTTGCCGCGCCGCACAGGCTGGTATTGCCGCCCTGCGGCACGATCGCCACGCCGGCGGCGACGCAGGCACGGACAACGGCCGCCACCTCCATCGCATCGGCCGGCCGGACCACGCATAGCGCGTTGCCGGTGTAACGGCCGCGCCAATCGGTCAGGCTGGGCGCCATGTCGCCGGCCTCGGTCAGCACCTGGGCTTCGCCGAGCGCGCTGCGCAAACTGTCGATCAGGGCCTGCATGGCCGGCAACCTCCTTGATGTCTTCGCCAGGCGCATTGTCGGCAGCCGGCGGCGCAGCGTCAAACGCTTTCCCGATGCGCACCGCGCAGGCTATGATTCGGGCATAGCCGCCGACCTGCCATGCCACTTCCCATCCTCATCCAGCACCTTGCCCGCAATCGCCTGGGCGCCTATTGCGAACGCCGCGTGCCGCCGGAGCGGCAGGCCGAACTGCGCCTCGAACTGCGCTTCGAGGACGACGCCGTGGTCCTGGTCGAGTCGCGCCCCTCGCCTCGCCAGGTCGGCGACTGGGCGCATCTGGACATCGCCCGTTTCCGCTACAACAAGGGATCCGGCAGCTGGATGCTCGATGCGCCGAGCTTTACCGGTCAACTCGCCTGGCGTCCCTATTCGCCGAAGCCGCAGCGCGAACTGGAACGGCTGATCGCGCTGCTCGACGAGGACGCCAACGGCACCTTCTGGTCCTGATCAGGCGATCCTGGCGTAGAGATCGTGGTGGTCGGCGTCGATCACGCGGACCTTCAGGAAATCGCCCGGCTGTGCATCGAAATGGCCGTCGAGATAGACCAGACCATCGATTTCCGGCGCATCGGCCTTGGAACGGGCGATCGTGCCTTCGTCGTCGACTTCGTCGACCAGCACGTCGATCACCGTGTCGATCTTCGCCGCCAGCTTGTCGGCCGAAATGTCTTCCTGCACCTGCATCAGCCAGCGGCGGCGGTCTTCGCGCACGTCTTCCGGCAGCAGCAGGCCCAGGTCGTTGGCCGCCGCGCCTTCAACCGGCGAGTAGGCAAAGGCGCCGACGCGGTCGAGCCGGGCGTCTTCGAGGAACTGGATCAACTGGTCGAAATCCTCGTCGGTTTCCCCCGGGAAGCCGGTGATGAAGGTCGAGCGGATGACGATTTCCGGGCAGATCTCGCGCCACTTGCGGATGCGCTCCAGCGTGTTCTCGGCCGAGGCCGGACGCTTCATCGCCTTGAGAATCTTCGGGCTGGCGTGCTGGAACGGCACGTCGAGGTAAGGCAGGATCTTGCCTTCGGCCATCAGCGGGATCACGTCGTCGACCGACGGATACGGATAGACGTAATGCAGGCGCACCCAGATGCCGAACGAGGCCAGCGCCTCGCACAGTTCGCGCAGCCGGGTCTTGACCGGTTTGCCGCCCCAGAAGCCGGTGCGGTACTTGAGATCGACGCCGTAGGCCGAGGTGTCCTGCGAGATGATCAGCAGTTCCTTGACGCCGGCCCGCGCCAGGTTTTCGGCTTCGGCCAGCACATCGCCGACCGGCCGCGACACCAGCGGGCCGCGCAGCGACGGGATGATGCAGAAGGTGCAGCTGTGGTTGCAGCCTTCGGAAATCTTCAGGTAGGCAAAATGCTCGGGCGTCAGACGCACGCCCTGCGGCGGCACCAGGTCGGTGTAGGGGTCGTGCAGCTTGGGCAGGTGGGCATGGACGTGCGCCATCACCTCGTCGGCCGCATGCGGGCCGGTCACCGCCAGCACCGACGGATGCGTGACCTGGACGATGTCGCCCTTGGCACCGAGACAGCCGGTGACGATGACCTTGCCGTTCTCGTTCAAGGCCTCGCCGATCGCATCGAGCGATTCCTCGACCGCGGCGTCGATGAAACCGCAGGTATTGACGATGACCAGATCGGCATCGTCATAGTTGGGCGACAACTGGTAGCCTTCGGCGCGCAGCTTGGTCAGGATGTGTTCGGTATCGGTCGATGCCTTGGGGCAGCCGAGCGAGACGATGCCGATGGTCGGCGCCTTGACTTCGAGATTCATGCTTGAAAACCTGAGAAAAAACCGGGTTGACCGTAAGCAACGGCGGAAATGGCAAAAGCGGCGCGCATTTTACGGGTTTTCGGCGCCGGCACCGTCTCAGATGACCAGTTGCGTGCCAAGTTCCACCACCCGGTTGCTGGGAATCTTGAAAAAGTCGCTGGCCGTCGTCGCGTTCTTGCTCATCAGCGAGAACAGGCGGGCGCGCAGCATCGTCATCTTGCGGGTCAGCGCCGGCACGATGGTTTCGCGCGACAGGTAGAAAGTCGTCTCCATCATGTCGAAACGTTCGCCGTGGTGCTTGCACAGTTCGAGCGCACCGGGAATGTCGGGGCTCTCCATGAAGCCGTAACGGACAACGATGCGCATGAAGCCCTTGCCCATGCGGTGCAGGTAGATGCGGTCGAGATCGTTGACGTGCGGCGTGTCGGCCGTCTGCACGGTGGCCAGCACGACCCGCTCGTGCAGGATCTGGTTGTGCTTGAGGTTGTGCAGCAGTGCCGGCGGCACGCCTTCCTTGGAACTGGTCATGAACACCGCGGTGCCCTGCACGCGATGCACGTCGTCGATGGCCAGCAGGAAATCGTCCATCGGAATGCTCTGCTTGCGCATTTCCTGCGCCACCAGATGTCGACCGCGCCGCCAGGTGGTCAGCACGGTGAATGACACAACGCCCATGACGATGGGGAACCAGCCGCCGTCCGGAATCTTGATCGCGTTGGCGGCGAAGAAGGCGATGTCGACGCTGATGAAGGCCAGCGCGACCAGACCGACCACCAGCCAGTGCCAGCGCCACATCAGGACCATCACGAAGGCCAGCAGGATGGTGTCGATGAGCATCGTGCCGGTCACCGCGATGCCGTAGGCGGCGGCCAGGTTGGACGAGGACTTGAAACCGACCACCAGCGTGACGACGGCGAAATACAAGGTCCAGTTGGTCAGCGGCACATAAATCTGCCCCTGCTCGTGGCCGGAGGTGTGGATGATCTGCATGCGCGGCAGCAGACCCATCTGCACCGCCTGGCGGGCCACCGAGAAGGCGCCGGAAATCACCGCCTGCGATGCGATCACGGTGGCCAGCGTGGCCAGGCAGAGCATCGGGATCAACGCCCAGTCGGGCGCCAGGTGGAAGAAGGGATTGACCACCGCTTCCGGCTCGGCAAGCAGCATCGCCCCCTGACCGAAATAATTGAGCACCAGCGCCGGCATGACGAAACCGAACCAGGCCAGCCGGATCGGAAAGCGGCCGAAATGGCCCATGTCGGTATACAGCGCCTCGCCGCCGGTCACCGCCAGCACCACCGAACCCAGCGCGAAAAACGCCATCAGGCTGTGGTCGACCGCAAAATGCACGGCATAGACCGGATTCAGCGCGAACAGCACCGACGGATTGTCGACGATGTGCAGGATGCCGAGCAGGCCGAGCACCGCGAACCAGCAGGTCATGACCGGCCCGAAGAAAATGCCGACCGTCCCGGTCCCGCGCCGCTGGATGAAGAACAGCACGGTCAGGATGACCACCGTGATCGGAATCACGTAAGCCTTGAGCGCCGGCGTCACCAGTTCGATCCCCTCGACCGCCGACATCACCGAAATCGCCGGCGTGATCATGCTGTCGCCGTAGAACAGGGCAGCGGCGAAGATGCCGAGCAGCGTCACCGCCCAGGCGATGCGCGGGTTCCTGGCGCGCTCGGTGACCAGCGCCAGCAGGGCCAGCGAACCGCCCTCGCCGCGATTGTCGGCGCGCATGATGATCAGCACGTACTTGAGCGACACCAGCATGACGATGGACCAGAAGATCATCGACAGGATGCCGAGGATGTTTTCCGGCGTCACCGGCATCGGGTGGTGGCCGGCGAAGATTTCCTTCAGCGCATAGAGCGGACTGGTGCCGATGTCGCCGAACACGACGCCGATCGCGGCCAGAGTGACCGCGGACAAGGATCGACTGTGCTGCATGATGCTGCTACCCCCAGGCAGGTTGAAAGCTGCCAACCGTTATCGTTCGAATGCGCCGATTATCCGCTCAAGCCCACGCGGAACGGCGGCGAATTCTATCCGAAGCGAACCCGGTCGTGCGGGTGTACGATCAGAGCAACATGAAGGCGCAGACGGCCAGCAGCGTTGGCGGCGTCGCCGCCAGGAAAAGCCCCAGCGGGCTGACCGCCTCATCCTTGAAACACGGCTTCAGGATGGCCATGCCGGCCGGGTTCGGCGCGTTGGCGATCACCGTCAGACCGCCGCCGGTCACCGCACCGGCCACCACCGCGTACTTGAAATCGTCGCCGACCCCTTGCACCAGCGATGCCAGATAGGTCAGTGCGGCGTTGTCGGTGATGGCCGTCAGGCCGGTGGCGATGAAGTACAGCGCGGTTGGCTGGACGCCGGTCAGCGCATGCTGCAGCCACCATTGCTGCAGGCCGCCCAGCGCCACCAGACCGGCCAGGAAGAAAGCGACCATCAGGCCTTCGCGCAGGATCAGACGATCCTGGAATGCCTTGTAGGCCTCGGTGTAGCCCAGAAAGAACAGGAACAGCGCCATGAAGACCACCGGATGGTGGGCAAAGACGACGACCAGCGCGAGGAAGGCGACATGGATGGCACTGACCGACAGCGGCACCGGTTCGCCGATACGGGTCGAAGCCACGCCCTTGCTGGCGATCTCCTTGCGGAACAGCCAGGTCACCGCCAGCGCGCCGACGGCGGCGGCGGTTGCCGCCTTCCAGCCGAAATGCGAGAGCATGAACCAGGAATCCCACTGCCACTTGCCGGCCACCATCAGCACCGGCGGTGCGGCGAAGTTGGTCAGCGTGCCGCCGATCGAGACATTGACGAACAGCAGGCCGATCGTCGCGTACTTCAGCCGCTCGGAGAGGTCGTACTGGAAGAAGCGCTCGCGCAACAACAGCGCCGCCAGCGTCATCGCCGCCGGCTCGGTGATGAACGAACCGAGCAGCGGTACGCCGGCCAGCGCCAGGAAATAGACCGACAGGCCGCGATTGACCGGAATCAGCTTCGACAGCCCGCCGACCAGCATGATGACGCCGTTCAGGATCGGCCGGCTGGCGGCGATCACCATGATCGCGAACACGAACATCGGCTCGGTGAAATTCAGGCTTTCCAGATAGTCGACCGCAGCCTCGCTGCCGAACTGCCAGACCATGAAGACGATCAGCACGAAGGCCCAGAACCCGAACACTGCCTCGACTTCACCAAGCAGATGCCACAACCCGGCATGCCTGGGCTGGATGTGCGCGAGATGGGCAAACAGTTTGGTCGAGAAGGTATGCAGGATGGCGATCACGAAGATCGCCGTGGCGACGAACTGCAAGGTCTGTCCGCCGGGCGCGGCGGCGGCCGTATCGGCCAGGGCGGGCAACGGGGCAAGCAGCAGCGCCGGCAACAGGTTGTACATGCTGTATTCCTTGGTTTTCATTGTCATTCTGAACGACCGGCGACCGGTCGCGGATCCGTTCGGTCAATCGTCCTCGGTGTCGCGACGCGGCACGGTCTCCGGGTCGGCAATGATGCCACGATAGATTTCGATACGGTCGCCCGGCTTGAGGGCTGCATCCAGTTTGACCAGCTTGCCGAACACGCCGACCTTCTGCGCGGCGAGATCGATGTGGGGAAACTGGCCGAGGATGCCGGAACGTTCGATCGCCTGCTGCACGGTCGACTCGTCGGGCACCTCGATATTCATCCAGACCTGGTTACCGGGTTCGGAATAGGCGACGCCAATCTGCATCTTGCTTTCTCCTTCAGGCGACAGCCGGCGTGCTGTCTTCGGGCGCCGCGGCGGCGCGGGCTTCCAGACGGCGGTCCAGGATGCGCTTGCCGGCCAGCAGGAAACCGAGCACGGCGAAGGCGCCCGGCGGCAGGATCATCAGCAGCGCACCGCCGTAATGCGGTACCTGGACTTCAAGGAAGGAAAAGGCCGGACCGAGCAGTTGCGACGCCTGGGCGAACAAGGTGCCGGCACCGAGGAACTCGCGGATCAGGCCGATCACCACCAGCGCGCCGGTAAACCCGAGCCCCATCGCCAGACCATCGACGGCGCTGACCCAGACCCCGTTCTTGACGGCATACGCCTCGGCTCGCCCGAGAATCGCGCAATTGACCACGATCAGCGCGATGAACAGGCCGAGCACCTTGTACAGATCGTGCATCCAGGCATTGATCGCCATGTCGACGACGGTCACCAGCGTGGCGATCAGTACGACGAACACGGGAATCCGGACCTGATCGCTGACCGTCTTGCGGATCAGCGACACCAGCACGTTGGAGACGACCAGCACGGCCGTGGTCGCCAGCCCCATGCCGAGGCCGTTGGTGCCGCTGGTGGTCACCGCCATCGTCGGACACAGCGCCAGCATCTGCGCGAAGACCACGTTCTGGTCCCACAGACCTTCCTTGAACAGCTTTCCGGTTTCGCTCATCTTCAGGCTCCCTGACCGGTGATTTCCTGCTTGCGGGCGGCGAAGAACTGCAGCCCGCCCTTGACCGCCCTGACCACTGCCCGTGGCGTGATCGTCGCCCCGGCGAACTGGTCGAAGACCCCGTTGTCCTTCTTCACCGCCCACTTGTCGGCCGCCGGTTCGCCCAGCGACTTGCCGGCAAAGGCGTGCACCCAGTCGCTCTTCTTCGCTTCGATCTTGTCGCCCAGGCCTGGCGTTTCAGTGTGCTTGAGCACGCGTACGCCGAGAATTTTGCCGGCGGGGTCGACCGCCATCAGCACCTGGATTTCCCCCGAATAACCACGCTCGGCGACCTTGAACAGCACCGCCTTCAGGTCGCTGCCGCGGCGGGCACGGTAGATGGTCACCGTTTTTCCGTCGCGATCGACGTCGACCGTATCGTTCAGGAAATCGTTGTCGGCCAGCCCGGCGGGCAGCACGTCGGCCAGCGAGTCGCGCAGGTCCTTGGCTTCGGCGGCGACGATGGCCGGTCCGGCGGCATTCGAAACCACCGCCAGCGCGCCGCTGGCGAGCAGACCGAAGATGCCGAGCAGCAGCGGCTGATAGCCGAGTTTGTCGCGAATGGCATCAAGGTTCATCAGGCATTCTCCGGGATGTCGAGCGGCCGGCCCTTGCGGTCGCGGCCAAGGATGCGCGGCTTGACGAAGCGGTCGATCACCGGCGTCAGCGCATTCATCAGCAGGATCGCGAAGGCCATGCCCTCGGGATAGGCACCGACCGTGCGGATGATCCAGGTCAGCAGGCCGACGCCCAGGCCGAAGATCAGCTGGCCGAGCGAGGTATTGGGCGATGTCACGTAGTCGGTGGCGATGAAGAAGGCGCCGAGCATCAGCGCCCCCGACATCAGATGCGATTCGGCGGACAGGAAGCGGCCGGGATCGACGGCATGGCCGATCAGCGCCGGAATCGCCACGCCGAGCAGCACGCCGAGTGGCGCATGCCAGGTGATGATGCGGGAAACCAGCAGGAAAATGCCGCCGGCCAGAATCAGCAACGAGGCCGATTCGCCGAAGCTGCCCGGCCGCATGCCCAGCCAGGACAGCAGCGATCCGCTGTCGGCCAGCGCATGGCCGAGATCGACGCCGCGCGACAGTTCGGTCTTGGCATGACCGAGCAGCGTGGCGCTGGTCATTGCATCGGGTACCGGCTGACTGGTCAGGAAGATGTGCATGCTGGCGACGAAATCCGGCGCCGGCGCGCCGTTCATCGGCAACGGCAGCACCCACAGCGTCAGCGGCAGCGGAAAGGAAACGAGCAGTGCGACGCGGGCGACCATCGCCGGATTGAAGACGTTCTGGCCGACGCCGCCGAACACCTGCTTGCCGATCACGATGGCGATGAAGGCGCCGACCACGGCCACCCACCACGGCGCCCAAGGCGGCAGGGTCATCGCCAGCAGCCAGCCGGTCAGCGCCGCCGAGCCGTCGAGCAGCCCCTGGCGGATTCTTCCACCACCGGCGAATTTCAGCGAAAGGGCCTCGAAACCGATACACGAACCGACCGTCAGCAGCCACATGAAGAAGGATGGCCAGCCGTACAGCCAGAAGCCGTACAGCGTTGCCGGCAGCAGTGCCAGCTGGACACGGAACATCGTGCGGCCGACCGAATTGCCGCCATGCGCATGCGGCGAGGCGACCGGCTGACCGAGGTGATGGGTGCTCATGCGTTTTCTCCCTGAGTGGCCGGGTCGACCGCAACCGCCTTGGCAGCCGCTTCGGCCGCAGCCTTGGCGGCGGCCGCCGCTTCCCGCTCGGCCTTGCGGCGGGCGGCGGCTTCGGCCTTCTCGCGCGCTTCGCGTTCGAGACGTTCCTGACGCTGCTGGGCCAGTTTCTTGGTTGCGTCGTTGCGCAGCTTGGCGCGATCCTGCGCCGCCAGTTCGCCCTTGGCATGGACGAAGTACTGGACCAGCGGAATCTTCGACGGGCAGACATAGGCGCAGCAACCGCAGGCGATGCAGTCCTTCAGGCCGATGTCGATCGCCTCGGCGTAAGCTTCGTTGCGGATGCGGGCGCTCATTTCGAGCGGCAGCAGGCCGACCGGGCAAGCCTTGACGCAGGACGAGCAGCGGATGCACGGATCCGGCTCGCGCTCCGCCACTTCTGCCGCATCGAGCGCCAGGATGCCGCTGCTGCCCTTGACCACCGGCACGCGCCAATGCGGGATCTGCATGCCCATCATCGGCCCGCCCATGATCCGCCGGGCCAGCCCCAGGCCGTCGCCCTTCAGGCCGCCGGCGAAGGCCAGCACTTCCTCGGCCAGGGTGCCGATGCGCACCTCGATGTTGCCCGGATTTGCCGCGCAATTGCCGTTGACCGTAAGCAGCCGCGAAATCAGCGGCTTGCCCTCGCGCACCGCGGCGCGAACGGCCAGCGCGGTGCCGACGTTATGGACGATCACGCCGATATCGGCCGGCCGGCCGTCGGCCGGCACTTCGGTGCCGGTCAACACCTGGATCAGCTGTTTTTCCGAGCCCATCGGATAGCGGGCCGGCACCGGCCGGACCTCGACCTCCGGGAACGCGGCGGCAGCCGTACGCATCGCGGCGACGGCTTCCGGTTTGTTGTCCTCGATGCCGACCAGCGCCACGCGGGCACCGGTGGCGTGCAGCATGATGCGGATGCCGTCGACGATGCCGTCGGCACGGTCGCGCATCAAGCGGTCGTCACAGGACAGATAGGGTTCGCATTCGCCGCCGTTCATCACCAGCGTCGTCACCTTGGCCCGCGAAGCGCCGATCAGCTTGACCGCCGACGGAAAGGCGGCGCCGCCCATGCCAACCACGCCGGCGGCGGCGACCCGCTTGCCGATTTCGCCGGGCGCCAGGGCGAAAGGATCGTCGCAGCCCTGCAGTTCGCACCATTCGTCGGCGCCATCGGCTTCGAGGATGATCGCCGGCAGCGTCAGCCCGGACGGGTGCGGCGCGGTGATTTCGGTCACCGCGGCGATGGTTCCCGAGGTCGGCGCATGAATCGGGGCCGATACCGCGCCCTGCGCCTCGGCCAGCAATTCGCCCTTCTTCACTTTCTGGCCGACCAGCACGACCGCGCGCGCCGCGCCGCCAAGGTGCTGCTGCAGCGGCAGATAGAGTTTTTCCGGTACCGGCATCAGGCGCACCGCCTGATCGGCGGCCGGGCGCTTGTGGTCGTCCGGATGCACACCCCAGTCGTCGCCGGTCAGGTGCTTGAGGAAATTCATGAATCCCATGTCGATCTCGTTCCAGTGATCAGGCGGTGGCCGGCCGCGGCATGACCCAGTGCTGCAGGGTGACCGGTACCGGTTTCATGCTCAGGGCTTCGGTCGGGCATTTTTCGATGCACGACGAACAACCGGTACAGGCCTCGCGGAAAACGTTGTGGATCTGCTTGGCGGCGCCGATGATCGCGTCGGTCGGGCAGACCTTGCTGCAGCGGCAACAGCCGATGCACAGCTCTTCGGCGACCATGGCGATCTTCGGGCCGTCGTCGGCCATCGCCGACAGATCGACGGTGATGCCGAGCCGGGCGGCGATCGCCGTGGCCAGCGCCTTGCCGCCCGGCGGGCAGCAGGTCACCGGCGCACTGCCATCGACGATCGCCGATGCGGCACCGCTGCACCCGGGGAAACCGCACTGCCCGCAGTTCGAGCCCGGCATCATGGCGGTCAATTCCTCGACCACCGGATTTCCCTCCACCTTGAGGAACTTGTTGGCGACGCCGAGCAGGACGCCCAGCGCGGCGCCGAGCACGGTAATACTGAGGATGGCTGCGATCATCTCGACCTCCTTAGACGTTCATGCCCGAGAAGCCCATGAACGCCAGGGCCAGCAGGCTGATGGTGATGAAAGCGACGGGCGCGCCGGCGAAGGCGGCCGGCACCCGGGCCAGCGCGATACGTTCGCGCAGGCCGGCGAAGATCAGCAGGACCAGCGTGAAGCCGAGCGCCGAACCGAACCCGTAGAGCAGGCTCTTGAACAGGCTGAACTGCTGCTGCACGTTGAGCAGCGCCACGCCGAGCACGGCACAGTTGGTGGTGATCAGCGGCAGGTAGATGCCGAGCGACTGATACAGGCCCGGACTGGTCTTCTTGACGAACATCTCGGTGAACTGAACCACTGAGGCGATGACCAGGATGAAGGCCAGGATGCGCAGGTAGCCGAGCCCCAGCGGCTGCAGCAGCCAGTTGTCGAGCATCCACGAGGCGGCGCTGGCCAGCACCAGCACGAAGGTCGTCGCCAGCCCCATCCCGAACGCGCTATCCACGCTCTTGGACACGCCCATCGTCGGGCACAGCCCGAGAAACTTGATCAGGACGACGTTGTTGACCAGTGCGGTCGACAGCAACAGAAGAAGGATTTCGCTCATGTCAGTGACGGCAAGTTTTACTGGATCGGTTACTGCATAAGGCGTGCCAAGGACCGGAAAGACCGTGGGAAGCCATTCCGATGCATTCCGCCGAAAAAACGCACGAAATTGGTGCATTTTTTCGAACACAAATGTCGCAAAGCCGACAGCCATTTCGTCGCATTTGCTCCCAAGCCTTGTCGCACAAGCCTTTCGCTTCGTCGTTCCGGGGCGCGGCACGGATTCTGCTAACAAACTTACGACGCCATTTCGAGGAAAGAGCCATGTCGGCCCCCCAGCGTAATCAGTCCGCGCCCCCGAGCATCACCGAACCCGCCCTTCCCCCGGAAGCCTATCGCCAGGCCGTCGGGCAGGCCGATCTGGCGATCTCGATCACCGACCCCAAGGCCAACATCCTCTACGCCAACGAAAGCTTCACCCGGGTCACCGGCTACGCGCCGGACGAAATCGTCGGCAAGAACGAATCGCTGCTGTCGAACCACACCACGCCGCCGGAAATCTACAAGGCGATGTGGGCCGAACTGTCGGCCCAGCGGCCGTGGTCGGGCAAGCTGCTCAACCGCCGCAAGGACGGTTCGCTGTACCTCGCCGAATTATCGATCTCGCCGGTCGTCGACCGCAGCGGCCAGACCACGCACTTCCTCGGCATGCACCGCGACGTCACCGCGCTGCACCAGCTCGAACGCATGGTGCGCAATCAGAAGCACCTGATCGAATCGGTCGTCGATGCGGCACCGATCGCCTTCGCACTGCTCGACCCGGGCGGCCGGGTGATCCTCGACAACCAGGAATACAAGAAGCTGCTGACCGACCTGCGCCTGGCCGAGCCGGCGCACACGCTGCTCGACGGCCTGCAGCCCGGCTGGCGCGAACTGCTGGCCACGACGCCGGGCAAATGCGCCTTCGCCAACCGTGAAATGCGCATCGACCGCCCCGGCTCCCGACCGCGCTGGCTGTCGGTGACCGCCTCGGCCATCGACCTGCAGAGCGACTGCATCGACAGCTATTTCTGCGCCGCCGGCCAGCCCGGCCTGCTGCTCGTGCTGTCCGACGTGACCAGCCTGCGCGAGGAACAGGAGCGTTCGCGCGCCGCCGCACTGCAGGCCGTGCTGGCCGAGGAGGAGCGCACCGCGGCGATCCGCGAGGGCCTGTCGGCCGCGCTGTTCCGGCTCGAAGAACCGATGAACGTGATGAGTTCGGCCATCCTCGTGCTGCAGCGCCGCGATCCGGCCAGCGCCAACGTGCTGCAGGACGCGCTGCAGGCCAGCCGCGAACACATGGAAACACTGCGCCAGGTAATCCCGCAAAGCCCGCAGGAAATCGTCGTCCCGGTCAATCTCAACGAAATCCTGCGCGACGTGCTCGAAATCTGCACGCCGCGCCTGCTGTCGGCCGGCATCACCGTCGACTGGCAACCGGCGGCGACGCTGCCGCCGCTGGCCGGCCGGCCGCTGCAGTTGCGCATGCTGTTCAAGGCGCTGGTCGATAACGCCATCGAGGCGATGAACGTCAAGGGCTGGCGGCACCGCGAAATCGTGCTGTCTTCTGCGGTCGACGAGGATCGCATCGTGATTTCGGTGATCGACAGCGGTCCCGGGATTCCGCCCGAATGGCGGGTCAAGGTGTTCGAACCCTTCTTCACCGCCAAGAACGGCAGCGGCAAGCACATCGGCACCGGCCTGTCGCGTGCCCAGCAGGTCGTCGCCGATCACGGCGGCATCATCGACCTGATCGACAGTCCGAGCGGCGGTTGTGCGGCAATCGTCGAATTCCGCGTCGACGGCGACCCGATCTGAGAACAATAAATAACGAGAACGGCATGCACGATACCCATCCCATCCACAACGCCGACAATGACGCCTGTCCCCCGCCGGGCGGCTATTGCCGGACGCACGAACTGAACATCCTGCTGCTCGCCGCGCTGTACGCGGTCAGCCGGGTACTCAGCCGCTCGCTGGCGTTCAACGAAACGTTGCGCGACGTCCTGCGCGTGCTCAACGACGAGGCCGGCCTGAGCCGCGGCCTGATCGGCGTGGTCAATCCGGAAAACGGCAACCTGACCATCCACACCACGCACAATCCGGACGGGCCGGCGCTGGTCGGCGAACAGTACCAGCCCGGCGAAGGCATCGTCGGCCTCATTCTGGAAAAGCCTTACACCGTCAAACTGGCACGGGTCGGCGACGAACCGCGTTTTCTGAACCGGCTCGGCATCTATGCGCCGGAACTGCCGTTCATCGCCGTGCCGATCAAGGTCGGCGGCGATCTCAAGGGCATCCTGGCGGTCCAGCCGGAAGCGCCGGAAGACGGCCTGCTGGAGGAGCGTGCCCAGTTCGTCGAAATGGTCGCCAACCTGATCGGGCAGAGCCTGAAGCTGTCGCTCGACGTGCAGCAGGAAAAATCCTCGTTGCTGGAAGAGCGCGACTCGCTGCGCCGCACGGTCCGCCACCAGTTCGGTTTCGAGAACATGGTCGGCCGCTCGGCGGTAATGCGGCGGGTCTTCGATCAAGCGCGGATGGTCGCCAAGTGGAACACGACCGTGCTGATCCGGGGTGAAACCGGTACCGGCAAGGAGCTGATCGCCAATGCCATCCATTACAACTCGCCGCGCGCGCGCAATGCGCTGGTCAAGCTGAACTGCGCGGCGCTGCCGGAAAACCTGCTCGAATCCGAACTGTTCGGCCACGAGCGCGGCGCCTTCACCGGCGCCGTCGAAGCGCGCAAGGGGCGCTTCGAACAGGCACACGGCGGCACCATCTTCCTCGACGAAATCGGCGAAGTTTCACCGGCCTTCCAGGCCAAGCTGCTGCGCATCCTGCAGGAAGGCGAGTTCGAACGGGTCGGCGGCAGCAAGACGATCAAGGTCGACGTGCGCGTCATCGCCGCCACCCACCGCGATCTGGAAACGGCCGTCGAGATGGGCGACTTCCGCGAAGACCTTTTCTACCGGCTGAACGTGATGCCGCTGTTCCTGCCGCCGCTGCGCGAGCGCATCGAGGACATCCCGGAAATCGCCCGCCATCTGCTCGGCAAGATCGGCAACGAGCAGCGCCGCAAGCTGACGCTGACCGACATGGCCCAGCGCCGGCTGGCCAGCCATGACTGGCCGGGCAACGTGCGCGAGCTGGAGAACTGCCTGGAACGCGCCGCCGTGTTGTCCGACGACGGGCGCATCGACGTCGATCTGATCCGCTTCCCGAGTTCGCGCGAGCGCAGTTCGGCACGCCCGTTGAAGACCGCCCCGCCGCCGGCCGGTACGCCGGCCGCCCCGGCACCGGAAGTGGATATCAACGACCCGTCGCTGTCGGAGCGCGAACGGGTGATCGCCGCGCTCGAACAGGCCGGCTGGGTGCAGGCCAAGGCCGCCCGCATCCTGGGCATGACGCCGCGCCAGATCGCCTACCGCATCCAGACGCTGAACATCGAAGTCAAGCAGTTCTAGCCACCGACAGCGGCCTCAATGGCCGCCGCCGGCGCCCTGAACGGTGAACGGCGGCCGGGCGAACCAGATCGGCACGACCAGCGCAAGCATGATCAGGCCGCTGGCCAGCTGAACGTCGTTGGTTGCCATCAGGTAAGCCTGGGCGTTGATCGTGTTGTTCAGCGAAGCCCAGGCCTGGTCGAGGCTCAGGCCGGCGGCACGCAGGGCTTCCAGGTAGCGGTCGGTGGCCGGGTCGTAGCCGGTGACCCGTTCGGCCAGATCGGCATGATGGGCGATGCCGCGGTGGTCCCACAGCGAAACCATGATCGCCGTCCCGAAGCTCGACCCGAGATTGCGCATGAAGCTGGACAACCCGGAAGCGCTGGCGATCCGCGACGGCGGCAGGCCGGAGAGGTTGATCGTGATGATCGGCAGGAAGAAACAGCTGATGCCGATCCCCATCAGCAGGCGGGAGATGGCTACCGTCCAGTAATCCACGTCGGGGGTGAAACCGCTGCTCCAGAAAGCGACGACGGCGAACACCGTGAAACCGAAACTGGCCACCAGACGCGCATCGATGCGATGGATGTTGGCACCGATCACCGGCCCGAGCAGCATTGCCAGCACGCCGCCGAAGGCCACCACCTTGCCCGCCCACAGGGGGGTATAGCCCTGATAGCTCTGCAGCCACAGCGGAATCAGCACGACGGTGCCGAAAAAGGCCATCGAACCGAGCAACAGGCACAGCGAGCCGACCAGGAAATTGCGCCGGGCGAACAGCCTCAGGTCGACCACCGGGTGCTCGTCGGTCAGTTCCCAGGCCACGAAGAACAGCAGCGCCACCAGCGCAACGCAGGCCAGTGCAATGATCTCGGACGAACCGAACCAGTCCATCTCGTTGCCCTTGTCGAGCAGGATCTGCAAGGCGCCGACACCGATCGCCAGCAGGATCAGGCCGACATAATCGACCGGCAGCCGGCGCCGCTCGCTCTCGCGATCGCGTAACAGCAGCCAGGCGCCGCCGGCCACGGCCAGGCCGAACGGCAGGTTGATCAGGAAGATCCAGTGCCACGACAAGGCCTCGGTCAGCCAGCCGCCGGCCAACGGCCCGACAATCGGTGCCAGGATCGTGGTCATCGCCCACAATCCGAGCGCCAGGCCGCGCTTCTGCGGCGGATAGATGGTAGTCAGCAAGGCCTGCGACAGCGGAATCATCGACGCCCCGAACACCCCCTGCAGCACGCGCGCCGCAACCAGCGCCGGAAAGCTCGGCGCCAGACCGCACAGCGCCGAGGCCAGCGTGAACAGCAACGTCGACATGACGAACATGCGAACCTGTCCGAAGCGCAGCGACAGCCAGCCGGTCAGCGGCATGACGATGGCTTCGGACACCGCATACGAAGTGATCACCCAGGTGCCCTGGGTGTAGCTGACGCCCAGATCGCCGGCGATGGTCGGCACCGACACGTTGGCGATCGACATGTCGAGGATGTTCACGAAGGAGCCGAAGCCCAGCGCGATGGTCGCCAGGATCAGCCGCGCCCGCGACATCGGCTGCGCCGTTGCGACGGCGTTCACCGGCGGCCCCGCCGGACGCGGCACGACGCTTGCCGGGCGGACGGCAACGCGCCCGGCCCGGCTTGCCTGCGGTAAAGGCTCATGCCTTGCCGTCCTTGCGGTCGACCGGCGCGCGCGGCATTTTTTCCGGCACCATCGCACCGCGGTTGCCGGCGACGATGCGCTCGATCAGCGCATCGGCTTCCCGTCCCTGCGCGGCGAACACATCGGTGGCGATGCCGCCGGCCGGGTCGGCGGCCGGCGACAGCAGCGCCCCCGAACTGTCGCGCGTATCGACACGGGCCCGCATCGACAGGCCGACACGCAACGGGCGCGCCTGAAGCTCGGCCGGATCGAGCGAGATGCGCACCGGCACGCGCTGCACGATCTTGATCCAGTTGCCCGACGCATTCTGCGCCGGCAGCACGGCGAACGAGGCGCCCGTACCGGCGGCCAGGCCGAGCACCCGGCCGTGATACTGCGTGCCGTCGCCCCAGAAATCGGCGCTCAAGGTCACCGGCTGACCGATGCGCACGTCCTCGAGATCGGTTTCCTTGAAATTCGCATCGACCCACAGCTGATCGGCCGGGATCACCGCCATCAGCGGGTTGCCGGCTGCGATGCGCTCGCCGAGCTGAACCTTGCGCCGCGCCACATAGCCGTCGACCGGCGCCACGACGCGGGCCCGGCTGAGCGCCAGCGCCGCTTCGCGCACCCGGGCGGCGGCAGCCATCACCTGCGGATGCGCTTCCAGCGTGGTGTGGTCAACCCGCCCGAGCGCACCGGTTTTCTGCTCGCGGGCAGCGTCGACCGCAGCCATCGCCTGCGCGATCGCCGCGCGCGATGCCGATGCGGCGGCTTCCGCCGAACGGACTTCGGTCTGCACCATCTGCAATGCCTCGGCCGAGATGAAGTTCTTGCGCCACAGCGCTTCCTTGCGCGTGAAATCGGCCTTGATGCGGGCCAGTTCGGCATCGGCGCGGGCGGCGTCCTGGCGTGCCCGGTCGACGTCGGCCCGGCGTTGCTCGACCACCGCCGCCGACTGATCGGCACCGGCGTAAAGGCCGCGCACATTGCGCACCACTTCGGCCAGATTGGCTTCGGCGGTCTGCAAGGCGATACGGGCGTCGGCATCGTCGAGTTCGACCAGGACCTGGCCGGCGCGGACGAACTGCGTGTCGTCGGCACGCACCGCCGTTACCGTGCCGCCGACCGCCGCCGTGATCTGCACCACGTTACCGGACACATAGGCGTTGTCGGTCGTCGCCGTACCGCGCGCAAACAGCAGCCACCAGGCCAGCGCCGCCAGCGCCAGCAGCCCGACGACGACCGCCAGACCACCAAGCACCCGGCGGCGACGCCCGTTGCCGGCGAGGTTCACATCATCGCTTCGATCGCTCATTGCTTCGTTCCTTCCAGACCTTCCCCACCGGACGATTCCAGCGCCAGCAGCCATTGGCGCAACAGGCGATCCAGCCCGCGCACCTCGTCTTCGGCAATACCGCCGGTCAATTGTTCATAGCTTTGCCACATGACCGGCAACAGGCTGTCGATCGCCGCCTGGCCGGCCGGCAGCAAGCGGATCTTCACGGTCCGCCGGTCATTGTCCTCGCGCACCCGCTCGACCCAGCCGCGCGCCACCAGTTCATCGGTCATCCGCGTCATGTGCGGGCGCGACTGCCGCAGCACCTCGCTGGCACACGACGGATGAATGCATTGCGCCGGATCGCTGTAGATCAGCATCAGCAAGGCCCATTGCGAATGGGTCAGTTGCCGGTCGGCCAGCCGCGCTTGCAAAGCGTCTTCCAGACGTCGCTGCAAAAAGCCGATCATGCGCACCAGCGTCACCGCCTGATCGGGCAATTCTGGGTGCAGCATTTTCAGACTGGCGACCCGCTGTTCGTAGGCCTGCAGGCTCAGCATCGGTATTTTCCCGGGAAATAGTTACTCGAGTAACTATATGGAGAAAGGTGATGGCACGCAAGTCGCCGCCGATTGTCGCAAACCGGACAATGACAGCCGAGCCCAAGCCATTGACGAAAAAGCCTTTTTCACTGGCACTTCCCTTGCATGGAGAACCGCATCTTTCAGGAGAACTTTCATGCCCAAACCGAAAAAGCACGTCCTCGTCTGCGTCCAGGGCCGCCCGCAGGGCCACCCGCGCGGCTCCTGCCAGGAAAAAGGCTGCGGCCAGACCTGGCAAGCCTTCTCGGACGAGTTCACCGCCCGCAACCTGTGGGCCTCCGGTTACCAGCTGACCAATACCGGCTGCCTCGGCCCGTGCAATCTCGGGCCGAGCGTGCTGGTCTACCCGGACGGCGTGATGTACACCAACGTCAAGCCGGAAGATGTCGCCACCATCATCGACGAGCACCTGCTGTTCGATCAACCGGTCGAGCGCCTCAAGGCGCCGGCCGACGTCTGGGCCTGAGATCATGAGCATCGTTCAATACGAGATCGGCGACATGGTTTATGCCGCCGAAGACATCCTCAACGACGGCACGATGCCAGGCATCGACGAGGAGGAAGGCCTGATCGTGGCGGCTGGCGCTCGCGGCGTGGTGGTGCAGTTCGGCCATTCCGAATTCGATCCGAGCAAGGAAATCTACCTCGTCCGTTTCGAGAGCGAACCGGGCGGCGACCTCGGCAACCCGGTCGGTGTGCTGCCCGACGAACTGACCCAGGAACCGGCTGCGGTCGACGCCTGAGCCATGGCAAAAATCGGCATCTTCTTCGGTACCGATACCGGCCGCACCCGGCTGGTCGCCAAGCAGATCGCGAAGAAGCTCGGCGAGGCGGCCGCGGCGCCGGTCAACATCGGCCGCACGACGCTCGCCGAGTTTCTTGCCTACGACCGCCTGATCGTCGGCAGCCCGACGCTCGGCGACGGCATGCTGCCCGGCGAATCGACCGGCCTCAGCCAGCCGAGCTGGGAAGAATTCCTGCCGCAACTGGCCGATGCCGACCTCACCGGCAAGACCTTCGCCATTTTCGGTCTCGGCGATCAAAAGAAGTATCCGGACGAATTCGTCGACGCCATCGGCATCCTGCACGATGCCTTCGTCGCACGCGGCGCGACGGTGATCGGTCGCTGGCCGGTCGCCGGCTACGATTTTTCGGCATCGAAGGCCGTCGACCGCGACGAATTCCTCGGCCTGGCGATCGACCAGCATCACCAGGCAATGCAGACCGAAGCGCGCATCGACGCCTGGCTGGCCCGGATCACCCCGGCACTGCAGCCATGAATGCCAACCCCTGGGCCCTGGCCAAGGATCGCGCCCTGCGGCGCCTGCTGCTGTCGCTCGACGAGCGCGCCGGCGAGCATTGCGACATCGATCCGGCCGACGGCAGCGACCCGCGCATCGTCACGCTGCGTCACCCGGAACTGTCCCGGCTGCGCGCTCACGTCTACCTGCACGGCCAACGCCCGGGCACCTACGGCGTGTTCTACGAATTTCCCCACCCGGTGCCCGGCATGCTCGAAACCGAGGAAAACCTGCCGCTACCCGCCGCCCTCGACAGCCTGGCACTGCATTTCGACACCTGAACCGCCGCTGCTGCGGTCGACGGGCTAAAATGCGGTTTTTTCCCGCCCCGACAATGTACGATCCCGACGCTCCCCGCATTGCCGCTGTCGTCTCCCGGCCAGGCCAGGCAACCGACGCGGTCGTGCGCGATTTTGTCGACGGCCTGCGGGCAAACGGCATCCGCGTACAGGGCCTGCTGCAGGAAGTCTGCCCGAATCCGGGGCACTGCAAGTATCAGCTGCAGGACATCGTCACCGGCAAGCGCTACCCGATCTCGCAGGACCTGGGCAACGACTCGGGCGCCTGCGCGCTCGATCCGGCCGGCCTCGCCGAAGCCAGCGAAGTGATCCGCCGGGTGGAGGACGCGACGACCGACCTCGTCGTCTTCAACCGCTTTTCCGGCCTGGAAGCCGAAGGCCAGGGCTTTGCCCAGGAAATGCTGGACATCATGAGCCGCGGCCTGCCGGTCTTGACCATCGTCCGCGAATTCTGGCTACCGGCCTGGCGTCGCTTCACCGGCGACCTGGCCGACGAGATTCTCCCCGAGCAAAACGCCCTGAACGCCTGGTTCCGGCAAAGCCACCCCGAGCGCTGAGTCGAATCACTGCGGACAAATTGTCGGCTATCGTTATATAGTCGACAACACATCGTTGCATTGACGACAAAGCCCCGGCAAACCGCGCAAAAAACCGAGTAAATACCTGGCACCGGTCTTGCAAGGCATCGCCTACGTTATATATCTATTTATACAAACATGAACGCCCTGCATTCATCGAGCCGCCCTGCGGCAACGCAGCACACGCCACCCGGCCAGTGCGACGAGATCGAACGCACCTGGAACCGCCACCTGCCGGCCGACTGGAGCGATGCGATCGACGCGCCGCTGTATTTCCGCCACCACCACGAATACGAAATCGCTGCCCGCCGTTCGCTGGGCTACGACGCCGACGACCAGCCGTGCTTCATCACCCATCGTTACGTGCTGACCCGGCTGGCCACCGACGACGACGAAGAGTTCTACGAGGAAACGCTGTTCAGCGAGGAACTGCACGCCTGGCGGCTGCGGGACGAACGCTGGCTGGTGTATCGCATTCATCAGGTCGGTCATTGCAACTCGCCGCGAGGTTTCTATGCCATCCATCCAGACATGCCGCGCTGACGCCGAAAACACCACGCCGCTCGGCGAACTCCGCCGCGAGCTCGGGCTGTCGCAGATCGCGCTGTCGGCCAGCCTCGGCATCAGCCAGCCCCACGTGGCCAAGATCGAACGGCAGCTGGACATGCACATCTCGACCTTGCGCCGCTACCTCGCCGGGCTGGGCGGGGAACTGCATCTGGTCGTCACGCTGCCCGGACAGACGCGCGAGGTCGACCTGGGCAAGGCCATGAAAACGGCAACGGACTTCAACGAAGAATTCAATCAAACACAGGGAAACAAGGGGGTTTCATGCAATCGACCAAATATCCGGCTCGTCTGAGCATCCTGGCCGGGACCATCGCCGGCCTCATCGGCAGTGCGCCGAGCTGGGCGGCGGATACCGCTTCCGTCTTCGAACTGGGGACCGTGCTGGTCACCGGACAGGCCACCGCCACCGGCGAAATCGAGTCGGAACAGGTGGCCTCGGTGGTCACCCGCAAGGACATGGACAGCTTCAACCGCGAAAACGTCGGCGATGCGGTCAATCTGCTGTCCGGCGTCTCGATCTCGACCAATTCGCGCAACGAGAAGATGGTCTACGTGCGCGGCTATGACGCCCGCCAGGCACCGCTGTTCATCGACGGCATCCCGGTCTACGTACCGTACGACGGCTATGTCGACATGAACCGATTCACCACGGCCGACCTGTCGGCCATCCAGGTGGTCAAGGGTTTCAGTTCGGTCGCATTCGGACCGAATGCGCTCGGCGGCGCCATCAACCTGATTTCCCGCAAGCCGCGCAAGGCGCTGGAGGGCGACATCAGCGCCGGCATCGCCTCGGGGAACGAGCGCAAGGCGGCATTCAACGTCGGCACCAATCAGGGCATGTGGTACGCCCAGCTTGGCGCCTCCTACATCGAATCCGATTACTTCAAGCTGTCGTCCGACTTCACGCCGACCGCCACCGAGGATGGCGGCCGCCGCGAGAACTCCAGCCGCCAGGACAGCCGGGTCTCGCTCAAACTCGGTCTGACCCCGAACGCCACCGACGAATACAGCCTGAGCTATTACAAGCAGAACGGCCAGAAAGACCAGCCGCCATCCACCGTACCGACCGCCCGCTACTGGCGCTGGCCCTACTGGGACAAGGAGAGCCTTTATTTCGTCTCGAAGACCGCGCTCGGCGGCAAGGAAACCCTGAAGGTCCGCGTTTTCGGCGACAAGTTCGACAACGATCTGCGCATCTACAGCAACAATACCTACACCACCTACAACCCGGTGACCGGGGTCAGTGTCTATAACGACAAGAGTTATGGCGCCTCGGTCGAACTCAGCTCGGTCCGCCTGAGCCACCAGGAAATCAAGCTGTACACGCTGTACAAGGTGGACAAGCACGTGAACACCAACGGCGCCGGCGCCACCGACGAGTCGTTCAAGGACATCCTGACCAGCGTTGCACTGGAGGACAACATCCGCTTCTCGCCGCAGTGGCTGCTGTCGCTCGGCCTCTCCCACCACAGCCTGCGGGCCGACCACGTGTACAAGAGCGGCTGGCCGGCCTTCGACACCTCCGACAAGAAGACTGCGACCAATCCGCAGGCCGCGCTCTATTTCGATCTGAACGACAGCACCCGCTTCTACGCGAGCATTGCCGAGAAGACCCGTCTGCCGACCCTGAAGGACCGTTTCTCGCTGCGTTTCGGCAACTATGTCGAAAACCCGATGCTGAAAGCCGAAACCTCGCTCAATTACGAAATCGGCTATCAGGGCACCCCCTGGACCGGCGCCCGGGCCGAGGCGGCAGTCTTCCATAGCCGGATCGACGACAAGATCCAGACCGTCTATCAACCGGGCACCTCCAGTTGCAGCCCGGCCACGCCCTGCCAGATGCAGAACGTCGGCAAGGTCGACTCGACCGGCATCGAACTCGGCCTGCGCACGCCGATCGGCAGCAACCTGGAAATCGGCAGCAGTTACACCTACATCAGCTTCAGCAACAAGAGCAATCCCGGCATGCGCATCACCGACATTCCGCGCCACAAGCTGACCGCCTTCGCCATCGCCAGACTCGGCAGCCAGGTCGATTTCATTCCCTTCGTCGAATACGACTCGGGCCGCTGGGCGTCGAACACCGTCAAGCTGGACAGCTTCACCACGCTCAACCTGAAGCTGGCCTGGCGCCCGCTCAAGGACGTGACCGTCGAAGGCGGCGTGAACAACGTCACCGACGAGAACTACCAGCTCGCCTACGGCTTCCCCAACCCCGGCCGGAACTACTTCGCCAATGTCGCCTACCGCTTCTGACTTTTCCCCGATCCGGCGACGCCTGCTGCTCGCCGCCGCACTCGCCGGACTGCCCGCCCTCGGGCGGGCCGGCGAGCCGGCCCGGCGCCAGACGGTGACCGTCGTGACCAGCTATCCGGACGAATTCGTGTCGCGCCTCGAGGCCGGCTTCGAAGCCGCCCATCCGCAATACCGCCTGCAGGTGATCTGGCGCAACGCGCGCGATGCGGCGCCTTTCCTGGAGCAAGCCGGGCACGGCGGCGCCGATGTCTACTGGTCGCCGTCGCCGCGCAATTTCGCCCGGCTGGCCGCCGCCGGAATCTGGCGTCCGCTGCCGGTCGACCGCAAGCCGCTGCCCGCCAGCATCGGCAACACCCGGCTGGGCGACGCGCAAGGTTTCTACACCGCGAGCGAAATCGCCGGTTTCGGTTTCGCTTACGATCCCGCGTGGTTTGCCGCCCGGCAGATGCGCCCGCCAACCGACTGGGACCAGTTGACCGATCCCCGCCTGGCCGGCCTGATCGCCTTGCCGGTACCGCAACAGGTCGGCTTCGCGCCCCCGATGGTGGAAATCGTGCTGCAGGCCTGGGGCTGGGACAAAGGCTGGGCGCTGTGGAGCGAAATCGCCGGCAACGCCTTGCTGGTCGACCGCGGCGCCACCTTCGTCACCGACCACATCGCCGACGGCCGCTGCTGCCTCGGCCTGTCGATCGACTTCTTCGTCAATTCGGCCATTGCCAACGGCGCCCGCATCGGCTTCGCCTACCCGCAGCACACCGGCCTGAACCCGGCGCACATCGCGGCGACGCGGGACAGCGCCAATCCCGACGGCGGCAAGGCCTTCATCGATTTCGTGTTGTCGCCGGCCGGCCAGCGCCTGCTGCTGCACCCCGACATCCGGCGCCTGCCGGTCCGCCCGGACGTTTATGCCGACCTGCCGGAAACGCAGTACAACCCCTTCCAGGCCGCCGACCGGGGCGGACTGCAGTTCGACGGCAACCGGGCACGCGACCGGCTGGCGATCAGCAGCGCGATCTTCCAGCACATGCTGGCCGAGGTACACGACGAACTGCGTCCGCTGTGGCAGCGCGTCCATCGCCTGGAGGCGAGCGGCCGCGACCTCTCTGCGGTCCGTCGGGCGCTGAGCCGCCCGCCGATCGACGAAGCCGGCGCCGATGCCTCGGAACTGCGGAAAATCTTTGCCGACAACGAGAAGGGCGAGCGCGGCCTGATCGCCGGCTGGCGGCTGAACTGCGCGGCCCAGCGTCAGGCAGCGCGCCGCCTGCTGGCGGAGGTCGAGGCATGAAGGCCCGGCATCGCCTGCCGCTGCTCGCGCTGCTCGCTGCCGTGCCGCTTTTTGCCGATCCGGGCACGGTCGACCGCGACATCCTGAGCCGCCCGCTACCCGGTCTGGACGAAACGGAAATGGCCAGCTTCCTGCGCGGCCGCAGCCTGTTCCGGCAGAGCTGGGTGATCGCGCCGGCCAGCGACCGCGAATTCGACGGGCTGGGACCGCTGTACAACCGCCTCGCCTGCATTTCCTGCCACCCGAAGAACGGCCGCGGCGGCGCCCCCGAAGGCCCGGCACAACGCATGCAGACCATGCTCGTGCGCTTGTCGGTAAAGGCGCCGGGCGGCGCCAGGCCGCACCCGGTCTATGGCGACCAGTTGAACGAGGAAGGCATTCCCGGCGTTCCCGGCGAAGGGCGTGCCGAAATCCGCTGGCAGACCCGCCACGAAAAGCTCGCCGACGGCACGCTCGTCGAACTGCGCAGCCCGCTCGTCCGCTTCACCGAGCTGGCCTACGGACCGCTCGGTCCGGTCATGACCTCGTTGCGCGTCGGCCCGCCGGTGGCCGGCCTCGGCCTGCTCGATGCGGTGCCCGACAGCACCTTGCTGGCGCTGGCAGCCGCCGCCAAGCCGGACGGCGTGCGCGGCCGGGTCAACCGCATCAACAGCCCGCAAGGACCGGTCGGCCGCTTCGGCCTGAAGGCCAATGCCCATGACCTGGAATTCCAGATCGCCGGCGCCTTCCACGGCGACATGAGCATCACCTCGCCGCGCTTTCCGGAAGAAAACTGCACGCCGGCCCAGCGCGCCTGCCGCCAGGCGCCGGATGGCGGCCGCCCGGAACTGAGCATGCAGCAACTGAGCGACATCACCTACTACGTCGCCCACCTCGCACCGCCGCCGCGACCGGACAACCGCAATCCTGCGGTCGACCGCGGCGCCGCGCATTTTTCCGCCTTCGGCTGCCAACTCTGCCATCTGCCCAGCCTGCGCACCGGGCCCGGCGCGTCGCGTCATCTGGCCGAACGCGAGATCGCCCCGTACACCGACCTGCTGCTGCACGACATGGGCGCCGACCTCGCAGACCACCGCCCCGATCACCAAGCCACCGGCCGCGAATGGCGGACGGCACCGCTGTGGGGCATCGGTCGTCTGGCAGCGATCAACGAAAAGGTCGGCTACCTGCACGACGGTCGCGCCCGCAACTTCGAGGAAGCCATCCTGTGGCACGGCGGCGAAGCGCTCGCGGCGCGCCAGCGCTATGCCGCCGCCGACCGGCAGACCCGCGACGAACTGATCGCCTTCCTGAACGCCCTGTGACCCCGCCCCGAAAGGAGACCGCATGAACCGCCCCACGCTCCCGCTTACCCGCATCAGCCCCGGCGCCGCGATGGCTCACGGTTGTTGCGGCGCTTTCCGGATGGCCCGTCCGTTGCCGTCGGCCGAGATCATCCACGTCGACTTTTCGGCAGAAAAACCCGCCGGGGAAGCTCCCACGCCGACGGACGAAACCCGTCCGACACGGGACACCGAGTCGTGAGCGCCCTGCATTTCCGGCTGCAGCGGACGCTGGCCTTCGCCAGCGGATCGTCCCGGCTCGACATCGAACTGACGCTCGGACCGGGCGAATGGCTGGCCCTGCAAGGCCCCTCCGGGGCCGGCAAGACCTCGCTGCTGCGCCTGCTGGCCGGGCTCGAATCGCCGGAAAGCGGTTTCATCCGGGTCGGCGACGACTGCTGGCTGGACAGCGAGCGCGGCATCGTCCTGCCGACCCGGCTGCGCCGCATCGGCTACGTCTTCCAGGAACATGCCCTGTTCCCGCACATGACGGCACGCCAGCAGCTGGCCTTCGCCCGCCGCCCGGAAACGCCGTCGGCACGCCTCGACGAACTGCTCGAACTGGTCGGTCTGGCGCAGCTGGCCGACCGTTACCCGTCGGCGCTGTCCGGCGGCCAGAAACAGCGCCTGGCACTGGCCCGGGCACTGGCTGCCGAGCCGCGCATCCTGCTGCTCGACGAACCGCTGTCGGCACTCGACCCGGAACTGCGCCAGGCCATGCAGACGCTGCTGCAGACCGTGCGCGAAGCCGGCCTGGTCGACCACGCCATCGTCGTCACCCACGATCTGCCGGAGGCCCGCCGGCTGGCCGCACGCATTGTCCGCCTGCATCGCGGCCGGATCTTCAGCGACGGCCCGGCGCACGACCCGCAATCCATTCATCCGCCACTCTTCGTTCCCAAGGAGCCTCCATGCGCCTCTGTCGCCGCCTATTCCTGATCCTCGGTCTGCTGGCCGCCCTGCCGGCCTTCGCCGATAGCCTGCTGATCGCTGCCGGTGCCGGCTACAAACGGCCGGTCGCCGAATTGTGCGAAGCCTTCCAGAAGCACAGCGGCCAGAAGGTCGACCAGATTTACGGCAACATGGGCAACATCGTCGCCCAGATCAGGCAGAGCGGCGAAATCGCCGTCGTCTTCGGCGATCACGCCTACCTGGCTGCGGTCGACGGCCTCGAGGTGGCAAATTATCTGCCGCTCGGCAACGGCCGCCTGGTCGTTGCCTGGCCGAGCGGCGGCCAGCTGGCTGCGGTCGACGAGCTGAAAACGGCAAAATTCGCGCGTATCGCGCTGCCCAACCCGAAAGCCGCCATCTATGGCATCGCCGCCAGCGAGTTCCTCGAACGCAGCGGCCTGGCAACCCCGCTCAAGGACCGGCTGCAGGTCGTCGCGACGGTACCGCAGGTGTCGGCCTACCTGATCAGCGGCGAAGTCGACGCGGGCTTCATCAACCTCACGGAAGCGCTGGCCATCCAACCGAAGATCGGCGGCTATCGCGAAATCGACGCCAAACTGTATTCGCCGATCCGCATCGTCGGCGGCGTCCTGCGCAACCATGCGCAACGGCCGGAAGTTCAGGCGCTCGGCCGTTTCCTCGAAACACCGGAAGCCAGGGCCATCCTCGCCAGGCACGGTCTCTGAGTGGGCGAATTCGCCAGCCTGCTGGCCAGCCCGGACACGCAGCAAATGCTCTGGCTGACGGCCCGGGTGGCACTGGCCGGCAGCCTGCTGCACGTCGTTTTCGGACTGGCGCTCGGCTACGCGCTGGCCCGCCCCGGCTGGCGCGGCCGAACGGCGCTGGATATCGCGGTGACGCTGCCGCTGGTCTTTCCGCCGATGGCCACCGGTTTCCTGCTGCTGATGATCTTCGGCCGCCGCGGTCCGCTCGGCGAACCGTTGCGCGAGCACTTCGGCATCGACCTGATCTTTTCGTTTTCCGGCCTGGTACTGGCCGCCTTCGTCGCCGGCCTGCCGCTGGTCGTCAAGCCGGTCCAGTCGGCGTTCGAGAACATCCCGAAAATCTATGCGGAAGCAGCCAGGACGCTGGGCAAGACGGAATGGCAAATCTTCTGGTTCGTGCTGCTGCCGAATCTGCGCAATGCGCTGATCGGCGGCCTGGTGCTGGCTCTCGGCCGTTCGCTGGGCGAAGTCGGCATGACGCTGATGCTCGGCGGCAACATCGAAGGACGCACGGTGACCGCCTCACTGGACATCTACAACGCCGTGATCAACGGCGAATTCGAACGCGCCGCAGCCGTCTCCGTACTGCTCGGCCTGGTCACTGGCGGGCTGTTCGTCGTGCTTCGGCGCAACGCCCGGGCGCCGCTCGGCTGGTGAGCCGTTCAGCCACGCACGCCGAGAATGACGTCGCTCGCCTTGATCATCGCGGTCGCGGGAAATCCCGGCTGCAAGCCCATGTCGCGCACCGCCTCGTTGGTCACCACGGCATGCAGCAGACTGCCGCCGGCCAGGCTCAGCGTGACCTCGCTGTTCAGGGTGCCGCGGATCAACTGGCGCACTGTTCCGGTCAACCGGTTGCGCGCCGAAAAACCGGGCGCGCCGGCCTGGCCGCCGCTGATCAGGATGATCCAGGGCGCGTTGACCCAGGCCATCACCTCGCACCCCGGCTGCAGCCCGAGGCGGCGGAGACTTTCCACTGTCGCAATTGCGACAAGCGTATCGCCCCCCGACAGATCGACGGCGACCTCGACGTTGACCAGGCCTTCGGTCAACGTCGAGATTTTCCCTTTAAAAACATTGGGGGCACTGACATTCATCGCATCGCTCCCGCAGCATTTCGTTTTCTGGCCCATTTTTCGCTATGTACGAAAGTAATAGCCAGGTCTTTTCACTTTTCCGACAATCCAGCGATATTCCCTATACGGAATCAAGCATAGCGCAAGCCGAACAGGCCCAGGTTTTTCCGGTAACATCGACCACCGTTATATACACAAACACCCAACTCATGGACCAATCCGCCCCCCGCCTGCGTGGCAAACTCGAATTCGACGGCCAGTTCGGCACTTTCCTCGGCGACACCCGGATCCGGCTGCTCGAGGCGATCGACCGCCACGGTTCCATTTCGCAGGCCGCCAAGGCCGTGCCGCTGTCCTACAAGGCAGCCTGGGATGCCGTCGATGCAATGAACAATCTGGCCGAGCAGGCACTGGTCGTCCGCTCGACCGGCGGCAAGCACGGCGGCGGCACGCAACTGACCGCCTACGGGCACAAGATCATCGCGCTCTACCGGGCGCTGGAAGCCGAATACCAGTCGGCGCTGGATCGCCTGACGGCCAGCATGAACGACGGCCAGGCCAGCGACCTGCAGGGCTTCAAGCGACTGCTCCGGAACATGTCGATGAAGACCAGTGCGCGCAACCAGTTCGTCGGCCAGGTGGTCGGCCTGCGCGAGGGGCATGTCGATTTCGAGGTCCGCATCAAGCTCGACGAAGAAAACGAGATCGTCGCGATCATCACTCACGACTCCGCCGAGATGCTCGGCCTGAGCATCGGCTGCGAGATCGCCGCGCTGGTCAAGTCGTCGTCGGTACTGCTGCTCAACGACCCGACGATCAGGACTACCGCCCGTAACCATCTGTGGGGCGAAATCACGCGCATCCACGAAGGCCCGGTCAACTCGGAAGTCACGCTCGAAATGAAGAACGGCAAGTCGGTCTGCGCCGTGGTCACGCACGACAGCATCGAACGGCTCGGGCTGGTCGTCGGCGGTCAGGCCTGCGCGGTATTCAAGGCCTCGTCGGTCATTCTCTGCAAACAGCTCTGATCCAGTTTTCAACCACCTCAGGAGATCCTCCATGAAACGTCTTTCCACGCTCATCGTCGCCCTGCTCGCCGCTGCCGGCGTACACGCCGCCGAAGTCCAGGTGGCCGTCGCCGCCAACTTCACCGCCCCGGTCCAGCAGATCGCCGGCGAATTCGAACGCAAGACGGGTCACAAGGCGGTACTCGCCTTCGGTGCCACGGGCAAGTTCTACGCCCAGATCACCAACGGCGCGCCGTTCGAGGTCTTCCTCGCAGCCGACGACACGACGCCGGCCAAGCTCGACAAGGAAGGCCAGACCTTTCTCGGCAGCCGTTTCACCTATGCCGTCGGCACGCTGGTGCTGTGGTCGTCGAAGCCGGACTTCGTCGATGCCAAGGGTGACGTCCTGAAGAGCGGAAAATTCAACAAGCTCGCCGTCGCCAACCCGAAAACCGCCCCCTACGGCGCCGCGGCGATCGAAACGCTGACCCGGCTGAAACTGCTCGACGCCGTGCAGCCGAAGTTCGTTCAGGGCGAAAACATTTCGCAGACCCACCAGTTCGTCAGCACCGGCAACGCCGATATCGGTTTCGTCGCGCTGTCGCAGGTGTTCAAGGACAACAAGCTGAACAGCGGTTCGGCCTGGATCGTGCCGGGCGAAATGCACGAGCCGATCCTGCAGGACGCGGTGATCCTCGCCAAGGGCAAGGACAACGCAGCGGCCAAGGCATTCATGGAATTCCTGAAGTCGCCCTACGCCCACGCGGTGATCAAGTCCTACGGCTACGCGCTGCGCTGAGCGGATAGACGCATGCTGACCGATTCCGACCTGCAGGCCCTCGGACTGACCGTCCGGCTGGCCGCCACGACCACATCAATCCTGTTCCTGCTCGGCACGCCGCTGGCCTGGTGGCTGGCACGCAGCCGGGCCTGGTGGAAACAGCCGATCGGTGCCGTTGTTGCGCTGCCGCTGGTCCTGCCGCCGTCGGTGATCGGTTTTTACCTGCTGATCACACTGGGCCCGAACGGCCCGGTGGGTCAGTTCACCCAGTCGATCGGCCTGGGCACCCTGCCGTTCACATTCTGGGGGCTGGTCGTCGCCTCCGTGTTCTATTCGCTGCCCTTCATGGTCCAGCCGCTGCAGACGGCATTCGAAGCCGTCGGCGACCGGCCGCTGGAGGTTGCCGCAACCCTGCGCGCCTCGCCGCTCGACACATTCTTCAGCGTCGCCGTGCCGCTCGCGCTACCCGGCTTCATCACCGCCGGCATCCTGTCGTTTGCCCACACGGTCGGCGAATTCGGCGTCGTGCTGATGATCGGCGGCAACATCCCCGGTGTCAGCCGCGTGGCCTCGGTCCAGATCTACGACCACGTCGAAGCCCTCGAATATGCCGATGCCCATCGTCTGGCCGCCGTCATGCTGATCTTTTCCTTCCTCGTCCTGCTCGCCATGTACGTCTGGCGCCCGGGCGCCCGCAAGGGGGCCTGACCGATGACCCCGATCGAAGTCCGTTTCAAGCTCGACTGGCCCGGCTTTGCGCTGGACGTAGACTTGTCGCTGCCGGCCAGCGGCGTCACCGCCTTGTTCGGCCATAGCGGTTCCGGCAAGACGACGCTGCTGCGCTGCATCGCCGGCCTCGAACGCGCCGGTCGCGGTCGACTGGTCTTCCGCGGCCAAACCTGGCAGGACGAGAAGACCTGGCTGCCGACGCACCGCCGACCGCTCGGTTACGTCTTCCAGGAAGCCAGCCTGTTTCCGCACCTGTCGGTACTCGGCAACCTGAATTTCGGCCGCAAGCGCACGTCGACCGCAGGACGCATCGCGCTCGACCAGGCGGTCGAACTGCTCGGCATCGGCCATCTGCTCGAGCGCAAGCCGGATTCGCTGTCCGGCGGCGAGCGGCAGCGTGTCGGCATCGCCCGCGCCCTGGCCGTCAGTCCCGAAATCCTGTTGATGGATGAACCGCTGGCCGCGCTCGATCTCAAGCGCAAGCGGGAAATCCTCCCCTATCTCGAACGGCTGCACGATGAACTGGACATTCCGGTCATCTACGTCAGCCATGCGCCGGACGAAGTGGCGCGGCTGGCCGACCACATCGTCGCCATGGAAGGCGGCCGGGTCGTCGCCCATGGGCCGATCGGCGAAACGCTGGCCCGCGTCGATCTGCCGATCCGCCTCGGCGAAGACGCCGGCGTCGTGCTCGACGCGACGATCGGCGCCATCGACCCGACCTGGAACCTGGCGCGCGTCGATTTCGCCGGCGGCAGCCTGTGGACCCGCGACCGCGAACTGCCGATCGGCAAGAAGGTCCGCGTCCGCGTGCTCGCCCGGGACGTCAGCCTGGCGCTGGATGACCCCGGTCGCAGCAGCATCCAGAACGTTCATCCGGCGATCATCGAAACCATCGCGCCGGACGATCACCCGGCCAACCACCTGGTCCGCGTCAGACTCGGCGACAGCCGGCTGCTGGCCCGGCTGACCCGACGCTCGGCCGAACAGCTCGGCATCGCCATCGGCCAGCCGGTATACATCCAGATAAAATCAGTCGCCCTGATGGAGTGACGCGATGAACCCCTACACCCTGCCCGACGCCGAACTCGACCGCCTGCTGGGCGAGGATGTCCCCAGCGGCGACGCCACGACGGCGGCGCTGGCCATCGGCGAATGCCGCGGTCGACTCGATTTCCGGGCACGTTTCGACATGGTCGTCTGCGGCAGCGAGGAAGCGCAACGGATGGGCGAACTGCGCGGCCTGCAACCGGTCGGCCCGCTGCTCGCCAGCGGCAGCCGCGCCGCCGCCGGCACCCTGCTGCTCTCGCTGGAAGGCCGGGCGGCAGCGCTGCATGCCGTCTGGAAGACCGCGCAGACGCTGATGGAATACCTGTCGGGGATCGCCACGGCAACCGCCGACATCGTCGCCGCGGCGCGGCACGGCGACCCGGACTGCGCCGTCGTATGCACGCGCAAGAACTTCCCCGGCACCAAGGCGGCAGCGGTCAAGGCGGTGCTCGCCGGCGGTGCCACGCCGCACCGCCTGAGCCTGTCGGAAACCCTGCTGGTCTTTGCCGAACACCGCGCCTTCCTCGACGAAGCCCCGGCCGACAGCGTGCGCCGGCTGCGCCGCCTGTGGCCGGAACGCAGCCTGGTCGTCGAAGTCGCCGACGAAGCCGAAGCCTTGCGCTGGGCGGCCGCCGGCGTCGACATCCTGCAACTGGAAAAATGGCCGGTGGATGCGGTCGACCGCATCGCCCGGCAAATTCCGGGCACGCGAATTGCTGCAGCCGGAGGCATCAATGCCACCAATGCGGCCGCCTATGCCCGCGCCGGAAGCCGTATCCTGGTCACCAGCGCGCCGTATTTCGCCGGTCCGCGCGATGTTGCGGTGAGCTTGTCCGCGTCCTAGCCCCTGTCATCTTTCCGACAAGACCGTCATGAAGATCGCCATCGCCACCAAGAATTTCCTCGAAGTCAGCGGCCACGCCGGCCAGTGCCGGCACTGGCTGCTCTACGATCTGAGCGAACACCGCAGCGGCCAGCTGCTGCCGGCCCCGCTGCGCATCGAACTGGGCCAGGACGAGGTGCTGCACGTCTTCGCGGACGACCGCGCGCATCCGCTGGACGGCATCGACATCGCCGTCTGCGCCAGCGCCGGCGACGGTTTCATCCGCCACATGCGCAAACGCCGTTGCGACGTGCTGCTCACCGGCGACAGCGATCCGACGGTGGCGATCTCCCGGATCCTGGCCGGCGAAGCGATGCCCGACCCGCGCTTCGACATCACCACGACGCTGTGCAAGGTACGCGACCTGTTCTCGCGCCACTGACGGCGCCGGACAGCGTCAGCCGAACAAGCGGCGGATAAAGCCTTCGACATAGGCCGGCCGCAGCGGCTTCAGGATGTAGCCGACGGCGCCCAGCCCCGCCGCCTGCGCGACCATCGTCTTGTCGGCCTCGCCGGTAACCATCACCACGGCGGTCTGCGGACTGGCTTCCTTGATCAGCGGCAGGGCATCGATGCCGCCCATCACCGGCATGTTCACGTCGAGGCAGAGCAGGCCGGGCTGATGCGCTTTCGCCGCAACCACCGCTTCGTTGCCGTTCGAAACCATCTGCACCACCTGCAGCCCCGACTCTTCCAGCAGGGCCTTGAGCACCAGCCGCACCGAACCGTTGTCGTCGGCGATCACCGCCGTACCGCGGCGGCCCTTGCGGGCCGCGCCGCCCGAAGCCGCACGCAGTGCCGAGGCCTTTTCCAGCTTGCGGGTTTCCTCGACCGCCTTCAGTTCGGCAATGATCTGTTCCTGGCCAAATGGCTTGCGGATGAAGCCGGAAGCCCCGGCATCCGCTGCCCTGCCCTCGATGCCGGCTTCGCTGGAAGCCGTCATGAACACCACGTCGATTTCCGGCGCCATCGTCTGGATGGCCCGCAGGATGCTCAGGCCGTCGCGGCCCGGCAGGTGGTAATCCAGGCAGACCAGATCCGGCGCGGTCTGCTGCACCGTCGACTCGACAGCGCTGCCGTCCGGCAGTGCGGCCACCACCTGATGCCCGAGGCTGGCGAACAATGCCGCCAGCACCTTGCGCATCGAGGCGTTGTCATCGACGATCAGAATCCGCATCTTTTCCGTCACTCCGCACTGGCTGTTTTCCCGACCTGCGAGATTACCAGAAGCGCTATGACAAAGCATGGATAAAAATCGTTTTTTTCCTTGTCGGGCCTGGGTTTGCGGACTTTGAAAGCGAATTCAGTCGAGCAGTTCGATCTGCCCGCTGACCGTCGTCAGCACCTGGCTCTCTCCCGCTTCCAGCGGTGCCGCCATTGCGTCGGCGGCCAGCATGCCCTGGGCCCGGAACACCGGCATCGGCGCCGATCCGCCCTGCTGCACCGACAGCGACTTGATCTGCCAGCGCTTGCCGAGCGCACCGGCGACGACCTCGGCACGGGCCTGGAACGCCTTCAGCGCATCGCGGGTGGTTTCATCCTCGACCTGACGGCGGGTTTCCGGCGCCGGTGACTGGTTGACCGAGGCCACGCCGAGCTTCAGTTGCTGCAATTGCCCCAGCAGCTCGGACACGCTGGCCAGATCGCGCGACTCGATGATCAGTTCGCTGCGCATGCGCCAGCCTTCGATCCGCTGCTCCCGGCCGTACGCCGGCCAGGTCGATTGCGCGCCGCTCTTCACGGTGACCCCGGCCCTGGCCTTGACCAGCCCGAGCGCCTCGCCGATCTCCCCGTTGACCTTGCGCGCCAGCGCCGCCGGACTGGCGCCGCTCGCCTCGCTGAAAACGACCGCCCTGACCAGATCGTTGGCCGCCGGCCGGGAGGCCTCGGCGGCAAGTTCGACGGTGCTGGCAGCCCGGGCCGGCAGCACCGCGCAGCACAGCAGCAGGGGCAACAGGTAGCGGATGTTCATGGTTTTCTCCAGATAATCAAAACAGCATGTTAACGGCAGTGGACCGTAACAATCGACCCGCACGACGGTAAGAAAATGTTGCACGGCGAAGCGCGGGTGCACTTGTAGCCGACTCTGCCTTTTGTAATACTCCGCCAACCATGATCAACGTGCTACGACTGGACCGCGTGCCGAACAAGGACGACCACCCCGAGGAAGGCACCCGCCGCATCATCGCCGGCGAGGAGCGTGTTTTTTACGACGGTTACTGGATCAAGACCTACCCGGTGCCGGCCGATACGCTGGAGGCGAAAAAACGCCTGATCGACGCGTTGACCCGACGCCTGTTCAACCATACCGAGCACGGACTGAACATTCCCGGGACCCGTCTGGCCGAAGCCCGGGCCACTTACGAAGGCGAAACCGATCCGGCGCGCAAGCGCGTCAAGGGTGCCATGCTGGCCGGGGCGATGTTCAACCGCGCCGCCGACATCTTCCGCAAGCTGGTCGAACTGCAGGCCTGCGGCATCGAAATCCTCAGCGACAACCCGCTGATGCGGGAATGCGGGCGCTGCCTGCTCGAAGCCATGGAACTCGGCCGCAATGTCCTGCACCGCAGTGGCGAGGAGGGCATCGACGAGTTGTGGGGCGAACCTTTCCGCGCCTTCTCGATTCCGCTCGAAGACTTCTACGAAAGCCGCTACATCAAGATCGGCCAGACAATGCGCGACATCGACCGGATCGCCGGCGCGATGCTGCGCAATTTCGCCTGCCTGCCGGCTTTCGCTGGCATCGATACGGCAATCCGCGACCTGGCCAATGCGGCAAAGATCAAGACCGAAACCTTGCGCACCGACCCCGACATTTTCGACGTCTGGGCGGTCATGGCAACGGCCGGCGAACGGCTTGCCAACCTGACGCCGCATCCGGCTTCGGCCGATGCCGACGCCGTCCAGCATGACATCGCCCAGGGGCTGCAGTTGATCCGCCAGGGCCGCGACCTGATCTTCTACATCACCCGCGCCCGGACGCCGATGCCCAAGAGCACGCAGGAATTCATCGAGCGCTGCGAAACCTACCTGAATACCGGGCACGTACCGCTCTGCCCGACCTTTCTGCCCGACTGATCCCCGACGGGAAAGGCCGTGACGATGCTGCGACCGGCCTTCCGCTTTCGCTTCCCGCGCGGCATCGCGTGCTGTGTCGCGGACCTCGGCCTGCTGCTCGCCCTCTGCCTGCCGGTCGGCATCGCTACGGCAGCCGAACGCTTCGGTGAAGTCTGGCGACTGCATGGCGAGATCACCAGAACGGGCCAGGACAGCCCCAGCCAAGCGCTGAAGGCCGGCGACGCCGTATTTCCCGGCGATCGGATCCGCAGCGGCCGCACCGGCGAACTGGTGATCCGGACCCGCGACGACGCCTACCTGGCCTTGCGCCCGAACAGCGAACTGCGGATCGACAGCTACGCCACCGACGAAGCCATGCAACCCGACATCCAGGCCCTGCACCTGGCCACCGGCGCCCTGCGGGTGATCACCGGCTGGCTGGGACGCCTGAAACCGGAGCGGCACCGGCTGACCACCCCGACGGCGACCATCGGCATCCGTGGCACCGATCACGAAGTACTGATCCTGTCCGATGGCGCCTCGGACAAGCCGGAACAGGCGGGAACCTACGACCGGGTCAATCGCGGCGGTACGCGACTGGCCGCCGGCGGCGGCCAGGTCGATATCGATGCCGGACGCACCGGTTTCGCCCGCGATCCGGCATCGGTGACGATCCGCACACGCGCCCTGATGACACTGCTGATGCCGCGCCTGCTCGAAAAGACCCCCGCCTTCTTCGTTCCCGGTCGCTTCGATGGCGAACTCGACCGGCTGAGCGGTGCGGCGCCCCCGCCGGTACAGGAAAACGCAACGACGCCGACAACCGCCGAAGGCCTGCGGTCGACGCACTGCGATCCACAAAAAACCGGCCGGGAATGGCTGACACGACTGGACCGGGCACTGGCACGCGGCGACGCCCCGGCACTGCTGGCCCTGTTCGCCGCCGACATGGAAGCCACGGCCAGCGTCAGGCTGGAAAACGGCGACCTCGACACCCGGAGTTTCCCGCGCGACGACCTGGTCGCCAGTACCCTGCAGGCGGTTCGCAACCTGAAAGACTACCGCCAGCAACGACCGCGCATCGACATCGCGCCGCTTGGTGCAGCCGACGGGCGCTGCCCGCGCATCGAAATACGTTCGCGCTCGATCGAACAGGGCCGGATGGACGGCCGCAGCTATCGCTTCGAATCCGAGGAACGCTTCGTCCTCGAACAACGCGACGGCGTATGGCTGGCCATTTCAGCCAGTACCCGCCAGCACTGATCAGCCCCGGCCGTCGCCGACCAGTACGAAAGGCGCCCAATAGGCGGGATGAGCGTATTTTCCGCCCTCGCTGCGCATCAGTTCGCGCATCGAACGCCGCAGCGCCTCGGCCCGGGAAATCTCGGGATGCTCGACCTGCTGCCGGAAAACGCCAGTGGTCAGCAGCCGGGCCGAGACCGTTTCGACCGCCCAGTTGGACACCAGCAGACTGCGTGCGCCGGCAAAGAAAAAGCCGCGTCCCAGGCCGGACAGCGCCTCGCCCTGGGCGCCATCGGCAGCCCCGGTATTACAGGCCGACAACAGCACCCACTCGGCATTGAGGCGCAAGCCGAGTACCTCGTCCAGCGTCAGCAGGCCGTCGTTTGCCCGGTCGTCGGCGAGGCGCGGATTGGCCAGCGCCAGTGCCGGCTGATCCAGGCCGGCGACCTCGCCGGGCACCAGACCGTGCGTGGCGAACGCCAGAATCCGGTAATCCGCCAGACGCAACGCCTTGGCATTGCGTTCGCTGGCCTGCGCACCGAGGAACAGGGACTGTTCCGGCGCCCTCAGTACCCGGGCGATCTCCTTCAGTTCGCGCTCGGTGTCCGGCAACTGGGCCAGGCGCACGAAAGGCTCCTCGTTGACCGGCGGCCGACCTGCCGGCAAGGTCATCAAACGCAGGCTGCGAACGCCGCCGCTTGCCGACGGCGGATTGCCGAAAGCCGGATCGCCGAAGCCGGCAAAGGCCTGCTGCCCGGGCACCGGGCGAACCTGGCGCCGCAAGGCGAGGAAGCTGCTGACCGAGGCCTGCTGGGTCAACGCGATTCGCTCGATCAGCCAGTCATCGCGCTTTGCAGCCCGGCTGTCCGACGTCGGCAACAAGCCGAACGGCAGTTGCCCCAGCGCACCATGCGGCACCACGTCGAGCACTGCTGCGTCCTTCCAGAGCGCTTCATCCGGCGCCAGCCACCAGCGGTACTGCGCCAGCGCGGCTGCCGCGTCGAAGCGGGGCAGCCGGCCGCCAGACAGGTCCAGCCCGCCACGCAGCCTGGTCACCTCCCGGGCAACCCTGGCCGCATCGACCGGCACCACGCGGAAGCTGGCGACCGTCCGGCGGACGATCCACACATACGATTGGTCGTGGGCGCAATAAATCACCACGACCGCCTCGTCGCCCGCGATTTCTTCCTGCACCTGGGCCAGCGTCGGCGGTTGCGGGTCGATCAGGTTGAGGTAATCGGGAAAGCGGCTGGACAGCGTACGACGCAATCCGGCCTGGCTTTCCTCCAGCGTACCGATGTCGCGCTGCAGATCGCTGAAAATCCTTCCCTCGCTCTTGCCGGTCGACGCCAGCCGGGCGAGCAGGCGCACCAGCGCCGCCCGACGCTGACCGAAATCCTGCTCGCGACGGGCCAGTTCGGCCAGTTCGGGATCGGGCAGGCTGGCCCGGGCGACGCTCGCCTGCACTGCCCGTTGCACCGTCGAGCGGCGCAGGATGTCGGCAACCCGGAAAGCCTCGGCCGCTGCGCCGCCACCGTCGATGCTTTCCTGCCGGACGTGCATCCGGGCCAGCAGGGACAGGTAGGACTCCAGAATGTTGCTCAGCCGGAACTGACGCCCCGCGCCCCATGCCTCGTCGTCGCCGTCGCCGGCAGAAAGACGCTGCAGTTCCGGCAAGGCCTCGCGAAACAGCGGCAAGGCTTCGCCATCGCGATGCGCGGCGGCCAGTGCGACCGCCAGATAGCCCCGGGCCCGGGCAACCAGCATCGGGTCGGCATAGGGCTGACGGCGATAATGACCGACGATGCGCTGCATCATGTCGATTGCCGCGTCGTTCCGGCCCGTCCGCACCAGCGCGTAAGCCCAGTCGGTCCGCAAGGTGCCGACACGGGCCGCCTGGGCGGCATTGCTGCGCAGGCCGCGTTCGCGCGCCTCGAACAGCAGAACCGACTCCTCCCAGCGCCCGAGCAGTTGCAGGGTGAACCCCAGTTCGGCACGCAGATCGGCCAACAACGGTGATGAGGCGCGCACCTGCCCCTTTTCGATATGACCCAGGGCCTGGCGTGCCAGACGCTCCGCTTCGCCGTACTGCCCCTGCTCGCGCTTGATGCGGATCAGCACCAGGCTGACCCGCGCCATTTCCGGCGAATCGGCGGCCTGTAGTTCGCCCAGCTCGCGCAGGCTCTCGCGGACCAGCCCTTCCGCCTCGGCAAAGCGCCCCTGCGCGGACAGGGCGCTGGCCAGCAGCCAGCGGGCCGAAACGATATTGCTGCGCGCGGTGCGCCGCAACTGTTCGTCTTCCCGGGCCCGCCCGCGTTCCAGCGATTCGCGGTAGGCGATCGCGTGCGCCAGCGACGCACGCCGCAGCCGTTCGGCTTCGGCGTAATTGCCGTTGAGCATCTGGTAATAGGCCTGAGCCAGCGTCCACTGGTTCTGGATGTTTTCGGCCTCGCTTCGCCAACTGCCCAACTGGCGCAACGACGGCAGCAGCGCTTCGGCCTGCTTCATCGTCTCCTCGGCCGACCTCAGCATGCCGAGGTCGACATGGTCGTACATCAGCCAGATCAGCGTGAAGAAATAGCGACGCGGGTTGGTCGCCCGCCATTCCGGGCCGATCTGCTGCAGGAAGGCGACGCGCGCCAGCGGATCGCCGACCTGGCGGAATATCTTGACCTGCAGGCTGTGCATGCGCCAGCGCTCGCACCAGCCGTCGTCGGTCCTGTCCGGCGGGCGGGTCGCCGCGAAGGCTTCGCGCAGTTCGGCCTGCGCTTCTTCGCCGCGGCCGAGGCGACTCAACGCCGCGGCCCGGCGATGCAGGAAAGCACAGCGTACCTGCGGCGACGCCGGGTCGGGCAGCGCACGCTGCAGTACCGCTGCTTCGTCGCGCAGCAGGCTGAGCGAGGCATCCTCACCGCCCTCGTCGTCGTCCGGTGCGGCGACCGACAGGTTGCAGAGCGCGAGCGACAGAAGCACACTCGGCAGAATCCAGCGCTTGGCGTTCATCGGGCACCCTCCCTGGCGAGCAAGCCCGACAACACTAGCAGAGCCCGCCCCCGGCGGGCAATCGGACGCTCAGCACAAGGCGCGGGCCAGCAGCACGGCGACGTGCACCGCGTCGCGGCCGCTGCCGTCCCTGATCTGATGCCGACAGGAAAAACCGTCGGCGACGATGACGGCGTCGGCCGACGCATTGCGTACCGCCGGCAACAGCGCCAGTTCGCCCATTGCCCGCGATGCTTCGTAATGCTCGCTTTCCATGCCGAAACTGCCGGACATGCCGCAGCAACTGGCATCGACGATGTCGAACTCGAACTGCGGAATCCAGCCGAGCACCTTCCTGACCGACTTCATCGCACCGAAGGCCTTCTGGTGGCAGTGGCCATGCACGACGGCGCGGCCGCCCGGGATCGGCTTGAGATCGAGCTTCAGCCCGCGGTTGCCTTCGCGCATCAGGAATTCCTCGAACAGGAAAGCCTGCTTCGACAGCTGGCCGACCTCCGGCCCGAGCGACAGGCTGTAGAACTCGTCGCGCAACGCCAGCAGGCAGGACGGTTCCAGCCCGACGACCGGCGTCCCCTCTGCCAGCGCCGGGGCCAGCGCCGCCATCACCCGCTGCGCTTCCCGCTTCGCTTCGTCGACCAGCCCCTGCGACAGGTAGGTTCGCCCGCAACAGAGCGGCCGCTCCGGCTCGCCGTCGGTTTTTGCCGCCTGCAGCACGTCGACCGCATAACCGCCGGCACGCAACACCGCGATCGCCGCATCGGCCACTTCCGGCTGGTAATAATGCGTGAAGGTATCGACAAAAAGCACCACCTTGCCGCGTTGACCGCAGGATTCGGCCGGCGGGGCGACATAGCCGTCGGCGACGATCTCCGGGATCGGCCGCTGCGCGCTCAGCCCCAGCCAGCGTTCGGCCAGCCGGGCCAGCCACGGCCAGGCATTGCGCCGCCGCACCAGGAATTTCAGCGTCGGCCGCCATTCGTGGAGCCAGCGCGGCAAGGCGGCGATCAGCCGGACCCGCCGCGAAACGCCGAGCCGGGCATTTTTCTGCGCCAGGTATTCGGTCTTGATCAGCGTCATGTCCACGGCGCTCGGACATTCCTTCTTGCAACCCTTGCACGACACGCAAAGATCCATCGCCGTCGCCAGCTCGGGATGGGCGAAGGGATCGTCACCGAGTTCGCCGTTCAGCGCCGCCTTGAAGGCCTTGACCCGGGCACCGGTGGAATGGGCGGGATCGTGCGTGATGCGGTAACTCGGGCACATCACCCCCTTGCCATCGCGCTGACACTGGTGATTGTTCATGCACACGGCCACCGCCTTGGCGTAATTGCCGCCGGTGGCCGGAATGCCGGCATAGGCGTCGCCGACCCCGTAGGTATCGTAGGCCGACCAGTCGAGATAGGTTTTCATGACAAACCGGCACGCAAAACCAGTGCCAATGAGAAACCTTCTCAAATCATACATTTACGTACGCAAACCGCTGTCGCGTTTGCGACAAGGCCCCGACAGGCAGGCCACCGGGAAAAGCTAAACCCCTGTTTTTCCATCGATTTGACCTCTGGCACAGCGATTGCTGAACAGGCTGCGTACCGATCATTGAGGAGCTTTCATCGTGGAACTTCCAGTCATCAGCAGCAGCGCGCCGGCAGCGGAAGGCGGCGGCTGCTCCTCCAGCGGCTGCGGCACCGCACCGGACGCGCTGGCCCACCTGCCGGAGCATATCCGGGCCAAGGTGCAGGACCATCCCTGCTATTCCGAGCAGGCGCACCATTACTTCGCCCGCATGCACGTCGCCGTCGCGCCGGCCTGCAACATCCAGTGCAACTACTGCAACCGCAAGTACGACTGCTCCAACGAATCGCGGCCGGGCGTCGTTTCGGAATTGCTGACGCCGGACCAGGCGATCAAGAAGGTGATGGCCGTTGCCGCCGAAATCCCGCAGATGACGGTACTCGGCATCGCCGGACCCGGAGACCCCTTGGCCAACCCGGCCCGCACCTTCGAGACCTTCCAGCAGCTCTCGGAAAAAGCCCCGGACATCAAGCTCTGCGTGTCGACCAACGGCCTCAACCTGCCGCAGTACGCCGACGAGATCGCCAAGCACAACATTGATCACGTGACGATCACGATCAACTGCGTCGATCCCGAGATCGGCGCCAAGATCTATCCGTGGATCTACTGGGAAAACAAGCGCATCTTCGGCGTCGAAGGCGCGCGCATCCTGATCGAGCAGCAGCAGAAGGGGCTCGAAGCGCTGACCTCGCGCGGCATCCTGGTCAAGGTGAACTCGGTGATGATCCCGGGCGTCAATGACGAGCACCTCAAGGAAGTCTCGAAGATCGTCAAGGCCAAGGGCGCTTTCCTGCACAACGTGATGCCGCTGATCGCCGAAGCCGAGCACGGCACCTACTACGGCCTGATGGAACAGCGCAGCCCGACCGACGAGGAACTGCAGGCGCTGCAGGACGAATGTGCCGGCGACATGTCGATGATGCGCCACTGTCGCCAGTGCCGGGCCGATGCCGTCGGCCTGCTCGGCGAGGATCGCGGCGACGAATTCACCATGGACAAGATCGACGTGATGGATGTCGATTACGAAGCCGCGATGGTTCGCCGCAAGCAGGTGCACGACGAGATCATGGTCAAGCTCGACGCCGAACGCGGCATCGCCAAGCCCAAGCCGACCGGTATTCCGGAAGGTTCGCGACCGGTGCTGATGGCGGTGGCCGGCAAGAACGGCGTCGTCGCCGAACACTTCGGCCATGCCAAGGAGTTCCTGATCTATGAAGCCTCGCCGGACGGCGTCCGCTTCATCGGCCACCGCAAGACCGAGCTCTACTGCGGCGGCATGGACAGCTGCGGCGACGGCGACGTGGTCGGCGCGGGCGAGACCGAATCGCTGCTCGACCGCAACATCCGGATTCTTTCCGGCTGCGAGGTCGTGCTGTGTTCCAAGGTCGGCTACGAACCCTGGGCCAAGCTGGAAGCCGCCGGCATCGCGCCGAACGGCGAACACGCGATGGAGCCAATCGAGGAAGCGGTGATGAAGGTGTATGAGGACATCGCCGCCACCGGCAAGCTGCTGCCGCAACCCGAAACCCTGAAGGTGGCGTAAATGGCCCTGCAAATCACCGAATCCTGCGTCAATTGCTGGGCCTGCGTCGATGTCTGTCCGAACGACGCAATTTTCCAGGACAAGCCGCACTTCCTGATCGACGACATGAAATGCACGGAATGCCTGGGCGATCACGCCGATCCCCAGTGCGCCGCGATCTGTCCGATCGAGATGGCCATCGTCAACGAACTGGGCGAGTTCCTGAACCCGCCCGGCTCGCTGACCGGCATCCCGATCGAAAAGCTCAAGGAATTCGGTCTGTGGCGCGAGGCGGCCTGATGGCAACCGTCACTTTCTACGAGAAACCCGGCTGCAAGGGCAACCTGCGCCAGAAGACGCTGCTTGCCGCAGCCGGGCACACCGTCCAGGCGAAAAACCTCAAGGGCGAACCGTGGACCGCGGAACGCCTGCTGCAGTTTCTCGGCCCGCTGCCGGTGGCCGACTGGTTCAACCGCGCCGCACCGGCGATCAAGGCCGGCGAGATCGTTCCCGAAGCCCTCGGCTTCGAGGACGCGCTGCACATGCTGCTGGAGAACCCGCTGCTGATCCGCCGCCCGCTGATGGAAGTCGGCGAGACGCGGATGGTCGGCTTCGACACGGCTGCGGTCGACACCTGGATCGGACTGAAAAACGTCGAGTTGCCGCAAGGTAACATCGAGGCCTGCGTGCATGGACCGGAAGGTCACGGCAAATGCGGTAGCGCCGAACACGAGGAAGAAGGGGAGCATGCCGGCTGCGGCACTCACTGACAGCGCCGTCGAAATCGCCCCGGGCGTCCACTGGGTGGGCGCCCTGGACCCGCATCTGCGCAGTTTCGACATCATCCTGAAGACCGCCAACGGCACCAGCTACAACAGCTACGTCGTGCGCGGCGAGACCGGTGTCGCGGTGATCGACACGGTCAAGGAAAGTTTTGCCGACACCTTCTTCCAGCGTCTCGAATCGGTCGCCCGCTACGACGAGATCACCACCATCGTGCTCAACCACCTCGAGCCCGATCACAGCGGCGCGCTGCCCGAACTGCTCAAGCGCGCGCCGCAGGCCAAGGTCTATCTGTCGAGCCGCGCGCAGATGATGCTGAAGGCACTGCTCAAGCCGACCGGCGAAGCACCGCCCGAGTACATCCCGGTGACCACCGACGACACCGTCGACCTCGGCGGCCGTACGCTGCGTTTCCTGCACACGCCCTACCTGCATTGGCCGGACACGCAATGCACCTATCTGGTCGAAGACGGCATCCTGTTTTCCGGCGACGTGTTCGGCTGCCATTTCTGCGATGCGCGACTGTTCAACGACCAGGTCGGCGATTTCCGCTTCTCGTTCGAGTATTACTACGCGCACATCATGCGGCCGTTCCGCGAGTACGTACTCGACGCCATCGCGCTGATCGAACCGAACGAACTGGCCACGATCGCCCCGGCGCACGGCCCGATCCTGCGCCACCAGCCGCGCGACTACGTGCATCGCTACCGTGAGCTGGCGACGCCGCGGCTGTTCAACGAGGCACGCAACGAGAAGACGCTGGTCGTCTTCTACATCTCGGCCTACGGCAACACCCGCCGGATGGCCGAAGCGCTGGCCGCCGGCGCCGAGCAGATCGGCGGCGTGCGCGTTTCGCTGTACGACCTCGAGGGTGGCGAGTCGGGCGTATTCACCGACCTGATCGAGGAAGCCGACGGGCTGGCCTTCGGCAGCCCGACGATCAATGCCGACGCGGTCAAGCCGGTATGGGACGTGCTCTCCTCGCTGACCACCGTCAACGTCAAGGGCAAGCTCGGCGCCGCCTTCGGTTCCTACGGCTGGAGCGGCGAAGCGGTGCGGCTGATCGAGGATCGCCTGCGCGGCCTGAAGCTGCGCGTGCCGGTCGAAGGGCTGCGCATCAAGCTGGTGCCGGACGCCAGCGAACTCGACGCCTGCCGCGAGCTCGGCGACAAGCTGGCCCGTCACCTGACCGGCCGGGTCGAACATCGCGAAGTCGATATGGCTTCGCTTGCTTAACCACAGGGAGAAAACAACATGCCCAAGGCAAAAGTCACTTTCGAGGATATCGGCGTATCGGTCACCGTACCGGCCGGCACCCGGCTGATCGAGGTTTCGGAAAAGGTCGGCGCCGGCATCACCTACGGCTGCCGCGAAGGCGAATGCTGCACCTGCCTGACCAAGATCGTCTCCGGCGGCGAGAACCTCGCCCCGCCGAGCATCCTGGAAGACCAGGTGCTCAAGGACAACATGGCGCCACGCAACCATCGCCTGGCCTGCCAGGCCCAGATCATCGGCGGCGAAATCGTCGTCAAGCCCGCCTGACGGGCAACCCAGGACAAGATTAAAAGCACGGAACGCCCGGCCACCACAGAGAAACCCGAACCCACCGCTCAAACAACGGAGATACAAGCAATGGCTCTCATCACTTTCAGCAGCCCGATGCACAAGGACAAGACGGTCTACGCCGTGGCCGGCAGCCACACCCAGACCATCCTGTCGCTGGCCAAGGAACATCACATCCCGATCGATTTCGGTTGCCAGGAAGGCAACTGCGGCACCTGCCTGGTCAAGGTCTCGTCGGTCGACGGCAAGCGCCGTCCGATGGGCGGCCCGCTCAACCCGCGCGAAGTCGCTGCGCTGCTCGAGCTCGGCCACATCACCAAGGCCGAGGTCGAGCAGATGTACGTCGACGACATTCCGCCGACCCAATGGCGCCTGGCCTGCCAGATGATCGTCCGCGACGAGGACATCCTGGTCGAGTACCCCAGCAAGTAAGCGCAACATGAACGGTCCGGATCGCCTGCCCTACCGCATGCTGCTGCAAACCGAGCTGCTGGCCGCGCCGGCAGCCGGTGCGGCGGCGCGCGATCCGAACCGTCCCCTGCTGGCCAGCCTGATTGCCGGCCAGGCCGCCGGCTACGGCTGCCTGCCGGCGCATCTCGGGCTGGGCGAGCAGCGTCACCGCGATCTGATGCACCGCCTGTTTCCGGGCTGCCTGCCGGACTTCGCGCCGACGGCTGCGGTCGACCTGCCGGAAAGCGAAGAATTGCAACGCCTGCTCACCGACCACCGCGCCCACGAGTTCGCCAGCGAGACATGGATGATCGACATCCTGGTCGCCGCCTGCGCCGGCAAGGACCATCTGTGGCAGGATCTCGGCCTGAACGGACGCGACGAACTCTCCCGCCTGATGTGGATCAACTTTCCCGCCCTGGCCCGCGCCAACACCGGCGACATGAAGTGGAAGAAATTCCTCTATCGCCAGTTCTGCGCCCGCGAAGGCATCTACGTCTGCCCTGCCCCCTCCTGCGGCGTCTGCGCCGATCACGCCAAATGTTTTGGACCGGAGAACTGATCGCCCGCAATGCGCCGGTCCGGCGACGGGCGGCACGCCCGCCGCGGGTCGAGCGGGCGCTGGCCGCCTACCTCGGACTGGCCATCGGCGACGCGCTCGGCGCCACCGTCGAATTCATGACGCCGCAGGAAATCCGCACCCAGTATGGCGTCCATGACGAAATCCGCGGCGGTGGCTGGCTGCGTCTGAAAGCCGGCCAGGTCACCGACGACACGACGATGTCGCTGGCGCTCGGCGACGCCATCCTCGGTGTCGGCCGCGTCGATGCGCTGGCCGCCGCCCACGCCTTCGACGCCTGGATGCGCGGCAAGCCGGTCGACATCGGCAACACCGTACGACGCAACCTGATCGCCTTCCGGCGCAGCGGCGATCCGCAGGCGCCGGCCTCCGAACACGACGCCGGCAACGGTGCCGCGATGCGCATCCTGCCGGTGGCGCTGGCCACCTGCGGTCAACCGCCGGAAACGGTGATTTCCGCCTGCCGCGCACAGGCACACGTGACGCACCACAACACGGTATCCGACGCCGCCTGCGAAACGCTGGTCTTCATGGTTCAGGACTTCCTGCTCGGCGGCGACGCGTTGACCGTCGAACGTGAACGCGCCGGCCGGCTGGTCGGCGATTTTCCGGTTTTCACCTGGGACCGCAAGCCGGTGGAAAACCCTTCCGGCTACATCGTCGACACGATCCAGGCGGTGTTCCAGTCGTTGTTCGCCACCGAGTGTTTCGAGGACTGCCTGATCGATGTGGTCAACCGCGGCGGCGACGCCGACACCACCGGCGCCATCGCCGGCATGCTGGCCGGCGCCCGTTACGGCCTGGCCGACATCCCGAAGCGCTGGCTGCGCAATCTCGACGAGGCGACCCGCGCGCGCTGCGAAAAGCAGGCCGAAGCCCTGCTGCAACTCTCGGGTTCGTGCTGAAACCCTGTCACCGTCCGGTCATCCGGCGAAAAGCTGTGCTATACATACGGCCATCATTGCCCTGCCGGAGTGCCCGTTCATGAATCCTCCCACCCATCCCGCCGTTTTCGGCACGGAAGACCTGCTGCGCGGGCTGTGCGAATCGGTGACCAAGGTTCTCAACTTCGCGACGCACAGCGAAATCCGCTACTCCGGCATGGTCCAGCGCATCACCAAGACCTGCCTGAAGCCGGATATCGGCTGCTTCGTGCTGTTCGATGGCGGATTCTCCGGATTGGTGGTGATCAATTTCTCGGCCCAGGCGGCGATGGAACTGTACGCCGACTACCTGCTGAACATGGGCATGGCCCGTGAGGAGCTGGCCACCAGCCACACCTCGGACGAGGTCGCCAACGTCATGGGCGAATTGATGAACCAGATCGTCGGCGACTTCACCGGCAAGGTCGGCCGCGAACTGCAGACGCACATCACCCAGAACCAGCCGAAGATGCTGGCGCTGAACAAGCAGGTCATCCTCAGCGTGGACACCCATCTCGACCATCCGGAAGCGCGCCGCGTCACGTTCTACACCGGTCGCAACAACATTTTCTATCTGGAACTGGCGACCGACCGTACCGAATTCATCAAGCTCTACGATTTCGAACCCAACGAAGTGCCCGATCCCGACGAACTGATCGCCCAGGCCGGCAGCCCGTCGGGCGTGGCCAGACCGGCCCCGACGGCTGGCGACGACCACGAGGACCTGCTCAAATCGCTCGGCATGTGATCAGCGGACAAACTGCCCGACCAGGGCAGTTCTGAGGGTTTCCAGCGCCGGCAGCACCGGGGCATCGCGGTGCACGATCATGCCGGTCGGCACCTGCGCGATCTCCGGCGGCAGCGTCTCGATCACCAGATCCGGCAGATGCAGGGACTGTTCGACGCTGCGTCGCGGCATCAAGGTCCAGCCCAGACCGACCGCCACGCAACCGAGAATGCCCTCCAGCGTACCGAACTCCATGGCCTCGCCGGCGGTGAATCCCTGGGTCCGCTGCCAGGCCAGCGCCCGCGTCCGGTAGGCGCACCCCTCGCGGAACAGGATCAGCGGCAGCAGTGCGGGATCGGCGTCGGCCGCATGTACCTGCACCAGTTCCTCGACCGCCGTCTGGGCGAAACTCAGCGCCGGATGCGCCACCGGCCCGGCGACGAAGGCGCAGTCGAGCTTGTGATGCAGGACCTTGTCCGCCAGCGTCAGGCTGGTATCGGTATAGACGCGCAATTCCAGCCCGGGATGCGTCGCCCGCATCACCTTCAGCGCGGCCGGCAGGTGCAGCGCGGCAAAGGTTTCCATCGCCCCGATACGCAACTCGCCGGCATTCTCGCCGGCCAGCCGGACGGCGCTGGCGGTCTGCCGCTCGAGCATCAGCATCCGCCGCGTGTAATCGAGCAACACCCGCCCCGATGGCGCCAGCTCCAGACCGCGTCCCTTGCGGATGAACAGTTCGGTGCCCAGTTCCTCTTCCAGTTTGCGGATCCGGCCGGTGACGTTCGACTGCACGGTATTCAGGCGACGCGAGGCGGCCAGCACGCCGCCTTCCTCGACGACGGCCTGGAAAGTCTTCAGCGCGAGCAGTTCCATACCATTCTCCAAAAAAGAATATTTCATTCTTGATAAATCAATTGTACAGATATTAATCGCCGTTTATCTTCTCCCCATCGACTCAAAACAAGGACAACAAGCGATGAACCCCGAACAAAAAGCGCGTCTGAAGGTGATGGGGGCCGGCATCTGCAGCCTGGTACTGGCCCTGGGCATTGCCCGTTTCGCCTATACCCCGCTGCTGCCGTTGATGCAGCAACAGGCCGGTCTGGGCATTGCCGAAGCCGGCTGGCTGGCGGCGATCAACTATGGCGGCTACCTGTCCGGTGCGCTGCTCGCCGCATCGATCAGCGACCTGACGATCAAGGACCGCCTGTTCCGCATCGGCATGCTGGTTGCCGTGGCCAGCACCGTGCTGATGGGGCTGAGCGACAGTTTTGCGGTCTGGGCGATCTCGCGTTTCGTCGCCGGCCTGAGCAGTGCGGCGGCGATGCTGCTCGGCACCGGGCTGATCCTGAACTGGCTGATCCGCCATGAACACCGTGCCGAGCTGGGCATCCATTTTGCCGGCATCGGCCTGGGCATTGCCGGCTGCGCGCTGGCCGCCGAAGTCATGCGCCATTTTCTGGATTGGCGCGAACAATGGTTTGTGCTCAGCGGCATGGGCTGCCTGCTGGCGGTGATCGCCTTGCGCTGGCTGCCGGCGCCGGACAGCAGCACGGTCAGCAAGACCGGTCAGAAACTGGAGGACAGCCCGCCGTCGCCGCTGTTCCTGCGCCTGTTCATGGCCACCTATTTCTGCGCCGGCGTCGGTTTCGTGGTCAGCGCCACCTTCATCGTCGCCATCATCAACCAGCTGCCGGGCATGTCCGGCCTTGGCAACATCGTCTTCCTGGCGATCGGCATCGGCGCCGCGCCAGCCTGTTTCAACTGGGACCTGATCGCCCGCCGCACCGGCGACATCAACGCGCTGATCCTCGCCTCACTGCTGCAGATCGTCGGCATCCTGCTGCCGGTCGTCGTCGGCGGGCTGATCGCCTCACTGCTTGGCGCGCTGCTGTTCGGCGGCACCTTCGTCGGCATGGTCAGCCTGGTGCTGACCATGGCCGGGCGTTTCTACCCGACCAAACCGGCGAAGATGATGGGCAAGATGACGATTTCCTACGGCGTCGCGCAAATTGCCGCACCGGCGTTGACCGGCTGGCTGGCGACGCATTTCGGCGGTTATGTGCCGGGCCTTTATCTGGCGGCAGGCGTGATGGCCGTCGGCACGCTGCTGCTGTTCGTCCTGAAGTCGGTGCAGCGCCGGGAAAGCACTGTCCTCGCCATCGCCTGAACGAGTCAGGCGGCAGTCGTCGCCTTCAGCCGCGCGGCAAGCGCAGCGTCCATCGTTTGCAGATGGGTGGAAAACCAGCCGGGCAGGCCGGCAACGTAGCTGCGCGCAGCCGCCAGCCGGCCGGCGGCGACGCTGCGCGACAGTTGCGCCATTTCGCCGAGCACCCGCAGATGTTCGCTGTTGTGCTCGCCGGTCGCCGGGAAGCGGCAGGACTTCATCAGCCGCCCCTCGTGCTCGAAATGCAGCCGGGTATGTTCGCGCAATTGCGCGAACTGCCCGGGAAAACTCGCGTCGTCGGCCCCGCGCAATGCTTCGAGCAGTTCGACGAATTCGCGATGGGTGGCGTCCATGTCCGCCACCCCGAGCGCCATTTGCGCTTCCCAGGGCATCAGACGGCGCCGTGGTTAACGCGCTTGTTGCTGTTGGTCTTGGTCAGTTCAAGCTCAACGGTCGATTCCGGATACTTGTACTTGTTACCCTTCAGGGCGTCGTACATCGTGACCACCTTTTCGGCGGCGCCCTGTCCCTTGAAATCGTTCTTTTCCAGGGCTGCCAGGTCACCCAGTTCGTTCCAGGTCATGCCCTGGACCAGCGGAATGAAGACGGCCTTGGCGCCATTGACGTCGGCGATGAACGGATTGTCGATGTTGACCACGAACAGGATGACCAGGGTGTCGGCCGTGATGTCGGCACCGAACTTGTCCATGAAGCCGTGGAAGTACTGGAATTCGTCGAGCGAACCGGAAATGAACTTGAGCTTGTCGCCGTCGGCCAGCACGATGGCCTGCTTCATGACTTCGACCGGCGGCTTGCGACGACCCTGTTCGTCGGTGATTTCGCCTTCCTTGACGATCAGTTCGCCGCGATAGGCAGCAACGGCGCCACTGAAGACTTCGCTGAAGTTGGCGTTGAAGAAGAGATGTTCGTAGCGATCCAGCAACATTTTTGTATTCCTTCCCTGAGATGAAAATGGTGTTCGAACCCCGATCCAGCAATTTCCTTGCCGGCCGGGAAAACCGCATGGTTGCGTGATTCCTGCTTTCCCGCCGGCGGCCGTTTGTCGGATTTGCGACACTTTTGCGGTCGACCGCGGAAATCGGCAAAAAACGGCGGTCGACCGCAAAAGGAAAGCCCGCCGCGGCGTTCCGGAGAACGACCGGCGGCGGGCCGGTACAGCGGCTTGCAGCGCTCAGGCGGCGACGGCGGCGCCGATGAATTCGAAAACGTCTTCCTCGAGGATTTCCAGGCCGACCTTGCGGCAGAAGCGACGCTCCTTGTCGGTCGGTTCCTTGATGAACACCCAGCCCGACGGTTCGGCCGCCGAGTAGATCATGTCGGCCATCACCATGCGCTCGGTATCGCGGTTCAGGCGCATGCCCATCAGCAGATACTGCTTGCCCTTGCGCAGTTCCTTGACCTCCGGCGGAATCGAGAAGCCGCCCATCAGTTCGGTGATGAAATCGACGTAATCGGCGTCGGAAGCGATATATACCGCCTCCGGCCGCGGCGTGCCCATCGGCTTGAACAGGATCGGCTTGGTCGTATCGATGGTTTCGACGCGGGTATAGGCGCTGCCGTCCCAGGCGTAGATCTTGTAACGGTAATCGGTGCCGCCGATGCGCGCGATGCCGACGATCAGCGTGTGCGGCACGGCAGCGTAGGAATCCTGCAACTGCGTATCGCGGTTGATGTCGATCACGTAGTGCGGGGCGATCTCCTTCAGCCAGTCGTGCAGCGCGCCGCGCGTCCATGGCGTCTCGCCGTAGGTGCGGGTCAGGAACTTGGTCACCGTGGTCCGCCCGCGCTTCAGCTCGACGTTCATCGCGGCACGCGGAAATTCGTACATCAGCTTGGGCGCCATCGGCTTGCCGTCGTTCATCGCATAGATCAGCGAATCGCTGTCGGCAGGAATCGGTGCACCGGTGACGACATGCTTCACATCGGCGAGAACGCCCGGTCCGAGGTAGGGAACGATGCTGCCGTCCTGAAGGCCGGCGAGCAGTTTGGAGCGCATTTCTGGTGTCATGGTTTTTTGCTCTGTTTACGGGGTGGACCGTAACTCAGCAAAATCCAGGCCCAATGCGAAACGACCGGAAGAAGCGGGTTTCCGGCGGGCGTGCCGGAACGGGGTCAGTGGGGATGTCGACTTTGCGACAGGCCGGTCAAAGGAACTCGACGCGATTGCGGCCGTTTTCCTTGGCCTGGTAAAGCAGTTCGTCGGTCCGCCGGAACAGCAGCTTGACTGCACCTGAGGCCGGCGTCATGCAGATGGTGCCGACCGAAATCGTCACAACGCCGTAACCGGCGTTTTCCACATGCGGAATCTGCATGCCGGCCACCGCTTCGATCAGCCCGAGCGCGATGCCGGCATGAACGCCATGCGGCGCGTCCGGGATGATCACCGAAAACTCCTCGCCGCCGTAGCGGGCGACGAAGGCACCGGGGGCCGTCTGGTCGACGTTGACGGCGTCGACCTCCTTCTGCAGGCACTCGGCGACCCGCCGCAGGCACTCGTCGCCGGCCGGATGGCCGTAGTGATCGTTGTACTTCTTGAAATTGTCGACGTCGATCATCAGCAGGCTGAACGGCTTGCCCTGATGTTCGGCGATTTCCCACAGCGTATCGACCTTCAGGTCCATCGCCCGGCGGTTGAGCAGACCGGTCAGCGCATCGCAGTTGGCCTGTTCCTGCAGCTTGCCGTTGGCCAGCGCCAGCCGCGTACGCAAGCGGGCGATACGCGACATCGCCTTCATCTTGGCCTGCAGCACGCTCTCCGGGACGGTCTTGGAAATGAAATCGTCGCCGCCGGCCTCGATGGCGGTCACCAGGTTGGTGTCGGTATCGGTCGCGGTGACGAAGATGATCGGCGTCCAGGCCCAGGGCTCATGCCCTTCCAGCGCGCGGATGCGGGTGGTCGTCTCGAAGCCGTTCATGCCGGGCATTTCGATGTCCATCAGCACCAGATCGAAATGCTCTTTCTGGAACAGTTCGATCGCCGTCGGGCCGTCGATGGCATGGCGCACCTCGTGGCCGAAGGATTCGAGGCGTGCCGTGGTCACCATGGCAATGGCCCGGGAATCGTCGACCAGCAATATCTTCATGGGAATCGGGACCTGACGGAAAGGCAACAGCCGCTAGGATACCCTGCACACCGGGCAAGGTGTAGTACTTAGGTACTATCGACAGACGAATCTTTGTCGACAATCACAATGTCGACAGTGCGACATCGACCACGCCGCCGATCACCAGGAACTCGTCTTCGCCCTGCAGCACGCCGGGCAACAGGCCGCAGTGGAAGAAAATCTTGGTCAGCGGCACGTCGACCGCAAGAATGTAGTCGCCGAATTCGCAAGCCCGCTCGCGGCTGCAGGTGAACGAGCCGAGGTTGTTGAGCAGGAGGGTGTAACGGCCGGCACCGTGATCGGCAAGGATTTCGTGATCGGCCACCCGGTTGACCCCGCGATACAGCGTGACATGGCGGGCGGCCGGATGGCGGCGGGCCAGTTCGTACTGACAGAAGGTGTACACCAGATCGAATTGCGCCTCCAGCGCATTGGTGCCGTACAACCCCTGGCAGCGCATCTCCATGTAGCGGGCGTAGGCTTCGTCGCCGGGGTCGCGGATCGGCTGGCCATGCCAGCGCGGCATCAAGCCGAAGCGGGACTCGACCCAGGCTTTCAGGACCGCCCCTTCGCGGCTGTCCGAATCGAAGCTCCAGCCACGGATCATCCGCACATAGTTGGCCTTGGCCCGGGCCTTGCCACCGCCGGTGTAACCCATTTCCTCCAGCCACTCGAGCTGGAACCGGACCGTCATGTAATCGCGGAAGACTTCGTCGTGCCTGTCCTCGGGCGCGATCGACAAACGCCGGAACAGATCGTGATGCAGTTCGGCGACGCCATCCAGCAGCAGCGGCGACGGATGCCGCTGAAAGGTCAGGCTGCCGAGCACGACGGCGGGCAGATTGCAGCGATTGATCGGCAGGCGGGCGTCGCGCGGCAGGGAGGCTTTGTCGCCACCCCTACAAAGCGTAGGGCTTTTGTCGTGAGTGTCGGATGTCAGCACATCCGGCAAAACCGGGCTATCGGGATATTTCATTGTTGATTCAGTCGCTTACTGACTGCCAGTCGACCTGGCACGGTCCGTGCAGAAGGTGAGGTGCGACTCTCACTGATTCCTCGCAAATCGACTGACAGACTAAGGAGATTACACCATGGCAAAACTGCGTCAATGCGCCATCTACGGCAAGGGTGGTATCGGCAAGTCCACCACCACTCAAAACCTGGTGGCCGCCCTCGCCGAAGCCGGCAAGAAGGTCATGATCGTTGGCTGCGACCCGAAGGCCGACTCGACCCGCCTGATCCTGCACAGCAAGGCTCAGACCACCGTTATGCACCTGGCTGCCGAAGCCGGCTCCGTTGAAGACCTCGAACTCGAAGACGTCCTGTCCGTCGGTTTCGGTGGCGTCAAGTGCGTTGAATCCGGTGGTCCGGAACCCGGCGTCGGCTGTGCCGGCCGCGGCGTCATCACCGCCATCAACTTCCTGGAAGAAGAAGGCGCTTACGACGACGAACTCGACTTCGTCTTCTACGACGTGCTGGGTGACGTTGTGTGCGGTGGCTTCGCCATGCCGATCCGCGAAAACAAGGCTCAGGAAATCTACATCGTCTGCTCCGGCGAAATGATGGCCATGTACGCGGCCAACAACATCGCCAAGGGCATCGTCAAGTACGCCAACTCCGGCGGCGTCCGTCTGGGCGGCCTGATCTGCAACTCCCGCAATACCGACCGCGAAGACGAGCTGATCATGGCTCTCGCCGCTGCCATGGGTACGCAGATGATCCACTTCGTGCCGCGCGACAACGCCGTGCAACACGCCGAAATCCGCCGCATGACCGTGATCGAATACGATCCGAAGCACAAGCAGGCCGACCAATACCGTCAGTTGGCCATGAAGGTCCTGAACAACACCAAGCTGGTCATCCCGACCCCGATCGAGATGGAACAGCTCGAAGACCTGCTGATGGAATTCGGTGTCATGGAACAGGAAGACGAGTCGATCGTCGGCAAGACCGCCGCCGACCTGGCCGCCTAAGCACTACCCGCAGGAAGGTGGGAGCTTGGGCTCCCGCCAATTTCAACCAGTACGTCGGTCACAGATTGGTGGCGACGTCAGGAGGAAAACATGACGACTCTGTCTCGCGAAGAAACCGAAGCCCTCATCGCCGAGGTGCTTGAGGTTTATCCGGAAAAGGCTCAAAAGGATCGCAAGAAGCACCTTGCGGTCAACGATCAATCCGTCGAACAATCCAAGAAGTGCATCACTTCCAACCGCAAGTCCCTGCCGGGCGTGATGACCATCCGTGGTTGTGCCTACGCCGGCTCCAAGGGCGTGGTCTGGGGTCCGATCAAGGACATGATCCACATCTCCCACGGTCCCGTCGGCTGCGGCCAGTACTCCCGCGCCGGCCGTCGTAACTACTACGTCGGCACGACCGGTATCAACTCCTTCGGCACGATGAACTTCACCTCGGACTTCCAGGAAAAGGACATCGTCTTCGGCGGCGACAAGAAGCTCGCCAAGCTGATCGAGGAAGTCGAACAACTGTTCCCGCTGCACAACGGCATCTCCGTGCAATCCGAATGCCCGATCGGCCTGATCGGCGACGACATCGAGTCGGTCTCCAAGAAGGGCTCCGCCGCCATCGGCAAGCCGATCATCCCGGTTCGCTGCGAAGGCTTCCGCGGTGTTTCGCAGTCCCTCGGCCACCACATCGCCAACGATGCGATCCGCGACTGGGTCCTCGACAAGCGCGACGGCCAGGCTTACGACAGCACCCCGTACGACGTCGCCATCATCGGCGACTACAACATCGGCGGTGACGCCTGGGCCACCCGGATCCTCCTCGAAGAGATGGGTCTGCGCGTCGTCGCCCAGTGGTCCGGCGACGGCACCCTGGCGGAAATGATGAACACGCCGAAGGTCAAGCTGAACCTGCTGCACTGCTACCGTTCGATGAACTACATCTCGCGTCACATGGAAGAGAAGTACGGTATTCCCTGGATGGAATACAACTTCTTCGGCCCGACGAAGATCGTCGAATCCTGCCGCAAGATCGCCGCCTTCTTCGACGATTCCGTCAAGGAAAAGACCGAAGCCATGATCGCCCGCTACCAGCCGATCATGGATGCCGTGATCGCCAAGTACAAGCCGCGTCTGCAAGGCAAGAAGGTCATGCTGTACGTCGGCGGTCTGCGCCCGCGTCACGTGATCGGCGCCTACGAAGACCTCGGCATGGAAGTCATCGGCACCGGCTACGAATTCGCCCACAACGACGACTACGACCGCACGATCAAGGAAATGGGTGATGCCACCCTGCTCTACGACGACGTCACCGGCTTCGAACTGGAAGAATTCGTCAAGCGCCTGAAGCCCGACATGGTCGGCTCCGGCATCAAGGAAAAGTACATCTTCCAGAAGATGGGCATTCCGCTGCGTCAGATGCACTCCTGGGACTACTCGGGTCCGTACCACGGTTACGACGGTTTCGCGATCTTCGCCCGTGACATGGACATCGCCCTGTCCAACCCGACCTTCAAGAACCTCGTCCCGCCCTGGAAAAAGGTCGAAGCCGAGGAAGTCAAGAAGGCCGCCTAAGCACCAGGAAATTGGAACCGGCCGGCGACGGCAGATGATTGCGGACTGCGTGTCCTTCATCTGCCCGGCCGACCGGGACCGAATCGACAACCTTTCGCCGGGTGCCGCAAATGGGCGGACCGGGCAAGGAGCTAGCAATGCAAACCGCAGACAAGATCAAGCCGTGTTATCCGTTGTTCCGCGACGAGGACTACAAGAAGAACCTCGCCGAAAAGCGTGACCTGTTCGAAGAAGGCCATGCCGCCGACAAGGTCAAGGAAACCTTCCTGTGGTCCACGACCAAGGAATACCAGGACCTCAACTTCCAGCGCGAAGCCCTGACCGTCGATCCGGCCAAGGCCTGTCAGCCGCTCGGCGCCGTGCTCTGCGCCACCGGCTTCCACAAGACCCTGCCCTACGTGCATGGCTCGCAAGGTTGTGTCGCCTACTTCCGCACCTACTTCAACCGTCACTTCAAGGAACCGTGTTCCTGCGTTTCCGACTCGATGACCGAAGACGCAGCGGTGTTCGGCGGCCAGAAGAACATGTTCGACGGCCTGGCCAACGCCAAGGCGCTGTACAAGCCGGACATCATCGCCGTGTCGACCACCTGCATGGCCGAAGTCATCGGCGACGACCTCAACGCGTTCATCAACAACGCCAAAAAGGAAGGTCACATCGAGCAGGAATACCCGGTTCCCTTCGCCCACACCCCGTCCTTCGTCGGTTCGCACACGACCGGCTGGGACAACATGGAAGAAGGCATCCTCAAGTACTTCACGCTGAACGACATGGAAGGCAAGAAGCCGGGTTCCAAGGTGTCGATCAACCTGGTTCCGGGTTTCGAAACCTACCTCGGCAACTACCGCGTGATGAAGCGCATGCTCACCGAAATGGGCGTCGATTACACCATGCTGTCCGATCCGACCGACGCCTTCGACACGCCGGCCGACGGTGAATACCGCATGTACTCGGGCGGCACCACGATCGACCAGATCAAGGATGCACCGAACGCCATCACCACGCTGCTGCTGCAACCCTTCCAGCTGGAAAAGACGAAGAAGTACGTCGAGAACACCTGGAACCACGACGTGCCCAAGCTGAACATCCCGATGGGCGTGGAATGGACCGACGAGCTGCTGATGAAGGTCGCCGAACTGACCGGCAAGCCGATCCCGGCCTCGCTGGAACTGGAACGCGGCCGCTGCATGGACCTGATCTCCGACAGCCACGCCTGGCTGCACGGCAAGAAGTTCGCCCTGTACGGCGATCCGGACTTCGTCATGGGCATGGTCAAGATCCTGCTGGAAGTTGGCGCCGAGCCGACCCACATCCTGGCCCACAACGGCAACAAGCGTTGGGCCAAGGCTGTCCAGAAGGTACTCGATGCCAGCCCCTTCGGCGTCAATGGCAAGGTGTATGCCGGTAACGACCTCTGGCACATGCGCTCCCTGTGCTTCACGGACAAGCCGGACTTCCTGATCGGCAACTCCTACGGCAAGTACATCCAGCGCGACACCAAGTACAAGGGCGACGAATTCGAAGTGCCGCTGATCCGCATCGGCTTCCCGATCTTCGACCGTCACCACATGCACCGTGCCACCACGCTGGGCTACGAAGGCATGATGTCCGTGGTCACCCAACTGACGAACGCCGTCCTTGAGCAACTCGACAAGGAAACGATCGGCATGGGCACCACCGACTACAACTTCGACCTGGTCCGCTAAGCCGGTTCCAACGGTACCCCGACAACCCGCCCGGGTTGCGGGGTACCGCCGCATAAGCGACTTGCCAAATACACAGGGAGCATAAAATGGCCAACATCATGATCCGCCAGGGCGACAAGGGTCTCGTCTTCTATCTGCCGAAACGCGACTTGGAAGCTTCCATCGAGTCCATCGAATTCGACAGCCCGGAAAAATGGGGCGGCGAACTCAAGCTGGACAACGGCGGTGCCTACTACATCGACCCGATGGCCAAGCCGGAACGGCTGCCCATTTCCCTGCGTGCCAAGCGTCTCGGCGCTGCCGAAGACTGAGAGTCCGTTGAACCAGCCCGCCCAGCCAAAGCTTTGCAGCCAGGTCAAGGCGGTTTGAAAGGAGAAGCATCATGGCAATGAAGATTGATTCCGATATGTGCACCGCCTGCGGTGACTGCAAACCGGTCTGCCCGACCGGCGCAATCAGCTCCGGCAAGATCTTCTACAAGATCGACGGCGGCACCTGCACCGAATGCGACGGTCACGCCGATTCGCCGCTGTGCGTCGACGCCTGTCCGTCCGGCTGCATCAGCCCGGCCTGAGTCTTGAGCCGAGCGTCGCCGGAAATCACCTTTCCGGCGGTGCTCCACTGAAGACCCTCTCAGGAGCCCATCATGTCGCCCTCACCCGTCGCCTCCCGTGAAGCTGCCCTGCGCATCGCACTGGCTGCCCGCACCCTGAACGGTCTCGATGTCCGTGCCCTGGTCGGCGCCCTGCTCGAAAAGCTCGAAGCCCCGCTCACCGAGAGCAAGCTGGCAAGCCTGACCGTCGAGGATCTGCGCAGCATCCTGGCCGGCGACTTCGCCGAACAGGGCTGCCATGTCGGCGTCGAAGGCGAACAGCTCAAGGAAGCCGTCCGCCTGCTCTGGGGACAGGGCATCGACAACCATGACTTTCCTGCGGTCGACGCCTATGCCGACGGAGAAATGCCGGGCTCGATCCGCGTTGCCGTTGCCGCCAACCGCGGCCAGAATCTCGACGGACACTTCGGTTCCTGCGACCGTTTCCTGATCTATCAGGTCGGCCAGGAAGCGATCAAGCTGATCGACATCCGCAGCACGGCCGAAGCCGATGCCGCGGAAGACAAGAATGCTGCCCGCTCGGCACTGATCGGCGATTGTCAGATCGTCTACGTCCAGTCGATCGGTGGCCCGGCCGCCGCCAAGGTGGTGCGTGCCGGCGTCCATCCGGTCAAGAAGCCGGGCGGCGGCCAGGCGCGTGAAGTGCTGGCCGAGCTGCAAGGCCGGCTGACGAACCCGCCACCCTGGCTGGCCCAGATCATGGGCGTCCCCGCGGCCTCCCTGGCCCGTTTCGAGGAAGGCCTGGCCGCCGAGGAGGAATCCGCATGAGCCCGGAACTGCTCGAACGCATCGCCGGCGCGGCGCGCAGCGAACCGAATCTGGCCGCCTTGCGGGCGGCTTTTCCGGAACAGCATTTCACCGAGTGCAGCGAAGACGATGTGTCGCCCCGCTACCGCCCGGCCTGCGAACTGGAAGCACACGCCATCTATCTGGTGACCGGCGCCAGCGGTCACTGCCTCGAACTGACCAACGATGTCGGCATGGCAACCGGTATCCTGCTGGCCAGCAAGGTCGATGACGATTGAACAGAAAACCGCCGAAACCGGCGTCGGCAAACAGGGCCTCTGTTCGGGCTGCAACTACAATCCCGAATACCTGGACAGCCGCCGCTGCACGCCCGGCGACGCCTGCATCCGTGCCCACAGCGGCCGGCAGATCGATCGGTTCCTGCGCCAGAACCGCGATGAAGCGGTGCATTTCCTCGACGACATTTTCTGGGAGCGACGGGCAATCGCCGTCCGCTATTCTCCGGTCGACAGCATTTTTCGCCTGAAATCCGACCCCGACGAAGTGGTCCGCCGCGTCGTCGTCACCCGACTGCCGGTCGAACAGCTTGAGGGCATGATCGGCGATCCGGATCGCGAAGTCCGCTTGTCGGTCGCTTCCCGCCTGCCCGAAGGCCTGCTGATACGCCTCGTCGACGACCCCGATTACCTGATCCGCGCCACCGTCGCCCGCCGCCTGCCGCATGGCCTGCTGTCCAGACTGGCCCGGGACGACGAACGCGAGGTACGCAAGGTGGTTGCCTCGCGACTGCCGTCGTTCGCCCTGCACCTGCTGGCCAGGGACAGCGAGCCGGAAGTGCGCGCCATCGTCGCCGAACGCGCCTTGCCCGGCCTGGCCGCCAGCCTGCTGCAGGATCAGGAATGGTGGGTGCGCCTGGCCGCTGTCGCCAACGCACCGGTCGATTATCTGCCCATGCTCGCCGACGACCCCGAACCCGAAGTGCGCGATGCCGTGAAGCAGCGGCTCGCCGATTCACAAGCCGCCTGACACCATAGGAACGACTCATGAAAACCGCCCAGGCCTGGACCGAATACTGCAAATCCCTGGCCCCCGCCATCGTCGAAACCTGCAGCCACACCCCGGTCAGCGCCGGTCCCGGCGCACTGGTCAAGGGACTCGGCAGCGCGCTGCCGGAATGGAAATTCCGCCACGCGCTGGCGCGGGGCGGCTGGTATCGCCTCGGCGGCATTGTGGACGGCAACGGGCAGCGCATCAGCGACAGCGTCGAACAATGGATCGAACAGGAACTCGATGCCCGTGACGGCGACATTGCCCAGCTGATCGACGATCATGCCGATCGTGCGCTGTACGCCACCCGCCTGGTCGGCCAGACGCATTACCTGGTCGCTGCGGTGGGCGACGGCGCCGACGATTTCCTGCAGCTTGAAATCGAGGACCTGCAGGAAATGCGCGCCCACCGGCTGTTCGCCAACGAGCCGGCGACGATCGAGGAACTGGTCGACCCACGAATTGGCCAGGCCGCGCTGCAGCCGATCGGCCTGCCGGTTTACACCTTCCGTCGCCTGCAGCATGTCGGTGCTTTCCTGGCGCGCATGCTGACCCAGAAACCCGAACCGGCGGCGATCCACCGGATGATCGAAGACTGGTCGAAATCGAGTGCCGGTACGGCTTCCGACTACGCCAATCACTGGGTCATCTCGACCCGCGAACATCTCGATCGCTATCACCAGCCAGTCTTCCGCGCCCAGCCGATCGCCACGCTGGCCGGCGAGCCGCCCGAATTCGAGGCCGAAGCCGGAAACAGCGGCCTCAAGCTGCACGAAGCCCTGCAACATTTCGACCGTCACGCCGGCTATCCGATGGCCTGGTACTTCCATATGCTGGGCAGCAAGGCCGTACCGCACTGGGTCGCCCAGACCGTAGTCGAGGATGCGCTGGCCGGCTTTGCCTACCTGCCGCAGAAGGATGTCGACGTCGTGCGCGGCTGGCTGCACCGCCCCTACGCGATCTGATCAGGGAATGAAGGGCATTTTCAGATCGGCGGTGTGACGGGCGTCACCGCGGATACGCAGGCAGAGTTCGCGAAACACCTGGCCGGCCCGGCCGGTATGGCGCTGTGCATGACTGACGATGTAGAAGCTGCGCCTGAGATCGAAAGCCGGGGTCGGCAATTCGACCAGACTGCCCCGTCTCAAGGCTTCGCGCAGCGCCAGCCGGGACAGGCAACCGAGGCCCAGTCCCGACTCCACCGCCCGCTTGATCGCCTCGGTGTGTTCCAGTTCCAGGCGCAGCCGGAAACCGGCGAGATGAGCGCCGATCGAACGGTCGAACTGGCGACGCGTTCCCGAGCCCCGCTCGCGCAGGATCCACGGCTGATTATCGAGATCGGCCGCGTCGACCGCAGCCTTGCCGGCGAGCGGATGCGTCGGCGCACAAAACACGACCAGTTCGTCCTCCATCCAGGCTTCCGCCGCCAGATCCGGATGACTGACTTCGCCTTCGACCAGCGCCAGATCGCATTCGAAAGCCAGCAGGCGGTCGAGCACCGTCTGGGTATTGGCGACCTGGAGATGAACGACGGCATCGGTATGCTGGGTCATGTATTCGGCAATCAGCAGCGTCCCCAGATAATTGCCGATGGTCAGCGTCGCACCGACCGTGATCGGTGCCAGTCCGTCGCCGCCAAGATAGGCTTCGACGGCTTCCGCCTGCGCCAGCAGGTTTTCCACCTGCGGCAACACCCCGCGCCCCAGCGCATTGAGATGCAGGCTCTTGCCGATCCGGTCGAACAAGGCTTGCCCGATCTGCCGCTCCAGTTCGAGCAGCGCATTGCTCGCCGCCGACTGGGACATGGCAAGCTGCGCGGCGGCGCGCGAAACGTTCTGCAGGCGAGCCACTGCCGAGAAAATCGCCAGTTGGCGCAAGGTAAATCTCATATTTAAAAAACAGATAATAGATACAAATATTATCCGCTTTTATATATTTTCCGGCGCGCTACACTCAGCAAAAAATTTCCCGGAGCAACCGCCATGAGCGCCTTCAATCACGAAACCGTCCTGTCCGTTCATCACTGGAACGATAGCCTGTTCACCTTCCGCACCACCCGCGATCAGTCCCTGCGCTTCATCAACGGGCAATTCGTGATGATCGGCCTGGAGGTCGAGGGACGGCCGCTGATGCGCGCCTACAGCGTGGCCAGCGCCAATTACGAGGAACATCTCGAATTCTTCAGCATCAAGGTGCAGGATGGTCCGCTGACCTCACGCCTGCAACACCTGAAAGCCGGCGACAAGCTGCTGGTCAGCCGCAAGCCGACCGGCACCCTGGTCCTGCGCGACCTGCGGCCGGGCAAGCGCCTGTTCCTGTTCGCTACCGGCACCGGCCTGGCCCCCTTCATGAGCCTGATCCACGATCCCGAGACCTACGAGAAGTTCGAGAAGATCATCCTCATCCACGGCGTACGCTGGACCAACGAACTGGCCTATCACGACTACATCGAGCACGATCTGAAGAATCACGAATACCTCGGCGAGGAAATCCGTGAAAAGCTGATCTACTACCCGACCGTAACCCGCGAGCCCTTCCGCAACGAAGGCCGGCAGACCGACCTGATCCTCTCCGGCAAGCTGTTCGAGGATATCGGCGAGGCGCCGCTCGACCCGGCTACCGACCGCGGCATGATCTGCGGCAGCCCGGCCATGCTCAAGGAAATTTCGGCGATGCTCGACAATTTCGGTTTCCGGATTTCGCCGCACATCGGCGAACAGGGCGACTACGTCATCGAACGCGCCTTCGTCGAGCAGTAGGCACCGGCTTGTCGCTTTCGCGACATCCGTCAAAACCGGATAAGCCTTCATAAACATGAAGTTATAAAAAAACTTCGCGTGGCATCGATCTTGCTGACCTGATAGTCAGACAACGCGGGAGATGCCCATGAAAGCCAGCGAAATCCAGGCCCTGCTCGACGAACCGGCTTGCGACCACAACAAGAAGGAAAAGTCCGGCTGCGCCAAGCCGAAACCGGGCGCCACCGCCGGCGGCTGCTCTTTCGACGGCGCCCAGATCGCGCTGCTGCCGATCGCCGACGTCGCCCACATCGTGCATGGCCCGATCGCCTGCGCCGGTTCATCCTGGGACAACCGCGGCACGCGCTCGAGCGGCGTCACGCTGTACCGCATCGGCATGACCACCGACCTGTCGGAAACCGACGTGGTCATGGGGCGCGGCGAAAAGCGGCTGTTCCACGCCATCAAGCAGGCCGTCGACAGCTACTCGCCGGCCGCCGTCTTCGTCTACAACACCTGTGTCACCGCCCTGATCGGCGACGACGTCGACGCCGTCTGCAAGGCGGCCGCCGAACGCGTCGGCGTGCCGGTAGTGCCGGTCGATGCGGCCGGCTTCTACGGCACCAAGAACCTCGGCAACCGGCTCGCCGGCGAAGCCATGTTCAAGCACGTCATCGGCACCCGCGAACCTGCCCCGGCGAAGCCGCGCGCCGACGGCCTGCCGACTTACGACATCAACCTGATCGGCGAATACAACATCGCCGGCGAGTTCTGGCACGTCGCCCCGCTGTTCGACGAACTCGGCCTGCGCATCCTGTGCACGCTGTCCGGCGATTCACGCTTCCATGAAGTACAGACCATGCACCGGGCCAAGGTAAACATGGTGGTCTGCGCCAAGGCCCTGCTCAACGTCGCCCGCAAGATGCAGGAAAACTACGGCATCCCTTATTTCGAAGGCAGCTTTTATGGCGTCCAGGACGTGTCGACCGCACTGCGCGACTTCGCGCGGCTGATCGGCGATCCCGACCTGAGCGCCCGTACCGAGGCGCTGATCGCCCGCGAGGAAGCCAAGGCGCACGCCGCCCTCGAACCCTGGCGTGCCCGCTTGAAAGACAAGCGCGTGCTGCTCTACACCGGCGGCGTCAAATCCTGGTCCATCGTTTCCGCCCTGCAGGATCTGGGCATGAAGGTCGTCGCCACCGGCACAAAGAAGTCCACCGAAGAGGACAAGGCGCGCATCCGCGAACTGATGGGCGAGGACACCAAGATGATCGACGACGGCAGTCCGAAGGCACTGCTGTCGACCTATCACGAGTACCAGGCCGACATCCTGATCGCCGGCGGGCGCAACCTGTACACCGCGCTGAAAGCCCGCATTCCCTTCCTCGACATCAATCAGGAACGCGAATTCGGCTACGCCGGCTATGCCGGCATGAGCGAGCTGGCCCGCCAGCTGGCGCTGTCGATGGAAAGCCCTGTGTGGCAGGCCGTCCGTCGACCGGCGCCGTGGGCACGTCAGAATGCGGCAGGAACGGTGCTCGCGGCCTGACACGGTTTAACAAAAACCTACACGCCATCACGATCCGGGCACAGACCGACAGCCGGCAAAAGCGCTAAGATTTCACCCGCACCCTCCGGGAGAAAGACATGTCCTCGCAACTCTTGCTGATTCAGGCGATCCGTAGCGGAAAGCTGGCCGAAGTCCGCGCCGCGCTCGACGCCGGAGCCCCGATCGAACAGGCCGACGATCAGGGCGATCCCGGCCTGCCGATGGGCATGGCCTGTTTTCTCGGTAACGTGGACATCGTGCGCGAACTCGTCCAGCGCGGCGCCAGGATCAATCTGGCCGACAATCGCACGCCGATCTCGCCCTTGTCGATGGCGATACGCGGCAAACGGGTCGAAGTCGTACGCACGCTGCTCGAACTGGGTGCCGAACTGCCGGCCGGCATGGCCACCGGCCTGACCGACAACGAAGTCCTGATCGCCCAGTGGAAAGCCCGGCGCGACGGATGTTCGGCCGCGCCGGTGCTCGACCCGGCCGACCTCGACCACATCGAGGAAATCGACATGACCAAGTGCGTCGGCACCGACACCACGGTGCTGGAAGCCGACGCCCTGCGCATCGCCTCGCAGATGCGCTGATTCAGCTGCGCAGGCTCTGCGCCATGCTGGCCACCGACAGCAGCGTCAGCATCGGCGCCCCCCGCTCCTCCGACACCTTGACCAGCGAAGCGAGCACCGGCGTCACGCCGACATAGATGCTGGAGACGTCCGCGATGGCATCGAGCGGCACTTCCGGAATCTCGCCCAGCGCATCGACCAGGATGCCGAAACAGGCACCATCCTCGCCGCGGATCACCACCACCTGCCCCCGGACGCCCTCTTCGGGCGGCGCCGGCAGGCCGAGCGCCGCATGCAGGTTGTACAGCGGCAGGGTTTCGCCGCGATGCAGGAAAGCGCCATAAACCTGCGGCGGGGCATTGGGCAGGCGAGCCGCGCTGATCAGTTCGACCGCCTCGACCACGGCATCGATCGGCAAACCCAGCCAGTAACCGCCAAGGTGGAAGGTGGCGATTTCCTGGCTGGCCTTGCCGGCCTCGACCGCCGCCCGCTGCCGCCCGACTTCCGCATTCTCCGCCGGCAGCACCGCCAGCGGATCGAATGCGCCGAGCGGCATGAACACCAGTGCTGTCACTTCGTTGCGATAACTGTCGTCGGCCCCCTTGTACTCGCGATAGCCGGTCGACCGCCGGGCACCGACGGCCATCACCTGGCCGGCAAATTCGATCAGCGTGGCGTATCCCTCGGCCGGCGGGGCGAGCAGTTCGGGCGGCAGATCGACATGCTGACCGGGCTGCCAGTCCGCCGTGGACGACGACACGACATTGCCGGCGGGATCGACGAACAGCGCAAAGCTGCCGGCCACCGTTTCGCCGGAGGTCTCGTGCGGCAGCGCATCGGCCAGCATGGCGGCGAATTGCGGCGCGCTGTCGAAGACGATGGCAATGCCGCCGACCACTTCATGCGCTTCAGGCGCGCGCAAGGCGGCCAGGTAGGCATAGGTCGGTCGGCCGGCGTACAGCGGCGTCGGCGCAAACGGCGTCACCGCGTAACGCTGGCTGTCGTCGAGTTTCAGGCAAGCCTCGACCCACGGTTCGCCGAGGACATGCCCGACCAGTTCGCCGTGCGCCGGATTGGACACCGCGACGACGACGCCGGCCGTATCGAAGACCAGCAGGTTGTCATACACGGTATACAAGCCGTTGATGTAACCGAGCACCCGCTCCAGCCCTTCGCGCCGCGCACTGCCGGAAGCCGTGGCCATCAGCCGGCGCATCGTCGGGTCGAGCGCCCACCAGCGGCAGTCGTTGGCGCGCTCGTAGAGGTTGCGGTCCATAATGTCGATGGCCAGCGACGCAAAATGGCGGCAATCGGCGAGCAGCGACGACAGTACCGTCGTCTGCAGATTGCCGATCGACCGGGCGAACACCTCGCGCATGCGCATCGCCGTGCGGCTGATTTCCCACAGCAGGATCTTCGAGAACGCCGGATTGCTCGCCGTACTCGCCGCGCTGCTGTGGCGGACGGTGCCGTTCCATACCGAGCGGTTGAGGTCGCGCTGGATGGCATCGGCCTTGCGCGGAATCGCCCGCAGGCTCTCTGGAAAGGCCCGGCCGGCCAGTACCGACGGCAACAATCTTTCGGGCACGCCACCGCGCGCTTCTTCCTCCTGGAACTCGAAAGCCTGGGCCAGCGGCAGCATCACCAGTCCGCGCCAGCCGGGCCCGAAATATCCCTGGTAGCCCTTGGTCGGACAGGCGACGGCCAGATAGCTGCGCCCGGCAAAACGGATGCGCTGGACACCGCCGCGCGGAATGTCGATTTCCGCCCCCAGCGGCACCTGCCAGCGGTCGCTGCAGGCGATCACCTGCCCGTTGCAGTCGAGCAAGGCCAGCACGCCGGGATCGCCGGCCTGCGACAGGCTGCGGAAGATGCGCTGCATTTCGTCGGCAAAACGGAAACTCAGCGCCAGCACGCCGATCGTCTCGCCGCTGCTCGACGCAATCCGGTAGGCATAGATCAGCGCCGGCGGACGGCCCGGGAACAACTGGCTGCGCCCGTAACGTTCGACATAGCCCTGGCGCGTGGTCAACGCCTCGCGCACCCAGCTTTCGCCGATGGCGCTGACCTGCGCGTCATCCTGCAGGCGAACCAGGACTTCGCCTCCCGGCGACAGCAGCACGATGTCCTCGTACACCGAATACTTGGCGACGTATTCGCGGAAACGCTGCTGCAAGCGCAAAGGATCGGCCGGCCGCAGGGCAAAACTGCGGATGTCGTCGTCGGTCGCCAGAAAACCGATGTCCGCCGTCCGTTCGAACAGGTTGCGGATCAGGATGTCGATGACCATCTGCGCCTTGGCATCCATTTCCTGACAGCGTTTGGCCAGCGTCCTTTCGGCCAGGCTATTGAGCAGATCGCCGGTCAGCGCCGAGAACGCCTCGCGCGTACTGCCCATTTCGGCCGTCGTCCCGGACAGCTGGCCGAGCAGGTTCAGGTTGTCCCAGACCGCCTGCAGCGCCTGCAGCGATTCGCGGTAATCCTCGACCATCGCCATGTGCGGGAGCAAGGGACGGACCGTATCGTCCACCTCGATACCTTTGTAGTTCGCCATTGGTTGTCTCTCTGAGCGTTGCTTTCCTTTATCGAGCAAGCCGCGTGCCTGTCGGCCGGTGGCGCTGCGGCGTCCTCCAGACCACGGGCATGCCCGCCGGCTGTGCTCTGGCTACGGTCAACGCACCAGCAGAGTGCATTTTGCCGACCAGAAACCGCCGGCACCCGGGTCGTGGATTTTGCCGTCCTGTCATGCGCCTGAAATACAAGCGCAACAAAATGAGAGGCTTGAAGCCTATACTTGAGAAATCGCTTCCGGAGCGCCCCGATGAGCCTGACCGCCCACCATCCCCATTTTCCTGCCGAAAACTACCTGAACCGCGAGCTCGGTCTGCTTGCCTTCAACCGCCGCGTGCTGGCCCAGGCGCAGGATGAACGCGTGCCGTTGCTCGAACGGCTGCGCTTCCTGTGCATCGTTTCCAGCAACCTCGACGAATTCTTCGAAATCCGTGTCTCCGGCCTCAAGGAGCAGATCCGCGCCAAGACCTCGGTGGCCACCATCGACGGCAAGACCGCGCAGGAAACCTTCCGGCTGGTCTCTGCCGAAACACACGCGATGGTCACCGAGCAGTACCAGCACCTGAACGAGGTGATCCTGCCGGCGCTCGCCGAACAAGGCATCCGCTTCCTGCGCCGGTCGACCTGGAACGATGCGCAGCGCGAATGGATCCGCAACTACTTCCTGCGCGAAATGGTGCCGGTGCTGACGCCGATCGGGCTCGACCCGTCGCACCCCTTCCCGCGCGTGCTCAACAAGAGCCTGAATTTCGCCGTCGAACTGGAAGGCAAGGATGCCTTCGGGCGCAGTTCCAACATCGCCATCGTCCAGGCCCCGCGCGTGCTGCCGCGCGTCATCCAGCTGCCCGAGGAACTCGCCGGCTGTGCCTACGGCTTCGTCTTCCTGTCGTCGATCCTGCACGAATTCGTCGGCGAGCTGTTCATGGGCATGACCGTACTCGGCTGCTACCAGTTCCGCGCCACCCGGAACTCCGACCTGTTCGTCGACGAAGAAGAAGTCACCAACCTGCGCACCAAGCTGCAGGGCGAACTGCCGCAACGCCATTTCGGCAACGCCGTTCGCCTCGAAGTGGCCGATAACTGCTCGCCGGCGATCACCGAATTCCTGCTCTCGCAGTTCGGCCTGCAGCCGGTCGATCTGTACCGCGTCAACGGCCCGGTCAACCTGGTCCGACTGATGCAGGTGCCGGACTGGGTCGACCGCCCGGACATGAAGTTCCGCCCCTTCGTGCCGGGCACCCCGAAGGGCCTGAGCAAGGGCGCCAGCATCTTCGACAGCATCCGCAAGGGCGACATCCTGCTGCATCACCCCTACCAGTCGTTCGCCCCGGTCATCGAACTGCTCAGCCAGGCGGCGACCGACCCCAGCGTGGTGGCGATCAAGATGACCGTGTACCGCACCGGCACCGACTCGGTGCTGATGGAATCGCTGATCCGCGCCGCCCAGAACGGCAAGGAAGTCACCGTCGTCGTCGAACTGATGGCACGCTTCGACGAAGAAGCCAACATCAGCTGGGCAACCAAGCTCGAACAGGTCGGCGCCCATGTCGTTTACGGCGTCGTCGGCTACAAGGTGCATGCCAAGGCGCTGCTCATCGTACGCCGCGAGGAAGGCGGCCTGAAGCGTTACGCCCACCTCGGCACCGGCAACTACCACCCGCGCACCGCCCGCCTCTATTCCGATTTCGGCCTGCTCACCGCCAACGAGGAAATCACCCACGACGTTTCCGAGGTGTTCAAGCAGTTGACCGGGCTGGGCAAGGCCCGCACGCTGAAGCACCTGTGGCAGGCGCCGTTCACGCTGCAACCCAACGTCGTCGAAGCGATCCGTGCCGAAGCCGAAGCCGCGCGCAGCGGCCAGAAGGCGCGCATCGTCGCCAAGATGAACTCGCTGGTCGAACGCGAAGTGATCCAGGCGCTCTACGAAGCCTCGCAGGCCGGCGTCGACATCGAACTGATCGTGCGCGGCGTGTGCATGCTGCGGCCGGGCGTGCCGGGGCTGTCCGAGAACATCCGCGTCCGCTCGATCATCGGCCGCTTCCTCGAACACCACCGGGTGATGTACTTCCACGCCGGCGGCAAGGAAAACGTCTATCTCTCGTCGGCCGACTGGATGGACCGCAACTTCTTCAAGCGCATCGAACTGGCCTTCCCGGTCCTCGATCCCCGACTGAAGAAACGGGTGATCACCGAAGGCCTCAAGTTCTACCTGGCCGACAACCAGCAGGGCTGGGACATGAACAGCCACGGCGTCTACCAGCGCCGCCGCTCGCCGCGCAGCAAACCGCACAGCGCCCAGGGCGAACTGATGGTGGCGCTCGGCGGCTGATCTGCAACAGCACCGGCAAACAGGGGAAGCCAGCCGGCTTCCCCTTTTTCATGCCGTTTTCACGGTCGACCGTCAAAACCGACGAAAAACGGCGGTAGCAGGCGAAGCCACCTGGATGACAGGCGGGAATGCCGCTGGCACAATCCTGACATCACTGGCCCACGCCCTGTCTGACCACCATGCATTCCCGAGAATATTCATGGAAACCTTTCGGCTGCCTGTTTTGGCAAGGCTGCCGGAGCGCCGTGCCATTCAGGATATACGGCGGGCTGCCAGCTTATATGGTAATAGTGCCGTCTACTTCTATTAGGGCATCTTTGGGCCAATTCGCGCCGCGAAATTCGGAGAGATTATGGAATTGATGACATTTGCGGAAGTTGCCACGTCTCTCAAGAAGAAGAACCGAGCCATGTCCTTGCTTATGGGCAATGGTTTCAGCATGTCATACGACCCCAATATCTTCTCGTATAACGCGCTATACACATTTTTGACTTCACAAGAAGATGAGTTGCTGAACAAGCTATTTGGCGTCATCAAGACAAAGAACTTTGAACTCGTCATGCAGCAGTTGGATATGACCATCGCCTTGCTTGAAGCATTCGGTACAGGCCCGGCTCTACAGGAGCAAATTCGATCGGCAAGTCAGAGGCTGAGAAATGCGCTTCTGAGTTCCGTGAAGGAGCTTCACCCGGAACACGTTCACAAGATGCCGGAAGAAAAAAGCATGGCGTGCGCAAACTTTCTCCGGTTGTTCCTAGAAAGCGGAGGAAGCATCTACACGACAAATTATGACTTGCTCCTCTACTGGGTCCTCATGCGACAGGGTGTCCCCAACCCTGTCGATGGATTTGGCCGCGAACTTGAAAATCCAGTTGAAGCTTCCAAGGGCGAGGATCAAGAGTGGTCGGAACTCATCTGGGGGCCAAACAAATCCGATCAAAACATTCACTACCTGCATGGCGCGCTCCATCTCTTTGACTCCGGCGCTGATGTCATCAAAGAGCAATACGACTGGAACGGATATTTATTAGAGAACATTAGTACCCGCCTTGACCAAGGCAGCTACCCAATTTTCGTCACCGCTGGTAACGGTGATGAAAAGCTTGAACATATCCGGCACAACCGCTATTTGTCTCACTGCTATGACCTTCTTTGCGAAGTAGACGGTTCGCTCGTGACATTCGGTTTCGGCTTTGGTCAATACGATGAGCATATTATCGAGGCAATAAACAAGGCCGCGAAATTCAACAGTAAGCAACCGCCAAAACTATGGAGTATCTACATCGGCGTCTACTCGGAGGCCGATATTGAACATGTCAAGTCAATCGAAAAGAAATTCCATCCCAAAATCCGGCTGTTCGATGCTAAGACTGCGAATGTCTGGGGTGCTTAACCAGATGCCCAACCCGGCAGTAGAGCGGACTTGCGCGAAAAACTGTGCAGGCCGCTCATTTCCACGTTAGATTTCTATGTCGCACGACCCAGACAGATACGAGGCGTTCTTCAATTCGATGTCTCCTGAAGAGATAGAGGAGGCAAACCGAAAGAACGATGAAGAACACATTCGCCAAGTGACAGCTTTTCGTGAAGCGTACGCAAGAAACCACTGCTACTTATGCGACAGTCCCTTTGATCAAATGCGCTCAGATGAACCATGCATTCACTGGTTATTGCGTCGGTGCAAGTTTAAGAAAAGCGATTTCCCCAAAGTCTATGAACGGTATGGCTATTACAACATAGCCGCTTTTCTAAGGTGGTGTGCCAATGAGGAAGCCCTTCTTCGTAACATCAATGACTTAGAAGAGGAGCGATCTGAGCGGAAGATCATTAGCGCCACTATTAAGTGGAAAAATATCGAATGGACATTTGACTGCACATTAAATGACCTTCAAGGCCATGGAAAATCCTATTCTGCCTTTCCTCATTATCATTTTCAGATGCGCATCGATGGTCGCCAGTTCATTAATTTCAATGACTTCCATGTTCCATTTAATGACCATGATCTTTTTGGCCTGAGCCTTCGTGACAGGGTATGGTTTCGACAAGGCTTCGGAGCAGCCGGGTCAGGAATGCAAGAGGCCGTGTCTGTTGACCTCAACACGCTTATTGAACACACAACACCAAGCGAGAGCGAGGAGGAGGCGACGTACCACTTCTCTACCATTATTGATGCAAGTGACAAGCCGCTTTCGGGCGAAGAACTCCATTCAATTATTGAAGAAGCACTTCGCACAAATAAGTCATTTGCCTTTGTTGCCCAAAGTCGGCTAAAGGACAGAGCAAAAGTTCAAACCGTCGTATCACCAAGCAACGCGATACCAGAAATCGCAGCAAGAACTGAGCACAAGCCTAGATGAGCGCTCAAAAACGTAGTTTTAATGCAGAAGTGCAACAACCCTACTGGTGCGCTTCATCTAGCAATCCAGTCAAACGGACTGCCGAAAACACGTCATTAGGCTACCTCAATCCGCCTCGCCCGGCGTCCAGTCATTTTCGCCGTTAAAAGGGTAGCCCCCGGATTTCAACAAAAATGGCGCTGATGTTCCCCGCGCCATTTTTCATTTTCCTGCCGTTTTCACGGTCGACCGCAAAATCCGGTGATTTTCCAGAGGCTCAGGCCAGGCTGGCCATGTCGATGACGAAGCGGTACTTGACGTCGCTTTTCAGCATTCGCTCGTAGGCGTCGTTGATCTGGTCCATGCGGATCATCTCGATGTCGGAGACGATGCCGCGCTCGGCGCAGAAATCGAGCATTTCCTGGGTTTCGCGGATGCCGCCGATGAGCGAGCCGGCGAGCTGGCGGCGGCCCATGATCAGGCTGCCGACCGAGGGCGACGGGTGCGGTTCGGCGGGGATGCCGACCAGCGTCATCGTGCCGTCGCGGCGGAGCAGGCGCAGGTAGTTGTCGAGCTTGTGCGGCGCGGCGACGGTGTTGAGGATGAAGTCGAGGCTGCCGGCGAGCCGGGCCATCTGCTCGCGGTCAGTCGAGATGCAGACTTCGTCGGCGCCCAGGCGCAGGCCGTCGGCGACCTTGCCGGCCGAGGTGGTGAACAGCGTCACCCGCGCGCCCATCGCCTTGGCGATCTTGACGCCCATGTGGCCGAGGCCGCCGAGGCCGACGATGCCGACGCGGCTGCCCGGCCCGACCCGCCAGTGGCGCAGCGGCGAGTAGGTGGTGATGCCGGCGCAGAGCAGCGGCGCGACCGCGGCGAGGTCCTTTTCCGGGTGCCGGATGTGCAGGGCGAAGGCGGCGCGGACGACGATGGCCTGCGCGTAGCCGCCGTAGGTGTTGCCGCCGTCCGGGCGCGCCGGCCCGTTGTAGGTGCCGGTGAAGCCTTCGCCGCAGTACTGCTCCTCGCCTTCGGCGCAGGCCGGGCAATGGCCGCAGCTATCGACCATGCAGCCGACGCCGGCGAGGTCGCCGGGCTTGAAGGCGCTGACCGCGCTGCCGACGGCGCGCACGCGGCCGACGATCTCGTGGCCGGGGACGCAGGGATAGAGGGTGTTGCGCCATTCGTTGCGGGCGGTGTGCAGGTCGGAATGGCAGACCCCGCAGTAGAGGATGTCGAGCGCGATGTCGTCGGCGCCGAGCGGGCGCGTTTCAAAGGCGAAGGGGGCCAGCGGGCTGGCTGCGCTCTGCGCGGCGTAGGCTTTGGCGAGAGTCATGCTTTGCTCCTGTGCTCGGAATGGGTCGCGGACATCTTAATGCCGTCCGGCCTTCTGCAACACCCTGTCACGCAATCGCCGGGCGAGCTGCGGTAAGATCGGCGACTCGTCCCTTGCCGCCCCGCACCGATCCGCCCGATGTCCGATTTCCGCCGCTCCCTGCCTGTCGCCTGTCTCGCCGCCGTGCTGCTGGCCGGCTGTGCCGGCAAACCGGCACCGGCCTGGCGCAACGAACAGTTCGACGCGGACAGCCCGTTCCAGTTCCACAGCGACCTGCCGCCGCTGGTGCTGTGCGAACTGGGCAAGCGTGCGCTGCTCAGCCAGGGCTACGAGGTGGACAGCAGCGCGCCGCAGAGCATCCGCGGCGCCAAGCACTTCCAGCCGGAATCCGAATACCTGGTGCAATTGCGCCTGACGCTGGTGTGCATGCCGGGCAAGGAGGATTCGATGATCTACGCCAACGCGCTGCAGACCCGCTACGAACTCAAGTCCAGCGGCAGCAGCACCGGCCTGTCGGTCACCGGTTTCGGCTCGATCTCGCTGCCCTGGCCGACCGACAAGAGCTCGCTGGTCAAGGTCGGCGAGGAAACCGTCACCGATCCCGAGTTCTACCGCCGGCTGTTCACGCTGATCGACACGCTGCAGCAGTAAGCCGACCGCTCAGCCGAGGGCCTTCAGGAAAGCCTCGCGCGCGGCCAGCAGGTCGCCCTGCCGATCGTCGCCGACCAGCGGCCGGCACTGCGCGAAGAAGGCCTCGAACGCGCGCAGCGCCCGCTCGCGCTCGATCATCCCCCGCCCCTTGCGCGCCGGCTCGGCGGCCGGCAGATCGAGCGGCCGCAACACCGCGTAGCGCGGAATGATGCGCTGCCCGCCGTTCTCGGAACTTGCGGTCAACGGCCCGGTTTTGACGAAAACCTGGCCTTCGTATTCGAAACGGGCGCCAATGGCGAGATGTTGCAGTTTCATCGGACTACCTCAGCCAGACCGACAGCGCAACGATGACCACCACGACGTTGCACACCGCCAGCGCCAGCAAGCGCCGGCGCGTCTTCTCGACGCGGGCGATCAGTTGCGCGTTCTGCTCGGCCAGCGACTGGATCACCTCGCCGGCCACCTGCATCTGGCCGTGCAGTTCGGCGACGCGCGCTTCCAGCGCGGCCAGGCGGCCTTCCGGCGTGTCGTCGGCCGGCGCCGGGGCGGTGCTTGCGGTCGACGCCTTGCCGCCGACCTTTTTCCACAGTTTCTTGGCACCCTCGGCGACAGCCGGGGCGTTCTTGATCACATCCGACCACGGCACATTGGCCAGTATGGTTCCCCAGCCGATCGGCATTTTCGTCACCTCAAAAAGACTTCGCCCTGCGCGAACACAGGGCGAAGCATAACAAGGCCGGCGTGAATCGTCAGAACAGGTCGGCGGTCAGCAGGCCGGCGTCGCCGGCACGCACGCCGGCGGCATGGGCGGCGGCGAACGGCAGTTGCTGCTCGGCGTAGAAGCGGGCGCTGGCCAGCTTGGCGCGGTAGAAGGGATCGCTGCTGCCGCTCGCCGCTTGTCCGGCGGCGGCCAGCGCCGACTTGCCCATCAGCCAGCCGCCGCAGACGGTGACCGCCAGGTTCAGATACGGCACGGCTGCGGTCAACACGCCGGACAGGTCGTTTTTGGCATTGGCCGCCAGCCATTCGGTGGCGCCGATCCAGGCCTGCAACGCCGGGCCGAGTTTGCCGGCGATGGCCTGCAGGTCGGGATTGTCGACCGCGGCCAGCGTCTTGACGGTGGCGTGGATGTCGGCAAACAGCCGGCGCGCGGTGGCGCCCTGGTCGCGCATCAGCTTGCGGAACAGCAGGTCGTTGGCCTGGATGCCGGTAGTGCCTTCGTAGATCGTCGTGATGCGCGCATCGCGCCAGTGCTGCGCGGCGCCGGTTTCCTCGATGAAGCCCATGCCGCCGTGAATCTGGATGCCGAGCGAGGTGACCTCGATGCCCATTTCGGTGCTGCCGGCCTTGACGATGGGGATCAGGAATTCAGCCAGGTAGAGCGCGCTTTTTGCCGCTTCCGGGTCGTCGACCGCATGCGCCCGGTCGAGCAGGCCGGCGGTGTAGTAGGTCATCGCCCGGCAGGCTTCGACGCGCGATTTCATCGTCATCAGCATGCGCCGGATGTCGGGATGGCGGTCGAGCGTGACCAGCGCCTCGCCGGTCAGCGCGTCGCGCCCCTGCTGGCGTTCGCGGGCGTAGGCCAGCGCCTGCTGGTAGGCGCGCTCGCCGAGGGCAACGCCCTGCAGGCCGACGCCGAGGCGGGCCTCGTTCATCATGATGAACATGTATTCGAGGCCGCGGTTGGCTTCGCCGAGCAGCCAGCCGGTGGCGCCGCCGCCGAAGTTGCCATTATCGCCATAGGCCATCACGCAGGTCGGGCTGGCGTGGATGCCGAGCTTGTGTTCGAGCGACACGCAGTACGCGTCGTTGCGCGCGCCGAGCGAGCCGTCGGCATTGACCAGGAACTTCGGCACCAGGAACATCGAGATGCCCTTCACGCCCGGCGGCGCGTCCGGCAGGCGGGCGAGCACCAGATGCACGATGTTGTCGGTCATGTCGTGGTCGCCGTAGCTGATGAAGATCTTCTGGCCGAACACCTTGTAGCTGCCGTCGGCCTGCGGCTCGGCGCGCGAGCGGATCAGCGCCAGGTCGGAGCCGGCCTGCGGTTCGGTCAGGTTCATCGTGCCAGTCCACTCGCCGGAGACCATCTTTTCCAGATAGGTCGACTTCAGTACGTCGCTGGCGCAGGTCAGCAGCGCCTCGATGGCGCCGGTGGTCAGCAGCGGGCCGATCGAGAAGGCCAGGTTGGCCGAGCAGACCATTTCCTTGACGGCGATGCCCAGCGCGTCGGGCAGGCCCTGGCCGCCGAATTCGGGCGAGGTGGTGATGCCGTTCCAGCCGGCCTCGCGGAAGGCGCGATAGGCTTCCTTCCAGCCGGCCGGCGTGCGCACGCCGTCGGCGCCGAGCGTGCAGCCTGCGCGGTCGCCGACGCGGTTGAGCGGCGCCAGCACTTCGCCGGTGAATTTCGCCGCTTCGTCGAGCACGGCGTCGGCAACGTCCGGCGTCGCCTCCGCGTAGGCTGGCAGCGCGGCGATCTCCGGCAGGCCGGCGATTTCATCCATGACGAAGCGCATGTCGCGCACCGGGGCGATGTAGTGATCCATGGTTTGTCTCCTGTTTTTTTGCTGTTTTTGCGGTCGACCGCGGAAATACGGGAAAAACGACTAGAAGGCGGCGGCGCCGAGCCGGCTGCGCGCCGCGGCGTATTCGCGGCCCAGTTGCGCAACCACCTCGGCCGCCGGCCGGACGTCGTCGATCCGGCCGACGCCCTGACCGGCGCCCCAGATGTCCTTCCAGGCCTTCGGTCCGGCTTCGGCGGCGGCGCCGAAATTCATCGCCGACTTGTCGCGCTGCGGCAGATTGGCCGGATCGAGGCCGGCGGCGACGATGCTCCGCTTCAGGTAATTGCCGTGCACGCCGGTGAAATAAGGCGTGTAAACCACGTCGACCGCAGCCGCATCGACCAGCGCCTGCTTGTATTCCGGCACGGCGTTGGCCTCGTCGGTGGCGATGAAGCGCGTGCCGATGTAGGCGAAATCGGCGCCCATCGCCTGCGCGGCGAGAATCGCGTCGCCGTTGGCGATGGCGCCGGACAGCGCGATCGGGCCCTCCCAGAACTTGCGGATCTCGCCGACCAGCGCGAACGGGCTCAAGGTACCGGCATGACCACCGGCCCCGGCGCAGACCAGGATCAGCCCGTCCACGCCGGCCTCGATGGCTTTCTCGGCATGGCGCACCGAGATCACGTCATGGAAGACCTGGCCGCCGTAGGCATGCACCGCCGGGACGATTTCGGTCGGCGCCGACAGGCTGGTGATGATCAGCGGCACCTCGTGCTTCACGCACAGCGCCATGTCGTGTTCCAGCCGGGTGTTCGAGGCGTGGATGATCTGGTTGACCGCGAACGGTGCCGCCGCCGGATCGGCCGCCAGCTCGCGCTTGATGCGCAGCAGCCAGTCGTCGAGCAGGTCGGCCGGGCGGGCGTTGAGTGCCGGAAACGAACCGATGACGCCGCTCTTGCACTGGGCGATCACCAGGTCGGGGTTGGAAACGATGAACATCGGCGCGCAGATCACCGGCAGGCGGAGATTGCGCTTCAGTGACGCGGGAATCGGCATCAGCCTTGCTCCTTCAAAGCGCGACGCAGGATCTTGCCGACGTTGGTGCGCGGCAGGTCGTCGCGGAATTCGACGTGTCTGGGAATCTTGTAGCCGGTCAGCAGGCCGCGGCAGTGTTCGATCAGGTCGTGCTCGGTGACCCGCGGATCCTTGCGCACGACGAAAATCTTCACCGCCTCGCCGGAACGCTCGTCGGGCACGCCGATGGCCGCCACGTCGATCACCCCCGGATGCATCGCGACGGCTTCCTCGACCTCGTTCGGATAGACGTTGAAGCCGGACACCAGAATCATGTCCTTCTTGCGGTCGACCAGGAAAACGAAGCCGTTTTCGTCGATGTAGCCCATGTCGCCGGTGCGCAGGTAACCATCCGGGTGGAAGGCGTTCTCGGTTTCGCCGGGGCGGTTCCAGTAGCCCTTCATGACCTGCGGCCCGCGAATGCAGATTTCGCCGACCTGCCGGCCGGGCACGTCGATGCCGTCGTCGTCGCGGATGACGATTTCGGTCGACGAGATCGGCAGGCCGATGGCGCCGTTGAACTCGTGCATGTCGAGCGGATTGATCGTCGCCGCCGGGCTGGTTTCGGTCAGCCCGTAAGCCTGCAGCAGCGGCACGCCGGTGGTCTGCAGCCAGCGCTCGGCGACCGGCGCCTGCACCGCCATGCCGCCACCGAGCGTGACGCGCATGGTCGAGAAATCCAGTTTGTGGAAATCGTCGTTGTTGAGCAGCGCGTTGAACAGCGTGTTGACGCCGGTCACCACGGTCACCGGATATTTGGCCCATTCCTTGACGAAGCCCGGGATGTCGCGCGGATTGACGATCAGCAGGTTCTTCGCGCCGATCATCAGGAAGGTCAGGCAGTTCGCCGTCAGCGCGAAGATGTGGTACAGCGGCAAGGCGGTGACGATCAGTTCCTGCCCCTCGCGCACCACCGGCGAAATCCAGGCATGCGCCTGGACGACGTTGGAGGCGATGTTGGCGTGCGTCAGCATCGCCCCCTTGGAGACGCCGGTCGTACCGCCGGTGTATTGCAGGAAGGCGATGTCGTCGCGGTCCAGCGCCACTCGCTTCCAGCCATGCGCCCGGCCGGCGGCCAGCGCGGCGTTGAAGCGCAGGCTGCCCGGCAGACTCCAGGCCGGCACCATCTTCTTGACGTGGCGCACGGCCAGATTGACCAGCGCACCCTTCAGCGCCCCGAGCATTTCGCCCAGCGGCGTGACGACGACGTGCTTCAGCGCGGTATGGCCGATCACCTGCTGCAGGGTCGCGGCAAAGTTCTCGACGATGACGATCGCCGTCGCCCCCGAATCCTTCAACTGGTGCTCCAGTTCGCGCGGCGTGTACAACGGGTTGCAATTGACCACCACGCAGCCGGCACGCAGCGTGCCGAACAGCGCCACCGGGTACTGCAGCAGGTTGGGCATCATCAGCGCGACGCGCTCGCCCTTCTGCAGGCCGAGCGATTGCAGCCAGCCGGCAAAGGCCCGGCTGTCCTCGTCGAGCTGCCGGTAGGTCATTTCCTTGCCCATGCTGATGTAGGCGACCTTGTCGGCGTACTTGCGGCAGGCGTCCTCGAACAGCGCGACGAGCGACGGAATGTGCTCGATGTCGATGTCGGACGGTACGCCCTGCGGGTAACTCTTCAGCCAGATCCTGTCCATGATTGTCTCCTCCTGGTGGTTTTTATTGACCGAGCAGTGCCTTCTTGAGCGAGGCATCCGCCGGCTTGTCGCCGAGCCAGACCTTGAGCAGCGCCCGGGCGAACGCGGCGCCGTTCTTCGCGTCGCGCACCTCGCCGCGCGCCTGCCCGTTGACCGAGACGACAACGCCGTCGCCCGGAAAATCGAGGGCGATGATGTCGCCCTCGCGGGCCTGGCCGATGCCCTTCATGATAGCCGCCAGGGCGTCGGCCTGCGGCTTGATCGCCGCCAGCTGGGCCGGCGTGTGGTTGTCGCGCAGGCCGTCGTCGAGCGCCGACTGCAGGCTGCCGGCATCGAGGTCGCGCAACAGGCGCAGGCTCATCCGGCGCGGGCCGGTGCCGTCGAGCAGTGCTTCCGGCGACGCGGCCTTGCGCTCGACGTAGAGCGCGCCGACATAGACCTTGATGAACAGCTTGCTGCGCAGGCCGGCGCCGTTGAGCAAGAGTTCGCGGTCGCCGACGCGCTGCACGTCGGGCACGCGGACGCCGGCGACTTCCGCCGCCTGCAGTCCGGGCACGGCGAGCAGGGCCGCCAGCAAGGCGGCGCGGCGGACGGTATGGGATGCAATCATGGTTTGTCTCCTCCACCGGTCTTTTGCCGGTAGTGATTTTTTTCAGCGATATAGACGATCCGTTCGACGACGGTATGCACCGTGCCGTGGATGTCCTTCAGTTCGACCGTAAAAGTCCGCTCAAGCTCCGGACATTCGAGCAAGGCGCGGCGGATGTCGATCAGCGTCTCGTCGGTCAGCGTGAAATCGGCGTACAGCGTGCTGTAGCCGGGCTTGCGGTAGCGGATGCTGGCCGCCTTGTCCCAGACGATGTAGCCGTCGCCGAGCGCCGCCATCAGCATCATCGGATGCGCACCGTCGGTGATGGCGAACAGCGAGCCGCCGTACAGCGAGCCGACGATGTTCTTCGTCTTCCACGACAGCGGCAGGGCGACGCGGATGTGGCGCAGGTCGCGCGCCACGTGCACGACGCGCCCGCCGGTGCCGCGAAAGGCCGGATGCAGGTTGAAGCCCAGGCGCACCATGCGGGCGCGCCAGGCCGGCGAAAGCTTTGCCAGCCAGGCGGGTTTCACGCTGCCTCCGCCAAACGACGGACGCCGGAAAACAGCGCCGATCCTGCGGTCGACCGCAGGATTCGGCCATTTTCCCGGAAGGCCGGCGGACGCATTCTCAGAGCCGCTCGAAAATGCCGGCAGCGCCCATGCCCGTACCGATGCACATGGTCACCATGCCGTACTTGCCGCCGGTGCGCTGCAGGCCATGCACCACGGTCGCCGTGCGGATCGCGCCGGTAGCGCCGAGCGGGTGGCCGAGGGCGATGGCGCCGCCCAGCGGATTGATCTTCTGCGGATTCAGGCCCAGCTCGCGGATCACCGCCAGCGACTGCGCGGCGAAGGCTTCGTTGAGCTCGATCCAGTCGAGGTCGTCCTGGCGGATGCCGACCTGCGCCAGCACCTTGGGAATCGCCGCGATCGGACCGATGCCCATGATCTCCGGCGCGACGCCGCCGACGGCGTAGCCGGCGAAGCGGGCGAGCGGCGTCAGGTTGTGCTCCTTGAGCACCTTCTCCGAGACCAGCATCACCGCACCGGCGCCGTCCGACATCTGCGAGGAATTGCCGGCCGTCACCGAACCGCGCACGTTGAACACGGGCTTCAGCTTGGCGAGCTTCTCCAGGCTGGAATCCGGGCGCGGGCCTTCGTCGTTGTCCACCAGACGTTCGGAGAGGCGCACGACGCCGCTGTTCAGGTCGGGCAGGCTGGCGCGCACCGTGTAGGGCGAAATCTCGGCCCTGAAATGCCCGGCGGCGATGGCCGCGCAGGCCTTCTGGTGCGAGGCGACGGCGAAGGCGTCCTGGTCCTCGCGGGAAATCTGCCACTGCTGCGCAACCTTCTCGGCGGTCAGGCCCATGCCATAGGCGATGGCGACGTGCTCGTCGGTGAAGAAGGCCGGGTTCATCGCCATCTTGTTGCCCATCATCTGCGGCATGATGGTCATCGACTCGGTACCGGCGGCGATCATCACGTCGGCCAGGCCCAGGCGGATCTGGTTGGCGGCGTCGGCCACCGCCTGCACGCCGGAGGAGCAGAAGCGGTTGATGGTCAGGCCCGGCACGCTCTGCGGCAGGCCGGCCAGCAGCGCGCCGATGCGGGCGACGTTCATGCCCTGTTCGGCTTCCGGCATGGCGCAGCCGACGATCACGTCGCCGATGCGCGTGGGATCGATGCCCGGCACCTGCGCGACGACCGAGCGGATGGCGTGGGCCAGCATGTCGTCCGGCCGCACGTGCTTGAAAGCGCCGTTCTTCTTGGCCACCGGCAGGCGGGTGGCGGCGACGATGTAGGCGTCTTGAATCTGTTTGCTCATTTTTGTGTCTCCTCGTCCGGTCAGTTGCGCAAGGGCTTGCCGGTTTCCAGCATGTGCTTGATGCGGGCCTGGGTCAGCGGGTTCTTCAGCAGATCGACGAACAGGCGGCGTTCGACGGTGATCAGCCATTCCTCGTCGACCAGGCTGCCGGTCTCGACCTCGCCGCCGCACAGCGCGATGGCGGCCGACTTGGCGACCAGATAGTCGTGCGCGGAGATCATGCCGCCTTCCTTCATGTTCACCAGCATCATCTCGAAGGTCGCGATACCGGTCTTGCCGGCCACCGGCACAGCGCGCGCCTGCTGCGGCGGCGCGTAGCCGGCCTCGGCCAGCGCGCGGGCTTCCTTGATGGCGACGAAGAGCAGTTCGTGGGCGTTAAACAGCACGGTGTCGGTCGGCCTGGCGAAGCCGAAGTCGATGGTTTCGTGCGCGCTCTTGGCGACCTTGGCCATGGCGATGGTCTGGAAGGCCGGCTGCAGGAAATTGAACACCTCGCCCGGCGTCGCCGATTGCGCGGCCCACTCGGCGGCGCGCACGGCGAATTCCTTGCAACCGCCGCCGGCCGGGATCAGCCCGACGCCGGCCTCGACCAGCCCGACGTAGCTTTCCAGCGCCAGCACGCGCTTGGCGGCGTGCATGACGAACTCGCAGCCGCCGCCCAGGGCCATGCCCTGCACCGCCGCGACAACCGGCACCTGTGCGTACTTCAGCGTCTGCGAGGCGCGCTGGAATTTCTCGACGGTCTGCTCCAGCAGATCGAAACGGCCGGCCGCGATGGCTTCCGATACCTGCTGCAGGTTGGCGCCGACGGCGAAGGGCGCTTCGTGCCAGACGACGACGCCGTCCAGCGTCGTTTCGGCCTGGCGCACGGCGGCGATGACGCCGTCCAGCACCTCGTCGCCGATGGTGTGCATCTTCGACTTGAAGGAAAGGATGCCGATACCGGCGTCGACCGTCGGCAGACGCCACAGGCGCACGCCCTCGTTCTCGAACAGCGTTTCGCCGGACTGTGCCGGCGCGGCCGCCGTCTCGCCGAGCACGCGCTCGGGGAAGAGCTGGCGCTGGTAGACCGGCAGCGTCGAGCGCGGCACGTAGGTCTGCTTGCTGGCCGAGTAGGAACCTTCGGCGCTGTGCACACCCGTCCGTCCCGCTTCCAGTGCCCAGGCGGGCAGCGGCACGGCGGCCATGGACTTGCCGGCGGCGATGTCGGCGGCGACGGCCTGGGCGATGTCGGCCCAGCCGGCGGCCTGCCAGGTCTCGAACGGCCCCTGCGCCCAGCCGAAGCCCCAGCGCATGGCCAGGTCGAGGTCGCGGGCGTTGTCGGCGACGTTTTCGAGCTGCACGGCGCAGTAGTGGAAGACGTCGCGGAAGATGGCCCACAGGAACTGCGCCTGCGGATGGCTCGAAGCGCGCAGCGCGGCGAATTTCTCGGCCGGATGCCTGATCTTCAGGATGGCCGCGACTTCCTCGGCGACTTCGCCGGCCGAGGCACGGTAATCCTGCGCGGCCAGGTCGAGCACCTGGATTTCCCTGCCCTGCTTGCGGAAGATGCCGCAACGCGTCTTCTGGCCCAGCGCGCCCTGCTCGATCAGCGCCTTCAGCCAGAGCGGCGCGGCGAAATACGCGTGCCAGGGATCGCCCGGCAAGGTGTCCTGCATGGTCTTGACGACGTGCGCCAGCGTGTCGAGGCCGACCACGTCGGCGGTGCGGTAGGTGGCGCTCTTCGGGCGGCCGATTTTCGGGCCGGTCAGCGCGTCGACCGTGTCGAAGCCGAGGCCGAAGGCCTGCGTGTGGTGCATCACGGCGAGGATGGAAAAGACGCCGATGCGGTTGGCAACGAAGTTCGGCGTGTCCAGTGCGCGGATGACGCCCTTGCCGAGGCGCGAGGTCAGCCAGGTTTCCAGCGCGTCCAGCGTGGCGGCGTCGGTGCCGCGCGTGGCGATCACTTCGACCAGATGCATGTAGCGCGGCGGGTTGAAGAAGTGGATGCCGCAGAAGCGCGGGCGCAGCGCGGCCGGCAGGGCTTCGGCCAGCGCGTTCATCGACAGGCCGGAGGTGTTCGAGGCGACGACGGCGGTGGCCGACAGGTGCGGGGCGATCTTCGCGTAGAGATCGGTCTTCCAGTCCATGCGCTCGGCGATGGCTTCGATGACCAGGTCGCAGTCGGCGAGCAGCGGCAGGTGCTCGTCGTAGTTGGCGGCGGCTATGTGCTTGAGCACCGACTTGCGCGCCAGCGGCGTCGGGTCGAGTTTCTTCAGGCCGTCCAGGGCCTTGTTGACGATGCCGTTGCGCTCGCCTTCGCGGGCCGGCAGATCGAACAGCACGACCGGAACACCGGCGTTGGCGAGATGGGCGGCGATCTGCGCGCCCATCACACCGGCACCGAGCACGGCGGCTTTCCTGACGATCAGTTTGTTCAAGGCTTGTCTCCTTTCGCTTTCTTGTGAGTGGCGTCCGAAAATAAAACGAACGTTTGAATTATAGAATCGACACTGCTGCGGTCAACGGGTTTTTGGGAAAGTTTTCAAAAAAATCCCCGGACGAAGCCGGGGACGAAGACGCAAGCCTGGCAGGAACTCAGAAGTTGTAGTTGAGTTGCAGGGAGTAGAGATCCGCCTTGGTCTTGAAATCGCCATGGACGGTTTGCAGCGTGGCCGTTTCAGTCGTGTTCATGACTGCCCGTGCGGTCGACGCATCCTTGAAGAAGATATGCGCATAACCCATGTCCAGCGACAAGGTCTTGGACAAGTGCCAGCGGGCACCGAAGGCCAGCCAGGTCCGATCGGAATCCGGCACGGTCATTGTCCGGCTGGCGTCGTCGGGCACCGGCGTCTCGTCGTAGGCAACCCCGGCGCGCAGACTCCACGCATCGTTCAGACGGTATTTCGCGCCCAGACCAAAACGCCAGGTATTGTTGAAGTTGTAGCGCAGCGGCGCAGTCGCCCGCTGACCGGTTGCCGCAACGATCGGCGTCAACGCATTGACCGAACTCCAGCCGGTCCAGGTGGCATCGGCCAGCAATTCGAGGCGATCGCCGATCTTCTGGCTGATCGCCAGCGAAAAGTTGTCCGGCGTTTCCAGTTCGGCAGTGATCGCCTGGTGCAGGTTGATCGGCGCCTCGACCGTCTGATTGCCTTCCAGCTTGAACTTGATCTTCGAGCGATAACTCACGCCGATCCGGGTTTCCGGCGTCAACTGGAACATCGCCCCCAGGTTGTAGCCCCAGGCGGTATCGTCCCCTTTCAGAACACCGAGCGGCGCCCCGACGAAAGGCGCATTCTGGCGAAACTCGATTTCGCTCTTGGCGAAATTGATGCCGCCGCCGATCGAAATCATGTCGTTGATGCGATACGCCAGCGACGGGTTGATGTTGATCTGATGGATCGACGTATAGCGCCCGGAGAAACGCCCGGCAAAATTATCGCCATACTCGGTTTCGCTGCCATAGGTCACCGAAACGCCAAGACCGGCGCGCAAGGCCGGAGAGATCGCATAGCTGTAGAAGAAGGCCGGCACCAGCGATGCGCCGCCACCATCGCCGCCGTTGTCACCGACCGGGTGGAAGGCGCCGGTCGGCAAACCGGTCAGCGGGTTGATCACCGGCATCGGGGTCGTCCCCGTGTCCCGGAACTTCACCGAACGGTCGATCACCGTCCCGCCCAGCGACAGGCTGTGCCCGAGCGGCAGATAGGTCATCCCGGCCGGGTTGAAGAAGATCGTGCTGGCATCTTCCGCGCTGGCCGCAGCACCGGCATAGGCTGTGCTGGTTCCTGCACCGTTCTGGTTCTGCAACTGAAAACCGGCGGCCAGGGCACTGCCGGAAAAAGCCATGCCGACCAGGGCCGGCAACAGACGCAAGCTGTGATGTTTCATTGATAGTCTCCTCATTATGTTTATTCAGGAATGATTCCCGGTACTGCTGGCTTGATTGAACAACAAACAAACGTTTGAAATATTGTTTGATTCAAAAAAACCCGCTGGGGATGTTGTTTGAAAACAACAAACTCAGCGGGACGAATTCAGGCGGTTCAGCGGCCCTCCCGTAAACGGTGCGAAACCGGTGCCGAAAATGACGCCGGCGTCGGCCAGATCGGCGTCGGCGACGATACCTTCGGCGACCAGCCGCTGCGTGCGGTCAACCAGCGGTTGCACCAGTTTTTCAGCCAACCCGGCCGGCACGGCAGCCGCCGCGCCCTTCTGCGGTCGACCCTGCTGCCAGGCATAAAACCCCTGGCCACTCTTCTTGCCGAGCTGGCCTTTCTCGACCCGTTGCAGCAGGCAGCGCGGCGCTTCGGCGCCGTCGGCGAGCTGCTGGCCGGCGGCCATGGCGATGTCCAGGCCAACGGTGTCGACCAGCTCGATTGGACCCATCGGCATGCCGAAGGCAAGCATGGCTTCGTCCACCGTTTCCGGCGCGACGCCCTCGTCGACCGCGCGCATCGCCGCCAGCATGTAGGGCGCCAGCACGGCATTGACCAGGAAGCCCGGCGCGCTCTTCACCGGCAGCGGCAGCTTGTCGATCTGTTTGACGAAGGCACAGGCGGCGCGCACGGCGGCCGGATCGGCGCCCTCGGCCTCGACGACCTCGACCAGCGGCATCATCGCCACCGGGTTGAAGAAGTGGATGCCGACCAGGCGCTCCGGCCGCGCCAGCGCCGTGCGCAGGTCTTCGAGCCGGAGGCTGGAGGTGTTGCTGGCGAGGATGGCGCCCGGCTTCATGCGCGGTTCCAGCGAGCGGAACAGCGCGTGCTTGGCCTCGACGTTCTCGAAGATGGCTTCGATGACCACGTCGGCGTGCGCCACGCCGGCACCGCCCGGATCGGGAATCAGCCGGTCGAAGGCGGCGCGTGCCTTGAGCGGTTCGCGCAGCTTCTTCTTGAACAGCGCGTTAGCCCGCTGGATGGCCGGTGCGATGCGCTCCAGGCTCTGGTCCTGCAGCGTCACCGTCAGGCCGCGCAGCGCGCACCAGGCGGCGATGTCGCCGCCCATGACGCCGGCACCGATCACATGAACGTGCTTCGCCGTGAAATCACCCTCCTTGCCGAAACCCTTGAGCCGTTCCTGCAGGCGGAAGACGCGCAGCAGGTTCTTTGCCGTCGGCGACGAGATGATGCGGTCGACCACCTCGGGCGCCGCCAGCGCGTTGCCGGCGTGCTGCTGCCACAGATCGATGATCGCGTAGGGCGCCGGGTAATGCTCCGGCCGCGCCTTCTTGGCGACCTGCTTGCGCGCGCCGTTGGCGACGATGCCTTTCAGCGGTCCAGCCAGCAGCTTCTGCATGAAGGGCAGTGGCCGCCGCGGCTGGTTCGACAGCAGCAGTTGCCGCGCCGCCATCTCCATGACGCGCGGCGGCACGCAATCGTCGGCCAGGCCCATTTTTCGGGCTTTTTTGGCGTCGACCGTGCGACCGGTCAGCATCATGTCCAGCGCCGCCGCCGGGCCGACGCGCTGCGGCAGGCGCAGCATGCCGCCCCAGCCGGGGAAGATGCCGAGCATGACTTCCGGCAGTGCGAGCTTGGTGCCCGGCTCGTCGACGGTCAGGATGTAGCGGCAGGCCAGCGCCAGCTCCAGGCCGCCGCCCAGGCAGTGGCCGCGCACCAGCGCCAGCGTCGGGTACTTGACCGCCGCCAGCCGGTTGAACAGCTCCCAGCCGCGTGCCACCAGCGCCCGGCCCTTTTCCGGCGTGTCGAGTTGCGAGAACTCGGCGATGTCGGCGCCGGCGATGAAACCCGCCGCCTTGGCCGAGCGGACGATCAGGCCCTTGGGCGGATACAGGTCGAGCTGGTCGAGGATCTGTGCGAATTCGTCGGTGACTGCGGTGGACAGCGCGTTGGTGCTTTCACCGGCGCGGTCGAGTGTGGCGACGACGATGACGCCGTCGTTGCCACATTCTTCCTTGTTCAGTTGCCAATGTTTCATGTTCAGCAGGCCTCCAGAAGCATGGCGCCGCCCAGGCCCCCGCCGATGCAGATCGTCGCGACGCCGCGCTTGGCATTGTTCCGTCGCAGCACGTGCAGCAGATGCAGCACGATGCGCGCGCCCGAGGCGCCGACCGGGTGGCCGATGGATACCGCGCCGCCGTCGACGTTGAGGCGGTCCTCGGCGATCTGGCCGAAGGCGCCGGGCAGGTCAAGCTGCTCACGGCAGTAGGCCTCGTCGTTCCACGCCGCCTGACAGCCGAGCACCTGCGCGGCGAAGGCTTCGTTGAGTTCCCAGTAATCGACGTCGGCCAGCGTCAGCCCGTGGCGTTGCAGCAGCGGCGTCGACGCATGCACCGGGCCGAGCCCCATTTGCTCCGGCTCCAGCCCGGACCACTGGCTGTCGACAATTTTGCCGATGGGTTGCAGGTCCCACTTCTGCACCGCTTCTTCGGAGGCCAGCAGCACCCAGGCGGCGCCGTCGGTGATCTGCGAGCTGTTGGCAGCGGTGATGTTGCCGTACTTCTTGTCGAAGAAAGGCTTGGGCTTGGCCATGCCGGCGAGATCGGCATCGGCGCGCACGCCGTCGTCCTCGGCGTAAACCTTGCCGTCGCCATCGACCAGCGGCACGATCTCGGCCAGATGCCCGGCCTGCCGCGCAGCGCTGGCGCGTTGGTGGCTGCGCACGGCGAATTCGTCCATCTGCCGGCGGTCGATGCCGAACTTCCAGGCCAGGTTTTCCGCCGTCTGGCCCATCAAGAGGCCGACGACCGGATCGGTCAGGCCCTTCATCAGGCCGATCACCGGCGTCAGCAGCGCGGCCGGGCGCAGTTTCAAAAAGTGCCGGATTTTCTGGTTGACCGTGCGCAGGCTCATCATGCCGGCGAACCAGCGCACCATCGCGTCGGAGTAGAGCAGCGGCGCGCGCGACAGGGCATCGACGCCGCCGGCCAGCACCAGATTGGCGCGGCCGCACTGGATGTTGGCGATGGCCGAGTCGATGGCCTGCATGCCGGAGGCGCAGTTGCGCATCACCGTCCAGCCCGGCACCTTCTTGCCGCAGCCCAGACGCAGCGCGACCATGCGGCCGATATTGGTTTCGTCGGGCGAGGGTGCCGCGCAGCCGAGGATGACCTCGTCGAGATCGGACGGCGCGAAAGGCTGGCGCAGCAGCAGCGCGCGGCCGGCCTGCGTCGCCAGGTCGGAGGCGGCGAACGGCCCCGGCCCTTTCTGCGCCTTGAGGAACGGCGTGCGGGCGCCGTCCACCACGTAGATCGCCTTGCTCATCTCAGGCCGCCATCCGGTCGTCGGCCGGCTTGTTGGCCGTGGCCACGCCGTAGTCGAAGGGGAAGTCGTCGACGCGCACGACGATGTCGCGCAGGTGGTTGCGGCGCGTCATCACCTCGTACTCGGCGGCGTTGATGACACCGGCCTCGAAGGCGACGACGGCGATGTCGCGCACGTTGGCCAGCGGATTGCCGGCGAAGCGGCCTTCCTTCTCGGCGGCGCGGATCTTCGCCTCGACCGGCTCGGCCCGCAGCGTCGCCTGCAGCGCCAGTTCGATGGCGCCGACCGGTTCTTCCTCGGTCTGCGGCAGATGGCACTCGGCGGTCAGCCGGTCGCGCGTCGCCGACGGGGCGATCAGCAGCTTGGCGACCTGATGGCCGACGGCGTCGGACGGCACGACGTACGGATGGCCCCAGGGGAAGATCGAGCGGTGCAGGAAAGCGGCGATGAAACGCACCGGGAAGTTGGCGATGACGCCGTCGAAAGCCTGCTGCGCCTGGTACATCGAATCCCAGATCGCCCAGTGGGCGAGCGGCGCGTCGTCCTTGTTGCGGCCTTCCGCCTCGTAGCGTTTGAGCGTGCAGGAGATCAGGTACATCTGCGCCAGGATGTCGCCCAGGCGCGCCGACAGCTTCTCGCGTCGCTTGACGCTGCCGCCCAGCACGAGGAGCGAGATGTCGGCGAGAAAGGCGAAAGCGGCGGAGAAGCGTGTCAGTTGCTGGTAGTAGCGTTTCATTTCCGGCGCCACGTCGGCGTTGACCGTGACGAAGTGCGAACCGGTCAGGCCCAGCCACAGCGCGCGCAGGCCGTTCCTGACGGTGAAGCCGATGTGGCCAAACAGCGCCTTGTCGAAATCGCGCAGGCCCTGTTGTGCATCCGGATTCTGCGCCGCCTGCATTTCCGGCAGCAAGTAGGGATGGCAGCGGATGGCGCCCTGGCCGAAGACGATCAGCGAGCGGGTCAAAATATTCGCGCCTTCGACGGTGATGCCGATCGGCACCTGCTGGTAGGCGCGGCCGAGGAAGTTGGAGGGGCCGAGGCAGATGCCCTTACCGCCGATCACGTCCATGCCGTCATTGACCACCTGGCGGCCGCGTTCGGTGACGTGGTACTTGGCGATGGCCGAGACCACCGAAGGCTTCTCGCCCAGATCGACGGCGCCTGCCGTCATCTTGCGCACTGCGTCCATCAGGTAGGTGTAGGCGCCGATGCGCGTCAGTGCTTCCTCGACGCCCTCGAACTTGCCGACCGCCATCTTGAATTGCGAACGGACGCGGGCGTAACCGCCGACGGCACGCGCCGTCATCTGCGCCATGCCGGTGTTCGACGAGGGCAGCGAGATCGAACGCCCGGCCGCCAGGCACTCCATCAGCATGCGCCAGCCCTGCCCGGCCATCGCCGGGCCGCCGATGATGAAGTCGAGCGGCATGAAGACTTCCTTGCCGCGCGTCGGGCCGTTCATGAACATCGCGTTGAGCGGGAAGTGGCGGCGGCCGGTATCGACGCCCGGATGGTCGTAGGGCACCAGCGCGCAGGTGATGCCGATGTGCTTCTTGTCGCCGAGCAGACCGTCCGGATCGTAGAGGTGGAAGGCCAGGCCGAACACCGTGCACACCGGGGCCAGCGTGATGTAGCGCTTGTCCCAGGAAACGCGCATACCGAGCACTTCCTTGCCCTGATAGATGCCCTTGCAGACGACACCGCTATCCGGGATCGATGCCGCATCCGAACCGGCCCACGGGCTGGTCAGCGCGAAGGCCGGCACCTCGATGCCCTTGGCCAGGCGCGGCAGGTAATGGTTCTTCTGCTCCTCGGTGCCGTAGTGCAGCAGCAGTTCGGCCGGTCCGAGCGAGTTCGGCACCATCACCGACACCGACAGCGCGGAGGAACGCGTCGACAGCTTGGTCACCACCTGCGAATGGGCGTAGGCCGAGAACTCCAGGCCGCCGTACTTCTTCGGGATGATCATGCCGAGGAAGCCCTTGTCCTTGATGTAGCGCCAGGCTTCGTGCGGCAGGTCGTAGAGTTCGTGGGTGACCTTCCAGTCGTCGACCAGACGGCAGGCTTCCTCGCATTCCTTGTCGAGGAAGGACTGCTCCTCGGCGGTCAGCGTCGGCACCGGGTAGGCATGCAGCTTCCGCCAGTCGGGCTTGCCCTGGAAAAGCTCCCCCTCCCACCAGACGGTGCCGGCTTCGAGCGCGTCGCGCTCGGTGTCGGACATCTGCGGCAGAACCTTGCGGTAGGCGGAAAAAATGGACCGGGTGAGTAACGCGCGACGGAGCGGCGGCAGCGCCAGGATCAGCAGCACGGTGATCAGCAGGGCAAGCAGTCCGATCAGCAGGGTTTGCATGTTTGTCTCCTTTTTCAGGTCTTTTTTATCGATTTCTACGGTCGACCGCAGAAATTCATGAAAATTGCGGCAACGGCGCGCGCAGGCCGCCGATCAGGAAAGACATCAGGCGCGGCACCAGGCGATCAAGCCGGTCGACCGAGTCTTCGGCCTCGATCTGCCAGTCGGTCACCAGGCGCAGCGCATCGGTCCCGGCAATGGCGTAGGACGTGGCACCGAGCATGAAGTGGAAGCGCCAGACGATCTCGGCCTTGGGCACCTCGGGCAGCGCGCGGAACAGCGCCTCCTTGTAGCGATCCATGACGTGCTGGTATTCGTGCGCCAGAAAGGCGCGGATGAATTCCGACGGATCGGTCAGCGTGCGGCCGAGCAGGCGCAGGAAAGTCATGCCACCCCGCGATTCGTCGTCGGCCATGCGCAACAGGGTGCCGAAAAAGGCATCGACGATCAGCGACGGTTTCACCGGCTGGCCGGCGGCTTCGGCTTCCAGGCGGTCGAGCACGCGCATCCGTTCGTCGTTCAGCCAGTCGAGCCGCCGCCGGAAAACCTCCTGCATCAGCGACTCCTTGGAGCCGAAGTGATAGTTCACCGCCGCCAGATTGACGCTGGCTTCGCTGGTGATCTGACGCATCGACGTGCCGTCGTAGCCGTGCGCCATGAACAGGCGCTCGGCGGTATCCAGAATGCGTTCGCGGGTATCGATGTTGCGGACTTCGGCCATGCTTCCCTCAAGTGATTCATACGTTCGTTTGAATCATAGGAAAAGCAGCCCGGCAACGCAAGCCCTTTCGCTCAGAAATTTCGTTGCCTGATGAAAGCCAGCACCTCATCGGCCGGCAGCGGCTTGCTGAACAGGTAACCCTGAACCAGATCGCAACCCTTGTTCTTCAGGTAGGCCAGTTGAGCTTCGGTCTCGACGCCTTCGGCGATCAGCCGCAGCCCGAGGTTATGGGCCAGGCCGATGGTTGCATCACAGATGACCTGACCATCGATGTCCTGGCCGATTTCCTCGACGAAGCTGCGATCCAGCTTCAGATGATCGAGGGCGAACATGCGCAGGTAACTCAGCGACGAATAGCCGGTACCGAAATCGTCCAGTGCCAGCGTCACGCCCATGTCGTGCAGGACATCGAGTGCACGCACGGTTTCGTCCGGCTGTTCCATCGCCACCGATTCGGTGATCTCGAACATCAGATCACCCGGATTCAGCGAAAACGCCTCGATGGCCCCCCTGGCCAGTACCGGCAGATTGCCGTTGCGCATCTGCACCGCCGAGATATTGATGCCCATGCGGACATCGTCGATTCCGGCCGCCCGGAAATCGGCCAGCTGGCGACAGGCCGCCCAGAACACCCATTCACCCAGCGGCTGGATCAACCCGGTTTCTTCCGCCACACCGATGAACACGCCCGGCGGCAACAGGCCGCGCTCGGGATGCTGCCAGCGGACCAGCGCCTCGACGCCCTCCACCCGGCCGCTGCGGACGTCGATGACCGGCTGGAAATGCAACCGGAACTCGTCCCGCCCGAGGGCCTGGCGCAGCGCATGCTCGATGCTCAGTCGCTCCAGCGCTGCATCGTTCATCCGCGCGTCGAAGAACTGGAAGTTGTTCCGCCCCGCCGTCTTGGCGTGATACATCGCCGCATCGGCATTCTTCATCAAGGCATCGCCGTCGTTGCCGTCGACCGGGAAGATGGCAATGCCGATGCTCGGCGTTGCATACAGCGTATGGCCCGACACCACGTAAGGCTCGCCGAGGCTGCCGATCAGCTTTTCGGCGATCAGCGCAACTGCACTGGTGTGCTCGATATTGCACAGCATGACCACGAATTCGTCACCGCCGAGGCGGGCCACCACATCGCTTTCGCGGACGCCGGAACGCAGGCGATTGGCCACCTGGATCAGCAGTTCGTCGCCGACGTGATGCCCCAGCGTGTCGTTGATCACCTTGAAACGATCGAGATCGATGAACATCAACGCCAGGCGGCCGCCCTGCCGACGACTGACGGCCAGTGTATGGTCGAGGCTGTCCTTCAGGCTGAAACGGTTGTAGAGACCGGTCAGCATGTCGTGGTGTGCCATGTGATGCAGCTTGGCCTCGGCCGCTCGCTCCGCCGAGATATCGGTGAAATGCGCGATGTAGTGACGGACACCGCCATCCTTGTTGCGAATGACGGAAATCGACAGCCATTTGGGGTAGACCGCACCATCCTTGCGCCGATCCCAGACCTCGCCCTGCCAGAACCCGGTCTCACGGATCGCCGTCCACATCCGCTCGTACTCGGCCTCGCTGGTCCGGCCAGCGGAAAGAACCCGGGGATTGCTGCCGCGCACCTCGTCAAGCACATAACCGGTCAGCCGGGTGAAGGCCGGATTGACGGCGACGATGTTGTTGTTCTGGTCGGTGATCACGATGGCTTCACCGCTGTACTCGAACACGCTGCTCAGCAGCTCCATCTGGGATTCCATGCGACGCAGGTCGGTGATGTCCTGCGTGGTGCCGATCGTCCGCAAGGGCCTGCCGGCATCGTCATACTGGGTTTCCCCACGCTCCCGGATCACCTTGATCCGCCCGTCGGGCATGATCATGCGATGCTCCACCTCGTAGGCCTGGCGATGTTTCAAGGCCCAGCGATAAGCATCGTCGACCCGCTGCCGGTCCTCCGGATGAATGCTGTCGAGAAAGCGTTGATAGCTGTAGGGACCGTGCGCCGGGTCGGTCTCGAATATCCGGTACAACTCATCCGACCAGATAAGCCGACCCGCCGGAATCTCCAGCGCCCAGCTGCCCACCTGGGCCAGCCGCTGGGCTTCGCGAAGCTGACGGCGATGCGTCTTCAGCTCGTCAAGCGCCCGCCGCTCCTGACGCAGCACCCGCGCCATCCAGACGACCAGCCCGGCCAGCGCGACAAACAGGACGATGCCGACGAAACTCGACAGCAGCACACGGTTGCGCCAATCCGGCAAGCCATCGGCACGCGATACGCCGACAACAATCTCGAAGGGATAGGCCGCCAGACGCCTGAACGCCAGCACATGCGTCCCGGCATCGTCCCCCTGCCCCTCGGCGTGCAGCACCCCGGCACGCTCGCCGCCGGCGATCCGTTCGGCCAGCGCTTGCGGGTCGGGCTGGGCGCCGTCATGCAGACCGGGGCGCGACGGCTGCCGGACCAGCAGTTCGTGCTCGCCGCCCAGGATGGCGATGAAGCCGGCCGGTCGCTCGCGCAGCACTTCCATCCGCTGTTCGAGATAAGCGATATCGATGGCAGCCGCCACCACGCCGGCAAAATCCCCGCCGGCATCGCGCAAGGCACGTGCCACGATAAAGGTATGCCGGCCGTTCATCCGCGAGGCAACGGCACTGGAAAAGACCAGTCTGTCACCGGAGGATTCCCGCAATTCCCGGAAATACCTCCGGTCCGCAAGTTGAATGTAAGCCCCCTCACCGGCCAGCAAGCTGACCCGCCCTTCGCGATCCATGACACGGAGATTGGAAAGCTCGGGAAAGCCCTTCAGCAAGGCCCCCATTTCCTGTTCGAAAAGGGCACGTCCAGCTTCGTCGTGACCGGCCAGCAGTTGGGGCAATTGCTTGCGCGTGGCCACCAGGCACAGGGTGGCGTCAATCCGGCGCAAGGTCGCATCGAAATACGTCTCGAAAGCCTGCGATTGCGCAAGCGCCCGCTTGCCGGCCTCTTCGGCGGCGTCCCGGTAAGACGTCCACAGAACATAGGCAAGCAGCATGAAACCGCCCACCACCAGCGCAGCGAGCAAGCCCCAGAGACGGCGATCGATACGGATTTTCAGCCAGGTCGGCAACACCTTGAATCATCCCAGGAATTGGCGCACCCATTCTGCGCAACGAACCGGCAAAGATCAATCACGGTCGACCGGGTTTTCGGGGGGATTTCTGGGCGTAGCAAAGAAAGCGGCAACGAACCGGCTGCGCGGACTTTCGCTCGAGATAGATCTCGACCCGCTCGTCCAGCACCTGCCATTCGTGCAGCGGAATCTCCCGGGGAAACAGGGTATCGCCAGAAAACTCGCGTTCGATGCGAGTCAGATAAAAGTGCTGGCAATACGGCCAGGCTGCCCGATAGACCGATGCCCCGCCAATCACGAACACCGCTTTCCCCGTTGCCTGCGCCGCCAGCAACGCCGTTTCGACGGACGGCTCACGCCGGCACCCCGTGCGCGGCACCCAATCATCCCTCGACGAAATGACAAAGGTATCCGGCGGCACTTCGGGCATCGACTCATAGGTCAGCCGACCGACGACCAGGGCGGCACCGGCTACGGTGCGCTCGAAATACGCCAGTTCTTCGGGAATATCCCAAGGCAGCCAGTTTTCCAGCCCAAGCATGCCGTTGGCCGAAACAGCGGCAATCGCGGCAATCACGAACGCATCTTCCGCCAATGCTCGCGCGTCAACCTCAGCGAAATCGCCGGCGTCCCCTGGCCGTTGTAAACATGAGGCTTGTGCATCGAAACGAAGGCGGAACTGACGATGGAAATCGAAAAGACGGCATCCATGACCTTCAGGATGCTCGATTCCAGACACTCGGCATGCGGGTCGGCCTCAAGGGCGCGGATGGCCAGGAAGATCACTTCATAGTCGACGACTTCACGAATGTCGTGGGGATTCCCGACCGATTCGATCGGCGCCCAGGCATCGGCATGCACGATGACGGCCTGCGGCCCATGCTGTTCAAGCGGATTGCATCCAGTCCGCAACTGGATGGTCGCATCCACCGATGCACACCAGTGATTGTCCTGCATTTTTTCCTCGACAGACGGTCGACCGCAAGTCTGCGGCCAGACGAAAAAAAAGCGCTTGCGCGCCGCGGAAAAGCGATATTTCCGGCAACTCAGGCGGTCACGTCGATCAATGCCCCCGCCGAACCCTGCGACTCGGACACACCGGCACTGCCCGAGGTTCCCGACGCTGAATAGACCCCGCTCGACAAATCGCTGACCACCTTGCCAATCTGGGTCCGCATTTCTCCCAGCCCCTGCTGGACTTCGTTCAGCGAGGCCAAGGCAACGGTATTGCGCTTGGCCGACGAGGCATCGTTCTGCGCCTGATCCGAGCGGACATTCAGGTCGCGGGCCCTGGCCTGAGCCTGATCGGCTTCCCCCTGGGCATTCTGGGCCTCGGCACGCAGAGAACGCGCACGCTGCTCGGCCTGCTCGGCACTACGCTGAGCCTGCTGTTGCTGCATCTGGCCCCAGATCGCAGCACCGGCCGTCGACGCACTGGAAATCATGATGCGCCCCTGGAACCCTGAAACCTCAGGCCGTCACGTTGATCGTCGTACCCGTCTGCTGCCCCTGGGCGTTCGTCACCGGACGCGCAGTGGACTCGGTCTGCTCGACAGGGCGTTCCTGACGTTGCTGTTCGCGACGCTCGACCTGCTGCTGCTCCTGGGCGGCAGGCTGGGGGCGGGCCGATTGAACGGTGTTGTTGCTGTAGGCGCCGGATGCGCCAACGGATGCGACTTCCATGATTGCCTCCACAAAACCTGAAAACACACTTTGACTTTACACCATTTCCGGAATCTTGCCAGCCGCGAATTGCTTTGCGGCTGGCGGATTCAGGCACTGATCGAAGCTTCCAGATGCTTGACCAAGGATCGCAATTCGACGGAAGTATCCCGCAGGTCGCGGGTTGCTGCGCCAACGGTGGAAATTTCGTGGCTACTGGTTTCAACCGACGATGAAATCTCTTCCATGGAATTGGCGATTTGATGCGATGCGGCAGACTGCTCTTCAAGCATCAGCGTGATCTCCTGCGCGAATTTTGTCGCCTGTCGGCTTGCTTCCTGAATCAACGCAAGATGCCCGCCGTTTTCCTCGATGGCTTCGCGACTCATCGTCGCATTGCTCACCACCTGACGCATGGTTTCGACCGCCACTTCCGATTGCCGGGAAATGTCCGACACCAGCCGGCCGATTTCCAGCGTACTGGTAGCCGTTCTTTCGGCCAGCATGCGCACCTCGTCGGCCACCACTGCAAATCCCCGCCCCTGATCGCCGGCCCGCGCCGCCTCGATTGCGGCATTCAACGCCAGCAAGTTCGTCTGATCGGCGATATCCCGAATGATCTGCGACACACGCGTGATTCCTTGAATCGACGTATTGACTTCGCCTATCCGGGCCTGCGACTGTTCGACCGTTGCCGTCACCTGATGACTCAGACGCACCCCCTCACTCATGCTGTTCATGCTCGACGTCGATTCGGTCTCGGTATGCGTGGCAGCATCCAGGGACAACTGCGTGTTGCTCGATATTTCGTTGATCGAGACACTCATCTGCTCCATGGTGGCAGCCATCTGCATGATGCGTTCCCGCTGCCGCCCGGACTCGGCAATCAGTGTCGCCATCGCCGAATCCAGGCTGTGCGCCCGATTTTCAACCGCCCGTGCGGAAACCAGCACATCGGCAAACATGGCACGCAGATGAATGCGTGTCGCCTCGAGTTGCGCCGACAGGCCATCCAGAAAACCACCGAGCCGGACCGGACGATCCAGCTTGCCTTCGTCGAGTTGCCGAACTGCGGTGGATACATTGTTCAATGGCCGGAACAACTGGAACTCACAAAGAACGGCAAGTAGCGAAAAAATCAATGCTGCCGCAACACCGCCCAGCATCGCTGCCCCCTGCCCCAGCGCCGCCGCCACAACGGCACTGACGCCTCCGGCCAGACAAATCCCAAACACACTACGCCGCAGGCCGTTGAATGACCTCGGCAGACGTGTCGCCGGCAACATCCCCCGACCTGCGCGCAGTTCGGCATACAGACGTTCCGCAGCATCCACCTGCTGACGTTCCGGCGTACTGCGAACCGACATGAAACCGACGATCCGGCCGTCTTCGGTAATCGGCGTGACGAACGCTTCCACCCAGTAATAATCGCCGCCTTTCGTGCGGTTCTTGACCAGACCGCGCCATGGCGCCCCCAGGCGGATCACTCGCCATAGATCGGCAAAGGCTTCGGACGGCATGTCGGGATGCCTGACGATGTTGTGATTCGCCCCGATCAGTTCTTCCCGGGAGAAACCGCTGATCCGGACGAAAGAGTCGTTCGCATAGATGATCCGCCCTTGCAGATCGGTTTTCGTCACGATGGGCTTACCGGGTTCGAGGAAGCATTCCACAGGAAGATGTGCAACCTTGGCGTCCATTTTTGGCTCCAAAATTCATCAAAAACAACAAATATTATTGTTGATTTTTTGATTTTCGCCAATTAATTTTTGCAATTCAATATCTAACCGCCATAGAAAATGACATTCAAAACCCCTCCCCAGAGGAAAAGAATGACGTCAAATGCGGACAGCTATCGGGTGAAATTCAACAGCGCAAAATCGAGACAAAGACGCTCGTCGCAAATCGATATCTATATCTGTTTGGCACAAAATATCGCCAAAAATTCAGATAAACAGGTGGGCAAACATCCAAACAGACCCCAAAACGCCTTTCGGCAATCTCCTCTACATCGGCAAAGCAGCTTCTCGTAGTAGTTCCGGCCAGATACGCCCCCAGCAACAAACATGATCGAACCCCTCGATTTGCTTGACGACGGGCCGTTGCGTCCCGGAAAAATGTTCGACATAGTTCAGGGTCAGCCAAGGTGGAACGATTCGGTCCGCCGGGCCAACAAAATGGATCTGGCGAATACCGTCGAGTTTTTCGATATCGTCTGCAGGGTTGAGCGATCGGTTCAGCGGCGTGACCCGATGGTGGGTTGTCCAGGCTCGATGATCCAAGTTCCCTGCAACAGTGACCAGATCACTGACATCGTTACGTCTTGCCGCCAACAATGCGGCAATGGCGCCGCCGCCGGAATAGCCGACGAGCGTCAATTGCAGTGCTCCGAAACGGGCTTTTAGCTTATCCACCGCCAGACTGCTGGCTGCAACCACTTCCGGCGCAAAACGGGCATCAGTCCAATAGCGTTCCGTACATCCATCTTGCCGCGCATTGCCGTACTGGCACGGTCGTGCCAGATACGCCGCATTTCCTTCGGTTTGCACCAACGCCAAACGCAATGCCAGTGGGTCGCGCGGCGTCGGATCGGACGAAGGAGTCACCGGATCGAGCCAGGCAAGCCCATCGCCTTCGATATAGATCGTCAGCCTTTCCCGCCGCAGAATAACCCGCGGGATATAGGTCATCAGTTCAAACTGACTGGCAGTAAGGGGCTCGGCTTGCCATCCATGGGCTGCGGCCAGTTCGTCAGCATGAACACGACGCTCGGCCGGCGTCGGCACGACGGCACATGCGGCAAACAGGAAGGTAAGAAGAAATGAGACGAACAGGGTGTGCATGTTCGGATTTTAGTCGCGAGGCTGAAATGAAGGGGTTGCAAAGCGAGTTCAACTCGTTCATGCCCCCTCTTGTAGACCTCGACAACAAAAATCCCCGCCGGAGGGTTTGCCGGACGGGGATTTTTCTGCATCAACGATGCTAGAAGGCCCAGCGCACTTTCACGGAAGCAGTCTGATTGAGGAAATCGGAGCGCTGTTCGGCATCGTAGCGTGCACTGATCTCCACACCGTTGGCACTGCTCCTGGAGATACCCAAGCCCGCCCTGAGGAACCAGGGGCTTGCCTCGATTCCCCAAGTAGTGAAAGAAGCGCCCGGTGCTCCGGCATAGGCAGCCGTAATGCTTGTCTTGTTGTCCAGCACATCGTAACCGCCACCAAGGTTGGCGGTTACGACCAGCCCCTTATTCACCTCATGAAGCAACTTGCCATCGATCGCGAAAATCAATTCATCGCTGCTCCGCTTGCGAACATTGAGATTGAGCACATCGGCCCCCGTCTCGCCATAAGCTTCGTCCCTTATCCAGCTGTAATCTGCTCGCACCGAGGGAACAAAGCGGGTCCCCTCGGCAAGCTGGTAAATGCGACCAAGCCCCAGTCCAGCAGTTGCAGTCAGGCTGTCGTAGCGCATCTTCGCCGTAGCGCCGGCAAAGGGGATCTGCCGCTGGCCACGATTCCTGTTCTGGCCAACCCCGGCCTGGAAGCTGAGTTCGGTATCGGCGTCCAGGCTGTAGCTGCCATAGCCGATCAGTTGATAAAGGTCGATCGTGCTGCTGTTCGGTGCTATCGAAGAATTTCCCTTGATGTCTGCATTCGCATAGACCAGCGATACGCCGAGACGGGTGTGATCGGAAACCGTCGCATCGGCCCCAAAAGCAAGCCCACCGGTTTTCGCGGAATACCCCGCCACACCGCCACGATCATCCTGATCGATCCAGCTCCCGAACGGTCGCATCCAGAACTTCTTGTCCCCATAGAATGAATCGCCGGACGACAGGCCGCGATTAGATTCGAGACGTGCCTGCACTACCCTGCTGATGCCAGCAAGAGCTGCTGTCGTGACTTGCTGCGATCCACCAACCAACAGCGGCAGAGTCTGGCTGACGGCATTGGATACCGCCTGGTTGCCACCGCTGACGCCCATGAATACACGGGCAATGGAACCACCGGGTTCGGCGGCAAAGATCTGATCCAGCGTCTGCGCGGCATCTGCTGCCGGGGAATTATGCGTGTCCAGAACCGCTTGATGGACACTCATTGAATTAATCACCGTCAAGTCCACATCGGTACCGCTATAAACCGCGCTGAAATCGAAAATCGCGCTGTTATCCTGGACGGCAGCAAAGACCCCGTTGACAGCATTGGCATGGATGACACTTTGCAAGCGATTACCGGTGAGCGTGAGATTACCGCCGACCACGTCGACAAAAAGCGTCCCTGCCAGATTCGCTGTACCGCTGCTGACCAGCTTGCCGAAACTGGAATCGCTAGAGACCCCCAGACGTAATATCGCGCCGGCGGCTTGATTGTAGTCGCCCGTCAGGGTGGCCGTCAGAGCGTCAGCCACCGACAGCGTCGCCCCGTTGGCAACCGTCACTCCGCCCCCGGAAAAAGCCCCGGTCAACGCCAGAGTCCCTGCGTCAACCGAAGTCACACCGCTGTGGGTAACGCCCCCACTCAATGTCAGGGTACCGCCCCCTTGTTTTTCCAGCATTCCATTTCCGGAAATATTGCCGGAAAAAGCAAGATCATCCGTACGATTGAATGCCAGGGTACCATTATTGAGCACGTTACCGGCGATGCTACCGACGGTACCGCCATTACCGACCTGCAGGGTTGCACCGCTACCGATCGACGTACCGGCACTGTAGGAATTGGCGCCAGTGAGGATGGTCTTTCCACCGAGAACTTTCACCGTCCCGGCCCCGGCAATATTGGAAGCGACGAGTAGCCCACCGCTAGTGTGATTGAAAACCAGGGTGCCAACGCTGCTCTCGCCGGCCGCCAAACCACCGCCAAAGGAAATATTGGCGGTATTCAGGGTACCGGCAGCACGCGCTGCCTGGCCTTCGGCTGCACCGACATTCAATGTCCCGGTCGTGCCGTCGAAATAAGCGATCCGGATGCTGCTGGCGGTTACCTCAGCTGCATCGGCAACGGTCAGGGTGCCATTGCCACCAGCCCCGACATAGAGGTTTCCGCTCGTCGTCCACGAACTCCCGGCACCGGTCAGCAGTGCCGTGCCGGAGCCGTCACTCTCGTTGCCGATATAGCTCCGGTTGCTGCTCAGCGTGCCACCGTTCTGGATTGTCAGGTTGCCAGTACCATGCCAGCCGACATTGAAGTCGCCGCCGACGCTCCAGCTTGCGTTATCCAGGGTCGCCGTCCCGGTGGAGCCGGCCGAGTGGCCAAGCATGCCCTGTCCTCCGGCGGTGACGCTGGCCCCGTTGGCAATGGTGAGCGAACCACTGGCATTGTTGTCGTAACCGGCAACGATGTCACCGCTGACAGTCCAGGTCGAAGCATTACCGGTGACCGTCATGCTGCTGGTTTGCCCTGCCGCGGCGACGGCTCCGATATAACCGTTCAGGCTAGACACCTGGCCGCCGTCCGAAACCGTCATGACGCCCTTGCCCAAATTCCCCACGTAGAGCGAATCGGACAGGGTCCATGATGAACCGCTGCCGGTGACCGTAGCAGAACTGTCGGTGCTGGACGCCTGCCAGCCGATCAGCCCAAAGACCGAGGAAACCGTGCCGCCATTCTCGATCAGCAAGGTGCCCTGGCCGTAATGGCCAACACCGAGATTGCCGGTATTGGTCCAGGTGCCACCATTGACCGTGACGTTACCGACCGAACCCGCCCAATGGCCGATGTAGGCGTTGTCGTTGCTGACCGACCCGCCCGAACCCGCACCGGTGCCGATATTCAGCGTGCCGGTACCATATACGCCGATACGCAGGCCGTCGCCTTGATCGATCAACGTCGAGTTGGTGCCGGTGACGGTCACCGTGCCAGTGCTGCCGGCGCTAAGTCCGATACGGCCATCCGCATTGATGACCGTTCCACCATTCTCAATGTTTAGCACCCCCGTTGAACTGCCGCTCGAATCGACGTAACCGAGGATGAGTTGTTGGCTGTTGTTCCACGTCGACCCGGCGCCGGTAACAGTCACTGTGCCATTGCCGCCGTCACGGGCGCCGAGAAAGCCGTTCGTATTGCTGACCGTTCCGCCATCCGAAATCGTCAGCGTGCCTGTACTGCTCCAGCCGACGACGAGTTCATTGCTGTTCGTCCACCTTGAATCAGTACCGGTAACGATCACCGCACCACTGCTGCCGGCGTAGTGCCCAATCGTGCCGTTCCGATTGTTAACTGCTCCGCCATCCGAAATGGTCAGCGAGCCCGTACCGCTTCCACCGACATCAAGATCCAGGGAATTCGTCCACGTCGAACCTGTCCCGGTAACCGTTGCCGAACTGTTGGTACTGGAAGCCTGCCAGCCGATATTCCCCTCGGCCGACGAAACCGTGCCGCCGTTTTCGATGAGCAGGGTGCCCTTGCCGTAATAGCCGACACCGAGATTGCCGGTATTCGTCCAGGTGCCACCATTGACCGTGATGCTGCCGACCGAACCAGCCGTATCGCCGATGTAGGCATTCACATTGCTGACGGTGCCGCCGGAACCCGCGCCATTGCCGATGTTCAGCGTGCCGGTACCGCCGGGGTTGCTGGCATCGGTGCGATCGCCGGCAACTCGCAGGTCACCGCTCAGGGTCCAGGCAGAACCGCTACCATTGACATTGACGGTACCGCTGGCGCCAGCATAACGGCCGATCACGCCGGTGGCGCTGCTGACGTTGCCGCCGGCGAGGATGTCGAGAGCGCTGCCGTTCCCGTAGGCGCCGACGATCAGCGTGCCCGTGTTGGTCCAGCTGGAAGCGCTACCGGTAACGGTAACCTGGCTACCGGAACTGCTGGCGGAAGCACCCACGACAGCGTTCGTACTGCTGACGCTGCCGCCGTTCTGGATGGTCAGCGAGCCTGTACCGGCCGCCCCCACCGTCAGATTGCCCGCCGAGTTGTCCCAGTTACCGCCGTCGATATTGACCGTACCGCTGGCACCGGCGAGGGAAGCCAGTTCCGCACCGGCGCTCGTCACGGTGGTATCGGCATTGGCCGTCAGTACTCCGCTTCCACCCTGTCCGACAAACAGCGTCCCGCTGGCTGCCAGTGCCGAACCATTTCCCGTAAGGGTGAGCGAACCGCTTCCAGTGGCTTCTGCACCAACATAGACATTCGTCCCGTTGACGGTACCGCCGTTGATATTCAATACCCCAGTGCTGAAGTTGCCGATGTAAAGATCGCCACTGTTGCGCCAGAGCCCGCTCACATTGACCGTACCCGTCGTGGCAGGACTGAGGATGTCGTTGCCCAGCAAGCCAGCCGTGGAATTCAGGGTGCCGCCAATGGTCAACACACCGTTGGCCCCGCCACCAATCACCACCAGATCAGCCACACCGGTATTGCCAAAAGAAATCACAGGCGTATTACCGGACGCCGCCTGAATGATTGCGGTGGTAGTGGCCAGGGGAACAATGCTGTCCCAGACCCAGTTACTGGCGTTGAACCAGTCATTACTGCTGCCGCCATCCCACAAACTGCTCGCTGCCGCCCCCGGCGCCCAGACTCCGCCCAGCGTAACCCCACTCCAGATCAACAACGAACCAGCATACTTCCGCCTTGTTCCAGCAGTCATGACCATCCCTATCCTCGGGAAAATGCCCGAGATTCTTGATTGACACAGAGGAAACACTTCCTCAACAATCCCGTCGGCCTGCAAAGCGTCGACCAACCGGTGCAGGATCGTGTTTCCGCACGAAAAGACCACGGACCAGACGGCCCGCTGCACCCCACAAACCGCCGAAACTCCTCTGGCAGCATCGGTTCACAACATCCTGATACAGTTATACTGGATTGGCACACCATCCAGAACGGGAATACAAGACACATATCGTTAAGATCGGGCCGTCATGAATCATCGGGAAACCACCGCTCTCTCCGTTGCTGTCGTCGCTTTCGACCGAATCAGCCCCTTTCATCTTGCGACACCCTGTGTCGTGTTCGGCGAAGATCATCCGGAATGCCCGTCGGCCGACTTCAAGGTATGCGCCACAGAACCCGGCATCGTCCTCACATCAACCGGTTTCGATATCGCCGTCCGCCACGGTCTTTCAGTTCTTGACGAAGCAGACACCATCATCGTGCCGAGCTGGCGCGACCCGGCCGAGAAGCCCCCCGCTCCATTGCTCGCGGCTTTGAATTCGGCCCACACCCGTGGAGCGAAAATCGTCGGTCTGTGCCTAGGTGCTTATGTACTCGCGGAAGCCGGGCTGCTCGATGGACGCACGGCAACGACGCACTGGGAATATGTGGTTGACTTCAGCGAGCGCTACCCCAAAGTCAAACTCGATCCCAACGTGCTGTACGTCGAGGACAGAGGCGTTGTCACATCCGCAGGAACAGCCGCCGGCATTGATTGCTGCCTCTACCTGTTGCGTCAGCGACACGGATCCACGATTGCCAGTCATGTCGCTCGCCGGCTGGTCGTACCGTCACACCGCCAGGGCGGGCAGGCGCAACTCATCACGCAACCGATTCCGGAAAACCGGACCAATGCCCGCCTTTCCGAAATATGCGACTGGGTTCGCCAGAATCTTCAACTGCCCCATACGCTGGAATCCCTTGCCGAGCGCGCGGCCATCAGCCGACGGACATTTACCCGCCAATTCAAGCAAATGACCGGCGCAAGTTTTCTCGGCTGGCTCCTCAACGAACGATTGAACCACGCCCAGCGGCTACTCGAATCCACCGATGCATCGATCGCCAATGTCGCCGAACAGGCCGGTTTTGGCTCCCCGGAAGCACTGCGCTTACATTTCCGTCGGCAGTTCGAGATGTCTCCCAGAGAATGGCGGCGCCGGTTCCGGCTGTAACATTGCGAACGCTCCGCCCAGCCATCAAAGCTGCCAGGCCTGACCGCCTCCTTGCAGGGTCAGGTCGACAACCCGGCGATCCAGGTGGGGTGCAAACAGTTCGATGAAGTCGTAATCGAAGCGGCGCAGGTAGCTGCCGCGCCGGATGGCCAGCCGGGTCGTGTTCGAATCGAACAGGTGCCCGGCATCCAGGGCCACCAGCCCGGTATCGCGCTGGGCATCGAAAGCCAGTCCGGCGATGATGCCCAGCCCCAGCCCCAGGCCGACGTAAGTCTTGATCACGTCGGCATCGAGCGCGGTCAACACGATATTCGGTTCGATTTCCAGGCGCTCGAAGGCGCGGTTGATCCGCGAACGCCCGGTAAACGCCGCGTCGTAAGTGATCAGCGGCCAGCGCGCCAGTTCCTGCAGGCTGATCGGCGACGAGGCAGTGACCGGATGCCCGGCCGGGGCGATCACGCAATGCGTCCATTGCTGGACGGGAAACGACACCAATTGCGGATGCTGATCGAGCGATTCGGTGGCGATGCCGATGTCGGCCTCGCCACCGGCAATCCAGTCAGCAATCTGCAGCGGATTGCCCTGGTGCATCTCGAGCTTGATGTTGGGATGTCGGGCAACGAAATCGCGGACCACGGTGGGCAACGCGTAACGCGCCTGGGTATGGGTCGCCGCCAATACCAGCTTGCCGGATTCGCCCCCGGAAAAATCGGCGGCCGCACGCTTGAGGTTTTCCGACTCGCGCAAGATGCGTCGCGCAATGTCGAGGACGACACGCCCGGGCTCGGTGATTGCCGTGAAGCGCTTGCCGCTGCGCTCGAAGATGGCGATGCCGAGTTCGTCCTCGAGCAGGCGGATCTGCTTGGAGACGCCGGGCTGCGAGGTATACAGTGCCTCGGCCGCCTCCGAGACGTTGAGTCCCTGACGTTCGATCTCGACAATGTAGCGCAACTGCTGGAGTTTCATCGGGCTTTTAATAACAAAATGAGATAACAATCTAACCCAATATTCTTTTTGATTCAATTCACAGCCAGTAGGATGCCGTCCCATGGATTATCTCTATACCCTTTCCGGCTTCGCGGTCGGCGCCATCGTCGGTCTGACGGGCGTCGGCGGCGGTTCGCTGATGACGCCGCTGCTGGTCCTGCTGTTCGGCGTACATCCCGCCACCGCGGTCGGCACCGACCTGCTCTACGCCGCCATGACCAAGGCCGGCGGCACCGTCGCCCATGGCCGCAAGGGCCACATCGACTGGCAGGTGACCGGTCGCCTGGCCGCCGGCAGCATCCCGGCGGCGGCGCTGACCATCTGGGTGCTTTCGATGCTCCCCGAGGGCAGCAACACGATCGGCAAGGTCGTCTCGCACGGCCTCGGCTTTGCGCTGCTGCTCACCGCCATCGCCATCCTGTTCGGCCGCAAGCTGCGCGAATACGCCAGTCAGCATGACGAATCGCCGCTGCGCCAGCGGCATCTGGCACACATCACCGTCGCCGTCGGCGCCCTGCTCGGCGTGCTGGTGACGATTTCCTCGGTCGGTGCCGGCGCCCTCGGCGTCGCCGCGCTGTTCTTCCTCTATCCGAAACTGTCGCCGGTGCGCATCGTCGGTTCCGACGTCGCCCACGCCGTGCCGCTGACGCTGGTCGCCGGCCTCGGCCACTGGCTGCTCGGCAGCGTCGACTGGTCGCTGCTCGGCGCCCTGCTGCTCGGCTCGCTGCCCGGCATCTGGCTCGGCACCCAGCTTTCGGCCAAGGTGCCGGAACACATCCTGCGCCGCCTCCTCGCCTCCATGCTCGTGCTGATCGGCAGCAAGCTGGTCTTCGCCTGATTCACCCCCAAGAGAACGCCATGTACAAATACGACGCCATCGACCGCCAACTGATCCTCGACCGGGTCGAGCAGTTCCGCGACCAGGTCCGCCGCTGGCAGGCCGGCGAGCTGACCGACGACGAATTCCGCCCGCTGCGCCTGCAGAACGGCCTCTACATCCAGCGCCACGCGCCGATGTTCCGCATCGCCGTGCCTTACGGCATGATGAATTCGGCGCAACTGCGCAAGCTGGCCCACGTCGCCCGCCAGTACGACCGCGGCTACGGCCACTTCACGACGCGCCACAACCTGCAATTGAACTGGCCGAAGCTGACCGACGTGCCCGACATCCTGGCCGAACTGGCCGAAGTCGACATGCACGCCATCCAGACCTCGGGCAATTGCCTGCGCAACATCACCACCGACCAGTTCGCCGGCGTCGCTGCCGACGAGGTGATCGACCCGCGCCCGCTGGCCGAAATCCTGCGCCAGTGGACCACCTTCCACCCGGAATTCGCCTTCCTGCCGCGCAAGTTCAAGATCGCCATCTCCGGCAGCGAGGAAGATCGCGCGGTGACCTGGTTCCACGACATCGGCCTGCATCTCAAGGTGGTCGACGGCATCGTCGGCTTCACCGTGATCGTCGGCGGCGGCCTCGGCCGCACGCCGATCCGCGGCCAGGTGGTGCGCGACTTCCTGCCCTGGCAGCACATCCTCACCTATTGCGAGGCGATCCTCCGCGTCTATAACCGCTTCGGCCGCCGCGACAATGCCTACAAGGCGCGCATCAAGATTCTCGTGCAGGCGCTCGGCGTCGAGGAATTCGGCAAGCTGGTCGAAGCCGAATGGGCGCATGGCAAGGACGGCCCGGCGACCATCACCCAGGCCGAGTACGACCGCGTCGCCGCGCATTTCGGCGCCCCGGCCTACGCAACGATTGCTGCGGTCGACACCGCTTTCGAGGAAAAAAAGGCGGCCGAAAAAGCCTTCGCCCGCTGGGTTGACCGCAACACGCATGCCCACAAGGTTCCCGGCTACGCAGCGGTGACGCTGTCGCTCAAGCCGCACGGCGTCGCGCCGGGCGACATCACGTCCGACCAGATGGAAGTCGTCGCCGACCTGGCCGACCGCTACAGCTTCGGCGAGCTGCGCATCAGCCACGAGCAGAACGTCATCCTGGCCGACGTCAAGCTGGCCGATCTTTACGCCGTCTGGCAACAGGCCAAGGCGGCCGGCCTGGCGACACCGAACATCGGTCTGCTGACCAGCATGATCTGCTGCCCCGGCGGCGATTTCTGCGACCTCGCCAACGCCAAGTCGATCCCCATCGCCACCGCCATCCAGCAGCGCTTCGACGACCTCGACTACCTGTTCGACATCGGCGACATCGACCTCAACATCTCGGGCTGCATGAACGCCTGCGGCCACCACCATGTCGGCCACATCGGCGTGCTCGGCGTCGACAAGAACAACGACGAGTTCTACCAGGTCACGCTGGGCGGCCGCCAGGGCTACGAAGCCCGCCTCGGCAAGGTCATCGGCCCGTCGTTCTCGGCCGGCGAAATGCCCGACGTGGTGGAAAAGATCATCCAGGTTTACCTGGAAAACCGTCACCCCGACGAACGCTTCCTCGACACCCTCGACCGGATCGGCGTCGATCCGTTCAAGAACCGCGTTTACGAAGGCCGTGCCCATGGCAAGGCCAAGCAGAAGGAGACCGCATAAATGGCACAACTGATCCAGCAGAACAATGTCACGGTCGACGCCTGGAAAACCCTGGAAATCGGCGAAGGCGAAACGCCCGACACCATCGCCCTGCCGGCCGGCGACGTCATCTTCCCGCTTGCCGTCTGGCAGGCGCGCAAGGCCGAAATCATCGCCGGCCGCGAGCACATCGGCCTGCTGCTGCTGCCCGACGACAAGGTCGAGGACGTTGCCGCCGACCTCGCGCATTTTGCCGTCGTCGCCGTGCATTTCCCGAAATTCGTCGACGGCCGCGGCTACTCGACCGCCGCCCTGCTCCGCCAGCGCTACCATTACCAGGGCGAAGTGCGCGCCGTCGGCGACGTGCTCCACGACCAGCTGTTCTTCATGCAGCGCGTCGGCTTCGACAGCTACGCGCTGAAGGACGGCAAGGACGCCATCCACGCCATCGGCAAGGGCTTCGCGCCGTTCTCCGAGACCTACCAGGCGTCGACCGACCAGCCCGCACCGCACTTCCGCCGCCGTACCGCCTGAAAGCCCAGCCAGCCATGACGCCAGCCCTGCTCAACATCACCCCCGAACTTGCCGCCAGCACCGCCGCCAAGGCCGACGCCGCGCGCGCGCTGCTCGCCGACATCGCCGGCACGTGGTCGCCGGCCGCCTTTGCCAACAGCCTCGGCGCCGAAGACATGGTGCTCACCGACCTGATCGTCAAGGCCGGCCTGCCGATCGAGATCTTCAGCCTGGACACCGGCCGCCTGCCGGCCGAGACCTACGACCTGATGGCCACGGTCGACCGCCATTTCGGGCTGAAATTGAAGCTCTATTTCCCGCAGGCCGAGGAAGTCGAAAGCTACGTCCGCCAGCACGGCATCAACGCCTTCTACGACTCGGTGACGCTGAGGAAGGCCTGCTGCTACGCACGCAAGGTCGAACCGCTGAAGCGCGCCCTGGCCGGCAAGCGTGCCTGGATCACCGGCATGCGCGCCGAACAGGCGGCCACGCGTGGCCAGCTGGCGACGCAGGAATACGACGAAGGCAACGGCCTGGAAAAATTCAACCCGCTCGCCGCCTGGAGCGAAAAGGAAGTCTGGACCTACATCAAGCAGAACGCCGTGCCCTACAACGCCCTGCACGACAAGTTCTACCCCAGCATCGGCTGCGCCCCGTGCACCCGCGCCGTCTCGCTCGGCGAAGACATCCGCGCCGGCCGCTGGTGGTGGGAAGCACCGGAATCCAAGGAGTGCGGCTTACATGTGAAGGCGTAACAACCCCACTTTGCTGCGCCGCAACAAAATGGTAGTCTGTCCGCTATAAAATCAATGGATTGAAAGCGGAGCGCAGCCATGAGTGAAATCGACCTCAAACGTTTCTTCCTCGAACAGGTTCCCTTGTTCGCGAGTTTCCCGGCCGACCAGGTCGAGGAAATCGTCATCAAGTCACGCCTGGCCACCTTCGAGGGCAATGAGGCGATGCTCGAAACCGGCGACGAAGGCCGCCTGTTCGGGGTCCTGATCAGCGGTCACGCCGAAATCTCGACGGCCGACAACACCGGCACGCGCACGGTGATCGCCCAGCTCGAAGCCGGCGACGTGTTCGGCGTCATGGCCCTGCTGACCGGCGAAAAGGTTGCCGCCGACGTGATCGCCGGCAACCGCTGCTTCGTGCTGATGGTGCCGCAGGACGTCTTCAACTCGCACATCCTGATCAACCCCAAGGCGGTCGCCTACCTGTCCCGGCAACTGGCCGAGCGCACGCGCGCGATCAGCGCCGGGCAGCTTGCGGTCGACGGCCGTTATTTGCCGAAAACGGCGAAGACCGAGACCTCCGACCTGCTGTCGCTGAATACCCGCCAGCCCGGCAAGGTGGTTGCGCTCAACGTCGGCATCAGCCAGATCCACTTCGGCATCTACGACACCGAGGAGAGCGGCGCCGACATCCACGGCATCATCGACAATGCCGACAAGCAACATGCCCGCATCACGGTCACCGTCGGGCCGCGCAGCGAGACGCTGGAGCATGCGCCGTTCAAGCTGTCCGACCTGTTCAAGGTGATGACCGAGGCCACCGCCCTGCTCGGTCCGGCCTTCGCCTTCCATCCGGAAGACGTGGTCGCCATCGGCCACCGTGTGGTGCATGGCGGCAACAAGTTCTCCAGTTCGGCGGTGATCAATCCGGCGGTGATTGCCGACATCGAGGAATTGGCGGTGTTCGCACCGCTGCACAACCCGGCCAACGTCGCCGGCATCCGCGTCGCCCAGAAGCATTTCCCGAACGTGCCGCAGGTCGCCGTCTTCGACACCGCCTTCCACCAGACGCTGGCGCCCTACGCCTATCTTTACGGCCTGCCCTACGACCTCTACAAGCAGCACGGCATCCGTCGCTACGGCTTCCACGGCACCTCGCACCGCTACGTCTCGCTGAAGGCGGCGGAAGTGCTGCAACGCCCGCTCGGCGAGCTGGAAATCGTCTCCTGCCACCTCGGCATCGGCGCCTCGCTGTGCGCCATCGACCACGGCCGCTCGGTCGATACTTCAATGGGCATGACGCCGACCGACGGCCTGATCATGCCCAGCCGTTCCGGCAGCATCGATCCGGCGGTGATAATCCACCTGCTCGAGCAGCACCACATGACGCCCGAACAGCTGTCCGCGCTGATCAATACCGAAAGCGGCCTGAAGGGCATCTCCGGCATCTCGAACGACATCGCCGAAATCGAGGCCGCCGCCGCCGAGGGCCATCACCGCGCCCTGCTGGCGCACAAGGCCTTCTGCTACCAGGTGCGCAAGAACATCGGCGCCTACGCCGCGGCGATGGGCGGCATCGACGTCCTCGCCTTTACCGGCGACATCGGCGAAAGCAGCGCGACGGTACGCAGCCTGGCCTGCCAGGGCCTCGGCTACATGGGCATCCGGCTCGACGAGGACAAGAACCGCAGCCTCGGCAAGTTCGAGTCGCACGCCGTGATCTCGGCCGACGATTCGCCCGTGCGGATCCTCGTCGTCGCCAACGACGACGAACGCCTGGTTGCCTGGGAAACGCTGCGCGCGATCGAGCGCAATACCCTGCTGCTGGAAGCCAGGGCCGAGGAAACGCCGGCCATTCCGGTGGAAATCTCCGCCCACCACGCGCACCTGTCGCAGGCCGACGTCGAGGCCCTGTTCGGCCCCGGCCACCAGCTGACGCCGATGCACGAACTGTCGCAACCGGGCCAGTACGCCTGCGAGGAACAGGTGCATCTGGTCGGCCCGAAGGGCCGCATCGCCAAGGTGCGCGTGCTCGGCCCGACGCGCAAGGAAACCCAGGTCGAGATCGCGATGACCGAGCAGTTCAAGCTCGGCGTGCAGCCGCCGATCCGCCAGTCCGGCGACCTTGCCGGCACACCGGGGATCACCCTCGAAGGCCCCTACGGCAGCACCACCATCGAGCGCGGCGTGATCTGCGCGCAGCGCCACATCCACATGTCGCCGGAAGACGCCATGCGCTTCCGCGTCCGCGACAACTACGTCGTGCGCGTACGCGTCGAGGGCGAGCGCGAGCTGATCTTCGGCGACGTCGTGGTGCGCGTGAATCCGGCTTTCCGCCTAGCCATGCACATCGACACCGACGAGGGCAACGCCGGAAACATCCGCACCGGCATGCTCGGCTACATCGAGGAAATCCAGAGCCGCGCCTGAAATCCCGCACCGGCTGCGGCTTTGCAAATCATTGATGACGAATGATTTTTGGCATAAACGCAGGTTGACCGCAGAATCCCGGGCCGGGATACTCATGGGGTCGTCCAGTGCCGCTTCACCCGTGGCAAGGAAGCCCTGACCATTCGGAGCAATGCCCGGCCTGTTATCCCGGACCCCACGAAGCAGCCCTGACCGGCGCGCCCTCCGCCTGCAGCAATGGCTGCTTGCGCTGCTCGCCGTCCTGATCGGTGTCCTGTGGTGGTCGGAAACCTCGCAGGCGCTGCGCCTGCTGCTCGGCCTGGTCCTGCTGGCCTGTGCCTACGTCCTGGTGCGGGAGCTGCAGACGCTGTGGGCCACCCAGCGCGCCTACCGGCTGGCGATGGAAGCGGCGCACGATGGCTTCTGGGAATGGAACCCGCGCAACAAGCGGCTCAACGTCGGCAACCGGCTGCTCGAGATTCTCGGCTATCGCGACAATTTCCTCGGCGACACGCATGCCTGGCTGGAACTGGTGCACCCCGACGATCGCGCCCATTACAACCGGACGGTCGGCGACCACCTGAAAGGCCGCACGCCCTTTTTCTATTGCGAATACCGCGTCCGCGCCAGCGACGGCCAGTATCGCTGGATCGCCTCGCGCGGCATTGCGGTACGCAACCGGGCAGGCATTGCCTACCAGATGGCCGGCTCGGTCACCGACATCACCGAACGCAAGCAGCACGAGGAGGAAGTTGCCTTCCTCGCCCGCCACGACCCGCTCACCGGCTTGCCCAACCGCTTCCTGCTGGCCGAACGGCTGATCGAGACGATGACCGGCGACGGCAAGCGCGTCGGCCTGCTGTTCATCGATCTCGACCGCTTCAAGGACATCAACGACTCGCTCGGCCACCGGCTCGGCGACCATCTGTTGCAGGACGTCGCCCAGCGGCTGGCGGGAGTGGTCAGCCGCCACGAAACGCTGATCCGTCAGGGCGGCGATGAATTCATCGTGCTGATGCCTGCGGTCGACGATGCCGGCGTTGCCGAAAAGCGTGCCGCCGCGATTCTCGCGGCGCTCGAGAAACCCTTCGAGACCGACGGCCAGTTGCTGCACGTCGGCGCCAGCATCGGCCTGAGCCTGCATCCGGACGACGCCGAGGACGCCGAACAACTGCTGCGCAATGCCGACACCGCGATGTACGTCGCCAAGCGCCAGGGCGGCGGCCAGGTGGCGCGCCATACGCCGGACATGAAAGCGCGCGTGCTCGAACGGGCGACGATCGAGGCACGCCTGCGCCGGGCCATCGACCGGCGCGCCTTCGTCCTGCATTACCAGCCGCAATTCGACACCCTCGACGGCCGCCTGGTCGGCGCCGAAGCGCTGCTGCGCTGGCCGGAAGGCGATAGCTGGACGCCTCCCGACCGTTTCATCCCGATCGCCGAGGAAACCGGCCTGATCGTCGCCATCGGCGACTGGGTGCTCGACACGGCGATCCGCCAGCTGGCCGAATGGCAGCGCCAGCATCCGCAGCCGCTGCGCATGGCGATCAACCTGTCGGCCCGCCAGTTCTGGCAGGCCGACCTGCCGGAGCGCATCGCCGTCCGTTGCGGCCGTTACGGCCTGGCAGCCGAGCGCATCGAACTGGAAGTCACCGAATCGATCATGCTGCAGGCCGACGGGAAGCACGTCGATCTGCTCTATACCTTGCGCGGCCTCGGCTTCCGGCTGGCGCTGGACGATTTCGGCACCGGCTATTCCTCGCTGTCCTACCTGCACCGGCTGCCCTTCACCAGCCTCAAGATCGACCGCAGCTTCGTCTCCGCGCTGGCCGACGACGGCGGCCGCGAAGGGAGTAGCACGCTGGTGCCGACAATCATCGCCATGGCCCACAGCCTGGGGCTGGAAGTGGTCGCCGAAGGCGTCGAGAACACCGCCCAGCGCCAGGCCCTGCGCCAGCTCGGCTGCGATGTGCATCAGGGCTTTCTCGACGGTCGACCGGTCGGCGCGGAGGAATTTCAACTGCGCTGGCTGTCGACCACCGGCAATTGTCCGGCTCCGTCGGCGCAGGTATAGTCCGCCCCTTTGCTTCGCCCTGCCGTCATGCCGCTGCCCGATTCCGACCCCGCCCGCTACGCTGCCCAACTTGCCGACAAGGTGGACTGGTTCGTCGAGCACTTCGCCGGCCTGGGTGCGCCGCCGCCCGAGGTCTTCGCCTCGGCGCCGCTGCATTACCGGCTGCGGGCCGAATTTCGCGTCTGGCACCATGACGACGGTTTCGACTTCGCGATGTTCGACCCGGACAATCCGAAACGCCCGATCCTGATGCGCGATTTCGCACCGGCCGCCGAACCGATCAACCGGGCGATGCATGCGATGCATCCGCTGATCCTGGCCGACGCCACGCTCAAGCACCGCCTCTATGCCGTCGAATTTCTGGCCACGCTGTCCGGCGACCTGCTGCTGACGCTGATTTACCACCGCAAGCTGGACGAGGCCTGGGAAACCGCGGCCCGCGCGCTGGCCGCCGCACTGGGCTGCGCGGTGATCGGCCGCAGCAAGGGGCAGAAACAGGTACTCGAGCGCGACTGGGTCGACGAATCCTTCGAACTCGACGGCCGGACCCTGCATTACCGGCAGATCGAAGGCGCCTTCAGCCAGCCCAACGGCGGCGTCAACCGGCAAATGCTCGGCTGGGCCCGCGCCCGGGCCGCCGGCCTCGGGGGGGACCTGCTCGAACTCTACTGCGGCAACGGCAATTTCACGCTGGCCCTGGCACCGTTATTCGACCGGGTGCTGGCCACCGAGATGAGCAAGACCTCGATCCGCGCCGCACTGCACAACCAGGCGCGCAACGGCATCGACAACCTGGCGCTGGTACGCATGGCCAGCGAGGAAATCTCGTCCGCGCTGGCTGGGGACGAGCAATTCCAGCGGCTCAGGGAAATCGACCTGGCCAGCTACCGCTTCACCACGCTGTTCGTCGATCCGCCGCGCAGCGGGCTCGATCCGGCGACACTGGCACTGGCCGCCGGTTTCGACAACATCCTGTACATCTCCTGCAACCCGCTGAGCCTGCTCGACAACGTCGCCGCGCTGGCGGCCACGCACCGCATCGCCGCCTCGGCCGTGTTCGACCAGTTTCCCTACACGCACCACATGGAGTGCGGCCTGCTGCTGCAGAAACGCTGACCGCCGGGCTGTGATAAGGTCCGGCCGAGGAGGAAGAGCGATGACCCTGCGCATCCTGGTCGCCACCGACCTGTCCGCCCCGTCGCGGCACGCGGTGGATCGGGCCTGCCGTCTGGCGGCCGAACATGCGGCGACCCCCTGTTTCGTCCATGCCATCAACCCGGGCCTGCTCGACAGCCTGCAACGCATGCTCGGCGGCGATGCGCCGGCACTCGTCGAACGGCTGACCGCCGATGCCCGGCAACAACTGGCGGCACTGGCCGCCGACCCGCAGCATGCGCTGGGCCTGACGACCGAATGCGCCGTCGTCGAAGGCACGCCGGTCATCGCCATCGCCCGCCATGCCGAAGAGATCGACGCCGGGCTGCTGGTCGTCGGTTCGCGCGGGGAAGGTTTCCTGCGTCAGAGCACGCTGGGCACCACGGCCTCCCGCCTGCTGCGCAAGACGCCGCGGCCGACGCTGGTCGTTCGCCAGCCGCCGCACGAAAGCTACCGCCGGGCGCTGGTCGCGATGGATTTCTCGCCGGCGGCGCTGCTCGCACTGGCCCAGACCCGACGCTGGGCACCGCAGGCCGAACTGGTCCTGCTGCATGCGGTCGACCTGCCCTTCGAGGGAAAATTGCTGCACGCCAACGTCGACCCCGACCTGATCCAGCGCTACCGGATCCAGGCCCAGCTCGGCGGCATGAACCGGCTACGCGCGCTGGCCCGGGAACAGGAACTGCCGGCATCGACCCGCCTGCTCGCCCTGCACGGCGACACACCGCGGCTGATCCTCGAACAGGAGCAGGAAAACGACTGCGACCTGATCGCCCTCGGCAAACGCGGTTTCAACGCGCTGGAAGACCTTCTGCTCGGCTCGACGACCAAGCATGTACTCGGCGAAACTCTGGCGGATGTGCTGCTGACACGCTGAAATCCGGCATCAAAAATTACTTATGAGAATAACAAGATGCCCATATGTTCTTAATTGGATATTAAGCCCGCGTTAGAATGCCGGCAATCGACCAACGCATTCCCTATTTCCTATATTCCATGAGCCAGACTTCACAACAACAAAGCCGCAGCCGCCGGACGCTCTCCCACCTCGACTGGCTGGAAGCCGAAGCCATCCACATCATGCGCGAAGTGGCCGGCCAGTGCGCCAACCCGGTGCTGCTCTTCTCCGGCGGCAAGGACTCGATCTGCATGCTGCGCATCGCCGAGAAGGCCTTCCGTCCCGGCAAGTTTCCCTTCCCGCTGATGCACATCGACACCGGCCACAACTACCAGGAAGTGGTCGCCTTCCGCGACAAGCGCGCCGCCGAGCTCGGCGAGCGCCTGATCGTCCGCTCCGTCGAAGACTCGATGAAGCGCGGCACGGTGGTGCTGAAGCACGAAGGCGAATCGCGCAACAAGCACCAGTCGGTGACGCTGCTCGAAGCGATCGAGGAATTCGGTTTCGATGCCTGCATCGGCGGCGCCCGCCGCGACGAGGAAAAGGCCCGCGCCAAGGAACGCATCATGAGCTTCCGCGACGAGTTCGGCCAATGGGACCCGAAGAACCAGCGCCCGGAACTGTGGAACCTGTACAACGCCCGCAGCCACAAGGGCGAGAACATCCGCGCCTTCCCGATCTCGAACTGGACGGAAATGGACGTCTGGCAATACATCGAGCGCGAAAAGCTGGAACTGCCGTCGATCTACTTCGCCCACACCCGCCCGGTGGTCATCCGCCAGGGCGCCATCGTGCCGGTCAATGTGCCGCTGGTTTCCGGCGAGCTGACCAACCTGCCGAAGGCCGGCGAGCAGATCATCGACAAGCTGGTGCGCTTCCGTACCGTCGGCGACATCTCCTGCACGGCGCCGGTCGAGTCGGACGCCGACACGGTCGAAAAGATCGTCGTCGAAACCGCCACCACCACCATCACCGAGCGCGGCGCGACGCGTCTGGACGACCAGACCAGCGAAGCCTCCATGGAACAACGCAAGAAAGAGGGTTATTTCTGATGTCCGCCCGCGATCAAATCGAAGACCACGGCCTGCTGCGCTTTTTGACCTGCGGCAGCGTCGACGACGGCAAGAGCACCCTGATCGGCCGCCTGCTGTTCGATACCAAGACCATCCTCGCCGACACCCTGAACGCCATCGAGAAGACCTCGCAGAAGCGCGGCCTCGGCGCGGTCGACCTGTCGCTGCTCACCGACGGCCTGCAAGCCGAGCGCGAACAAGGCATCACCATCGACGTCGCCTACCGCTACTTCTCCACCGGCACGCGCAAGTACATCATCGCCGACGCACCGGGTCACGAGCAGTACACCCGCAACATGGTCACCGCCGCATCCACCGCCAACCTCGCCATCATCCTCATCGATGCGCGCAAGGGCGTGCTGACGCAGACCCGGCGTCACTCGAAACTCGCTTCGCTGGTCGGCATCCCGCACCTGGTCGTCGCCATCAACAAGATGGACCTGGTCGATTACTCGCAGGAAACCTACGAGAAGATCAAGGCCGACTACCTCGAATTCGCCGCCAAGGTCGGCATCGCCGACGTCCGCTTCATCCCGCTCTCCGCGCTGAACGGCGACATGATCGTCGAGCGCGGCGAGGCGCTGAACTGGTACGACGGCCCGACGCTGATGGAAATCCTCGAAGCCGTGCCGGCCGCGCACACCGAACACGCCGAGAAGTTCCGCTTCCCGGTCCAGTACGTCTGCCGCCCGCAGGATTCCGCCAACCCGGAACTGCACGACTACCGCGGCTTCATGGGCCGCGTCGAATCCGGCAGCATCAAGGTCGGCGACGCCGTCACGGTTTTGCCCAACGGATTGCAGTCGACCGTGAAAGCCGTGCAACTGGGCGGCGTCGACATCGGCGAAGCCTCGACCGAGCAGTCGGTGACGCTGCTGCTCGCCGACGAGATCGATACCTCGCGCGGCGACATGATCGTCAAGACCGAGGAAGCGCCGGCCGCCGTCAAGGAAATCCGCGCCACCGTCTGCTGGCTCGCTGAAGCCCCGCTCGACCGCGCCCGCACCTACCTGATCCGCCACACGACGCGTGACTCCAAGGCCAAGCTGACCGGCATCGACCACCGCCTCGACGTCAACACGCTGGATAAGGTCGCTGCCGACAAGCTGGCGATGAACGACATCGCCGAAGTCAGCTTCAAGCTGGCCCAGCCGCTGTTCGTTGATCCCTACGCCGAGAACCGCGCCACCGGCGCCTTCATCGTCATCGACGAAAGCAGCAACAACACCGTCGGCGCGGGGATGATCCTCTAAGGATTTTTCTCGAATTGCCACGGTCGACCGTGGAAAACCACAAAAACGCCTCCCTCGCGGAGGCGTTTTTCATGTGGCCCGGCCTGGCTTCAATCCCGGCTCAGGACTTCCCCCGCCAACCATGCACGGCCAGCGCCGGCCAGGTCAGCGCGATGCCCAGCGCAGCCGTCGCGGCGACGTAGTGGGCGGGCGCCAGCAGGTCGCGCTGCAACCAGAGCTGCGTCAGCACCGGCGTCAGGCCGCCGAACAGGGCGTAGGCCAGGTTGTAGGCAAAGCTCAGGCCGGAAAAGCGGATCGCCGGCGGAAAGGCGCGGGTAGCCAGGATCGGGGCCAGCACGATGGCGCCGCAGAACACGCCGAGCACGGCATAGCGCAGCATCAGGGCGGCAGGCTCGATGCCGGGCAAGCCGGTGTAGAACCAGTAAGCCGCAGCGACCAGCCCGCCAAGGCCGATCCAGGCGGTGGGCCGGGTGCCGAGGCGGTCGAACAGCCAGCCGAACAGGATGCAGCCGATGCTCAGCCCCAGCGTCGCCAGGCTGTTGGCTTCCAGTGCGGTCGACGTCGGAATCCGGTGAATTTTCTGCAGCAGCGTCGGCGTCATCAGGATCAGCACGACCACCGCGGTGGACAGCGTCCAGGTCAGGCCGGCGGTCATCAGGCAGGCGGTCCGGTGCTCGCGGATCACGGTCCGGACCGGCAACTCGTCGGCGATCTGGCGCTGCTCGCGAAGCTCCCGGAAAACCGGGGTTTCGTCGAGAAAGCGTCGCAGATAGACCGAGATGAAACCGAACACGCCGCCCAGCAGGAAAGGAATGCGCCAGGCAAAATCGCTGACTTCTTCGGGGCTGTAGGCGCGGTTGATGAAGATGGCCATGAACGAGCCGAGCAGGATGCCGCCGGTGATGCCGGCCGTCAGCACGCCGATGCCGAAACCGTAGCGGCCGCGCGGCACGTGCTCGGCGACGAAAACCCAGGCCCCCGGCATTTCGCCGCCGATCGCCGCCCCCTGGAGCATGCGCATCAACAGCAGCAACAGCGGCGCGGCGATGCCGATGCTGGCGTAAGTCGGCAAAATGCCGATCACGAAGGTGGGCAGCGACATCAGGAAAACCGACAGCGCAAACATCTTTTTGCGCCCCAGACGGTCGCCGAAATGGGCAATGACGATGCCGCCGACCGGCCGCGCCAGGTAACCGGCGGCGAAGATGCCCAGCGTCTGCAGTTGCGACATCCATTCCGGCATGCCGGGCGGAAAGAACAGATGGCTGATGGTCACCGTGAAGAACACGAAGATCACGAAATCGTAGAACTCCAGCGTCCCGCCGAGGGCGGACAGGCCGAGCGTCTTGTAATCCTCGCGGTTGAGCGGGCGGGGTGCCGGGCCGGGGTGCATCGGGATGGCGGTCATCGGAATCCAGGAAAAACAGGCGGTTGTCCGCCGGGAGGGCGCATTTTACCGAGCCCGCCGCCCGCTGTCCCGATCGCCGGGGCTATTGACGCGCCCCGCCCCCGTTTTGCACGAAACCGACTTTACGTTATAACTGGGGCATGTTCCGTCTGTTGCCCCTGCTCCTCGTTCTCGTCGTTCCGGCCGCTTCGGCGCAGGTCTACAAGTGCCGCCTGCCGAACGGCCAGACCGAAATCACCAACAAGCCCTGCCAGGGCAGCGCCACCGTGGAAGTGCGCCCGGAAGAGAAGATTTCCGAAAGCGAACGACTGGCCACCGAACGCGAACTGGCGCGGGCCCGCGCCTTCATCGAACAACGCGAGGCGCTGGCCGAAAAGGAAAGGGCGGCCGAATCCGCCCGGCAACGCCAGCTGGCCAGCGAGCGGCCGGTCGCCGAGGCACCGCGCATCTACACCGGCCAGGAAGACTGCCTGCGCGACATCGCCGCCCGCACCGAGGACGGCGACGAACGCCGCCGGCTGGAAGCGGAATGCCGCCGCCTGCCCACCGCACCGGTAACCACTTACGTCCCCTACCCGATCGCCGTGCCGGTACATCGCCACCCGGCAGGCATCGAAACACCGCCGCCGACACCGCAACCACGACCGCCCAAGGTCGTCGAGCCCAAGGTGCCGTCGATCGTCTTCGAGCCGATCAAACGCTGATCGATGTCTGCCGCGCATGGCCGGGACGGCCGTGCCGTGGCAATATGCCGGCATTCTCGGCAGTCCGGATTTCACCATGCAACACACCCGCTTCATCCTGCGTTCCGCCTTGTGCGCCCTGCTTTCCGCCAGCCTGCCGGCCCTCGCCGCCGGCGTCGCGCAATTCCAGCCGCAAGGCAAGGTCACCGACCAGACACGGGTCACCGTGCGCTTCAACGCCGACATGACGCGCCTCGGCGACACGACGGCTGCCGCGCCGTTTGCCGTCGATTGCGCGAAGATCGCCGGCGAAGGCCGCTGGATCGACGGCCGGACCTGGGCCTGGCAGATGAGCCGGGCACTGCAGCCGGGCGAGCGCTGCATTTTCACGCTGCACGACGGGTCGACCGCACTGAACGGCGACCCGCTCGACGGCAAGCGCCGCTTCGAATTCTTCGGCGCCGCGCCGCGCCCCTGGCGCATCGCCCCGTCGGCCAATTCACGCATCGAGGAGGACGCCGCCTTCGCCATCGCGCCGGGCGCCGATCTCGATCCGGCCTCGCTGGAACAGAACCTGTGGTGCGAAGCCGACGGCGTCGGCCACCGCATCCCGGCCCGTCCGGTCGACCGCAAGATCCGCCAGGAAGTGCTGGAACACACCGGCTTTGCCGCCAACGCGCTGGTCGTCGCCTGCAGCGAAAAACTGCCGGCCGGCGCCCGCGCCAAGCTGGTCTGGGGCGCCGGCATCCGCGCCGCCAACGGCACGCCGACCGAAAAGGCGGAAAGCTTCGTCTACAAGGTCCGCGAACCCTTCCGCGCGACGCTGTCCTGCGAACGCGAGAAGGCCGATGCGCCGTGTTCGCCGCTGTCGGCGATCACGCTGCAGTTCAGCGCGCCGTTCGACGCGGCGCTTTTGGGCAAATTCCGCCTGTCGACCGCAGAAGGCCCGCGGGCGCCGAGAAACCCGGCCGATGCCGAGGGCGGCACGCGGGAAGCGCAGATCGACAGCCTGACCTTCCCCGGCCCTTTCCCGCAGAACGCCGACCTCAAGGTCGAACTGCCGGCTGCGCTGAAGGACGATGCCGGCCGTCCGCTGGCCAACGCCGCCAGCTTTCCGCTGACCGTCAAGACCGGTGCGCTGCCGCCGCTGGCCAAGTTTCCCGGCCGTTTCGGCATTCTCGAACTGAAGGAAGGCGGCCTGCTGCCGGTCACGCTGCGCAACGTCGAAGCCGCATTGAAGACGGCCCGTCTGGCGCTGCCCGGCAACCACCGTTTCAGCGACCAGAAACTGACCGACGACGGCGACGTGATCGCCGCGATGCGCGCGCTGGAAAAGTTCGAATACCAGACGCGCGAAGTGACGTTGAAGATCGACGGCGAAAACCGCCGCGTCACCGACCCCTACTACGCCCGCGAACTTTCCTTCCTGAACGGCCGCGCCGGCGTCGCCCGGCAGGAACTGCCGAAACCCGGCGGAACGGCGGAGTTCGAGGTGGTCGGCATTCCGCTCGCCCAGCCCGGCTACCACATCGTCGAAATCGAAAGCCGGCTGCTCGGCAACGCGCTGCTGGCGACGCCGAAACCGATGTACGTGCGCAGCGCAGTGCTGGTCACCAACCTCGCCGTGCACCTGAAGACCGGCCGCGACAACGCGCTGGTCTGGGTCACCGCGCTCGATTCCGGCAAGCCGGTCGGCGGCGCCGACGTGCGCGTCTCCGACTGCAACGGCCGTTCGCTATGGCAGGGCAAGACCGATGCCCAGGGCCGGGCGGCGATCGACCAGCGGCTGGACAAGGCCAACTGCCGCGGCGACAACTTCCTGTTCGCCAGCGCCCGGCTGAACGGCGACTACAGTTTCGTCCGTTCGGACTGGAACGAAGGCATCGAGCCCTGGCGCTTCGGCGTGCAGACCTGGAGCGGCGGCAGCGATTTCCGCCTGCACACGGTGCTCGACCGCAGCCTGTTCCGGCTCGGCCAGACGGTGTCGATGAAGCACCTGGCGCGCGAGCGCACGACGCGCGGCTTCGCCTTCCCCGACCCAGCGCGGCTGCCCGGCAAGCTGGTCATCCGCCACCGCGAAAGCGGCGCCGAATTCACCCAGCCGTTGACCTGGGACAAGCAGGCTTCTGCGGTCAACGACTGGAAAGTGCCGGAATCGGCCCGCCTCGGCAGCTACGACATCGTGCTGACCGGCCGCGACGGCGAACAGTACAGCGGGGAATTCCGCGTTGCCGACTTCCGCCTGCCAGTGTTCACCGGCAGCGTGCAGGGCGTGCCCGGCCGCCAGGTGGCACCGAACCGCGTGCCGCTGGCGCTCGGCCTGTCCTTCCTGAACGGCGGCGCGGCGAAAAACGCCGAAGTCCAGGTCTCGGCCACGTTGCGGCCGCGCTGGCCGACCTGGCGCAACTACGAGCGTTACAACTTCCAGATCGATTTCGACGACAGCGCACGCACCGCCTTCCAGGTCGATGCCGGCCGCGAGGACGAAGCGCTGGTGCTCGACAAGCAGCCGCTCAGGCTCGACGCGCAGGGTGCCGGCAAGCTCGAAGTCGCGCTGCCGGACAAGGTCAGGGGACCGAGCGAACTGTACGCTGAAATGCAGTTCGCCGATCCGAACGGCGAAATCCAGACGCTGCGCGGCCTGGTCGAACTGTGGCCGGCGGCGTTGACGATCGGCATCAAGGTCGCCGACTGGGCGTCGGGCGAAGGCAGCAACCGGATCGAAGTCGTCGTGCTCGACACCGCCGGCAAGCCGCTGGCCGGCCAGAAGGTTTCGGTCAAGGGCAAGCGGCGCATCGATTCCAGCCACCGCCGGCGCATCGTCGGCGGCTTCTACGCCTATGAAAACGACACCGAATACCAGGATCTCGGCGAGTTGTGCGCCGGCACCACCGACAGCCGCGGTCTACTGCGCTGCGAGCCAAAAACCCGCGGCAACGGCAGCATCTACCTGCTCGCCGAAACCCACGACGCACAGGGCAACCCGGCCCGCGCCTCGGCCAGCTACTGGGTGAGCGGCGGCGGCGACCTGTGGTTCACTGCCGGCAACCAGGACCGCATCGACGTGATCCCCGAAAAGAAGTCCTACCAGCCCGGCGAAACCGCCCGCTTCCAGGTGCGCACGCCGTTCCGCGAGGCCAGCGCGCTGATCGCCGTCGAAGCGGCCGGCATCATCGAAACCTTTGTCCAGCCGCTGTCGCGCTTCAAGCCGATGGTCGAGATTCCGGTGCGCGCCGAATGGGGGCCGAACGTCTTCGTCTCGGTGCTCGCCGTACGCGGCCGGGTCGAGCCGCTGCGCTGGTATTCCTTCTTCCAGTGGGGCTGGCGCGAACCGCTGGCCTGGTTCCGCGAATGGTGGAACCCGGACCAGCCGACGGCCATGGTCGACCTGGCCAAGCCGGCCTGGCGCATGGGACTCGGCGAAATCGCCGTCGGCACCGAAGGCTTCGCGCTCAAGGTCGAGGTGAGCACCGACAAGACCGACTACCGGCCGCGCGAGGAAGCCACCGTCAAACTGCGCGTGACGACGCCGGACGGCAAGCCGGCGCCGGCCGGCAGCGAGATCGCCTTCGCGGCGATCGACCAGGCGCTGCTCGAACTGCGGCCGAACGACAGCTGGCAGTTGCTCGACGCCTTCCTCCAGGCGCGCGGCTACGAAGTCGAGACGGCGACCGCGCAATCGCAGGTGATCGGCAAGCGCCACTTCGGCAAGAAGGCGCTGCCGCCGGGCGGCGGCGGCGGCCGGGCGCCGGCCCGCGAACTGTTCGACACGCGCCTGCAATGGCTGCCGCGCGTCGCGCTCGACGCCGATGGCCGGGCCACGCTGAAGGTGACGATGAACGACGCGCTGTCCGAATTCCGGCTGGTCGGCGTTGCCACGGCCGGCGCCGGGCTGTTCGGCACCGGCAGCGCCAGCGTGCGCACCAGGCAGGATCTGCAGATGATCTCCGGCCTGCCGCCGCTGGTCCGCGAAGGCGACAGCTATCAGGCGATGCTGACCCTGCGCAACGGCACGGCGAAGACGATGAAAGTCACGGTCGACGCGAAATCCGGCGATAAATCGCTGCCGTCCCGACAGATCGAACTGGCGCCGGAAAGCGCCGCCGAACTGCGCTGGGACGCCCAGGCACCGGAAGGCATCAACGGCCTGAGCTGGCAGTTCGACGCAAAAAGCGACGACGGCAAGGCACGCGACAGCCTGCGCATCGAACAGCAGGTGGCGCCGGCGGTGCCGGTCACCGTGCAGCAGGCGAGCTTCCAGCGCGTCGACGGCAGCCTGAGCCTGCCCGTCGTGCAACCGGCCGGCGCGCTGCCCGGCAAGGGCGGGCTGGACGTTGCGCTGTCGCCGAAGATGGCCGTCGTGCCGCCCGGCCTGCTGCGCTTCTTCAACGAATATCCGTTCGGCTGCCTGGAGCAGAAGGCGTCGATCGCCGTCGGCCTGCACGACGACAAGCGCTGGCGCGAGGTCACCGACGCCCTGCCCGGCCTGCTCGACGAGCGCGGCCTGGCCCGCTATTTCCCGAGCGGCGGCCCGGGCAGCGCGACGCTGACCGCCTACCTGCTCGACATCGCCGACGCCGCCGGCTTCGCGCTGCCCGAGGACAGCCGCCAGCGCATGCTGCGCGGCCTCAACGGCTACGTCGAAGGACGTTACGCGCAGGACGACTGGGCACCGGGCGACGCCCGGCTCTACCGCCGGATCAACGCGCTCGCCGCGCTGGCCCGCGCCGGCCAGCAGCCGACCCGCGCCGCCGCTGCGCTCGACATCGATCCGCTGCGTCTGCCGACCGCCGCGCTGATCGACTGGGTGCAGATCGCCCAGCGCCTGTCCGACCTGCCGCAACGCGACAAGAAACTCGCCGAAGCCCGCCAGGAACTGCGCAACCGCTTGTCCTACGCCGGCTCGCGCCTGGTGTTCACCAGCGAACGCGACGACTACTGGTGGTGGATGATGCTCAACGCCGACGCCAACGCCTTCCGGCTGATCGACGCGGTGCTCGATGCACCCGACTGGCAGGACGACCTGCCGCGCCTGATGCAGGGTGCGCTCGAACGCCAGGTGCGCGGCCGCTGGCTGACCACCACCGCCAACGCCTGGGCACGCGTCGCCATCGACCGTTTCGCCCGCAAGTTCGAACGCACGCCGGTCGCCGGCAAAACGCTCGCCACGCTGGCCGGCGCCCAGGCCGAAACCGACTGGAAGACGGCCGGCGAAGCGCCGCCGGCGCTGCACCTGCCGTGGCCGGCCAAACCGGCCAGGGACGACGCGCTGACGCTGCGCCACGACGGCAGCGGCAAACCGTGGGCCAACATCCAGGTACTGGCGGCGATTCCCGACGGCCCGGCACGCGCCGCCGGCTACCGCGTCGTCCGCGACGTCCGGCCGCTCGAGGAAAAGACGCCGGGCAAGGTCAGCCGCGGCGACCTCTGGCGCGTCAAGCTGAGCATCGACGCCGAGATGGACATGAGCTGGGTTGCGGTCAGCGATCCGATCCCGGCCGGCGCGCGCATCCTCGGCGACGGCGACGGCCGCGACTCGGCCATCGCCACCCGCGACGAGAATCGCAGCGGCCACGGCGGGCAACCGACCTGGGTCGAACGCAGCTTCGCCGCCTGGCGCGGCTACTACGCCTACCTGCCGAAGGGCCGCACCACCGTCGAATACACGCTGCGCCTGAACAACGCCGGCCGTTTCGCACTGCCGCCGACGCGCGTCGAAGCGCTGTACGCGCCCGACGTCTTCGGCGAAACGCCCAACGCCAAATTGACGGTCGGCGAATGAGGCTTGCGGTCGACGGCGGAAAAACCGCCATTCTTGCGGTCGACCGCAGCAAGGACTGGAAAACGGGGGGCGGCAGGCGCTCGGAAAATACCGGAAAACCTGCGGTCGACCGCAGGCAACGCCGGTTTTTCCCGGGCCTCGCCGCTGCCGCCCGGCATCTCCTGCGCGCCGGCGCACTGACCGCCGCGCTGCTCGCCCCGGGCGCCGAGGCCCTGGCCTTGCCCGAATTCGCCGAATTGCGCGCCGGCTGGCAGCCGTCCGATGCGCAGCTGCTCGACCGCGACGGCCGGCCGCTGCACACGCTGCGCGTCGATCCAACGGTACGCCGGCTGGCCTGGACGCCGCTCGCCGACATCTCGCCGGCACTGGTCCGCGCCGTCGTCCTGTCCGAAGACAAGCGCTTCTTCGAACACGGCGGCGTGGACTGGCTGGCCGCCGGCAAGGCCGCCTGGAACAACCTGCGCGGCCGGCCGACGCGCGGCGCCAGCACGCTGAGCATGCAACTCGCCGGCCTGCTCGACGAAGATGAACAACGGCGCGGTCGACGCAGCATTTTCGGCAAAATCACCCAGTCGACCGTGGCCCTGCGCCTGGAAAACCGGTGGACCAAGGGCCAGATCGTCGAGGCTTACCTCAATCTGGTGCCCTTCCGCGGCGAACTGCAGGGCGTCGCGGCGATGAGCCGGCAGCTGTTCGGCAAATGGCCGGCCGGCCTCGACGAGCGCGAATCGGCGATCGCCGCCGTCCTGCTGCGGGCGCCCAACGCGCGACCGGACGCTGTCGCCCGGCGCGCCTGCCAGTTGCTGACCGAACAGGAACGGGCCGGCGAATGCCGGGGCCTCGAAGGTTTCGTGCTGCAGGCGCTGGGCGGCGGCCAGCGGCCGCCGACGCTCGGCGAACGCGACGGCGGCAGCGCCCCGCAACTGGCCGGCCATCTGGCGCGCAAGCTGCTGGATGCCGGCAGCGGCGACCGGCGCTCGACGCTGGACGGCGAACTGCAGCGCTTCGCCACGACCTCGCTGCGCCAGCACCTGGCGGCCTTGCGTCATCGCCAGGTCGGCGACGGTGCGGTGCTGGTCGTCGACAACGCCAGCGGCGACGTGCTGGCCTGGGTCGGTTCGAGCGGCGACCTCTCGGAAGCGCCCGAAGTCGATGGCGTCACCGCGCTGCGCCAGGCCGGCTCGACGCTGAAGCCGCTGCTCTACGCGCAGGCCTTCGAAACCCGCCAGCTGACGCCGGCCTCGCTGATCGAGGACGCGCCGCTGGCACTCGACACCGGCAACGGCCTGTACGCGCCGCAAAACTACGAGCCGAACTACCGCGGCTGGGTGTCGGCACGCATGGCGCTCGGCGGTTCGCTCAACGTGCCGGCGGTGAAGACGCTGGTCCGCCTGGGTCCCGAAACCTTTCACGCGCGGCTGAAGAAAAACGGTTTCGCCAGCCTGACGCAGGACGGCGACTGGTACGGCTACAGTCTGGCGCTGGGCTCGGCCGACGTATCGCTGGCCATGCTCGCCAACGCCTACCGCACGCTGGCCAACGACGGCCGCTGGACGCCGCTGCGCGTGCGTGCCGACGGCCAGCCGCCGAACTGCGCGCAAGCCGGCTGCGACGGCCTGTTCGGCGGCGCACCGCGCGCCGTCTATCCGCCGGCGGTCAGTTTCATGATCGGCGACATCCTGGCCGACGCCAGCGCCCGCGCCGGCACCTTCGGTCTCGAATCCTGGCTCGCCACGCCCTACTGGGCGGCGGTCAAGACCGGCACCAGCAAGGACATGCGCGACAACTGGTGCATCGGCTTCTCGCGCCGTTACACGGTCGCCGTCTGGGTCGGCAACGCCGGCGGCGAGCCGATGCGCGACGTCTCCGGGATCAGCGGCGCGGCGCCGGTCTGGCGCGAGGTGATGGACTGGCTGCAGCGCGGCAATCCGCAGCATGGCCGGCCGGCCGTCCGCAGCCAGCCGCCGGCCGCGCCGGCTGGCGTCGTGCGCAGCGCGATCCGTTTCGACCCGGCACTCGAACCGCCGCGCAACGAATGGTTCCTGGCCGGCACCCAGCTCGGCGTCATCCGCCGCGCCGGCGGCGAAGCGCTGGCGCGCATCGCCTACCCGGCCGACGGCAGCGTGATCGCCCTCGATCCGGACATCCCGCCGCCCTTGCAACGTCTGCCGCTACGCCTGTCGGCCCCCGCCGGCAAGGGCTGGCAATGGCAACTGGACGGCCGCCCGCTCGGCCGCGCCGACCGCCCGCAACGCTGGCTGCCGCAACCGGGAAAGCACCGGCTGGAACTGCTCGACGCAAACCGGAAGACGCTCGATGCGGTCGCCTTCGAAGTCCGTGCGCTGCGCGGCAAGGCGCGTTGATGCGGTCGACGGCAAAAACCCGGGAAAAACGCTCCGGACGAGCTCACTTGCGCACGTTGCGCGCCAGACGAACCAGGGTTTCCTGCGGTTTCAGGCCGGCCCGCTGAAAAGCCGCCAGGTTGAGATCGAACACCAGGCGCGCGCCTTCCAGGCGCAATACCACGCCCACTTCGGCCTCGCTGCCCGCTTCGCCGACGGTCAACACCGGCAGTTCGCCCAATTCGCTCTGGATGCGGCGCAGGTTCGCATGCTGCTTGCCCGGCAGATAGAGCACCTGACACTGGCGGATGGCGACCAGCGAGGTCAGGCGCGCGACCACCACGCGCATACCGTTGATCTTCTTGCTCTCCAGGCGGCTCAGCGCATTGCCGAGTTCGTCGTCGCCCAGCACGCAGAAATTGAAATTGGCGCGCCCCCAGAACGGCCATTCGGTATAACTGGCGAAGTTGTACAGATAGATCGCCTTCATGTCGTACTCGGACACCGGCTCCGCCCTCAGATCCAGGGCGAGACAGCAGGCGAGGAGAACGAGCAGGCGGCGCATGGCGAATCAGAGATCCAGCGACAGCTGCAGCCAGTAGGTCCGGCCATCCATGCGCAACACATCCTTGCCGGTTCCCGGATCCCACGTGAAGGGCGAGACCGCGTCGTAGTCGCGGCCAAACAGGTTGCGGATGCTGAACACGGCCGACAGGCCGTGCCACTTGCGCTCGCCGGAGAAGGTCAGGTTGGTCAGCGTATAGCTGCCCAGCGGCCGTCGCTCCAGCGTCAGCCGCGGGCCGACATACTGCACCTCGAGACCGCCGCGCACGGCCGGCAGGCCGGGCAGCAAGGCGGTCAGATTGAGCTTGCCGAGCCAGTCCGGGGAGTTCGCCAGATCCTGGCCGACGGTATCGCGGGCATTCTGCCAGGCGGCACTGCTGCGCAATCGCGTGCCGTTGTGCCAGTTGTGTTCGTATTCCAGTTCGGCGCCGTGCGTCCGGGCGTTTCCCCAGGCCATGTCTGATACGTAGACGTCCTTCTGCTGGTAACGGTAGAGCGATGCGGTCAACCGGCCGTTCGGCGAATATTCGTGCCGCAGCGTGAGTTCGGTCGCCTCGACGTATTCCGGGCGGGCCTGGTTGCCGTCACGCCAGCGGTCGTTGGCATTCGGCATGCGGAAAGCCTCGCTGTACGAGGCTTTCCAGACGGTCATCGGCGACTGCCTGAAAATCGCCGCCAGCCGAGGACTCCAGTTGCCGGAGAGATCGCTCGCGTCGTCATAACGCACGCCGATATTGAGCGACCAATCTTCGTTGACCCGGAATTCGTCGGTCAGATAGACGCTCGCCGTGCGCCGTTCGAACGATTGCGTGTGCTTCGGCGAAACACCGCCCACCGGCAGCAGATAACGGGTTTCGAAGAGCTGCCTGGCATCGTCCTTGAACTCGAAGCCCAGCAACACCGCGTGGCGCTCGAACCAGTGCCCGACGAATTTCTGGTCAAGCCCCCACCAGCGCGCACTGTGCTCGCGGTTGCCGATATCGCCGTCGGTGAAGGCTCGCTGGTCGCTGTAGGCATAGTGACCGAAATACAGACTGGACGAGGTGCTCAGGCTGAGTCCGAGATCGGTTTCGTAACGGGCGTTCAGGAAGGCGTTTTCATCTTCGTTGATGAACGGCTGATTGAACGACATCAGTTCGCGCATCGGCACCGGCACCGCCTTGCGCCGCTGTGCGTAGGCACCTTCGATGGTCCAGCCCTCGAAGGAAAACTTGCCGAAAACGCGCTTGTTGCGCTCGCTATCCTGATCCTGGGCGACACCGCGGTTGTTGGCCGGCGTGTCGTAGGCCGGAAAATAGAGGTCCTGGCCGGCCGATGCCAGCACCGACGCCGACAGCAGCAGGTCGGCGCCGTTGTCGAAGCGCCGCCCGAAGGTCAGCCGCTGCTTGCGCCCGCCATGACTGGCGAATTCCGTCGCCAGCTGGGTACTGCCGACATCGCTGCCGCGACGGGTGACGATGTTGATGATGCCGAGCATGGCATTGTTGCCATAGGTCACCGACCCCGTCCCCGGCACGTATTCCACCCGCTCGACCAGTTCCAGATCGAGCAGCCCGGATTCGTCGATGTAGGCCTGGTTGAACAGGCTGTCCTGGGTCGGATAGCCGTCGATCAGCACCATGATCCGACCAGCGTAGTCGCCCGGCACGCCAAACCCGCGGCCGCCCATGTACTGGTAGCGGCGGTCGTAGGTCGTGTACAGGCCGCGCATGCTGTTGATGACGTCGGCCAGCGTACGATAACCGTAGGCGCGGATATCGTCGGCGGTGACGATGGCCACCGCCGACGGCGACTGGCTGATCTGCCGGGCCAGCGTGGATGCCGGCACCACCTCGCGTTGCAGCAGTTGCTCGAACGGCAGGTTGCTCAGCGTGCTGTCGTCGCTGGCCCACAGCGATGACGACAGCGCAGTCCATGTCAGGAAGATGAGACAGGATGGCGCAAAGGCGCGCATGATCGAAAATGTTGTCATGAAAGTGTCGACCGCCGAGATTAGCATGGCGCAGGCCGCTTTGGCTGTCCGAAAGCCTGCTTTAGACTGCAGGCATCCATCGTCGAATTGCCCGCCATGAACGAAGTGCACACCGTCCGTCTGTTCCACGCCAGCCTGGTCTGGCCACTGCAGCTCGAACCGCTGTCGGCCGATCTCGACGACGGTCGGCACTGGGAGCGCTTCGAGGCGATGCAGACCGAACATCCCTGGCGGCGCATCGACGATGAATTCACCGAGGATCCGGCACAATTCGCCGAACGGCATTACCGTGAGTTCGTTTCCTTTCTGCCCTATGTGCAGCGCTTCCTTTACGGCGAGGGCCGCTCCCGGCGCCGCAATCCGGGCGATCCCCCGGGGGCCTCGCCGATCCACGTTTTCCGGCGCAAGGACATTGCCGCGCTGCGCCTGACGCTGCGCGACGGACAGCCCCCCGTCGTGCTGGAGATCGCCCACATCGATCTCTATTTCTTCCACGATCTCGACCTGGTCCAGCTCAATGTCGAAGTACGCGCCCGCGACCTGCCGCTGGACACCGTGCGTGAATTGCTGTTCCGCTTCGGCCGCGCCTATCCGTCCGGCTGGGAGGAAAGCGGCGAAGGCCTGCACAACGTCAGCCTGGCCGAATGGCTGGATGCCGCCGGCCATGTCGTCGCCCGCTCCGACACGCAGCGCCGCGAAAAATATCTGCGCTACGTCTGCGAACATCGCAGCCCCTGCATTTCGGAACACTGGGCCGGCCTGCTGCGCCCGCTGGTGCTGGCACATGCCGACGAGCCCGGCGAACTGCGCTACCGGCTGATCGAATACCAGCGCATGCCGCTCACCGCGTATCTTGCGGTCGACCGGCCGCGCGAACTGAATCGCGAACAATGGGTGCGCATCGGCCTGGCCACCACCCTCCATCCAGCCGAAGCCCTGCCGATCAACGATCCGGCGGTGATCGAATTCGAAAAGCGCTATTGCCAGGATCGCTACTGGTCGGACAGCACCCAGGGGCCGAATACCCGCTTCATGTGCACCGGCAATGCGCTGACCGTGGTCGGCGACGCCGCTTCACCGTTTTTCATCGATGGCGAGCGCGGCCTGCTGGCCCAGTTCCGTCACCAGTACTTCATCGTCTTCCTGATCGCCCACCTGCATCGCGCCGCCCTGCTCGTTTTTTCGGAAACGCTGGTCGACGCGGTCAACGACCTCGAGATTCGCGACGAGAACTCGGTCCGCCGTTTCAAACGCCGGATTCGGGCCAATTTCGAGACCTTCCTGCGGTTCACCCACCGCTACTGGTTTCATGAACTCTCGGAACGCGTGCACATCCAGGCCATCTATCGCCTGTGCTCCAACCACCTGCACAACGACGAAATCTACACCGACGTCCGCGACGAAATCCGCGAGATGAGCAATTATCTCGACAGCGATGCTCAGCGCCGCCAGTCGAACACGGTGGTCAGGCTCACGGTGATCACCATTCTCGGCCTGATCGCCACGGTGACCACCGGCTATTTCGGCATGAACATCATCGCCTTCGGCGAAGGCTCGGTCACCGAACGCGTGATCCACGGCAGCGTCGCCAGCATCGCTTTCGTACTGCTGGTGTTCTTTGCGGTTGCCCGCTCCCGGCAGTTGTCGGATTTCCTCGAAGCGCTGGCCGACGGAAAATCCACGCTGCGTAGCCGCCTGCGAATGCTGCTCAACGTCTTTCGCCGCCACGACGAGCCACCGCCCCGCTAACGGGCAACACCGGCAGGCATGACGGGTGACTGCTTTCAGCGTAGACTGAAGGCATATCTTCAAAAAAACGCGTGCCCGCCGTGAAACGTTTCGCGACCTGCCTGACCCTGCTGTTCGTTCTGCTCGGCAACGCCCACGCCAGAGCGGAGGAAGGACGCCTGCAGAGGATCGCCCAGACGGGTGTCCTGCGCGTCTGCATCTGGCCGGATTACTACGGGATTTCCTGGCGCAATCCGAAAACCCAGCAACTGTTCGGCATCGACATCGACAACGCCAGACTGCTTGCCCGGGAACTCGGCGTCCGCCCGCAATTCATCAACAGTTCCTTCGCCAGCGTGATCGACGACCTGTTGCAGGACCGTTGCGACATCGCCATGTTTGCCATCGGCATCACCCCGGCCCGCCAGGAACACATCCGGTTCACCAGCCCCTATCTGAGCAGCGACATCTACGCGATCACCACGCGCACCAACCGGCGCATCCAGTCCTGGCAGGATATCGACCGCCCCGGGACGGTGGTCGCCGTCGCCCGCGGCACCGTACACGAGGGGATCATGCGCGAAAGACTCAAGTCCGCGGAACTGCATGTCCTGGATACGCCGCATGCCCGCGAATTCGAGGTCCAGAGCGGCCGGGCCGACGTTTTCATGACCGACTATCCGTACAGCCGGCGAATGCTGGACAACAGCGACTGGGCCCGCCTCGTCTATCCGCCGCAGCGCTTTCACCCGACCCCCTATGCCTGGGCGATGGCACCGGGCGACGACGCCTTCCACCGCGAAATCGAACGCTTCCTGCAACGCATCAAGCTGAACGGCCAGTTGATGGAAAACGCCGTCCGGCATCGTCTCGAAACCATCGTCGTCCGCTGAGGCATACCGTGCCGCTCCGCCGCCGCCGCACCCTGTTTTTTTCGCTGGCCATCGTCATCGGCTCCTGGATGGCAGCCTATGCGCTAACGCTGTTCCACCTGCGCAACGAAACACTGGGTGATGGCTTGAAACAGGCGGAAGCGCTGGCGCATAACTTCGAGGCCGAACTGACGCGCACCCTGGACATGGTCGACTTGCTGTCCCTGAGTTTCGAACCCAGGGACAGCGCAACGCCCGCTTCACTGCATTTCTCGCGCAACCTGAACGATGCCCTGCGCCAGGCGCCCTATCTCCGCTCGATATCGGTGTTGACGCCCGAAGGCAGGGTACTGGCCAGTTCGACGCCGGCCAATGTCGGCAAGCAAGTCTCCCTTCAGGATTTCTTTCCCGAGATCGACCCGGCAGCGGCAAACTTCCGCATCGGCACGCCATGGCAGGGGCGCGACCTGAACGAGGCCCGCCCGAGTACCCTCGAAGCACCGGTCGCTGTCGGCGACCCTTATTTCCTGCCGGTCATCCGGAAAATCGGCCAGCAGAATCAGACGCTGGTGGTATTGGCTGCGCTCAATCCGGATTATTTCCTGCTCCATTTCACCAAACTGCTGTCCGCCCATGATGGTCGGGTGCAGATCGTCCGGCTGGATGGCCGACTGCTCGCATCGACCGCCGGCAACGATCTGCCCGGCAGCGAGCGCCGGGCCGGCGATGTGGAAATCCTGTTCGCGCAGACTGAATTCGGCCGTATGGAACAGACATTGCCGGACAGCCAACGCTATCTGTCGGCCTTTCACGTATCGAGTCACTATCCGGCGGCGATTGTCGTTCACCTCGACCGTGGCAGCGTACTCGACCGCTGGCGCGACAACGTCCGGGGTCTGTCGGCCATCGTTTTTCCCATTCTGGCCGCGTTGACCGCAGCCATGCTGATGTACTGGCGCCGCCAACAACGACTGATCGAACGCGAACGCGAACTCGATGCCCAGCGGCGACTGACCGCCAGCCTGTTCGAAGCGACCAGCGATGCCGTGTTCATGACTGCGCCGGACGGTGCGATCCTGGCCGCCAACCCCGCCTTCGAGCGTATCTCCGGTTACGACAGCAGCGAGGTGCTGGGCAGCAATCCGCGCCTGCTGTCGTCCGGGCTGCACGACCGGAGTTTCTATCAGACGATGTGGCACAGCATCGTGACCACCGGCCACTGGCAGGGAGAAATCACCAATCGGCGCCGGGATGGCAGCCTCTATCTTGGCCTGCTGACAATCAACGCCGTCCGCGACGAAACCGGGCGACTTGCCCACTACGTCGGCGTCACCGCCGACATCGGCGAACGCAAGCGCCAGGAAGCCGAAATCCTTGCTGCCCGCGACAAGGCGGAAGCCGCATCGCGCGCCAAAAGCACATTCCTGGCAACGATGAGCCACGAACTGCGTACGCCACTGAACGGCATGCTCGGCATGACCGAACTGCTGTTACGCTCGTCACTCGACCATCGCCAGCGCCACCGCCTGGAAGTCGTACGCAGTTCCGCCGAATCGCTGCTCGGCATTCTCAACCAGATACTCGACTACGCGCATCTCGAAACGCACGGTATCGACATCGAGCGAGCACCGTTCGATCCCGTTGCGCTGGTCAACGATGTCGTCCGCTTATTCGCGCCCCAGGCATTGGCAAAATCACTCGCGCTGGCGGCGTCGACCGCAGGAACGCTGCCGACAGCGGTCATCGGCGACACGTTGCGCCTGCAGCAAATCCTGATGCATCTGCTGGGCAATGCCATCAAATTCACCGAAGAAGGCCGGATCGAAGTTCAACTCTCGCTGAACGATACCGGCGACAGACTGCGCATTTCCGTATCCGACACAGGTATCGGCATTGCGGAAGCCGTCTTGCCGACGCTATTCACCGCCTTCATGCAGGGCGACGGCTCGCTGAGCCGCCAGCACGGCGGAACCGGACTCGGCCTGGCAATCAGTCGACGGCTGGCGGAAGCCATGGGCGGTGACCTGACTGCACACAGCCAGGTCGGCCACGGCAGCTGCTTCGTGCTGGAACTTCCGCTCGAATGTCCCTGATGGAAACCGGGCTCAACGCCGGCGCATGGCGATGTGGCGGACAATCATTGCCGGAATTTCCTGTTCGAGCCCGGCACCTTTATTGCACCCGAAGGTCAGATGCAGCAGGCCACTGGTGAAAGCCCAGGTGTCCAGTGCGGCAGCGCCTGGTTCGATCCCCTCGCGCAAGCTTCCCTTGTCGCTGGCCGCCCGATACATGCGCTCGATCTTGGCAACGAAATCACGTGCAGGACGCCCCACTTCCTGCTGAATGCTGGCAAACTCATCGACATATTCGCAACGGGAAATCATGATTTCGAAGACTTCGCGAGCCACCGAACAACTCTCCAGTGCGCGGAAAAATTCCTGGATCGAAGCCTGGATGGCATCGAGCGGATCGGCGAAAGCCGGATCGTAGAGAATGGCATCGGTCCGTTCGAGCATCGGCGCGAAGACATCCTCGCGCATGGCGAAGAACAGTTCCGCCTTGTCCTTGAAATGCCAGTAGATCGCCCCGCGCGTCACGCCGGCTTCCTTGGCGACCTTGTCCAGCGAGGAGCGGCTGACGCCGCACGAATGAAACACGCTGCGCGCAGCCTCGATGATGTCCTTGCGCGTTTTCTCCGCTTCTTCCTTCGTTTTCCTGACCATCTCGCTTCTCCGGTCGCCGCTCTCGAAACAGGGCGAGGCAATGTCCGAGTTTTTCTCTCGGGCTTATTTACATACATCCTTGTCTGTATATAATAGACCAAAATTTCCCTTTTGGAGTCCCAACATGACATCGCAACCACGTTTCCGTCATACCGCCCTCGCGCTGCTCGTCGGTGGCGCGCTGCTCGCCGGCTGTTCCGACAAGCAGGCTCCCGCCCAGGCAATGGGACCGCTGCCGGTGACCACGCTGGAAATGCAACCGCAATCGGTGCCAAGCTCGATCGAAGTGATGGCGCAGACCGAAGGGGCTCGCGAAACGGAAGTTCGCGCCCGCGTCGGCGGCATCCTGGTCAAACGCTTCTATCAGGAAGGCGATACGGTCAAGGCCGGGCAGCCGCTGTTCCAGATCGACCGCGCACCTTATGAAATCGCCCTGGCCGAAGCCAAGGCCAGGGCCGAGCAGACCGAACGCGAAATGAACCGTCTGCACAAGCTGGCCGACGCCAAGGCAATCAGCCAGAAGGATTACGACGATGCCCGTTCGAACAATGCCATGGCCCAGGCCGCGCTGCGCCAGGCTGAACTGAATCTGTCCTGGACGACCGTCACCGCACCGGTCTCCGGGGTCAGCGCCCGGGCGGTACGCTCCGAAGGCAACCTGATCGGCACGGCCAACGACAATTCCCTGCTCACCTCGATCTACCAGACCAACCCGATGTGGGTCCGCTTCTCGCTGGGCGAAAGCGATCTCGCGAAATTGCCGGGCGGCCGGGTCACCGAGAAACAGATCAGCGGCGTCGAACTCGTGCTGCCCAATGGCCAGATCTACGACCAGCCGGGCAAATTGAATTTCGTGGCATCGAACATCGATACCACGCTGGGCACCCAGGCGCTGCGCGCCGAGTTCGCCAACCCGACCCAGCAATTGCTGCCGGGCCAGTTCGTGCGCGTGCGCTTGCTGACCGGCATGCGCGACGGCGTCTTCCTGGTGCCGCAGTCGGCCGTGCTGCAGACGGAGCAAGGCACCCTGCTGATGACCGCAACGCCCGACAACAAGGTCGCACCGCGCCCGGTCCAGGCCGGCGAATGGCGTGGCAAGGACTGGGTCATCCTCGGTGGCCTGCAGGCCGGCGACCGGGTCATCGTGGACAACCTGATGAAACTCAAGCCCGGCGCTCCGATCGCACCGCATGCGCCGGGCCAGCCGCCTGCCGGCGCACCGGCGCAGGGCGGCGCCCCCGCAGCCAAGGCCGAAGCACCGAAGGCCGACGCCGCCGCCACGGACAAGCCGGCCGCTCAGGACAGCGCAGCGCCCGCCAAGAAGGACTGAGGACCGACCATGTCTAGATTCTTCATCAATCGACCGATCTTTGCATCGGTCATATCGATCATCATCGTCATCGCCGGCCTGGTAGCCGCGCAGGTGCTGCCGATCGCGCAGTACCCGCAGATCGCGCCGCCGACCGTGCTGATTTCAGCGACCTACCCCGGCGCATCGGCCGAAACCCTGGCCAAGACGGTTGCCGCGCCGATCGAGGAACAGTTGAACGGCGTCGAGAACATGGTGTATTTCACCTCCTCGGCAACGGCCAACGGCACGGTGACGATCACCGCGACCTTCGAAGTCGGCACCAACGTCGATATGGCTGCGGTCAACGTCAACAACCGGGTCAAAGCGGCTGAAGCGCGCCTGCCGGAAGCTGTCCGACGCAACGGCGTGATCGTGCAGAAGCGCTCCAACGACATCCTGCAGGTCGTTGCGCTGAAATCCGACCAAGGGCGTTACAACACGCTCTATCTGTCGAACTACGCGACGCTGAACATCGTCGACGAACTGAAGCGCCTGAAGGGCGTCGGCGACGTTACCGTGTTCGGCGCCCAGGATTACTCCATGCGTGTCTGGCTCAAGCCCGACCGCATGGCGCAACTGGGCGTCACGACAGCGGAAGTTGCCGCCGCGATCAGCGCCCAGAACGCCCAGAACGCGGCCGGCAAGATCGGCCAGGAACCGGCGCCGGATGATCAGCAACTGATCTACACCGTCACCGCCAAGGGGCGTCTGCTGACCGAAGAGGAATTCGGCAACATCGTCGTGCGCGCCAGCGGCCCCGGCGGCCTGCTGCGCGTCAAGGACATCGCACGCATCGAACTGGGTGCCTACAGCTACGACCAGCGCGTTACGCTGGACGGTCAGCCGACCATCGCCATGGGGGTTTTCCTGCAGACCGGCGCCAACGCGCTGGAAGTGGCCGAAGAGGTCCGCCAGAAGATGGCTGAACTGAAACAGCTGCGCTTCCCCGACGGCATGGACTACGTGATCCCCTTCGACACCACGCGTTTCGTCTCCGCCTCGATCAACGAGGTGGTGCATACCCTGATCGAAGCGATGATCCTGGTGCTGGCGGTGGTTTACATCTTCCTGCAGAGCTGGCGTGCCACGCTGATTCCGATGGTCGCCGTGCCGATCTCGCTGATCGGTACCTTCGCCGGTCTCTGGCTGTTCGGCTTCTCGATCAACACGCTGACGCTATTCGCCATGGTGCTGGCCATCGGTATCGTCGTGGATGATGCGATCGTCGTACTGGAGAACGTCGAACGGATCATGGCCGAGGAAAAGCTGCCGCCGAAACAGGCCGCCATCAAGGCCATGCACGAGGTGACCAGCGCCCTGATCGCCATCGTCCTGGTGCTGTGCGCGGTATTCGTCCCGGTCGCCTTCCTGGGCGGTATTGCCGGCCAGCTGTACAAGCAGTTCGCCGTCACCGTGGCGGTAGCCGTGGTGCTTTCCGGTGTCGTCGCATTGACCTTGACGCCGGCACTCTGCGCGCTGCTGCTCAAGGCCCAGCATACGGAAAACAAGCTGTTTGCGCCGTTCAACCGGATGTTCGAGCGGTTGACCGACAATTACACCAAGGCCGTCGGTTTCACGCTCAAGCACGGGATCGTCGGCACCCTCGTCTTCATTGCGGTGATTGCCGTCACTGCATTCTTCTTCCGCATCGTGCCGGGCAGTTTCGTGCCGGCCGAAGACCAGGGCTACCTGATCTCCGCACTGATGCTGCCGGACGGCGCAACGCTCAAGCGGACCGAAAAGACCGGCGAAAACATGCGCCAGATGATCGCCCAGGACGAGGCCGTGAAGCACACCTTCGTCGTCTCCGGTTTCGACCTGATCGGCGGCGGCAACAAGCCGAACGCGGGCACCATGTTCATTCCGCTGAAGGACTGGTCCGAACGTCAGGGCAAGGCCCAGGATCTGGCCGGCAAGTTCATGGGCATCGGCATGATGCAGAGCGATGGTCTCGGCCTCGTCTTCAACCCGCCGCCGATCATGGGCCTTGGTACGGCGGGCGGTTTCGAGGTGTACGTACAGAACCGTGTCGATGGCGACGCCAAGAAGCTCAACGAAATCGTTCAGGCATTCATGGCCGAACTGCAGAAGCACCCGGAATTCACCCGCATTTCCACGTTCTTCCGGCCGACCATTCCGCAACTCTTCATCGAAGTCGATGAACAGAAGGCATTGGCACTGGGCATTCCGGTTGCCAACATCTATGCGACGCTGCAAAGCACGATGGGCGCCCTCTACGTCAACGACTTCAACAAGGCCGGTCGCGTCTATCGCGTCCAGTTGCAGGCCGAGGCGCCCTATCGGATGAAGCCGGAAGACATCGGCAAGGTCTATGTGAAGAGCGAAAGCACCGGTGCGATGATCCCGCTGTCTGCCGTCAGCCGCGTCAAGAACGTGGTCGGTCCGGAACAGGTCGAACGCTTCAACGGCTTCATCGCCGCCAAGGTGATGGGCGACTCGAAGCCCGGCGTCAGTTCCGGCGAGGCGATCAAGATCGTCGAGGATGTCGCTGCCGCGACGCTGCCCGACGGTTACGGCATCGCCTGGACCGGCCAGGCCTTCCAGGAAAAGCGGACCTCGGGTTCGTCGATTCAGGCCTTTGCGTTCGCCATCATCATGGTCTTCCTGATCCTCGCGGCGCAGTATGAAAAGTGGTCGCTGCCGCTGGCTGTCGTGATGGCCGTGCCGTTCGCGCTGATGGGGGCACTCACCGCGGTCTGGCTGCGCGGCATGCCGAACGACATCTACTTCCAGATCGGCCTGGTGGTGCTGATCGGCCTGGCCTCGAAGAACGCCATCCTGATCGTCGAGTTCGCCGCCCAGAAATACGCCGAGGGGATGAGCGTCGCCGATGCGGCGATCGCCGCGGCGCGCCTGCGCCTGCGCCCGATCATCATGACCTCGCTGGCCTTCGTGCTGGGCGTGTTCCCGCTGGTCAAGGCAAGCGGCGCCGGTGCCGCCGCCCGTCAATCGATGGGGACCGGCGTGTTCGGCGGCATGCTCGCCGCCACCTTCATCGCCACGCTGTTCGTGCCGCTGTTCTTCAAGTGGCTGGAGCGCGGCAAGCAGATCGACCATCGTCATGTGACGGTCGAGGAGGACAAAGAATGATCTCGCATTCCCTGAAAGCCCTGGCCCCGATCGCGCTGGCCGCCGCCCTGTCGGGCTGCGCGGTGGGTCCGGACTACCTGCGTCCCGATGCCTGGCTGCCGGCCGCGTTCCGCGATGCCCCCAGCGCCGAGGCCAAAGCCGACGCCGAAAATCCTGCGGTCGACGCCCGCTGGTGGACACTTTTCGGCGACGCCAAGCTGACCGAACTGGTCGATACCGCGCTGACCAACAATGCCGACCTGCGCCAGGCCATTGCCCGTGTATCGCAGGCCGAAGCTGCCGCCCGCGAAGCCGGGGCCTCGTTGTTCCCGGCCCTTGACGCCCAAGGCTCGATCAGCAACAACAAGCTGAGCGAAAAGACCGCGACCTGGTCGGTGAACTCACCGGACATCCTGCGCGCCCGCAGCGCCAGCCTGGTGCTCTCGTACGAACTCGATGTCTGGGGTCGCGTACGCCGGCTCAACGAATCGGCACGCGCCAGTTTCGTGGCCAGCCGTTACGGACGTGACAGCATCCGGTTGTCGGTCGCCGGACTGGTGGCCAGCAGCTATCTCAACCTGCGTTCGCTCGACGCCCAGCTGGCGGTCGTCGCCGACTCGCTGAAGAGCCGCACGGAAAGTGCCGAGCTGGTCCGTACCCGCGTCGGTGCCGGGCTGGTTTCGCCGCTCGACCAGTACCAGGCCGACGGCGCAGTCGCCGCGCTGAAAGCCCAGCAGGCCGAACTGCGCCGGGCCCGCAGCCTGGCCGAACATCAGCTGGCCCTGCTGACCGCCCAGCCCGACCTGCAGATCGAAGCGGGCGATCTGCGTCAGCTGCCGCTGCCGCCGGTTCCGCCGGCCGGCCTGCCGGCCGATCTGATCGAGGCCCGGCCGGACGTCCGCCAGGCCGAACAGCAGCTGATTGCCGCCAACGCCAACATCGGCGTCGCCAAGGCCGGTTATTACCCGAAGTTCTCGTTGACCGGCAGCGTCGGCAGCGAGAGCAAGACGCTGTCCGATCTGTTCACCGGCGGCGCGTCGACCTGGGGAACCGGCCTCGGACTGCTGATGCCGATCATCGACTTCGGACGCACCTCGGCCCGCGTCGATCAGGCCCGGGCGCTCAACGAGCAGTCGCTGGTCGCCTGGCAGAACAGCCTGCAGGTCGCTTACAAGGAAGTCCGCGACGCGCTGGTCAACCTGCGCGAATACGGCGAGATCGAAACGGCGCGCGACGCCCAGGTGAGCAACGCCGATCAGGCGCTGAAACTGGCCCGCACGCGTTACGACGCCGGCTATTCGGGCTATCTGGAAGTGCTCGATGCCCAGCGCACCGCCAACGACGTACTGCTGGCGCAGATCGCTACCCGCCAGGCCCGCCTGGGCGCTGCCGTCGATCTGTTCAAGGCCCTCGGCGGCGGCTGGAAGCCGGACGCGTCGTAAGCCTGCTGCGGTCGACACCGGAAATCCCGGATTTCCGCGGTCGACCGCAACTTTCCCGGGAATTTGCCGTGCTTCGGCCGAGCCGCACAGCACGCATCATGACGCTCCCCGATATTCACGGAATCCTGCGGTCGACCGCAGGATTCTGCATTTTTCAGCCCAGGCGGCGACGCGCCTCGAACAGGCAGACGCCGGCAGCGACCGAAACGTTCAGGCTCTCGACGCTGCCGTGCATCGGGATACGCACCAACTGGTCGCAGGTGTCGCGCGTCAGCCGACGCATTCCCTCGCCTTCGGCACCGAGCACCCAGGCCGTCGCCTGCGGCCAGTCCGAGGTATATAAATCGCCGTCGGCTTCACCGGCGGTGCCGACCACCCAGATGTCACGCTCCTTGAGTTCGCGCAGCGTGCGCGCCAGATTGGTCACCGTCACGTAAGGCACGGTCTCGGCAGCGCCACAGGCGGTCTTGACGGCGACATCGGTCAGGCCGACCGAGCGGTCCTTCGGCGCGATCACCGCATGGACGCCGGCGGCATCGGCAACCCGCAAGCAGGCACCGAGATTGCGCGGGTCGGTGACGCCATCGAGCACCAGCAGGAAAGCCGGCGTTTCGAGCGTATCCAGCACATCGTCCAGATGCAGGGTCTTGCGCCCGCCTTCCAGACGCGCCACAACGCCCTGGTGACGCGCCCCCGGCGCCATCCCGTCGAGCCGCTTGCCGTCGCAGGCAACGATCTTGACCCCCTGGAGTTCGGCATGACGCAGCAGGTCGCGGGCCCGGCCATCCTGGCGCGTCGCATCGATCAGAATCTCGCGGACCGACTCCGGGTCGTGGCGCAGCTTGGCAGTGACGGCGTGAAAGCCGTAGATTAGGCGGGAACTCATGGTTGGCTCGGCAAAGGTGAAGGGGACGGATTTTACCGCCTGCGACCGGTTGACCGCAGCAATCGCTCAAACCGGATCGGCAGAAAGCGTCTGACGCGCCATCCAGCGCGCCAGCAGCACGTCGTGCAGGGCGATGTGATTGTCGACCCAGGTTTGCAGCAAGGCATCGAGTTCGCGGATCAGGACCACCGTCTGCAGGCGGTCCAGGCGGGCGATGATCTGCTGAACCTTGCCGGAGATCGCCGCATGATCTTCCATGTGGGCGGTGCATTGCTCGCGGTCGAGCATCAGCAGCAACGAGGTGCGCATGACTTCTTCCTCGTGGCGGAAATGCTCGAGGATGAACGCCAGCAGATCGCCCAGCATGCCGACCAGATCGCTGTCGCAGCGACGCTGCTCGGCACCGGAGCAGGTCGCGCAATTGCGGTACGTGGCCTGCACCGTGCAGATATCGCGCAAGGTACGCATCATGCCGAGCAGCATCGCATGCTCGGCATCCAGCTCGCGGTGCCCGGTGAGCAGCGCCGGCGGCAAGCTTGCCAGGCCATCGTCCGCGTCAGCGGCACATGGATCAGGCTGCAGCTGCGCACGGTCATCCTGCTGGTTCATGCCGCTACCCGTATCGACGAAACCGAATATTCTAGCGGCAAACCTCCATGAATGGCGGGAAAATTATGCCGAAAGGCATAATCAGCGTCGGGATTTGGCTTTTTTCCTCGCGCGCGGCACATCGGAGGACTTCTCTGCCGATGCGGCCCTGGCCTCGCGAACCAGGACAAAGTCGATCTTGTTGGTCTCCAGATCGGCCCGCACCAGTTTGACGCGGACCCGGTCGCCCAGGCGGAAACGCTCGCCGGTCCGTTCGCCGAGCATCTGGTGCTTGATATTGTCGAACAGGAAGTAGTCCTGCCCCAGTTCGGACACATGCACCAGGCCCTCGACATAGACCTGGTCGAGCGCAACGAAGATACCGAAGGCAGTCACCGCCGAAATGGTGCCGTCGAAGACTTCACCGATACGCTCCTTCATGAAGAAGGTCTTCAGCCAGTGCTCGACATCGCGCGTCGCCTCGTCGGCCCGCCGCTCGGTCGCCGAGCACTGCAGGCCGATGTCGTCCCAGGGCTGGCCCGGGTCGTATTTCTCGCCAGCCAGCACGGCCTTGATCGCCCGATGCACCAGCAAGTCGGGATAGCGCCGGATCGGCGAGGTGAAGTGCGTGTAATGCTCATAGGCCAGACCGAAATGGCCGACGTTGTCGGGGCTGTACATCGCCTGCTTGAGCGAGCGCAGCATCACCGTCTGCAGCAACTGGAAATCGGGCCGCGGCTTGATCTTCTCGAGCAGCAAGGCGTAATCCTTGGCACGCGGATCGTCGCCACCGCCGAGCGTCAGCCCGAACTCGCCGAGGAAACTGCGCAGGTTCTTCAGTTTGTCCTCCGAAGGCGCCTCGTGAATGCGATACAGGCAGGTCTGCTCGTGGCTGGCGAGGAAATCCGAGGCACAGACGTTGGCCGCGAGCATGCATTCCTCGATGATCCGGTGCGCATCGTTGCGCACCACCGGCACGATGTTGTCGATCTTGCCTTGATCGTTGAACAGCATCATCGTCTCGGTCGTTTCGAAATCGATCGCGCCCCGCTGAGCGCGTGCCTTGTGCAGGGCCTGATAGAGCTTGTACAGATTCTGCACCTGCGGCAGCACGCTGCGGTCGACCTCGGTTTCCGGCTTCTTTTCGCCGGATAGCCACGACCATACCTGGTTGTAGGTCAGCCGTGCGTGCGAGCGAAATACCGCCGGATAGAAGCGGTAATTGCCGATCTTGCCGGCAGCGCTGATCGCCACATCGCAGACCATCGCCAGCCGCTCGACGTCGGGGTTCAGCGAGCAGATGCCATTGGACAGCTTCTCCGGCAGCATCGGAATCACCCGGCGCGGGAAATACACCGAGTTGCCACGCGCCAGCGCTTCCTTGTCGAGCGCCATGCCCGGCTTCACGTAATGCGAGACGTCGGCGATCGCCACCACCAGCCGCCAGCCCCGGCCCTGCTTCTCGCAATAGACGGCATCATCGAAATCGCGCGCGGTTTCGCCGTCGATCGTCACCAGCGGCAGGCTGCGCAGATCCTCGCGCCCCTTGTGATCGACCTTGCGCACCTTGTCCGGCATCTTCTTGTTCTCGTCGAGCGCAGCCGGCGGAAACTCGAAGGGCAGATCGTGCTTGCGCAAGGCAATCTCGATTTCCATGCCGGGATCGGCATAGTTGCCCAGCACGTCGACGATACGCCCGATCGGTTGCGAATGCTTGCTGGGCTGCTCGATGATTTCGACCATCACCACCTGACCGGATTGCGGCCGGGCTTTCGCCTTCGTCTCGGGGGGCACCAGAATGTCCTGCGCAATGCGCTTGTTTTCCGGCACGACGAAGACCACCCCGTGCTCGACGAAAACTCGACCGACCACCTTGCTGTTGGCCCGCTCGGTAACTTCAACGATGCTGCCTTCCGGCCGCCCCTTGCGATCCACGCCGGTCACCCGGACCAGCGCCCGATCACCATGCAGCACCTTGCCCATCTGCCGCTGATCGAGAAAGATGTCGGCGCTGCCGTCATCGGGAATCAGGAAGCCGTAGCCGTCCTGATGCCCCTGGATACGCCCCGCCGTCAGACTGGCCCGTTCAGGCAGGATGTAATCGCCTTTGCGGTTGCGCATCAACTGTCCTTCGCGCTCCATCGCGCCCAGTCGGCGCAGGAACATGTCCTGCTCGGCCTTGACGATATCCAGGCGTTCGGCCAGCTCGCCGAATGTCAGCGGCCGACCTTCGTCGGCCAGGATCTGTGCGATGTACTCGCGCGACGGCAGCGGAAATTCGTAGTGTTTGGCTTCGCGCTCGAAGAAAGGATCGGCACGACGAATCTTTGTTAACTTTTTTCTTGACATCTGTTTTTCTTTCTCTATAATGACGGTCTTTCGCATCTGTGCCCAGGTGGCGGAATTGGTAGACGCACTAGTTTCAGGTACTAGCGCTGAGAGGCGTGGAGGTTCGAGTCCTCTCCTGGGCACCAGCGATTCTTGTTAAAGGGTCTTGCTTCGGCAAGGCCTTTTTTCATTTTGTGCTTCGTTTTCGGCAATACGTCCTGAGGCATGGGCGGCATTGTCTCACAACGTTGGCCGTTCCCCCGCCTGCAACATTTGCTCACAGCTGATTACAAGGCGGAGTCATCCTTCGCGTCGGCACCGCGTTATTGTCTCTACGAACACCGCATCGCGAGGCAAGTCATGAAGCAACTCACCCGATTCACCCTGCCGCTCCTGCTGGCCAGCCTGTTGGCCGGCAACGCAATAGCCGGCCCCGGATACCACGGCGAGCATCGGGGTTACGGCCCAGGGCCGTACTACGGACCGCCATCGTACCAGCGCCACTACGCGCCCCCGCCTCACCATCACAATCGCTGGATCGGCCCGGCCGCCGTACTGGCCATTGGCGGCCTGGCGCTCGGGGCGGCAATCGCTGCCTCGCCACCGCCACCGGCTCCGCAGGTCATCTACACCGCACCACCACCGCAGCCGCTTGGCAGTTGGTATTTCTGCCGCTCGTCCGGCCAATACTATCCCTACACCCAAGCTTGTCCGGAAGGCTGGGTCGCTGTCGCTCCCCGCTGAAATGAAAACGGGCCCCGAGGGCCCGTTGACCGCAGCAGCGCCCGACGCTTACTTGAAGGGGTGCTGCTTGAGAATGGTCTCGTCGCGTTCCGGACCGGTCGACACGATGGCGATCGGCACTTCGCACAGTTGCTCCAGACGGTTCAGATAGGCCTGCGCATTGACCGGCAGGTCTTCCCAGCGCTTGACCCGGAAAGTGCTACCTTCCCAGCCCGGCATGGTTTCGTAGATCGGTTCGCAACGTGCCACATCGTCGGCACCGATCGGCAACAGGTCGATCTCCTTGCCGTCCAGCCTGTAGCCGGTGCAAATCTGGATTTCCCCGAGACCATCGAGCACGTCCAGCTTGGTGATGCACAACCCGGTCAATCCGTTGATCCGCGCCGAGCGGCGAAGCAGTGCGGCATCGAACCAGCCGCAGCGACGCTTTCGTCCGGTCACAGTGCCGAATTCCTTGCCGACCGAGAACATCTGATGACCCGGCGTGCCTTCGGTGTCGATATCCAGTTCACTCGGGAACGGACCACCGCCCACCCGCGTGCAATAGGCCTTGGTGATGCCCAATACGTAATGCAGCATGCTCGGACCGATGCCCGACCCGGCTGCCGCCTGACCGGCGACACAATTGGATGAGGTAACGAACGGATAGGTGCCGTGATCGATGTCCAGCAAGGTCCCCTGGGCACCTTCGAAAAGCATGTTGTGACCGGCCTTGTGCGCATCGTACAGGGCAGCCGAAACATCCACGACGAGCGGCTTGATGAATTCAGCGTCGGCCATGGCCTGGTCGTAGACGGTCTGAAAATCGACCGGCTCGGCCTTGAAATACTGGGTCAGCACGAAGTTGTGGTACTCCAGCACTTCCTTGAGCTTCTCGGCAAAGCGCTCGGGATAGAACAGGTCGTAGACGCGCAGGCCGCGACGGGCGACCTTGTCTTCATAGGTCGGACCGATACCCTTGCCGGTCGTGCCGATTTTCTTGTCGGCACACTTGGCGCTTTCACGTGCCTTGTCGATGGCCGAGTGATAGGGAAGGATGATCGGGCACCCCGGGCTGATCTTCAGGCGCGAGCGAACGTCAATGCCACCCTTTTCCAGTTCCGCAATCTCGGTGATCAGGTGATGGATGTCCAGCACCACGCCGTTGCCGATATAGCAGTCGACACCTTCGCGCACGATACCGGACGGTACCAGGTTCAGCTTGTAGACATTCTCCCCGACCACCAGCGTGTGACCGGCGTTGTGCCCCCCCTGGAAACGCACCACGCCCCTGGCGTGATCCGTCAGCCAGTCGACAATCTTGCCTTTCCCTTCGTCGCCCCATTGCGTTCCGACGACGATGACATTCTTGGCCATTTTGTTCAATCCTCTTGTATCGCTTCAATAACCCAATGCTCGCCAACATTGGCCAGCTTCCGGTCGCAGTACGGCCCTTCGCAGGCCGCCTCGCCAGGCAACAATTCAACCACGGTCTCGCCACGCTCGCGCAGGGTGCGGATACACTGCGCCAACACCGGGTCGCTCCCGGCATGCGGCGAAAGAATGCCGCCCTTTTGTGCGGCCCGATCGACCAGGCGTGCAACTTCGCGCAAATCCATCGAAAAGCCGGTGGCCGGGCGGGCGCGGCCGAAAGCCCTGCCCACACCGTCATAGCGCCCCCCCACGGCAATCGCCGAGGGATAGCCGGAGAGATAAGCGGCAAACACCACGCCGTTGTGATAGTGATAACCTCGCAAATCAGCCAGATCGATCGAAAACGGCAATTCTCCGGCCTGATCGACGAGATGATTGAGTTGAGCAAGGGCAGCCCGGACTTCCGGAAGATCCGGCAGACGTAACGCCGCTTCGGCCAGCACCCCCCGGCCTCCGTAGAGTGCCGGCAAGGCAAGCATCGCTTCGCGATACGGCGAAGCCATCGCAGCACAGGCTTCGGTCAGGCCGGGAATATCCTTGCCGCGCAACAACTCGAGCAAACAGGCCTCGGCGTCGGCGGGCAGTCCCGCTGCTTCAACCAGCGCCCTGAAAATGCCGACGTGACCAAGATCAATGCGCTGCAGTGGCTGACCAATGCCAACGAAGGCGGCAGCCATCAGGCGAATCACTTCCAAATCGGCTTCGATCCCTGCGTGTCCGTACAATTCCGCACCGACCTGCAATGCCTCGCGTCCCGCCGAAATGCTGGCCGGCAGGGTATGCAGGACGCTACCGCAGTAGCACAGCCGGGTCACTCCTTGGTGATTCAACAAATGCGCATCGATACGCGCCGCTTGCGGCGTGATATCGGCACGTACGCCCAGCGTTCGCCCGGAAATCTGATCGACCAGCTTGAAGGTGCGCAACTTCAGATCTTGTCCAGCACCGGTCAGCAGCGATTCAAGATACTCCAGCATCGGCGGCATGACAAATTCATAGCCATGAACCCTGAACTGATCCAGAAGATTGCGACGCAGCGATTCGAGATGGGCCGCCTCCGCGGGGAGGGCATCGGCCAGGTATTCGGGGAGCAGCCAGTTCATGACAGGAAAATCATCAAAAAAAGTCCGATCAGCATCGAAGTCAGACCGACGAAACGAATCTGACCATCGGAAAACTGAATCAGCCGCCGGAATGTTTCACGCCAGGCGGTTGGCGCGACGAAGGGCATCAGCCCTTCGAGTACGAGCATCAGGGCAAACGCCAGCAACAGCGAGGAAGTCATGGCAAGGCGACCTTAGCGGCCGACGTTCTTCATGTATTTGAAAAAGTCGGAATTCGGTTCGACAACCAGAATGTCGCTCTTGTGACCAAAACTGTTCCGGTAGGCTTCCAAGCTGCGATAGAAGGCATAAAACTCGGGGCTCTTGCCAAACGCATCGCCATAAATGGCCGCTGCCTTGGCATCGCCCTCACCCTTGATCTTCTGGGCATCGCGATACGCCTCGGCAACCAGCACTTCGCGTTGCCGATCGGCGTCAGCACGAATCTTCTCGGCCTCGGCAGTGCCCTCCGAACGAAGTTCATTCGCCACCCGCTTGCGCTCGGCTTCCATCCGGCGATAGACCGCGTCGCTGACCTCTTCCGGCAGCTCGACCCGCTTCAGACGGACGTCGACGATCTGCACGCCGATCTTGCGTGCATCGACATCCGCTTTTTCGCGCATCTGATCCATGATCTTGTCGCGTTCGCCGGAAATCACGTCATGCACCAAACGCTTGCCGAACTCTTCACGCAAGCCGGCATTCACCGTCTGCGTCAGCCGCGTGCGCGCCCGAGCCTCATCGCCACTCACCGAAATGTAGTACAGCTTGGGATCGACGATACGCCACTTGATGAACGAATCGACCAGCACGTTCTTTTTTTCCGATGTGATGAAACGTTCCGGGTCGGAGCTTTCAAGCGTCAGAATACGGCGATCGAAGTAACGAACGTTCTGCACGAAGGGAACCTTGAAATGCAGACCTGGCTCAACGATTTCGCGCTTGACTTCACCCAGTTGGAAAACCAGCGCGTACTGACGCTGATCGACAGTGAACAGCGACATCGCCAGAACAACCAGAGCGAAGGCGACAACGCCACCCAGCAGATTCATGCGCGCGTTCATCAGCGAGCCTCCCGATCACGCGAACTGAGCGAACCCGAACGCGAGCCGACGTTGAAATTCTTGTCCGTCTGCGGCGCAGCCTCCAACTGAGGCGGAACGCCACCACTGAAATTGCTGCCAGCGGCACGCGGTGATGCTGCCGCCGCTTCACCGGTCGCGGCCTGGATGGCCGGCGCAGTTGCTGCCTGCATCAGCTTGTCGAGCGGCAAGTAGAGCAAGTTGCCCTGCCCCTTGGCGTCGACCATGACCTTGGTGGTATTGGCATAAATCTGCTGCATCGTTTCAAGATACATGCGCTGACGTGTGACCTCCGGCGCCTTCGCGTACTCCACCTGAATCTGCTTGAAGCGCGACGCATCGCCTTCTGCCGTCGACATCACGCGCTGGCGATAACCCTGGGCCTCTTCGAGCAAGCGCGCCGAGGTACCCTTGGCCCGCGGAATGACATCATTGGCATATGCCTGACCTTCATTCTTCTGACGTTCGCGATCCTGACCAGCCTTGACGGCATCATCGAACGCAGCCTGCACCTGCTCCGGCGGCTGGGCATTCTGCATCGTCACCTTGGAAATCAGGATTCCGGACTGATAGCGGTCCAGGATTTCCTGCATCAGCTTGGCTGCTTCGGTAGCAATCTGTTCCCGCCCTTCGTAAAGCACGAAATCCATCTTGCTCTTGCCAACGATTTCGCGAACCGCAGTTTCCGCTGCACCGATCACTGCGTCGTCCGGATGGCGGTTGTTGAACAGGTACTCGACCGGGTCCTTGAGGATGTATTGAACGGCAAACTGGATGTTCACGATGTTCTCATCGTCCGTCAGCATCAAGGCTTCCTTCAGCACCTTGTTGCGTTCGCTGCCCCGATAACCGATTTCCACGGTACGCACACCGGTCAGATTGACCAATTCGTGCGACTGGATCGGATAAGGCAAGCGCCAGCGCAAGCCGGGCTCGGTCGTTTCCTTCAAACTGCCGAACTGAAGGACAACACCTCGCTGCGACGCGTCGACGATATAAAAACCGGAAGCCAGCCAGACGACAGCAACCAGACCAACCAGCAGACCAAGGCCTCCGCCCAGAAATTTGGGGTTGAAATCGACCTGGGGCATGCGCGGACCATCGCCACCATCGCCGCCACCCCGACCTTTCTTGCCGAGCACACCGGAAAGCTTGCGGTTGAAATCCCGCCAGAGTTCTTCCAGATCGGGCGGGCCATCGCTCGGGCGACGCGAGCCACCCGGCTTGTCGTCATTGCCGCCCCGGTTGCCCCATTGAGGGTCGTTCAGCGACATGAGAATACCTAGCGTCGGGATCATGTTTGTCAGGAATCCAAGGTTGAATCGTATGGGTTCAAAGACACAGTGCCATCCTGCGCCTTGCGACGGGCATCGGATTTGGCCCGGGCGTATTCGGCCAGTGTTTCGCGCAGAAGTTCAAGCCCCTGCCCCGAACGCGCGCTGATCCGAACCCGGCGGATATTACCATATTCATCCCGCTCGACCCCCGGCCCCGCCTCGGTCAGGTCGATCTTGTTCCAGACCACAACCTGCGGAACCGTGCCAGCGCCGATTTCATCGAGAACCTTGTCCACCTCGAACATCTGCTCATCGCGGGCATGACTGGCGCTATCGACGACATGCAGCAGGATATCCGCATCCCCTGCTGCTTCCAGCGTGGCGTGGAAGGCATCGACCAGCGAATGGGGAAGATCGCGAATGAAGCCGACGGTGTCGGAGAGAACGATATTGCCGCCCCCTTCGACCCACAATTTCCGGGAAGTGGTATCCAGCGTGGCAAACAGGCGATCTGCCGCGTAGACGCCGGCATGCGTCAAAGCGTTGAACAAGGTCGACTTGCCGGCGTTCGTGTAACCGACTAGGGAAACGTTCAGCACATCGCCGCGCATCCTGGCCTTGCGCTGCACGCCCCGCTGCCGGTTCAGCCTTGCCAGACGCTCCTTGAGCAACTTCACCCGATTGCCAAGCAGACGGCGATCGGTTTCAAGCTGCGTTTCACCAGGACCACGCATACCGATCCCGCCGCGCTGCCGCTCGAGGTGGGTCCAGCCCCGAACCAGACGGGTGGACAGGTGCTCAAGCTGCGCAAGTTCAACCTGCAACTTGCCTTCGGCGCTCGCGGCACGCAATGCGAAGATATCGAGAATCAGGCTGGTGCGGTCGACAACCCGGCATTTCAATTCCCGTTCGAGATTGCGCTGCTGAGCCGGCGATAGTTCGTGATTGAAGATCACCAGTTGGCCATCGGTTGCCGCCAGCGTCGCCGCCACCTCGTCGACCTTGCCTTTGCCGGCATAGGTCTTTGGATCGGGACTGTGGCGACGGCCACGCACCTCGGCAACGACGATCCCGCCCGCCGATTCGGTCAGCAAACGAACTTCCTCGATACGGTCCTCGATATCGGCATCACCAAAATCGAGTTGAACGATGACGGCGCGCTCGCCAGAAGCGGGACGCTCAAACATACCGGAAAAATCTTCGGAAAAAGCGGACCCCGCCGTGACGGGGCCCTGCTGGGGAGCGGCTTATTCTGCGGCCTGCTCTTGCTGGATATTGACCGGCCGCGCGGGAACGACGGTCGAGATGGCGTGCTTGTACACCATCTGGGTCACGGTGTTCTTCAACAGGACGACGTACTGGTCGAAAGATTCGACCTGTCCCTGCAGCTTGATGCCGTTGACCAGGTAGATAGAGACGGGAACATGCTCGCGACGCAAAGCATTGAGGAAGGGGTCTTGTAAAAGTTGCCCTTTGTTGCTCATGGTGTGGACTCCATGTGTGTTGTTTTATTGAGGGTCCTAATGTACCCAAAATTGTTGGGGGATGCCAAAGATTTTACTTCTTGTCCTTGTCGGCGAAAGGATTCTTGGCCGCAACGAACTGGATGCGCAAAGGGGTTCCCTGAAGTTTGAACGCCTCCCGGAAGGTATGCTCGAGATAGCGCCGGTAGCTGTCCGCGATCTGGTCGACGGCATTGCCGTGAACGACGATGATCGGCGGGTTCGAGCCCCCCTGGTGGGCATAACGCGGCTTGGGCCGGAACAGACCATGCTTGGGCGGTGCCTGCTTGGCAATTGCATCGGACAGCACACGCGTCAGGCGCGGCGTGGACAGCTTGGTCATCGCCGCCGCATAGGCCGAATCGACTGACTTGAACAGGTTGTTCAGGCCGACGTTTTCGCGTGCCGAGATGAAATGGAATTTGGCGAAATCGAGGAACTTCAGCTTTCGTTGAAGGGTCTGGCGCGTCTGTTCGCGGACGTAGGCATCCAGACCATCCCATTTGTTCACCGCAACCACCAACGCGCGGCCGGATTGAACGACGAAGTCCGCGATGTGCGCATCCTGGTCGGAAACATCCGCCTGGGCGTCGACCATCAGGATCACCACGTTGGCATCCTCGACCGCTTTCAGGGTCTTCACGACCGAGAATTTTTCGATCGCCTCGAACACCTTGCCGCGCTTGCGCATGCCGGCCGTATCGACGAGCACGTAATGACGGCCGGCCCGCTCGAAGTCGATCTCGATCGAATCCCGGGTGGTACCCGGCGCATCGAAGGCGATCACCCGCTCTTCGCCAAGCAGCGTATTGATCAGCGTGGACTTGCCGACATTCGGGCGACCGACGATCGCCACACGGACCGCTTCGGTAGCGACCTCCTCGTCCTCCGGCTCGGGGAACGCCTCAAGTGCCAGATCGACCAGATTGCGCACGCCGTCGCCGTGGGCGGCCGAAATGGCATACGGCTCGCCCAGACCCAACTCGTGGAAATCGGCCTCGACCATGCCACGATTCAGCCCTTCGGCCTTGTTGACCGCGACGAGGACCGGGCGCTCCAGACGCCGCAGCTTGTTGGCGATTTCCTTGTCGTGCGGCGTGATTCCCGTCCGACCATCGACCACGAAGATAACGGCATCCGCCTCGGCGATTGCCTGCTCGGTCTGGCGCGCCATTTCGTGCAGGATACCATCCTTGACCAGCGGCTCGAAACCGCCGGTATCGACCACCAGATAGGGCTTCCGGCCAAGTCGGCCATGCCCGTAGTGGCGGTCTCGCGTCAGCCCCGGCAGATCGGCAACAATCGCGTCGCGCGAGCGGGTCAGGCGGTTGAACAAGGTGGATTTGCCGACATTGGGTCGGCCTACCAGAACGATGGTCGGTTTCATTTCGGCTCGATCAGGCGAAGTTCGCCACCACTGGTCTGAACCAGGAAGGCCGAATCGAACACTTTCACCGGTGCCTTGATCGGCTCGCCGTCCGTTTTCTGGCGCCCGACGAAAGCCCCCTCGTCACGCGACAGGAAGTGCACATAACCCTCGGCATCACCCACCGCAACATACCCGAGACGTACCGCGGGTGCCGAAACGCGTCGGTTCTTCAACTTGTCCTGCTTCCACAGGCTGCTGCCCGAAAGTCGGTCAAGGCCGTAGACGACGCCCTGATCGTCCGTGACGAACAGGTAGCGACCATCCAGCGCCAGGCCGACCGAAGACGAAATGTCACGCGACCAGATCAGGCTGCCGCCCTGCGCCATGTCGAAGCAGGCCACCCGCCCTTGAAAGGCCACGGCACACAGTTGCGAGCCTTCCATCACCGGCGGCGCCACGACGTCAGCCACTCGGTCGAGTTCGGTCGCCCCCTTCGGCAACGCGACGGCACCCTCCCAGACCGGTGCGCCGTTCTGCAGGGACATGGCAACGATCTTGCCGCCCGGGAAGCCGGCAAAGACGAAACGATCGGCAAAAACCGGAGCACTTGTCGTACGGACCGACAGCGCCGGCGTCGAACGCTGATAGACCCATTTTCGGGCACCATCCTCAAGACCGAACAGGAAGATGCTGTTGTCGCCGCTGCGCACGGCGACGCCTTCGTCACCGACGGTCGGCGGGGCCAGCACCTCGCTGTTCACCCGTGCCTGCCAGCGCGGCTTGCCATCCTCTGCCGAAAAAGCCAGCACCTCGCCTTTCGGCGTACCGACCACCACCAGACGGTCATTGGCACCGACGCCGGCCGACAGCGGCTGGCCGACATCGATCTTCCAGACACGCTTGCCCCCCTCGAACTTCTCCAGTACGCCCTTGCCGGCGGCGGCGTAAACGGCGTCACCGACCGTTGCCGGCACGAAAACCATATCGTTGCCGGCCTTGGGCACGCTGACCGACCAGCGGGTCGTGAATTCGGTTCCTGCGGTCAACGGCGGCAAGGGCGACATTTTGGGGCCCGACGAACCGAAGGGATTGATGGCATCCAGCGCATTCGACATCGTGCTGCAGCCACCAGCCGCCAGCACCGACAATACGGCAAGCGTGATCAGACGACTACGCATCAGGCGGCCTCGCCCATACTGTCGAGTTTCTGTTGCAACAACTCGCGCGAAGCGGCGTTCGCCGGTTCGCCCATTTTTTCCAGCGCCGTCCGGTAAGCGTCACGCGCATCGTTCCTTTTCCCTTGTGCTGCCAGCACATCGCCCTTCGCTTCGAGGAAACGGGCATCAAAAGCGGCCGCGTGACCGCCATCGAGCTGCTTCAACGCCTCGTCATACGCCTTTTCGTCGAGCAACACGGCAGCCAGACGCAGACGGGCGACATCCCGAACCTCATCCTTGGCATTGTCCGCCGCCCAACTCAGCTGCGCCCGCGCAGTCTTCAAGTCACCGCTGTCAAAGGATTGCCGGGCGGCCAGCAAGGCGCCCATGCCGGCATAGCTGCTGCGACCGTATTTCTCGGTCAGCTCGCCCGCCAGCGACTTGATTTTCTGCGCATCGCGCGCGTCGACCGCATGTTCGAGCGCGTCGAACACCGCCGCCGCCTTGCCCGACTCACCATCCTGATACCAGTTCCAGCCACGCCAGCCGACGACGGCAACGGCAACGGCCAGCAGCAGGCTGGTCACCAGATTGCCATACGCGTTCCACCAGGCCTTGATGGAGTCGATCTGTTCCTGCTCTTCGAGGTCGTAATGCGCCATGCGACTTATTCCTCTTCATCCGAATCAATGAGTTGTCCGATGATCGCTTCCGCCAGATCATCAACCTTCAATTTGCGCTGCTCGATCCCTTCCTCGCGCAACGCCTTCAACTGCGCTTCACCGGTCGCGGCCTCGTCGTCGCCGATCACGACGGCAAAGGTTGCACCGCTGGCATCCGCCTTCTTCATCTGCGACTTGAAGGAACCGCCCCCGCAATGCAACAGCACGTTCAGCCCCTGATCGCGCAAGCCTTCGGCCACGCGGAAAGCCAGACGCGACGCCGCATCGCCCTGGTGCACGAGATACACATCCGGCGCCGCTGCCTGCGGCTCGCCGCCGGATTCGCGAATCAGCGCAACCAGCCGCTCGACACCCATTGCAAATCCGCAGGCGGGCGTGGATTTTCCCCCCAATTGCCCGACCAGGCCATCGTATCGACCGCCGGCGCAAACCGTACCCTGGGCGCCAAGCTTGTCGGTCACCCATTCGAAAACGGTCAGGTTGTAGTAATCGAGACCGCGGACCAGACGCGGGTTGATCGTAAACGGCACGCCGGCATCCTTGAGCACGCGCTGCACGCCCTCGAAATGCGCCAGCGACTCGGCCCCCAGATAATCTATCAGCTTCGGCGCTGCGGCGCACATCGCCTGCAAGGCCGGATTCTTGGTATCCAGGATGCGCAGCGGATTGGTGTGCAGGCGACGCTTTGCATCGTCATCGAGGATGTCGACATGGCCCTCGAAATAGGCGATCAACGCGGCACGATGCTGGGCACGCTCTTCAGGCTGCCCCAGGCTGTTGATTTGCAGTTCAATGCCGTCAAGCCCGAGGTCAGCCCACAGACGGGCCCCCATCAGGATCATTTCGGCATCGACATCCGGACCAGCAAAACCGAAGGCTTCGACCCCGACCTGATGGAACTGCCGGTAACGCCCTTTTTGTGGCCGCTCGTGCCGGAACATCGGCCCCATGTAATACAAGCGACGGGGTTGCTGGGCCGCCAGGCTGTGCTGGATGAGCGCGCGGACGCAGCCGGCTGTACCCTCCGGACGCAAGGTCAGCTGTTCGCCATTGAGGCTGTCTTCAAAGGAATACATTTCCTTCTCGACGATATCGGTGACTTCGCCGATGGCGCGCTTGAACAGCGGCGTCGGTTCGACGATCGGCATGCGGATCGGCCGGTAGCCGTAAGCCTTCAGCCAGGAACAGACGGTATCCTCGAACAGTTCCCAGAATTCGGCTTCGTCCGGCAGGATGTCGTTCATCCCGCGCACGGACTGTAAGGTCTGACTCATGCTTGCAACTTCTTCTTGTAAGTGCGCTCAACGTAGCGCTCGATGATTTCCTTGAACTCGCCGGTAACGTTCTCGCCCTTCAGCGTGACCGTCTTTTCGCCGTCTTCGTAGACCGGCATCGATGGCGCTTCGCCGGTCCCCGGCAACGAGATGCCGATATTGGCATGTTTCGATTCGCCGGGACCGTTGACGATGCACCCCATCACGGCAAGCGTCATGTTTTCCGCGCCATCGTAGCGCAGTTTCCATTCCGGCATGCGGGCACGCACGAAATCCTGGACTTCACCGGCCAGTTCCTGGAACAGCGTCGATGTCGTCCGGCCGCAACCCGGGCAAGCCGCAACCATCGGCGTGAACGCGCGCAACCCCATGGTCTGCAGGATTTCCTGGGCAACCACGACCTCCTGCGTACGCGCACCGCCGGGCTCCGGCGTCAACGACACGCGTATCGTATCGCCGATCCCCTCCTGGAGCAGAACGGACAATGCTGCGGTCGACGCGACGATCCCCTTGGATCCCATCCCGGCCTCGGTCAGGCCAAGATGCAGCGCGTAATCGGCACGACGGGACAGTTCACGGTAAATGGCAATCAGATCCTGCACGCTGGACACCTTGCAGGAGAGAATGATGCGCTCGCCCGCCAAACCGACCTCTTCGGCCTTGGCGGCAGATTCGAGGGCGGAAGTCACCATTGCGTGGCGCATCATTTCAGTGGCATCGAGCGGCTGCGCAAGACGGGAGTTTTCGTCCATGACGCGGGCCAGCAGATCCTGATCGAGGCTCCCCCAATTAACGCCAATGCGCACCGGCTTGTCGTAACGGCAAGCCAGTTCGACCATCTGCGCGAACTGCTCGTCCTTCTTCTTGCCGAAACCGACATTGCCCGGATTGATCCGGTACTTGGCCAGCGCCTCGGCGCAGGCCGGATGCTCGGTCAACAGACGATGGCCGTTGTAATGGAAATCGCCAATCAACGGGACATCGCAATTCATCTTGTCCAGATGGTCGCGGATCAGCGGAACCGCCGCCGCCGCCTCTGGGGTATTCACCGTGATGCGGACCAGTTCCGAGCCGGCCCGCGCCAGTTCGGCGCATTGAATCGCGGTTTTCAGATAATCCGCGGTATCGGTATTGGTCATCGACTGAACGACCACCGGCGCATCGCCGCCGAGACGAACATGGCCAATACTGCAGGCACGCGTCGCCCGCTTGCTGATCAGACTCAACATTTACTCCAGAACCAGTCGGGCAACATCGCCGCGCGTGTACGACGCCAAATCCACCGGCTGCCCGCGCAGAAAGAGTTTGACGCCCGGCGCATAACCGATGGCGACGGACAAGGGCCCCTTGCCGCTCTGCAGCACCGGCTCGCCCCCCGCAGCCACCCGCTGGGACAACAGCACGGCACCATCGCCATCCTTGACTTCAAGCCACGATTCCTGCGTCACCACGAAGCGCAGTTGCGGCACGGCATCTGCTGCGACGGCGGCAGGCTCCTGGGCAGGAAGCGACGGCGTTTCACCAAGCGAACCACCCGATACGGCAGCCGTATCGCCAACCGCCTGCGGCGTCATCGTCTGCTCGGCACTGCTGCCAGGAGGAAATGCCGGTTCGACAGGGGAAGTCTGTGCCACCTGTTCAACGGGAGCCTCCTTCCGCGACAGGCTGTCGACCAGGGATTGCGCACCTTCGCGCAAGGCGGCCAGGTCGTTCGGCAACAGGAAATAAGCCAGCACCGCCAGGATCACCAGCACGCCGCCGAACAGCACGACCGCCCTGTCGCGAGGACGGGAACTGACCGGTACGGTGTCGAGCGAAGACTCGGGAACCGCCAGTGTGTCGACCGGCTTGCTCAACACGACGTCGAGCTCGGCCATCAGCGGCGCCGGGTCCACGTGCATCAGCCGCGCATAGTTGCGTACGAAACCCCGGGTGAACGTATGTCCCGGCAAGGCATCCCACTCGCCGCGTTCGACCGATTCAACCTGGCGCTGCCCCAGCTTGAGGGTCTGCGCGATGTCCGCCACCTGAAGGCCGGCGGCTTCACGCGCCTTACGCAGGATCTCGCCGACCGATATCCTGACGACGGCGGGGATCGACTCGGGCTGTTCGGGCGCGTCTTCGATCTGCTCGCTCATTCAAACTGTCCCTTGAGGAATTCCTGATACTCGGGCGAAGTCGGATACCGTGTCCGCAACTGGGAGATGTAACTGCTCTCGACCAGCCGGTCGCCCAACTTGTGTTCGAGACGGATACCCAGCCACAACGCCTCGGCCGTCGGCGGCTCCATCATGCGCAACGCATCGCTGAGATAAATCTTGGCTTCGCCGAGAATCCCGCGTTGATAGAAAAGGCGGGCCAACTGGTAACGCGCCTGCATCGCACCGTCGCGCGACAACTGCACGGCCTGAAGCAGATAGCGCTGGGCGCCGTCCAGATCACCGGCCTTCAACGCGCAGGTACCGGCATTGGCATAGGCACGATCGGGCGTTTCGTACAACGGGTTCTTCAAGGCGTTCAGGAAATAGCTGATCGATTGCGACTCCTTGCCGATGCTGCAAAGGAACCAGCCATAGTTGTTATTGACTTCCGGGTCATCGGGCGAACGGTCCAGTGCGCGCCTGAAATCGGCTTCTGCCTTGGCCTGCTCCCTTAACGAGGCATAGACCAGGCCACGTACGCTATAAGCCGGAAAATATTCGGGATCGATTTCCAGTGCGCTCGTCAGATGGTCGAGCGCCGCACCAGGATTGCCGGCCTGGTAATACAAGGAGCCCAATTCGGTATGAATTTTGGCACGACTGCGCGGATCGGCCTTGGAAGGTCCTTGCTGCCCCGCTTCCGACTGGCCGAAATTGGCCGGCAATTGTCCCTGCTGATTGCCGGACTGGGGCGCATTGCTCGAACAGGCGGCCAATCCGGCAACGACGATTGCTGCGGTCAACCGGCCAAGGAAGGAAAATTTCATGTCCTGATCTCCTGCAAGGGTATCGTCCGGCCAGCCGTCCGTCGGGTCTTGTCCCGGACCTGTCCAGCCAACTGGCCGCAAGCGGCATCGATGTCGTCACCGCGCGTCTTGCGCGTCGTCGTGACAATGCCCGCCTGCATCAGAATGTCGGCAAAGCGCCGCACCCGATCCGCCGGCGAACGCCGGAACGGCGATCCCGGAAACGGGTTGAAGGGAATCAGATTGAACTTGCACGGCACATCGCGCACCAGCGCGAGCAATTCGCGGGCATGAGCATCGGCATCATTGATGCCGGCCATCATCGTGTATTCGAAAGTGATGAAGTCGCGCGGCGCTTTTTCCAGATAGCGCCGACACGCGGCCATCAGGTCTTTCAGCGGATATTTCTGGTTGATCGGCACCAACTGGTCGCGCAAGGCATCGTTCGGCGCGTGCAGGGATACCGCCAGGGCGACCGGACACGCTTCGCGCAAACGGTCCATCACCGGCACCAGACCGGAAGTGGAGACCGTGACGCGGCGCCGGGACAACCCGTAGGCATTGTCGTCGAGCATCAGGCGCAGCGCTGCGACCGTGTTGTCGAAATTGGCGAGCGGCTCGCCCATGCCCATCATGACGACATTGGAAATTACCCGTTCGTCGCCGTGGACCGCACCAAGGGCCGCATTGGCCTGCCACAGCTGACCGATGATCTCGGCCACCGTCAGGTTGCGGTTGAAGCCCTGCTTGCCGGTCGAACAGAAAGCGCAATCGAGGGCGCAGCCAGCCTGCGTGGAAATGCACAGGGTGCCCCGGTCGTCTTCGGGAATGAACACCGTCTCGACCGCATTGCCGTTGCCGACATCGATCAGGAACTTGCGCGTACCGTCGTCGGACAACTTGTCCGACACGACGGCAGGCGGCACCACGACCGCCCGCGCCCTGAGCTTTTCGCGCAGGCTCTTGGCGATGTCGGTCATGGCATCGAAATCCGCCACGCCGGAACGATGCATCCAGCGCAATACCTGGCGTGCCCGGAAGGGCTTTTCGCCCTGCTCGGCAAACCAGGCAGTCAGGCTTTCGGCATCGAAATCCAGCAGATTGACGGACATCGTATCTTCTTAGCGGCCAGCGTAAATGTTATGACCCGGGAAGAAGAAGGCGGTTTCGACAGCGGCCGTTTCCGGGGCATCGGAACCGTGCACGGCATTGGCGTCGATCGACTCGGCGAAATCGGCGCGGATGGTGCCCGGCGCGGCCTTCTTCGGATCGGTGGCGCCCATCAGTTCGCGGTTCTTGGCGATGGCATCTTCACCTTCCAGAATCTGCACCATGACCGGACCGGAGATCATGAAGGAAACCAGATCCTTGAAGAAGGGACGCTCCTTGTGCACGGCGTAGAACTGGCCGGCTTCCTGCTCGGACAGCCAGATCATCTTGGAAGCGATGACCTTCAGGCCGGCCGCTTCGAAACGGGCGTAAATCTGGCCGATGACGTTCTTCTTGACGGCATCCGGCTTGATGATGGAAAGGGTGCGTTCGATAGCCATGTGTTTGCTCCGAAAAAGCTAGTCGGTTGAAAAACGGGGAATTTTAGCAGACAAGTCCCCCGGACGTCCGCCTCACTGCGCCATCGCCGCCCGACGAACCGGACCGGCGAGCAATTCGAAGTCCTTGGGCGCGACGTATTGCAGCAGTTCCTTGCCGTCGCCATCGACCACCACATCGAGTCCTTTCGCCGGGTACAGCAGATGCACCCGCTTCTCGCCCAGCGGAAGGCGCTCGGCCGGCGCGCCGAAGCGTGCGACCACGGCCGCTTCGTCAAGATTGACGGTTGGAATGACACTGATCGCGCGCAGCGGCATGCCTCGCGCCGTAGCCAGATCGACCTGGCTGAGGCGAATCTTGCGTGTCGTGCTCTCCATGTGTTCGGCCTTCAGCGCCCGCTCGCGCATCGCCGCCACCGTATCCGGAGATGCATCGACCGTCAGGATGACCTTGGCCAGCACGAAACCGAGCTTGACCTGATTGGCGTAAGCCTCCAGCGTTCCGACCTCGTCGGGCGCGGCAATGATCGCGACTTCCAGATCGTCGCCATGCAGGCGCACGAAATCGTCCAGCGTACTGGTGCCCGGCACCAGACCAAAAACGCGCGAACCGCCCTGGCCGTCGGTTTCGATTTGCCAGGGCAGATTGCTCTCCGGATCGAAACCGGCCTGCTCACCACTACCGGGAATCAGAAAGGGAATCAACAGCGCGGCGACGATCAGTGCGACGATGGACAGGGCGAGTTTCATGAATGCGGCGCTCGAAAAATGGGCCATTCTGCCACCCATCCCACAAATGAAAAAGCCGCGCCCGGCCGATTGGCGGGGCGCGGCGGCTTGCACGGGGCCTCGGTCAGAGCATGCCCAGCGTTCGTGGCAGCCAGAGCGAGATCGCCGGCACGTAGGTCACCAGGATCAGGAAAATCAGCATCGACAGCAGCCACGGCCAGACGGCAACGGTCAGTTCGGTGATCCCCATCTTGGTGATGCCGGAGGCAACGTAGAGGTTCAGACCGACCGGCGGGTGGCAAAGACCGACTTCCATGTTCACCACCATGATGATGCCGAAGTGCACCGGATCGATACCGAGCGCGATGGCGATCGGGAACAGGATCGGTGCCAGGATCAGCACGATCGACGACGGCTCCATGAAATTGCCCATGATCAGCATCAGGATGTTGGCCATGATCAGGAAGCCGATCATGCCGATCCCCGACCCCATCATGAAATCAGCCATCGTCTGCGGAATGTTCTCGTGCGTCAGCAGGAAGGAGAACAGCACCGCGTTGGTGATGATGTAGAGCAGCATCGCGCTCATGTTGGCCGAATTCAGCAACACCTTGGGCACGTCCTTCAGGCTCAGGTCCTTGTAGACGAAAACCGCGACGATGAAGGCGTAGACCGCGCTCATCGCCGCCGCCTCGGTCGGCGTGAACAGACCGGTGTAGATACCGCCCATGACCACGACGATCAGGAACAGACCCCAGGCCGAATCCTTGAACGCCTTGGCACGCTCCATCCAGGTCGCCTTCGGCATGCGCGGGTAACCGAACTTGCGGGCCCGGTTCCAGGTCACGAAGCCGAGAAAGCCGGCCAGCAGCAGCCCCGGCACGACGCCGGCCATGAACAGCGCACCGACCGAAGTATTGGTCGACACCGAGTACATGACCATGACGATCGACGGCGGAATCAGGATGCCGAGTGCGCCGGACGTCGTGATGACGCCCGCCCCGAACTTGTTCGGGAAACCCTGCTTGACCATCGCCGGCAGGATGATGGCGCCGATCGCCACCACGGTCGCCGGACTCGAGCCCGACACCGCCGCAAACAACGCGCAGGCCAGCACGCCGCCGAGACCGAGACCGCCGTGCCAATGGCCGACCATCGACGTGGCGAAGTTGATCATCCGCCGGGCGACGCCGCCGTGGGTCAGGAAGTTGCCGGCCAGGATGAAGAACGGGATGGCCATGATCTCGAACTTCTCGATGCCGGTGAACAGCTTCAGCGCGACCGATTCGATCGGCACCTGCGTCATCGTGAACAGGAAGGTCAGCACGGTCAGGCCGAGCGAGATCGAGATCGGCATGCCCGTCAGCATCAGGACGAGCAGGATGATGAAGATGATGGCGGCGCTCATTGCTTGTCTCCCTTGCCGGCGTCGCTGTCTTCGCCCATTTGCTTGTGTTTCAGATCGTGCGGATGGAGATCGTCACCCATGTCGTACGGATTGACATCCACCGGCAACACTTCCTCTTCGATACCGTCGACGTGACCGTGATCGTGGTGCGGCAGTTCGCCGGTACGCACGAAGGACACGATGACCTGCAGGAAACGGAAGCACATCAGGTAGGAACCCAGCGGAATCGCCGAATAGACGATCCAGGTCGGCCACTCCAGGTCGGGCGTGATCGGCCCTTCGTAGAGATCCCCGATATCCATGCCCAACCAGGTCTTGATCTGGTAATTGGCCCCGTTCTCCCAAACGAAGGTCGCACCCAGCGAACCGACGATGAAGGTGAACAAGGCTCCGGCCGCCAGGCCGAAGATGATGAATTTGCCGCGATTGGCCGGCGACAACCGGTTGATCAGCACGTCGACGCCGACGTGGATACCGGTACGCACACCGTAAGCCGCACCGAACTTGGCCATCCAGACGAACATGATGATGGTCAGTTCCTGGGCCCAGCCCATGTTGATTTCGAGCAGGAAATCCTGCACTGCCGGGACATCGATCCCGGTGCCATAGCGATGGACGACCGACGCGAAGATGATCAGCGTCGCAGCCCCCATCAGGAAGGCAATCAGCCATTCCTCGATGTAATTCAGAAATTTCATGTTGTCCCCCGTGGCGCCGGCGATTCGTCCGTTACCGGACGAATCGCTTCAGCCTAGTCGATCAAGTCTTACAGCTTGGCCGGATCGAAACCGGTCGCCTTGTAGACCGCGTCGATGGTTTCCTTGCCGATACGGCTTTCCATCTTCTTATGCACCGGCACCAGCACCTTCTTGAAGGCAGCGCGCTCCTGGGCCGTCGGCACATGGACTTCGGTCTTGCCGCTCTTCTTGACCATATCCAGCGCCCCGTCGTTCTCGACCTTGGCGATCTGGTTGGCGTAGCGGGTAGACTCTTCCATCGCCTTTTCCAGCTGACCGCGGACATCAGCCGGCAAGCCGTCCCAGAACTTCTTGTTGACGATCACTGCGTAGCCCAGATAACCGTGCTCGGTCAGCGTCAGATGCTTCTGCACTTCGTGCATCTTCTGGGTATAGAGGTTGGAAATCGGGTTTTCCGTACCGTCGACCACACCAGTCTGCAAAGCCTGGTAGACCTCGGAGAAAGCCATCACTTGCGGCAATGCCTTCAGTGCGCGAACTTCTTCCTCAAGCACCTTGGACGACTGGATACGCAGCTTCTTGCCGCGCAGATCATCCGGCATCCGGATCGGCGTATTTGCCGAGAAGGACTTGAAGCCGTTGTCCCAGAAAGCCAGGCCGCTGATGCCCTTGGGCTCGAGCTTGGAGAGCAGTTTCTTGCCGACCGGGCCATTGGTCACTTTATGCAGATCGTCGTAATTGTCGAAAATGTACGGCAGATCGAAAACCTCGAACTCCTTGACACCCAGCGGGCCGAACTTGGCCAGCGACGGCGCCAGCATCTGGACCGCGCCGAGCTGCAGGGCTTCCATTTCTTCCTTGTCCTTGTACAGCGTCGAGTTGGCATACACCTCGACCTTGACCTTGCCCTTGGTCAATTCGCCGGCCTTCTTGGCGAACATTTCGGCAGCCTTGCCCTTTGGCGTATCAGCCGCCACGACGTGGCTGAACTTGATCACGATGGGTTGTTGTGCGTAAGCTCCGAACGAAACGGCGCAGGCAAAAAGACCTGCCAGCAGCTTGGATACTTGCATATCGGTATCTCCTCCTGAAATTTGATTGGGCACACAAAGTATTGCACCCTATTCAAATTATTATGAAAGGCATAATCCACACATATTGTGGATTTCCACATGATCCCCACCTCCTCGCCCTCCGGCTTGGCCGACACGCCCCCCGCCGGACAATCCCACCGGCTTCGCTGGTTGCTCGCCCTGCCCAAACTGGGCATCGTCCTGCTCGTCATGGCGCTGATTTCGCTGCTGGTTCTGCTGCACCGCTCGGAAACCGAAGAACAGCGGACAACGCTGATCAAGGATGTCCTGTGGCTGGAACAGAGCCTGCGCTTCCACTTGAACGGCAACCAGGAACAATTGCAGCAACTGGCGCTCGAACTCCCGGAAGGCGGCGGCGAAAAACTGTTCAGGCTGCGCGCAACCCATATGCTGAAAAATTCGCCGGAGATAGCCCAGATTCTCTGGCTTGACGCACACGGCCATATCGTCGACGCCCTCCCTACCGAACAGATGCCAGACACCGGCGGCGGACCGTCTGCGCGCCAGATCAGCGCGCGCGCCATGGAGCTGGCGGACAAGCTCAGCAAGCCGGTCTACAGCGAAACCTTCACCCCGCCGGGCAAAGGGGCCTTCGTCGAAGTCCTCGTACCGATCCGCCACCAGCGCAAGCCGGCCGGCGTACTGATCGCCGTTTATCCACTGGCGTCGCTGCTGTCGACGCAAATTCCCTGGTGGTTCACCGAAAAATACCGCGTCGAGATCGTCAATGACGAAAACACCCTGGTCGCCACGCAGACCGCGATCACCGGCGACAGCGGACAGATGTACCAGATCCCGTTCGACCCGCCGGGCTACGGACTGGTCCTGCGCGTCACCAGTTACGCCACGCCGGACAATACGCTGCCGCGGATCCTGATTGCCGCCATCATCCTGCTCGCCATCGGCGTCTTCTGGAGCCTGTGGCTGATCCGTGACCTGATGCGCAAGCGCAGCCGGGCCGAGGAAGCGCTGCGTTCGGAACACGCCTTCCGCGCAGCGATGGAAGATTCGCTGACGGTCGGCATGCGCGCCCGCGACCTGAAGGGGAAGATCATTTATGTGAACCCGGCGTTCTGCAAGATGACCGGCTTTGCGGCCACCGACCTGGTCGGCACAATCCCGCCGATGCCCTACTGGGCACCGGAAAATCTCGCGGAAAGCTATGCCATGCACGAAGCGGTGATGGCCGGCGAGGCACCGCCGGAGGGATTCGAAATGACCTTCATGCGCAAGAACGGCGAGCGCTTCCAGGCCCTGGTCTATGAAGCAAAGCTGATCGATGGCCATGGCGAGCACACCGGCTGGATGGCGTCGGTACTCGACATCACCGAGCGCAAGGAAGCTGAAGAAATGGCCCGGCAACAGCAGGAGCAGCTGCAATTCACCGCCCGCCTGGTGACCTTGGGGGAAATGGCCTCGACGCTGGCCCACGAACTTAACCAGCCGCTGGCCGCGATCGCCAGCTACAACACCGGCTGCCTCAACCTGCTGGCCGATGGCCGCGCCAGCAACAGCGAACTGCAGCCGGCGCTCGAAAAAATCGGACTGCAAGCCCAGCGTGCCGGCAAGATCGTCCGCCGGGTCTACGATTTCGTCCGGCGCAGCGAACCCAAGCGCGCGCCCTGCGACCTGCGCGGCGTCATCGAGGACTGCGTCGGTTTCATCGAAACCGACGCCAGGCGACGCCAGATCCGCATCGAAACCAGCTTGCCGGCACTGCCGCCGGTGCCGGCCGACCGCTTGATGCTCGAACAGGTATTGCTCAACCTGATCCGCAACGCCATGGATTCGATGGGTGACACGCCGGAGCACGACCGGCTGCTCGGCATCGCTGCCCGCATTGAAGGAAACGAAGTGCGCATCAGCGTCAGCGACCGCGGCTGCGGCATCTCTCCCGAAATCAGCGACAAGCTCTATACCGCCTTTTTCACCACCAAGCCGGAAGGGATGGGCGTCGGCCTGTCGATCTGCCGGTCGATCATCGAGTTCCATCGCGGTCGACTGTGGGCCGAAGACAATTTCGAAACCGGGTCGCCCCGCGGTACCATTTTCCTTTTCACCCTGCCTCTGGAAAGCACATGAGCGAAGCCCGCGCCCACCTGGTCGACGACGACGAAGCCATCCGCGACGCGCTGTCCTGGCTGCTCGGCACGCGCGGCATTCCGTGCTCGACCTACGCGTCGGCAGAAGAGTTCCTAGCCGCCTGGTCGGCCCAGACCGCCGGCTGTGTCGTAATCGACATGCGCATGTCCGGCATGAGCGGGCTGGACTGCTTCGAAACGCTCAGCGGCCGCGGCTCGCGCCTGCCGGTGATCATTCTGACCGGCCACGGCGACGTACCTCTGGCGGTTGCCTCGCTCAAGCGCGGCGCCTTCGACTTCTTCGAAAAGCCATTCAACGACAACGAGCTGGCCACCCGGATCGCCGAAGCGATGGCGCTCGACGCCCGGCAACGGGCGGAAAATGCCACGGTCGACTCGATCAACGCGCTACTTTCCCGACTGACCACCCGCGAGCGGCAGATCATGGATCACGTGCTGGCCGGCAAGTACAACAAGGTCATCGCCGACGAACTGAACATCAGCATGCGGACGGTCGAAGTGCACCGCGCCAACCTGTTCGACAAGATGGGCGTCAAAACCGCCGTCGAACTGGCCAACCTGCTCCAGCGGGGACACTGACGCGCTTCCCATGCCCGGCGTTTTTCGTTAGCATTTCGGCAAATTCCTCCGGGCAAACAGGCCCCGATTCACTCCCCACCCATCCCATTGAGGACACCATGAGCGAGCACATCCATTACGTCACCGACGACACCTTCGAAGCCGAAGTGCTGCAGGCGCAGCAGCCGGTTCTCGTCGACTACTGGGCCGAATGGTGCGGTCCGTGCAAGATGATCGCGCCGATCCTCGACGAAATCGCCGCCGAATACGCCGGCAAGCTCAAGGTGACCAAGGTCAACATCGACGATAACCAGCAAACGCCGGCCAAATACGGCATCCGCGGCATCCCGACGCTGATGATCTTCAAGAACGGCAATGTCGAGGCCACCAAGGTCGGTGCCCTCTCGAAGTCGCAGCTCGCCGCGTTTATTGACAGCACGCTGTAATCACCGTAGTCTCCCAGCCTGAAAGTGCGTTCTGCGCTTTCAGGCGACGCCGGCGAAAGCTTTCGCAGCGCGTCATCATCCACTCCCAAGCACACTAGCTTCCGCGCCCCGCCAACGGGCTGACGCCCGCGCTTACCTTCAGGCGCCCAACTCCCATTCCCATGCAACTCTCAGAACTCAAGACACTGCACGTCAGCAAACTGCTCGACATGGCGACCGAACTCGCCATCGAAAACGCCAACCGCATGCGCAAGCAGGAGTTGATCTACGCAGTCCTCAAAGCCAAGGCCAAGAACGGCGAAACGATCTACGGCGACGGCACGCTGGAAGTGCTGCCCGACGGTTTCGGCTTTCTCCGCTCGGCTGACACCTCCTACCTGGCCAACCCGGACGACATCTACGTCTCGCCGTCGCAGGTCCGCCGCTTCAACCTGCGCACCGGCGACACCGTCGAGGGCGAGATCCGCACGCCGAAGGACGGCGAGCGCTACGTTGCCCTGACCAAGCTCGAATCGATCAACGGTTTCCCGCCGGAAGCCAACAAGAACAAGATCATGTTCGAGAACCTGACGCCGCTGCATCCGACGCGTCACCTGAAGCTCGAACGCGAAATCAAATCCGACGAGAACATCACCAGCCGCGTCATCGACATGATCGCGCCGATCGGCTGCGGCCAGCGCGGCCTGCTCGTCGCGCCGCCGAAGACCGGCAAGACCGTGATGCTGCAGAACATCGCGCATGCCATCACCGCCAACCACCCGGAAGTCGTGCTGATCGTGCTGCTGATCGACGAACGGCCGGAAGAAGTCACCGAAATGACCCGCACGGTCAAGGGCGAGGTCGTCGCCTCGACCTTCGACGAACCGGCCACCCGCCACGTCGCCGTCGCCGAAATGGTCATCGAGAAGGCCAAGCGCCTGGTCGAGCACAAGAAGGACGTCGTGATCCTGCTCGACTCGATCACCCGTCTTGCCCGCGCCTACAACACCGTCCAGCCGGCCTCCGGCAAGGTGCTCACCGGCGGTGTCGACGCCAACGCCCTGCAGAAGCCCAAGCGCTTCTTCGGTGCCGCCCGCAACATCGAGGAAGGTGGCTCGCTGACCATCCTCGCCACTGCGTTGATCGACACCGGCTCGCGCATGGACGAAGTGATCTACGAAGAATTCAAGGGCACCGGCAACTCGGAAATCCACCTCGACCGCCGCATGGCCGAGAAGCGCATGTACCCGGCGGTCAACGTCAACCGCTCCGGCACGCGCCGCGAAGAGCTGCTGCTCAAGCCGGACGTGCTGCAGAAGATGTGGGTGCTGCGCAAGCTGTGCTACCCGATGGACGACCTCGAAGCGATGGAATTCCTGCTCGACAAGGTCAAGTCCACCAAGGGCAATGCCGAATTCTTCGACGCCATGCGTCGCGGCTGATCCGGCAAACGCAAGGACCTTGCGGTCGACCACGGAATTCTGCAAAAAACCCGTGTCGACCGCAAAAAAGCCATTGCACTCAACTCGTTATTCAAAGATAATCGCGGGCTTCCCAGGCTGGTCACATCCGCCGGTCGCTCGCTTAAAGGAAAAAAGATGAAAGCCGATATCCACCCGAACTATCACGACATCCAGGTGACCTGCTCCTGCGGCAACACCTTCACGACCAAGTCCACGATGAGCAAGGACGCCTTCCACGTTGAAGTCTGCTCCGCCTGCCACCCGTTCTACACCGGCAAGCAGAAGATCGTCGACACCGCCGGCCGCGTCGAGAAGTTCAACCAGAAGTTCGGTGGTCTGCGCAAGAAGGCCGCCTGATTGACGATCGGCTTGACCGTTTCGCAGAAGGCAGCCCGTGGGCTGCCTTTTTATTTTGCGCATGACTGAACCTTTCGCCTTCCTGCGCCGCGGCATCCGTCTGCCTCCCGGCGGCTGGGTGCTCGCCGCCATGCTCGCCTTCTACGTCCTGGCCGGTCTGTTCGGGCGCGATCCGTGGAAGGGCGAGGACGCCATTCACATCAACACCGCCTGGCAGATGCTGCAAGGCGGCGACTGGCTGCGCCCGATGCTCGCCGGCCGACCTTTCCACGAGCCGCCGCTGTTCTACTGGAGCGGCGCAGTCACCGGCTTCCTGTTCGGCGGCCTCATTCCGGCCCACGAAGCAATCCGGCTGGCCAGCGGCATCTGGATCACGCTGACCCTGATCGGCTTGTATTACGCCGGCCGCGAGTTGTACGGCAACGACAGCGCAGCCGCCAGCCCGCTGCTGCTGGCCGGCTGCGTCGGACTACTCCTGCATGCCCACGACGCCCAGCCGATGCTGATCGCCCTGGCCGCTTACACCTGCGGTCTCGGCGGTCTGGCGACCATTGGCCGGAAGCCGCGGCTGACCGGCATTTTCTATGGCCTGTCGCTGGCCGCCTGCCTGCTCGGCGCCGGCATCGCACCGACGCTGCCGCTGCTGGCAATGGCGCCGGTCGCCTGGTGGCTCGCCCCCGATCGGCGCAAGGGCCTGCAGACCCTGCTCATCGGCCTCGGCATCGGCGCCCTGATGGCGTTACCCTGGCCGCTGCTGCTGTACATCCAGTATCCGGCACGTTTTCATGCCTGGCTGGCAACCGAACTGGCACCGCTGCTGACACCCTTCTCGCTGTTCGGCCTCGGTCGCTTCTCGGCGATGCTGCCCTGGTTCGCCTTTCCGGCGCTGCCGCTGGCCCTGTGGACCCTGTGGTCGAAACGCCGCCAGTTGCGTGACCCGTCGCTGGCGCTGCCGCTGGCCATGTTGCTGGCGACCTTGCTGCTGCTGGCCTGGGCCTTCCGTCCGCGGGAACTCCCTGCCCTGTTGCTGCTCCCGTCGATCGCACTGCTGGCCACCCCTGGCGTGCTGGCCCTGCGGCGCGGCGCGGCCAGCGCCTTCGACTGGTTTGCGATGATGTTCTTCAGTCTGTTCGTCACCCTGCTCTGGGTCGCCTGGTCGGCCATGGCGCTGGGTGTGCCGGAACGACTGGCCAAGCGTGTCACGGTCCTGCGCCCCGGGTTCGTTGGCCAGGTAGATCTGATCGACGTGAGCATCGGCGTGGCAGCAACCTTGTGGTGGATCTGGCTGATTGCCACGGCACCGCGTTCGCCCTATCGCAGCCTGACGCACTGGACCATGGGTTTCACCACCGCCTGGCTCGCTGCCACGGCGCTGATCCTGCCCTGGTTCGATTACGGCAAGAGCTATCGGCCGGTGGCCGAGGCGGTCGCCCGGGCACTGCCCTCGGACGAACTGCAGCACTGCCTGGCCGAGCGCGGATTGACGGAAACCCAGCGCGCGTCCTTCGATTATTTCGTCAATATCGAACCCGTCGAATACGGCAGCAAACGTTGCGACTGGCTGATCGTCGGCGGCAACTCGATGGCCGACCTGCGGGCGCCGGACGGTGGCTGGCAGAAGGTCTGGGAAGGCAACCGGCCCGGCGAGCGCAAGGAAAAATTCCGTCTTTACCGGCGTTGACCGCAGGCGGCAGCCCAGCCGCCGCGGCCTGCTCACTTGATCAGGAAATGCTCGCGGTAGTAGCGCAATTCGCCGATCGACTCGTGTACATCGGCCAGCGCGGTGTGCGGGCTCTTCTTCTTGAACCCCTTGTAAATCTCGGGCTGCCAGCGCCGGCAAAGCTCTTTCAGGGTACTGACGTCGAGATTGCGGTAATGGAAGTGCGCTTCCAGCGTCGGCATGTAGCGGGCCATGAAACGCCGATCCTGACCGATCGAATTGCCGCACATCGGCGACTCGCCCTTGGCCGAATACTGACGCATGAACGCCAGCGCCTCGGCTTCAACCGCCGCGTCGTCCAGCGTCGAGGCGCGAACCCGGTCGATCAGGCCGGAACGCCCGTGGGTCTTCTGGTTCCACTCGTCCATCAGGGCCAGCGTGGCGTCGGATTGATGCACCGCCCACGACGGCGACTCGGCAACGATCTGCAGTTCGGAGTCGGTGACCACCATCGCCATTTCGATGATGTGGTCACGCGCCGGATCGAGTCCGGTCATTTCCATGTCCAGCCAGATCAGGTTGTTCGCAGTGCCTGCCATATAATCGCCCAACAATTCAAAACGACGATTTTCTCACAGCTTACGCCCCGACCGTGCCCAACACCTTCAGCTTGCTCTTCCTCGGCATTTTCTGCCTGACCCTGGGCCTTCGCCTGTGGCTCAAATGGCGGCAGATTCGCCACGTTCTGGCCCACCGCACGGCGGTTCCGGCCGATTTCATCGATCGCATTCCGCTCGCTTCGCACCAGAAAGCCGCCGATTACGCGGTCGACCGCAGCAAGCTGGCGATTTTCTCGATTGTCGCCGATGCCGCCCTGCTGCTCGCCCTGACGCTCGGCGGCGGGCTGGCCGGGCTGCACGCTTTCTGGTCGCCCCGCCTCGACGGCGTCGGCTACGGGCTGGCAATGATCTTCAGCGTGATGGCGATATCCGGCCTGGTCGATCTGCCACAGACGCTGTACAGCCAGTTCGTCGTCGAGGCGAAGCACGGTTTCAACCGGATGACCCCGGCGCTGTTCCTCTCCGACTTCGTCAAGCAGTTGCTGCTCGGCATCGTCATCGGCGCCCCGGTGATCGCCGCCGTGCTCTGGCTGATGGGCGCCATGGGCGACTACTGGTGGTTCTGGGTATGGCTGTTCTGGAGCGCCTTCAACCTGCTGCTGATGTTCATCTATCCGACCTGGATCGCTCCGCTGTTCAACAAGTTTTCGCCGCTGCCCGACGGCGACATGAAGACGCGTATCGAAGCGCTGCTCGCCCGCTGCGGTTTCCGCAGTTCCGGCCTTCATGTCATGGACGGCTCGAAACGCTCCGGCCACGGCAATGCCTATTTCACCGGTTTCGGCGACAACAAGCGCATCGTCTTCTATGACACCCTGCTCGAACGCCTGTCGCCGGCAGAAGTCGAGGCCGTACTGGCGCACGAACTGGGCCATTTCCGCAAACGCCACATCGTCCAGCGGATGACGCTGATGTTTGCCGCTTCGCTGGCCTTCCTGTGGTTGCTCGGTCAATTGATCGACGCGCCCTGGTTCTACGCCGGACTGGGCGTGACGCAGGCCAGCACGGCCCTGGCGCTGATCCTGTTCTTCCTGGTCGTACCGGTCTTCCTGTTTCCGCTGGCGCCACTGACCAGCCGCCTGTCGCGACGCCACGAATTCGAAGCCGACGCCTACGCGGCTACCCATGCCTCGGCCGACGATCTCGTCAGCGCCCTGGTTCGGCTGTACGATGACAACGCGGCGACGCTGACGCCCGATCCGCTGCACTCGCTGTTCCACGATTCGCATCCGGCAGCGGCGCAACGCATCGCCCACCTACAACAACAGGAGACAAGCGCATGAAAACGATGAACGCCCTGCTCGCCGGTTCGCTGGTATCGCTTCCCGTCCTTGCCGCCGATCCCTGGGGCGATGCCGACCCGCATGCCGGCAAACTGAAACACGAAGAGAAATGCGTGGCCTGCCATGTCAGACTGTACGGTGGCGACGGCAGCAAGATGTACACCCGCGACGGCCGCCTGATGTCCACCAAGCTGGACATTCTGCAACGTACCGCCGCCTGCAATTCCCAGGTCAAGGCCGGCTGGTTTCCGGATGAAGAGGCCGAAGTCGCGGCCTACCTGAACCAGACCTACTACAAGTTCAAGGACTGATGCGCGGCCGCGTCGTCGCCGCCCACGGTCGGCAATATTTCGTTGAAGTGGACGATGGTCGACGCTTGCCCTGCTTTCCGCGTGGCAAGAAAAGCGATATCGCCTGCGGCGACGAGGTCGAGGTCGGACAAAGCTCCGCCGACCAGGGTGTGATCGAGGCGATTCTGCCTCGACGCAGCCTGCTCTACCGCTCGAACGAGATCCGCCAGAAGCTGATCGCCGCCAACGTCGACCAGATGATCGTCGTGGTCGCCGTCGAACCGGCGTTTTCCGACGACCTCGTGACACGCGCGCTGATTGCTGCGGAAAGCCAGGGCATCGAAGTACTGATCGTGCTCAACAAGGCCGACCTGAGCGACCGCCTGCCGCTGGCCCGGCAGCAGACCGAGATTTTTCGCCAGCTTGCTTACCCGGTCATCGAACTCTCGGCACGACACGGGGCCGACATCCTCAGGGACCAACTGGCCACCAGGACCAGCGTGCTTGTCGGCCAGTCCGGCATGGGCAAATCGACGCTGATCAACGCCCTGATTCCGGACGCCGGCGCGGCCACCCGGGAAATTTCTCAGGCTCTCGATTCCGGCAAACACACGACAACCCATGCCACGCTGTATCGACTGGCGGACGACAGTTTCCTGATCGACTCCCCGGGACTGCAGGAATTCGGTCTCGGCCACCTGACGCTGGACGAACTCGAACTGGCTTTCCGCGAATTCCGCCCCTTCCTTGGCCAATGCCGTTTCCGCAACTGCCGTCACGACCGCGAACCGGACTGCGCATTGCAGGCTGCCCTGGCCAGCGGCGAGATCACGGCCGGGCGTTTCGCCAGCTACCGCCGGCTAGCCGGACTCGACCGGTAAAACCCTTGAAACACGGCCGGCTAGCCAGAAAACGATGCAAGGCAGATAATTGCCCGACAGATCCCTCATCTGGGAAACGGAGAAAGCCATCAAGACGCAGCCCAACATCCTGATCGTCGACGACATCCCGGAAAACCTGAGTGTGCTCGGCGAACTTCTGCAGCCCACCTACCGGGTGCTGGCGGCAAATTCCGGGCGCCGGGCGCTGCAGATCGCCCGCGGCGTCCCGGCCCCCGATCTCATCCTGCTCGACGTGATGATGCCCGACATGGACGGCTACGACGTGCTCGCCGAGTTGCGCGACGACCCTGCGACGCGCGGCATTCCGGTGATCTTCGTGACGGCGATGGACGCCACCGAGGACGAGGAACGCGGCCTCGACTGTGGTGCGGTCGACTACATCACCAAGCCGATTCGTCCGGCCATCGTCATGGCGCGCGTCCGCGCCCAGCTCGAACTGAAGAACGCCCGGGACATCCTCAGCGACCAGAATGCCTATCTGGAAAAGGAAGTCTCGCGCCGGATGGCGGAAAACCAGCTGATCCAGGAAGTCAGCATCCATGCCCTGGCCCGCCTGGCCGAAACCCGCGATCCGGAAACCGGCAACCACCTGCGCCGGACCCAGGAATACGTCCGGACGCTGGCCACCAGCCTGCAACATCACCCGCGTTTCGCGGCCTACCTCGACGATCGGACGATCGCCGCGCTCGCTCAGTCGGCGCCGCTGCACGACATCGGCAAGGTCGGCATTCCCGACCACATCCTGCTCAAACCCGGCAAGCTGACGCCGGACGAGTGGGAAATCATGAAAACGCACGCCGAACTCGGTGCCCACGCCATCGCCCAGGCCGAAGCCGATGCCTTGCAGCCGGTCGAGTTTCTCGGCATTGCCAAGGAAATTGCCCACCATCACCATGAAAAATGGGATGGCAGCGGCTACCCGGATCATCTCAGCGGCGACGACATTCCGATCTCCGCCCGCCTGATGGCACTGGCCGACGTGTTCGATGCGCTGATCTGCGCCCGGGTCTACAAACCGCCGATGCCTTTCGACGAAGCGCACGAGATCATCGTCAAGGGCAGCGGCAGTCATTTCGACCCGGACATCGTCGCCGCCTTCGAATCGGAATTCGAAAACTTCAAGCGCATCGCCAATACCTGGGGTGAATGAAGGCCCCATGAGCATCGCGACCGAGGACTCCGGCCACTCGCTGCGCAAGGCCTTGCTTCGCGTCGTGCTGCCCTATGTCGTGCTGTCGACGCTGTGGATCCTGTTTTCCGACCGCCTGCTTCACCTGTTCGTCCGCGATGCCGGACAACTGATGCAATGGAGCATGTACAAGGGCTGGGGCTTCATCGCCGTCACCGCGCTGCTGCTCGGTGCCCTGCTGCATCGCTTGCTGCGCAGTCTCGAGGATCAGCGGCGGGAAGCCGCCCAGGCTGGCAGCACGGTCCGGCAGCTGGCCGACGATCTCAGCCTGCAACACGAACTGCAGCAACGCTACGCCGCCGCCTTTGTCGCCAGCCCGGCGGCGATCTCACTATCGTCGGTGGCCCGCGGCGTGTTTCTCGATGTCAACCCGCGTTATTCCGAGATGCTCGGGTACAGCCGCGACGAACTGATCGGACGCAGCGCCCTGGACATGGCCATCTGGGAAAGCGAAAACGCCCGCCAGATCTGGGTAGCGCAGCTTCTCGCCAGCCGCCGGCTGCACGACTATCAGACCACCTGGCGCCGTCGCGACGGCAGCCCGATAGAACTCAGCATCTCATCGGAAATCATCGAACTGAACGGTGAAACCTGCATCCTTGGCTTCATTCTCGACATTTCCGAACGCCGGCATGCCGAGGCCGAAATACAACGCCTCCAGCAACGCCTGACCGCAGCCTTCCACGCTGCGCCGGTCGCTGCCTGCATCACCCGCATGAGCGACGGGCAACTGGTCGAAGTCAACGAACGCCTGCTGTCCGAATACGCCTGGAAACGTGAGGAACTGCTCGGCCAGACGACACTCTCCTCCGGTCTCTGGGGCAGCGGGGAAGAGCGGGCCCGGATGATCGAACTGATCCGCCGCGACGGTCAGGTGACCGATTTCGAGAGCATCGGCGTCGGGCGCGACGGGCGCCGTCGCGAAATCAGCCTGTCGGCCCGGATCATCGACGTTTCCGGCCTGCCGCATCTGGTCGTCTACATCGACGACATTTCCCAGCGCGTCGCCGCCGAGCGTCGCCTGCGTGAAAGCGAGGAGCTTTATCGGAACATCTTCAGCAATGCCCAGGACGGCATCTGCATGGTCGATCCGGAGAGCCTCGCGTTCGTCGAAATCAACGACGCCGGCATCAACGGCCTGGGCTATACGCGGGGCGAAATCGCCTCGCTGGGATTGCACGACCTGCAGTTCGATCTCGATGAAGCCGGCGTGCGCGCCGCAGTCGAGGGAATCATCCAGAATGGCAGCGTCACCTTCGAGAACCGCCACCGGCGCAAGGACGGCAGCATTCAATACGCCCGCGTCTCCGCCACCGCCGTGACCACCAGCGGACGCACGTTGATCAGCAGCATCTGGCAGGACATCACCGAGCAGAAAAAAGCCGCCGGTGAACTCGAACGTTACCGGCTGCATCTCGAGGAACTCGTCGCCGAGCGAACCGCCGAACTGGCCGCCGCCCGCGACGCGGCAGAGGAGGCCAGCCGGGCGAAGAGCGCATTTCTGGCCAACATGAGCCACGAAATACGCACACCGATGAACGCCATCATCGGCCTGACCCACATGGCCGAGCGTCACACCGACGACCCCGCCCAGCTGACCCGGCTGAAAAAGGTCGACGCGGCGGCGCTGCATCTGCTCGCGCTGATCAATCAGATTCTCGATATCTCCAAGATCGAAGCCGGCAAACTCGAACTCTCCCCGGTCGATTTCAATCTCCGGGACATGGTCGAAAAAGCCGTGGCATTGGTGGTCGACCGCATCCATGCCCAGAACCTGAGCCTGTCGGTGAATATTGACCCGGCGCTGCCTGCCGAACTGCACGGCGACCCTTTGCGACTCGGCCAGGTCCTGCTCAATTACCTGTCGAATGCGGTCAAATTCACCGAGCACGGTGGCATTTCCATCGACATCGCGCCGTTGACCGTGGCAGCGGATCACTTGACCGTCCGCTTCGCGGTCACCGACACCGGGATCGGCATCGAACCGGAGGAACAGCAGCGTCTGTTCAGGATCTTCGAGCAGGCCGACAGCTCGCCGACCCGCCGCTTCGGCGGTACCGGCCTGGGCCTGGCGATCGCCCGCCATCTGGCCCAGATCATGGGCGGACAGGCGGGCGTGGACAGCCAGCCGGGACACGGCAGCACCTTCTGGTTCACCGTGCGCCTGCAGCCGGCCGATCAGCCGGCTGTTGCCGAAGCGCTCCGCTCCACCCAGGCGGAATCCAGGCTGACCGCCCGCACTCACCCCGCTCACGTTTTGCTGGCCGAAGACAACCCGATCAATCAGGAAGTTGCGGTCGACCTGCTGCGCAGCGCAGGAATGACCGTGGACATTGCCAGCAACGGCGCCCAGGCATTGGAACTCAGCCGGCAGCACTGCTACGACCTGATCCTGATGGACATCCAGATGCCGATCCTGGATGGTCTGGCGGCCACCCGGAAAATGCGGGCGGACAACGTCCGGACGCCGATCCTGGCAATGACCGCGAATGCCTTCGGCGAAGACCGCAAACGCTGCCTGGAAGCCGGCATGAACGATCACATCGCCAAACCGGTGAACCCCGACAACCTCTACGCGGCCATCCTGAAATGGCTGCCCGAGGAATCCGGGCCTCTCGTCGCCCCCGCTCCCGTCGCGCCACCGCCAATCGACGACGACAGCTGCCTGCGTGCGCTGTCCAGCCTGCCGCAGATCGATACCGCCATCGGTCTGCATGCCGTCCGCAACCGCCTGCCGAGCTATCTTCATCTGCTGTCCAGCTTCCTGGACTCGCATGGCAACGATGCCGAACTGCTGCGCCGGGCCCGTCAGGATAACCAGCGCGAGAACGCACACCGGCTGGCACACAATCTCAAGGGCGTTGCCGGCACCCTGGGACTGACCGACATCGCCAGGGCGGCCGCAGCGCTGAATGCCTCGCTGCATGACGCCGAGCCCGCTGCCAATGCCTTGCCACTGTTCGTCGCGCTGGAAAACGCCATCGACGATACCTGTACGGCCCTTCGCCCCCACCTGGCGGAAAGACACTGAACGACCATGCCCCTGTTTTCCGAACCAGCGCCCACCCCGAATCACGACCGGGAGCATGGCCTCAATCCGCCATCGCGAGCGCTGCAGCTCCTCGGCTCGGTGACCCAGGTCATCGTCTCGGAAACCGACGAAGCACGCATGCTGGACGAGATCTGTCGGCGGATCTGCACGATCGGCGGCTACCTGGCGGCCGAATGGCGTGGCGAGGCCGGGCAAGGGAACTGGATTTTGCTGCCGCTCGAGGTCGAAGGACAAAGCCTGCCAGCCTTGCGACTGTTAACCGCATCGCCGTCGGCCGATGCCGCGGAACAGACCTTGCTCGACGAGCTCGCCAAGGCGATCGCGCTGGGCATCGGCCGGCTGCGTTCGCAACAGACGCTGGCCCAGCGGGAGGACAGCCTGCGCAAGCTGTCGCTGGCCATCGAGCAGAGTCCGCACAGCATCGTCATCACCGACCTCAACGGCCGGATCGAATATGTCAATCGGGCCTTCGTCGCCAATACCGGCTACGGGCAACAGGAGGCGGTCGGCGAGAACCCCCGGTTGCTGCACTCCGGCCTGACGCCCGACCAGAACTACCGCGAGCTCTGGGAAACCCTGAAACGGGGTGAGGTCTGGCGCGGCGAATTCGTCAACCAGCGCAAGGATCACAGCATCTACGAAGAGTTCGCGATCATCTCGCCGGTCCGACAGGCCGACGGCACGATCACGCACTATCTGGCGATCAAGGAAGACATCACCGAGAAAAAAAAGACCCAGCTAGAACTGGAGAACTACCGGCAACGCCTGGAAAACCTGGTGACCGAACGGACCGCCGAACTCCGCCAGGCCAAGGAAGAAGCGGAAACGGCCAACCGCGCGAAAAGCATCTTCCTGAGCAACATGAGTCACGAGATTCGTACGCCGATGAATGCGATCCTCGGCCTGACCCACCTGCTGCAACGCGACCTCGATCCCGGCGAGGTGCGCGACCGGGTGCTGCGCATCGGCGAATCCGCCCAGCATCTGATGGCCATCTTCAACGACATCCTGGATATCTCGAAGATCGAGGCCGGCCGCATGCCGATCAATGTCGCCGATTTTTCGTTGCCGGAAATCGTCCTGTCGGCTTCGCGCAGCTACGGAGAGGAAGCCAGGGCCAAAGGGGTTGGTTTCGAATGTCACCTCGATCCCCGGATACCCAGCGTGCTGCGCGGTGACTCACTGCGCGTCCGCCAGATCCTGATCAACTACCTGTCGAACGCGGTCAAATTCACCGACCGCGGCCGGATCACCCTCAACCTGTCGATCACGGCCGACGACGGTCAGTCGGTCACCCTGCGCGGCACGGTCAGCGACACCGGCATCGGCATTTCGCCGGACATTCTGGAGCGACTGTTCCGTCCTTTCGAGCAGGCCGACAACTCGACGACGCGCCGTTACGGCGGTACCGGCCTCGGTCTGGCGATCAGCCGCCGGCTGGCCGAAGCCATGGGGGGTACGACAGGCGCCGACAGCACGCCCGGTGGCGGCAGCACGTTCTGGTTCACGATCCGTCTGGCTCATGCCGCCGCCAGCCCGGTCAGTGCACCAATACCGATCCCCGAACCGATCGTCGACGGTGAACGGCTCAGCGCCCAACTGAACAGCCTGCGCGGCATCGATCTGGCCGCCGGCCTGCGTGCGGTACGGGGCAAGATGCCAACCTACCGACGCCTGCTCGGCCAGTTTTCCGAAAATCACGTACGGGATTTCGAACGCATGCACGAACTGATCGCCGGCGGCCAGCCCGAAGAGGCGAGACGGCTGGTCCATGCGCTGAAAGGCGCGGCCGGCACGCTGGGCGCCAACGACATCTACCGGCTGGCGACCGGCCTCGATCTGGCCATTCGCCAGAACGAGGCGATGGCCGACTGGCCAGCCATGATCGATCGCTGCGCCGCCGCTTACGACGATCTGCGCCGACAGTTGAACACGCCGCTCGACGAACCGCCGACCAGCGCCCCGGATGCCTCGCAAACGAACGAACCGGCCGCCATCCCCTTGCTGCAGACCCTTCGCCGCCAGTTGCTGACGGGCGATTTCTCGGCGCTGGGCGAAGTCCAGCGCAATGCCGAACGCTTGAAGGATTTTCTCGGCGATCGCTACGGCAATTTCGAACACGAGGTTGCCGATTTCAACTTCGAGAGCGCCATCGCGCTGCTCGACAGCGTACTCGAACAGCGCAGCTGATCAACCGGCCTCGCGCAACCAGGCCGCCATCCCGCGGCCGGCGACGTAACCGCTGGCCAGGCAGGCGGTCAACAGATAGCCGCCGGTCGGCGCTTCCCAGTCCAGCATTTCGCCGGCGAAGAACAGACCGGGGTGCTGGCGGGCCATCAGCCGCTCGTCCACCGCCTCGAATGCAACGCCGCCGGCGCTGCTGATCGCTTCGTCGATCGGCCGCGGCGACACCACCGGCACCGGCAGCGACTTGATCGCCGCCGCCAGCGAGTCGATCGCGGTCAACGCGTCCGGCGGGCAAAATTCGCGCAGCAGGCCGGCCTTGACGCCATCGATGCCGACCCGTCGCCGCAGGTGATTGGCCAGCGAATCACGCCCGCGCGGCTGGGCGAGCTCCTGTCGCAGACGCGCCAGGCTGCGGCCGGGCGCCAGATCGAGACAGAGCTGCGCCCGGCCATCGCGCGCGAGACTGTCGCGCAGTTCGGCCGACAGGGCATAAACCAGGCCGCCTTCGATACCGGCAGCGGTAATGTTGAATTCCCCTTGACGGGACAGTCGACCGCAAGCGCCGGTCACCGCCTTGACCGGCGCCCCGGCGAAGCGCTCGCGAAAATGCGGCGACCAGGCGACGTTGAAACCGCAGTTGGCCGGTTGCAGCGGTCGCACCGGCAAACCGCGCGCACCGAGCAGGCTGACCCAGGCCCCATCCGAACCGAGCCGGGCCCAGCTGCCGCCGCCCAGGGCCAGCAGGACGGCAGCCGGGTCGAGCGTCTGCTCGCCATCCGGTGCGGCGAAGCGCAATGCCCCGTCGTCGCGCCAGCCGAGCCAGCGATGACGCACGCGAAACTGCACCCCGGCCCCGCGCAGGCGGTGCAGCCAGGCACGCAGCAGCGGCGCCGCTTTCATTTCCCTGGGAAAGACCCGACCCGAGGTGCCGACGAAGGTATCCACGCCCAGGCCGTGTATCCATTCGCGCAAGGCCTGCGGGCCGAACGCATCGAGCAGCGGCGCAATGAACGGAGAACGCTCGCCGTAGCGATCGACGAATGCCGGCAGCGGTTCGGCATGCGTGATGTTCAAGCCGCCCCGGCCAGCCATCAGGAACTTGCGGCCCGGCGACGGCATCGCGTCGAAAACCGTCACCTGCAGCCCGTCGACCGCAGCCAGTTGCTCGGCTGCCATCAGCCCGGCCGGTCCGCCGCCGACGATGGCGACCTGGCGCTTCATCGTCAGGCCTCGGCCTCGCCGGCTTCCGGCTCGTCGAGCAGGCCGGCGGGGATTTCCTCCTCGTCGAGCGGCACGACGGTGACCGCCACTTCCGGCTCGGCACCGCCGCCGCCCAGGATGATGCCGCGCAACGGCGAGATGTCGGAAAAGTCGCGGCCGATGGCCAGCGTGATGTGTTCGGTATCCGGCAACAGGTTGTTGGTCGGATCGAAATCTACCCACTCGCCGCTGCCCGGCGCATAAACCGAAACCCAGGCATGCGAGGCATCGGCACCGATCAGGCGCGGCCGGCCCGGCGGCGGCCGGGTCAACAGGTAGCCGCTGACGTAGCGCGCCGCCAGACCGAGCGCCCGCAGGCTGGCGATCATCAGGTGGGCGAAGTCCTGACAGACGCCGCGCTTGTTGACCAGCACTTCGAGCACCGGCGTCGACACCGTCGTCGCTTCCGGGTCGAATTCGAATTCGTCGAAGATCTTGGCCATCAGGTTGCGCGCACCGACCAGCACCGGCGTCTCCGGCGGAAAGCAGTCGGCCGCGAAATCGGCCAGTTCATGCTTGACCCGCACATGCGGGCTCTCGAAAAGATAGCGCACCGCCTCCAGGTCGCCCGTCTCGGGGGCCGTGGCGTCGTAGGCCAGCCGGTCGCGGACGATCTCCCAGGGCAGCGAGGCGGCAAGCAGTGCATCGTCGGCCGGGTGCGGCAGCACCGAGATGTTCATCGCCGAGCGGATGCGCAGGCTGTCGTGCGGTGCGTGGAAGGCAATCCAGCTGACCGGATTGCCGAAGGCATCGACACCGTCGCGGCGCCAGGTCGGCGACGGCTCGATGTCGATCCGCTGCTCGTGCACCAGTTGCCAGGGCAGGAAGCGCGGCGACAGGTGCAACTGCTGATGCGACAAGGAAATCGCCCCGCCGTAGTCGTAACGCGTTTCGTGCAGGACGTGATAACGAACCGGTTGCATCTCAGACCGCCATCGTCTGCCGGCTGACATCGCCGACATGGGTGAAGTAACGCATCGCCAGCCACTCGGACAATGCACCGGCCGCCGCATTGAGGGCTTCCAGACGATCGGCGAGTTCATCGCAGGGCGCGCAGTGGCGGCACTGGCTGAACTGCAGGTGTTCCAGTTGCTCCAGATTGAAGCTGCGCAGGTTTTCGGTCGCCGCCGACAGTTGACCGTCGTGATCGGCGCCCAGTTCGCGCGCCATGCGCTCCAGGTAACGGCCGAGCAGATCGGCCTGGAACATCACGCCGTGCGGGTTCGAATCGTCGAAAACCAGCAGGTCGATGACCGGCAGCAACTCCGGCGAACGCGAGTAGCGCGAACGGTAGGTGATGATCGAATCGGCCAGTTCGAGCAGCCAGTCCAGGCAGCCGGCCGCCCGCGTGGACGGCATGCGCAGGAAACTGGCGATGGTCTGGGCGAGGAAGGACAGACGCTCCAGACGACGGCCGATGATCAGGAAGCGCCAGCCGTCGTCGCGCGTCATGTTGTCCATCGCAAAGCCGTTGAGCGACGACGAAACGAGCAGCACGCGATCAAGGAAGGCGATCGCCTCGGTCAGCGTCGGATGCTTCTTCTGTGCGGCCTGCTGCTCCCGCTGCAGACTGTTCAGCGAATGCCAGTGATCGAGCGACAGGCGCTCGCGAACGTGCGTCGCCGACCACATCAGGCTGCGGATGCTGCCGGCCAGGCTGCCCGGCTGGTTCGGGTCGTAGATCGCCTCGAGCAGCGCATGTTCGCCGCCTTCTACCACTTCGTTGTCTTCTTCCGGCGACGGCAGCACGCCGAGACGTTCGGCCAGTTCGAGAATGGAGGCGACGGCCGGCGTCTTCTCGCCGCCGGCATCTACGACGCGGGCCAGGGCAACGCGCAGCAACCGGGCGCTGTCGTCGAAACGTTCCGAATAACGCCCGAGCCAGAACAGGTTCTCGACCACGCGCGACGACAGATTCGAACCGGAGCGCACCAGATCGCGCACGCCGACCGACGGCTTGAGCAGTGTGAACTGGCTGACCGGACCGTCGGTCAGTACCCAGGTATCCTTCGACGCCCCGCCGCGCTGCATCGAGATGATGCGCGCCGTGGCGCCCTGGGCGACGCGAGTCAGGCCGCCCGGCATCACCGAGTAGCCACCGTCGGCATTGGCTACCGCGTAGGCACGCAGGCCGACCGGCCGGGCAATCAGCCGGCGCTCGTGCGAGCGGCTCCAGGTGGGCGCCTGCGACAGGTTGACCATTTCCTGGGCAACATAGGCATGCGGCCGGGCCTCGATGCGGCGCAGCATCTCGGCCCGCGCGTCGCCTTCCAGCTCGAAGCCGAACACCGGGTCCATGCGCTGCGTCGGATAGGCCGGCTTGATGACCAGTTCGTCGAAATGCTTCTTGACATAGTCGAGCGCCGGCTTCTCGCCGCACCACCAGGTGGCGACCGACGGCATCGCCAGACGTTCGCCGAGCAGCCGTTCGCAGACGCCGGGCAGGAAGCCCATCAAGGCGCCGGAAGTCAGCAGGCCGCTGCCCAGCGCATTGGCGACGACCACCCGGCCGGCCCGCACGACATTCAGCAGACCGGGCACACCGAGCGCCGAATCGCCGCGCAGTTCGAGCGGATCGCAATAGTCGTCGTCCTGCCGGCGGAGGATCACATGCACCCGCTTGAGGCCGCGCAGGGTCTTCAGGAAGACGCTGTCGCCGCGCACCGTCAGGTCCTGCCCTTCGACCAGCGGATAACCGAGGTAACGAGCCAGGTAGGCGTGCTCGAAATAGGTTTCGTTGTACGGACCGGGCGTCAGCAGCACGATGTGCGGCGTCTCGTCGCCTTCGGTCGGCGCCAGAGAGGACAGCCCGTCCTGCTGGTCGCGGAAGAAATCGGCCAGATGCTGCACGTTCAGATCGCGGAACATTTCCGGGAAGACGCGCGACACGATCAGCCGGTTTTCCAGCGCATAACCGGCACCGGACGGCGCCTGCGTGCGGTCGGCGATCACCCACCAGCGGCCGTTCGGCGAGCGCGCCAGATCGACCGCGTAGTGATGCAGCCAGGTACCGCCCGGCGGCTTGATCCCCTGGCAGGGCCACAGGTAGCCGTGCTGACCATAGACCAGCGCCGGGGGCAGCAAGCCCTCGGCCAGCAGGCGCTGCTCGCCGTAGAGATCGGCCAGCATCGCGTTGAGCAGCGCGGCGCGCTGGGCCACCGCAGCCGACACCTCGGCCCATTCGTCAGGCGGAATGATCAACGGCACCGGGTCGAGCGCCCACGGCCGGTCGGCGCCATTGGGATCGGCGTAGACGTTGTAGGTCACGCCGTTCTCGAGGATGCGTCGGTCGACGAATTCGAGGCGCTGGTGCATTTCCTCGGGCGCCACCGAATCGAGGTGGATGAAGAATTGCCGCCAGTGTGCGCGTACGTTGCCGTCGCCGGTCAACATTTCGTCGTAGCGGCGGGCACTGTGCGGGTAGATGGCGAGGAGCGTTCGGGCCATGGCAGGAAAAGAAACAGGCCGTTCCCGGCCTGTCTGCGGTCAACCGCGATTTTTCGCGGTTTTCCGTCTCGGTTTTCGCGATTAGAAACGGCGCAAGTCTAGCGTAAACGGGTGTTCGGCGCTGACTTCCGGCGCCGCCACGGTCATTCGTCCCGGCGTGTGACCGAAGCGGAAGAAGCGCGCCAGGCGGCGGCTTTCGGCTTCGAATGAGTTCACCGGGAAGACATCGTAGTTGCGACCGCCCGGGTGCGCGACGTGGTACTGGCAACCGCCCAGCGAACGCTGCATCCAGGTATCGACGATGTCGAACACCAGCGGCGCATGCACGCCGATCGTCGGATGCAGGCAGGACGGGGGCTGCCAGGCGCGGTAGCGCACGCCGGCGACGAATTCGCCGTTCTTGCCGGTGTTCTGCAGCGGCACCGGCACGCCATTGCAGGTCAGCACGTAGCGGTCCGGCGCCATGCCGGTGACCTTGACCTGAACCCGCTCGACCGAGGAGTCGACGAAGCGGACCGTGCCGCCGACCGCCCCTTCCTCGCCCATGACGTGCCAGGGTTCGAGCGCGTGGCGCAGTTCGAATTCGATGCCCTTGACCGAAAAATCGCCGTATTTCGGGAAGCGGAACTCGAAGTGCGGCGCAAACCATTCGGTCTTGAAAGCGAAACCGGCGAGGTTCATTTCCTCGATCACGTCGGCAAAATCCTGCTCGACGAAATGCGGCAGCATGAAGCGGTCGTGCAGTTCGGTACCCCAGCGCGCCAGCTTCTGCGGGCTGTACGGCGTGTTCCAGAAACGCGCCAGCAGGCCGCGCAGCAGCAGTTGCTGGGCGAGCGACATGCGGGCATGCGGCGGCATTTCGAAGGCACGCAGTTCGAGCAGACCGAGGCGACCGGTCGGGCCGTCCGGCGAATACAGCTTGTCGATGCAGAACTCGGCACGGTGCGTGTTGCCGGTGACGTCGATCAGCAGGTTGCGCAGGATGCGGTCGACCAGCCAGGGCGGCACATTTCCGCCCGGATTGGGAATCTGCTTGAAGGCGATTTCCATCTCGTACAGGCTGTCGTTGCGCGCTTCGTCGACGCGCGGTGCCTGGCTGGTCGGGCCGATGAACAGGCCGGAGAACAGGTAGGACAGGCTGGGATGGTTGTGCCAGTAGGCGATCAGGCTCTTCAGCAGGTCCGGCCGACGGAGGAAGGGTGAATCGTTCGGCGTCGCGCCGCCGAGCACGAAGTGGTTGCCGCCGCCGGTACCGGTGTGGCGCCCGTCGAGCATGAACTTCTCGGTGGTCAGGCGCGAGTAATAGGCCGATTCATAGAGGTGCGTCGTCTGGTCGACCAGTTGGTCCCAGCTCTTGGCCGGATGGATGTTCACTTCGATCACGCCGGGGTCGGGGGTGACGCGGAAGTGCGTCATCCGCGGATCGGACGGCGGCTCGTAACCTTCGAGGATGACCGGCAGGCGCATTTCCTCGGCGGTCGCCTCGACGGCGGCGACGACTTCCAGATAGTCGTCCAGCGTCTGGGTCGGCGGCATGAAGATGTACAGCTTGCCGTCGCGCGGTTCGGCGCACATCGCCAGGCGGGTGATCCAGGCGGCGGATTCCTTGAAGCCGGGCACGGTGTCGGTCGGCTTTTCCCACGGATGGCCGAGACCGTCCGGGCCGCCCCGGCCCTGCCCCGGTCCGCCCTTGCCGTACGCCGGCTGCTGCACGCGCAACTGGGCGAAAGCCTGCCGCGCACCCGGCTCGCCGGAAACGCGGCCGCGCAGTTCGGCCCAGCTGGCCAGCGGATCGGTCGCCGTCTCGGCATCCGGCGCGTTGACGTAGGGGAAATCGCTCTTGGATGTCCAGGGCTGCGAATCGAGCGGCAGGCGGTAACCGAGCGGCGAATCGCCGGGAATCAGGTAGCAGCGTTCGGAACGCAGGAACCACGGGCCGGTCTGCCACTGATTCCAGACATTCTTCATGATCGGCAGCGTGTGGCCGACGATATGGGTCATGCCCTGCGTGAACACCTTCATCAGGCGGGCGCGCTCAAGCGGATCGTCGACGCGCGAATCGAAGGGATCGACGTTGCCCGGCAGGCGGCGTTCGCGCCACAGGTAGTAATAAACGTCCTCATACGCCGGGAAGACATGTTCCGACGTGACGCCCAGACGTTCGGCAACGCGCTTCAGGAAGCGCTCGGCATGCTCGGCGGTGACGTCGTAGTTCCTGCGCTCGTCGGCATACAGCGCCGGCGAATTCCAGATCGGCTCGCCGTCCTTGCGCCAGAAGCAGTTGAGCGACCAGCGCGGCAGCTGCTCGCCGGGATACCACTTGCCCTGGCCGAAATGCATCAGGCCGTTCGGCGCGTATTTCTCGCGCAGACGATGGAACAGGTCGGCCGCCAGCAGGCGCTTGGTCGGGCCGAGGGCAGCGGTGTTCCATTCCTCGCCGTCCGGATCGTCGGCCGAGACGAAGGTCGGCTCGCCGCCCTGGGTCAGGCGCACGTCCATGCGCAGCAACTCTTCGTCGATCTGCTGGCCGAGACCCTCGATCTCGACCCACTGCTCGTCGGAATACGGCTTGGTGACGCGCGGCGCTTCCCAGATGCGGGTCACCGACATGTGGTGTTCGAACTCGGTCTCGCATTCGTCGATGGCGCCGGTCACCGGCGCGGCCGAGGCCGGCTCCGGCGTGCAGGCCACCGGAATGTGCCCCTCGCCGGCAAACAGCCCGGAGGTCGGATCGAGGCCGACCCAGCCGGCGCCCGGCAGATAGACTTCGGCCCAGGCGTGCAGGTCGGTGAAGTCGGCCTCCGGCCCGGACGGGCCGTCGAGCGACTTCACATCGGCGGTCAACTGCACCAGATAACCGGAAACGAAACGCGCCGCCAGACCGAGGTGGCGCAGGATCTGCACCAGCAACCAGGCCGAATCGCGGCACGAACCGGTCTTCTTGGTCAGCGTTTCCTCCGGCGTCTGCACGCCCGGCTCCATGCGGATCGTGTAGCCGACATCGCGCTGCACCTGCGCGTTCAGCGCGACCAGGAAATCGACGCTGCGCTTCTTTTCCAGCGGAATCGCCGCCACGTACCTGTCGAACAGCTCGCCGCCGGCCACCTTGTACAGATAGGGCGTCAGCTCATGGCGCTGCCAGTCCTCGTAGGTAAACGGAAAATTCTCGGCATGCTCCTCGAGGAAGAAGTCGAACGGGTTGATGACCGACATCTCGGCCACCAGATCGACCTCGAAGCTGAACTCGCGGGTCTTCTCCGGGAACACCAGGCGGGCCAGGTAATTGCCCTGCGGATCCTGCTGCCAGTTGATGAAATGCTTGTCCGGACCGACCTTCAGCGAATAGGACAGGATGCGCGTCCGCGAATGCGGGCAGGGACGCAGGCGGATGACCTGCGGGCCGAGATTGATCAGGCGATCGTACTTGTATTTGGTGACGTGACTCAGCGCGACGTGTTTGGACACAACTTTGCTCCGGGCAAAATGACTTCGGGCTTAAAAGCAAGAGCCGAACCAGCCCGCAAGCCCTTGTTTTTGCTAGCGGGGGATTTTCTCATGCACTCGATGAACGCCCGATGACATGGGTTTTGCACCGACACGGTGCATTGGCGGTTTTCGGGAATGCCCTGTTTGGGGGCATGTCTTTTGGGGAAATCGAGCGGGGGTTTCTGCCCATTGCTGTGACGTGGGGCTCCGCGCCTGACGCGCGGGTTGGGTTTTCTGAACGGATGTTTTCCGCCGTTGACCGGCGGGCGTCGTTGTTACGGAAACGCCGGGTTCCGCGCCTGACGCGCGGGGCTGGTTTTCTGAAAGGCGGCTTTCCGCCGTTGACCGGCGGGCGTACTTTTCTTGCTTCGCCAAGAAAAGTAGCCAAAAGAAGGCGACCCTGACTTTCGCGGTCGGCTTTGCCGACTCCCCTGCGCGACTCGAAGGACCGGGCGGCTGGCTAAACTCGGCCCTGCGGGCCTCAGACAACGCCAGCCGAAATCCCCCGGCCCTTCTGCGTTGCTCGGCGCGAAAGACAGGGAACCGGGAAAACGTCACAGCGGAAAGCGTGGTGGAAAACATGGCTTTTGTGCGGTCGACCGCAGGATTCATCTTTTTTTGCGCTTCTTGTGTGGTCGACCGGCTTTTTCACCTATTTCTTCCGTCGACCGCAGCACACCTCTGGTGTTGGGCCCCTTGAGAGGCGCCGAGCAACGCAGGGCGGTCGGGGGCAGTCGGCTGGCGTTGTCCGAGCCGAAGGCGAGTTTAGCCAGCCGCCCGACCGCCCGAGTCGCGCAGCGGGCTCCGACCCAGGGTTGCCTTCTTCTTTGGCGACTTTCTTCTTGGCGACACAAGAAGAAAGTACGCCCGTCGGTCAGCGGCGGAAACCAGCCTTTCAGAAAACCCCACCCCAAAAAAAACATCCCCCGTTAAACTCCCCTCCAAAAAACCCGCCCCAAACCATGCCTTCACCCACTCCCACCCAGCGCATCGTCAAAATCCGCCGCGACTACAACGCCTGGGTTGCCCGCGAGACGCTGGAGGATTACGCGCTGCGCTTCACGCCGCGCAGTTTCCGCAAATGGTCCGAATTGCGCGTCGCCAACACTGCTTTCGGCGCTGCTTCCTTTCTGGTGCTCGAGGCGGTCGGCGCGACGATGCTGGTCAATGCCGGCTTCATCAACGCTTTCTGGGCGATTCTGGCGACCGGGCTGATCATCTTCCTGCTCGGCCTGCCGATCTCGCACACCGCCGCCAAGCACGGGCTGGACATGGACCTGCTGACGCGCGGCGCCGGTTTCGGCTATATCGGATCGACCATCACTTCGCTGATCTACGCGTCCTTCACCTTCATCTTCTTCGCGCTCGAAGCGGCGATCATGGCTTACGCGCTGGAACTGGCTTTCGGCATTCCGCCGGCCTGGGGCTATCTGATCTGCGCGCTGGTGGTGATCCCGATGGTCACCCACGGTGTCACCGCGATCAGCCGTTTCCAGGCGTGGACGCAGCCCTTGTGGATCGTGCTGCTGGTTTTGCCCTATCTGTTCGTGTTGACCGAAGAACCCGAGGCCTTCCGCGGCCTGCTCGGCTACGCCGGACAGCACGGCAACGGCGCCGGCTTCGATCCGCATCTGTTCGGCGCGGCGCTGACCGTCGGCATCGCGATGGTCACGCAGATGGGCGAGCAGGTCGATTACCTGCGTTTCATGCCGGAAAAGACCGCCGCCAACCGCGGCCGCTGGTGGTTCGGCGTGGTCGTCGGCGGGCCGGGCTGGGTGCTGCCGGGCATCCTGAAGATGCTGGGCGGTGCGCTGCTCGCCTGGCTGGTGCTGCGCAACGGTTTTCCGCCCGACAAGGCGGTCGACCCCAACCAGATGTACCTGATCGGCTTTTCCCACGTCTTCGACAACACCACGGTGGCGATTGCCGTCACCGCCCTCTTCGTCATCGTCTCGCAGCTCAAGATCAACGTCACCAACGCCTACGCCGGCTCGCTCGCCTGGTCCAACTTCTTCGCCCGGCTGACCCACAGCCACCCCGGACGCGTCGTCTGGGTGGTGTTCAACACCGCCATCGCGCTGCTGCTGATGGAACTCAACGTCTTCCAGGCGCTCGGCCAGGTGCTCGGGCTGTACTCGAACATCGCCATCTCGTGGATGACCGCGGTGGTCGCCGACCTCGTCATCAACAAGCCGCTCGGCCTGTCGCCGAAGGGCATGGAGTTCAAGCGCAGCCACCTGTACGACATCAATCCGGTCGGCGTCGGCGCGATGGCGGTCGCCTCGCTACTGTCGGTGCTCAGCTTCGCCGGCGCCTTCGGCAGCGTGTTGCAGCCCTACGCGCCCTTCGTGGCGATCGCCGCGGCCTTCGTCGTGTCGCCGCTGCTCGCCTGGTGGACCGGTGGCCGCTACTACCTTGCCCGGCCGCAGGAGGCTGCGGTCAACGCCGGAAAATGCGCGATTTGCGAGCGCGAGTACGAAGCCGAGGACATGGCGCACTGCCCGGCCTACCAGGGGCCGATCTGTTCGCTGTGCTGCTCGCTCGATGCCCGCTGCCACGACCTGTGCAAACCGCAGGCCAGCCTGGTCGCACAATGGCATGCCCTGCTCGCCCGCTTGCTGCCGAAAGCCGCGCTGCCCTATCTGGAAACCGGCCTCGGCCATTACCTGCTGCTGATGGCCGGCATCGTGCCGGTGCTGTCGCTGGTCCTTGGCGTGCTGTACACGCACGAACTGCTGGTCCTCGGCGACGCCGCACCGGAAATGACCGCCACGCTGCGCGAAACCTTCCTCAAGACCTTCGCCGCCTTGCTGCTGCTCTCCGGCGTCGGCGCCTGGTGGATGGTGCTGACGCAGGAAAGCCGGCGCGTCGCACAGGAGGAATCGAACCGCCAGACGCAGTTGCTGATGCAGGAAATCGAATCGCACCAGCGCACCGACGAGGCACTGCAGAAGGCCAAACAGGTGGCCGACGCCGCCAATCAGGCGAAAAGCCGTTACATCACGGCGATCAGCCACGAATTGCGCACGCCGCTCAACAGCATTCTCGGCTACGCGCAGATTCTCGACGCCGACGAAAGCGTGCCGCCGCACCGCAAGCAGGCGGTCAGCGTCATCCGCAAATCCGGCGACCACTTGCTGTCGGTCATCGAAGGCACGCTGGACATCGCCCGCATCGAAGGCGGCAAGCTGACGCTGGACGTGCGCGCCTTCGACTTCCCCGACTTCATGCAGCAGATCGTCGGCATGTTCGAGCTGCAGGCGCGCAACAAGGGCTTATCCTTCGACTACCGGCCGGCCGGCGAACTGCCGGCCGTGGTGCGCGCCGACGAAAAGCGGCTGCGCCAGATCCTGATCAACATCCTCGGCAACGCGGTCAAGTTCACGGTGCGCGGCGGCGTCGAATTCAAGGTCGAATGCCGGCGCGAGATGGCCGTCTTCGACATCCGCGATACCGGCCCCGGCATCCCGGCGGCGGACATGGAGCGCATTTTCGAACCCTTCGTCCGCGGCAGCACGGTGCAGGCCGGCGGCAGCGGCGTCGGCCTGACCATCGCCCGCATGCTGACCGACCTGATGGGCGGCGAGATGCAGGTGTCGAGCACGCCCGGCGAAGGCACGCTGTTCCGCATCCGGCTGTTCCTGCCGCAGGTCCATTCGGCACAGGCCGAGCAGGAACTGCCGCGGCGCAGCCGTATCGGCTACGTCGGCGTGCGCCGGCGCATCCTGGTCGTCGACAACGAGAAGGTAGACCGCGACCTGCTGCAGACCGTGCTCGAACCGCTCGGCTTCATCGTCGAGCAGGCGGCCAGCGGTTACGAAGCGCTGCAGGTCATCCCGCGCTTTGCGCCGCATCTGGTGTTCATGGACCTCGGCATGCCCGGCATCGACGGCTGGGAAACAATCCGCCGCATTCGCCAGCAGCAACTGACCGACGCCCGTCTCGCCATCCTGTCGGCCAACGCTTTCGACCGCGGGCTGGACAACGACGTCGGCATCGGGCCGGACGATTTCATCGTCAAGCCGCTGCGCGTGGGCGAACTGCTCGACTGGCTGGGCCGCAAGCTCGACCTCGACTGGGTCACCGCCGACATGCCGCCGCCTGCCCCGGTGCCGGCCGAGCCGCTGCCGCTGGTGGCACCGGGTGACGATCAGTTGCGCGGACTGGAAGAAGTGATCAACCTCGGCTACCTGCGCGGCATCCTCGCCAAGCTGGCCGACATCGAGAAGCTCGACCCGATCCATGGCGAGTTCGTCCGCGTGCTGCGCGAACAGGCGCGCCAGTTCCAGTTCGATGCGATGAAGGAAATCCTGCGAAAATCCGCCCATGAACCCCGTTGACCGCAACATTTCCGACATCGTCCTGATCGTCGACGACATCCCGGAAAATCTCTCGCTGCTGCACGACGCCCTGGACGAAGCCGGCTACGCCGTGCTCGTCGCGACCAATGGCGAAAGCGCGCTGCAACGCGCCCGCCAGAGCCTGCCCGACGTCATCCTGCTCGACGCGCTGATGCCCGGCATGGACGGCTTCGAAGTCGCCCGCCGGCTGAAAGCCGACTTCACGACGCAGCACATCCCCATCGTCTTCATGACCGGGCTGACCGAAACCGAACACGTCGTCGCCGCCTTCAGCGCCGGCGGCGCCGACTACGTGACCAAGCCGATCCGCCCGGCCGAAGTGCTGGCGCGCATCGCCGCGCACATGCAGAACGCCCGCCAGATGAAGCAGGCGCGCAACGCGCTCGACGCCTTCGGTCAGGCCACCGTCGCCGTGCGCGCCGCCGACGGCCGCATCGTCTGGCAGACGCCGCTCGCCCGCGACCTGCTCAACGCCTACTTCGCCAACCCGGAAACCGTCGCGCCGGAAGAACTGCTGAGCTGGATCGCCGCCGCCAACACGGCCCGTGCCGACGGTCGCGAACCGACCTCGCTGCTGATCGCCGACGGCAACAAACGCCTGCTCGCCTCCTTCCACGACCAGACCGGCGACGACGAATGGCTGGTCGTCCTGCGCGAGGAAAACGACGCCTCCGCCGTCGAATCCCTGATCGCCGCCTTCCGCCTGACCCAGCGCGAAGCCGAAGTGCTCTACTGGGTCGTCCAGGGCAAGACCAGCAAGGACATCGGCGACATCCTCGGCAGCAGTCCGCGTACGGTCAACAAGCATCTCGAGCACGTTTACGAAAAGCTCGGCGTCGAAACCCGCACCGCCGCCGCCAACCTGGCGCTCGGCAAGATGCGCGGCAACTGACGCGGTTTTTCCGGATTTACTGCGGTCGACCGCAGCCAGCAGCGATTTTCCCCGTTGCTGCGGTCAACCGGCCCACAACCCCAATTCTTCGAGCTGCCTGGCCGCTACCGGCGCCCAGCCGCGGTTCGCCGCCGGGCTCGCCGGACTCGGGTGCAGGATGCGCCCGAAGCGGACCGGCAGGCCGTCCAGCGCGATCATCGCCCGCTTTTCCGCCCAGGCGCCGACACCGATCACCCACTCGGCCTGCACCGCCTCGACCAGCCGCCGCAGATGCGCGTCGCAGGCCTCCTGCAGCGGCCCGGCCTCGCGTGCCGGCAGCTTGTCCGGCGTCAGGTTGCGGCCCTCGTCGAAGAACACCAGCGGGCAGTAATTGGCGACGAAATGCTCGGCAAAGAACGCCTCCGGCGTCCCGAAACGCTCGCGGAACAAGCCCCACAGGCGCTGTCCGCTGACCTCGCCGCGCTTGCAGGCGAAACCTTCGACCGGCTTCTTCGGATTTTCCGTCGCCGGCTTGTCGACCGCACCGGACAGTCCCAGCCAGTCGCGCACCGCGGCGATCTCGCCGAACGGCACGCCGGTCTGCGCCATGCCGAACGGCCCCGGATTCATGCCCAGGAAAACCACCTTTTTCGGCCCGTCGCCAAAACGTTCGAGATAAGCGCGATGTACCGCCCAGGCGTAGTCGAGCGGGTTGTAGACGTGACTGACCGGCGCCGCGAAGCGCATGGCGTCAACGTCGCGGGACAGCGTTCGGGCAGCGTCGACGAGGCGGGAAGCAATGGAGGACATGACGGGACGGGTTGGCAGTAAAAGGCCCGATTATCCCAGATCGGGCCCGCCCGACAGCGCGACGGAAATTGCTTCTTGCCGGATAAGGGCGCATAGTGGTCGGCGCTTGAACAAGCCCGGCGAGTCTTGAAAAGCCCACGCAACCGCGGTTCTGCCGAACGGCGGCTCCCCCGACATGCAGCGAAGGCAACTTAATGGCTCACCCGGATCACGCGCTCTGGAAAGAGGGTTGGCGCGCCAATCACATTCCCTTTCACCTGACGCACGTTCACCCCTTGCTGACACGCTTCTGGGCACAACTGGACCTCGACACGACGCAACGGGTCTTCGTCCCGCTGTGCGGCAAGAGCCTGGACGTCATGTGGCTTCACGACCGGGGGCATCAGGTCGTCGGCGTCGAACTGAGCCCGGTTGCGGTGAAAGCGCTGTTCAAGGCGGCGCACCTGAGCCCGCAGCGTGAAAGCCACGGCGACCTGGCCCGCTGGACCCAGCAACAGCTGACCATCTTCTGCGGCGACTTCTTCGCCATGACCGAAGCCGACCTGCTCGGCGTCCAGGCCGTCTATGACCGTGCCGCGCTGACCGCGCTGCCGGAAAACCTGCGCGAATACTACGTGGCTCACCTGCACGCGATTCTGCCGGCGGACTGCCAGATCCTGCTGCTGACCGTGGAAGATCTCGACGACGAGGATGACGCGGGCGACAGCATGCGCCAGTCGTCCGAAATCACTGCGCTGTATTCGGTATATTTCTCGGTCGAACTGCTGCACGCCGAATATCATGCAGCCCGTACCGTCGCCCCCGGCGGGGAAATCGAAACACGCTGCATCCACAAGGCTTACCGACTGCGCCGCGCGCCCCGCAACTGAGCGCGAGCATCGGGCATCACCCTCCGGGGCACGCACAACGTGTCCGCCACATCATGGTTCATCTGAAATTTTCCATCCGCCTGACCTATGAAATCCTTGGCACTCCCGCCGATTTCATCTTCAACATTCACGCTGCGGCAACCGTCCGGCAAACCATTCTCGGCGAAAACCTGCAGGTCAGCCAGCCCGTGGCACTCGTTCTCCGTCCCGCCCCGGCGGCCAGCCACCGCCTGCTGCGATTGCGCGCCCAGCCCGGAAGCTTGCATATCGATTACCGGGCCGAGGTCCTGATCGATCACTGCATCGCAGCCCCGGAAAACATTGCCGAAAGCGCAGTCGCCGACCTGCCGGCGGAAGTTCTGCCCTATCTCTATCCGAGTCGCTATTGCGAATCGGACAAGCTGCAGGCCCTGGCCGTCCAGTCCTTCGGCCATCTGCCCAAGGGCTACGGCCGGGTCGAGCAGATCCGCCGCTGGGTCAATCAGCGGACGAAGTTCGTTTCGGGCAGCACCACCGCGAGCACCTCCGCGATCGACACGCTGCAGCAGCAGTTTGGCGTCTGCCGCGATTTCGCGCACTTGATGATCGCACTCTGCCGCGCCCTGAACATTCCCGCCCGCTTCGTCTCCGGCCTGGATTACGGCGCCGACCCGATGCTCGGCCCGACCGATTTCCACGCCTACGTCGAGGTCTATCTGGACGGCAAGTGGTACATGTTCGATCCGTCCGGCACCGCGATGCCGATGGGCTTCGTGCGCATCGGCACCGGCCGCGACGCCGCGGACGTCGCCTTTGCCACCATTTTCGGCCAGATCCGTTCGGAAATCCCGCTGCTCGCCATCGAGCCGGTCATCGATCCGCAGCGTCGCTGCGAATTGCCCCGGCATCGTCGCGAAGCCTTGTCCACCGATACGGCGGACCGGCCGTGACACACCGGTCAGCCGCCCCGGCTCAGGCGAGTTCCCGCAAATCCGCCACCGGCTGGCTGCCGAATTTTTCGCTCAGCAGGTAGTCGACCGCAGCACGCGCCGCCGCTTGCGGAGTACTCAGGCGGCCTTCGGCTTTCAGCGCGACGAACTTGTCCTTGAGCGGAAAATGCTCGTCGGCCGTGGCCCGGATACGGGTCTGCATGTCGGTATCGACGACGCCGGGGGCCAGTGCGCAGATGCGCAGGTTGGCGCGGCCGTCGGCGGCGACGCCGCGGGCATGGTGGTCGAGCGCGGCCTTGCTGGCGCCGTAGATGCTCCAGCCCGGGTAGGCGCTGCGCGCCGCACCGCTGGAGACGTGCAGGATGCGCAGTTCGCCGGCATGGCGGCGAGCGAGCGCGGCGCTGAGCAACAGCGGCGCCGTGACGTTGATGGCGACCGCGGTGGCAATCTCGCGGGCGTCCTGCGCCTCGAGCGCGGCCATCGGGCCGAGTACGCCGGCGTTGTTGATCAGCAGCAACGGGCCATCGTCGCCGCCCAGGAAATCGTCGATCCGGCCGCTGTCCAGCCAGGCGCGCAGCGCGACGGCATCGGCCAGGTCCAGGCTGGCTTCGAACAGCAATCCGGGATAGGCGGCGGCCAGTGCGGGATTACGCTGGCGGGCCAGGCCGAGCAGCGGAATGCCGCGACCGAGCAGTTCGTTGGCGAAGGCGGCACCGAGGCCGCGGCTGTGTCCGGTAAGCAGGGCTTTCATGGTTTTGTCTCCGGCATTTTTCGGTTTTATTGCGGTCGACCGCAGCCAGCGCCCGGATCAGGCGGCAGCGGGCCGCGATTCTTCCGGCGCACCGTCGAGCAGTTCGATGGCGCGCTGGATTTCGCTCATGGCGCAGTCGTCGTTCCAGGCATCGACGCGCAGGAACAGATTGCGCGCCAGATTGCGCATGCGCCAGGTCACTTCGCTGACGATCACCTGCATTTCGGCAAGCAGCCCGTCGTCGCGCAGATCCTCGCCGCTGAGTACGTCAACATCGATCAGACCGGTCGCGCGCACCGACTTGATGAAGCCGTCGAGCAGTTCCAGCGCCTTGTCGCACAGTTGGTGCAGCAGGTCGCCGCGCTGCCGGTCGACGATGTTGCGCAGTTCGCCGCTGGCCGCTTCCAGGCGACCGAGCATGGCCTGCGGCGTCTCGTCGCCTTCGCGGGCATCGCGGGAAACACGGTGACCGAGCGGCTGCATGGCGCGGATCAGCACGTCGCTGGTCTGCCGGTCGAACTCTTCCGGCACGATGCGCAAGGCCAGCGAAATGCGCTCGCCGCTCTCCTCGCCGCGGTCGATCAACGCGGCAGCGGCATCGGCCACCGCCAGCCAGGCGGACAGTCGGTGCTGCTCGCTGCGCGGCAATTGCCCCGGATAACCGCTGCCGTCCTCGCGCTCGTGGTGCTGGGCGACGCAGGCGCCGACGCCGACCGGCAGGTTGGTCAGGTCGCGGATCAGCAACTGGCCGACATGCGGATGCGTCGCCACGTGCTTCCATTCGCGCGGCAGCAGATGGCGCTGCGGGTGCAGGAATTCGGGATTGACATAGATTTCGCCGATGTCGTGCAAGGCCGAGGCGACCAGCGTCAGCTGGGCGTCGTGGCTGGAAGCGTCGAGCTGCCCGGCGATGCCGGCGCAGATCGCGGCAACGATCTGCGCCCGCCGGAAGCTTTCGGGATCGCCGTTGCGCACGCAGGTGAGCAGCAGACAGAGCGGCGGCGGAATATGCAGCGACTTGCCGTCGCGCAGGATGCCGCGTGCGATCCGCCCGCCGGCGATGTGCGCCAACGCGGGATATTCCTCGATCAGGGCCAGCGCGCCCTGCATCAGTTCGCCGACAGTCACGCCGTCGTGCACCGACAGCGAACTTTCCAGCGGCGCCTTCAGCTTGCGCAGCAGCAGGCGATCCTGCATCTCGCGGGAAATCTGCGCACCGCGCGCCAGCAGCTTGAAGCCACTCTCGTCGTAGATATCCTCGGTGGCGACGATCGCATGCGTCTCGGAAAGATCGAGCAGCTTTTCGACGCAGTGCTGGTTGGATGAATACGCGGCCATGGCGGTACGCGACGTGCGCGGCAGGACTCCGACAAAATCTCCAAGGACGCCATTAGACCATAAATAAAACACGGTTTTAACACTAATCGAACATTGTTTCCGCATAGGAATGCATGCAGAAACAATATCGAAATCAGCGAAACACCGGCTGAATCAGCATCCCGCTCTCAAGCCGCTGAACCGGCATCGCGAAATCGACGCTATCAATCTGCGCGCACAATGTCAGATCTGCCATCGGCAGGTTCGGCCAGGCCGGCTGGCCGAAGCGGCGGCCGAAATCCGATTCGCGCACGCGCCGGGCAAAAACCGCCGGATCGACCGGTCGACCGCACAACAGGGCTTCGATGCAGTCGGCGCAGGCGATGTCTTCGTCGCCATCGCGATCGACCCATTCGCCGGTGATCACGAAGCAGACATGGCCGGCGCCGCTGCGCCGGATCCGTTCGGCGGTCGCCCCGGCACAGGCCAGGCTGGCCGCGTACAGCTGGCGGGCGCGGTGAAAACGCTGCAGCCCGCGCACGCCGGCGGCCGTGCTCATCACCACCGCCTTGCCGGCCAGCTCGGCCTGCTGCAGTTCGCTCGGACTGTTGCCCCAGGCAAAACCGGGCGCCGGATCGCCGCCGGCAATGGCGCCGACCGTCACGCTGTCGTCCAGCTGCGCCGCCAGCTCGATGGCGGCACTCACTGCAGCCACCGGATATACCGCCCGGGCACCGCGCGACAACGCGACGGCAGCCGTCGTGAAGGAGCGCAGCACATCGATGACGACCACCGTGTCGGTCGCTTCCGGCTGGTCTTGCAGGCGATTCAGGAAAAGTCTGGAAAAGCGCATGGGCAGAGGCAAAGCAGGCAATCGACCGGGCCATTCTAACGCCGCCCGCGCGACAGCCCGTATAATTCGCTCCCCGACCCGCCAGCCCGCCCCGAATCATGCGCAAGTCACTGAAAAACTGCTTTCTGCTGCTGTCGACCGCACTACTGCTCGCCGCCTGCGGCACTCCCGAGGACACCCGCCCCGGCCAGCCGGTGAAAACCCGCCAGGAAGCCTTCAAGGACATCCTGCGCAGCTTCGAGCCGATGGGCAAGATGCTGCGCGAGGACCGTTACGATGCCGACCGTTTCCTCGGCTTCGCCGAAGCAGTGGTCGCCAAGCGCGATGGCCCGTGGTCGCATTTCGGGCCGGACACCGACTATCCGCCGACCAAGGCGACGCCGGCCGTCTGGCAGCAGCCGGAAAAGTTCGAGGCCGAACGCCAGGCCTTCTTCAAGGCCACCGACGCGCTGCTCGAAGCGGCGCGCAGCAAGGACGCCAAGCAGGTCGATGCCCCCTACAAGGCGGCCTACGACACCTGCAAATCCTGCCATTCGACCTTCAAGGCCCGCTGATTCCACCGCCATGCTGCGCCTGACCGAACTCAAGCTGCCCCTCGACCACGCGCCGGACGCGCTGCGCCCGGCCGTCTGCGAACGTCTCCGGCTGGCGGCCGACGCGCTGCTCGACCTGTCGATCTACCGGCGTGGCTACGACGCGCGCAACAAGCGCAACATCCAGCTGATCTACACGCTGGACCTGACACTGCGCGACGAAGCGGCCGTCCTGGCCCGCTTCGCCGACGACCGCAACGTCGGCCCGACCCCGGATTTCGCCTACCAGTACGTCGCCCACGCGCCGGCCGGGCTGAGCGAACGACCGGTGGTCATCGGCATGGGCCCCTGCGGTTTCATGGCCGGCCTGCTATTGGCCCAGATGGGGCTGCGGCCGATCGTCCTCGAACGCGGCAAGGTGGTGCGCGAACGCACGCGCGACACCTGGGACCTGTGGCGCAAGAACACGCTGCATCCGGAATCGAACGTCCAGTTCGGCGAAGGCGGCGCCGGCACCTTCTCCGACGGCAAGCTGTACAGCCAGATCAGCGATCCGCAGTTCCGCGGCCGCAAGGTGCTGGAAGAGTTCGTCGCGGCCGGTGCGCCGGAGGAAATCCTCTACGTCAGCAAGCCGCACGTCGGCACCTTCCGGCTGGTCAAGATGGTCGAGAACATCCGCGCCAGGATCGTCGAACTGGGCGGCGAAATCCGCTTCAATGCCAGGGTCGACCGCCTGGATCTGGAAAAAACCGCCGACGGCGCGCAGCAGGTGCGCGGCCTGTTCCTCGCCGACGGCGAGCATATCGCCAGCCGGCACGTCGTGCTGGCCGTCGGCCACAGCGCCCGCGACACCTTCCGCACGCTGCACGAACAGGGCGTCTATGTCGAAGCCAAGCCCTTCGCCATCGGCTTCCGCATCGAGCATCCGCAAACGCTGATCGACCATGCCCGTTTCGGCCCGAACGCCGGCAACCCGATTCTCGGCGCCGCCGACTACAAGCTGGTGCATCACGCCAGCAACGGCCGCGCCGCCTACAGTTTCTGCATGTGCCCGGGCGGCCAGGTGGTGGCCGCCACGTCGGAGCCCGGTCGCGTGGTGACCAACGGCATGAGCCAGTATTCGCGTGCCGAACGCAACGCCAATTCGGCGCTGGTGGTCAATGTCAATCCGGAAGACTTCCCCGGCGACGCCAGGGCCGATCCGCTGATCGGCATGGAATTCCAGCGCCACTGGGAAAGCCAGGCCTTCGTCGCCGGCGGCAGCGATTACCGGGCACCGGCCCAGCGGGTCGGGGATTTTCTCGCCGGCCGGCCGTCGACCGCGCTCGGCCAGGTCGAACCCTCCTACCAGCCCGGCGTGCGCCTGACCGACCTGGCCAGCTGTGCGCCGGACTATGTGATCCAGGCCCTGCGCGAGGCGATTCCCGCCTTCGAGCGGCAGATCCGGGGCTACGCGATGGCCGACGCGATCCTCACCGGCGTCGAGACGCGCACGTCGTCGCCGATCCGCATCAAGCGCGGCGACGACCTGCAGAGCCTGAACACGCGCGGCCTCTACCCGGCCGGCGAAGGCGCCGGTTACGCCGGCGGCATCCTGTCGGCCGGCGTGGACGGCATCAAGGTGGCCGAGGCGCTGGCCCTCGACCTGCTCGCCGGACACTGATCCGGAACGACGCGCCGGCCGCAGCCGGCGCCGTCCCCTTCCTGGCTGCGTACCCCTACGCAATCTGACGTATTTCCCGCGACTCCCCGGCTCCTTAATCTGACGCTGCACCGCAACAAACGGTCTTCGACAGGATTCAACACCATCACCCGAGGAGCTTTTCCATGAGCAATCGTCGTACCTTCATCAAGGCCACCGTACTGGCCGCCGCGCTGTCCACCATCGGCATGACCGCCCATGCCGCCGACACCATCAAGGTCGGCATCCTGCACTCGCTGTCCGGCACCATGGCCATCTCCGAAACGGCGCTCAAGGAAACGGCGCTGATGACCATCGACGAGATCAACAAGGCCGGCGGCGTGCTCGGCAAGAAACTGGAGCCGGTCGTCGTCGATCCGGCTTCCAACTGGCCGCTGTTCGCCGAAAAGGCCCGCCAGTTGCTGGCCCAGGACAAGGTTGCCGTGACCTTCGGCTGCTGGACCTCGGTGTCGCGCAAGTCGGTGCTGCCGGTGTACAAGGAACTGAACGGCCTGCTCTTCTACCCGGTCCAGTACGAAGGCGAAGAGCTGGAAAAGAACGTCTTCTACACCGGCGCCGCGCCCAACCAGCAAGCCATTCCGGCCGTCGAATACCTGATGTCCAAGGACGGCGGCGAAGCCAAGCGCTTCGTGCTGCTCGGCACCGACTACGTCTATCCGCGCACGACCAACAAGATCCTGCGCGCCTTCCTGAAGTCCAAGGGTGTCAAGGACGCCGACATCATGGAAGAGTACACCCCGTTCGGTCACAGCGATTACCAGACCATCATCGCCAAGATCAAGAAGTTCGCCTCGGAAGGCAAGAAGACCGCCGTCGTGTCGACCATCAACGGCGACTCCAACGTGCCCTTCTACAAGGAACTGGGCAATGCCGGCCTGAAGGCCACCGACGTGCCGGTGGTCGCCTTCTCGGTCGGCGAAGAGGAACTGCGCGGCGTCGACACCAAGCCGCTGGTCGGCCACCTGGCGTCGTGGAACTACTTCATGTCGATCAAGAACCCGGAAAACGCCAAGTTCGTGAAGATGTACAAGGAGTGGGCGAAGAAGCAGAAGCTGCCGAACGCCGACAAGGTCGTCACCAACGACCCGATGGAAGCCACCTACATCGGCATCCACATGTGGAAGCAGGCCGTCGAAAAGGCCAAGTCCACCGATGTCGACAAGGTCATCGCCGCGATGGGCGGCCAGAGCTTCAAGGCGCCGTCCGGATTCACGGTGAAGATGGACGAAAAGAACCATCACCTGCACAAGCCGGTATTCATCGGCGAAGTGAAGGCCGACGGCCAGTTCAACGTCGTCTGGAAGACGCCGGGCCCGGTCAAGGCCGCGCCGTGGTCGCCGTACATCCCGGGCAACGACAAGAAGAAGGACGAGCCGGAAGGCAAGTGATCGCCGCATCTCTCTCCTGCGGTCAACGGGGCTTCGGCCCCGTTTTTTCCGGCACATGAAAAACGGGCATCCCGCACGGGATGCCCGTTGTCCTTTCGGCCGGCGCGAACTCAGCGGCTGGCCGGCATGCCTTCCTTCAGGTACATCGGCGAGCGCGGCCCGTACAGGATGCCGTTCGGCATCCCGGCACTGAGCAGCCGGCCGCTCGTCCGGGCGGCGATGATATGGCCCTGGCTGCTGATCGTTTCGACGATCTGGCGGATTGCCGCCTTGACCAGCATGCTGACCAGATCGCCGCCACCGCTATCGCCCTCGGCGCTGGAAGCCGTCGCACTGCCGTTCCACAGGATGGCGCCGCTGCGCAGGTCGACCAGGCGGGCATCCGCCGTCACCCGGGTCTCGCTGGCAAGGATCGCGTAAGAAGTCCCGTACTGTTTGACCGTGATGTACAGCGCGGCATCGGCGCCGAAGATCTGGCGCAATTTGGCCGGTGCCACCGCGTGGATGTCCGGCGGGCTGGTCAAGCCGTTGTGCTTGAAGGTTTCATCGACCAGGGTGACCGGGAAGACGTAATAGCCCGACTCGGCGAGCGGCACGGTGGCTTGCGACATCATGCTGTAGGTCGCCGCGATATCGGGCGAGTTGTTGACCGGCGGCAGCACCAGGATGGAGGCCGGGCGGGCCGCCTTGAAGGCCGTGTAGTCGGCGGCCGGACGGTTCGTCGCGCAGGCGCCGAGCGCCAGGGCGGAAAGCGCAATGACGACGGTGCGCAACACGGGAAGGGTCGGCTTTTTCATGGTTTGCTCCCGTCGACCGGACGCTTGGCCTTCAACAGGAAATCGACATAGGTCGCGCTTTCCGGATACTGCTCGCGCTCGGCCAGCAGATTGCGCTCGAACAGGTCGGTACGGCCGGTCTGCCCGTAGAGCAGGCCGAGATGCGCCTGCAGCCCCGGGGGCAACGGCCGGCCGGCGGCGCGCGCCTCCTCGCGGACCTGCTCCAGCGTCTGAATGGCCTGCTCCGGCCCGACGGCACCCTTGAAATAGGCGTACTGCTGATCGGAGAAGCTCCCCCAGTAATACAAGGGCTGCGGCCGCGATACGCAGGCAGCGAGCGATACGGCAAGCGCCACGGCGAGCGGCAGGCCCTTCGTGAATCCGGTTTTCATGAATGCCACCGGTCAGTTGCCAGGCCGCCAGGCGCCCCGTTCGATACCATCGACCAAGGCATCGACGGCTTGCCGGATCGCCAGGTCGAGCACCTTGCCATTCAGGGTCGAATCGTAGCTGGCGGTACCGCCGAAGCCGATCACCTCACGATTCGACAGCGTGTATTCACCGGCGCCGGCTGCCGAGAAAACCACTTCGGAAGTCTGCACATCGACCACATTGACCATCACCTTGGCGTAGGCCACCTGTTGCTTGCCGCGGCCGAGAATCCCGAACAGCTGGTGGTCGCCGACTTCCTTGCGGCCGAATTCGGTGACGTCGCCGGTCAGCACGTAGCGGGCGCCCTTGAGGGTCTGCGCCTTGCCGCTGATCCCGGCCTCCTGCTTGATCTCGGCCATGTTCTCGCGATCGAGGACGGAGAAGCGGTTGGTCTGCTGCAGATGGGCGACCAGGATGGTCTTGGCCTGGCTGCCGAGGCGGTCGACGCCGTCGGAGAAGACGCCGCGCATGAAACTCGAGCGATTGTCGAACTTGCCGACCGAAATCGGCTGGCGCTGGCCGGCGTAGGGACGCGATGCCGAAACCGTCTGCTGCGTCCCCAGGGCACGGGATTCTTCGGTCGCGCAACCGGCCAGCGCGGCAAGCAGGGCGACGGCGCCGAGCGCCACGGCATTCTTGACAGGGGACATGATTTTCTCCGGGAAAGTTTCTGGCCGACCCGGCGGGAATCACCGGAAGCCGGGTCGAAAGCATGCGATTGTAGTTTTTAAACCCGACCGAGGGAACGCCTGTGTGCTAGCAGGCAAGCCCCTCGCCGGCTTCGACGAAGGCCCGGATGCCGGCCACCAGCGCTTCCGGTGCCGTCAGATGCGGCAGGTGGCCGATGGCGTCGATGATCGCCATCCGGCTGCCCGGAATCTGCGCGTGCAGGTAATCGGCGGTTTCGCGCGGCACGAAATAATCGGCGGACGACTGGGCAATCAGCACCGGCACGCGGACCAGGGGCAGTGCGGCGCGATGGTCGGTCTGCAACACCGAACAGACGATCGTCAGCATCAGTTCCTTCGGGACGCGCCCCATGGTCCCGGCAAAACGCTCGGCCAGATTGGGCGGCGAAGATTCGCCCAGCGCGGCGCGGCTGAACGCGCTGACCCAGGCGGGATAATCGCCGTCCAGGGCCGCGTAGGTGGCGTGGATGTCGGCCGTGGTGAAACCGCCGCGATAGCCCGCCGCATCCAGATAACGCGGCGAGGTGCCGATCAGCACCAGACGGGCGAAGGCTTCGGCTTGCCGGACGCTGGCCAGCAGCAGCGCCAGCCCGCCGATCGAATGTCCGACCGCCACCGGCGGCTGCGGCAGCCCCAGCGCGGCGACGATCTGCAGCAGGTCCTCGGCATAACCGCTGGCGTTCAGGTAGTGCGACTGCCGGGCGCGGAAATCCTCGAAATTCGAGTCGACCGATCCGACGTGGTCGAACAGCACGATCCGCCAGTCCGGCGCGAAGGCCGGCACGACCTGCGACCAGATCGTCTGATCGGCGCCCAGGCCATTGACGAACAGCAGGGTGTTCCGGGCATCGGTACGGCCGGTGACGTTAACGTTGTTCCGGCGCAGCGGATCGTTTTCCATGGCACACCTCCCGATGTCATTGTCACTTCCTTTATAGCCCAACGACATCGGCCGGACAAACCCCGGCGAGAATTGCGCCGCCCTTGCGGTCGACCGCAGGAATCGAAGGAAATTCAGCGTTCGCCGTCGGCACGAGCCGCATAGCGGCTGGCCATCCAGGCGCAGACGAAGAGTTGCAACTGGTGGTAGAGCATGACCGGCAGCAGGATCAGCCCCATCGACGGATGCAGGCCGAACAGCAGACGCGCCATCGGCACGCCGGACGCCATCGTCTTCTTGGAAGCGCAGAACACCGCGGCGATCTCCTCCTCCACCGAAAAGCCGAGGCGCCGCACCACCCGGGTCGTCAGCCAGAGAACCAGCGCCAGGATCAACGCCGCGCCGAGCATTGCCGTGAGCAGCACATCGGGCCCGTTGTCGCGCCACAAACCGGAAGCGGTCGAATCGCAGAAGGCGGTATAGACCAGCAACAGGATCGCCCAGCGATCGAGCCGATGGACCAGATGTTTGTGCCGGGCATGCCAGCCGTGGAGCACCGGCCGCAGGAGCTGGCCGAGCAGCAGGGGCAGGAGCAGCAGGCGGGCGATGCCGACGACGGCATCCCACATCGACCAGCCATGCCCCTGCACGCCGGTGAAGGCCGCCACCAGCAGCGGCGTGGCGACAATGCCGAGCAGGCTGGACAAGGTGGCGTTGAAGATCGCCACCGGCACGTCGCCGCGCGCCATGGCGGTCATCGCCACCGACGACGAAATGGTCGACGGCAGCACGCACAGATAGCAGAAGCCGAGCGCCAGCCCCGGCGGCAGCCAGCGCCCGACCAGCGCGTAAGCGACCACCCAGATCAGCGGAAAGACAACGAAGGTGCAGGACTGCACGAACAGATGCACGCGCCAGCGCAGCATGCCGTTGCGCAACGCCCGGGTCGAAATCCCCAGACCGTGCAGGAAAAAGACCAGGGCGATGGCCGCATCGGCCAGCAGGTCGCCGTGCAGCGGCCCGCCGCCGCGTCCCCATTCGGCGGTGAACGCGGCCAGCACGACGGCGCCGATCATGCCGCCGAGAAACCATTCCTTCTTCAGGAAACGAAAAACCGCCATGCCCGCACCTCGCATGCTCAAGCCGCCAGCACCCGGTTCAGCCAGCCGAGCAGCCCGTCCAGCGTGCGGAAATCGTCGCTGGCCCGGGCCGGAATGCCGCTGTCGAGCTCCTCCCACATGCGGGCCAGGGCGTTGCCCGGCCCGATTTCCAGCACGGCGTCCGGCTGCAGTTCGCGCACCGCACTCAGGCAACCGGCCCAGTCGAGACAGGACGAAAGCTGGCGGGCCAGGGCCGGGAAAGCCCGGTCGGTGTGACGATGGGCCACGGCATCGACGGCGCTGAGTACCGGAAAACTCAGCGGTTTTGCCGGCAATCCGACGAGTTGGGCAGCAAACGCCGGGGTTGCCGCAGCCAGGCGCGGCGTGTGCGACGGCGTCCTGACGGCCAGCCGGCTGACCCGGCTCGCTCCCCGTGCGGCAAACGCCGCTTCCGCCGCCGGCAGTCCGGCCAGCGGCCCGGCCAGCACGAAGTGCGCGGGACCGTTGCGAATTGCCATTTCCAGGCCGAGGACAGCGGCCGCTTCGCCGACCGTCGCTTCGCTCAGGCCGAGTACGGCGATCATGCCGTAGTCGCCGGGCGCCGCGGCATCCATCAGGCGTGCCCGCTCGGCCGCCAGCGCGATGGCCGTGGCCGGCGCCAGGCCGGCGGCAGCGGCACAGGCGCTCAGTTCGCCCAGCGAATAGCCGGCCAGGCAGACCGGCTTCGGCAAGCGCCCGGCCAGACGCGACCAGAGCAGCATCTGCTGCGCAACGATCAGGGGTTGGGCCAGCGCGTTGCCGGCCAATTGTTCCGCCGTCGGCGGGCATCCGGCGGACCAGCCGGGCAGGCAGCGGAGCAGCGCCTCGGCGATTTCGGCATCGGCCTGCTCGTGCAGAAAGGTCCAGTGCCCGGCCGCCTGACCGCCCTGGCCGGAAAACAGGATGGCCAGCCGGTTCACCGCAAGACTCCGGCCTCGGCCAGGAACAAGGTCACGCCGAGCAGGTCGGCACTGCCGCCGGGACTCAGGCGACGGGCGACGAATTCGCGGTCGATGGCAGCGGCCCGGGCTGACCAGTCGTCGGCCAGCACCCCACCGGCCGCCAGGAAGCCGCGCGCCAGGCGTTGTCCGAACGCCAGCCCGGGCGGCCCGCCGCGGTACAGCAGATTGCTGTCCTCCACCTCGGCAATCAGGCTGAACAGCGCCTGGATCGCGGCCAGCGCCGGATCGCCGGTCGCCTGCAGCGCGGCCCGGTAGGCCGGCAGGCCGATATCGCGTACCGACGGAAAACCGGCCGCCGCCTCCTGCCGGGCCCCCCCGGCACCGTAACGGCGGGCCACCTGCAAGCCGTGGCTGCCGTCGTCCGCCAGCGGCGAAGCAGCCGAGGCCAGGATGCCCTCGCCCCAACGCTCGCGGACGACGGCGCACATCGAGGCCGGTTGCGGCAGCTCGCCGCTGGCGGTCAACCGGCCGGCGGCGGCACAAAGCAGGCCGAGGTTGAAAATCGCCCCGCGATGCGTGTTGACCCCGCCAGTCGCCTGCAGCATGCGCCTTTCGGCGGCGATGCCCAGCCCCTGCAAGGCCGGGAATTCCGGGCATTCCAGTCCCAGCGCGGCAATCGCCGGAAAGTAGCCGCGCAGCGCATGCAGGCTGCGCATGAAGGTGTGGAAGTCCATGTCGCGGTGGCTGCCGCAACTCTCCGGCGTAACCAGCCCGGGTTTGAGGTTCAGCGCCACCTCGCGGTACAGCCCGCGCACCGCCAGGCATCCGATGCGGCGCGCAGCATCGCCACCGGACAGCGTGCCGCCGGCGGGCTGCGCGGCACCGGCCAGCGGGAATGGTCCGTTCTGCCTCATCGCATCCGCCTCAAGCCGGACTCAGACCGGCCAGCAGTTCGCCGATGGCGAACAGGCCGACCTGTCGTTCGCCCTTGGCCAGGACCTTGCCCGCCAGGTCCCCGACCAGCATCGGCAGCAATTCGCGCCAGGCGACCGCCAGATCGCCGGCAAAACGCAACTCGCCGTCGATTCGCGACGCCGCCCGGCGATCGGCCTCGAGCAACGCAGCGAGCGCGGCAGCGCATTGGTCGCGCCGGTCGACATCGACGATCAGGTCGATGTCCGAACCGGCCCGGCGATAAGCTTCACCGGACGAAGTCTGCCAGGCCAGCGAACCGTAGACGCCGACCCGCGCCCCGCATCGCGCCAGGGTTTCCTGCAAGCTTTGCAAGGCGCTGCGGTCGACCGCGTCGAGGCTGTCCAGACAATCGTCGATGCCCAGCGGCGGCAGCACGGCGGCGATGTCGCCGGCCGCCACCTGCAATGACAGGCGCCGGCGCTCGTGTGCCAGCGGCAGGCACAGGCCGAGCGCCAAGCGGTCGCCGGAAGCCGCCTGGCGGGCGGCGACGAAAGGCCGATTCGCCCCGAGCCAGGCATCGAGCGCCGCCTGAGCCGGCGAATCGGGCGCCGCGCAAGGCGACGCGACAACCGCCTGCGGCCGCAGATAAACCCGGTCGTGGCGCAACATGCTCAATACCCGGCAACGCGTTCGGCGATGGTCGCCGCCAGCTGCCGTCCACCGCGCGCCCGGGCGATCGCCATCCGCTGGTCGCCGGCCCGGCAGCGCTCGACCGCTTCGTCCAGCGCGGCGGCCAGCAGGCTCGGCGACGGCGCCGGCCAGATCGCCTCGATGCCGCCCATGCGCTGGTAATTCTCGGCCCCCGGCGCGAAGATCGGCGAATTGCCGGCCAGTTCGCCCAGTTGTTCGAGCGGAATCTTGGTCACCCGCGACATCGCCCGCAGGTCCATCACGCGCACCTGCGCGTCCTGCAAGGCATAGGCGACATCGGCCATCAGTCCGAAAGACAGGAAACCGCCGCTGACCGCGTTGGCGGTGACCAAGGCCAGCGACGGATGTCCGCGCCGACGCGCCAGATCGACGCATTCGGCCAGGTGCGCCAGCGAGCCGTTGAGGCAGAGCAGTTCCTGGCTGCGCGACAGTGCCTGCCCGCTGGTATCGACCAGGAAGAGCAGCGGTCGGCCGGGATGCTTTTCGATCGTTGCCAGCACGGCAGCGGCCAAAGACAAGGCGATCGCGTGGTCGACCGCCGCCGCATCGGTGGTGCCGAGCACGGCGACGGGCTGTCCGCCCAGCGTGGCTTCGCCGATCAGCACCTTGTCGTTGCGGTCGACCCGATGTCCTTCGGGAAACAGCGCGTCGAGAATGTCGTTGAGCTTCATGCGGAGAGTCCTTCCTTGAGCGAGACGAGCGCCCGGGCATCGAGCATCGGCACGTTCTCCGGTGCCGCAACGCCCAGTGCCTGCCAGACCTCTAGACCATCGCGGCATTGACCGAAGACGGCCAGCCGCTGCGTCAGGGCTGCCTGCTGCCGACGCAGCTGGGCCAGTTCATCAACATCCACCGGCGATTCGGCCAGCAGGGCTTCGACCGCCGCGCGGAAGGCCGCCGGATCGTCGTCGACGAAAGCCTGGCAATCGCCCATCAGGAAACGGTGCTTGCCGCCGGTGACACGCCAGACCAGGGCCCGGTCGCGCGCGTCGAACTCCTCGACACCGGCCACCGTTTCGATGACTTCCGGGCCGGACAGGGCCAACCGCCCTTCTTCCGAAATGACCAGGTGCGAACACAGCCTGGCGACGATCCCCATGCCGCCGAAAGCGCCGCAGCTGCCGCCGATCAGGCCGATCACCGGGATGCCGGCGGCACGCACCGCGAGCACCGCGCGCATGATTTCCGAAATGGCGATCAGGCCGGCGTTGGCTTCGTGCAACCGGACACCGCCGGAGTCGAGCAGCAACAGCACGGCATCCGGCCCCTCGCGCAAGGCGCGGCGCAGCAGGCCGACGATCTTGGCACCGTGAATCTCGCCGACGCCGCCCCCCATGAACTGGCCTTCCTGTGCGGCGAACAGCACCGGCCGGCCGGCCAGACGGCCGCTGCCGACAACAACGCCGTCGTCGAAGGCGCCCGGCAAACCAAGGGCCGCCAGATGCGGACTGGGCTCGGCCGCCGCCGGCGGCAACAGTTCATTGCCGCTGCCGGCATCGAGCAAACCGGCCAGACGGGCACGGGCCGAGGCCTCGAACCAGCTGCGCCGCAAATTGAAGTCGCGCTTCATTGCCGCTCTCCTGCATATTCGGCCAGGGTCTGCGCCAGCCGGAGCGAAACGATGGCCGGCGTCGCCCCCATGTCATTGATGGCGATCTCGGTTCCGCCGGCAGCATTGCCGGCGGCGAATTCACCGATCACCGCCTGCCAGATTTCGCCAAAGCCGCGGGCCGAGGTGTGGATGCGTATCCGGCAACGATCGGGCTGCTCGCCGGCACGGATCAGGATTTCCAGGTTGCCCGAACCGACGACGCCACACAGTGCCGGCTGGCCAGCCAAGGCCAGCGGTGCCGAGGGATATTCGAAAGTCAGTATTTCCATAGCGCTCACCAATTGCGGAAACGGGCCGGCGGCGCGTACAGGCCGTCCGACCAGCGAACCAGATCCTTGACCGAGCGGGCCGCCAGCAGATCGCGGCTGGCCATCCGCGGGTCGATGCCGAGATCCTGCGGACGACGGATGATGCCGCGGTCACGCAGGTTTTCCACCGTCCGCCGGTCTCGCCCGAGGCCGACCGCGGTATAGCCGGCGACCCCGCGAATCGCCTGTTCCCGCTCTTCCGGCGTCCGGCAGAGCAGCAGGTTGGCGATCCCTTCCTCGGTCACCACATGGCTGACGTCGTCGCCGTAGATCATGATCGGCGGCAACTCGGCCCCCATCGCGGCCTGCAGCTTCCAGGCGTCGAGTTCCTCGACGAAGACCGGCGCCATGTGTTCGCGGAAGGTTTCGACCATCTGCACGACCAGCTTGCGGCCGCGCACCGCATTCGCACCGCCGGCCTCGCGACCGGCCTTCAACCAGGCCGGACTGACGTGGCGTCGGCCATGCGGATCGGAGCCCATGTTCGGCGCGCCGCCGAAACCGGCGATCCGACCCAGCGTTGCCGTCGAACTGTTGCCGGCCAGGTCCATCTGCAGCGTCGAACCGATGAACATGTCGCAGGCGTAGAGTCCCGCCGTCTGGCAGAAGGCGCGGTTGGAACGCATGCTGCCGTCGGCACCGGTGAAGAAGACATCGGAACGGGCGGCGACATAGGCTTCCATGCCGACCTCCGACCCGAAACTGTGCACCGACTCGACGAAACCCGATTCGATCGCCGGGATCAGCGTCGGATGCGGGTTCAGCGCCCAATGCGTGCAGATCTTGCCTTTCAGCCCGAGCTCGGCAGCATAGGTCGGCAGCAACAACTCGATCGCTGCCGTATCGAAGCCGATCCCGTGGTTCAACCGGGTGACGCCGTACTCGGCATAAATGCCCTTGATCGCCATCATTGCCATCAACACCTGGACCTCGGTGATCTGCGCCGGGTCACGGGTGAACAAAGGCTCGATGTAATTCGGGCGCGGCGCCTGGACGGTGAAGTCGACCCAATCGGCCGGTATGTCGACGCGCGGCAGCTTGTCGAGACGTTCGTTGACCTGGGCGATGACGATGCCGCCCTTGAACGCGGTTGCTTCGACGATGGCCGGCGTATCTTCGGTGTTCGGCCCGAGGTAGAGATTACCCTCGGCGTCGGCCGCCTGGGCCGCGATCAGCGCGACATTGGGCGTCAGATCCATGAAGTAGCGTCCGAACAGTTCGAGGTAGGTATGAATTGCCCCGATCTCGATGCGCCGCTCCTGGACCAGTTTGGCCAGCCGCCCGCCTTGCGGGCCGGAGAAGGAAAAATCGAGGCGGCTTGCCAGGCCGCGCTCGAAAAGGTCCACATGACTGGGCAAAGCCAGCACGGACTGGACCATCTGGAGGTTATTCAAACGCGCCGGATCGCAGTCGGCCAGCGACTCGGCCAGGAAATCGGCCTGTTTCTGGTTGTTGCCTTCCAGGCAGACACGATCGCCGGGCAGGATCACGGCTTCCAGCAGATCGACGATGCGATCGGCGGGAACGGCCCTGGCAAAATCCTGACTGGCAGCCCGCGCCAGGCGGTCGCGCCGGCTCTGCCGCAGGCTGTCCCAGTTGCGGGAAAGTGGTGCATTCATGAGAACCGTCTCCTCGGATCAGGAACCGCTGTACTGCGCAGGCAGCCAGGTGGCGATTTCCGGGAAAATGCACAGCAGCACGATGCCCAGCGCCATCAGCAGCAGGAAGGGAACGGTGCCCCACATGATTTCCTTGAGCCTGATGTCCGGTGCGATGCCGCTGATCACGAACAGGTTCAGGCCGACCGGCGGATGAATCAGGCCCATTTCCATCAGGATGGTCATGATCACGCCGAACCAGATCAGGTCGATGCCCAGCGCATTGAGCGCCGGCAGGATGATCGGCGTGACCATCAGGATGATGGCGACCGGCGGCAGGAAGAAACCGAGCACGATGAGCAGCACGTTCACCCAGAGGAAGAATTCCCACTTGCCGAGGTTGAGCGAGATCATCCAGGCAGCGGCCGACTGGGTGATGTGCAGATAGCTCATCACATAGGTGTACAGGAAGGACATGGCGATGATCATCATGATCATCGACGACTCGCGGGCGGTGCCGGAGAGGATCACCTTGAGATCGGCCCAGCGCCAGCAGCCGTAGATGCTCATGACCATCAGCAGCGCACCGAAGGCACCGATCCCGGCCACCTCGGACGGCGTCGCCCAACCGCCATAGAGCGCGACCATGACGATCAGGATCAGGCCCAGGAAGGGCATCAGCCGCGGCAAGGTTTCAAGCCGTTCGCGCCAGTTGTAGGATTCGACGGCAGGCAACCCGGCACCGCTGGCTTTGCTCGCCGTGATCTTCTCGTTCTTCTCGGCCCAGGACTTGTACATCACCCAGATCGAAAACAGCGCGGTCAGCAGCAACCCCGGACCGACACCGGCCATGAACAACTTGCCGATCGATTGCTCGGTCGCCAGCCCATAGAGGATCAGCGTCAGCGACGGCGGAATCAGGATGCCCAGCGTGCCGCCGGCGGCGATCAGGCCGGTCGCCAGACGCTCGGAATAGCCCCGCTTGCGCATCTCCGGGATACCGGACGAACCGATGGCCGAACAGGTTGCCGGCGACGAACCGCACATTGCCGCAAACACCGAGCAGGCCAGGGTGTTGGCCAGCCCGAGCCCGCCGGGCACCTTGTAGAGCCAGCGGTTCAGCGAGTTGTAAAGATCGGCGCCGGCCCGTGACTTGCCGATCGCGGCACCCATCATGATGAACAACGGAATGGTCAGCAGCGTGAAACTGTTCAGTTCCGAGAAGATGGTCTCGGCAACGATCGACAACTGGGCGGCCGGCATGAAGAAATACATGAAGATCAGCGCGACCGAGCCAACGGCAAAGGCGATCGGCATGCCCGAGAAAAGAAAGAGGAAAGTGGCTGCTGCATAGAGCAGGCCCAGGGTTCCCGTGCTCATTTGCCGGCTCCTTCCGCGTCGTGTTGAATGCGCTCGATGGCGACCTGGATGGCCGCGTTATGCTGTGCCGGCGCCTGGTGTGAACGCATCGCTTCCGGCAACGAATCCTCGATGAACTGGACGAAGATCTGCAGCGACAGCGAGGTCATGCCGATTGCCATGGTGGCGAATACCGGCCACATCTCCGGCGCCCACGAGGTATCGCTCATCCGCCCTTCGCTCCAGGCTTCGTAGAACAGATGCCAGCTGTTCCAGGCAATGAACACGCAAAACAGCAGGGACAGCAGATCGGACAGGGCCATCCGCCACTGGGTCCAGCTATGCGGAGTGACTTCGTCGAGAATTTCGATCGTCACATGACCGCGGTTCAGCTGGGTATGGGCGGCCGCCAGGAAACTGGAGGCGACCAGCAACATCACGCTGAACTCGATTTCCCAGTCGGTGGGCCAGGCAAAGAAATATCGGACGGCCACCTCGAAGACGAGAACGCAGGTCGCCAGCACGATCAGAAAGGCCGAGAGATAGCCCGTCGCGATATTGAAGGCCTTGATCGCGCGGCTGATGAAGTATCCGGGGCTCATGATTCACCTTGAATTCGGTTGTCGGCCGGGACAAGCCCGGCCATGGGATCACTTGACCGACAAGGCCATGTCGAGCAGATTGCGACCGTCCTTGATCTTCTCCGCGAAGTCCTGGAACGCCGTCTGTTCGGCTACCTGACGCCAGGCCATGAAGGCCTTTTCGTCCATGTCCACCACCTTGGCTCCGGCCTTGGCATAGACCTCGGCCATGCGCTGGTCGTCCTTCTTGGCCTCATCGACGCCGAACTGTTCGAGGCTGGCACCGACTTCGCTGATGATCTTCTGCTGCTCGGGCGTCAGCGAGTCATACAGCGACTTGGAAATGAGCAGCGGTTCGAACATGAACCAGAAGCTCTTGTTGCGTGCCGTCGTCACCGACTTGGCAAACTCGTGCAGACGGAAACTGATCAGCGAGGTGCTCGAGGTCAGCGCCGCATCGAGCACGCCGGACTGCATTGCGCTGTAGATTTCGGACGAGGGCATGCCGGTCACGGCCGCCCCGGCCCCTTTCAGCATCTGGTCCATTTCCTTGCTGCCGCCGCGGAACTTGAGTCCCTTGGCATCGGCGGGGACGACCACCGGCTGCTTGGCCGAAGCGATGCCGCCGGCCTGCCAGACCCAGGTGACGATCTTGATGTTCTTGTCGGCCAGGATGCGATCCAGTTCCTTGCCGACCGGCGCGCTCTTCCAGCGCATGCCCTGCTCGTAGCTGCTGACCAGCGTCGGCATCAGGGTCAAGTTGACCGCCGGAATCTCACCGCCGCCGTAGGCCAGCGGGACCAGCGACATGTCCAGCGCGCTCTTGCGCAGGGCGCCGACCTGCGTCGTCGCCTTCATCAGCGAGCTGCCGGGATAGATTTCGAATTTCAGGCTGCCCTTGCTGCGCTTTTCCACTTCTGCCGCGAAGCGGCGAACCAGTCGATCGCGAAAATCACCGTCTTCGGTCGTTGCCGCCGGGAACTGGTGGGAAATCTTGATCACCTTCGGGGCCTGGGCATGCGCGGCAGGCAGGGCAAAGCTCAATGCGGAAACGGCTAGGGCAATCGTGAAATGTCGCTTGGTCTTGCTGATCATGGATGTCTCCTCCGTGGTTGATGACCTTTGGACAACGAGTCCTCCTGTAGTGTCGGCTTGTCCTGGAAACCTTGACTGCCGTTCTTGTGTTCAAAACTCGTTGTTGTGTATACATTACACATCGAATTGAATACTAGTCAACAAGTTACGTATAATTTAATCCATCGCAGTTGATCGGAGACTTTTGTCGTGAACAGCCCCGCCACTACCCGCCAGTCGGAACGACTGGGCGAACAGATCGAAGAACGCATCGTCACCGGCTTTTACCCGCCGGGCACGCGGCTCGACGAACAGGAACTGGCCAACGCCTTCGGCGTGTCCCGGACGCCGGTACGCGAGGCGCTGATCCAGTTGTCGTCGGCCGGATTGATCGAGATTCGTCCACGGCGCGGCGCAACGGTTCCCGAGATCGGTGCCGATCGCGTCTGCGAAATGTTCGAAGTGATGGCCGAACTGGAATCGATGTGCGGCCGTCTGGCCGCCCGGCGGATCACGCCGGCCGAGCAGATGGCGCTGATCGAGGCGCACATGGCCTGCCGCTCGGCGCGCGATGCCAACGCACCGGATACCTACTATCAGTTGAACGAGGTATTCCACCTGCGCATCTACGAGGCATCGCACAACACCTTCCTGCTCGAACAGACCTCGGCGCTGCATCGCCGCCTGCGCCCCTACCGCCGCCTGCAGCTGCGGGTGCGCAACCGGATGAGCAATTCCTTCGACGAGCATCAGGCGATCGTCGACGCGATCGGCAAGGGCGACAGCGACCTGGCGGCAGCCCTGCTGCGCTCGCACGTGATGGTTCAGGGCGAGCGCTTCACCGACCTGGTGGCGACGATGAAGGACCTGGCGGCAGCGAAAACGGAATAACGTCGTTTGCTGCGGTCGACCGCAGCAAACGACCGTTTTTCAGGCGGCGAAGAAAACCCCGGCATCGGCCGCCGGCACCGGCCTGCCCAGCAGATAGCCTTGCAGGATGTCGCAGCCGTGGTCTACCAGGAAGGCCTTCTGTTCCTCGGTTTCGACCCCCTCGGCCACCACCTGCAGGCCCAGGCTGTGGGCCAGGCTGATCGCCGCGGCACAGATCACCTCGTCGTTATGGTCGCGGCCGATGTCATTGACGAAGGACTTGTCCAGTTTCAGGGTGTGGACCGGCATCTTCTTCAAATAGGCCAGCGAAGAATAGCCGGTGCCGAAATCATCGATGGCCAGGTGCACCCCCATGATCCGCAGGGCATTCAGCTGACCGATACAGGCGTCGGGATCGCGCATGGCGACCGACTCGGTGACCTCCAGCTCGATATATTGCCCGGCCAGCCCATGGCGTTCGATCGCGGCATGGACATCCGACAGCAGCGCGGCGGAACGCAACTGATAAGCCGACAGGTTGACCGCCACCGACACCATCGCGCCATGTTCGGCATGCCAGGCCTTCAACTGCTTGCAGGCCGCCTCGATGACCCACTGTCCGATCGGGCCGATCATGCCGTTTTCCTCGGCGACCGGAATGAACTCGTTCGGCGGCACCATGCCGAGTGCCGGATGGCGCCAGCGGATCAACGCTTCGAAACCGAGCAGCGCCAAGGTGTTGGCATCGAACTTGGGCTGGTAATACAGCTCGAATTGCCCGAAATCCAGGGCATTGCGCATCTCGCGCTCCAGTTGCAGGCGCTGCAGCGCCGCCTGATTCATCTCGCTGGTGAAGAACTGGAAGTTGTTCCGGCCTTCGGCCTTGGCGTGATACATGGCGATATCGGCATTGCGCATCAACATGCCGCCATCCATCCCGTTTTCGGGATACATGGCGATACCGATACTCGGGGTACTGCTCAGTTCATTGCCTTCATACAGATACGGCGTGTCGTTCAGACTGTTCAGTATTTTGCTGGCGACCCGGGTCACCGCCTGAACGGTATCGACGCCGTTGAGCACGACCACGAATTCGTCGCCCCCCCAGCGGGCCACCTGATCGCTATCCCTGACATTCGCGCTCAGGCGTTGCGCCACCTCGACCAGCAAGGCGTCGCCCGCATCGTGTCCCAGCGTGTCGTTGATGACCTTGAAGCGGTCCATGTCGATGAACAGCACCGCCATTTTTTCCCGCAGCCGACGCGACTGCGCTATCGCCTGCTCGATTCCCTCCATCAGACTGAAGCGGTTGAGCAAACCGGTCAGACTGTCGTGACGCGCCAGGCGGTGAATATGCTCTTCCGCCACCTTGCGCTCGGTCACGTCGGTGAAGCTGGCGATATGGAAATCGATGTCGTGATAGTCGTTGCGCACGACCGAGATCGACAGGTATTTCGGATAGATCCGGCCATCCTTGTCGCGGTCCCACAATTCGCCCTGCCAGAACCCCTCTTCCTTGATCGCCGACCACATCTTGCGGTAGACCTCGGGGTCGGTACGCCCGGCCGACAGGAACTTGGGATCCCGCCCGCGGACCTCGTCCAGTTCGTAACCGGTCAATTTGCTGAACGCCTTGTTGATTTCGACGATGCAATTATTCTTGTCGGTGATCATGATGGCTTCGCCGCTCGACTCGAACACGTGCGCCGCCAGACGGAGCTGGCTTTCGGCCCGTTTGCGCTGCAACAGATTGCGCACCCGCACCTTCAGCACGCTGCTGACCACCGGCTTGGTCAGGTAATCGTCCGCGCCCAGTTCGAGGCCGGCCAGCTGCGTCTGCTCGGAGGTATCGGCGCTGACGAAGATCACGGCAATATCGCGGGTTTCCTGCCTGTCGCGCAGCTGGCGCATGACATCGATTCCGCTCATCCCCGGCATCATCACGTCGAGCAGGATCAGGTCGGGCGCCTCCTGGGCGATCGACTTGAGCGCCGCCTCGCCGCTGGTGGCCGTCTTCAGCCGATACAGGTCTTTCAGCGCCGACACCAGGAGATGCAGGTTGGCCGGTATGTCGTCGACAAGCAGCAGCGTCGCCTTGTTGTCATTCAGATGGTTCATGCCTTCATGCTCCTTCGTTGATCGTCACACCGGCATCGCGCAGTACCGCCAGCGCACCGGCATGATCGAATGCGTCGATGCAGAGGACCAGGCGCCCGGCCAGCGCATCGGCAGGATGCACCCGGCAGTACGCCTGCAACTCGCTCATCACATCGTCCGGGATCACTTCTCCGGCCGCCAGATAAGGGGCAAGCGCCGCCAGCAGGTCGGCCAGCGAGCGGGCCGGAATGACCTCCCCGGCAGTGCCTGGGTTGGCGCCCTGAATCAGGCTGCAGGACAGTTCGCCCAGGGTCTGGTCGAACGCCAGCCAGAAGGCGCTCAGGGCCGCATCGCCGGGAATCTGCTCCGCCTTCAGCGCCCCTTCGAGCAGCAAGGCCGGCATGACCAGGCGCTGAACGCCCATGTTGCTGAACACGCCACGCAGGGAATGCAGCGCCATGGCCGCTTCAGCGCAGCGTTTGCGGGCGAGCAGCGCGGCGAAATCCTCCTTGAAGCGGGCATAGGTCGACACGGTGTTTTCGACCAGACGACGAGCCAGACTGCGATTGCCGTCGAGGCGCTGCACGAAGTCCTCGAACAGGAAAGCGCCGTCGGCCGCCGCAATGCTCCACGCGCGCTCGACGTTTTCCGCGCCGTCGGCCTTGTCGAGCACACGCGCAAAACAGGCGGCGACTTCGGTCGGCATGACCGGCTTGGCAATGAAATCCACCATGCCCGCCTCGCGGCAGCGCCGACGGTCCTCTTCAAGCACCGCTGCCGACATCGCCACCATCGGCGGACAGGCCGCGCCCAGCCGCTTGCGCAACTGACGGGCGGCCGACAGGCCGTCGAGAACCGGCATGTGCAGATCGAGCACAATCACGTCGAAAGACTCCTGCTGCGCCCGATCAACCGCCTGCTGACCGTTATCGACCACGACGATCGTCGCGCCCAGGCGTTCGATGAACGCAACGGCGATCTCCTGATTGACCTCCTGGTCCTCGGCCAGCAGGACATGAATGCCGCTGAAACGGCGGGCGGGGATCTGCCCGGCCGGCTTCTCGGACTCGCGCAATGACGGCGAACCTTGCAGGACGTCGACACGCCCCACCCGGATGGTGAAGCAGAACGTCGAGCCAATCCCGAAACGCGATGTCACGGAAATTTCTCCGCCCATCAACCCCACCAGATCGTGACAGATGGCCAGGCCCAGGCCAGTTCCCCCGTATTTCCGGGTCACCGAACTGTCGGCCTGGACAAAGGGCTTGAAAAGCTGCGCGGACTGGGCCGGCGTCATGCCGATTCCGGTATCGTTGATGCGGAACTGCAGCACGAAGTCGTCGGCCGTCTCGGCAAGCTTGCTCAGCTCGACCTGGATGCTCCCTTCCTCGGTGAATTTCAGCGCATTGCCCAGCAGGTTGTGCAGGACCTGCGACAGACGCATCGGGTCGCCAAGCACCTGAGCGGGCACATCGGGCGCCACCGTCAGCCCCAGCGCCAGGCCTTTTTTCTCGATCTCGACCGCGAACAAATCGAAGCCCTGGCGCAACACCTCGCCAAGCTCGAACGAAATCTGCTCGACCTGCATGCGCCCCGCCTCGATCTTCGAATAATCGAGGATATCGTTGAGCAGGCGAAGCATGGCCCTGGACGAGGCCGAGACCTTGCGCAGATACTTTTCCTGGGTCGGGGCCAGTTCGCTTTCCAGCACCAGTTCGGTCATGCCGATGATGGCGTTCATCGGCGTACGGATTTCATGGCTCATGTTGGCCAGAAAATCCGATTTCGCCTGATTGGCCAGTTCAGCCTCGTGCTTGGCCTGCCGCAAGGCCTCCTCGGCCAGCTTGGCCTTGGTGATGTTGCGGGCGATCTTGGATGCGCCGATGATCTTGCCGGATTCGTCGAGAATCGGCGAGACGCTGACCGAGACGTGGATGTGCTCGCCGTTCTTGCGCACCCGCACCGTCTCGAAATGTTCGATACGCCCGCCGTCGCGGATACGCGCCTGGATTTCCGGTTCCTCATGCAGCCGCTCGGGCGGGATCAGCATGGTGATCGATTGGCCGATCGCCTCCCGGGCGGTATAGCCGAACACCTGCTCCGCCCCCAGGTTCCAGCTGGTGATCGTGCCGTCCAGCGTCTTCGACACGATGGCATCCTCCGAGGTATCGACGATGGCGGCAATATGCCGGGTCTTCAGGCCGTTGCGGATCTGGAAGATCAGTATGCCGATCACGGCGATGCAGAACAGCGCAAAGCCGATCGACATCAGCGCCGCCTGCCGGGTCGTGGCCAGCGCCTCGGCGGATGCCGCCTGGCCCATCGCCACATTGAACTTGATGTGCTTTTCCAGTTTCGCCTGCGTCGCCAGGCCGGCAGGCAAGGTGTTCATCAAGGCCGTTTTCGCCTCGTCACGTCTCCCGGCATCAACCAGTTCGACGATCCGCTGCTGCGAAACAAGGTAATCCTCGACCATCTGGCGCTCGTCCTCAAGATAATGGCGATCCTCGTCGTTGCTGATGTGCGCCTCGTACTGAGTCAGAAACCAGTCGATGTCCTGCCGGGCTCGCTCGATCGATTTGTCGATTTCAACGACCGCGGCGGCATCGGTGTTGATCACGCTGCGATAAATCCGCAAACGCAGTTTCAGGAAACTGCTCAGCACGCCGTTGAGCGCATCCAGGCTGGGTACGGTATCGCGATTGGCGTAGTTGGCCATCTCGTACACCCGGTTCATGTAGAGCAGATTGCCACCGGCGATCAGGACCAGCGCCAGCACGACGGCCGACATCAGGCCCAGCAGATGTCTAGGAATATTCATGGCCCCTCCGGAAGAACGCACCGCAAACGAATGCCGATGTAATTGCACTCACTTTAGAAAAAGTTTTACCTGTCATCAATGCGGGCAACTATAAATCAAAACAACAAAAACACAAAATACATTAAATATGAAATCCAATCTTCAGAAACACATCGCGCCGCAAACCTCGCCGACACGAACAAGGCGCTCCGGCAAGGTGTTTTTCCGGGCGAACGCGAACGCCCGCCGGAGGGCGGGCACTGTGCAAGGGGTTGATCAACGACAGAAAAAGGGAATGCGCCGCCGGATCAGCGGCATGGCGCCGGGAGGACGGCGGCGGCCGCCGTGTCAGCCGTAGAAGGCGTAGGCGATGAAGATGGCGGCGACCAGCCCGACCGCGTCGGCGATCAGGCCGCCGGCCAGCGCGTAGCGGGTGCGGGTGATGTTCACGCTGCCGAAGTAGACGGCCAGCACATAGAAAGTGGTTTCGGTGGAACCCTGGATGATCGCCGCCAGCCGGCCCTGGAAGGAATCGACGCCGTAGGTCGTCATCACGTCGACCATCAGGCCGCGTGCACCGGAACCGGACAGCGTCTTCATCAAGCCGACCGGCAAGGCCGGCACGAAGGCGTCGTCGAGGCCGAGCGCCAGCACGCCGGCGCGGATGCCGCCGATCAGATAATCCATGCAACCGGTGGTGCGGAACACCGAAATGGCCACCAGCATGGCGATCAGGTAAGGCACGATCTGGATCGCCACACCGAAGCCTTCCTTGGCGCCCTCGACGAAGCTTTCATAAACGTCGATACGCCGCCAGGCAGCGACGCCGACGAACAGCGCGATCAGCGAGACGATGACGGTGCTGCCGAGAAAACCGATGGTGTGGGCCATCTGCTCGGGCGGCATGCCGCGCAGCCAGAGGTAGAGCCCTGCGGTCAACGCTGCGAAACCGGCAAAAAAGCCGAGCACCGGCCGGCAGAACAGGTTGATGCGCTGCCACCAGGCGACGGCGACCAGCCCGGCACAGAACGACACGAAGGTGCCGAGCAGCGTCGGCAGGAAGATGTCGGCCGCGTTGAAATTCGTCAGCCCCTGCTGGATCGCCAGACTCTGGCGGATGGCGATGACCGAGGTCGGAATCAGCGTGATGCCCGCGGTGTTGAGCACCAGGAACATGATCATCGGATTGCTGGCGACGTCCTGGCGCGGATTGATTTCCTGCAGTTCGCGCATCGCCTTCAGGCCGAGCGGCGTCGCCGCGTTGTCCAGGCCGAGCAGGTTGGCCGAGAAATTCATCACGATGCTGCCGCCGGCCGGGTGGCCGGGTGGAACATCGGGAAAGATGCGTCGGAAGAACGGCGCCACCAGCCGGCCGAAGACGGCGATCAGCCCGCCCCGCTCGCCGATCTTCATGATTCCCAGCCACAGGCTCATAATGCCGACCAGGCCGAGCGCGATGTCGAAGCCGGTTTTCGCGGTATCGAACAGCCCGCCCAGCACGCGCCCGAAGACATCGAGATCGCCCTGCAGCGCCTGGCCGACGGCGGCGGCAAAGCCGATCAGTATGAAACCCACCCAGATTCGATTCAGCACCCTGCGCCCCGCCCGTGTTTTGGCCGGCAGTTTACGCCATGGCCGTACCCGGCGTCATGCCGGCAACTGCCAGGCGACCGCCCGGCGCACGTACTCGGCACGCGGCAACTGCACCAGCACCGGCCGCGCCGCCGCATCGAGCCAGGCGCAGACGTCCTGCACGGCCAGCGGATCGCCCGCCGTGCAACCGGCCGTCGGCAGGCCCGGCGCCTCGTGGACATGCAGGAAGATGCACGAACCGGCACCGGCGATTCCGTCCTGGTTATGGGCGATCACCGCACCGATCGCGTAGCGCCCGTCGGTGCGCCGCATTTCTTCGGCCGACACCCAGTCGACCGCAACAGCGCGGCGATCGACGAGCCGGTTGTAATGGCGCGAGGCCGGATCGTCCACACACCTCAGATCGCCCGTCGCGCAAAGGTAAGGCAAGCGCAGCGACTGCGCGAGCACACTGTCCGGCCCGGCCTCGCCGAACAGCCCGGTCAGCGCGAAGAGACCGGCTGGCGCCCGTCCATCGCCCTCGGTTTTATGCGGATTCCCGTCGTCGACCGCAGCATGCAGACCGATTCCCCAGGCCAGCCCGGCCCGCCCCAGACTGACGGCAACCGGCTCGCCGCAGGCCTGCCAGGGCGCTGCTGCGGTCGACCGGGAGAAACGTTCAAGAATGCCGCCCGTCGACGACCAGTCGTCGGCCAGGACGCGCAGCAATTGGCGGGAATTCGTCAGCGGCAAGGCAGGCTCCGACACCGGATTCACCCGGCCTGTTCGAAAACGCGCAGTGTAGCCGGGCGCGGGCGGCTTGTTGCGGTCGACCCGCCGGTTTCCGGCAAAACGACCTTGACCTGAAGCCTTTCGGCCGACAAAATAAGAACCATTCTTGATTGCCAGCCAAGCCAGCCACCGACGCGGCCCAGCCAGCCCCCCGGAGAAGCCCGCTTGAGTTCCGTCACCCGAGATCCCGATCCGCTCGTCGACCTGTACACCGGCCACCACGGCTGGCTGGTCGGCTGGCTGCGCCGCAAGCTCGGCTGCCCGGACCGGGCAGCCGACATCGCCCAGGACACCTTCCTGCGCATCCTGCTGTCGCGCGACGCGCTGTTCGCCATGCGCGAACCGCGCGCCTTCCTGACCACCACCGCCAACCGCCTGCTGATCGACCAGACCCGGCGGCAGGCCGTCGAACAGGCCTACCTGGCCGAACTGATGCTGGCCGGCGAGCAACAGGCCGGTGCGCCGTCGCCGGAGGAGCTGTTGATCGCCGCGCAAGCGCTCGGCCAGATCGCCGTCGCCCTGGAGAAAGTTTCGGCCAAGGCGGCCGAAGCCTTCCTGTTGCATTATCTCGACGGCGTCGGCCACGCCGGGATCGCCGAGCGACAGGGCGTCAGCACGCGGATGGTGCGCAAGTACCTGGTCCAGTGCCTGCTGCATTGTGCCGACCTGCTGCCGGCACGGCACGGATCATGAACGACCGCCTGCAGGCCGTACCGGAAGATCTGGTCGAACAAGCGGCCGAATGGCTCGTCCGCCAGGGTGCCGACGATCCGGCCGAGGCCCGGGCGGCAGCCGATGCCTTCGCCGCCTGGAAAGCCGCCGACCCGCGCCACGCCGCGGCTGCCGCCCGGCTGGAAAACGTGATCGACGGCCTGCGCGAAATCCGCCAGAGCAGTACGCAAAGCACAGCCCGCAAGGCCTTGCGCATATCGCAGCGCCCCCGCTGGTCGGCCGGTGCCCGCGCCTTCGGCATCCTGCTGATCGTTGCCGCCGGCCTGTTCCCGGCCGTCTGGATCAGCGGCACGCAACCGACCCACCTGATGGCCGACCTGCGTACACTCCGCGGCGAATGGGCCGCCCGGACGCTCGACGACGGCAGCCGGCTGGCCTTGAACGGCGGTACTGCGGTCAACCTCGAATTCACCCCGGAAAAGCGCATCGTCCGGCTGCTCGACGGCGAGATTATGGTTGACGTCGCCCCCGATGCGAACCGGCCGTTCGTCGTCGAAACCGAATACGGCACGATCCGCGCACTGGGCACCCGTTTCCTGGTCACCGCGATCGACGGCGCAACCCGCCTGAGCATGCTGGAATCGCGCGTCGAGGTCCGCACCGCACCGGATGCCCCGCCGCGCCTGCTGCGCGCCGGCGAGAGCCTGACCTTCGGCCCGAACCGCGACGAATCGCCGGCAGCGGTCGACAGCACCCTGCTCGACACTGCCTGGAATGCCCGTCAGATGGTGGTCCGCGACCGGCCGCTCGGCGAAGTGCTGGACGAGATCGCCCGCCACCGTAGCGGCTATCTGCGCTACGACCGCAAGGCGCTGAGCGGCATCCACGTGTCCGCCGTGCTGCCGCTCGACGATACGGATCGCGCCTTGCAGTTGCTGCTCAACAGTTTCCCCGAACTGCACATCCGCCGGATCACCCCCTACCTGGTAATGGTCGGCCGCGCGGAAAAACCCTGATTTTTTTGTTTTCCGGTTCCGCTTGACGCCGCTCGTGCGTCAACCAGGCAAGACGATGCCGGGCAGCCACGCCGAACCCCACGACCTGCGCCAGCCAGTTCCCTGATTCGTCGGTATCGCGAGCGATCGCCAACCCCGATGGAGCCTGCCGAACATGAAACCCCCGAACATCCGCCCCGCCCGCCAGCGAAAACCGCTGGCCCTGATCCTGCCGCTGGCCCTGGCCAGCCAGCTGGCCATCGTCCAGCCCGCCGCCGCACAGACTGCCGCCCGCCATTACCAGATTCCGGCCGGACCGCTCGATGCCACGCTGAACCGCTTCGCGCTGCTGGCCGGCGTTTCGCTGGTGATCGATGTCGAGAAGCTGAAAGGCCTGAACAGCAGCGGCCTGCAAGGCGAGTACGACGTCGACAGCGGTTTCCGGACGCTGCTGCACAACACCGGATTCGGCGTTGCCCGGACGGCATCGGGCTACATCCTGGTCGAATTGCCGAAACGCAGCGTCGAACGCCAGGAACATCCCGGCAACCAGGAAACCGCGCTGGCCCCGGTGATGGTGGTCGAACAACGGGAATGGCTTGGCACGACGACCGTAGACCGTCACACACTGGAAGCCTTGCCGGCAGGCAATGGCGACATCACCAGCGTGCTGAAGATTCATCCCAGCGTACAGTTCGACAACGCACAGCTGAGCAGCAAGACCCCCGGTGAAATCTCCCCCGCCAACATCAGCATCAACGGGGCGAAGTTCTACCAGAACGCTTTCATCGTCGATGGCATGAACATGAACAACGACATCGACCCGGCCCAGAGCAACCCGGTGTCGCTGGATGAAGTTCCCGGCCGGAGCCAGGGGCTGGCGCTGGATACCGATCTGCTGGACAGCATTGTCGTCTATGACAGCAACGTGCCTGTCGCCTATGGTCGCTTCAACGGAGGGGTGATCGAAGCGAACACCCGCAAGCCGAGCAAGGAACTGCACGGCAAGTTGTCCTACCAGATGACGCGTTCGGCCTGGACCAACTACAACATCGACGAACAACAGAAGCAAGCCTTCGAAAACTCGGCGAACTACAACGAACAACCGCAATTCGACAAAACCATCCTGCGCGCCACCATCGAAGGGCATTTGACCGAGAATTTCGGCATATTGGCCAACTTCAGCCAGAAGCGCTCGTCGATGCCGACCAGTGTTTATACATCGACCAATGTCGGCGCGATGGGTACGGAAAAGCGCGACCAGGAACGGCAGATCGACAATTACTTCATCAAGGCCATCTGGCGCCCTGTCAGTCGGCTGGATATCGAATCCAGCCTGACCTACGCGCCGGAAAAAAACACCTACTGGCGTGGCAATGCGATGAATTCGGCCTACGAAACCCAGGCCGGCGGCAATCAGTTCAAACTCAAGGCGCTCTGGCATGGCGATCTGGCAAAGGTCGAACAACAGTTGGCCTGGAGCCGGCTTGAACAATCGCGCGATTCGGCCTACGACGACTGGTACGCTTGGCGAAAGTCGACATCGAAAAACTGGGGGCCGGGCACGACAAGCACGTCGACCAGCGGCGAAGGCGGTTACGGCGATGTCGATCAACGACAGGACACCTGGGCCTATCGACTGAACGCCGACTGGAACCCCTTTTCCGTTCTCGCCTCGACGCACCGGTTGCAAAGCGGTTTCGAAATCTCGCAACAGGATGTCCGCTACGAACGCCTGACCGAAAGCAGCACCTACATCATCAGCACTGCCTCGGGCCTCAACCCGTGGACCAGCACCTGCACCACCGCCAGCGGCACCATCGACGCGTTATGCGCACTCGGCACGACAATCAACGGACAGCCTGGACAATACTTCAACCAGCGCACCCGCTACGGCACCGGCCAATTCGCCTTTACGACGACACAATGGGCTGCGTGGCTGCAGGACGACATCACGCTGGGCAGGTTGAACCTGCGCCCTGGCGTCCGCGTCGATAGCGACGACTACATGAACAAGACCACCTTCTCGCCGCGCCTTGCCGCCCAGTACGATGTCTTCGCCAATCGCGGCACGGTGCTGAGCGCCGGCGCCAACCGTTACTACGGACGCAACATCACCAGCTGGCGCCTGCGCGACGGCCTCGACCGCCTGCGCTACAACACCGAGCGGCGCACCAGTATCGATGCCGACTGGAGCGTCGGCACGCAGGCCCTGAACTCGGTCAAATTCAACGAACTGGACATTCCCTACGATGACGAACTGATGTTTGGCGCAAGCCAGCGTGTCAGCACGCTGAAGTTCGACCTCAAGTATGTCCGCCGCTGGGGTCGCGACCAGATCATCCAGGTCTCCGGCACAACCCTCGGCCAGCCATCAACCGACCCAACCCTGTCCAACAGCTACACCACCTATACCAACGGTGGCAAAAGCGACGCCGACATCGTGACGCTGACCGTAACGCCGTTGCAGGACCTGCGCTGGCTGGGCACCTACACGACCGGACAACTGGCGCTGGACTGGCGGGACAGCAAGAGCAATGCACCCGACTATCTCTACGACAGTAGTGAAAGCAACAGCTACGCTCAGAATCCCTACATCCAGTACGACGGTCAGATCATTCGCTACGCCGACCGCCCGGCCAGCAACTACAACCGCCCATGGACGCTGCGCCTGTCGACCTTCACCCGCATCCCGCAGTGGAATCTCACATGGAGCAATTTCCTGCGCTACCGTGCCGCCTATTCAAAAGTCGCCCAGACTGTCTCCGCCACGAGCTCGACGGTTTACCACGACGGTCAACAGGTCGCTGTCTGGGAGAAGCGCACTTTCAGCAACGCCTTCACCTGGGACATCCGCCTCGGCTGGGAACTGCCGATCGCCAACAGCCACGCCTTCTTCGTCAACGTCGACGTGTTCAACGTGCTCGACAAGGCCACCGTTGCCGACAGCACCACGGCCACCAGCACCGGCGTACCAACATATGAAATCGGCCGTCAGTTCTGGCTGGAGGTCGGTTACCGCTTCTGATCCCCGCAACCTGCAACGGACGCCGGCCAAGCGGCGTCCTTTCAAACCATGATGAAACCCCTGACACTGCTTTTCCTGCTCACCCTGCCCCTGTTCTCCCATGCAGCCGAGCGCTGCGGTCAACGCCCCGCCGAGGGCGAAAACGACCCCGTCTGCCTGCGCGACAGCTACCGCCAGCCGATCGCGCAATGGCCCAGGCCGCAGGTCGAAGGCCAGGTCGCCTGGCAGGAAATGGCGCCGGCCAGGCCGGTCGATCTGCCGGCCAGTCTGCCCTACCCGTTGCTCAAGCTCGGCATCCGGCTGTTCTTCGACCCGGCCCTGTCCGCTTCCGGCAAGATCGCCTGCGCCTCCTGCCACCGGCCGGAACATGCCTATGCCGACACGCTGCCGGTGACGCCGGGTCATCAGGGACGCATGGGGCGGCGCAACGCACCGGCGCTGATCGGCGTGCGCGACGTGCACGAACTGTTCTGGGACGGCCGGGCGGGAAACCTCGAGCAACAGGCGCTCGGCCCGCTCGCCGACCCGGCGGAAATGGCCACCGACCTCGCTGCGCTGCCCGCCCGGCTGGCCGCCATGCCCGGCTACGCGGGTGAATTCGCAGCCGCCTGGGGCGACGCCGAAATCACGCTGGCCCGCATCCAGGCCACGCTGGCGGCCTACCAGCGCACGCTGACGCCGGAAAGAACCGCCTTCGACGCCTTTCTCGAAGGCGATGCCGCGGCGCTCGACGACAAACAACTGCTCGGCCTGCACCTGTTCCGCACCAAGGCTCGCTGCATGACCTGCCACAGCGGCCCGGCGCTCAGCGACAACCAGTTCCACAACCTCGGGCTGACCTATTTCGGACGCCGCAAGTACGAGGACCTGGGCCGTTACGAAGTGACCGGCAGGAACGAGGATGTCGGCAAGTTCAAGACGCCGACCCTGCGCAACGTGGCGCGTAGCGGCCCGTGGATGCACAACGGCCTGTTCCCGTCGCTGCGCGGCATTCTCAACGCCTACAACGCCGGCATGTTCCGGCCGAAACCGGCGAACGCCGCCCAGGCGGCCGACCCGCGCTTTCCGGTCAGCTCGCCGCTGCTCAAGCCGCTCGACCTGAGCGCCGATGAAATCGCCGCGCTCGAAGCCTTCCTGAAGACCCTGTAAGCCATGTTCGCATTCCGCACCGGCCGGCGGCTGCCCATCCTCCTCATCCCGCTCGCGCTCAGCGTGCCGCTCGCCGTCGCCGCTCCCGTCCTCGACGGCGAGGCCGGCGGCTTCTCGTCGTACCGCCTGGACAACGGCTTCCGCATCATCCTGGCGCCCTTTCCCGATGCAGCGACCGCCCGCGTCGAACTGCTGGTCCGCAGCGGCAGCAAGCGCGAGGGCTACGGCGAAACCGGCATGGCCCACCTGCTCGAACACATGCTGTTCAAGCGCGCCGGCACGCAAGGCGACCTCAAGCAGGCCTTGACCGCACTGGGCGCCCGCTGGAACGGCACGACCAACGCCGACCGCACCAATTACTTTTCGACCGTCGTCGGCGATCCCGACAAGGTCGACGCGCTGATCCGCATCGAGGCCGACCGTTTCATCCGGCCCGCCTTCACCGCCGCCGACCTGGCCAGCGAGATGAGCGTCGTGCGCAACGAACTCGAACGCAAGGACAACGATCCGGCAAGCCTGGCGCGGCGCGCCCTGCTGCGCCAGAGCTTCTTCTGGCACGGCTACGGACGGCCGACCATCGGCGCCCGCAGCGACATCGAGCAAGCGCCTTTCGCGGCGCTGCTGGCCTTTCATCGCCGCCATTACCGGCCGGACAACGCTGCCCTGATCGTCTCCGGCAAATTCGACGCGGATCGCGTGCTGGCCTTGTCCGGTCAACTGTTCGGCAAAGCCAAAAACCCGCCGACCCCGGCGCTCGCCGACCGGACGCGCGACGAGCCGGCGCACGGCCCGCAGCGCAGCGAAATCCCTCGGGAAAGCGGACAGACCATGGCCCTCGTCGGCTGGCGCCTGCCCGGCATGAGCGACCGACAGACCGTGCTGCTGACACTGGGCAGCCGGGCCTTGTGCACCGACAGCTGGGGCCGCCTGCGCAAGTCGCTGGTCGACGAACGCCAACTGGCGCTCGGCGCCGCCTGCGGCATCCAGAGGCAAACCGACTACAGCCTGCTGATCGCCAGCGCCGGCGCCGGCCCGGACGGCGACCCGGCAGCCCTGGCCGACGCGCTGGCCGAGGCTGTCGACGGTTTCGCCCGGCGCGGACTGAGCGCCGAACAACTGGCCCGCGCCCGCCGGGCCGAGCTCGACGCCTTCGCCCGCCGCAGCGAATCCCACGAAGCGCTGGCCGGGCAGTTGTCGGATGCCGAAACCGCCGGCGACTGGCGGCTGTATTTCCGCGCCCGCGACATCGTCGCCACGGCGACGCTCGACGAGGTCAACGCCGCGCTCGCCCGCTGGCTGGCCGGCGCCTACCGCAACGAAGTCCTGCTGCGCAACGCGCCGCCGCGCAGTGTCGAGGCACCGGCCCCGGCGGCCGCCCCGGCCGAATTGCTGGCCGGCGGACAATGGCCGCCGCAGGCCCGGGCAGCCGATCCGCTGCCGGGTTCGTTCGCCGAACTGGCCGCGCAAAGCATCGCCGTCGACCTCGGCGATCCGTCGGCCAGCGCCATGCTGCTGCCAGGGCGGCGGCGCGGTGGCCGGGCCTGGCTGCTGCTGGCCAACGACTACGGCAACCCGGAGGCGCTGCGCGGGCGTGGCGCCGCCTGTTCGCTGGCCGGCGCGCTGCTCGCCCAGGGCTCGCCGGAACGGGACCGCAACCGCCTGGCCGCCGCCCTCGAAACGCTGCAGGCGAAGACGTCGTTCGGGCTTGGGCAGCTGCGGATCGAAGCGCCGGGGGCCAACCTGGCGGCGGCGCTCGATCTGCTGCTGGCGGTGCGCCGGGCACCGGCGCTACCGGAGAAGGCCTTCGTCCGCCTGCGCGCCGCCGCCCTCGCCGAGCTGGAAGCCGCCCGTCGCCATCCCGGACAACTGGCCGCCAATGCCGCCGCGCTGCGTTTCGACAACTATCCGGCCGACCACCCGGCGCGTCCGCGCCCGCTGGCCGAGCGGATCGCCGAACTGCATGCCGTCAGCTACGCCGATGTGCGTCGCTGCGTCGCCGATTTCGGCGGCCGGTCGCGCATCCGTCTGGCCGTCGTCGGCGACTTCGACGAAGACGCGGTGCGCGGTTTCTGGCGGCAGATCGCCACGCTGCCGGCGGCGCCGCACGCCTACCGGCGGATCGATTCGCCGGCGGCACCGGACAATATCGATGGCAGCCCGATCGTCGTCGCGCTGCCGGCCAAACCGAACGCCGAGGTATTCGGCATCGCGCAGTTGCCGCTGCGCCTGACCGACGCCGATTACCCGGCGCTCATGCTGGCCGTCCGCCTGCTCGGCGGCGACAACGACAGCCGCATCCGCCAGCGCCTGCGCGAGCGCGAAGGGCTCGCCTACAGCGCCGGCGCCTCGTTGAGCGCCAATCCCTTTGTCGCCCGCGGCACATTGTCGATCTCGGCCAGCGCCGCCAGTCCGCAGGCCGAGCGGGCACGCGAACTGCTGCGCGAGGAACTGGCCCGGGCGTTGGCCGACGGCTTTTCCGAGGCGGAAGTCGCGCGCGCCAAGGCCGCCTGGAAAAACGGCCGCCAACTGGCGTTGACCGCAGAATCGACGATCGCCGGCCATCTGCTGCAAGCCCAGCACAGCGGCCTCGATGCCCGTTGGGAAGCCGGGCTGGAAAGTCGCGTCGACGCACTCGACGCGGCTATGGTCAACGCCGCGCTGCGCAAATTTCTGGCGCCGGCGACCGTCGTCTGGGGCATCGGCAAGGGCGAGTGACGGCATTTTTCCGGCAATCCTGCGGTCGACCGCAGGATTCAGCCATTTTTCCGCAGCCCGCCGTACCGATGAAATGAAAAACCGCCCGACCGGGCAGGTCGGGCGGTTCGTTGTGACAACCGGCCGCAGGTTCAGCGCAGATCGAAGCGGTCGGCGTTCATCACCTTGCACCAGGCAGCGACGAAGTCATGGACGAACTTCTCGCGGTTGTCGTCCTGGGCGTACACCTCGGCGTAGGCACGCAGGATCGAGTTCGAACCGAACACCAGATCGACGCGGGTGGCCGTCCACTTCGTCGCACCGCTCTGGCGATCGACGATGGCGTAGCTGTTGCGGCCGGTCGGCTGCCAGGTGTAGGCCATGTCGGTCAGATTGACGAAGAAGTCGTTGGTCAGCGCGCCGACGCGGTCGGTGAACACGCCGTGGCGGGTGCCGCCGTGGTTGGTGCCGAGCACGCGCATGCCGCCGACCAGCACGGTCATCTCGTGCGCGCTCAGGCCCATCAGCTGGGCGCGGTCGAGCAGCATTTCCTCGGGCTGGACGACGTAGTCCTTCTTCTGCCAGTTGCGGAAACCGTCGTGCAACGGTTCGAGCACGTCGAAGGACTCGACGTCGGTCAGTTCCTGCGTGGCGTCGCCGCGGCCCGGTGCGAACGGCACCACGACCTCGACGCCGGCCGCCTTCGCCGCCTGTTCGACGCCGACATTGCCGGCCAGCACGATGACGTCGGCGATGCTCGCGCCGCTGCGCGCGGCGATGCCTTCAAGCACCGCCAGCACCTTGGCCAGCCGGGCCGGCTCGTTGCCTTCCCAGTCCTTCTGCGGCGCCAGGCGGATGCGGGCGCCGTTGGCGCCGCCGCGCTTGTCGGAGCCGCGGAAGGTGCGGGCGCTGTCCCAGGCGGTGGCTACCATGTCGGCCACCGAAAGCCCGCTGGCGGCGATCATCGCCTTGACCGCGGCAACGTCGTAATCGGCGTTGCCGGCCGGCACCGGGTCCTGCCAGATCAGGTCTTCGGCCGGCACGTCAGGGCCGAAATAACGCGCCTTCGGCCCCATGTCGCGGTGCGTGAGCTTGAACCAGGCGCGGGCGAAGGTTTCCGAGAAATAGGCCTGGTCGTCGCGGAAGCGCTCGGCGATCCTGCGGTATTCGGGGTCGAACTTCAGCGCCATGTCGGCATCGGTCATCATCGGCATGCAGCGGATCGTCGGGTCCTCGACATCGACCGGCATGTCTTCCTCGGCGATGTTGATCGGCGCCCACTGGTGAGCACCGGCCGGCGACTTCTGCAGCCACCAGTCGTACTTGAACAGCAGCGTGAAGTAGCCGTTGTCCCACTGCGTCGGATGCGTCGTCCAGGCACCTTCGATGCCGCTGGTCACCGCATCGCGGCCGATGCCGCGGCCGCTGTGGTTGATCCAGCCCAGGCCCTGTTCGGCGATGTCGGCCCCTTCCGGCGCCGGGCCGAGATTGGCGGCATTGCCGTTGCCGTGCGCCTTGCCGACCGTGTGGCCACCGGCGGTCAGGGCGACCGTTTCCTCATCGTTCATCGCCATGCGGGCAAAGGTGACACGCATGTCGCGGGCCGTCTTCAGCGGATCGGGCTTGCCGTCGACGCCTTCCGGATTGACGTAGATCAGGCCCATCATCACTGCGGCCAACGGGTTTTCCAGATCGCGTTCGCCGGAATAGCGGCTGCCTTCGGCACCGGTCGGCGCCAGCCACGCCTTCTCGGAGCCCCAGTAGATGTCCTTTTCCGGATGCCAGATGTCCTCGCGGCCGAAAGCGAAACCGAAGGTCTTCAGGCCCATCGATTCGTAAGCCATCGTCCCGGCCAGCAGGATCAGGTCGGCCCAGCTGACCTTGTTGCCGTACTTCTTCTTGATCGGCCAGAGCAGACGGCGCGCCTTGTCCAGATTCCCGTTGTCCGGCCAGGAATTGAGCGGGGCGAAGCGCTGGTTGCCGGTGCCGCCGCCGCCACGACCGTCGGCGATGCGATAGGTGCCGGCCGAGTGCCAGGCCATGCGGATCATCAAACCGCCGTAATGCCCCCAGTCGGCCGGCCACCAGGGCTGGCTGTCGGTCATCAGGGCCTTGACGTCGCGCTTGAGTGCTTCGACGTCGAGCGTTTTCAGGGCTTCGCGGTAGTCGAAGCCGGCGCCCAGCGGATTGGTCCTGGTATCGTGCTGGTGCAGGATGTCGAGGTTCAGCGCCTTCGGCCACCAGGCCATGTTCGAAGTGCCGGCGGACGTGGCGCCGCCATGCGTGACCGGGCATTTGCCCTGTTGATGATTCGTGTCCATAGCTTCCTCCATGATCGATTTTTGCGGGAACCTTGCGAACCGGGAACCGGGGTTCGCAGTGCCAGTTCAAGATAGCAAAGAAGCCCGAAAATCTCGTGAAATCATTCCCAATACGGGAGATTGAGGATCGCTATCGGGCGACGCGCTACATTCCCCCGGCGACCAGTTCGGCAAAGCGGCGGGCCAGCGGTGTCGGTTCGAGCGGCAGCAACAGCGCACTGCCGGCACGGGCGTCGGCATCGCTCAGGGCCCGCCAGACAACGCCATGTGCCGCCAGCGATTTCATCCGCTCGGGCACGACGGTGATGCCGTACCCGGCAGCGACCAGTTCGAGCTGGCTGGTCTTGCGCGAGATCACCCGGGCCTGCGTCGGCACGAAGCCGCGGCTCAGGCAAAGATCGGTGACCCGGCGAGCCAGGCCGCCGCGCTCGCGATGCACCGCCGAGACGAAAAACTCGTCCCGCAGGTCGTCGACCGCAAGAAAGTCGCGACCGGCCAGCCGATGGCCGTCGGGCAGCGCCACCCATAGCGGTTCGTCGGGCAGGGCCTCGAGCCGCACGGCGGGATCGCGGCGCAGCAACGGCAGGCGGACGACGCCCAGATCGGCGCGTCCGGCGGCGACTTCCGTCACCTGGATTTCCGATGCGACGCGATCGAGATCGATGCGCGCGCCGGGGCTGGCGTCGAGAAAGCGGGCGATGAACGGCAACAGGCTGCTCGCCGGAAACGAACTGGAATGCAGCAAGCGGAGCACGCCGCCCTCGCCGCGCGCCAGCTGGGCGCTTTCCTCGGCGGCGGTGGCCAACTCGCGCTGAATTCCCGAGACGCGTTCGCGGTACAACTCGCCGGCCGGCGTCAGCCGGGCACCGCGGGCCTCCCGGACGAACAGCGCGAAGCCCAGTTCGGCCTCGAGCAAAGCCACCTGCCGGCTCAGCGCCGGCTGCGCGACGAACAGTGCGGCAGCGGCCTGGGTGAAGCCGCCCAGATCGGCGACGGCCAGGAAATAACGGATCTGTTTCAGCGTAGCCATGCCATTCCAGCATCGATTAGAGACGAATTTGATATTTGTCTTATACCTTGCGCGTTCGCAGAATCCAAGCATCGCTTTCCCGGAACCCCGTCATGAACGACCTGCTGTTCACCCTTTCGCCCCTCGAACATCCGCTGCGCTTTGCGCTGGCTTTCGCCACCCTGGTGCTCGCCTACGGCGTATTCACGCTGGTCGGCTTCGGCTCGGGCTTGATCGCCGGCGCGCCGCTGGCGCTGGTGATGCCGGTGGCGCGGGTCATTCCGTTGCTGGCGGTACTCGATTTCGCCGGTTCGGCCACGCGCGGCTGGCAGCATCGGCAACGCGTCGCCTGGTCGGCTTTCCGCCGGCTGCTGCCGGGCATGCTGGCCGGCCAGGCGCTCGGCGTGCTGCTCCTGGCCCGGCTGCCGTTACGCGCGACGGCACTGACGCTCGGCTTGTTCGTCGTCTGGCAGGGGCTGCGCGGCTTGCGCAAGCGGCACGAGCAGGCCGCACGACCGGCCGGACCGGCACTGCTGCACGGACTGATTGGCGGCATATTCGGCGGCTTGTTCGGCAGCGGCGGCTTCGTCTACGCCGCCTGGCTGGAACGCAGCTTGCCGTCGCGCGAGGCATTTCGCGCCACGCAGGCGGTGATCGTCGCCCTGTCCACCGGCTGGCGCATCGCGCTGTGCGCCGGACTCGGCCTGCTCGACGGCGCCCTGCTGCTGACCGCACTGGCCTGCGTGCCGGCCATGCTGATCGGCGTCAAGTGCGGCCAGCGCATCGATCTCCGACTCAGCCGCGAACGCCTGTTCCTGCTGCTCAACGGTCTGCTGGTGGCCAGCGGCGGCGCCCTGCTGCTGCGCCACCTGGCCTGAATCAGCGGAAACGTTCGGCGACGATGCCCAGCCGGGTCAACTTGTCGTACAGGGTCTTTTTCGGCACCGCCAGCAGGTCGGCCGCCTTCGCCACCTGGCCGCCACAGGCGCGCAGGGCATCTTCGATGATGCGGGTTTCCGCCGCGTCGACCTGTGCCGCCAGCGACTGCCCGGGCCCGGCCGTTACGCCGGCATCGCCCAGCGCATCGGGCAGGCCGAGCGCCCAGCGTTCGGCGACGTTCTTCAGTTCGCGCACGTTGCCCGGCCAGTCGTGCGCCGACCAGCGCGCCAGATCGGCCGGCGTCCAGTCGGCGGCCGGACGCTGGAAGCGCTGCGCCGCCTCGCCGAGGAAATGCGCCATCAGCAACGCGATGTCCTCGCGCCGTTCGCGCAGCGGCGGCAGATCGAGGCTGACCACGTTGAGCCGGTAGTAAAGATCGGCACGGAACTGCCCGGCATCGGACAGGGCCTTGAGGTCGGCCTTGCTGGCGGCGACCAGCCGGCAATCGACGGGGATCGCGGCATTGCCGCCGAGACGCTCGACGCTGCGCTCCTGCAGCACGCGCAGCAGCTTGACCTGCAGGTTGAGCGGCATCGACTCGATCTCGTCGAGGAACAGCGTGCCGCCGCTGGCGTGTTCGATACGCCCGATGCGCCGCTTGCCGGCGCCGGTGAAGGCGCCCGCTTCGTGGCCGAACAGTTCGCTCTCGAACACGCTTTCCGGCAAGGCGCCGCAATTGATCGCGACAAAGGCACCGCGCCGGCCGCTGGCTTCGTGCACGGCGCGGGCGACGACTTCCTTGCCGGCACCGGTTTCGCCGTTGATCAGCAGGTCGACCCCGGTCGGCGCCAGCGTGCCGACCAGTTGGCGGATGCGCTGGACGGCCGGCGACTGGCCGATGATCGCGGCAACGCCGCCGGCACCGGCACGCGCCTTCAGCTGGCGGTTCTCGACGATCAGCGCGCGTTTCTCCAGCGCGCTGCGCACGGCGGCGACCAGGCGTTCGGACGGAAAGGGTTTTTCGATGAAATCGTAGGCCCCGTGGCGCATCGCCTCGACCGCCATGGCCACGTCGCCGTGGCCGGTCATCAGCAGCACCGGCAGGTCGCGGTCGAACTGGCGGACCTCGCGCAGCAGCGCCAGGCCGTCGCGCCCCGGCAGCCGCACGTCGCTGACGATCAGCGCCGGGTTGCCGTGGGCCAGCGCGGCGAGCAGCGCCTCGGCGTCGGCAAAGCCGCGCACCGGGATGTCGGCCAGCGCCAGCGCCTGCTCGCAGCCCTTGCGCACGGCCGCGTCGTCCTCGACCAGGAAGACCGCAGGCTCAGCCATGGCGCACCACCTTGGCATAGCTCGGCCGGTCCAGTTCGACGGTCTCGACGCTCAGTTGCAATTCCGTGCCGGGCGGCGCGTCGACCGCAGCATTGAGTGCCATCAGCACCAGGTCGGACAACATCCGCCGTTCCTCGGACGAGCGCCCCGAGAGCAGACCGATCCGGACGTGGATGAAGGCGCGCGCCTTTTCCTCCAGGCCGATGCGGAAATGCGGGGCGGCGTAGGCCCGGCTCTTGACGTCGGCCTCGTCGAACAAGCCGCTCTTCAGCGCGGCGTAATTGACCGCGGTAAGCAGCGCGGCGGGGTCGAGCTTGGCGATGTTGTCGGTGTATTCAAGCGTCAGGTGCGGCATGATCGTCTCCGGCGGTCGGCAGGTCGATGCTGAACACGGCGCCGCCGTCCGGCGCATTATGCGCGCCCAGGGTGCCGCCGTAGCTCTCGACGATGGTCCGCGAGATGGCGAGCCCGAGGCCCAGCCCTTCGCCGACCGGTTTGGTGGTGTAGAAGGCTTCGAACAGGTGGCCGAGCGCCTCGTCGGCGAGCCCCGGTCCGTGGTCGCGGACCTGCAGCACGACGCGCCCGTCGCTGCGTCGCGCGGCGATGTCCAGGCGCGGCGCCGGGAAACCGTGCATCGCGTCGAGACCGTTGCGCAGCAGGTTGACCAGCACCTGCTCCAGGCGCCCGGCCTCGGCTGTCACCGCCAGCCCGGGTTCGAGATCGCCGACGACGATGCGCGCGTCGAGTTCGCGGCGGCGCGGCTCGACGATGGTCAGCGCGTGCTCGACCGCGGCGGCCACCGGCACCGGCCCCGGGGTCGGCGCCTCCTTGCGGGCGAAGGCCTTGAGCTGGCGAACGATACGTCCGGCGCGGGCGACCAGTTCGCTGATCGTCTGCAGGTTTTCGACCGCTTCGGCCTGTCGACCGCGCTCGAGCAGCGCCCGCGCGTTGTCGGCAAAGGTCTGCAGCGCGGCCAGCGGCTGGTTCAGTTCGTGGCTGATGCCGGCCGACATCTGGCCGAGCGTTGCCAGCTTGCCGGCCTGAACGGCGGCATCGCGCGTTTCGCGCAGGATCGCCTCGGTGCGTTCGAGGTCGGCGATCTTGTCGGTCAGGTCGGCGGTGCGTTCGGCGATGCGCTGTTCCAGCTCGTCGTAGACCCGACGCAATTCCTCGCGCCGGCGGGCGCGGTGGCGGACATGGGCGGCCAGCCCGAGCAGGAAGGCGGTGGCAAAACCGGCGGCGTTGCCGGCCGCCAGGGCGGTCGCGCGCAATTCGGTGGTATCGCGCAACTGCACTACCTGCCAGCCGAGGGAACCGACCGGCCGACGCTGGATCAGGCGCTCGCGCACCGTCTCGCCGGCCAGTGCGAAGCGCAGCGGATAAGCCGCTTCGCTCGGCAACGGCCGGTCGGCCAGCAGGGGAATCCGTTGCCCGCCGTACTGTCGCGTCTGCGCGTTGCGTTCGGCGGCCGCGGCGTCGAGCGGCGCCAGCGTGCGGTAGCGCAGGCGACGTTCGGCGGCCAAAAAGACGACGCCGTCGGCATCGGCCAGCAGCATGTCACCGCTGCCGGCCAGTGCCTGTTCGATGCTGTCCAGGCTGACCTTGAGCACGACGACGCCCAGCACCCGGCCACCGTCACGCACCGGGCCGGCGATGAAGTAGCCGGGCTCGCCGGTGGTCACGCCGACACCGTAGAAACGGCCCAATCCGCCGTCCAGCGCGTCGCGGAAATACGGCCGGAAGGCGTAGCTGTGCCCGACGAAACCGCGCGGCAGGCGCCAGTTGCTGGCAGCCAGCGTGACGCCGTCGGCGCCGATCAGGTAGGCGACGGAAACCGCCGCCCCCTGCTGCGCCGCTTCCAGATAGGCGTTGGCGGCGGCAACCCGACGACCATCGTCGGGATGGCGCAGCAGGTCGAGCAGCGACGGATGCAGCGCGAGCAGCCCGGGCAGCGCCTCATGGCGGGCCAGCGTTGCCTCCAGCGACAGGGCGAAACCGTCCAGCCGCTGCGCCGCCAGCCCGCGCTCGTGGTCGAGCGCGATGCCGAAGGCGATGCGGTAGGCCAGCCAGCCGGCGAACAGGCACAGCCCGGTGGCGGCGCCGACCAGGACGAAGGCATGACGCGCCAGCGACAGGATGCGGTTGAACGGAATCACGCCGCCATCCTACCGATTTTGCCGGTTTTTCTCAGTCGACCGCAGCCAGCTTCAGTTCGGCATCGGCATGGCGCTGCTGCTCTTCCATGACCAGCCGGCCGAGCTCGCGCTTGAGGTCGTTGAAATCGGCCGACGACGGATCGCGCGGCCGCAGCATGTCCACCTTCTGGTCGCGCTTGACCGTGCCCGGTCGGTAGGTCATCACGATGATCCGGTCGGCCAGGTAGATCGACTCCTCGATCGAGTGGGTGACGAACAGGATGGTCTTGCCGAGCTTTTCCCAGATGCGCAGCAGTTCATCCTGCAGGTTGCGCCGGGTCAGCGCGTCGAGCGCGCCGAACGGCTCGTCCATCAGCATGATCGGCGAATCGAGGGCCAGCACGCGGGCGATCGCCACACGCTGGCGCATGCCGCCGGACAGATCCTTCGGGAAGCGGTCGCGGAAGTCCTTGAGGTGCAGCAGGTCGAGCAGCTGGTTCACCGTCAGGTTGATCTCGGCCTTGTCCTTTTTCTGGATCTCCAGGCCGAAAGCGATGTTCTGCGCCACCGTCATCCACGGAAACAGCGCGTACTCCTGGAACACCATGCCGCGGTCCGGACCGGGCGCCAGGATGGTCTTGCGCTCGATCAGGATCTCGCCCGACGACGGCGGCTGAAAGCCGGCCACCGCGTTGAGCAGCGTGGACTTGCCGCAACCCGAGGGGCCGAGCAGACAGACGAATTCGCCCGGCTGGATGCCGAGGTTGATGTCCTTGAGGGCGACCACGTCGCCGCCCGGCGTCTTGAACACCTTGTGGACGTTGTTGATCAGGATGGGGCTGCTCATGTCAGTGCTCCAGGCCGCGGTGCCAGCGCAGCAGGTGGTTGTTCAGGCGGCTGACCGCGGTGTCGATGGCCAGGCCGAGCAGGCCGATGGTGATCATGCCGGCGATGATCTTGTCGGACCACATGAATTCGCGCGCTTCGAGGATTCTGAAGCCGAGACCGTCGTTGACCGCAATCATTTCGGAAACGATCACCACGATGAAGGCGGTACCGATGCCGATCCGCACGCCGGCCAGGATGTACGGCGTGGCAGCCGGCAGCATGACGCGGGTGAACATCGACCAGGCGCCGACCCCGAGGTTCTTCGCCGCACGGATGTAGATGCCGTCCACCTGCCGCACGCCGGCGATGGTGTTCATCAGCACCGGGAAAAAGGCGCCGATGGCGATCAGGAAGAAGGACGGCGGATTGCCCAGGCCGAACCACAGGATCGCCAGCGGAATGTAGGCGATCGGCGGAATCGGCCGCAGGATCTGGACCAGCGGGTTGAACAGCGTGTACATGCGGGCGTTGGCCCCCATCAGCAAGCCGAGCGGCAGGGCCAGCCCGGCGCCGATCAGGAAGCCGACCACCACGCGATACAGGCTGGACCAGGTATCGTGCGGCAGTTCACCCGACAGCGCCCAGGCCAGCCAGGACTGGCCGGCCTCCTGCGGCTGCGCCGGCAGCAGGTAATGCCACCATTTGATCGCCACCGCCGAGGGCGCCGGCAGCACCACTTCCGAGAACAGGCCGGCCCGCGAACAGGCCTCCCAGACGATCAGCACCAGCACCGGTACCAGCGTGCCCTGTGCGAAGGATTGCAGTTTCTTCATGCCGGCCTCACTTGACCTTCAGATCGGCCTTGGCCTTCTGCAGCAGATCGAGCTTGACCCACTCGGCCGCCTTCGGCGGCTTGGCCATGCGACCGACGCCGTACTTGTTCATGTACTCGGTGGAGATGTCGATGTGTTCGGGCGACACGTCGTAGGTGTAGTCGGCATTGTCCATCGCATCGCGGAAATCCTGCGACGAGATCTGCCCCTTGAACATCTGCTCGCGCACGTACTTCTCGGCCAGCGCCATGTCCTTGTTGAACAGCGCCGTACTCTCGACAAAGCACTTCATCAGCCGTTGCGCGACGTCCTTTTTCTCGTTGTACATCTTCTCGGTCATCACCAACAGGCGCACCGGCTCGCCCATCCGGGTGTTGTACGGCTTCATGATCTCGACACCGAACTTCTTGTTGATCGCCTGCGAGGACTGCGGCTCGGACTGGCACATCGCATCGATCTGCTTGGCCGCCAGTGCCTGATTCAGGTCGGCAAAGGCCAGGAAGACGATCTGCACGTCCTTGCCCGGCTTGTCGGACCAGGTCAGCCCGGCCTGTTCGAGTTCGGCATAGAGCAGCAGTTCGTGGGCACCGCCGCGGGTGACGCCGACCTTCTTGCCCTTCAGGCCCTGGATGTCCTTGATGCCGGTATCGATGCCGGCGACCAGCCGGGCGCCGCCCTTGGCGAAGCCGGCCACGGTGTAGATCGGCACGCCGTTGGCGCGGCCCGAGATGGCGCCGTCGGAAGCCAGCGCGGCAATGTCGATTTCGCCGGCGACGATCGCCGGCATGATGTCCGGGCCTTTCGGGAACATGCGTTCCTCGACCTTCAGGTTGTACTTGCCGCAGTATTCCTTCATGTAGGAGACGGCGCCGTAATGCGCGAACTTCAGGTTGCCGAGGCGGACGACGTCCGGCGTCTGGGCGACGGCGGCGGTCGAACAGATGGCCAGCGCGGCCAGCGAAAGACGGATGATCTGTTTCATGAATGACTCCTCCAGTTGTTGTCGCGGACCGCGAAGTGCGGCCTCGGCCAATGAATTGCAGGAGGCGTGCCATCCCGGATAAATCCCCAAACCATTGATTCAATTAACGAATAGCCGCAACACCGGCGACGACGCATGCGACTTTCCGGAATCCGGCGGAACCCTCGTGCGAAAACCCGCACAGGGGTTCCATCGAAAAAGCGAAATATTTCTGCAAAAAAACGGAACTTATTCCCGGAGAAACCGCCAAAGCGGCCGCCTGGACTGCGTCTACGCGCCGCCGGGCGAGCATTTCAACCAACGGGGAACGGGTTCATGGCACAAGCAACAAGCTATAACGACAAGGTCGTCCGGCAATTCGCCGTGATGACCGTCATCTGGGGCATCGTCGGCATGCTGGTCGGCGTCGTCATCGCGGCACAGCTGGTCTGGCCGGAGTTGAACGTAGCGCCCTACTTCCATTTCGGACGACTGCGTCCGCTGCATACCAATGCGGTGATCTTCGCTTTCGGCGGCTGCGCGCTGTTCGCCACGTCGTACTACGTCGTCCAGCGCACCTGTCATGCGCGCCTGTGGGGCGGCCCGCTGATCCCGCTGACCTTCTGGGGCTGGCAATTGGTCATCGTGCTGGCGGCGATCACGCTGCCGCTGGGCATCACCACCAGCAAGGAATACGCTGAACTGGAATGGCCGATCGACCTGTTGATCGCGGTCGTCTGGGTCGCCTACGCGGTGGTCTTCTTCGGCACCATCGCCAAGCGCCAGGTCTCGCACATCTACGTCGCCAACTGGTTCTACGGCGCCTTCATCATCGCCGTCGCGCTGCTGCACATCGTCAACAGCATGGAAACGCCGGTATCGCTGACCAAGTCCTACTCGATGTACGCCGGCGCCCAGGATGCGATGGTGCAGTGGTGGTACGGCCACAACGCGGTCGGCTTCTTCCTGACCGCCGGCTTCCTCGGCATGATGTACTACTTCGTGCCCAAGCAGGCCGGCCGCCCGGTCTATTCGTACCGGCTGTCGATCGTGCACTTCTGGGCGCTGATCTTCACCTACATGTGGGCCGGCCCGCACCACCTGCACTACACCGCGCTGCCGGACTGGACGCAATCGGTCGGCATGGTCTTCTCGGTGATCCTGCTGGCGCCGTCATGGGGCGGCATGATCAACGGCATCATGACCCTGTCGGGCGCCTGGCACAAACTGCGCACCGATCCGATCCTCAAGTTCCTGGTCACCTCGCTGTCGTTCTACGGCATGTCCACCTTCGAAGGTCCGATGATGGCGATCAAGTCGGTCAACGCGCTGTCGCACTACACCGACTGGACCATCGGCCACGTGCACTCCGGCGCCCTCGGCTGGGTCGCGATGGTGTCGATCGGCTCGATCTACTTCCTGTTGCCGCGCCTGTTCGGCCGCAAGGAAATGTACTCGCCGGAACTGGTCACCATCCACTTCTGGATGGCCACCATCGGCACCGTGCTGTACATCGCCTCGATGTGGATTTCCGGCGTCATGCAGGGCCTGATGTGGCGTGCGATCAACGCCGACGGCTCGCTGGCCTATGCCTTCGTCGAAGGCGTCAAGGGCTCCTACCCGTTCTGGGCGGTGCGCTGGCTGGGCGGCGTGTTCTTCCTGTCCGGCATGATCCTGATGGCGTACAACATGTTCCGCACCATCGCCGTCGGCAAGACCGAAGCGGTACCGGTGCTTGCGCCGGCCGGCCACCACTGAGGCGCCTCATGGATTTCACGCTGATCGCCCAGATTCACACCGTCGCGGCCTTCTTCGGATTCCTGTCGATCTGCGCCTGGGCCTTTGGCCAGGCGCCGAAGCAGGCCTTCGCCGAAGCCGAGCAACTGCCTTTCACCGACCCGGAAGCCGAGGCGGAAAAGCGCAAGGCCCTGCTGCTCGGCCGCTGAACCGTCATGTCGGGGTGGCCGCCGGGCCGCTCCGGCATAACGCCCGCCGGATGGCATTCCATGGGTATAGAATTCCCGGACCCGGCACACCGCCGGGCTCGAACAAGATGAATTCACCAAAGGAGCCTCCGACATGATCTTCCATTGCGCACTGAAGTCCGTTGCCCCGGCCCGCCTGCTGTCCGGGGTCGCCGCCGCCATGCTGCCGGCGCTCGCCGCCGCCCAGTTCTCCCTCGCCCCGCTGCCCTATCCGGCCGACGCGCTGGAACCCCACATCGACAGGCAGACGATGGAGATTCACCACGACCGCCATCACCAGGCTTACGTCAACAACCTCAACGCCCAGGCCAAGAACACCCCGGAACTGGCCAATCTGTCGCTGGAGGCCATCCAGGGCCAGATTTCCAGATACGGCCCGGCGGTACGCAACAACGGCGGCGGCCACTACAACCATGACCTGTTCTGGAAGCTGATGGCCCCCGAAGGCCAGCGCGGCAAGCCGTCGCCGGCGCTGGAAGCGGCCATCGCGGCCAGCTTCGGTTCGCTCGAGGAAATGAAGAAGCGCTTCGACCAGGCAGCGCTCAGCCGCTTCGGTTCGGGCTGGGCCTGGCTGATCGTGACGCCGGAGCGCAAGCTGGCGGTAACCTCGACCGCCAACCAGGACAACCCGCTGATGGACCTGCCCGACATCCAGCGCGGTACGCCGGTGCTCGCGCTCGACGTCTGGGAACACGCCTACTACCTGAAGTACCAGAACAAGCGCGCCGACTACGCCACGCAATGGTGGAACGTCGTGAACTGGAACGAGGTCAACCGGCGCTACGACGCCGCCCTCAAGTAAGGAAGGGACGCCAGCCACCGGGGCCGCGACATGCGGCCCTTTTCATTTCAGCCGCCGAGGCGTGCCGCCAGATAGTCCATCAGCACGCGCACCCGGTGTGGCACCTGCCGGTTGCCCGGCAGCATCGCGTAGATGCCCAGCTCCGGCTGGGCAAACTCGGCCAGCACCTCGACCAGGCGTCCATCGGCAAGATAGGCATCGACCAGGAAATCCGGGTGGCTGGTCACCCCCAGCCCGCGCGCGGCGGCATCGAGCAGCACGTCGCCGTTGTTGGCGGTCAGCCGGCTGTGCACGTGTACGGCCTGCGACTGGCCGGCCACCTCGAACAGCAGTGTCGCCGGCCCGGACAGCGTGTAACCCAGGTATTCATGGTGCGTCAGATCGGCCGGTTTCTGCGGTCGACCGTGGCGGGCGAGATATTCCGGTGCCGCCACCACTTTCAGCCGGGCCGAACCCAGCCTGCGGGCGACGTCGCCCGGCGCCAGCTGGCGGGTGATGCGCAGCGACAGGTCGATGCCCTCCTCGATCAGGTTCTGCCGGCGGTCGCTGTAATCCATGTCGAGCGCGACCTCCGGGTAATCGCGGGCGAAATCGAGCAACAGCGGCGCCGCCCGTTTCAGGCCGAAGCTGAGCGGCAGGCTGATGCGGATATTGCCGCGCGGCGTCTGCCGTTCGGCGGCGATATCGGTCTCGGCCGCCTCGACCAGGTTCAGGATGACCCGGCATTTTTCCAGATAGCCGGTACCGGCCGAGGTCAGCGTCAGCCGGCGCGTCGAACGCGCCATCAACTGGCAGCCGAGGTGCTGCTCCAGCGCAGCGACCTGCCGCGTCACCACCGAGCGGGCGACACCCATCTGCTGGGCGACGGCGGAAAAACTACCGAGTTCGGCAACGCGCACGAAGATGTGCATGGCGTCCAGTCTGTCCATATTGTTGTCGATCAAGCAACAGTAATTTGCATATTGTGACCTATTTCGCAGCAATCAAAGCACTTAAAGTACGTCCAACGCAATAACGCCAACCCGGCCATCATCATGAACCTGCTGCCCAGCCTCTTCGTTCCGCACGGTGCCCCGACCTTCTCGCTGCGCCCCGGTGCCGCCGGCGCCGCGCTGCGTCGCGAAGCCGACAGCCTGTCGCGACCGCGTGCCGTGATCATCGCCAGCCCGCACTGGGACAGCGCCGTCCCGACCGTCGGCAGCGCCCGCCAGCTGGAAACCATCCACGATTTCTGGGGCTTCCCGGAGGAGCTGTACGCCATCCGCTACCCGGCCACCGGCTGCCCGGAAGCCGCCGCCGAGGTCATTGCCGCGATCAGCGCCGCCGGTCTGCCGGTCGCGCGCGACGAGCAACGCGGCCTCGATCACGGCGCCTGGGTGCCGCTGCGCCTGATGTATCCCGACGCCGATGTGCCGGTCGTGCCGATTTCGGTCGCCAGCCGCGGTGGACCGCAACTGGCCTGGGACATCGGTCGCGCGCTGGCCCCGCTGCGCGAACGCGGCTTCCTGATCGTCGGTTCCGGCAGCATCACGCACAACCTGCGCGACTTCCAGCAGGCCTGGCGCAACGGCGGCCGCACACCGGACTACATCCGCGTCTTCGCCGACTGGCTGAACGACCGGGCACAGGCCGGCGACCGCGCGGCACTGCTCGACTACCGCCGGCAGGCGCCGCACGCGGCCCAGGCGCATCCCAGCGAGGAACACCTGCTGCCCTTCCACTTCGCGCTCGGCGCCGGCGGCGAGAATGCCCGCGCCGAACGCTTCCATGCCGGCATCGACGATTACGTGATCGCGATGGACGGCTACCGTTTTCTGCCGCAATAAGGAGTCGACCGTGACCACGTCCTACACGCCAACCGCCAAGCGCCTGCACTGGGTCATGGCTGTCCTGCTGATCGGCCTGCTGGCCCTCGGCTTCTACATGCACGACCTGCCGCTGTCGCCGCAGAAGCTGCAGCTGTACTCGTACCACAAGTGGGCCGGCGTCAGCGCCTTCCTGCTGGTGCTGTTCCGGCTCGCCTGGCGCGCCGGCCATCCGCCGCCGCCGTTGCCGGACAGCATGCCGAAGTCGCTGCAGTTCGCCGCCCACGCCGGCCACGCGCTGCTCTACGGGCTGATGCTGGCGATCCCGCTGAGCGGCTGGCTGATGAGTTCGGCCAAGGGCTTCCAGACCGTCTGGTTCGGCGTGCTGCCGATTCCCGACCTGATCGCCAAGGACAAGGCTGCCGGCGACCTGCTGGCCAGCGTGCACCTCGGCCTCAACCTGCTGTTCGTCGCCATCCTGGCCGGCCATGTCGGCGCCGCGCTGAAGCACCACTTGATCGACAAGGACGACATCCTGCGCCGGATGCTGCCGCAACGCCGCCGCTGAAACCGCCCCAATCCCACGGAGAAAAATCATGAAAAAACAAATTTTCGTCGCGTTGACCGCAAGCCTGGCCGGCCTGGCCTTCACCGCCCCTGCCCACGCCGTCGACTACGCGACGGTGCAGCCGGCGCAGAGCAACATCGCCTTCAGCTACCAGCAGATGGGCGTCAAGATGGACGGCCGCTTCCGCAAATTCAGCGCACAACTGGCCTTCGACCCGGCCCGCCCGACCAGCGCCAGCGCCACCTTCGACGTCGATCTGGCCAGCATCGACACCGGCGGCGCCGAATCCGACGAGGAAGTCGCCGGCAAGGCCTGGTTCGACAGCAAGCACTTCCCGACCGCACGTTTCGTGTCCACCGGCGTCAAACCGCTCGGCGGCAACCGCTACGAAGTCGCCGGCAAACTGAGCATCAAGGGTCGCACGCAGGACATCGTCGTGCCGGCCACCTTCACCGCGCAAGGCAAGGTCGGCAGTTTCGACGGCGCCTTCACCCTACGCCGCGGCGATTTCGCCATCGGCGAAGGCGCCTGGGCCAAGTTCGACATCGTCGCCAACGACGTCCAGGTCAAGTTCCACATCGTTGCAGCACAGAAGTAACCCCCACCCTCAAGGAGAAACCTCATGAAAAAATCCATCGCCCTGATCGCCCTCGCCGCTGCTTTCGCCGCCCCGGCCTTCGCCGCCCCGGAAACCTACGTGCTCGACAGCACGCACAGCTTCCCGCGCTTCTCGTACAGCCACTTCGGCTATTCAACCCAGCTCTCGCGCTTCGACAAGACGACCGGCACCGTCGTCTTCGACAAGGCCGCCAGGACCGGCGCGGTCGACGTGGTCATCGACACGAAATCGGTCAACACCGGCTACCCGACCTTCAACGAGCACATCCAGGGCGAGGATTTCCTCGACACCGCCAAGTACCCGACCGCCACCTTCAAGTCCACCAAGGTGATCTTCGAAGGCGACAAGCCGGCCAAGGTCGAAGGCAACCTGACGCTGAAGGGCGTCACCAAGCCGGTCGTGCTCACCGTCACCTCCTTCCAGGCCATGCCGCACCCGATGATGAAGAAGGACGCCATCGGCGCCAACGCCTACACCATCGTCAAGCGCTCGGAATTCAACGCCGGCAAGTACGCGCCCTACGTCGGCGACGAAGTGCGCATCGACATCGCGCTGGAAGCGATCAAGCAGTAAGCAGCGCGCACGCCCCGCGCCAGGACTCGCAAGCCCGACGACGCGGAGTTGGCGGGATGGGGCGATGGAGGTATCCGCGCATCTCATCGATGCAAACGTAACGGCCGGAGCCTGCTCCGGCCGTTTTTACTGCGGCGTTTATTTCGACGTCCCCAGTTTGAGCGCAATCGAGATGAGGCAGAATCTCGGCCTTTGCTGACCCTGGGACTGTGGCTAGCGTCGGGCCGCAATCCGTCGGTTAACTGCCGGTCAGCAGCTGTTGTGGATCAATGGCTGCTTTCGTCAACCGCATAGATGGCACCCGACTGTGGATTCAACCGGGCGGTTACCTTCGGCGATCCCTGCCTTGCAAAGCTTCGTCATCTACACGCGACATTAAGCACTGCCTCCAACTTCCCACGACTCGCTGCCCGTAACTTCATCAATCCAATCTCCCGCGCCATCGCAATCAGCGCTTCTTCACCTGATTTACCTGAGTTGATTACCGTGCGTGCAAGGGACAACAGCTCCTGCTCGCATATTTCCTCGACGCCGCGTGTGCTGTCTTCATCGGTAGGCCATCTAAAGGAGACTTCAGTGCCGGGGGGCAAGCCGTCGGGCCAATAGAAGCTTCCGGTAGCTTCTTCGGTGCTACCGAAGCGTTGGCGGGCGAGGTGTTCGATACGTTCCTGGATGCGGGCGCCGGTGCGCTGGAAGCCATGGGCGCGAGCGATGCGGCGGGCGAGTACAGCGTCGAGTACTGGACCTTCGTGTTGCACGACCCATTCGATCATCCGGCTTAACACCTCGTCATACGCACTTTCGTAGAATCGCTCAGCCGAGACTGCTCCTGCCGCAACGGCCTCTTCCGGTTGCGAGGGCCGGAACTGGCGATCGGTGCTGATGCCGCTTGATTCGGCTGCGGCTCGGACGTAGAAAGGCTCGGGCACTTCGTTGGCTACCTTTTGTGACGACTGAGGTGTTTTTGCAGCCGCACGGGCGATGGCCAGCGTTGCCTCCAGTGCCGCAGTCGTATCCGGTGCAGATTCATCCACCGTTTGAGTTGCCTCGCTTGCTGCTTTCTGCACGCTGGCTTCAAGTGTCCTGCGCTCGCGGTCCTGCGCCAGCAATTTACTCAAGCGCACATGCACGCGCTCCAGCGTGCCGCCAGGATCGACCCACCAGTCGGTCGACCAGATGCGTTCGATCTCCCAGCCCAGTCCACGCAGTACCTGTTCGCGCAACTTGTCGCGATCGCGGGCCGTGGCGGAGCGGTGGTAGGTGGCGCCGTCGCACTCGACGCCCGCAAGGTAGCGCCCTGGGAGGTCGGGGTGCACCACGCCCAAGTCGATTCGGAACGACGATGCCCCGATTTGCGTATGCACCTGCCAGCCTTTGCGCCCCAGTGCAGCGGCGACCGCCGCTTCGAATGGGCTGTCGAAATCTCCCTTACTGCCGTGGTGTGCTTCGGCCAGCGCGCGGGCACCGCGTTCGGCGAATTCGAGAAAATGCTTGAGGTCGCGCACACCAATTGCTTTGGTGCGGGAGAGGTCCATCTGCTCCCCGCGCAGGCTGGAGAACACGCGCAGTTCATGACGGGCGCGAGTCACCGCGACGTTGAGCCGGCGTTCTCCACCATCGCGGTTGAGTGGGCCGAAGTTCATCGACATTGCACCGCTCATGTCCGGTCCGTAGGTGATGGAGAAGTACATGATGTCGCGTTCGTCGCCCTGCACGCTTTCCAGGTTCTTGACAAACACGGGTTCGAGCTCGACCTCGGAGAAGAAGGGTTCCAGGCTCGGATCCTTGCGGCGCTCCGCATCAAGCAGGTCTTCGATCAGACCTTGTTGTTCGGAGTTGAAAGTGACCACGCCGATGGTAAGGCCCGACTGCCGGAAGCTCGGCGACTTGAGCCGTGCCACAAGATCGGCAACCAAGGCGCGCGCTTCGGGCTGGTTGATACGTGCCCCACCCTTTTCGTACTGTCCTCCCACAAAGTGGAAACTCACCGCGCTGTCTTCTGTTACCGGCGACGGGAAAGTGACCAGCCCCCCGCCGTAATAGCGATGGTTACTGAAGGCGATCAGGCTTTCGTGACGGGAGCGGTAGTGCCAGGAGAGATTGCGGGTCGGCAGGCTCGCACCCAGACACTCGTCCAGGATGCTTTCGAGGTCGCCCTCAACATCCTCCGAGTCGCCGTCGGAAGCCTCGGCGCGGTCAAAGAAATTCGTAGGCGGCAATTGCTTGGGGTCACCGACCATCACCACTTGCTTGCCGCGAGCCATGGCCCCGACGGCGTCCCATACCGGAATTTGCGAGGCCTCGTCGAAGATGACGATGTCGAAGCTGCTTGCATCCGCCGAAAGGTATTGCGCGATGGAAAGCGGACTCATTAGAAGACAGGGCGTAAGCCGCAATACCGCCGAAGGAGTTTCTGCGAGCAATTGGCGCAGCGGCAGGTGCATGCGCTTTTTGGTGATCTCGCGGCGTAGTACCCCCCATTCACTGTTGCGTTGCAGGTTTTCCACTGACGGCAGATCGGCGCAGAGCTTGGCGCGGACCCATTGGCGAGTGACCTTCGTGAACTCCTCATCCAGCGCGCGGAACTCGCTGATACGGCGTTCGTGCTCGGCCGAGACGAAGCGCTTGAGCACTTCATCCTCGTCCACGGCCTCTGCCAGCCACCAGCGCGCGTAGTTCACCTCGAACGCTGAGGGTGCGTGGGCGGGTTCAATATTGCCTTGCTCTATGGCGTCGACCAGTGCGGTCAGTCCGGCATCGCGAGCCGCCGCTTGAGCATTGCGCCAGGCGCACCAGGCATGCAAACCAGCGTGCGCGCTGTCCAGTTGGCGGGCAACATCGGCCATCTCGTCAGGCGTAAGGTCTGCGAATGCGTGCTTCACCTCTTCGGACTGGCCTGCGCTGTTGCTGAAGGCGGTGAGAGCTGCGTTTAGCTCAGCAAGGCGCGCCAGCATCTTTTGGCAGGTATTGCTGATAATGGCCCCGTCGTTCAGCTCATGTACACGTTCCACCAGTACGCGGTGCAGAGCCTGACGCATGGTATCGGTTACCGTTGCGGGCAGGCCCAGCCCAGAGAGCCCTGCGTGCAGCAGCGAATGGAAGCGCAGCGATTGGGCGATGGTGTCGGTATTGGTGTCGAGACCTGCCCATACACCAGCACAGTGGGAGGCCAAGGAGTCCAAGCCCGCAAGCTGGCTTTCCAGCGCGGCACGCTCTTGCAACTTGGTGTGCTCCTGCTGCAGCTGGGAGCCGCAGCGTCCGTCGGCGACGGCAGGATGCTCAGCTTGGAGGGCTCCGCGATTCTTCAGGCGCAAGCGTTCTTGCTCAAAGGCAAGCGCCGCACGGAGCAGTTCGACATCAGTTTCATGGCCACGCCAGAGCCCATCGCTGGCTTCTGCCAAGGGGGCGCAATTGGAAATGCGCCGGTCCAGATCCTGCAAGGCTACCAGACGCTTTACCTCTGCTACCCAGCGCTCGCCGCAGTAACCCTCGGCCGCCAAGCTCAGTCCTTCCAGCGAGAACGGGTGTTGCGCGCGCGCCGCCACCAAGGCGGCGTTGGCCTTCAGGGCGCTTTGAGCATGGTCGGTGCGGGTCTTTTCTCCGGCCCAGAGTCCCTCGACGGTCGCGCTCAGGTTCAACTCGCCCAGTTCTTCGCGCAGGCTTTTGATCTTTACTAATGCGGCCAGATCCTCCACGACGCGAGGCTCGTCGGTGCCTTCGATCACAGATTCCAGTGTGCGGCGCACCTTGCGTTTCTCCAGCCACGACATAGGCCAGAAGGCTTTTTCTGCCTTGGCCCAGTCGCGTTGCAGCAGCGTGACATTGAGTTGTGCGACGCCCGAGCCATACTTTACGGATAGACCTTCGCGCAATTGCGCGATCTCCTCGATCAGCTGAATTCCGCGCTGCAACTCGTCGCTCACGGGAGTGGGCCATGCCACGCCAAGCTCAGCATGGACGCGGCGATACTGACCCAGCAGATCCAGCGCCTGATGCAGTTGCGTCAACAGTTCGGGAGCCCAAGGCGCGCTCATCTGGGCCGAACGCTCACAATGTTGTGAAAGCAACTCACCGCCCACCTTCAACTCGGCGCAGAGTTCGGCACTCTGTGGCAATGCACAGAAACTCCAGGCTTTGCCCGCAGCTTGAAGCAGAGCCTTGGCGATGACACCCAGCGATGACCTGACATTGCGGTGCAGGACAGGAACGTCAAATCCCAGTTGCTCGCACAACTCATGAGATGCAGCAATGACGCGGTCGCAGCATTCGCCCAAGGTCTGTGCGGCGCGAACCATCTCCTGCTGCCAGCGTGCGGACCAATCGCTTAGGTGTACCGGCGTCAGAGGCCCTGCCAAGAGGTTGTGCGATCCGACAGCTATAGCGTTGGCCTGCAATCGGCCCGCTATCTCGCGCAGCGCTGCCAACGCGGCTTCGTCATGCTCTCGTTGCGAAGACCATGAGAAGCGCAGGTCCGGAATATTTTCGCCACCCACAATACTGCCAATGGCCCTGTACACTGTCAGGCCGTTGCGGTGCCTGTAGTGCAGGCGTTCGACATAGGTCGACAGCTGTTCACGAATTCGACCGAGCTGCTGGGCCTTCGCCGCCCAGTCGGCCGCTTCCTCGCCACGGGACTCCCAGGATTTTTGCAGCTGAGCCAGCACATCAAGCTTCCGAGTCTTGTTGGAGTGCAGTTCGAGGCAGAACTCACCCAGGCCGACTTCGCGAAGACGGCGGTAAACCACGTCCAGTGCGGCGATTTTTTCGGCCACAAAAAGCACGCGCTTGTCTTCGGCCAAGCATTGGGCGATGAGATTGGCGATGGTCTGGCTCTTGCCGGTTCCCGGCGGGCCGATGAGTACGAAGTCCTTGCCTTTGGCTGCGGCCATCACGGCCGACAGTTGAGAGGAATCAGCTGGCAGGGGGGTGAAGACCTGCTGGGGCGTGTAGTCGACATCAAGTCGCCTTGCCTCCGGAAAGGGCACGGTCGATTGGTAGGGCTCGCGGGGCGTATCGATCAGGTGGGCTACTACGGGTGACTTGCGCAGGTCTTCGGTACGCTCCGCCAGATCCTTCCACATCAGGTATTTGGCGAAGGAAAACATCGACAGCACGACATCTTCGCTGACTTCCCAACCTCGGATGTCCTTGATGGCAGCACGTACGCGCTTCCAGATACCGGCGATATCCAGCCCGGAATCATCACGCGGTAGATCGCCCTGCGGCACGCCGAGTTCAAGCTGAAAGTCTTGGCGCAGCATTTCGACGAGGGTGGGGTTGAAGCGAGGTTCGTCGTCATGCGCACGAATCGAAAAGCCAGATCGGGCGCTTTTGCGATCCAGCGTCACCGGCAGCAGGATCAATGGGGCCTTGACGCGGTGATCTGGCTTGTCAGGCCGCGTCCAGACCAGAAAGCCGAGCGCGAGGAAGAGCGTGTTGGCTCCGCCTTCCTGTAAGGCATTGCGGGCACCGCGATAGAGATCGACGAGGCGGCCATCGAGTTCTTGTTCTCCGAGGCGAATGAAGACTTCGCGGCGCTTCAAGGCGTCGGCGGCGTGAGCCTTGCGCAAGTCTTCCAGGCTGCGGGCTTCGTGCAGTTGCTGACTGCGTGGGTCACGCCCTTGCATCAACTCGGGATTGGGCAGCAGCTTGAGCGTCTGGCCCTCGGCCAGCGCGTCCTCCAGGGTCGGGGCGTCAACATCAAGCTGCAGCGCCTTTTTACCCTGTTTGAAATTGAGCAAGGCATTGCGTAGCGACAGATCGAGTAATTTCCGTTGCCAACGTGCTAGTCGGTCTTTCGGGTCGAGTTCGGCTGTCGGGATTTCCTGCTGCACCTCGTCGGGTAGGTCGGGAGCATCTTCGAGTGCGATCGCGGCCTCGGGTGCGTTGTTTATAGGGAGCGCTTGGTCGGCCACTGCATGGGCCAAGGCCAGCGGCTTAACGCGAGACATGCGTGCTCGCTTCACGTCCACCACCAACTCGAACTTGTCGTCCTCATCTTCGGATAGCTGGCGGTTACCTTGGGAGATGGCCTGACTGAAGCTCACGGCGTGACCTTGAGCCGCCAAGGTCGTCTCGAAAACCAGCATCTCCTGGAGCTGGAGGCGTTTTCGTACAGCAGTGATGTCGTCGACGACAGCGCTAGAGAATTCTTCATCGCGCAACCAGAGCCCGACAAAGGCATGGCCGTGCGTGAAGATCAGTAGTGGGTTGAGGTTCGCCTGTTCCAAACAGGACGCAAATAGCAGCGTGAGGTCCAGGCAAGTAGCCAAGCCAGCATCGAGGATTTGCCCTGGGCTTCGTACCTTCTGGCCTCTGTGCTCAAAGCTGGCTGGCGGCAGGGCGTAGTGAAGTTTGCGTTGCAGAACGGCAGTCCAGATGCCGGAGGCCAATTCCCAAGCACGTTTAGCACCATGGGTATAGCCATCGATGGAGCCTGACTTGCCGCTTGCCTGCAAAGCTTGGGCCGCAGCTTTGAGTACGTGGTCGACCGCTGGGTCATTGGGCTGTACGAAAGCAGCCACCATTTCAGGGGCATAGCCAATACCGCCCCATTGATTGCGGGCCAGCAGTTCGAGCACACGTTCGTGCTGGGCAATGACGGTCTCGGATTCCTTGCGGCTTCTAAGCTCGAAGTGAAGTGTTGCTGGCTCGGCCTCAGTAAGGCGAGACAGTAGGGCGCCGTCCAGCTGGACGTCCAAGTCTGCGATATGAAAGGTTTCGCCCGCACCGACCGTATCCATGCTCCAATTCCGGGGCTTCAAGAACGCGGGCTCGGAGGTGATGGTGATTGTCAATTCGCTGATAGGAGTCAGCGTTTCATTGACGATTGCCAGTTCGTGCAGCGCGGGGACAGCATTTTGGAAATCGGCGAGGTTTAACTTCTCAACAACGGCGACCTTTAGTCGAATTTCTGGCTCTGGCGAGACTGGTGTCGACGACACTTCGATGGCTGGAGCTACTCCTTGCTGCTGATCCATATCTTCATTCATACGCGCCCCCCTAGATCGTGTCCCTTGCCGTGCCGAAGGAGGCAATCAGGAAGTCATGAACACGGGCATGACCGGATTACCTGTCAACTTTCACGACAATCAGTATGATTTTGGGATTGTCGCCCACCTTGATCAAGGTTTCCAGTGCAATCCAGATATAGCCAGGTATGCATAGCGGTCGTTCGAGTTAACTTCAGAGCCTACGGCCGTTGACCTCCCTGTTGCAGCCGCTGGTGGCAAAGCATCCCAATGGCTGCTCAGGCCGAAAAGCAGAACCCACCCAATCAACCCAGCATCCGATGAAGCCCGCAATAATCTGCAGCGGGCGAAAATCGCCTCCTCACCAGCTTGATCATCACGGTCAGTTCGTAGTTGGACCACAACATCAGGAAGGATTGCATTAATCGAGACGATCGGTCTAATATAGATTCATGGAAATTCACCAGACCGTTATCCGCAAACGCGGCCGCCCGCCAAAGCGGCCCGAAGAAAGCTTCGAAACGCGCGAACTGCTGCTGCGCGCCGGGCTGGAGGTGCTTACCGAAAAGGGGTTTGCGGCCACCGGGATCGACGAAGTACTGAAACGGGTCGGCGTGCCGAAGGGCTCCTTCTATCACTATTTCGACAGCAAGGAGGCTTTCGGGGCGGCGTTGATCGAGCGTTACGCGAGCTACTTTGCCCGCAAGCTGGAGCGCCACTTCAGGGACGAATCGATGACGCCGCTTGAGCGCATCACGGCCTTTGTCGACGACGCGCAAGCCGGCATGGCGCGGCACGAGTTTCGCCGTGGCTGTCTGATCGGCAATCTCGGTCAGGAGATGGCGGCCTTGCCGGAAAGCTTCCGCGGCCGTCTGAGCGCCGTGTTTGACGACTGGGAGCAGCGCCTGGCCCGCTGTCTTGAAGCCGCACAACAACTTGGCCAGATTCCCGGCACGGTGGACTGCGCGCAACAAGCCAGTTTTTTCTGGATCGGCTGGGAAGGCGCGGTTTTGCGCGCCAAACTCGAACGCAGCGCCAAAGCACTCGACATCTTTACCCAAGGATTTTTCGCCGGGCTGCAGCGGCCCTGATTTTTTTGACCTTTTGTAGACGATCGGTCTAATTTACCAAGGAGACGAACATGTTCAAAGGCATTCTGATCGAGAAGGATGACGCCGGCTATCGCGCCAATCTCAAGGACATCGACGAAGCGCAATTGCCCGAGGGCGACGTCACCGTCCGCGTCAGCCACTCGACGCTCAACTACAAGGACGGTCTGGCCATTACCGGCAAGGGGCCGGTGGTTCGACGCTTCCCGATGGTGCCGGGGATCGACCTGGTCGGCACCGTCGAATCGAGCACTCACGCCGACTACCAGCCGGGCGACAGCGTGCTGCTCAACGGCTGGGGCGTCGGCGAGGGACACTGGGGCGGGCTGGCCCAGAAGGCACGGCTCAAGGGCGACTGGCTGGTGCCGCTGCCCAAGCAGTTTTCCCCGGTACAGGCCATGGCAATCGGCACCGCCGGCTACACCGCCATGCTCTGCGTGCTGGCGCTGGAGCGCCACGGGGTGAAGCCGGAGCACGGCGAAATCGTAGTTTCCGGCGCTGCCGGTGGCGTCGGCAGCGTGGCAATCGCCGTCCTGGCCAAGCTCGGTTATACGGTGGTCGCGGTCAGCGGCCGCAGCGAGGAAGCCGATTACCTGAAACGTCTGGGCGCCAGCGAAGTGCTCAACCGGGCCGATTTCTCGTCGCCGGGCAAGCCGTTGGGCAAGGAACGCTGGGCCGGCGCGGTCGATGTCGTCGGCAGCCACACCCTGGCCAACATCTGCGCCACCACGAAGTATCGCGGCGTGGTGACGGCATGCGGTCTGGCCGGCGGGATGGATTTCCCGGCGACGGTGGCGCCGTTCATCCTGCGCGGCGTGACGCTGGCCGGCATCGACAGCGTGATGTGTCCGCGCCCGGATCGCCTTGAAGCCTGGCGTCGCCTGGGTATCGATCTCGATATTGCCAAGCTGGAAATGATCGGCAACGAGATTGCGCTCGCAGACGTCATTCCGACCGCGGCAAAGCTCATCAACGGTGAAGTTCGCGGCCGCGTGATTGTCGACGTCAATCGCTGAGCGTTGGCGACCCGCCGCCACCTTCGTCGTCCGCCCCGTCCGGCTTGCCGGGAAATGCCCGGCAGGCGGCGCGCAGGAAATCCATCTGCCGGCGATAGGCGCGGCAGCCGCGACAGGTCATCAGATGCAGGCGCAGACTCAGGTGCTCGCCGGATTCCAGTTCGCGGTCCTGCGCTTCGGACATCAGGCGGGTCGCTTCGCGGCATTTCAGCATGGCCGTTCTCCCGGGGCGAACCAGCCGGTTTCCAGGCAGCGGCGCAGGCCGTTGCGGGCGCGGTGCAGGATCACGTTGCAGTTGCTGACGCTCAGGCCGAGTTCGGCGCAGACTTCGGCCGTCTCGAATTCGAGGAATTCGCGCATCATGAACACGCGGGCGGTGTTTTCCGGCAAATGGTTGAGGCAGATTTCGAAGACCTCCCAGAAGCGGCTTTCGCGCAGGGTTTCCGCCGGGTCGCCCCAACCGTGCGGCCGGCTGTCCGGGCGCCAGTGGGCGTTGGCCTTGAACAGCGACTCGAAGGCGGCGTCGAGCGCCATTTCGTCATCGGCAATGGCCGATACGTTGACGGTGCGCGTCCGTTGCCGGATCAGGTCCACGATCTTGTTGCGCAGGATCGCGAACACCCAGGTCTTCAATGCCGAACGCCCGGCAAAACGGCGCTCGCCGTCGAACGCGGCGAGCATCGCTTCCTGCACCGCATCCTCGGCCGCTGCCGCGTCGCGCAGTTGCAATTGGGCGAAACGCAGCATGTCGCGGCGCAATTCGCCGACACAGGCCTCGTCGATCAGCAGGTTTTCGGACATCGTTGGGCGGGCTCCCGCTCGGTGGGCTGACAGCGCCGGCGCAAGCAGGCGTCGACCGACAGCTTACCGGGACCGAGCAGGATCAGGGGCAGCAACATGCCGAGGAAAAGCACCGGCAGCTTGAAATTGCCGTAGCCGTGGTCGGTGAAGCCGTAGCCCATCATCAGTTCGGCGAAGGTCTGCCATTCGCCCGGCCAATGCACGGCGGCGATGGCGACCACGGTCAACACGCCCAGCGACACCGAAAAGAAGCGCGTGCCGAAGCCGATCAGCAGCGCGACGCCGCCGGCCAGCTCGAACCAGGTCGCCATCTGCCAGCTGACGGCCGGCGACAGCAGGTTGAACGGGAAGGGAAAGGCGTCCTGGATGTCGGCGAACCAGTTGTCGCCGTGCAGCTTTTCCAGGCCGGATTCGAAGAAATCCCAGGCCAGCAGCAGGCGCAGGCTGAGCAGGCCGAGCCATTCGCCGGCGCCGTCGAGGCGGCGCAAGGCGCCGAAGAGGAAGGTTTTCATGGCAATGTCCCGAGCAGGATGCCCTGCTCGCGCAGGTCGTTCAGTGTCGTCGCGCCGAAAGCCAGCCAGGCGGCCGGATCGGCCTGGCCGGCGGCAGCGGCCAGCGCCAGCAGCGCTTCGCGGCCGTTGGTCGGCGCAGCGCGCAGGCGGTCGAGCAGGCTTGCGGTCGACGCGCTGATTTCGCAAAAACGCACGCTGTCGCCGGCGTCGCGATAGACCGCCAGATGCGTCGGCTGCGGCCGGCGCGGTCGCCAATCCGGCCCGATCCGGTGCACCGGCCAGTTGCAGGCCAGCGTCAGCAGCGCCGGATTGACGCGCACCGGCCGCGTCATCAAATCGCCGGCCGGATCGTGCGGCGGCGTGGCGACGTCCATCACATCCACCGCCAGTTCGGCCCATTCGTAACGCGCCAGTTCCGGCAGCCAGCGCGGCAAGCTGCGGTCGACGGCGATTTCGGCCAGAAAAGCGGCGAACTCGCCGGGGATCTCGCGGAACCACGGCGTTTGCAGCGGATGCCGGCGCAGGAAGGCGCGACACAGGCGGCGCCAGCGCAACTCGCCGAGCAGCGTCCGGCAGACCGGGAAACAGGCATCGACGAAGCCGCACAGGTTGTTGAACACCAGTTCGGCATAGACGCCCGTCCGTCGCGCCGGCAAGCCGGCCGGCCGGGCAACGCGGCGCGGATCGCGCAGATGCGCGCCGAAAGCCCGCTGAAAATCCTGGAAGGCGGCGCGCATCAGGCGGCCCGCCTTTCGCGCGCAGCGTTGCGCTGCAGCCGGGCGATGGTGTCGACTTCTGCGGTCAACTGCATGAAATCGGCAAAATCGAAATCGCGTTCGAGGCAGGTCGGCACGTCCGGCCCGATCGTCGCATAGGTTTCGGCGAGCAGCTGCCAGACCGGGTCGATCACGTCGGCGCCGTGGGTGTCGATCAGCAGGCCGTCCGGCTCGACGTAGTGGCCGGCAACGTGGATGTAGCAGGTGCGGTCGAGCGGCAGCGCATGCAGGAAGGCGCTGGCGTCGAAGCCGAAGTTGCGGCTGTTCACGTAGATGTTGTTGACGTCGAGATGCAGCAGGCAATCGGCCTCGGCGACGACGGCGGCGATGAATTCGGCCTCGCTCATTTCGTCGCCCGGCGGCGCGATGTAGGTCGAGGCGTTTTCGATGCCGATGCGCCGGCCGAGCAGCTCCTGCGCCTGACGGATGCGCGCGGCGGTCCATTTCACCGCCTCGGCGGTCTGCGGAATCGGCAGCAGTTCGTACAGCTGGTAATCGTCGGCGCACCAGGACAGATGTTCGGTGTACAGCGTCATGCCGTGTTCGTCCATGAAGCGGCGGATGCGCCGCAGCAGGTCGACGTCGAGCGGCGCCGGGCCGCCGAGCGACAGCGACAGGCCGTGACAGACGAAGGGATGGCGCTCGGTGAAGGCGCGCAGCCGGCGGGCCGAGGCGCCGCCCATGCCGGCCCAGTTCTCGGGCGCGATCTCGAAGAATTCGATGGCGGCCGGCACGCCGGCGGCCAGTTCGGCGAGCAGTTCGCGGCGAAAGCCGAGACCGGCGCCTTGCGGATGACGAGGATGCATTCGGTTCTCCCGGCAGCAGGCGGCGACACGGGAAACCCCGCGCCGCCCGCCGCTTGCACATTTATTTTTTGGCGCCGCAGCCGGCATCCTTCTTCTTGTCGGCGCCGCAGCTGCCGTCGGCCTTCTTGTCCGCTTTCTTGTCGGCACCGCACTTGGCTTCGCCGCACTTGCCGTCGCGCTTTTTCTCGGCCGCCTTCTTGTCGGCGCCACACTTGGCCTCGCCGCATTTGCCATCGGCTTTCTTGTCGGCCTGCGCCAGCTGGTAGCCGGCAGTCAGCGGCTTGACCGCGAACGGGTTGTCGGCGGCCTGGGCCAGCGGGGCGAACGCGGCGGCGGCGACGGCGGAACCGATGGCCAGGGAAACGATTTGACGGGTCTTCATGGTTTTTTCTCCGTAAGGATGATCAAGGGGCGAACGTCCGGGCCGGACGTCCGCAAGCTTGGTCGGCGGCAGCGCCGATTTCTTACAGGCAACGGAAAAAAACCGGAAACCCGGCCGCTGTCAGCCGGCGATGCGCTCGCGCAGCCAGGCGCCCACGGCGCGGAATTCGCCGATGCTGACCGAATGGTCGATCGGGAATTCGCGCCAGGTCACCGGATGTTCATGGGCCAGCAGCCAGTCGCGGGCGCGCTGGCCGAGCGCCGGCGCCACCACGTCGTCGGCCGTGCCGTGGGCGACGAAGCAAGGCAAGGCCGCGTTCTCGGGTCGCCGCTCGCGGTCGACCAGGTCGAAATCGGGAATATAGGTCGACAGCGCGATCACGCCGCCCAGGCGCTGCGGATGCGTCAGCGCCGTCGTGTAGGCGACTGCGCCGCCCTGGGAAAACCCGGCCAGAAAGACGTTTTCCGGCGGGATGCCGCGCTCGCCCTCACGCGCGATCAGCCGCCGCACCGCGTCGCACGAGGCGCGCAGGCCGTCAACGTCGATCACCCGGCGGTCGCGGTGCATCGCCAGGATGTCGTACCAGGCCGGCATCCGCCAGCCGCCGTTGCAGGTGACGGCGATTTCCGGGGCATTCGGAAAAATGAAGCGGACACCGGGCGTCGCGGCCAGGCCGAGCGCCGGTACTGCCGGCGCGAAATCGGCCCCGTCGGCGCCCAGGCCATGCAGCCAGATGACGGCATGGCTCGGGGCCTGACCGTGGTCGATTTCAAGGGTGGGCAACAGCGCGGACACGGTTTTTCTCCGAAAGGACGAAGGCGTCTTTTACCGCAAGCCGGGGGTGGCGCGCCAGTCGCCGAGCGGACTTCCATTTTTCCCGAAATCTCCCCTCGGCTTTTCCGATGCCCGGTGCATTGACCGCGCCGACAGCCGCCCACTATCGTCCACCCCGTTCGCCCCGGCCGTCGCCGGGCATCGCTCTGGAGCCTGGATTGGAAACCGTCGGTAATTTCGGCCTGTGGGCCAGCTTCTTCGCAGTCGTGCTGGTCATGCTGGCCATCGACCTGTTCGCCGTCGGCGGCGGCCGGCAACATCGCGTGTCGGTCCGCGAGGCCGGCACCTGGACGGTCATCTGGATCACCGTCTCGGCACTGTTCGCCGCCGGCCTGTGGTTCTACCTGGAGCAGACCGCCGGCCGCGCAGTGGCCGACCGGAAAGTGCTCGAATTCGTCACCGGCTACCTGATCGAGAAGTCGCTGGCGGTCGACAACCTGTTCGTCTGGCTGATGCTGTTCAACTTCTTCGCCATCCCGATGGAGCTGCAGAAACGCGTGCTGATCTTCGGCGTGCTCGGCGCCATCGTGCTGCGCACCGTGATGATCTTTGCCGGCGTCTGGCTGGTCGCCCAGTTCCACTGGCTGCTCTACGTGTTCGGCGCCTTCCTGCTGATCACCGGGATCAAGATGTGGTGGTTCGCCGATCAGGAACCGGATCTCGAAAGCAATCCGCTGCTGCGCTGGCTGCGCCGCCACATGAAGGTCACCGAGCAGTTGCACGGCGAGCGCTTCTCGGTCGTCCGCGAGGAAGGCGGCAAGCTCGTCCGCTACGTCACGCCGCTGTTCCTGGTGCTGGTGCTGGTCGAGTTCTCCGACATCATCTTCGCCGTCGATTCGATCCCGGCGATCTTCGCGATCACCACCGATCCGTTCATCGTGCTGACCTCGAACATCTTCGCCATCCTCGGCCTGCGCGCCATGTACTTCCTGCTTGCCGACATGGCCGACCGCTTCGCGCTGCTCAAGTACGGCCTGTCGCTGGTGCTCATCTTCATCGGCGCCAAGATGCTGCTGCTCGACATCTACAAGATTCCGGTGCTGTTCTCGCTGGGCGTCGTCGCGGCGATCATCGCCACCTCGGTGATCCTGTCGCTGCGCCAGACGCGCCGGCGCTGACCGCCCCCGGCCGCGTCCGCAACGGACGCGGCCCGCCCTGCGCACAGGGCTACGCAATTCATCGTATTCCGGGTCTGTCTTGACCTCCGTAAGCTGGCGCTGCACTGCACAAATTGCGGACGGAAACGATGAAAAAAACCCTTCTCCCTGCCCTGCTTCCCTTCCTGCTCTGGCTGACCAGCCTGAGCGCCCTGGCCGCGCCCGATCCGGCGCTGGTCCGTCAGCTGGCAGCTGACGACAATGCCGACAAAATCGCTGCCATCCAGCAGTTGACCGCAGCCGCCGAGCCCGGCACGGCCAGGCTGCTGCAGGCGATGGCCGACGACAGCCTGTTCGTCGCCGCCGACAGGCTGTTCATCTTCGACGGCGAACACAGCTTCGACGCGGTCAGCGGCACCGCCGCCGAACTGCCGGAAGGCGCCGATTCGGTCACGGTCAACAACCGTCTGCGCGGCGAATTGAGCAACGCACTCGCCGCGCTCAAGCTGTTCGACGCCGACCGCAACGCCCGCCTGAACGCCACCCGCGAACTGCAGAGCAATGTCGGGCCGGAACTGGCCGACGTGCTGGGCAAGGCCCGCGCTCAGGAACCGGACGCCGAAATCAAGCGCCTGCTCGATCTGGCCTACGCCCAGGCAACGCTGCAGGACAGCGACCCGGCGGTGCGGCTGGCCGCCGTCCAGACGCTGGCCGACGCTCCGACGCCGGCCATCCGCAGCCTGCTTCTGCCGCTGACCGAGGCCGCAACGGAAAGCGACGACAAGGTCCGGGCCGCCGCGGTCGACGCGATCAAGCACATCGAACGCAGCCTGGCCTGGGGCGACACCCTGGCCGGCATCTTCTCCGGCCTCTCGCTCGGTTCCATCCTGCTGCTGGCGGCGCTCGGCCTGGCCATCACCTACGGCGTCATGGGCATCATCAACATGGCCCACGGCGAACTGCTGATGATCGGCGCCTACTCGGCCTACGCCGTCCAGAGCCTGTTCCGCGCCTGGGCGCCGGACTACGTCGACTGGTACCTGCCGGCGGCCATCCCGGTCGCCTTCTTCGCCGCCGCGCTGGTCGGCGTGCTGATGGAACGCACGGTGATCCGCTGGCTGTACGGGCGCACGCTGGAAACCCTGCTCGCCACCTGGGGCCTGTCGCTGATCCTGATCCAGGCGGCGCGCGTGCTGTTCGGCGCGCAGAACGTCGAGGTCGCCAACCCGAGCTGGATGTCGGGCGGCGTCGAACTGCTGCCCAACCTGATCCTGCCGTGGAACCGCGTGATCATCATCGGCTTCGCGCTGTTCGTGCTGTTCCTGGTCTGGGTGCTGATGAACAAGACCCGCCTCGGCATGTTCGTCCGCGCCGTCACGCAGAACCGGGCAATGGCCGGCTGCGTCGGCGTGCCGACGGCGCGTATCGACACCATGGCCTTCGCCCTCGGCGCCGGCATCGCCGGTCTCGGCGGCGTGGCGCTCTCCCAGATTTCCAACGTCGGCCCGGACATGGGTCAGGGCTACATCGTCGATTCCTTCATGGTGGTCGTGGTTGGCGGTGTCGGCCAACTCGCCGGCGCGGTCTGGGCGGCGCTCGGCCTGGGCATCTTCTCCAAGCTGCTCGAAGGCTGGGCCGGCGCGGTGATCGCCAAGATCATGATCCTCGTCGCCATCATCGTTTTCATCCAGAAGCGTCCGCAGGGCATTTTCGCCCTCAAGGGCCGCTTTGCCGACCAGTAAGGAGCGACGCATGTCTGCCACTTCTTCCGTGCTTCCCCTGCCCGCTTCCGGCCGCGTGCCGCTGACCCTGCGCGTCTTCGCCGCGCTCGACCGCAAGGCCTGGAGCGCGCTCGCCGTCTTCCTCGCCCTGGCGCTGGTCGTCGTCCCCGTGCTGCACCTGACGGTGCCCGAGAGCAGCGCCTTCCACGTCTCGGCCTACGCGATCACGCTGATCGGCAAGATCATGTGCTACGCGCTGGTCGCCGTGGCGATGGACCTGATCTGGGGCTACGGCGGCATCCTGTCGCTCGGCCACGGGCTGTTCTTCGCACTCGGCGGCTACGCCTTCGGCATGTACCTGATGCGCCAGATCGGCCGCGACGGCAGCTACGGCGCCGACCTGCCCGACTTCATGGTCTTCCTCGACTGGAAGGAACTGCCGTGGTTCTGGCTGGGCAGCGACCACTTCGGCTGGGCGGCCTTGCTGGCGCTCGCCGTGCCGGCCGTCGTCGCCTTCGTCTTCGGCTATTTCGCCTTCCGCTCGCGGATCAAGGGGGTCTATTTCTCGATCATCACCCAGGCCCTGACCTACGCCGCGATGTTGCTCTTCTTCCGCAACGAAACCGGCTTCGGCGGCAACAACGGTTTCACCGACTTCAAGCGCATCCTCGGCCACGGCATCACCTCGCCGGAAATGCGCCTGGTGCTGTTCGGCCTGACCGCGCTGACCCTCGCCGCCACGCTGGTGTTCTCGGCCTGGCTGGTCAAATCCAAGTTCGGCCGGGTGTTGACCGCGATCCGCGACGCCGAGAGCCGCGTCATGTTCATCGGTTACAACCCGCTCTGGTACAAGCTGACGATCTGGGTCATCTCGGCCGTGCTGTGCGGCATCGCCGGCGCGCTGTACGTGCCGCAGGTCGGCATCATCAACCCGAGCGAAATGAGCCCGGCCAACTCGATCGAAATCGCCATCTGGGTGGCGGTCGGCGGGCGCGGCACGCTGATCGGGCCGGTCATCGGCGCCTTCGTGGTCAACCTCGCCAAGAGCTGGTTTACCGTCAGCTTCCCCGAATACTGGCTGTTCTTCCTCGGCCTGCTGTTCATTGTCGTCACGCTGATGCTGCCGCAAGGCCTGGTCGGCCTGTGGAAAAAGATCATCGCCCGCAAAGGAGCCGCCGCATGAACGCCGCCACCCTCACCGCCCCGCACAACGAAGGCCCTGACGGCAGCGCCGCGCTCGGCCACGTCGTCACCGGCGAGCTCGACCTGTCGCACGGCGTCGCGCTCTACCTCGAAGACATCACCGTCAGCTTCGACGGCTTCAAGGCACTGAACAACCTCAACCTGGCCATCGACGCCGGCGAACTGCGCTGCATCATCGGCCCCAACGGCGCCGGCAAGACGACGATGATGGACGTCATCACCGGCAAGACCCGGCCCGACTCGGGCAAGGCCTTCTTCGGCCAGACCATCGACCTGACCCGCCTGACCGAACCGGAAATCGCCCACGTCGGCATCGGCCGCAAGTTCCAGAAACCGACCATCTTCGAGCAGCACACCGCCTTCGAGAACCTCGAACTGGCGATGAAGACCGACAAGCGCGTGTGGAAGAGCCTGCTCGCCTGGCTGTCCAGCGACGACCGCGACCGCATCGCCGATACCCTGAAACTGATCCGCCTCGACGGCGAGGCCGACCGCCCGGCCGGCCTGCTCTCGCACGGGCAGAAGCAGTGGCTGGAAATCGGCATGCTGCTGATGCAGGAACCGAAGCTGCTGCTGCTCGACGAGCCGGTCGCCGGCATGACCGACGACGAAACCATGCGCACGGCGGAACTGTTCGTCTCGCTGGCCGGCAAGCATTCGCTGGTCGTCGTCGAGCACGACATGGCCTTCGTCGAGAAGCTCGGCGGCAAGGTCACCGTTCTGCATGAAGGCTCGGTGCTGGCCGAGGGTGACCTGGCTACCGTGCAGAATGATCAGCGGGTGATTGAGGTTTATCTTGGGAGATAGGCTGCATTCCGCGTTGACCGCGGGCGTACTTTCTTTTGCTTCGCCAAAAGAAAGTAGCCAAAGAAAAGGCGACCCTGACTTACGCGGTCGGCGTTGCCGACTGCCCTGTGCTACTCGAAGGGCCGGGCGGCTGCGCAACTCGCCGCTACGCAGCTCAGACAGTGCTCGCCGACTACCCCCGGCCCTCCTGCGTTGCTCGGCGCTGCAGACAGGGGACCCGAGAAGCGTCACGGCGGAAACGCCGGCACCGACAAAAAATATCTTTCACTGCGGTCGACCGCAAAAATCGCTTTTTTTACTGTCGCCCGTAATGTCCCGCCGGTTTTCCGGGCCCCTTGAGAGGCGCCGAGCAACGCAGGGCTTGGCGGAAAGAGGGCGAGCACTGTCTGAGGGGCGTAGCCCCGAGTTGCGCAGCCCCCGACAAGACCGAGTAGCGCAGGGAACCCCGCGTAGCGGGGCGCCGACCCAGGGTCGCCTTTTCTTTGCTTACTTTCTTTTGGCGAAGCAAAAGAAAGTAATGTCGCCGGTCAACGGCGAAATACAGCGCTTCAGCAACCCGCGTCAGGCGCGAAACACCGCGGTTCGGGAACCGCGAAACGCCCATTAACAAGGAGCCAGAAAAATGCTCAAAGTCGATAACCTCCACCAAGCCTACGGCGGCTCCCACATCCTGCGCGGTCTCAGTTTCGAGCTGCAGAAGGGCGAAGTCACCACCCTGCTCGGGCGCAATGGCGTCGGCAAGACCACCTTGCTCAAATCGCTGATGGGCCTGGTCAAGACCAAGGAAGGCAGCGTCACTTTCGACGGCAGGACCATCACCCACCTGCCACCGCACGAACGCGTCAGGGCCGGCATCGGCTACGTGCCGCAGGGGCGCGAGATCTTCCCGCGGCTGACGGTCGAGGAAAACCTGCTGATGGGCCTGGCGACCAAGCCGGGCGGCACGAAGATTCCCGAACGCATCTTCGAGATGTTCCCGGTCCTCAAGCAGATGATGCACCGCCGCGGCGGCGACCTTTCCGGCGGCCAGCAGCAGCAACTGGCCATCGGCCGCGCGCTGGCGATGGGGCCGTCGCTGCTGATCCTCGACGAACCGACCGAGGGCATCCAGCCGTCGATCATCAAGGACATCGAGCGCGCCATCCGCCTGCTCGCGCAGACCGGCGAAATGGCCATCCTGCTGGTCGAGCAGTACTACGACTTCGCCGAGTCGCTGGCCGACCAGTACCTGCTGATGGAACGCGGCGAGTTCATCATGCGCGGGCGCGGCGAGACGATGCCGCAGGACGGCGTGCGCGAGGCGCTGGCGGTCTAGCGAACAGGCCTCCTGGCAGTGCGTCGACCGCAAATCTGCGCGAAAACGGTGCGCAGACTTTTGCGGTCGACGGCGGAATCCCCTGTATTTCCGTGCCGCCGACCCCGGGCGCGCTTATTGCTAATCAGAAGAAATAATTCGTTGTTTATCTGAGGGGAATGGCATGGCCGCGACGTGTTCCTGGGAATCGATCGACGTACATCTGCTGCGCGTGCTGCATGCACTGCTCACCGAATGCAGCGTGTCCAATGCCGCCCGCCGGCTCAACCAGTCGCAGCCGGCGGTCAGTACCGCGCTGCGCCGCCTGCGCGACATCACCGGCGACCAGCTGCTGGTCCGTAGCCGCAACGGCATGACGCCGACCGAGCGCGGCCAGTCGCTGCTCGAGCCGGTCAAGATCGCGCTGGCGCAGATCGAAGCTATCGGCCTGCAGCAGGTCCGCTTCGACCCGATGAAGTCGAAGCGCGTGTTCAACATCGCCACGCCGGATTACCTGAACGCCCTGCTGATCGGCAACATCGTCGCCCACCTGCGCCAGCACGCGCCGCATTCGCAGGTCGTGCTGCATTCCTTCGGACCGGATTTCGACTATTCGAAGGCGCTCGAATCGGGCGAACTGGACATCGTCATCGGCAACTGGCCGCAACCGCCCGAGCATCTGCGTCTGGCACCGCTGTTCGAGGACGACGTGGTCTGCCTGATGCGCAAGGCGCACCCGCTGGCCGGCCACCGGCTGACCCAGGACGATTACCTGAACGCCGAACATCTGGTGCCGACGCCCTATGCCGTCGGCCAGCGCGGCGTCATCGACATGCAACTGGCGCGCGACCGGATCAAGCGCAACGTCGTCGCCAGCGTCCCCTATTTCAACCTGGTGCCCTATGTGCTGCAGCAGGCTGACCTGATCTTCTCGGCGCCGCGCATCTTCGCCGAGCACTGCTGCACGCTGGGCGACCTGTGCTACGCCGAATCGCCGCTCGATTTCCCGAAGATGCGCTTCTACCTGCTGTGGCACGACCGCGCGCACCATTCCGAGGAATGCCGCTGGTTCCGCGAGCAGATCATCGACGTCGTCAAGCATCGCGTCGATGCCAAGCGCGACACCGCGCCGCCGGCGACGGTCGCAGCCCGCGCCCGCCTGCGGGCCTGAATCCTTTCCTGTCTGTCCTTGAGAGTCCTCGCGCCGGCCATCTGGCCGGCGTCTTTTTGCCTGCGCAATGCCGCTGCGGCCGATCGCGCGCGGCGTAGCCGGCCGACGAACCGACAGCGCACCGGAATCCCGGCCGGCAACTGTTATCCTGCCAGCCGATGCGAGGCCCCGACCTCCCGTCGTTTCGATTCCCTTGCTGCAGGAACCCACCGTCGATGTTTTTTCGCCCCAACCCGCGCCGGACGCTTGTCGCCGCGCTCCTCTGTCTGTGCTCGCACCTCTGCCTCGCGCAACAACTCGCCTTGAGTTTCGATGACGGCTTCAATCCGGAAGCACAACCCGGGGCCAGACAGTGGAACGCCCAACTGCTGGCCACCCTCGAGGCACGAGGCATCCAGGCCGCACTCTTTCCTTCCCTGGTCCGACTGGGCAATGGCGCAGGCCTTGAACTGCTTGGTGCATGGGCACAGGCTGGGCACATGATCGGCAACCATACCGCCAGCCACCGTAGCCTGGCCGCCCCGGAAGTCTCGCTGGACGGGTTCATTGCCGACGTCGAAACGGCGGACGACGCCCTTCGGGGCCTGTCGACCTTTGTGCCGATGCTCCGTTTCCCCTATCTGAAGGAAGGCGACACGCTTGCCAAGCGCGACGGCATGCGGGCGTGGATGAAACGCCGCGGCTATCGCCCCGCACCGGTATCGATCGACGCCAGCGACTGGTACTACAACCGCATTTATGCCGGACACCTGGCCGCCGGGGAAACCGGCAAGGCCGGACAGGTCAAGCAACGCTACATCGATCATCTGCTCGACCGCGCGGCATATTACGACGGCCTTGCCCGCCGCGCTCTCGGCCGAAGTCCGGCTCACGTCATGCTGCTGCACACCAACCAGCTCAACGCCGACGCCCTGGGCGAGGTCATCGATGCGCTCAACGCGAAGGGATGGCGGGTCATCCCGGCGCGCAGCGCGTTCGCCGACAGCTTGTACGACAGTCCTCCCGACACGCTGCCAGCCGGGGAAAGCGTCATCTGGGCGCAGGCCCGGGCAGCCGGGATTCCCGGTCTGCGCTATCCGGCGGAAGATGCCGTTTACGAGGCGCCGCGCTTGCGCGAAGCAGGCTTGATCCCGTGATCCCGCATGGGCAATGCGCCACCTTGCGCCGGACACCGAAACATCCCGGACAGCCCGCCGGCAGCCCCTTTCCCGCCTAACCGGCGAGCAGCGGATCGAGTCGCAGGTCGGCGATCCGCTGGATCTGCGCCAGCGCCTCGGCGAATTCCTGCGCCGACGTGGCCGCCAGGCGGCGACGCATCTGGCCGATGATGTCCTGCCGGCTCAAGCCCTTGACGGCGACGATGAACGGCCAGCCGAAAGTACGCCGGTAGGCATCGTTCAGCTGGCGGATCTCGGCCAGTTCTTCCGGCGAACAGGCGTTCAGGCCGGCGCCGGCCTGCTCACGGGCGGAGTCCTCGGTCAGGTCGCCGCGCAGCGCCGCCTTGCTGGCCAGCTCCGGGTGCGCCAGGATCAGCGCGAGCAGTTCGTCGCGGCCGGCCTCGGCGATCACCGCCGCCATCGCGGCACGCAGCGCGGCGCGATCGGCGAAGGGGCGGCGCGCCCAGACCCGCTGCATCACCCAGGGCGAATGCTCGAACACGGCACCGACCTCGGCGACGAAGGCGTCGCGATCGAGTTGATTGAGGCGCTGCAGCGCGTTCGTACTTGCGGTCAACAGTCCGGGCATGGCAAAAACACCGTAATCATCGTCGGACCAAGCTTACGGATTCCGGCCGGGGCCAGGCAAGCCGCCGGCCGATATAAGGAAGTTGCGCGCTTTCATATAGTCCCGGTCGACCGGCCCGACATCCGGAAAATCCGATAGCCTTTATAAACCCCGCACGCCCCCGCCCTTCCTATAATCGGCATATCGCCAATGTCTTCCGGGAAAGCCCATGGGACGCCTCTCCACGCACGTACTCGACACCGCCAGCGGCCGCCCTGCCGCCGGCATGGCCTACACGCTGGTCCGCATCGACGGTGACCGGCAGGTCGCGCTGGCTGCCGGCACAACCAACGCCGATGGCCGCAGCGATGCGCCGCTGCTGAGCGGCGCCGATCTCCGGCCGGGCATCTACGAACTGAGCTTCGACGCCGCCGCCTATTTCCGGGCGAGTGGCGCCGAACTGCCGGAGCCGCCCTTCCTCGACCGCATCACGCTGCGCTTCGGCGTCGCCGATCCGGACGGCCATTACCACGTGCCGCTGCTGGTTTCGCCGTGGTCCTACTCGACCTACCGGGGCAGCTGATGGACCTTCACTACCTGATCGACGTCGGCTCGCTGCTGCTGCGCTGGCTGCACCTGATCGTCGGCATCGCCTGGATCGGCTCGTCCTTCTACTTCGTCTGGCTGGACAACACGCTGAAACCGCCGGTCGACCCCGCACTGAAGGAAAAAGGCGTCGGCGGCGAACTGTGGGCGGTGCATGGCGGCGGTTTCTACAACCCGCAGAAATACCTGGTGGCGCCCAAGAATCTGCCGGACGACCTGCACTGGTTCAAGTGGGAATCGTATTCGACCTGGATCACCGGCTTCTTTCTGCTCGGCGTGCTCTACTACTCGCAGGCGGCGACCTACATGGTCGATCCGGCCAAGGCCGACCTGTCGCCCGGTGCCGCCATCGGCATCGGCCTGACCACGCTGGTCGTCGGCTGGCTGGTGTACGACACGCTGTGCCGCGTGCTGATGCGCCGCAGCCTGCTGCTGTTCGCAGCGCTGTATTTCGTTTTTGTGGTTGCGGTGGCCTACCTGCTGAGCCACCTGCTGTCGGGCCGCGCCGCCTTCCTGCACGTCGGCGCGATGATCGCCACGACGATGAGCGCCAACGTCTTCTTCTGGATCATTCCCGGCCAGAAGACCACCGTCGCGGCGATGCAGCGCGGCGAGACGCCGGACCCGATCCACGGCCAGCGGGCCAAGCAGCGCAGCGTGCACAACAACTACCTGACGCTGCCGGTGCTGTTCTGCATGATCTCCAACCACTACGCCTTCACCTACAACCACCCGCAGGCCTGGCTGGTACTGGCGCTGATCCTGCTCGCCGCAGTGCTGATCCGCCACTTCTTCAACCTGCGCCACAAGGGCGTTTTCGCGTGGCAGTACCCGGCGCTCGGCGGCGCGATCCTGCTCGGCGTATTCGCCTGGCTGGCCCCGGCGCCGATCGCGCGGTCGACGGCGGAAAACGACGGAAAACCGGCGTTGACCGCAGCCGACATCCAGCCGGTGCTGCAGGCCCGCTGCACCGCCTGCCATTCGGCAACGCCGAGCATGATGCCGGCGGCGCCGGCCGGCGTGCTGCTCGACACGACACAGCAGATTCAGGCCAACGGCCCGCGCATCCTGGCACAGACGGTCCAGTTGAAGGCCATGCCGCTCGGCAACGTCACGCAGATGACCGAGGCCGAACGGCAGAAGATCGCCGACTGGGCCGCCGGCGGTTATCGCTGATCAGGACGAGGAGGCAGCGCGATGTTTCTTGATCGGCGGCACGAACTGGTAGTCGATGTCCCAGGGGAAGTAGATCCACTTGTCCTGGGCGAACTGCTTGACGCACAGATCGACCACCTCGCGACCCAGCGGCTTGGCGTACAGCGTCGCGAAGTAGGCCTTGGGCAGGAGTTTCCTGATGTAGCGGGCGGTGTTGCCGGTATCGACCAGATCGTCGATCAGCAGGTAGCCTTCGCCGTCGTGCTCGACGCCTTTCAACAGGCGGACTTCCTTGCGCATGGTCGAGGCGCTCTCATCGTCGGCGGCTTCGTAGCTCGACGCGCAGATGGTGTCGACCAGGCGGATTTCCAGCTCGCGGGCAACCAGCGCGGCCGGGATCAGGCCGCCGCGCGCGATGGCGATGATGCCCTTGAACGGGCCTTTATCAACCAACTGGTGGCACAGCAGGCGCGTGTCGCGGTGCAGTTCCGGCCAGGAAATCACAATATCGTCACGGTAAGGGCTGGTAGGGGCGTTTTCCATGGTGCAATCCCGAGGGTGATGAATGGGCGGCAGTATAGAGGGAGCTGGCAGTGAACCCTATGTCTGGAAATGAATATCCACGCGATCTGATCGGTTATGGCCGCACGCCGCCGCACGCGCAATGGCCGGACCAGGCCCGCATCGCCGTGCAGTTCGTGCTCAATTACGAAGAAGGCGGAGAGAACTGTGTGCTGCATGGCGACGCCGGTTCCGAGCAGTTCCTCTCCGAGATGTTCAACCCGGCCAGCTACCCGGACCGCCACCTGTCGATGGAGTCGATCTACGAGTACGGCTCGCGCGTCGGCGTCTGGCGCATCCTCCGGGAATTCGAGAAGCGCGGCCTGCCGCTGACCGTCTTCGGCGTCGGCATGGCACTGCAGCGCTGCCCGGAGGTCACCGCCGCCTTCGTCGAACTGGGCCACGAGATCGCCTGCCACGGCTGGCGCTGGATCCATTACCAGAACGTCGACGAGGCCACCGAGCGCGAACACCTGCGCCTGGCGCTCGACACCATCGAAAAGATGACCGGCACGCGCCCGCTCGGCTGGTATACCGGCCGCGATTCGCCGAACACGCGCCGGCTGGTCGCCGACGACGGGCGCCTGCTCTACGACAGCGACTACTACGGCGACGACCTGCCCTTCTGGACCGAGGTCACGAAAAGCGACGGCACGACCGTGCCGCACCTGATCGTGCCCTACACGCTGGACACCAACGACATGCGCTTCTCGCTGCCGCAGGGTTTCAGCCACGCTGATCCCTTCTTCCAGTACCTGAAGGACAGCTTCGACGCGCTCTACGAGGAAGGCAAGGAGTCGCCCAAGATGCTGTCCATCGGCATGCACTGCCGCCTGCTCGGCCGGCCCGGCCGCATCCGCGCACTGCAACGCTTTCTCGACCATCTCGAAAAACACGACCACGTCTGGGTCTGCCGCCGGCTGGACATCGCCCGCCACTGGCAGGCCACGCACCCGTTCAAGAAATAAGGAATCCCCATGAGCGCTCCCGCCATCGGCAACCCCATCGTCTCCGCCCCGGCCGACCTGCCCGACTGGGCCACACGCTCGGTCAACCTGGCCGACGCCCGCATCGGTGCGCGCGCCATCGTCGCCAGCGACGAATTCTTCGCGCCGCTCGAACGCCTGCTCAACCCGGAGCCGGCCGTCTTCGTGCCCGGCAAGTACGACGCCAACGGCAAGTGGATGGACGGCTGGGAAACCCGCCGCAAGCGCACCACCGGCTACGACTGGAGCATCGTCAAGCTCGGCCGGCGCGGCATCCTGCGCGGCTTCGACGTCGATACCAGCCACTTCACCGGCAACTTCGCGCCGGCCATCTCCATCGACGCCACCGACTGCGAATCCGACGATCCGGCCGTGCTGGCCCAGGCCCGCTGGACGCGCATCCTGCCGTCCACGACGCTGTCGGGCAACAGCCACCACCTGCTGGAAATCGACAGCATCGACACCTGGAGCCACCTGCGCCTGAACATCTACCCGGACGGCGGCGTCGCCCGCCTGCGCGCCTACGGCCAGCCGGTCGGCGTGTTCGACGCCAACGATCCGGACCGTGTCTACGACCTCGTCGCACTGGAAAACGGCGGCCGCGCCGTGGCCTGGAACGACGCCCACTTCGGCTCGGCCTCCAACCTGATCGCGCCGGGCCGCGGCATCAACATGGGCGACGGCTGGGAAACCCGCCGCCGCCGCGAGCCGGGCAACGACTGGTGCATCCTGCAACTGGGCGCGCCCGGCATCGTCGAGCGCGTCGAGATCGACACCGCCCACTTCAAGGGCAACTTCCCCGACCGCTTCTCGCTGCAGGCGGCGCGCATGGATGGCGGCACCGACCAGTCGGTGATCACCCAGAGCATGTTCTGGCCGGTGCTGCTCGGCGAGCAGAAGCTGTCGATGGACGCCATCCACAGCTTCGAAGGCCTGGCCGAACTCGGCCCGGTAACGCACGTGCGCCTGAACATCATCCCGGATGGCGGCGTCTCGCGCCTGCGCCTGTGGGGCAAGGTGGCCCGGTGAAAAAACTGCTGCCGCAGCCGTTGACCGTCGAAGCCTTCGCGCCCTTCGGGCAGGTTTTGACGGTCGACGCCGCAAAACGGCATTTTTCCATCAACGGCGGCAATACCGAGCGCTACCACGACCTCGCCGAACTCGATCCCGGCCCGGACGGCAAGCTGATCGTCAGCATCTTCCGCGGCCAGCCGCGCACGCTGCCCTTCGCCGTCGAAATGATGGAGCGCCATCCGCTCGCCTCGCAGGCCTTCATGCCGCTGGCCGACGAGCCGTATCTGGTCGTCGTTGCCAAACCGGGCCCGGCGCCCGGCCCGGACGATCTGGTGGCCTTCCTCGCGCAGCCGGGCCAGGGCGTCAATTACGCTGCCGGGGTGTGGCACCACCCGCTGCTCGCGCTCAACCGGATTTGCGATTTTCTGGTGGTCGACCGCAGCGGTCCGGGCGACAACTGCGACGAGGTAAGCCTCTCGCCGCCGGCCATGCTTCATTTGCCCTGACGCCGAATGCGACGAAACGCGCAAATTCTCGCCATCGCATGCGCTTTCCCGTGGCCGATGAATTACCCTTCACCCTTTTACCACGAGGTAAGCCTCTCGCCGCCGGCCATGCTTCATTTGCCCTGACGCCGAATGCGACGAAACGCGCAAATTCTCGCCATCGCATGCGCTTTCCCGTGGCCGATGAATTACCCTTCACCCTTTTACCGAAAGCACGCGAGGATCTCATGCCGGTGATCGAAGTCCGCCACCCTCTGGTCAAACACAAGATCGGCCTGATGCGCGAAGGCGACATCAGCACCAAGAAATTCCGCGAACTGGCGGCCGAACTGGCCCGCCTGCTGACCTACGAGGCCTGCGCCGACTTCGAGCTGGAGAAGGTCGTCATCGAAGGCTGGGCCGGCCCGGTCGAGATCGACCAGATCAAGGGCAAGAAAGTCACCGTGGTGCCCATCCTGCGCGCCGGCATCGGCATGCTGGACGGCGTGCTCGACCTGATCCCCAACGCCAAGGTCAGCGTCGTCGGCATCGCCCGCAACCACGAGACGCTGATGCCCGAGCCCTATTTCGAGCGCTTCGTCGGCCAGCTCGACGAACGGCTGGCGATGATCATCGACCCGATGCTGGCCACCGGCGGCTCGCTGGTCGCCACCGTGGACATGTTGAAGCGCAAGGGCTGCAAGCACATCAAGGCGCTGGTGCTGGTCGCCGCGCCGGAAGGCATCGCGGCGATGACGGCGGCCCACCCGGACGTCGAGGTCTACACCGCCGCCGTCGACAGCCACCTCAACGAACTGGGCTACATCATCCCGGGCCTCGGCGACGCCGGGGACAAAATCTTCGGAACTAAGGAAGCATGACCACGACCACCGCCCCCACCTGGCGCACCGCCCTGTCCGGCGCGCAAATCCTCTTCGTCGCCTTCGGCGCCACCGTGCTGGTGCCGCTGCTCACCGGCCTCAATCCCAGCCTGGCGCTGCTCGGCGCCGGCATCGGCACGCTGATCTTCCAGATATGCACGAAGCGCCAGGTGCCGATCTACCTCGGCTCCAGCTTCGCCTTCATCGCCCCGGTGATCTACTCGGTGCAGACCTGGGGCATGCCGGCGACGCTGGGCGCGCTGGCCGCGGCGAGCTTCTTTTACTACGTCGCCGCCGGGCTGGTGAAATGGCGCGGCGTCGGCCTGATCCACAAGCTGCTGCCGCCGGTCGTCATCGGTCCGGTGGTCATGGTCATCGGTCTGGGGCTGGCCCAGGTCGCCGTCTCGATGGCCACCGGCAAGGCCGGCGACGCGCAGGTCGTGCCCTACGAAACGGCCATCGCCGTCGCCGCCATTTCCCTGCTGGCAACGATGTTGACCGCAATCCGCGCGCGCGGCCTGCTGAAGCTGGTGCCGATCCTGGTCGGTGTAGCGGTCGGTTACGTCGTCTCGCTGTTCCTCGGCATCGTCGATTTCAGCAAGGTCACCAACGCCGCCTGGATCGCCCTGCCGGAATTCGGCACGCCGGAATTCAACCTCGCCGCCATCCTGTTCATGATTCCGGTGGCCATCGCGCCCATCGTCGAGCACGTCGGCGGCATCCTGGCCATCGGCTCGGTGACCGGCAAGGACTTCACCGAAAACCCCGGCCTGCACCGCACGCTGCTCGGCGACGGCCTGGCGGTCAACGTCGTCGGCCTGTTCGGCGGCCCGCCGGTGACCACCTACGGCGAAGTGACCGGCGCCGTCATGCTGACCAAGAACTACAACCCGGTGGTGATGACCTGGGCGGCCGGCTTCGCCATCCTGATGGCCTTCGTCGGCAAGTTCGGCGCGCTCTTGCAGACCATCCCGATGCCGGTGATGGGTGGCATCATGGTGCTGCTCTTCGGCTCGATCGCCGGCATCGGCCTGAAGACGCTGCTCGACGCCAAGGTGAACCTGTCCAGCGCACGCAACCTGTGCATCGTCTCGGTGACGCTGGTCACCGGCATCGGCGGCCTGGGCGTGACCATCGGCAGCTTCTCGCTGCAGGGCATCAGCCTGTGCGGCGTGCTCGCCGTGCTGCTCAACCTGCTGCTGCCCAAGGAAGCGGCCGAAGCCTGACCCAACCGAGGAAACACGACGCCGGGGCCGGCGCGCGACAAGGTCGCCGCCGGCCCCGGCCTGCCTGACCATGAGCCACAAACCCAAATTGAGAAGCCTGCCGGACCGCATCCGGCAGATCGCCCTGTTCGAGGTCGGCGGCCTGCTGCTGATCACCCCGCCCTTCGTCTGGCTGAGCGGCGTGCCGCTGACCGACTCGCTCGGCCTGCTGGCCATCATCGCGGCCATCGCCGCGCTGTGGAACGCCGCCTACAACACCGGCTTCGACTGGATCGAGGGCCGTCTGACCGGCCGTACCGCCGACCGCCGGCCGGCCCTGCTGCGCGTGGTGCACGCGCTCGGCTTCGAGACCGGCCTGCTGCTGGTCAGCCTGCCCATCATCATGGCCTGGACCGGCATGGGCTGGCTGGAAGCGCTGATCGCCGACATCGGGCTGGCGCTGTCCTACGTCGCCTACGCCTACGTGTTCAACCTGATCTACGACCGGATCTTCCCGATCGCCGACGAATCCTGAGGCGGTAGCTGGAGCGCTCAAGGCATCCAGAACTTGGATTTCTCGTGCGCCTCGATGGCAGGGTCGACGGCATCGCGGACCGTAAAATCAATGGCATTCGAGCCGGCCGGCAGACTGCCCGGCTCGGCCCGGACGACGACGGTGGTCGACGCCGATTCGCCGGCCGGCACCGTCAGCTCGACAGCCCCGCCGAGCGCCAGTTCCTGGCGGCCGTCCAACCTCACCTGCAGCGCGCGGTCGACATGCCCGGCGTTGAGAATCTGCAGCTGATAGGTGTTTTCGATGCGCCCGTCGTCGGCCTCGCGCGACAGCACGTTGCGGTCCTTCTGGACGTTGATCCGCAATTGCGGCCGGGTCGCCAGCGACCAGGCGGTGGCCAGCGTCAGACCGATCAGCAGCGCGGCATAAACCAGCACCCGCGGCCGCAGCGCCCGCCGCAGCACGGTCCCCAGCGTGTAGCGCTGGGCGATGGCGTTTTCCGTCGAATAGCGGATCAGGCCGCGCGGGTAGCTCATCTTGTCCATCACCTGATCGCAGGCGTCGATGCAGGCGGCGCAGCCGATGCACTCGTTCTGCAGGCCGTTGCGGATGTCGATGCCGGTCGGGCAGACCTGCACGCAGATGCCGCAGTCGACGCAATCGCCCAGGCCCAGCGTCTGCGGATCGACGCCCTTCGGGCGTGCGCCGCGCGCATCGCCGCGCTGACTGTCGTAAGCGATGATCAGCGTGTCCGGATCGAGCATGACGAACTGGAAGCGGGCGTACGGGCAGATCTGCCGGCACATCTGGTCGCGCAGGAAACCGGCATTGCCGTAGGTGGCAAAGGCATAGAACACCGCCCAGAAACTGGCCCACGGCCCGGCCGAGAAGGCGAGCAGATCGCCGACCAGTTCGCGGATCGGCACGAAGTAACCGACGAAGGTGATGCCGGTCCATAAGGCAAAAACGCCCCAGGCCAGGTGCTTGGCTCCCTTGATGGCGAGCTTGCGGGCAGTCCACGGCTGACCGTCGAGCTTGATGCGCTGCGGCCGCTCGCCCTCGATACGCTTCTCGATCCACAGGAAGATTTCGGTATAGACCGTCTGCGGGCAACTGTAACCGCACCACAGGCGCCCGGCGACGGCAGTGAACAGGAACAGCGCCAGCGCGCCGACGATCATCAGCATCACCAGGTAGATGGTGTCCTGCGGCCACAGCACCAGGTCGAACAGGTAGAACTTGCGCGCATCGAGGTCGAACAGCACGGCCTGCCGGCCGTCCCAGGGAATCCAGCACAGGCCGTAGAAGACCAGCTGCGTCAGCCACACGAAAACCCAGCGCCAGCGCGTGAAAGGACCGTCTACGGAACGCGGATAGACCTTGCCTTCGGCGTCGCCGACGGCCTTGATGTCGATGACTTTTCGTTGCTTCGGGGGATGAGCCATGAAAACGCTTTAAGTGGAATTAAAAATTCCGCTTTATGGTAACGGGCCGCCTGCCTATAATCAACATATCAAATGCTACTTTTCGACCCGCCATGCGCCTGAGCACCTTCTCCGACTACAGCCTGCGCGTCCTGCTCTACCTCGGCGCGCAGCCGGACCGGCTGGCCAGTACGGCCGAAATCGCGCAGGGTCACGGCATTTCGGAAAGCCACCTGATGAAGGTGGTGCTGCATCTCGGACGCTGCGGCTACGTGCAGACGGTGCGCGGCAAGGGCGGCGGCCTGCGCCTCGGGATGGCGCCGCAGGCCATCGTGCTGGGCGACGTGCTGCGCCAGACGGAAAGCGACTTCGCGCTGGCCGACTGCTTCGGCAAGGACTATCCCTGCCGCATCGACGGCGCCTGCCGGCTCAAGGGCGTGCTCGGCGAAGCCCTGCAGGCGATGTTCCTGGTGCTCGACAGCTACACCCTGGCCGACCTGCTGCACGACCCGGCGGCGCTGATTCCCGTCGCCCCGCCCCTGGAGAATGCCGACCATGCCTGACAACACATCCGACCCGGCCGCCATCGACGCCGACCACGAACCCGAGTTGTCCGACGAGGACATCCTCGACGCCATGCAGCACATGCCCGGCTACATCGACATCAGCACCGAGGATTTCCGGCTGATCTACCACCTGGCCTGGCGACACGCCGTGGCCCGCCTGCGCGGCCGCCGGGACGGCAACGCATGAGCGGGGAAGACCGCGGCTGGCGCGCCTATTTCCGCAAATGGCGCGGCACCACGGCGGGCGGCCCGCCGCGCGTCAGCAACTCGGAAATCTTCTGGTCCTGGCTCGGCGCGCTGATCGGCATCGGCCTGCTGGCCGGCCTCGGCGAACTGTTTTTCCAGACCTACGCACTGCATCTGCTGATCGGCTCCTTCGGCGCCTCGGCGGTGCTGCTCTTCGGCGCGCCGCGCAGCCCGCTGGCCCAGCCGCGCAACCTGCTCGGCGGCCACATGGTCTCGGCCGCCATCGGCGTGCTCTGCTGGCAGTGGCTGCACACCGTGCCGATGCTCGCCCAGGCCCTCGCCGTGGCCAGCGCCATCGCCCTGATGCACCTGAGCAAGACCCTGCACCCGCCGGGCGGCGCAACCGCGCTGATCGCCACGCTGGGCAGCGCCGAAATCGAACGTCTCGGCTATTGGTACGTATTGTGGCCGGCCACCGTCGGCCCGTTGCTGCTGATGCTGGTGGCCCTGCTGGTCAACAATCTGCCGGCCTCGCGGCGTTACCCGCTGGTCTGGTGGTAGGCATCGTTTCCCGGCGTCGGGCGATTTCTCGAAATCCGGCGCAAAATGGCACGAATACGCGCCGGACGACGGGAACAAGAGATGCCGCACAAACAGGATGTTGCACGCTTCATCGCCAATTTTCGCGACGAAACCGACAGCGCCGCCCTGTACCGGGCGATGGCCGAGCACGAGCCGAAAACGGAAATCGCCGAAGTCTACCGGCGCCTGGCCCAGGTCGAAGAAAGCCACGCCGACTTCTGGCGCCGACGCATCGAGCAGGCCGGCGGCCGGGTGCCCACCGGCATTGGCTGGAGAGCGCGGCTACTGATCACGGCCAGCCGGCGCTTCGGAGCACAAAGCGTGCTGCCGCTGGTGGCCGACGACGAAACGCGCAACCGCACCGTCTACGACCGCCAGGGCGAAGCCGCCGGTACCTCGCTGCCGGCCCAGGAACGCTCGCATGCCCGGCTGCTGTCGCTGCTCGCCAGCCGTTCCAGCCAGGGCTGGAACGGTAGCGCTTACTCCCGGCTGGAAGGCCGGCACGGCGCGGGTGCCGCCAACAACCTGCGGGCCATGGTGCTCGGCGCCAACGACGGGCTGGTATCCACTTTCTGCCTGCTGATGGGCGTCGCCGGTTCGGCCGCCGGACCGCAGGTGCTGCTCGCCACGGCCCTGGCCGGCACACTGGCCGGCGCCTGCTCGATGGCGATGGGCGAATGGATCTCGGTGCAGAGCGCCCGCGAACTGCAGGAAAGGCAGATCGCCAGCGAAGCCGAGGAACTGGCCGAGGTGCCGGCCGAAGAACAGGAAGAACTGCGCCTGATCTATCAGGCCAAGGGCTTCGCCCCGGAAGAGGCGAAACAGATCGCGGCGCGGGTGATCGGCGACAAGGACACGGCGCTCGACACGCTGGTCCGCGAAGAGCTCGGCATCAACCCGGACGATCTGGGCGGCTCGCCGATGGGCGCCGCGCTGTCGTCCTTCCTTGTTTTTCTGGTCGGCGCGCTGGTGCCGGCCCTGCCGATGTTCCTGGTCGCCCGCGAACAGATCGTACCGGCCAGCCTCATCGCTTCCGCCGCCGGCCTGTTCGCGCTGGGCGCGGCGATTGCGGTATTCACCGGTAAACACCCGCTGTTCTCCGGCCTGCGTCAGTTGATCATCGGCCTGGCGGCAGCCGGTGTGACCTTCGGCATCGGCCGACTGTTCGGCGTGGCGCTCGGCGGGTGAAAGCTTGTGCCGGAAGCGCCTGGGCGTAACGACTAATAACTACTAATTTGTAAATCGATTAGTAGACATTGACAGGCAAGCCGGCTCAGCCGGCGGAAAACTTCCGATTTTCGCGGTCGACCGCGGAATTCGACGAATTCCGCGACCGCCGGTAACCCCATCGCCTCAGCGTGCCGCATCCTGGCCGGCGGCAGGTTCGGCGGGCTCCATGGCCGCCTTCATGTCGGCGAGCAATTGCTCGATGGCGTCACCGACGCGCTTCCGGCTCTCGCCGGTCAAAGCTTGCGAAAAGCCGACCAGGGCGGACTGGGAGGCCGCGATGTCCTTCTTGCCGGCGGACGACCGGTAGTAGGCGAGAATCTTGTCCAGGTCTGCCGTGGAAAGATCGCTGCCGTAAAAACGCGCCCAGGTCGCGACCATTTCGTCAGCGGTGAATAGCGTGGAACAGCGTTCAACGTAGCGGGTGAAAACCTGCTCCAGCCTGGGATTTTCCTGCCCCGGCGCGATGCCGCTTTCGGCGAGCACTTTCCGGTAGATGTCCTTGCCGAGTTCAGCCGCCTGCCCCCTGGATTGGTCGAGCTGCTGCTGGAACATCTGGTGCAGCCCCTGCGCTTCGATGATCTTGGCGATTTTTTCCTGTCTGGCCAGGTCGTTGGCGCCGGCCTGGGCCGAAACGACGAACGCGATGGCGGCGAGCAGATATTTCATGAGGTGTCCCCTGAACGGTGATCGATGTCCGGATTGCCCGGCTTCCCGGGCGAAGCGCCGTCGGGAATGGCGAGCGACGAAATGACGGGCAGATTATCCCGGACGGAACCGGCGAGCAAGCGCGCGGAGCCGCCGCCGTCGGGTTCGGCTTCGGCCACCCGACGCATCCCGCTGCGGTCAACACCGAAAATTCCCGATTTTTACCCGTCGACCGCAAAAACCGCATCCAGCTGCGCAATCCACGCCGCCTTCTGCGCCGGCTCGGCGAAACTCGCCTCGAAGCTGTTGCGCGCCATCCGGTGCCAGGCGGCCGCATCGAAGCGGAAAGCGGCCTGCACGGCGCGGATGTTGTCGTTCATGTAACCGCCGAAATAGGCCGGATCGTCGCTGTTGATCGTCACCTTCGCCCCATCGGCCAGCAGGCCGGCCAGCGTGTGCTGTTCCATTGTTTCGAACACGCAGAGCCGGATGTTGGACAGCGGGCAGACGGTCAGCGGAATGCCGTCACGCACCAGCCGCGCGACAAGCGCCGGATCTTCGACCGAACGCACGCCGTGGTCGATGCGCCGCGAACCGAGCAGATCGAGCGCCTCGCGGATGTACTCGGGCGGCCCTTCCTCGCCGGCATGCGCGACGACCGGCTTGCCGAGTTCGCGGCAACGCGCGAACAGCCGCTGGAACTTGCTCGGCGGATGGCCCTGCTCCGACGAATCGAGGCCGAAGCCGACGATATGCTCAAGATACGGCTCGGCCTCGACCAGCGTCGCCAGGCCTTCCTCCTCCGACAGGTGACGCAGGAAACACAGGATCAGGCTGGCATCGACACCCCAGCGCGCCCGGCCCTGCTCGATGCCGGCAACGAAGCCGCCGATCACGTCGCCAATCGGCACACCGCGCGCCGTGTGCGTCTGCGGATCGAAGAAGATTTCGGCATGAATCACGTTGTCGACCGCAGCACGCTCCAGGTAGGCCAGCATCAGGTCGCGGAAATCGTCGGGCGTGCGCAACACGTCGGCGCAGGCGTAATAGAGATCGAGGAAAGACTGCAGGCAGTCGAAGTCATAGGCCGCAGCCAGCGCGGCCTCGTCGGCATAAGGCAGCGCGATGCCGTTGCGCCGGGCCAGTCGGAAGGCCAGATCGGGCTCCAGCGTGCCTTCGATATGCACGTGCAGTTCGGCCTTGGGCATGCGGCAGGCGAGATCGAGAACGGGGTCGTGGGAAGGCATCGCTGTAGTGTCCGTGGGTGGTGGAGCGGTGGACGAATTCTACGGGAAGGGGTTGTGGGGCGGACTTATAGTCGGCATTTGGGAATGGGGATGAGTTACAGAGCGATCACAGCTAGGCAGCAGTTCAGCGTTTAGTCGAATAGGGAAAGGCTGCTTGTCGGCCAAAGCGGTCGTTCGCTACACAACCTTGGCCAGGCTACTTTAGACGCCTAACCGGACGGATCTGGCTCCGGCGACGGCAATGTCCGCTTCTATTGATCGCGTAGGTGTGCTCCAGACTCTAGGCGGAAGTAGCCCGACTTCGATAGCAGACGTTCCACGTGAAGGTGAGGGGATACGGGTCGACACCGCCAGCACTGCGTCCCAGCGGCGAGGCCTCGCCTCGACCGAGGGATTAGAACGTACTGCGCTACTTCGCATACACGATGGGACCGCAGATGACTTCATGCTCGGCAGTCTTAGCAGGCAAAACGTGATCAAACAAAGTGCTGAAAGTCTCTGACTCTGTGGATCGTGGTTTCATGAGATGTCTGATTCTTGGGATCACCTTTATTGCTGCATTCACTATGAGTGGCACCACATTGAAGAACACACGTTCCTCCTCAAGCCGATAGTAGTCCGCGTACTCTTTGAACTTGGAAGTGCCCAAGTAGTGCGCGATTGCTAGGGCTGTAGCCGGGCGGAGTTTGGAGCGTTGCTGCGGTAGCTGAAGTAGCTCTCGGAGGTCAGCCCAAGACATGTAAACGTCAAACGTGTCGGCACCATCCTCTTCTGCTGGGAAGTCGACCAGTACGTACATTTCCATGCGGCCAATCTTTTCGGCTTCCTGCGCGTAGTACGAGTACATCGTCCTGATCTTCCGCGCGAGGTTGTGATGTCTTGCATTCCGCAGTGCAAGTATTGTTGCGAGTTCCGGAGTGTCGTACCAAGATACAAGCGCACCTTGACCAGACTTCTCCATCGCGTCGTGCAGACTGTGAAAGGAATTCAGTACAGAAGCTAGACCCATTTCGATGTTGCCGACTGCTTCAGCGCGGTCTACGTGGATGAGCCCCTCGCGGTGCGCCTTGTCGTTTGCCTCGAGAAGGACACGTAGTGCCTGCGCGAGGTCTTCGAATGCATCTGAGAGGTGGGTCATGTGTTGGCTGCGGTCTAAACGTCGAGTTGAGGCGCCTGCTCGGCTTTTCGCGCAGCTTGCCTCGAACGCCGGGGTATGCCTAGTGGCCACGCGGAACGATAAGGACACGAACCAAGAAGTCCGAGTCCTCCGAATTTAGATCGTGCTCAAGTCCTTTGGGATTGGACACATAGCCCTCGGGATCGTAGACAAAGCACACCAACACCTTGCAGTCAGGGTGACGTCGGTATTTTTGAATATCAACGATAAGTTGCTCCCCAATTTCTCGCGCTTTCAGATTTGCTCTGGTTTTCTTAACCTCGATCACGATTTGCTCTTGTTTAAGCAAAAAATCGACGCGAGAACAGCTGCCTGCATAACTAGGCGTCCACTCTTCGGGGCGAATGTCATCAAAGTGGATGCGGAGAAGTGCATGAAGCAGATCTTGAACATCGTACTCGTCTGAGATGTGCAGTGTCTCGCGGTCCGAGTGACGGCTGTTTAGCTGTCGGGCTACAAGGTGAAAGCGGTTGCAGATTACCTCCACGAGGCCTAGTCTATCGAGGGGACTTTGGCTGCTGCTGGCTACTTTGATTGCTGCCTTCTTCGCCTGCCATGGGAAAGGCTCTCCGCAGTTTTCGCAGTGAGTGGGAACCGGCGTGGACATGATGGCAAACACACCTTCTACGTGGTACTCGCCACGGATTGGGTGGTTGCAATTCGGACACTGATGAATCGTTCGTTCGCCGCATTCGGGACAGAAGCCCTTACGGAACCTCACATTCGAATTGTAGTTAGCCGTGATCTGGTGCCCGTTCAAACAAACTTGCTGAATATCGTGATAGTCAGACATGGCTATTCCTAGGCATAACGTGGAGGTCACCGGCGCTGCGCGGGTTATCGCGCTGCGTCCGATGGAGCGCAGGGTTAGCCGACATTATCCTGCCTCAAAGACGGCTCGGGTATGGATGGAGTCACCTTCAAAAAGACCAAGCTGGCGCACATGTGCGTTAGCCTGTTCGGGATCGGCCGTGAAGAGGACGACTGCCAAGTCCTTTAGCGCCCTTGTGCAGCTCACATAGAACAGACGGCGTGTTCGATCCACAGTCGTTTCTTCGCCTGCCTCGATGTGTTTCCGGTCGGTATCCGAAAGCGCTTTGAGACCCAGGTATTTTTCATAGGAAAACTGGAAATGGGTGCTCTCCGCATCGTCTAGCACGACGAGCACCCTATCGAATTCAGCCCCCTTGATGCCTTGTTGAGTCCAAAAAGGTGAGCGCTCCGAAATGTAGGTCTGGTACCCCAGAAGCTGTGTAGCCGGGCACGCCAAAAAAGCATCCATCGAGGCCATTTCCTTATCGGACTCATCGTCTTCTTGGTCGTCGTCATTTTCTTCCCCTTCTGCGGGTGGGGCAGGTGGAGCTGCTTCTGGGTCCAAGTAAGACGCTAGCCGGGGATCAAGGATTAGTAATCCTGCGGCATGTACTTGCTTCAAAAGATCACCAATCGTTACGTTGGAATTCCCGGCTATGCCTTCTGCAATTGAGGTGACAAGCTCTCTAAGTGCTTTAAGTCGTTCTGCGACGTTCGCCCCAGCTAGAATGTCTTTTTCAAGAAGGGGCGAATACTCCCGGATCAGCCGCATCACTTCGAGCTGCCGCCCTTCTGTATGGGCAATCGCTATCGGAATCAGAAATTTCACACACGGTGAAAGGGGCCATGCAGAGCCATCCAGAAAGCCGTCTTTGAATGCTGTCGGCGCTTTGGAGTTGAGTGCCGAGTAAAGCTCTCCGAACCCTAAACGTTTCGCGGCCATCTGATGAACAATGACAAGAAGCTTGACCTGCTCTTGGTCACCATCACCAAGTCTCCAGCGATTATCACCAGTTCGTGCCGCCATCCAGTCGCGCACTCTAGCCAAATTTGCATCTCGCGCATCGTCCGCAGGCAAGATGAAGAGGTGGGCCGAACCTTCAGGAGTTGGCATGATGCCCTCAGGGCCTAGACGTTGGCCGGGAACCTGAACGAGGTCATCACCATCGCGCCGAATAGCATTTGCAAGATTCAAAACCTTAGTTGAGCACCGAAAATTCTCCGGCTTCGGAATATCGGCCCAATTAAGTTCTCCTTCAACCAAACCGGTTCCCGTGGCATAAATTCGCTGCATCGGGTCGCCGAAGAAGCCAAGGCAAAGCGTAACGCCGGGCTCGCGCTCAACGCTCTTCAATGCCTCTATGACTTCTGTGGTCGTGTCCTGACTCTCGTCCACAAACACGAAAGGGAATTGGCGCGCGAGAAGGCTCCGAAAAAGAGGGCGTTCAGCGATGAGGTAGGGCACAAGCCTCAGAATGTCGTCGTGCCCCAAAATCCCCTTTACGTAGTCGCTACCTGTTCCGTATCGGAAGCCTTTGACTGCGGCGATCCGCCCCGACTGCCTATGGAGACGCGCCAAGTCTCGGGTGTCTTTGTCCTTGGTGCGCTGTTGAACCTTGGGGCCATAGGTTGCCTGTTTCTGTTCAAGCGCCTCAATTTTCTCCGCGATACGCGCAGAGACCCAGACGCGAATGTCAGTCTGAAACGGCTTGGCTAGCAGCCACATGAAGCTGTGAATCGTCGAAACGTGAACCAGTGGATCACTGCCGACATCCCTCCATATCTCTCCGGCCGCGACCTCCGTGTAAGTAATGCAGGCGATGCGCTGACGGGATTTCTTCAGTTTTTCCCCGTGTATTCGGATGGCCGACGACAGCCCCTTAATGAGAGATGTGGTCTTTCCGGAACCGGCACCGGCCTTCATTATGAAGCTGCGCGGTGGAACGTTCCCAAGGCAGTTTCGCAGATCGATGTCTGCCTGGGTATCCGGCTTATTTGCTCGGCTACTCATGCTCAGCCCCTATCGCACCAGCTTCAGCATTGGGGATGGCGTCAGGCAGTACGGTCTCAAGTTCGATTCGTACTTCGTCCTTTAGCCAAACCAGTCCATCACGGATGTATGCAGGGACATGCCACGCATCCTCATTTTCAGTGAGTACAGCGAGCGCGAACTTCGTTTTATCGAAATTTTTCCGCGAAACTTTCTGATGGAGCCCCTTGGCAAGCGAGCAGGGATCGGCGGCTCCCCCCTTCACAATCAGGCCAAGAGGCTTCCTTGCTGCGGCTTGAGACCACTCTGGATTCTCGAGGCCAAAATCCTCCTCAAGCGTACGTCCGCAAAGGTTTTCAGTGGAACCGTTCCAAGTGACGGCCCGTTCGGTCTGATAGGCAACGCGAACCTTAGCGCCGTCGACAAGCACGTGAGTTTTGTCGGCTTCCGAGGCGTTGCGCAAGTCTTCGATTGTTAGCTTGCCAGGAAGCCACTTTATAAGGGTTTGATTCGAGGTCGCAGCGCCTGGCTCACTAGGCAAACAAGCTTTACCGTATTTTTTCTTGAGTGGGAGCGCCACCGGCTCACCGACCAGATCTTGTCCATCATCCTGAGCCTGCGCAGCGGCGCCATCCCCTTCATCGGCAGGAACCTCGAACTCCTCGACTTCCTCATCATCAATTGCATCGCCGGCCTCATGAGCCACGAGGGCGACGCTATCAATATCGGTAACGATGAGTGTCGTTAGACCGAGGAATTCTATGAGCGATTGGAAACGATGACCAAAGGCTCCTCCGACCTCCAAAATACATAGACAAGCTGATCGGAGAGTTTTCGCTTCCTTCCGGATCATTATGGGTAGGAGCAATCTTTCAACATTGCCTTCAACAAGAATAGCGGCATCTGAGAAGAAGAGATCGCAGTGCGTCAGCTTCAAATATCTTTCTAGAAAATCCCGATCATCAGGCTGGGCTTGGTAGAAGGCGGATAGATTTAAAACCTCGGTCAGCTGCTCATTGCCAACTTTCTTCCGCCGGAAGTAACGGATTGGCTTGAATCCTCGCTCGTAAATAATGTGCGGCGAGTGAGTCGTTATGACCATTTGACTGCCAAAAATACTTCCGTCGTCGCCTTCTATGTTCAGAAGCTCAAGCACATTTCGGATGAATACCTGTTGGAGTTGGGCGTGCAGGTGGGCCTCTGGTTCCTCCACGAATATCAGGTGCAATGGAGGGCGATTGTCCATCGTCACCCACCTCGCTTGGGCATCCAAAATCTCCACGACCATATAGATCAAATTCTTGAATCCAAGTCCGTTGTAACTATCCGGAAGTGTGGCAATGTCTTCGCCATCTCCGATCTGATAGTGGACACGCGCGTCCTGGCTCATCACGTGGGCGGGGTCTAGCGCCGACATGATTTTCAATCGCGGGTTATTAATGCCCGGATAACCTAGCTTCGCGAGCCGATCAAGCATCGGCTTGAATACGCCATCAAGGTGAATGTTGAGTGCTTGTTCAGATTCGAACAACGCCTTGAGGGCTGTGTGATCGTCTTGCCTTTGATTAAGGTTGCGCTTGTAGAAGCGGCTCAAACGCTTTGATAGGTCTTCCGATCGCCCGCCGGCTTCCGGATTGGGGTCGGCCAGGTGTCGTTGAGCCCCCAAACTGTCGATATGGATAAGCGATTTCAGGATTGTTCCGCCGCCGGGTTCTCCACCTAATTCTTCTGGAACATAGTCCCCGATCTCACGGAAATTCTCATCAAATTTCGTGCGATCCAAGATGAAGTAGCGCAGCTCATATTCGCTCTTGAGTTCGCGCTGAAGATAATCCGTCATGGAGCGAGGCCAAGGAACATACTGGGAACCCGGCGGCAGTTCCGCGGCCTGCTCTGTACCTTTAGCCTTAGTTTCTTGGTAATTTTGAATGAGGTTAACGGGATTTCGTGCAGCCAGTGAAACCCGTATGCCGACCTTGGTTCCTTCCCATGCTGTACTCGGAAGCAAGGGAATTACCAGATAGAGGTCTGGCGCAGCAACTTCGAACCAGAGATCCAGCTCTATGCTTGGAAGTAAGAAACCCTCGGGAACTGGTGCGGCCAAGTTGATGCCTCCTGCTTCATCGAAGGCTTTCCAACAAGAAGAGCTGAAATCATAAAGACTGAAACGATCCTTTCCCCCTGTCACAAATGCATGGATGGCCTGAGTTGCCGACGTTTTCCCGCTGTTATTCGATCCTACAAATATGGATATGTCGTCAGCTAGCTCAATGTGAGCGTCCTTTAGGCGTCGAAAGTTCCTGAGACGATACGAGTGAAGATGCACGAATCCCTCCGCTGTTTTTGATGATTTTTAGGAGGCTGTATTCGCTAATTGATGACAAAGCGTTCTTGCCTTAGCAGAAGCATCACCACGCTGTAACCGAAGGCAGCCATTCATGCAGATAATATGCGAAACACATCAGTACGTCTCCGCTTTGCGGACCACTCAGTTCCAGGTTCGTGGCTCGCTATGAATCGACCTGACTTTCGTGGACAACTTTAAGCGTCAGCTTGGCTACCTAAACCTGCCATACGAACGAGGATGGCCGGATGACAGCTTTGGCCGATCAGCCCCCCAAAACAACAAAGCCCCCGACCAAGGCCGGGGGCTTCTTTTTTCTTCCGCCGGCATTCCACCGGCACTGACCATCCCGCCGCTTACTTCGGAATCGTCCCTTCCACGCCTTCGACGTAGAAGTTCATCTTCTTCAGATCGCCATCGGCGTAGGTCTTGCCGGCGGCCAGGAATTCCTTGCCGGCTTGGTCCTTGAGCGGGCCGGTGAAGGGGTGCAGCTTGCCGGCCTTGATGGCGTCGCGGCGTTCTTCGGCGATCTTCTTGACCGGGGCCGGGACGGCCGCGCCGAAGCTCTCGATGTTGACCGCGCCTTCCTTGACGCCGTACCAGATGTCGCCGCTCTTCCAGGTGCCGGCCTTCACTTCTTCCAGCGTCTTGGTGTAGATGGTTTCCCAGTGCAGCACGGACGCGGCCAGGTGGGCCTTGCCGCCGAACTTGCTCATGTCGGAATCCCAGCCGAAGGCGAGCACGCCCTTCTCCTGCGCGGCCTGGACGACGGCCGGGGAGTCGGTGTTCTGCATCAGCACGTCGCAGCCCTGGGCGATCAACGCCAGCGCGGCTTCGCGTTCCTTGCCCGGATCGAACCAGGAGTTCACCCAGATGGCGCGGGTGGTGATGGCCGGGTTGACGCTGCGCGCACCGAGGGTGAAGGCGTTGATGTTGCGGATGACTTCCGGGATGGGGATGGAGGCGACGACGCCGAGCTTGTTGCCCTTGCTCATCTTGCCGGCGACGACGCCGAGCATGTAGGCGCCTTCATAGGTGCGCACGTCGTAGACGCCCAGGTTGGCGGCGGTCTTGTAGCCGGTGGCGTGCATGAAGACGGTGTTCGGGAAAGCCTTGGCGACCTTGACCATCTGGTTCATGTAGCCGAAGGAGGTGGCGAAGACGACCTTGTTGCCCTTCTGCGCCAGATCGCGGAAAACGCGTTCGGCATCGGCCGTTTCCGGCACGTTCTCGACGAAGGCGGTCTTCACGCCGGTGGCGGCTTCGGCCTTCTTGCGGCCTTCGTCGTGCGAGTAGGTCCAGCCGTGGTCGCCGGTCGGGCCAATGTAGACGAAGCCGGCCTTGAGCGGTTCGGCGGCCTGGGCACCGGAGATTCCGGCGATGGCGATGGCGGCGGCAGCCGTCAACAACTTGAGTCGGGACAGGAACATGCGCGAATCTCCTTTACGGTTCAGTGGGGTTGGTTGCCGTACTCTAACAACGCAGCCGGGGCCAGCCCATCTCGAAAATCTTATGACCGGTATCGCTCAACGCTGTCATGGCGACATGACGGCGCATCGCATAATGCAGTGCACCATTCTACGGACTTGCCCAGCATGAGCGATACCCCGAATCCGCAGGACGAAGGCTTCCTGCGCCACTGCATCGAACTGTCGCGCCGCGTGCGCGACGGCGGCAAACATCCCTTCGCCGCCATTGTCGTGGACGAGCACGGCAACATCGTCGCCGAGGCCGGCAACGATTCGCTGCCGCCGGAAGGCGACCCAACCCGCCACGCCGAACTGGTCGCCGCCGGCCTCGCCGCCCGCCGGCTGAGCCCGGAACAGCTGGCGCGCAGCACGCTGTACACCAGCGCCGAGCCTTGCGCGATGTGCGCCGGGGCGATTTACTGGTGCGGCATCGGTCGTGTGGTCTACGCGCTGTCCGAGCATAAATTGCTCGGGCTGACCGGCGACCATCCGGAAAACCCGACCTTCGCCCTGCCCTGCCGCGAGGTGTTTGCGCGCGGCCAGCGCCGCATCGAGGTCACCGGCCCCTGCCTGGAGGACGAGGCGGCCGAGCCGCACCGGGGCTTCTGGCACAGACCATAAGCATTCGCACATACCGCTTATCGGCCTGCACGTCTCAACCGGCCGCCGCCGCTGTGCTAACTTGAAGGCAATGTCCGACTGATTTACTAAGCCATGTCCGAACGTCCCATCCAGTTCTACTTCCGCGGTGCCATCCAGACGATCCAGGGTCCGGCGCCGACCCGTACGGTGCTCCAGTATCTGCGCGAGGACCTGCAGCAGACCGGCACCAAGGAAGGCTGCGCCGAAGGCGACTGCGGTGCGTGCACCGTGGTCATCGGCGAGCTGACCGGTGACGCCGGCCACGAAGCGCTGCGCCTGCGGGCGGTCAATGCCTGCATCCAGTTCCTGCCGGCACTCGACGGCAAGGCCTTGTTTACCGTCGAGGACCTGGCATCGGGCGAACAGTTGCACCCGGTACAGCAGGCGCTGGTCGACCGCCACGGTTCGCAGTGCGGCTTCTGCACGCCGGGTTTCGCGATGTCGCTGTTCGCGCTGTACGAAAACCAGGATACCTGCCCGGAACGCGACGAGATCGATCACACGCTGTCCGGCAACCTGTGCCGCTGCACCGGTTACCGGCCCATCGTCGATGCCGCGCGCGACGCCTACGCGCTGCCGCGCCAGCCCATCGACCGCCTGCCGGTAATCGCCGCGCTGAAGGAACTGCGCAAACAGCCACCGCTCGACTATGCCGGCGCCGGCCGCTGCAGCCACAGCCCGCGCACGCTGGCCGAACTGGCCGAACTGCGCGCCCGGCTGCCGGCAGCGCGGATCGTTGCCGGTGGCACCGATGTCGGCCTGTGGGTCACCAAGCTCGGCCGCGACCTCGGCGAGATCATCCAGCTCGGCGCGGTGGCCGAACTCAAGCGCATCCAGATCGGCCCGAAACGGCTGGAAATCGGCGCCGGCGCGACCTTGACCGACGCCTTCGCGGCACTCGTCGCCTTCGAGCCGCAATGGGGCGAGCTGGCCCGCCGTTTCGCCTCGACGCCGGTCAAGAACGCCGGCACGCTTGGCGGCAATGTCGCCAACGGCTCGCCGATCGGCGATTCGATGCCGGCGCTGATCGCGCTCGGCGCCCGCGTCGTGCTGCACAGGCTGGGCACGGAACGCGAGCTGCCGCTGGAAGATTTCTATCTCGATTACCAGAAGACGGCGCTGCAGCCCGGCGAATTCGTCCGCGCGCTGCTGCTCGATGCGCCGGCCGATGCGCTGGTCCGCCATTTCCGCGCCTACAAGGTGGCCAAACGGCTCGATCAGGATATTTCGGCGGTCGCCGCCGGACTGGCCGTGCATGTCGATAACGAAGGCATCGTCCGTCGCGCCCGGCTCGCCTTCGGCGGCATGGCCGGCACGCCGAAGCGCGCCGAGTCGGCCGAAGCCGCCCTGCTCGGCCGCCCGTGGTCGCCGGCCAGCGTGCGCCTGGCGATGACCGCGCTGCGCGAGGATTTCTCGCCGTTCAGCGATGTCCGCGCGACCCAGGCCTACCGGCTCAGCGTCGCCGCCAACCTGCTGCAGCGCTTCTGGCTGGAGACCTCGCCGGACGGCGGCCAAGCGGTCCGCCTCGGTGCGCTGGCGCCGATTTCGCCGGAGGGCCGGGCATGAACGCGCCGCACGCCCCCGTCGCCCACGGCCCGCAGGTCGGCCGGCCGGTCGCCCACGAAAGCGCCCACCTGCACGTCAGCGGCAAGGCCACCTACATCGACGACATCCCGGAAGCCGCCGGCACGCTGCACGCGGCGCCCGGCCTGTCGACCATCGCCCGCGGCCGCATCAAGTCCATCGACCTGTCGGCGGTGCGCGCCCACCCCGGCGTGCGCGCCGTGCTGACTGCGGTCGACATCCCCGGCGAGAACAATTGCGGGCCGATCCTGCACGACGACCCGATCCTCACCGCCGACACCATCGAGTTCTACGGCCAGGCGATCTTCGTCGTCGCCGCCGAGACCCGCGACAGCGCGCGTCAGGCGGTGCGGCTGGCAAAGATCGAGTACGAGGCCGAAACGCCAATCCTCGACATCGACGCCGCGATCGCTGCCGAATCCTGGGTGCTGCCGCCCTTCGCCATGCAGCGCGGGCCGGTCGACGAGGCCTTTGCCGGCGCGCCGCACCATCTCGAGGGCAGCGCCGTGCTCGGCGGCCAGGAGCACTTCTACCTCGAAGGCCAGATTTCCTACGCGCTGCCGAAGGAAGACGCGACGCTGCACGTCATCTGCTCGACGCAGCACCCGACCGAAATGCAGCAGATGGTCGCCCACTGCCTGCACTGGCGCTCGCATCAGGTGATCGTCGAATGCCGCCGGATGGGCGGCGGTTTCGGCGGCAAGGAATCGCAATCGGCGCAGTGGGCCTGCCTCGCCGCGCTGCTTGCGGTCCACACCGGCAAACCGGTAAAAATGCGCCTCGACCGCGACGACGACATGGTCGCCACCGGCAAGCGCCATCCTTTCCAGTACCGCTGGCAGAGCGCCTTCGACGACGCCGGGCGGATTCTCGGCCTGCGCCTCGAATTCGCCTCGAACTGCGGTTATTCGGCCGACCTGTCCGGGCCGGTCAACGACCGCACGATCTGCCACATCGACAACGCCTACTACCTCGACGCGGTGGCGCTCAAAAGCCTGCGCTGCAAGACCAACCGCGTGTCGAACACTGCCTTCCGCGGTTTCGGCGGGCCGCAGGGGATGTTCGTCATCGAGAACGTCATCGACGACATCGCCCGCCACCTCAAGCGCGATCCGCTGGCCGTGCGGCAGGTCAATTTCTACGATGTCGAGCCGGGCGCACGCAGCACCACGCCCTACGGCATGCTCGTCGAGGACAACGTCGCCCCGGCGCTGGTCGGCCAGCTGGCGGCCGATTGCGATTACGCCGCGCGGCGCGCCGCGATTGCCGAGTTCAACGCCGGCAGCCGCGTGCTCAAGCGCGGCATCGCGCTGACGCCGATCAAGTTCGGCATCTCGTTCAACGCCACGCACTACAACCAGGCCGGCGCGCTGGTCCATGTCTACACCGACGGCAGCGTGCTGGTCTCGCACGGCGGCACCGAGATGGGCCAGGGCCTGTACACCAAGGTCAAGCAGATCGTCGCCCACGAATTCGGCCTGGCGCTGGACGACGTACGGCTCTCCTCGACCGACACCAGCCGCGTCGCCAACACCTCGGCCACCGCCGCTTCGAGCGGCGCCGACCTCAACGGCAAGGCGGCGCAGGCGGCCTGCCTCAACATCAAGGCGCGCCTGGCGGCCTTCGTCGCCGAACTGACGAACGGCGCGGTCGACGCCGCCGACGTGCGTTTTTCCGGCGGCCGCGTGCAGGCCGGCAGTGGGTTTGACGAAGCCTTCGCCGAGCTGGTGATGCGCGCCTACCGCGCGCGCATCCAGCTGTGGGACGCCGGCTTCTACAAGACGCCGAAAATCCATTTCGACCCGGTGACCAAACTCGGCCGGCCCTTCTTCTATTTCGCCTACGGCGCCGCCTGCAGCGAGGTGGCGATCGACACGCTGACCGGCGAGACGCGCGTGCTGCGCGTGGACATCCTCCACGACGTCGGCCGCTCGATCAATCCGGCGCTCGACATCGGCCAGATCGAAGGCGGCTTCGTCCAGGGCATGGGCTGGCTGACCAGCGAGGAACTGTGGTGGCGGCCGGACGGTCCGCAAGCCGGCCGGCTGATGAGCCACGCGCCGTCGACCTACAAGATTCCGACCGCCAGCGACCTGCCCGAGGTGTTCAACGTCCGCCTCTACGACAACGCCAACGTCGAGGACAGCATCCACCGCTCCAAGGCCGTCGGCGAGCCACCGTTCATGCTCGGGCTGTCGGTCTTCCAGGCCTTGCGCGACGCCGTCGCGGCAACGCTGCCGGCCGGGCAGCCGGTGCAGCTCGACGCGCCGGCGACGCCGGAAGCGATCCTGCGGGCGCTCGGCGATTGCTGCGGTCAACCGGTCGGCGGGGGCTGAAATGCGCACCGACTGGCTGACCGCCCTGCACCGGAACCTGGCCGCCGGCAGCGATGCCGTGCTGATCACCGTCGCCGGCACCCAGGGTTCGGCCCCGCGCGACGGCGGCGCGACAATGGTCGTCGACCGCGACGGCCAGGCCGAAACCATCGGCGGCGGCCATCTCGAATGGCAGGCCGTGGCCCACGCCCGCCGCCTGCTGGAAACCGGCTCGACCCGCCCCGAGGTTCGCCGCTACAACCTCGGCGCCCGGCTCGGCCAGTGCTGCGGCGGCGTCGTCTGGCTGCTGTTCGAGGTGGTGCCGGCAAGTGCCGAAGCCGACTGGCGGCAACGCTGCGAACAGATCGCCGCCGGTCACGGTCTACTGCGCAAAACGAGCATTTTTGCCCGGACATCGACGTGGACCGCAAGTGCCACCGGCGAAGCCGCCTGCCAGTTGCTCGGCGGCCCGGAGGACTGGCTTTTCGAGCAGACCATTGCCGCCCAGCGTTTTCCGGTCTGGGTGTTCGGCGCCGGCCACGTCGCCCGCGCGCTGGTCCGCCAGTTGCAACCGCTGGGCGCCGCGATCACCTGGATCGACAGCCGCGACGACGCCTTCGCCGGGATCGACAGCACCGGCCTGAACTGTCTGGTCACCGACCTGCCCGAGGCGGAAGTCGCGCGCGCGCCGGCCGGCGCCTATTTCGTCGTCATGACGCACAGCCATGCGCTCGACTTCGCGCTCTGCGAGGCCATCTACCAGCGCCAGGATTTCGCCTATTTCGGGCTGATCGGCTCGCGCAGCAAGCGCATGTCGTTCGAGCACCGCCTGCTCGAGCGCGGCGTGATTCCCGACCGGCTGGCCGAAATGACCTGTCCGATCGGCGTGCCCGGCATCGTCGGCAAGGAACCGGCGGTCATCGCCCTGGCCGTCGCCGCCCAATTGATGCAGATTCACGATACCCGACAACTGCTCGCCCAGGCCGCCCGTCCGCGCCTGGCCGAGCTGCCCGTCCGCCCCCTTCAGCCGGAGTAAACCATGTCACCGCCCGACCCCCGACTGCAACTGCTCAACATCACCAAGCGCTATCCCAGCGTGGTCGCCAATTCGGATGTTTCGCTGACCGTCATGCCGGGCGAGATCCACGCCATCCTCGGCGAGAACGGCGCCGGCAAGAGCACGCTGATGAAGATCATCTACGGCGCGGTCAAGGCCGACGAGGGCGAGGTGATGTGGAACGGCCGCCAGGTTTCCGTCGCCAACCCGGCGCAGGCGCGCAAGCTGGGCATCGGCATGGTGTTCCAGCATTTTTCGCTGTTCGAGACGTTGACCGTGGTCGAGAACATCGCGCTGGTGCTCGACGAGCCTTTCGACCTTGCCGCGCTGGCCAAGCGGGTGACCGAGGTTTCCGAACGCTACGGCCTGCCGCTCGATCCGTTCCGTCTGGTCCATAGCCTGTCGGTCGGCGAACGGCAGCGCGTCGAGATCGTCCGCTGCCTGCTGCAGGACCCGAAACTGCTGATCCTCGACGAGCCGACCTCGGTACTGACGCCGCAGGCCGTGCTCAAGCTGTTCGAGACGCTGCGCCAGCTGTCGGCGGAAGGCGTGTCCATCCTCTACATCAGCCACAAGCTGCACGAAATCCAGGCATTGTGCGATTCGGCGACGATCATGCGCGGCGGCAAGGTGACCGGCAACGCGATCCCCAGGGACGAAACCCCGGCCAGCCTGGCGCGCCTGATGATCGGCCGCGAACTGCCGGTCTGCGAAGCGCCGGTCTACACCGGCGACCGCCGCCCGGTGCTGGAAATCGCCGGCCTCAGCCAGGTTTCCGACGATCCCTTCGGCACCACGCTGCACGACATCTCGCTGACCGTGCAGGCCGGCGAGATCGTCGGCATCGCCGGCATCTCGGGCAACGGCCAGGCCGAACTGCTGGCCGCGCTGTCCGGCGAAAGCACGGTGGCGCGCGAGGCGATCAAGCTCGACGGCGAGGCGATCGGCCATCTCGACGCCGGCCGCCGGCGTGACCGCGGCCTGGTCTTCGTCCCGGAAGAACGCCTCGGCCGCGGCGCGGTGCCGGCCCTGCCGCTGTCGCGCAATGCGCTGCTCACCGCCCACCGTCAGGGGATGAAGCGCTGGGGGCTGGTCGATTACGCCAAGGCGCGCACCTTTGCCGAACAGTGCATCGCCCGTTTCGATGTGCGCTGCGGCGGTGCCGGTTCGGCCGCCCGCTCGCTGTCCGGCGGCAACCTGCAGAAATTCATCGTCGGCCGCGAGATCATGCTGGCGCCCAAGCTGATGATCGTCGCCCAGCCGACCTGGGGCGTCGATGTCGGCGCCGCCGCCTTCCTGCGCCAGACGCTGCTCGACCTGTCGCGCACCGGCGTCGCCATCCTGGTGATCTCGGAAGAACTGGAAGAACTGTTCGAGATCAGCGACCGCATCGCCGTACTGGCTGCCGGTCGCCTGTCGGAAGCCAAGCCCAAGGCCGAGACCGACGCCGAATCGATCGGCCTGCAGATGTCCGGCCTGTCCAACGAAAAAACCCCGGAGTCCGGCCATGCACATCCTTGAACCCCGCGCCCAGCCGTCGCAACTGATGCGCTGGACGGCGCCGCTGATCGCCATCCTGGCCACGCTGACCGCCGGTTCCTTCCTATTCTGGCTGCTCGACAAGTCGCCGCTCGAATCCTTCCACGTCTTCTTCGTCGAACCGTTGACGACGCGCTACGGCTGGAGCGAACTGCTGATCAAGGCCTCGCCGCTGATCCTGATCGCCCAGGGCCTGGCCATCGGTTTCAAGGCGCGCATCTACAACATCGGCGCCGAAGGCCAGTTGATCATCGGCGCGCTGTTCGGCGGCGGCATCGCCATCCATTTCGATGGCGTCGAAGCGGCCTGGCTGATTCCGGCGATGGTTGTCGCCGGGGCCATCGGCGGCGCGCTGTGGGGCGCCCTGCCGGCACTGCTGAAGACCCGCTTCAACGCCGAGGAAACGCTGACCACGCTGATGCTGACCTACGTCGCCGGCTTCATCATGGCCTACATGGTCAACGGCCCGTGGCGCGATCCGGAAGGCATGAACTTCCCGCAATCGATCATGTTCGGCGACGGTGCGCTGTTCGGCATCCTGTTCGACGGCTCGCGGGTCAATACCTCGATCTTCATCACGCTGGCCGTGGTGCTTGCCTTCTGGCTGTTCAACGCCAGAAGCTTCCTCGCCTACCAGATCGAAGTCGGCGGCCAGGCGCCGGCCGCCTCGCGCTACGCCGGCTTCTCGGCGAAACAGACGGTGTGGTTCAGCCTGGTGATGTCCGGGCTGACCGCCGGCCTGGCCGGCGTCGGTGAAGTGGCCGGCCCGGTCGGCCAGTTGAACCTGAACATTTCGCCGGGCTACGGTTTCGCGGCGATCATCGTCGCCTATCTCGGCCGGTTGCACGCGCTGGGCATCGTGCTCGCCGGTTTCCTGATGGCGCTGATCTACCTCGGCGGCGAAGCGGCGCAGGTCAGCCTGCAGTTGCCGGCTGCCATCACCGGCATTTTCCAGGGCATGCTGCTGTTCTTCCTGCTCGGCGCCGACGCCTTCATCGACAACAAGCTGCGCCGTCCGGCGTTCGGGAGCTGAGCCATGATCGATCACCTGATTCCCATCCTGGCCGGCGCCATCGCCGCGGCCACACCGCTGATCTTCGCCGGCCTCGGCGAACTGGTGTCGGAACGTACCGGCGTCATCAACCTGGGCGTCGAGGGCATGATGCTGACCGGCGCCATCGCCGGCTTTGCCGCCGCCGCGACGACCGGCTACGGTGCCGCCATCGGCCTGCCGGCCGGCGCGCTGGCCGGTGCGGCGATTGCCATGGTCTTCGCCTTCTTCGCGCTGTCGCTGGCCGCCAACCAGGCTGCCTGCGGGCTGGCCCTGACCATCTTCGGCATCGGCCTGTCGGCCTTCATCGGCCAGCATTACGTCAGCTACAGTCTGCCCGGCCTGCAGCCGGTCGCGATTCCGCTGCTCGCCGACATCCCGGTGCTCGGACCGATCCTGTTCAAACACGACGTGGTGGTTTACCTGTCCTTCATCGCCTTCGCGCTGGTCGCCTGGACCCTGGCCAAAACCCGCCTCGGCCTGCTGCTCAAGGCGGTCGGCGAATCGCCGGACGCCGCGCACGCGATCGGCTACCCGGTGCTCGGCATCCGTTACGGGGCGGTGGCTTTTGGCGGTGCGATGGCCGGGATCGCCGGTGCCTATTTGTCGACGGTCTATACGCCGCTGTGGGTCCAGAACATGAGCGCCGGGCGCGGCTGGATCGCCGTCGCGCTGGTCGTTTTCGCCACCTGGAAACCGGCCCGGCTGATGCTCGGCGCCTACCTGTTCGGCGGCGTCACCATCCTGCAGTTCCATGCCCAGGGGCTGGGCATCGAGTTGCCGGTGCAACTGCTGGCTGCCTTGCCTTACGTGGCGACGGTCGTCGTGCTGGTGCTGATCTCGCGCGACCGCAAACTGCTGCAACTGAACCTGCCGGCCTCGCTCGGCAAGCCCTTCCTGCCCTGAGTTTGCGATGACCACCCTGCTCCTCACGGACGCCGACGTCCTCGTCACCATGGACGCCGCCCGCCGCGAAATCCCCGGCGGCGGCGTCTTCATCCGCGACGGCGTGATCGAGGCGGTCGGCCCCAGCGATCAACTGCCAAAAGAAGCCGACCAGGTCATTTCGCTGGCCGGCACGGTCGCCCTGCCCGGCCTGGTGAACACCCACCACCACATGTACCAGAGCCTGACCCGCGCCATCCCCGGCGCGCAGGACGCCGAACTGTTCGGCTGGCTGCGCCGCCTGTACCCGATCTGGGCCGGACTGACGCCGGAAATGATCCGGATTTCGACGTTGACCGCGATGGCCGAACTGATCCTCTCCGGCTGCACCACGTCGAGCGATCATCTCTACCTTTACCCGAACGGTAGCCGGCTTGACGACAGCATCGAAGCCGCCGCGACCATCGGCATGCGCTTTCACGCCGCGCGCGGCAGCATGAGCGTCGGCGAAAGCCAGGGCGGCCTGCCGCCGGATCGGCTGGTCGAGAACGAAGCGGCGATCCTGAAAGACACGCAGCGCCTGATCGAAACCTGGCACGATCCCAAACGCCACGCCATGCAGCGCATCGTCGTCGCGCCCTGCTCGCCGTTTTCGGTCAGCCGCGAACTGATGCGCGATGCGGCCGAACTGGCGCGCAGCTACGGCGTTTCGCTGCATACGCACCTCGCCGAGAACGACAACGACGTTGCCTACAGCCGCGAGAAATTCGGCATGACGCCGGCCGAATACGCCGAGTCGCTGGGCTGGGTCGGCCACGACGTCTGGCACGCCCACTGCGTCAAGCTCGACGCACCGGGCATCGATCTCTTTGCCCGCAGCGGCACCGGCGTCGCGCATTGTCCCTGCTCGAACATGCGCCTGGCTTCCGGCATCGCGCCGATTCCGGCGATGCGCGCAGCCGGCGTCAATGTCGGCCTCGGCGTCGACGGCTGCGCCTCGAACGATGCCGCCCACCTGCTCGGCGAAGCGCGCCAGGCAATGCTACTGGCCCGCGTCGGCCATGGCCCGGCGGCAATGAGCGCCCGTCAGGCGCTGGAACTGGCGACGCTGGGCGGTGCCAAAGTCCTCAACCGCGACGACATTGGCGCCCTGGCCCCTGGCATGAGCGCCGACCTCGTCGCCTTCGCTACCGGCAGCCTCGACCTCGCTGGCGCCGCCGTGCACGACCCGGTGGCGGCGCTGGTCTTCTGCACGCCGCAAACGGTGCGCCATTCGATCATCAACGGCAAGCCGGTGGTCGCCGACGGCCACTTGCTGCCGCTCGACCTGCCGCCGCTGGTCGCCACCCACAACCGCCTGGCGCGCCAGCTCGCCAACGCCGCCCACTGAGAGCCCATGAACGCCAGCCCGACATCGCAACTCGTCCTCGGCCGCATCCTCCACTTCCTCGCCGACCCCGGCGAGCAGGACGCCGCCGACAGCTACGAATACTTTCCCGACGGCGCGCTGTGGATCGTCGCCGGCCGCATCGCCGCCGCCGGCCCGCGCGCGGCGGTCGAGGCCGGCATCGCGCCGGCCGAACGTGCCGCCGCCGAAGTCATCGACTACGGCGACCGGCTGATCCTGCCCGGCCTGGTCGACACCCACTGCCATTACCCGCAGTCGGCGGTGATCGCCTCCTTCGGCCGGCAACTGCTCGACTGGCTGAACGACTACACCTTCCCGGCCGAAACCGCCTTCGCCGACCCGGAAGTCGCCGCACGCACCGCCGATTACTTCCTCGACCGCCTGCTCGCCCACGGCACGACCACCGCCGCCGTCTTCTCGACGGTGCATGCCGGTTCGGTCGACGCCTTCATGGCCGGCGCCGAAAAACGCCGGCTGCGCATGTTGACCGGCAAGGTCATGATGGACCGCCACGCGCCGCCGGCATTGTGCGACACCGTCGCCGACGCCGAGCGCGACTGCCTGGCGCTAATCGAGCGCTGGCACGGCAAAGGCCGGCTGCGCTACTGCGTGACGCCGCGCTTCGCGCCGACCTCGACCCCGGCCCAGCTCAGGCTGGCCGGCGAGCTTTACCGCAGCAAACCGGACCTGCACGTGCAATCACACCTGGCCGAGAACCTCGACGAGATCGCCTGGGTCAAATCGCTGTTCCCGGAAGCGCGCGACTACCTCGACGTCTACGACCGCCACGGCCTGCTCGGCCCGCGCAGCATCTACGGCCACTGCATCCACCTGTCGCCGGCCGAAGCCGCGCGCATGGCCGAAACCGGCACGGCGGCGGCCTTCTGCCCGACCTCCAACCTCTTCCTCGGCAGCGGCTTCTTCAACCACGCTGCCGCCGTCGATGGCGGCATCCGCGTCGGCCTGGCCACCGACATCGGTGGCGGCACCTCGTTCAGCATGCTGCGCACGCTCGACGAAGCCTACAAGGTCTCGCAAGTCCACCGCCGCCCGCTGCCGCCGCTACGCGCCTGGTTCCTCGCCACGCTGGGCGGCGCGCAGGCGCTCTACCTCGACGAGTTCATCGGCAACTTCGCGGTCGGCAAGGAAGCCGACTTCGTCGTCCTCGACCCGCGCGCGACGCCGGAACTCGACTTCCGCCTGGAAAAGACCGACGAACTGGCGGCGACGCTGTTCGCGCTGATGATTCTTGGCGACGAACGCTGCGTGACGGCGACGCATGTGCTGGGGGAAGTGGTTTACACGCAGGGATGAGGGATTTTGGGGGGATTTGACGGTCGACCGTCAGATTTTGGAAAAAATGTGGAAATCGGAACGGGCGACGACGAACCCGCAACGGAAGTCGGCTATGCAGCCAAAGGCACTTTCGAAGCGTTCATTGTTGCGGGTTCAACAGCGACTCGAGCACCCGGACGCCCAATGGTCACTCTGCTTTTCTTGCAAATCGAAACTTCAACTTTCGATTTGCAAGAAACCGCGCTGCCTGCCTGCCGGCACCTGCGTTAAGCTTCCGACATATCCATCAGCGCAGGAGCCCCACCATGGACGAATTCATGCAAGCCGCCATCGCCGAAGCGCAGCAGGGTCTGGCCGAGGGCGGGATTCCCATCGGCTCGGTGATCGTGCACCACGGCCGCATCATCGGGCGCGGCCATAACCGGCGGGTGCAGCAGGGCAGCGCCATCCTGCACGGCGAGATGGACGCCTTCGAGAACGCCGGCCGCCAGCCGGCCTCGGTGTATCGGGAAGCCCTGCTGTACACCACCCTGTCGCCCTGCGCGATGTGCAGCGGCGCGATCCTGCTCTACGGCATCACCAGGGTGATCGTCGGCGAAAACCGGACCTTCATGGGCGAGGAAGAGCTGCTGCGGTCGCGCGGCGTCAGCGTCGAGGTGCAGCAGGATGCGACCTGCATCGGCCTGATGCGCGATTTCATCGCCGCGCGGCCGACGCTGTGGAACGAGGACATCGGGGTTTGAAGCCGCGCCGGATTTCCCGCCTTTGCTGCGGTCGACCGCAGCAAACAGGCAAAATCCGGCCCCCGGGCACGACGATGACCACAATCAACGACGCAGCCCCGCCTCGTACCACCCACGCGTCCGATTGACCACGCGCACCACCAGCAGCATCACCGGCACCTCGATCAGCACCCCGACGACGGTCGCCAGCGCCGCCCCCGACTCGAAGCCGAACAGGCTGATCGCCGCCGCCACCGCCAGTTCGAAGAAGTTCGATGCACCGATCAGCGCCGACGGACAGGCGATGGCGTGCTTCTCGCCGACGGCGCGGTTCAGCCAGTAAGCCAGCGCCGAGTTGAAGAACACCTGGATCAGGATGGGCACGGCAAGCAGCGCGATGACCAGCGGCTGCCCGATGATGGCCTCGCCCTGGAAGGCGAAGAGCAGCACCAGCGTCAGCAGCAGCGCGCCGATGGACCACGGCCCGACCTTCTCCATGGCCGCGTCGAAGGCCGCCTGGCCGCGCGCCAGCAGGCGGCGCCGCCACAGTTGCGCGAAGCCCACCGGCAGCACGATGTAGAGCACCACCGAGGTCAGCAGCGTGTCCCAGGGCACCGTGATCGCCGACATGCCGAGCAGCAGCGCCACCAGCGGCGCGAAGGCGAAGACCATGATGCTGTCGTTGAGCGCCACCTGCGACAGCGTGAATAGCGGATCGCCGCCGGACAGCCGGCTCCACACGAAGACCATGGCCGTGCACGGCGCGGCGGCCAGCAGGATCAGGCCGGCGATGTAGCTGTCGAGCTGGTCCGCCGGCAACAGCGGCGCGAACAACTGGCGCACGAACAGCCAGCCGAGAAAAGCCATGGAGAACGGCTTGACCAGCCAGTTCACGAACAGCGTCACGCCGATGCCGCGCACATGTTGGCGCACCTCGTGCAGCGCGCCGAAATCGACCTTGACCAGCATCGGCACGATCATCACCCAGATCAGCAGGCCAACCGGCAGATTGACCTGCGCCACCTCCAGCGCGCCGATGGCCCGGAACAGCCCCGGCGCGACCTGCCCGGCGACGATGCCGGCGACGATGCACAGGCCGACCCACAGGCTGAGATAACGCTCGAACACCGACATCGGCGCCCCGCTCTCGGCACGCACGCCGACTTCACACTGGACCGACATGGCTCAATCCCCCAACTGCAAGGCGGCGCGCACGGCCGGCACCAGCCGGTCGCGGATGTCGTCGCGCACGGCGATGAAGCTCTCCAGCGGCTCGCCGTGCGGATCGTGGAAGCCGACATGGATGCGCTGCACCGGCCGCGGGAAGATCGGGCAGCTCTCCCTGGCGTTGTCGCAGACGCTGACCACCAGATCGATGGGCTGGTCGAGCACGGCGTCGATGGTCTTCGGGTACAGGCCGTCGGTCGGCAGGCCGGCCATGCGCAGCGCCGTAATGGCGCCCTCGGCGACGGCCGGCTGCGGCTCGGTACCGGCGGAAATGGCGTGCACCTGCCCGGCCAGCGCGTCATTGAGGATCACTTCGCCCATCTGCGAGCGACAGGAGTTTCCGGTGCACAACACCAATACGGTTTTCATGGGGTTTCCTTTTCCGCCGCCGCGCGGCGTTTTTCAGTGGTATCGCAGGCCGAGGCCAGCGGAAAACAGCTTCCCTCGCCCTGGCAACAGTTCTGGGTGAGGAAGGCGAGCAGCTCGTCCATCGCCGGGAAGACCGCCGAGTAGCGGATGAAGCGGCTCTCGCGCTGGCCCTGGATCAGCCCGACGCGGCTCAAGTGGCCGAGGTGGAAGGACAGCGTGGCCGGCGCCAGGCCGGTAGCCTCGCCGATCGGTCCGACGCAGAGCCCGGCCGGCCCGGCTTCGACCAGCAGGCGGTAGATGCCGAGGCGGGATTCGTGACCCAGCGCGGCGAGGCGCTCGGCGGCGATCAGGGTGTCCATGGGACCGTGCTCCATTCATTACGATAATTCGAGTATTGTCGAAATATAGACGACAAGCCAGTGAAATTTTTGTAGGTTCTCACTATTCGTGAAATGAATCTCACGGACCTGAAAAGGCTTGGCGCCACTGCTTGAGGTCCATTGGTGCATTTTTGACGGTCTTGCTGCGCAGTTGGAGGGGCGACCTATCGTGGATTTTGCCGAGGTGGATCTTGCCTTTGCTCTCGAGATCCTGTCTAATTCGTTCAGCATTAGAGGGCTGATGCAAGTGACGGGGAACAACAATGGATGAGGCGAAGAAGTTGCGTGCAATTGACCTGTATTCTGGGGTCGGGGGATGGGCTCTGGGATTGCGCCTCGCTGGGATCGACGTTGTCGCGTCGTATGAGCGTTGGGCGCCGGCCAACGTAACCAACTTCAAGAACAATCGGCACCAAGCCCAGACGGTCGATATCAGGCTCCTCAGCCTGGCTGACCTGCCGCAGAATATCGATATAGTTGTCGGCAGCCCCCCTTGCACCCAGTTCTCGTTCTCAAACCGTGGCGGCAGCGGCGACATCGACGACGGCCTGAAGGACATTGTCATGTTCTTGACCATTGTTGATCACCTGAAGCCCAAGCTGTGGGCCATGGAGAATGTCCCTCGCGTGGCGAAAATCCTGGAGCACGAGTTGCAGGCAGGTGGCCGTCTGGCCAGGTTTCAGCACCTGAAGATGGTCCCGCACGTTGTCAACATGGAGGACTTCGGGCTGCCGCAGCGCAGACGACGCTGCATTGCCGGGAACTTCGATTTCAACCTGCTTCGCTCCTACGCCACCACCTCACCGAGGCGGACGCTGGGGAACGTGATCAACGCCTTTGCAGCCGATCCAGTCATCGACCCCTTATACGGTTTACAGGTCAAACAGGCCGAGCTGCGTGACCACGTGACTGAGGCCCCCCTGAACGAGGAGGAGGTCCGGATAAACATGGCCGGGAAGGTTCTGCACCCTGTCTACAACAGCATGGCGTTCCCGGACCCCTTGGATAAGAGCGTCCGTACGATCACTGCCACTTGCACTCGGGTGTCTCGCGAAAGTATCGTCATCGAGAATCCAGGGCAGCCCGGTACATACCGCAGGCTGACCGTCAGGGAGCGTGCATGTCTCCAAGGCTTCCCGCTGACATTCCAGTTCTACGGCACTTCGTATGCGCAGAAGCTTCGCATGGTCGGAAATGCAGTTCCCCCAAGCTTCACCTATTACGTGGCACAGGCGCTGCTGCGGCGGAAGGCCGGCGACGTTCCGCCGCTCTCCTCTCATGCCGAGTCACTGGGTGCCCCAGTCCCACCGGCGGAGGATGTCTGCCCTGACAAGCCTGGATTCCGTTATCCGTCAGATCGCAAGTTCCGCTTCGCTATTCCGAGCCTGCGATTGAAGAGCGGAGTCCGTTTTGAACTGGCGAATTCATTTCCCAAGGGCGTGCCGAATTGGGCAGTGGCTTTCTATTTTGGTACTTCGAAGTCCATCAAGTCTCTCTCAATGGACCGCAAGCTTCACTTATCGCTGCTTGGGAGGCTACCTAAGGCGTGCCTACCGGCGATCCAGTCTGAGCTCTCCCGGATTGCGGGCTTCATTCGAAACGCCGACATCGCGAATTTGCAGAAGGTCTGGAGTCATGCTGGTTTGGGGCTGACCCGTCCTTTCACCCTGCTTGACGAGCTGGATGAGAGCGGGAGACACCTGATTGAGATTCTGAAGGAGCACGAAGTCGTCGCTCAGGAGGTCGTCGGGCATGCGATCCTGTCAGAGTACGGTGAGAAGAAGGCTGCGCAGCTCCCCGGGCAGGCGAAGCTTGCGCGGAATGCCGTGCTGATTTTGAGCGGGCTGCTGATCGGGTCGCTGGCTAATGCTGAATTGGCTTTGCGAGTTTCCACTGCCCAGCCGAAGGGCAAGCTGGCAGCCTGATCCAACGTGTCAGGCTGCCAAGGTTAGCCGGATGTCGGCTGGCCTCCGATGTGAACACATTCGTACGAGAATGGTGAGATTTCCCAGCTGTTGCTGTTGCACGCAATCAGTGCCGAATATGGACCTCGGATGACTTGCGGATGATAGCCGGGGAGCTCGATTTGGGTGCGGTCGACCAAGTAGAGGCAATAGTCCTCACCAAGCTCCTCCGCCGTCGCGATCTCGTTCCGGCTCCAGTAGAACCGCTTCTCGCCGGCAAACGACTTCACTTCTATGAAGAGGTCATGGTATAGCGCCGTCTCGCTCGAGAACGAAACGATGTCGTATCCCGCGGAGACGTTCTCATCAGAGATACGCCGGACCTGGTCGATGAACGGGTGAGATGCCAGTCGCGCCCTTTCGTATGCCACGACCCAGTCCTCGGCTTCGCGCCCGAGCTCTCCATTTGCAGCAAGGCGGGCATCAAGCGCAGCCGCCGATAGGGGGCGCTTGGTGCGCTGCTGATTCACTCGGCGCGCACTTTCGCGGAAGTGGGGCTCGTATTCCGGGGCGATGCACCAGAAGTAGCTTCCGAAGTTCTCGCGCGTCGCAATGGCGAACTCGATGATCCACAAAGGGATGCCTTCCGACGCCCCTGGCAACAGCATCGAGTTCAGCCAGAAGCGCCCGTCACGGTCGGCTTGCAGGCATCCAAGCTTCCTCCCATTGGATAGGCGTGTCGCAAGCGATTTTGCTACGGCATGACCAATCACCAAGGGCCAGACCTGACCGTGGGGATTCACGGATGGCCGCACGCGTACGTGTCCCGACTCCTCCTTCAGGATCCCTAGCTCACATAGGAATGCGAGGGTGTTGCGTGCCTTGGACCAAGTACCAGCGTGTGACGCAGCGAAATCACGGAGGAGCTGCTCCGTCTGTGTCTCCGATCGATTCGCCTCGATCAGCCCAAGCAGGCCGACTGTCTGCCTTGCGGACAGCAGGCCATCAGACCGTCTTCCGACGCTCATAGGCTTCCAAGATTGCGCGGATGTCCTCGGCATCGCCCATGTCGGCTGTGAACAGGGGTATGTCCTCCGAGTCGACGAGCTCGGCTAGGCGCTTCTCTTTTGCAAACAGTCGTGCATGGATATCGTCATCTACGGTCCCTGGACAGGCAAGGTAGTAGTAGGTGACAGGAGCGCCGCCACTCGGGTTGTAGCGATGGATGCGGTCCTTGGATTGGATGAAGCGTCCGGCATTGAAGTCACGGTCAAAGTAGATCGCCGACCGGCATGCCTTGTGCAGCGAAATCGACTCTCCAACCGCCTGAGGATTGGCGATTAGGATTGCCGGTTCGCCTGCCCGGTGGAACCGGTCAATGATCGCCTCGCGCGTATCAAGCATGCGCTCATCCTCGACCTCACCCCCCGCAACGGGCGTTGCACCGGTCAGGAGTCCGATGAACGGGACCGTTCCTTCGAACATCCTTCGCAGTCGTTCAAGGTTGCCTATGAAGTAGGACCAGACCAGCACCTTCCCTTGCTCCTCAACGATGCTCATCGCAAGATTTTTGCAGGCGCCAAGGCGTGTGAGGTCCGTATTTGCATCGAAGGAACGAATCAGGTCGGCAACCTCGAGCTCGCTAACTGAAAAATCCGCGGTCCCGCCTGTATCGAAGACTTCCTCCTCTTCGATCGGTCGCAGCAGCAACTCCGGGTTCGCGCTGGCCTGGCGAAGCCTGATGAGTCTGGCCCGTACTCGGAGCGGTGCGTTTGGACTCTCGAGGTCCTTCCGCAGCAGAGGAACTATGCGGCGCTCCAGGCTTCTGTAAATCCTTTCCTGGATGTCGTGCATAGGGACATCGACGCGCTCCTCTCTGGCGGCTGGCAGATCGAGGTCGCTCTTTCGAATCCGGGTATAGAAGGGCCGAATGTTCGATTTGAGTTCGGGAATCGCTCTTGGCATTGCCCCGTCAGACATTGCCCTCAGGGAGGGAGCCGGGAAGCCAACGATATTACGGCTCGGGTAGATGAACCTGAAGAGATTGGACAGGTCTTCATAGCCGTTAGGTGCGGGGGTTCCTGTCAGTATGATGCGGGACGCTGCCAGCGGTGCAAGTCTCAAGGCAGCGGAGGCCCAGAAGCCGTCATCGCTCTTGATGTAATGCGCCTCATCGAGGACCATCATCGTCCGGTGGCCTGGATGCGCCAGGAAGATTCGGAAATCCTCCTCCGAATATGCGAGCGTCTGGTATGAGGTGAGCGTGAGTTCGACATTCCTCGATGCTGGGATGATCCCACGGAGATGATCGGCACGCACTGATGCCGTTATCGTGCCGGAGATTCGCCGGGACTTTGCTTTGGCCTGGAAAATGTCTGCGTACTCATCTTCCCAGGCCTTAAAGGAAGACAATGGCCCGACGATGAGCAGCCTATCGACGGCCTTCTCGTGACTTGGTGGCAGGCTCCTCAGGAATGCGTATGCCGCGTAGACGATCGACGTCTTGCCTGCTCCTGGCACGGAGAAGTTGCATGCATTCTGCGCAAATGCCAAGTGGAATGCCGAGAGCAACTGCTTCCTGTAGAAGATTCTGCCTGGGCAGTGCCGGCTGACGACATCGATGAATGACCGGAATTCATCGGTGTCGATCTGGCTGTGCCAGATATCGTAGGCTTGTTTCGAGAACTGCGCGAACCTTCTTTCCTCATCCTGCACCCGCTCAAGTGCATTCGACACGTGGCCGGTGGTCTCGATGGCGATGCCAATCCGCTGGAAAATCTTCGCGATCGCCTGATACCTCGTGGTAAGGCCTTGGGCCTCCGTTGGGATGTGGAGCGTCCCCTCGGGTGAGGGTACGGCACCGGATTGTCTCAGGTAGGCTGCGAAGAGCGGATGTCTCGCGACTGATGGGTCTGCACCGCGGATGACGAGAATCCCGTCAGCCGGGTCAAATTCCAATGTAACGGCCATCGATGACTCGCTCTCTCACTGACCGGTGCGGTCGAACTTCTTCTTCATCTCGTATGTCCGGCGGTTGATCTCCATGACTAGGGCCGCATTACCTGGATCGGCAAGGAGGCTCGGGCTGTCGATGTCGATCTTCTCCAGCGCACGCATGGCGTCTTCAAGACACTCTCTGGGCCCGAATTCACTAACGCGATATAAGAGGGTTTTGCTGGAAATCCGGAAGTTACCCTGCATCGGTCCCTTTACCTTTTCGCGCCAGTCATTGTCACGGGCTCGCGCCGCGTCGACCTTGGTCGTAAATCCCGCATTGGTCGCGATGTAATCCTCCAGGCTCCCCATTTCCATCGTCACCGGGTTTATTTTTTTTTCGTGGCTGTCGCGGAATGCTTCCCAGATGTCCTTATGGCCGAAGAAGTTCTTTCCCTTGCTCTGGTGCGAGATTTCCCGATAGCTCTTCTTTGCATCGGCGAACTCCCCGAGGCGTATGTAATCAAATTGAAGAAGCTTGAGTTGGAGCGGCTCGATCTCCGGGTCGAATGACCATGAGACCTTCGCATTGCCGTTCTGGAGACGCTTGAGGTCACCGTAGAGGTCGACAAACATCCCCTCCTTTGTGCCATCGCTATCCTTTAGCATGGTGTAGAGTCTGGGGCAGCCGATGTGCTCGAGATAGTCATCCATCAGGTCCATGATCTCAAGCAGCTTTCTGGTCGTCCCCTTCGGTTGGCCCATCAGCTTGTCGATCTCCTCCTCGTCGATGTTGAGGTCGATATGGAGCCTTCTGGCATGTAGGTACTTCTGCAGCGGGCCATACTCTACCTTCGCATCCTCACCGAGCTGGTACTGGGTCTCGAGCCGGACGATTTCGAGCTGGTTCTCGTCGTAGTCATCCGGGAGGATGATGGCGTCGAAATATTGTTTCGCTTTTTGGTCTCGCTCTAAGCGACGGAGAAGCATAGCCCGCCTGTTGCCGTCGATGATCACGCCATCCCGGCTGACAATGCCACAGCGCTGTTGCCCCTTGTCCTTGAGGTCGTCGAGCGTTTGTTGGTTTCGATGAGTACTCGACTTCCAGAGGAAGTCATCGATCAGAGCATGGAGTTCATCGGTGTAGGTTCCCTGCGTGACCGCATGTTCCTGCTCCCACGTCAACATCTCGGCCTCCAGCCGGCCGTTATGTTGGTTGTAGATCAGATGATCTAAGTCGATCCTATAGATATCAAAGTACTGGTTTTCGCCCTTGTAATGGAGCTTTTGCCGTCCCTGGCTATCCTTTCCGTTGACCAGGTCAGTGAGCTTCTGCTTGCGGACGCTCGACGTGAGAACCATTGTTACTCCTGCCATATTTATAGTGACTTAGCATGTCCAGGAGCGCGTGGGCCGGAAAGGCACATGTACCACTGGGAGAACATTATTCAAGTTGACTAGCATATGCTATATGCGACATCTGTGCCAACAGGCCTTTGCTAGCTTTCCGAGGGTCGGACGCGCTTGTCTGAGGGGTATTGTGGTGGAGCCTCGATCGCTTCAAGCATTGAAGAACCGTCGAAGAATCCGCTCGAGCTTTGCCAAGTCGTACGTCTGGTATTCCCAGACTACCAGAGCCTTCCATCCGAGCCTTGAGAGCTCCCGTCGAACACGCTTATCACGAGCCTTGTTGGCCGCGAACTTCCTTTCCCAGAATTCGGTGTTGCTCTTAGGTACTGTCGCGGCCCCGCATGAGTGCTGGTGCCAGAAACATCCGTGAACGAGGATCACCTTTCTGTGTCGGGGGAAGACGATGTCTGGCCGACCAGGAAGACGGCGATCATGGAGACGGAAACGCAACCCAAGTCGATGGGCGACTGAGCGTACGCGACGTTCTGGCGCCGTGTCGCTTCCGCGTATGGCAGCCATGATCTTGCTGCGTGTCCTTGTATCGACCGTGTCCATCGCACTATAGGAGCGTGAGTCGTAGAGCTTGGTTTCAAAGGGGGTTCTCCCTTGACCGAGTTTGCTCACGAGTCACTGGTCAGGCTAGCGTCATCGGGGCAATTACAGCCACATAATTTCTGACGTTGGAAACGTGGAATAATTAAATTACACTTTAAAAACAACGCGTTGATCTTGTAATGCGCGGTGATGTTGTATAGGCTGACGAGTGCTATTTACGACTGCCCTCGATTCTCGTGAGCCCATTTTCGATCTACTTCCACGACCTTCGCATGCGCTACGGCGTTCGCCAGACAGACCTCGCGACGATGCTTGGCTACGAGCAAAGCTACGTGTCGGCCTTGGAGGTCGGCACAAAAGGCCCCCCTACCGACGAGTTCATCTGCAAGTTGGCTCAGGTTTTGGCGCTGGACGACGACGAGCAAACGAAATTGGACGTGGCAGTACGGGAGTCTCACCGGAAATATGTGGTTCCCAACGATGCTTCCACCGATACATTTCGGATGTGCAGCGAGCTGTTCAGTGAACTCGAAAACCTCCATCCGGCGCAGATTGAGATGATCCGCGACGTAATCGGTTTGCGTCGGAAACTCGGCGCCATCCCTAGACCGGAACCTGGGCGGGTGCGCCGCCATCGCAGGGAGGTGGCCGAAATGTAAAAACGGGACAAACCTTGCGGCTTGCCCCGTTCTTGGGAAAGAGCTGACGCTACCTTCCGCGGACACGAAAAGTATCGTCCCCTCCCCCTTGCACGTCAAGTCGAACTCCCCAATTTCTGATCACCGATTTCGGGTTCTATCGCCCGAAAAGGGCATGGCTATGCCTGCATCCGGTGATATCTACGAACGAAATGTGGCTTCGCCGCAGGTCGACGGGTTGGCATTGCCCTGCGATCTGCGGCGGTACAGGAGAAGAACATGGCTGTTAGAAACGTCGTGACGCCTTCGGGGCGGCGCGTCCGGGGATACTTCCCTTCACGCAAAATGGGCCGGCTGATCGCCTGGGAATCGCAACTGGAGCGGGACGCGATCCTCCTCCTCGAGTTCTCGCCTGGCGTGCTGCGGTACCGGGAACAACCGGAACGAGTTCACTTTCAACTGGATGGCGATGCCGCTCTCTACATTCCGGACTTCGAACTCGAATTGGCCGACGGTCAGATGATGCACGTCGAGGTGAAGCCGGCCGCGAAGCTGGAAAAGCCTGACATCGCGCTACGGTTTGAGGCCATCGCTCGTCACTATGCCCGGATCGGGCGTGGTCTTCGAATCCTCACCGAAGCGCACATCCGGCGTACGCCGCTTCTGCAAAACCTGCAGCTGCTTGCCTACCACTTGGGACGTCACGATCAAGCCGAGCAGCGGCGCTTGCTGGACGCCCTCTGGAGATCGCCAGCTCAAACCATCGACGCAGCCGCTGCGGTCCTTGGCGGCGTCAAATTCGTCTATCGACTGCTGGCCGCCGGCTGCTATCGCTGTGACCTCGACCAGCCGGTTTCCTCCGCAACTCCCATCCGGCCCTACGTGAAGGAGGTGGACCTTGCGTCGCTTCTCTTTTAAACGTGGGTTGAGCTTCTTGCGGCAAGCTCGTGCCTGGTCCGTCGTCAGGCGGCTCACCGACGGATCGATCCAATTGGAGGCCGAGGATGGCGAGCTATGGAATGCACGCGAATCGCAGATCGTCGCCATGTGTGCGAAGGGCATCTTGGTCGTAAGTGAAGAACAGTCGTTTTCGCCACCATCAAGGCCGATGGTCTCCCGTGACCTTTCCTCCTACCCGGAGGCGCTCCAGGCGAAAGCCCGGCACCGCCAACGCTACTTGCAGCGCTTGCTGGACCAGGGGCCTCTGGTATTTGTGGCCGCAAAAATCAAACCGCGTATCCGAAAGGTGGCCGATGAACTCAAAGATCCGAATCCGCCAAGCCCTGCCACCATCTACAGGTGGTACAGCCGTTACAGGTCGGGCAATTGCGTCGTGGCGCTGGTCGATCGCTGGGAACGGAAAGGTCGTGTCCGCAAATGGTCTGATGAGCTCTTGGCCGTCGTCACCGAGGCGATCGAAACCGTCTTTCTCAGCCGCCAACGGCATCCTCGCAAAGCGGTTTGCGAGATGGTTGAGCTCAGGGTTGCCGAGATCAATCGGGAACGATTAGCTGGTGATCGGTTGAAGCTGCCATCGCGGGCCACTTTGTATCGCTACATGAGCGACCTGGAGGCGTACGAAGTCGCTGAAGGTCGCCTTGGCAAAGCCACCGCCGAGAAACGGTACCGGGCCGTGCTTGGGAAGCAAACCGCCAGCCGCGTCCTGGAGCGTTGGGAAATCGACCACACGCCGATCAACTTGCTGGTGTTCTGCGACAAGTCGATGCTCCCCATCGGCCGGCCCTGGCTGACGATCGCCATCGACAAGTACAGCCGGATGATCATGGGCTTCTACATCGGATTCAGGGCGCCGTCGGCTTATTCCGTCCTGCAGTGCATCAAGCAGGCCATACTGCCGAAGGACGAATTGCTGGCTCGTTATCCTGACATCACCATGCCTTGGCCAGCGCGGGGGCTTCCCGAGGCCCTCGTCGCCGACAACGGGATGGACCTGCATTCCGACGCGTTGGCCGTGGTTTGCGAAGAATTGGGCATGCAGTTGCAGTTCTGCCCGGCCAAGCAGCCCCAATACAAGGGCGCCGTCGAGCGCTTCATGCGGACCGTCAACCATGACTTGATCCATCGTCTCCCGGGAACGGTCTTCTCGAATCCCCAGGAGCGGGGCGAATACGAGTCGGAACGGCTAGCTTGCATCAGCTTCGAGACGCTGATGCACTTGGTGACCAAGTGGATCGTGGAGATTTATGCCCAGAGGGCCCATCGGGGCATCGGCATGCCACCGGTGCGCAAATGGGAGATCGGCGAACAGGAGCGGGTTCTGGAGTATCCGGCAGAGCCAGCGCAGCTCGACGTGATCATGGGTCACACGGCTGAAGACAAGCGCGTCTTCCATTACGGGGTGGAAATCAATTGCCTGCGCTACAACAACCCGGAGCTTCAGGCATTGCGCCGCCGTCATGGGGAGCAGCTACGGGTCCGAGTGAAGCACTACGAGGAGGAACTGGGATACATCCACGTCTTCGATCCCGACCAGAAGGCCTATCTCCTCGTCGAGGCGATCGACCAGGAATACGCGGCTGGCCTACGATTGGTGCAGCATGAGGTGATCCGCGAAAAGCTCAAAGAAGAATCCCAGAATCCGGACCGCCACACCAATTTGCTGCGCAAAAAGCAGGAACTACAGGGGCTGATCGACGATGCAGTCCGAAGCAAGAAGATGGCGACGCGAAAACGCGGCACCATCGTTTCGGGAACGGACAGCGTCTCCGTGGCCGCGAAACGGAAAACACCGGCCTCCAATGGACTCTCCTCGCCGTCCCCTTTGTCCTTGCTGCCTGACGGACATCTGCCCAACTTCAAAGTGCGTGCCCGCGAAGGCGAGCACAATCCCAACCGGCCGCAGGGAGGTGCATAATGAACGACCTCCTCCACTTCTCGATCCGCGACAGGATCATCGAATACCCCGTCTACCAGTCTGCGGTCTCGCGCCTGGAGCGGCTGCATCGTCGGGCGTTGGCATCAGGACAGCCGGGCGGCTTACTTGTCACCGGCCTGTCTGGCGCCGGCAAGACAACCGTAAGAGACGAGTACGAAAGGCGATTCCCTAAGGTTGACGAAGGCACCGTGACCTGCATACCAGTCCTCTGCGTGGACACGCCCGCAGCGCCGACAGTGAAGAACCTCGCGGAGGCGATCCTGATCGCTCTCGGCGACCCGATGAGCCACAGAGGATCTGCGGAGCGAAAGACCCAGCGAATCTGCGCCTACCTTCGTCTTTGCAAGGTGGAAATGCTGCTCATCGACGAGTTCCAGCATTTTGTCGAGCATGGCCACCGTAACGAAGTGCGCCAGGTCACCGACTGGCTCAAGAGCCTTATCAACCATGCAGCGATCCCGGTGGTTCTTTTCGGATTGCCCGAGTGCAAGCAGGTGCTGCAACTCAACAGCCAGTTGGCGAGGCGGTTCTCGGCCCAATACTACCTCCGTCCTTTCCAATTCGAATCCGAAGAGGAGATTCAGGAGTTCAGGGGAGTGTTGCATGCTGTCGAACAACTCCTACCCCTCCCGAGCGTGCCCTTGAGCACGCCTAATATGGCGCAACGCTTCTTCTACGCGACCAACGGTCTCATCGACTACATCTGCAAGATCACGGATGGGGCCGTCCAGGCTGCCCACTACCGAGGAAGCTCGCACCTCGACACCGCGATTTACGCGGAAGCGTTCGAGGAGGAGGTGTGGCGGGAGGTGTCGCCGGCATTGAACCCGTTCCTTGCGGGGTCGGGCCTTCGGCCGCTCACTCGGCCGGGTGAGCCTTTCGCTTTGATGTGTCAGCCATGTCAGGCGCTGGATGACTCGCGCGATCGAGGCCGTCGCGCGAAGGTTAAGCTCTGACGCCAGGGAGTGGAAGAAGATGAGACTCATCTATCATCCCCTCCCGGGCCACCAGGAGGGACTGAACGGCTTCCTGCTGCGGCTGGCGGAGGGAAACGGCTTGGCAGGGAGCGGTGAGCTGTTCGGCCAAAAGCCCCCATCGCCTGACGTCTTGGCGGGATATATCGGCCTCGAAGGCGACGACGACTCGATCGCTCGCCTTTTCCGTCAGCGCGGGCCGGGCGCCAAAGGGACGCTGCGGCTCTGGAACCACCGAACCAGCCGATATTGCCCGCTCTGTTGGCGCGACGAGAAGCAATGGCGCCAGGAATGGGAGCTTACTCTGCTCACAGCGTGTCCACAGCATGGTTGCAGATTGGTGGACCGCTGCCAATCCTGCGGACTATTGCTCGATTGGCGGCGAAAATCGCTTGGCCATTGCCGAAGCGAACATAGCCTCGGAATCTTGCCATCACAGCAAGCGAGTGCGGCTGAATTGGCTTTGGCACAGCTTCTTATCGATAAGCTGAATCTCAAAAAGGGGGCTTGGCCAGAGCACCTGCAGCTTCTTAGGCTGGAGCAATTGCACCGGCTTGCTACGGTCATTGGGGCGTATGCAAATACCCATCCGGGTATGCGTGTGCTGAAAGTCGGCGGCGTCGCCGATCTTAAGGCCACACTGCCGCTGGCTGGCCCCGCAGCGGAAATCTTGGCGGACTGGCCTGGTGCCTTCTACCTGCTCCTGGATCGTTTGAGGGGTGAAAACGGCGAAGCAGAGAGCGGCTCGAAAGTCGGGCAGCGCTTTGCGCACTTCCACCGCCACTTTTCGGAGTACCTTACGGACGCGAACTACGGCTTCGTGGCCCATGCCTTCCTGACCTATCTGGAAAACCAAGAGAACTGGATCTTGGGTGCGAGAAACAAGCGCCTGTCCGCGAATCTAGTCAGGAAACCCGTATGGATTCCCGTGGGGATGGCCGCGCAGCAACTACGTACGTCGAGTAGGCGGGTAAAGACGTTCGTGGAGTCTGGAAACATTCGCGGTAATTGGCTTACAGCGCCAAACGGTAAGTCGGTCCTCTGCGTAAATCGGCACGAACTGCCCGCCGTCCGAAGCGTCCTGGCCGATCTCGTAGACCAAAAGACGGCGTGCGCCCTATTGGGCGTTGGCCTAAACCGCCTGCTGGAATTGGCCAACCACCACGTTCTCGGCGCGGCTGTCACGCCCAAATCGTCGGGCGTGTTCCGCTGGGCACCTTCGCGTTCTTTCTTGGACAACCTCTTGACCTTAGGAAGCGATCTCCCGACAGCGCAGGAAGGCGAGTGCGCCGAGACGGTCAGCTTCGCCTATGCACTGCGGTTCTGGTTCAACCGCGAGTATCTGTTTCCGCGCTTGATCGTCGATGTCATCAAGGGAGAGATTGCGCCAATCGCCAAGTGCAGGGAGAAAATCGGGCTGGCAGCATGGACGTTCGACCGCAAGCAGCTCCGTAAATGGATGTCAGACCAGATGGGTGGCCGACGGGATGGCGCCATGACGATTCCCGAAGGTGCCGACTATCTCAGCATGCGCAATGGAACCCTGTCTCATTTGGTGGCCCTTGGGCTGGTGTCGTCAGTAATAGAAAAGGATTCGTTTCACCGGTTAGTGGAGCGTTCTGCCCTCGACGAATTCAAAAACGCGTACGCCTTGGGGCAAGAGCTGGGCGACCGGCTTGGGATTACAGCCTCTCATGTCGCCCGATTGAGAGAGAACAGAGGTCAATGGTTGTCGCAGTTTCCGCTGGGGGTGATCGAAATGGGTAGGATGCTTGAAGTTTCCGAGGAACTGTTTTCTGCAGTCTCAGCCACCGCGCAGCAAACCGCGGAACGACCCGCGGTTGTCTTGGAGCGGTGGGCAACTATTGGCCATGTGATTTGTGAGGCCCATAGCCAACTAATTGCATCTGGCACCGAAAGCAACCATCACGGATTCCAGGATGTAGTTCAGCGACTGAAACAGTTCATGGAACGAGGTACAGCTGCGAACATTCAATTCCTCTACGCCGAGGCCTCCACGGTCGTGCGACGGCACGGTATCGATCCTGCCAATGCTATTCCTCGTGAGAATCTGCAACGGCGCTTTGACCAGCAGAATACCGAGATTATTGACCAGATGAAGCGTTTCATGGCCGAGGCTCCAGGCACGGGTTCTGGGACTGACATAAAGAAGCTGATCGAGGACGGTCGCCCCTGAATGGGGATTACCCTCTATTCGAATTTGCACCTCGTGCGGATTACAGCAGAGGCGACCAATTGTTCTTCTGGAGTCAGCTGACCACCACAAGGTTATCCTACTGGCAAAGGCTGCTTTCCAGCGGGAGTGTCGGATAGCGGTTTCGTCGCAGTTCGGCCAGAATCGGTATTTGGAGCGGTTGGAGTTGTCGTCCGCATCAGGGTGGTTGTTGGCCTACAACGGCATCGACCAAACACCTGCGGTCTGGCACCAGATTTATCGCACTTACACCGATTATTTTGAGAATTTGATGAGCATCTTTGTTGGACGCCAAACGCCACAGACCCGTCTGCGAATTTGGGCGCAGTATGCCAAAATCATTGAGCAACACATGCGGACTGCTGCCGAGGACGCACGGCAAGACTATTTCGAATACCTGTACGTTCATCGTGACGACAATCAACGGACAGTTCAACTTGTTGCAGGCCAACATCCGATCTCAACGAACGACGACGGTAGTCTCCAGACCGAAGGCGGGGCGGCGCTTGTACTGTCGCAGGACTCCACGTTTGGGCACGTTGCCAGTTTTATCTACCCCTACGAGACTTCCCGGGGTCCAGAGAAGCCTATTCTCTGGGGAATCTTCGACAGCCCGGCGGACGCAGCTGCAGGAAAGTGGCTTGATCACGCAGTACACGACTTCGCCCGCTGTTGCCGCGCATCCAGCGTCGTAGATCAAACGGTTTTTCGCTCGGACCGGCTCCGAATGCGTTGGCTCAGGTTTCGGAGCTGGGGGTTGGGCCTCCGTGGCCGCCTCCCCTGTTGCACGAAGCTGATCCGTGCAAAGCCCTCATGGATCAGGAGGAGCGTTGCTGGCCTTGTTTTCGTCGCCACATCGCTGGCTACAATCCTCAATCTGCCGAGCATGCTTTCGACATTGTCAGGCTACACCGTACCCGCGTTATGGGCGAAATGGCATTCGACGCCTCCTGCCGACAAGGCAGCGTCATCGACGCATCAAGCTCTCCCTCCCGTAGCACCATCGGCAGCGAGCGGTCCGCTAACCGTAATTCCGGCTCAGCCTGAGCCAGCTATCGCACCATCAACCGCAGGTGCCGAAATGCACGTCATTTCGGGCAGGTATACGTTCTGCCCTACAACATCAGGCCAAAGCAGCTCGAAGCTACTGAATCTCCTCTATGACGTGCGCACGAATGCTGGCAGGGTGGCATTCTTCAACGTGCATGTAAGCATCGACTGTGTCTTGGGAAAGCAGCCCGATTACGAGGCAAAGTTCAACCGACTCGATGAATCTGGCGAAGTTAGCTATCTCTTACATGTTCCGCTAGTAAGGGCAGGCGATTTTGCCTCGTCGCGGCAATGGATCGACGGAGGGCGAGATTTTTCCATTCTGCGCTCTATGTATAGTGACAATGGTTCTATTATCACCATACATAGGGGGGATGACGGGCGGAACCCCTTGTCGCGTTTCCTGCCTCATGTAGAGGGAAGCGTTGATATCCTCTTTGGCCCCTACGCGATCAAGGAGAGCTCCGACGACGATGTCATCACCTTGGATCTCAATGCACCGTTTCTCGACACTGCCGCTTTGCAGCAGGCGACCGTCATTGCAGACCGGCTTCGTGGTGCCCGGGCCATACCGGCACCATCATTGCCCTCACCCCTCAATCGGGGGAGGTCATAAGCATATTTTCGAGACACAGCTGTTCTGTAAGTGGCTCGTGGTTTTTGTCCTGTTTTTTGACCGACGCTACAAACCCATTGTCCAGAATGGAATTCCGATGGCGAACCCAGCAAATAGGGCCATCAGCTGGAGAGCGGGCGTTTCACATTCTTTGAGAATTTAGTAGGATTATTTCGGCTAATCTGAGGCAGCAAGAAACGGGATTCTCAGAGAAGTTGAGAACGTCGCAATGGGGGAAGTTATAGTGTTTCACTTATTGTGAGAACCTACAATTTTTGTGACAGGCGACGGTAAGATGCGCGCATGAGCAAAGCCAACGTCAATCCCGTGTGGGTCCGTCCCCGTCTGTACATCGGCGACAACATCGCCGTCGGGCCGGGCAAGATCGACCTGTTGCGCCTGATCGGCGAGACCCGCTCGATCTCGGCGGCGGCGCGCGCCATGGGCATGCAGTACAAGAAGGCCTGGCTGCTGCTCGACTCGATGAATCAGGGTTTCGGCCGGCCGCTTGTCGTCACCGCGACAGGCGGCAAGGGTGGCGGCGGCGCCACGTTGACCGAGTTGGGCGAAGCCCTGATCGCCCGCTATGCCGCGCTGGAGCGGCAGATCAACGCCACGGCGGCGGCCGAGATCGCCGCCCTGCACGCGCTGGCCGACAACTGAATGAGCGCTTCCCGCCTGGCACAGCGATTGCGTAGTGTCACTCGCTATGTCATTTTGACATAGCGATGTAGCGAACACGACAAGGGAAAACAGACACATGGCCACACTGGCACGACAGCACCGGGGATTCATCGCCGGCTCACTCATCGGCACCCTGGGTGGCCTGATCGGCCTGGGCGGCGCGGAATTCCGGCTGCCCGTGCTGGTCGGCGTCTTCCGCCTGTCCACGCTGAAGGCTGTGGTGCTCAACAAGGCGATGAGCCTGGTGGTGGTCGCCTCCGCCCTGCTCTTTCGCGCCGGGGCCATTCCCTTCGCCGAACTGGCCGACCATCTCGGCGTCGCCGCCAACCTGCTGGCCGGCAGTCTGGTCGGCGCCTGGTGGGCGGCCGGGCACGCCATGACCATGTCGCGCCGCTGGCTCGACCGCATCATCATGGTGATGCTCGCCGGACTGGCCCTGGTGATGCTCGCCGAAGCCTGGCTGGGCGTGCATGCCCAGGCGCAACCGCTGTTCGCCGACGGCACGCTGCGCCTGCTTGCCGGCATCGCCGCCGGCTTCGGCATCGGCGTCGTGGCGGCGCTGCTCGGCGTGGCCGGCGGCGAACTGCTGATCCCGACCATCGTGCTGCTCTACGGCCTGGACATCAAGCTGGCTGGCAGCCTGTCGCTGCTCGTCAGCCTGCCGACGATGATCGTCGGCTTCGCCCGCTATCGCGAGTCGGCGGCCTTCGCGGTGATCGCCGAGGAGCGCCCGCTGTTCCGCTGGATGGTCGTCGGCTCCATTCTCGGCGCCGGCATCGGCGGCCTGCTGCTCGGCCTGATCCCGACGCGCCTGCTGATGGCCGGCCTGGGCGTCATCCTGCTGGTCTCGGCGATCAAGACTTTCCGGCACACGCACTGAAGCCCGCGAACGATGGAAATTGCCCGGATTTGACGGTCGACCGTCAAATCCGGCAAAAAACAAATTCCAGATTTCGTTTGCTATATGACGCCGAGCCACGTATTGTGCACCGCAGCGATTTCTGGTTGTGTAGTTATTTTGTTGGTCTAGTACCCGCAGTTCTGCGGCGCCATTCCCCCATTTTTACCTCGCCCTCTTGATCTCGCCCCACCCTGGGGCCCAGCCCCGTCACTTTTCGGAGATTCAAGACATGGCAGCAGGTAGCGTCAAATGGTTTAACGATGCCAAGGGCTTTGGTTTCATCACGCCCGACGATGGCGGCGAAGATCTCTTCGCACACTTTTCCGCAATTCAATCCAATGGCTTCAAGAGCCTGGCCGAAGGTCAGCGCGTCAACTTCGACGTGACCACCGGCCCCAAGGGCAAGCAGGCGAGCAACATCCAGATCGCCTGATCGGCACATTGCATGCCCGCGGCGGTCGCAGCAAACGGCCGCCGCCCGTGCCATTCCTGCAAGACAAGCAAGCAACCGCGCGCTCGGGAAACCGGTCGAGCCGTCGCGTTCCGACCCACGTTGCCCTCGGGCGACACAACGATGAAGGGCAGCGCATGAGCCAGGCCATCCAGCGTACCGAACTGAAAACCTATTACTACACCCCGGTCCATTGCCCATTCTGCGGCACCCGGGTAATGGGTGCCGATCCGCAGGACGAAACGCGCATCACCGCCTGTCCGCACACGCTGTTCATCGCCCACGACACGGCCTTCGAATACCGTTCCGAGCGCCTCAACAGCAACCTCAAACTGAACGGCCTGAGCGACAAGGAAGTCGAGGAACGCTGGCTCGGCGAAGCGGGTGGCGTGGACGGCCTGACCGACCAGGTCACGCTGGCCGATGCGATCAAGGTCGCCGCCTATGCCCCGGCCCCGTCGGCCTACGGCTCTTACTACGGCTTTGCGCCGACCGAATAATCAGCCCGCCGGCTTACTCTGGAGAAATCGCCATGGCCAAGGAAGATCTGATCGAAATGCAGGGCGTCGTGATGGAAGTGCTGCCGGACTCGCGCTTCCGCGTCACACTGGACAACGGCCACATGCTGGTCGCCTACAGCGGCGGCAAGATGCGCAAGAATCACATCCGCGTGCTGGCCGGCGACAAGGTATCCCTCGAACTGTCGCCCTACGACCTGTCCAAGGGGCGGATCACCTTCCGTCACATCGAGGGCCGCACGCCCCCCGCCGCCCGGACGCGCCGCTAAGGCGATTCATTTCCGGCAGCCAGGCACGCCCGCCCGGGTCAACCGACCCCGTCGCAAACGCCAGCAAACCTGACCAGGATGAACAGCCAAGCCCGCAACCCGCTGCATGGCCTGACGCTCGAGCGCATTCTCAACGAACTCGTTGAAGAATGCGGCTGGGCCACGCTCGGCCGCGAGATCGACATCCGCTGCTTCACGCACGACCCGAGCATCGCCTCCAGCCTGAAATTCCTGCGCCGCACGCCCTGGGCGCGCGAGAAGGTCGAATCCTTCTATCTCTACGTCCAGCGCCGGAAGACGCGCGGGGACAAGATTATCGGCGGTTAAAAACGCGGCGATCCTGCGGTCGACCGCAGGATTCCGCCAAAAATGCGGCCGGCAGGCTGCGTTTTCAGGCGGCGCGCAGACGCACCCACAGCGCGGCGGCAGCGCTCAGCGCTGCCATGCCCATCACCGCTCCCCAGCCCCAGGCGGCCAGCAGCAGACTGCCGAGCACTGCCCCGCTCGCCATGCCGGAGAACATCCCGACGAAAAGCACCGCATTGAGCCGGCTGCGGGCGCCGGGATCGATCTGGTAAACCAGCGTCTGATGAGCGATCAGCGTCGCCTGCACGCCGAGGTCGAAAAGCACCGTACCGACGGCCAGCAGCGTCAGTTGCGCCGCTGTCGGCGCCCACCACCAGGCCGCCGCCAGACCGGCAAAGGCCAGTACCGTCAGCCCCGCCCCCAAACGCGTCACCAGGCCGGGACCGCGACGATCGGCCAGATGGCCGGCCAGCGGCGCCGCCAGCGCACCGGCCGCACCGGCCAGGCCGAAAGCCCCGGCTGCCGCGCTGCCGAGATGAAAAGGCGCGTCGTGCAACATCACCGCCAGCGTCGACCAGAAGGCACTGAAGCTGACCGCCAGCAGCCCCTGTGCCAACGCCGCGCGGCGCAACGACGGATGGGCGCGCCACAGACCGAGCAGTGACGCGAGCAGGGCGACATAGCTCAGGTTGGTGGATGGCCGCGACGGCTGCATGTGGCGCCAGGCGGTGTAGCCAACGGCCAGGATGCTCAGTGCGGCGATCACGAACATGCTGCGCCAGCCGAGCAGTTCGGCGACCAGGCCGCTGACCACGCGCGACAGCAGGATGCCGAGCAGCAGCCCGGTCATCACCGTACCGACGACGCGACCGCGCTGTTCGGCGGAAGCCAGCGTCGCGGCGGCCGGCACGATGTCCTGGGCCAGCGTGGCGGCCAGGCCGACCACCAGGCTGGCCAGCAGCAACAGGTGGATCGACGGCGCCAGCCCGGCCGCCAGCAGCGCCAGCAACAGCACGCCGCTCTTGATCAGGATGATATTCCGCCGGTCGTGGCGGTCGCCCAGCGGGGCCAGCAGCAGGATGCCGAGGGCGTAGCCGAGCTGGGTCAGCGTCGGCACCAGGCCGATGCTCCGGCCGGAGGCGCCGATGTCGGCCCCGAGCACCCCCAGCATCGGCTGGCTGTAGTACAGCGAGGCGACCGACAGGCCGGCGCTCATCGCCAGCAGCAGGATCAGCAGCGGCGACAGGCCGCCGGCAGGGGTGTTCGCGGAAGGGGACATGATGGATGGGGTCCGATGGTTGACGAGAACGCATGTTGATCATTCACAACGCGTTTGTGTAGTACGCACTAACGAAGATTTGTTATACATTCAACGCATGAAAAACGCCGTTTCCACCCCGTCGACCGCAAGCCCGCCCGCCAGCGGCGACCGCATCGAACTGATGCAGACCTTCGTCCGCATCGTCGAAGCCGGCAGCCTGTCGGCCGCCGCCGAGCAGATGGGCACCACGCAACCGACGATCAGCCGCCGGCTGCAGGCGCTCGAGCGCTCGCTCGGCCTGCGCCTGCTGCAACGGACGACGCACCACATGGGCCTGACACTGGACGGCGAACGCTGCTACGAACGGGCGCGCGAACTGCTCAGCAGCTGGGCTTCGTTCGAGTCCGAATTGCGCGGGGCCGGCGACGAACCGAGCGGCACGCTGCGCGTGATCGTCCCGCACGCCTTCGGCCAGGACCGCCTGATCGATCCGCTGGCCGAGTATCTGGCGCGCTACCCGGGGATGACCGTCGAATGGCTGCTGCACGACGACCGGGCAATCCAGGATTACATCGCCGCCGGCATCGACTGCGCAATCCAGGTCGGCGAAATCACCGATCCCGGGCTGGTCGCCGTCCGGCTCAGCGCGGTGCCGCGCATCGTCGCCGCCGCGCCGTCGTTGCTCGCTGGCGGCCCGCTGCCGGAGGATGCGGGACAACTGGCCGAGTTGCCGTGGCTGGCGCTGCGCACTTTCTACCGCAACGAGGTCACGCTGACGCACGGCATCAGCGGTCGCAAGCGCCGTTTCCCGATCGCCCCCCGCTTCAGCACCGACAGCCTCTATGCACTGCGCAACGCCATGCTGCGCGGTATCGGTGTCGGCATCGCGTCGGCCTGGGTGATCGAGGAAGACCTGGCGCGCGGCGACCTGGTACGCCTGGCACCGGACTGGCAGGCGCCGTCGCTGCCGGTCAGCCTGGTCTATCCCTATGCCCGCTTCTACCCGGCCCGGCTGCGCCGCTTCGCCGAAATCGTCCGCCAGGGGGCCGCCGGGATTTTCGGGGATGTCGCCCGGGCAGCGGGGCCCTGAATGAAAAACGGCGCCCGCCGGCGCCGTCGACCGGAAAGCCGGAAGGCTCAGCCCGGCGCGTTCGGGTTGCGGTGCGCCCAGCCGGTCAGCCGCTTCTCGAGCAGCGCGAACAGCTCGTACATCACGACGCCCATGATGCCGATGACGATCAGCCCGGCGAACACCAGCGGCATGTTCATCGACGAGCTGGCCGACATCATCAGGTAACCGATGCCGAGGTTGGAGGCCACCGTCTCGGAGATCACCGAACCGACGAAGGCCAGCGTGATGGCCACCTTCAGCGAAGCGAAGAAGTACGGCAGCGAGCGCGGCAGGCCGACCTTGACCATGATGTCCCAGCGCTTGGCGCCGAGCGAGCGCAGCACGTCTTCCAGTTCGGGCTCCAGTGTCGCCAGGCCGGTGGCGACGTTGACCACGACCGGGAAGAAGGAGATCAGGAAGGCGGTCAGGATGGCCGGGATCGTGCCGATCCCGAACCACACCACCAGCACCGGCACGAAGGCAACCTTGGGAATGCTGTTGAAACCGACCAGCAGCGGATAGCAGGCCTTGTAAACCAGTGGCGAGGCACCGACGGCGAGGCCGAGCAGCATGCCGACGACGACGGCGATGGCAAAGCCGGCCAGCGTCGTCCACAGGGTCTGCGTCGCGTGCATCATGATCGGCCCGGCGTACTCGTGGCCGGAGACCCAGATCGCGCTGGGCGCCGGCATCAGGTAATCGGGAATCGACAAGCCGGTGCAGATGGCTTCCCAGATCAGGAACAGCGCAATCGTCAGCACCCAGGGGGCGCTCTTGATCACGGTGGTTTGCTTGATGGCCATGACGGGCTCCTCAGGATTCGCGGATGCGGCCGATGTGCTCGCGCAGTTCATGCACGTAGCCGGCGAAGGCATCGGTATAGGTCACGTCGAGCGGGCGCGGACGCGGCAGGTCGATTTCCTTGCGCACCAGGATGCGGCCCGGACGCTTGCTCATCACGTAGACGGTGTCGGCGAGGAAGACCGCCTCGCGCAGGTCGTGGGTGACCAGCACGATGGTGAACGGCTTTTCCTGCCAGAGATCGCGCAGCATGCACCACAGTTCCTCGCGGGTGAAGGCGTCGAGCGCGCCGAAAGGTTCGTCGAGCATCAACAGGCGCGGCTGGTGGATCAGCGCGCGGCAGATCGACGCGCGCTGCTGCATGCCGCCGGACAGTTCCCACGGGAACTTGTCGCCGTAGCCGGCCAGGCCGACGCGTGCCAGCAGCGCCTCGGCGTCGGCACGGAACTTTTCCTTCTCCTGGCGCAGTCGACCGCGATAAGGCTCGACGATCTCCAGCGGCAACATCACGTTGTCCAGCGTGGTCCGCCAGGGCAGCAGGTTGGCGGCCTGGAAGGCCATGCCGACGATCTTCAGCGGCCCGCCGACCTCGCGGCCATCGACGAAGACGTTGCCGACGCTGGGCGGCTTGAGGCCGGAGACCAGTTTCATCAGCGTGGATTTGCCGCAGCCGGAAGGACCGACGACGGCGACGAATTCACCCTCGCGGATGTCCAGGCTGACATCCTCGATGGCATTGGCGCCGCCCGGCGCATAGGCCAGGCTGACGTTCTCGAATTTGACGAAAGACATGCGTTTTTCCTGTCGGAGCAAGGCGGCCGGGCGGCCACCGACGACGCATCGCGGCCGGCAAGGCCGGCCGCGGGCGGAACTTATTTGACCGTGCGCTCGGCCTTGGCCGGCAGGAAGCCGGCATTGAACAGTTCGGCACCGTTGGCCAGCTTGGGCAGACCGAAGGCCTCGACCGTTTCGGCCAGCGAACGCTGCAGGCGCTCGGCGGTCACCGCGCCCAGGCCGTTGGCCTTGCTTTCGGCGGTGACGACGCTGCTGTCCAGCGCCAGCTTCAGACGCCGGGTTTCCAGCGCGACGTTGATCAGCGGATCGCGTTCCTTGACGTAGGCGATGGCGGCATCCGGGTTGGCGATGGTTTCCTTGAGTGCCTTGTTGAAGGCGCGCAGCAGGCCGGCAACGGCCTTCGGATTTTCGGCGATCATCTTCGGACTGGCGATGATCGCGTTGCCGTACAGTTCGACGCCGTAATCCGGGTACTTCAGCGCGACGATGTCTTCGGTCTTGACGCCGCGGGCTTCCAGGTTGAGCAGGCTGGTGAAGTAGAAACCGGTGATGCCGTCGACGTCGCCGCGGGCCAGCAGGGTTTCGCGCAGCGCCGGCTCGACGGTCTGCCACTTCACGGCATCGACCGCCAGCTTGTTCGACTTGGCAAAGGCCGGCCAAGCCTTGCGGCCGCCGTCGAAGATCGGTGCGGCCAGGGTCTTGCCGGCGAGATCGGCCGGCTTGGTGATGCCCGACTTCTTGAGTACGAAGACGGCCGCCGGCGTTGCGTTGTAAACCATGTAGACGGCCTGGATTCTGGAACCCGGGGTCTTGGCATCGTGCTCGACCAGCGCGTTGAAGTCGGCAAAGCCCATGTCGTAGGCGCCGGTGGCGACGCGGGTGACGGCGCCGGCCGAACCGGAACCGGAGTCGATTTCGACATCCAGGCCTTCGGCCGCGAAGTAACCCTTGGACTTGGCCATCAGGAACGGGGCCGACGGACCTTCGAAACGCCAGTCCAGCGTGAACTTGATCTTGGTCTGTGCGCTCGCCAGCGTGGGAGCGGCAAGCATCGCCACACCGGCGGCAAGAAGGAGGCGGCGACAGGCGCTGAACGGAACGGACATGAAAGATCTCCTGAACGGTTGAAATGTCACCACTTCAGCAATCGCCATGCCAATACATAAACATCTGTTTATAAATACATTTTCACAGAACAAACTTTCCGTGCACGAAAAAGGGAGGGGCTAACCCCTGTTTTTCGTCCATTTTTCCCGGAAAATGCGCCCACCAATGGTGCATGGGCGGCAAAAACGCCCCTGCGGGGTGCATGGTTTTTTCATATTCCGATTCAAGCAATGCCATTATATTCAATGAGATATACGGATCGGGATATACGATTTCTGCAATACTGTGTATTCCGCAACTAACCGGCGCTTCCTGATAAATTTTGCCCATCGGTTCGATATTGCACCGCAGCATCGGCACGAAAAATCCAAATCAAACCCAGGAGGTCTCACCCATGTTCACCAAGAAGTCTTCCCTGATCGGCTGCGCCCTGCTCGCGGCCGGCATTTCCGGCGCCTTCGCCGCCGACTGGAGCGATACCTACATCGGCTGGCGCTACGGCAACAAGTTTGCCGAGCCGTTCAACAAGAACGACATCTCGAAGAACATCTTCAACCTCGGCCATGTCAGCGGCTACAAGTACGGCACCAACTTCCTGAACGTCGACATGCTGCTGTCGGACAGCAACGACTCGATGAACGGCAACAGCGGCGCCCATGAAACCTACGTCGTCTATCGCCACACGCTCGACTTCGGCAAGATCCTCGGCAACCCGGAAACCTTCAAGTGGGGCCCGATTCGCGGCGTCGGCTTTACGGCTGGCTTCGATTACAACTCCAAGACCGGTGACAGCTACCAGTCGAAAAAGCGCATGCTGGTTGCCGGCCCGACGGTGATGCTCGACGTCCCCGGCTTCCTCAACATCAGCGTCCTGCAACTCTGGGAAAGCAACGCACCGCGCACCCATCCGGACCGTTACTACTACGATCCGCATCCCATGCTGACCGCCGCCTGGGGCATTCCCATCGGTTCGCTGCCGCTGTCCTTCGAAGGCTACGCCAACTACATCGCCGCCAAGGGACAGAATGAATTCGGCGGTGGCACCAAGCCGGAAACCAACATCGACGCGATGGTCATGTACGACGCCAGCTCGCTGGTCGGCGCCAAGGCCAAGACCTTCCGTGTCGGTCTGGAATACCAGTACTGGCGCAACAAGTTCGGTAACGACCACAAGGGTGCTGCCGGCGACGGCGCTTTCGCCAAGACCCCGATGATCCGCGCCGAATACCACTTCTGAGTCCGGGTTCTCTCCTGCGCGGCGCAGTCGGCTTCGGCCGCTGCGCCGCTTTTTCATCCGGCGCGCCGGTGCCGCTTTGTCGCTGCGCAACGGTAAAATCGCCTCCATGACAGACCGCATCGATACCCCCGCGAACTCACCGCTCGGCAAGGCCACCGAATACCGCGACACTTACGCACCGGAACTGCTGTTTCCGATTGCCCGCCAGATCAAGCGCGACGAAATCGGCGTCGCCGCCGATGCGCTGCCGTTCATCGGCGAGGATCTGTGGAACGCCTACGAAATCTCGTGGCTCAACCCGAAAGGCAAGCCGGTGGTCGCCCTCGGCGAATTCCGCGTGCCCGCCGTCAGCCCGAATCTGATCGAATCGAAATCCTTCAAGCTTTACCTGAATTCGTTGAACCAGTCGGTTTTTGCCGGCACCGACGAGGTCGAAACGGCGCTGACGCGCGATCTGTCGGTCGCTGCCGGCGCGCCGGTCAGCGTGAAAATCGCCGATCTGCGCGGTCGACCGCAGGTTTCACTCGATTATCCGGCCGGCGTGCTGCTCGACGAGCTCGACATCGCCTGCGACACCTATCAGCCGACGCCAAGCTTGCTGGCCACGGTCGACGGCCCGGAAACCGAAGAAACGCTGATCTCGCACCTGCTCAAGTCGAACTGCCTGGTCACCGGCCAGCCGGACTGGGGCATGGTCGTCATCCGCTACCGTGGCCGGCCGATCGATCACGCCGGCCTCTTGCGCTACATCGTGTCCTTCCGCCAGCACAACGAATTCCACGAACAGTGCGTCGAACGCATCTTCTGCGACATCACGCGCCGCTGCGCGCCGGCCGCGCTGGCGGTCTACGCGCGTTACACGCGGCGCGGCGGACTGGACATCAACCCTTTCCGCAGCAGCGGCGAATTCGCCGCTCCGGGCAACCTCCGCGAGGTGCGCCAATAAACCGCTCAGCGCGCCGCCAGCCCGAGCTGCTGCAAGCGGGCGTGAATACCGGCGGTCATCTGCCGGTAGCCCTCGGCATTCGGATGGATGGCGTCGGCACGCCATTCGCTCCGGCCGAGCACGTCGGCGAAGACATCGGGCACCAGCGGAATCCCCTCCTCGTCGGCGAGCGCCGCGTAGATCGGCGCATCGGCTGGACGCCCGGCCATCGCCATCAGCGACAGGGCCGGCACCGCGACCAGCACGACCTGCGTGCCATTCGCCCGGATTTCGCGAACGATCCGGCGCAAGTCCTCCTTGACGGCATCGGCCGGCCGGCGCCGCAGGAAATCGTTGCCGCCCAGTTCGAGCAGCACCAGTTGCGGCCGGTGCTCCGCCAGCAACGGCCCGATGCGGCCGACCGCCGCCTGCGCCGTATCGCCCGGCACACCGGCATTGACGATGCGCCAGCCGGTGCGCGCGGCCAGCAGGCCGGGCCAGTCTTCGCCCGCCGCCCCACCGGTGCCGAAGGTGACGCTGTCGCCGAATGCCAGCACGACACTGTCGGCCGGCATTGCGGCCAGTCGGGGCGGCGTTTTTCCGCAGCCGGCAATCAGGGTCGTCGCGCCGAATCCGGCGAGTGCGCCGAGAAATTGTCTACGCTGCATCGCGATACTCCGTCATCGAACAGCCGGCAGCTTAGCGCAGGCTGCGCATTCTTGCGTATGGCCCGCCCGGCAGCGGCTCGCGGATAATCGCCCGATGACTTCCCGTCTGCCCGCGACATCCCCGGCCGCCAGCACCTGGCAGGCCGAATTGCACCTTGCCTTCACCCGGCAGGAGGCGCGCAGCGTGCTCAGTCAAAACCGCCACCGCGGCCCGCTGCGCGTGCAGAAAGCGCTCTATCCGGAAGGCGACGCGGTCTGTCAGGCGCTGCTGCTGCATCCGCCATCGGGGATCGCCGGTGGCGACCATTTATCGATCGATATTGCGGTCGACCGCAACAGCCACGCACAAATCACCACGCCGGGCGCCGGCAAGTGGTACCGCTCGGGCGGCGCCGAAGCATCGCAGACGGTGCGGCTGGACGTCGGCCCCGGCGCAACGCTGGAATGGCTGCCGCAGGAAGCCATCGTCTTCGACGGCGCAATCGCCCGCATGGACAGCCGCATCACGCTCGCTGCCGACGCCCGCTACCTCGGCTGGGACCTCCTCTGCCTCGGTCGCACCGCTGCCGGCGAACGCTTCGATCACGGCCGTTTTTCGCTGTTCTGCCGGGTTGACCGCGACAACCGCCCACTCTGGATCGAACGCGGTCAGGTCGATGGCCGCGATGCCATGCTCGCCAGCCCGGCGGCCTGGGCGGGAAAGACGGTCTGCGGCACGCTGCTGTGCAGTTTCCCGGAACTGCCGCAACAGGCCGCCGCGCTGCTGGAACAACTGCGCGCCGTCGCCCCCGCCGACGGTGCACCGCACGGCATCACCGCCCCGCCCGGCCTGCTGATCGCCCGTTACCTCGGCGACAACAGCGAAGCCGCCCGGCTGTGGTTTGCCGAACTGTGGAAAATCCTGCGTCCGGCCTGCTGCGGTCGACCGGCCGTTTTGCCCAGAATCTGGAATACCTGAAGGAATCGTCATGGAACTGACACCGCGTGAGAAAGACAAGCTGCTGATCTTCACTGCCGGCCTCCTGGCCGAACGGCGCAAGGCCAAGGGCCTGAAGCTCAACTACCCGGAAGCCGTCGCGCTGATCACCTGCGCGATCATGGAAGGCGCCCGCGAAGGCAAAACCGTCGCCGACCTGATGCATGAAGGCACACAGGTGCTGACGCGCGCCGACGTGATGGACGGCATCGCCGAGCTGATCCCGGAAATCCAGGTCGAAGCCACCTTCCCGGACGGCACCAAGCTGGTCACGGTCCACAACCCGATTGTCTGAAAAAGGAGCGCCCATGATCCCCGGAGAACTCCTCGCCGAACCCGGCGAACTCGAACTCAATGCCGGCCGGCCGACGATCACGCTGGTCGTCGCCAACACCGGCGACCGGCCGATCCAGGTCGGCTCGCACTATCACTTCTTTGAAACCAATGCCGGCCTGAGCTTCGACCGTGAAGCGGCGCGCGGCTACCGCCTCGACATCGCCGCCGGCACCGCCGTGCGCTTCGAGCCGGGCCAGACGCGCACCGTGCAACTGGTGGCGCTGGCTGGCGACCGCAAGGTTTATGGTTTCCGTGGCCTGATTCAGGGAGCACTGTGATGGCGAACAAGATTACCCGTCAGGCCTATGCCGAAATGTTCGGCCCCACGACCGGCGACCGCCTGCGTCTGGCCGATACCGAACTGATCATCGAGGTCGAGAAGGACTACACGATCTACGGCGAGGAAGTGAAATTCGGCGGCGGCAAGGTGATCCGCGACGGCATGGGTCAGAGCCAGCGCGTGTCGGCTGAAACGGTCGATACCGTCATCACCAACGCGCTGATCGTCGATGCCGTCACCGGCATCGTCAAGGCCGACATCGGCTTGAAGGACGGCCGCATCGCTGCCATCGGCAAGGCCGGCAATCCGGACATCCAGCCCGGTGTGACCATCGTCGTCGGCCCCGGCACCGAGGTCATCGCCGGCGAAGGCATGATCGTCACCGCCGGCGGCATCGACAGCCACATCCACTTCATCTGCCCGCAGCAGATCGACGAAGCGCTGAATTCCGGCGTGACGACGATGATCGGCGGCGGCACCGGCCCGGCCACCGGCACCTACGCCACAACTTGCACACCGGGGCCGTGGCACATCCACCGCATGCTCGAAGCCGCCGAGGCTTTCCCGATGAACCTCGGCTTCCTCGGCAAGGGCAACGCCAGCCTGCCGGAAGCCTTGCGCGAGCAGGTCGAGGCCGGCGTCATCGGTCTCAAGCTGCACGAGGATTGGGGCACGACGCCCGCCGCCATCGACTGCTGTCTGAGCGTCGCCGACGAGATGGACGTGCAGGTCGCCATCCACACCGACACGCTGAACGAATCGGGCTTCGTCGAAGCGACCATTGATGCCTTCAAGGGCCGCACCATCCACACCTTCCACACCGAAGGCGCCGGCGGCGGCCACGCGCCGGACATCATCAAGGCCACCAGCCTGGCCAACGTGCTGCCCAGTTCGACCAACCCGACCATGCCGTACACGGTCAATACCATCGACGAACATCTCGACATGCTGATGGTCTGCCACCACCTCGACCCGAGCATCGCCGAGGACGTGGCCTTCGCCGAATCGCGCATCCGCCGCGAAACCATCGCCGCCGAAGACATCCTGCACGACATGGGCGTCTTCTCGATGATGTCCTCCGACTCGCAGGCCATGGGCCGTGTCGGCGAAGTCATCATCCGCACCTGGCAGGCAGCGCACAAGATGAAACTGCAGCGCGGCGCCCTACCCGAGGATATGGGAAGTAACGGCAGCGCCCGCCACGACAACTTCCGGGTCAAGCGCTACATCGCCAAATACACCATCAACCCCGCGCTGACGCACGGCATCGCGCACACCGTCGGCTCGATCGAAGTCGGCAAGCTGGCCGACCTGGTGCTGTGGAAACCGGCCTTCTTCGGCGTCAAACCAAGCTTGATTTTGAAGGGCGGCATGATCGCCGCCGCCGCGATGGGCGACCCCAACGCCTCGATCCCGACGCCGCAACCGGTGCATTACCGGCCGATGTTCGGCAGCTTCGGCAAGGCGCTGAAAACCTCCGTCACCTTCGTCTCGCAGGCCGCTTTGCAGAACCCTGCGGTCAACGCCCTGAATCTGCAAAAACCGCTGGTCGCCGTCTCCGGCACGCGCACGGTGAAGAAGGCGGACATGGTGCACAACGGCGCCACGCCGGAAATCACCGTCGATCCCGAAACCTACGTGGTCAAGGCCGACGGCGTGCACCTGGTCTGCGAAGCGGCGACCGAGCTGCCGCTGGCCCAGCGTTACTTCCTGTTCTGAGACGGCATGCAGCACTGGCTCTACCTCGGCGTGGCGATCGTCAGCGAAGTCGTCGCCACTTCGGCGCTGAAGGCGGCGGAAGGCTTCACCCGGCCGCTGCCTTCGCTGGTCGTCGCGGTCGGCTACGGCATCGCTTTCTACTGCCTGTCGGTGGTATTGCGCACGCTGCCGGTCGGCATTACCTACGCCATCTGGTCCGGCGTCGGCGTCGCGCTGGTCGCCCTGGTCGGCTGGCTGGTCTATGGCCAGTCGCTCGACCTGGCGGCCATCCTCGGCCTGACGCTGATCGTCGCCGGCGTCATCGTCCTCAACGTCTTCTCGAAAACCGTCGCTCACTGAAGCCCATGCTCATCCTCAACCAACGCAGCACTGCCGCCGCCACCGACTCGGTGGCGCTCGCTTACGACGAACGCAAGCGCAGCCGCCTCAAGGTCAAGCTGGCGTCCGGCTCGGAAGCCGGCATCTTCCTCGAACGCGGCGACCACCTGCACGGCGGCGACAAGCTGGCGGCCGAAGACGGTTCGGCCGTTGTCGAAATCCTTGCCGCGCCGGAAAAGCTGATCGAGGCCGTCGCCGACAGCCCGTTGCTCTTCGCCCGCGCCGCCTACCACCTGGGCAACCGGCACGTGCCGGTGCAGATCCTGCCGACCGACAACGGCGGCAAGCTGCGCTTCCAGACCGACCACGTGCTGGCCGACATGGCGCGCGGCCTCGGCTGCACGATCAGCGAAACGGAAGCGCCCTTCCAGCCGGAATCCGGGGCGTATGGTGCCCATGGCGGCCACCATCACCACGGCGACGAGCCCGAGCATGGCGACCTGCACAATCCCGGTCACGGTCCACATCGCTCGGTGCCGAAAATTCACGAGTTCAAGCCGCGTTGAGCGCGGCGGGTGGGCTTACTGAATGATGAAGGACGGGAACAGGACTTCCTTGACACCGGTCTTGGGGTCGCCGTGAATCACGTGATTGACCGCATCGACGATGTCGTCGGCAAGTTCCTTCTTGCCGGCCAGCGTGCGCAATTTGTCTTCGCTGCGTTCGGACAGCAGCAGGATGATCGCATGCTGGATTTTCGGGCGGAACATGTCGAATTCGTGGGCGGCCTCGGGGGCCGCCGCTTCGAGCACGACTTCGAGGCGCAGATAACGGGTCGCCCCCAGGTTGACCGTAAACACCATCGGCTGCGGCCCGCCGCCACCGCCATGACCGCCGCTGTTGGCCCAGGCGAACGGCGACAGCAGTGCCGCCATGAGAAAAATCGAAATAAACCGGATACGCATTGACCGAGCCGCCAGCAAGATGAACGTCGAATCAGCCGCTTCCCCGTTTTTCGTCTGCCCGGCGAATGCGACCTCCCTGGCCGGATTTTCCTTGGCATGGGAGCAAATTGCAATTCGCCCGTGTCTGCCCGGCAGCCGCCGGGCGCACTTTCCGGAGAAGGCCCGTGGCTGCTGACGGCCTGCTGCAACTGGCCCGCCTGCTGCAACTGGCCAGCCCGGCGCTGCCGGTCGGTGCCTACACGTATTCGCAAGGCCTGGAATGGGCGGTCGAATCGGGCCTCATCCGCGACGAGGCGAGCGCCGGCCGCTGGATCGCCGACCTGCTGACGCACGGCATCGGCCGCTACGAGGCGCCACTGGTTTTTGCCCTGATGACGGCGTGGACCGCAGCGGAGCAGACCACCATCCGGCGGTTGAACGACGAGTTCCTGGCCAGCCGCGAAACCGCCGAGCTGCGGGCCGAAACCGCCCAGATGGGCTTTTCGCTGCGCCGACTGGTGCGCGACCTGCGCGATGCCTCGTTGGCCGGCGTCGGCGAAACCGTCGAGACACTGCCCGAAGTCGCCTTTCCCGTCGTCTGGGCCGGCATCGCCGCCACCTGGAAAATCGATCCGTCGGCCGCGTTGACCGCCTACCTCTGGGCCTGGGCCGAGAACCAGGTGATGGCCGCGCTGAAGGCGGTGCCGCTCGGCCAGGCCAGCGGCCAGCGCCTGCTCGCCGAACTCGGCGGGCGGATTCCCGATATTGCGGTCGACGCCCTGAAACTGCCGGAAAGCGAATGGTCGAACTTCACCCCGGCCTTCGCCATCGCCTGCGCCCGCCACGAAACCCAGTATTCCCGTCTCTTCAGATCCTAGGAAAAACATGAGCAAACAAGCCCTGCGCGTCGGTATCGGCGGCCCCGTCGGTTCCGGCAAGACCGCCCTGACCCTGGCGCTGTGCCAGGCCCTGCGCGAGCAGATCGACATGGCCGTGGTGACCAACGACATCTACACCGCCGAGGATGCCAAGTTCCTGGTCAATCACTCGGCGCTGGCACCGGAACGCATCATCGGCGTCGAGACCGGCGGCTGCCCGCATACCGCCATCCGCGAGGACGCCTCGATCAACCTCGAAGCCGTCGACCGCCTGCAGCGCGCCTTTCCCGGCGTCGAGCTGATCCTCGTCGAATCCGGCGGCGACAACCTGGCCGCGACTTTCTCGCCGGAGCTCTCCGACCTGACCATTTACGTCATCGACGTCGCCGCCGGCGAGAAGATCCCGCGCAAGGGCGGCCCCGGCATCACCAAGTCCGACCTGCTGGTGATCAACAAGATCGACCTGGCGCCCCTGGTTGGCGCCTCGCTCGAGGTCATGGCAACCGACGCCAAGGCGCAGCGCGGCGAACGGCCTTTCGTGTTCTCCAACCTGAAGACCGGCGAGGGGCTCGAGACGATCATCGCCTTCATCCGCGAGCGCGGCATGCTCTGACTTGCCGCGACGGCGGCGATCGGCCGATACTCCCTCCCACAAGGAGGAGAACACGATGACCGATGCCCAGATTCGCGACGCCATTCGCTCCGGCTGGCCTTTTTTCGGCGTAACCGGGCGCGGCGACGTCCTCGCCCGCTACCTGCCCTACGGTCCGATCTACCGCTGGAAGCAGAACCAGATGGTTCCGACCCCGTTACAGGGCGAAGACCTGCTGTGGTGGTTGCGGGCAGCCGACGAGAACGACGCCGACGGCTAGGCCGGGCGCCGCCACAGCGGCGCCAGTCCGAGCAGCCCGAGCAACGGCCCGGGCAGCAGCAGCCAGGCGACCTGTCCGCCCAGATCGCCGACCCAGCGTGTGGAAAGCTGGATCGACACCATCGTCACGGCAAAGCCGATGGCATTCTGGAAAGCCAGCGCGCTGCCGACGATTTCCGGCGGACAGGCACGCGCCGACAGGGCCGAGAAATGCGGCGAATCGGCAACCACGCAAAAGCCCCAGCACAGCAGCACAGCCAGCTTCCAGGCCAGCGGCACGGCATCGAGGAACGGAAACAGCGCACAACAGACCGCCGAAGCGGCCAGCGCCAGCGCCGCCACGCGGGCACTGCCAATGCGCCGGCTCAACCAGCCGCCGCTCACGCAACCCAGCGCGCCGATGCCGACCACCGCAAACGCAAAACCGGCCGCCTGCGCGCTGCCACCGGAGGCCAGACCGCCAACGACCAGCAACGACGGCACCAAGGTCCAGAACGCATACAACTCCCACTGGTGGCCGAAATAGCCGAAGGCGGAAGCCCGGAAGGCAGGCAGCGAAAACGCCTGCAACACGCGCCCCAGGCGTAACGGCGGCGCCCCGTGACGCAGTTTCAGGTGCGGCCCGTCGCCGAGCAGATGAATCAGGACGGCGGCACACAAGGCCAGCCCGGACGAGGCCAGGATCGCCAGTTGCCACTCGGCGCTGCTGGCCGCGAAGCGCACACCGTGCGGCAACGCGGTGCCCAGCGTCAGCATGCCGACCAGCCAGGCCAGCGCAGCCCCCGCTTCGGCCGGCACCCAGCTGACGACCAGCTTCATGCCCAGCGGGTAGACGCCGGCCAGACAGAAACCGACCGCGAACCGCCAGCCGATACCAGCCGCCAGGCCGTCCGCCAGCCAGGCAAATCCGGCATTGCACAAGGCACCGAGCACGGCGCAGACAGCAAAGATCCGGCTGGCCGGAAAACGGTCGGCCAGCCCGCTCAGCGAGAACAGCAGCGTACCGGCGATGAAGCCGAACTGCACCGCGTTGGTCAGCGTACCGAGGTCGCCGACGCTCAGGCCCCACTGCCGCATCAGGTCTTCCGCCGCGGCGTTTGCCGAGAACCATAACGAGGTCCCGAACAATTGTGCGATCACGATGATCGCTACCGGATGTCTGCGCATCCTGGTCTCCTGTCAGTTTTGTCTCCAGCCGCCTTATAGCACCGGCAACGGCGATCCCACCAGCGCCGGATCTTTCGTGCACCGCACCAAAACCAGCCGGAGAAAATTGCCCATGCACCACGGTCGACCGCAGAAAACCCAGGAAAACCACGGGGAAAGCCACTAAGCGGCTGAGTTGAAACCGTTTTTCCGCAATGCAACAACAGGCACGATTTTCGCTGGCATGACTTGCCCCGCCCCAACGGGAAAAGTCGTACCCATAAGGAGAAACCATGTCGACCGATAAATCGATGGAAATCGCCCAGTTGCTCGCCCGCTTCAAACTCCGGGTCAAACGCTCGCTGGGACAGACGGTCGATCTGGAACGCCTGACCCGCGAGCCCGAATATGCCCGCCAGCGGCTGAGCGAGATCGAGGAAGCCGCCGAGGAAGAAGAACTGCTGATCATGCTCCTGCAACTGCGCAGCCATCTGCTGCCGGTCGCCGCGGCGGCCGGCCCCGCCGCCGACGAAGCCGCACCGGCGCGAACGGCGGAAACCCGCAGCTATCTGCGCGGCGCCCGCGCCTGGTAAGCCCCCGGCCGGCAACGCCCGGCGCCCTTCCCCGACGCCCTTGACGGATTGGCTGGCGGACCGCAATCTGGCAAACCGGAAAACGGTAGGGGGAGTTCATGGAGCGCATCGACCTGGCCGGCCTGCTTGGCGGCATCGGCCTGTTCCTGCTCGGCATGACGATGATGACCGATGGCCTGAAAATGGCGCTCGGCCCCGCGCTTTCCCGCCTGTTGCAGGCGTGGACCGCAACCCGCCTGCGCGGCCTGCTGTTCGGCGTGCTGGCCACCGCCCTGGTGCAATCGTCGACGGCGATCACCGTCGCCACCATCGGTTTCGTCAATGCCGGTCTGCTGTCGCTCGGCCAGTCGTTGTGGGTCATCTTCGGCTCCAACCTGGGTAGCACCTTCACCGGCTGGCTGGTCGCCATGATCGGCTTCAAGCTCAAGCTCGAAGTCGCGGCGCTACCGATGATCGGGGTCGGCATCCTGTTGCGCCTGTCCGGTGCGGAAACCCGGCGCGGGGCGCTGGGCGGCGCGATCGGCGGCCTCGGCGTCCTGTTCCTGGGCATCGACTTCCTGCAGCAGGCCTTCGTGGCCGGCGGCGATGCCTTCGATTTCGAAGCCTTGTCGGGTTACGGTTTCTGGTCCCTGCTCGCCTTCGTCCTGGCCGGCACCGTGCTGACCGTGCTGTTGCAGGCCTCGGCGGCGACGCTGGCGATCGTGCTGACGCTGGCCGAGGCCGGTGTGCTGCCGCTGGCCGAAGCCGCGGCGATGGTCATCGGCGCCAACATCGGAACCACGGCAACCGCGCTGATCGCCACCATCGGCGCAACCCCGAATGCCCGCCGGGCGGCCCTGGCGCACGTCGCATTCAACATCCTGGCCGGCGGTACGGCGCTGCTCGGCCTGCCCTGGATACTCGACCTGCTGGCCGTGCTGCGCGATGCGCTGGCACTGGGCAACCAGCCGGCGATGACGCTGGCGCTGTTCCATACCGCGCAGAACCTGATCGGCATCCTGCTGATGTGGCCGCTCAGCGAGCGCCTGGCAAATTTCCTGCGCCGCTGCTTCCTGAGCCAGGAAGAGGAAATCGGCCGGCCGCACTACATCGATCGCAATGTCGGCGCTGTGCCCTCCCTTGCGGTCGACGCGCTGCATCGGGAAATTTCCCGCGCCGGCCACCTGGTGCTGGAACGCGCCCGCGCCCGCTGCGCAATGGACGAGGCCAGTCTGGCCCGGGTCGATGCCTTTCCCGCTCTGGCCAGAGCCATCGTCGCGTTCGTCACCGAGGTCAACCGGCACCCGATGCCTGCCGATACGGCTGCGAATCTGGCATTGCTGCTGCGCGTCCACCGCTATTACGACACCTGCCACGAACTGGCTGCCGAAGCGGCGAGAACCCAGGTGGCGCTGCCGGCGCTCGACAGCGAATTGGCTGGCGACGTCCGACGCACGCTGGACACCGCGCTGGCGCTGCTGCAAACGCTTGATCCCGGTCTACCGGGGTTCGCCAGGCCCGGCGCCGAGGCACTGAACGACTTCGAAAGCGCTTATCAGTGCGTCAAGGCCGCCCTGCTGCAGGCGGGAGCCAGCGGCCGACTGGACATCGACCGGATGGACGAGGCGATGAGCGGCCTGAGCGCGCTGCGCCGCTTGCTCGAACAGTCGAGGAAAGCGGCCGGCAGCCTGGCCGAATTGGCGCCGCAGCCCATCGGAACACCGACTGCGGCAACCCAGGCGGCATGATTCTGCCGCCGGAACGCCCGGTCAGGCGGCTTCGCTCATCGGCACCAGGAAATCCTTGCTGATCCCGTCGCCGAGCAGATAGATGCGATCCATGAAATCGGTCAGCCATTCATGCAGGCCGTCCTTGAGGATTTCCTCGATCCGGCCGTAGCGCAGCTGCGAATAGAGCATGCCGGCCTGTCGCTGGGTTTCGCCGGAATGGCTGTTGGCGATCAGTTCGAGGTTCTTGACCACGCTGGCCAGGCAGAAATGCAGTGAGCGCGGCATGTCGCGGTCGAGGATCAGCAGTTCGGCGACACGGTCGGGCGTGATGACGTCGCGGTAAACCTTGCGATAGACCTCGAAAGCCGACACTGAACGCAACAGCGCCCCCCATTCGTAGAAGTCGCTGGCGCCTTCTTCCTCGCTCGTCGGCAACACGTGGTATTTGACGTCGAGAATGCGCGCCGTGTTGTCGGCCCGCTCGAGCAGGGTGCCGAGCCGGATGAAGTTGTAGGACTCGTCCTGCAGCAGCGTGCCCAGCGTCGTGCCGCGCGTCAGCGCGGAACGCAGCTTGACCCACTCGAAGTACTCGGTGATGCCGCTGTTGAGAATCTGCTCGAAACTCTTGCCCCGTGCTTCCAGCCAAGTCGAATTGAGCGTTTCCCACATTTCGGTGGTCAGCGTGCCACGCACGGCGTGGGCATTTTCGCGGGCCATGCGCAGGCAACTGAAGATCGACGAGAAGTTGTCCGGGTCGGTGGTCATGAAACTCAGCACGTTTTCCCCGCTGACCGTGGCGTGCTTCGCGGCATACGCCTCTTCCAGACTGTTCAGGGCAATGATCCCGGCCCAGCTCCGGTTGGCGGCTTCCATCGACTGCGGCACCAGCGACATCTGCCAGGTGACGTCGAGCAGGCGGGCGAGGTTCTCGGCCCGCTCCATGTAACGGGACATCCAGAACAGGTGATCGGCAGTACGGCTCAGCATTTTCTCTCTCCCTAATCAGTCTTCGAGGACCCAGGTATCCTTGGTGCCGCCGCCCTGCGACGAATTGACGACCAGCGATCCCTTGGTCAGCGCCACCCGGGTCAGGCCGCCCGGCACCATGTTCACGCACTTGCCCGAGGACAGCACAAAGGGACGCAAATCGAGGTGACGCGGCGCAATGCCTTCCTCGACGAAGGTCGGACAGTTGGACAGCGCCAGCGTCGGCTGGGCAATGTAGCCGTCCGGCTTGGCAATCAGCAACTTGCGGAAATGCTCGATCTGCTCCTTGGTCGAGGCCGGGCCAACCAGCATGCCGTAGCCGCCGGCGCCATGCACTTCCTTGACCACCAGCTCCGGCAGGTGATCGAGCACGTAGGCCAGATCGTCCGGCTTGCGGCACATGTAGGTCGGCACATTGTTGAGGATCGGCTCCTCGCCGAGATAGAAGCGGACCATGTCCGGCACGTAGGGATAAATCGATTTGTCATCGGCAACACCGGTGCCGATGGCGTTGGACAGCGTCACGTTGCCGGCCTGGTAGGCCTTCAGGATGCCCGGCACGCCAAGCGCGGAATCCGCCCGGAAGGCCTGCGGGTCGAGGAAGTCGTCGTCGATCCGCCGGTAGATCACGTCAACGCGTTGCGGGCCCTGCGTCGTGCGCATGAAGACCACATCGTTCTTGACGAACAGATCCCGCCCCTCGACCAGTTCAACACCCATCTGCTGGGCCAGGAAGCTGTGCTCGAAATAAGCACTGTTGTAGGCCCCGGGCGTCAGCACCACGACCGTCGGATCGGCGATGCCCTGCGGCGCAACGGCACGCAGTTTCTCGAGCAGCATGTCCGGATAGTGCTGGACCGGCGCCACCTTGTGCTTGGCGAACAGTTCCGGGAACAGGCGCATCATCATCTTGCGGTCCTCGAGCATGTAGGACACGCCCGACGGCACCCGCAGGTTGTCTTCCAGCACGTAGAACTCGCCTGCTCCGGCACGCACCACATCGACGCCGGCGATATGGGCGTAGATGCCGGCCGGTACGTCGACGCCCTGCATCACCGGACGGTACTGCGCGTTGTTCAGTACCTGCTCGGCCGGAATCTTGCCGGCCTTGAGGATTTCCTGATCGTGATAAATGTCCCACAGGAACATGTTCAGCGTCTTGACCCGCTGTCGCATGCCGCGCTCCAGCGCCTTCCATTCCTTTGAAGGAATGATGCGCGGCACGATGTCGAAGGGAATCAGTCGCTCTTTGCCAGCCTCCTCGCCATAAACAGCGAAGGTGATACCGACGCGGTGAAAAGCCAGATCGGCTTCAGCCCGCTTGCGTTCGATCCGTTCCGGCGGCGTCGCCTTCAGCCACGCTTCGTATGCCTTGTAGTGCTCCCTGACGCTGCCTTCGGCGTCGTACATCTCGTTATAGAAGTTCATGTTGGACTCTTCGTTTGAGGATGCTACCTACCAAAAAATTAGCAGGTTCCATGCCACGAAAAAACCCGAAACGAATCAGGACATTGGCAAAGCACCCCATCTATCGTCGCACGCTTTTGGTGCAACGACAGACAAGCTGGTGCAATAAACTCAAAGCGTGCACTGAAAAGGGAAAGTCGGCCGGGATCGGCGGGTGGGGCCTAAGGCTTGGCCTTTAAACGGAGGACTGCGGCCAGTTGCCTGACCGCCTTTTCCATTTCCTCCGGCGTATAGGCAGCAAAGCCCATCAGGAAGCCGGGCCGACCACTACCGCTGCCGGACAAGGGGCTCAACCCGAGCAGTTCAACGCCCGCCCGCTGGGCAGCAGCGACCGCCTGCGCCTCGTCGATGCCGGCGCGCAGGAAGCAGGGCATCTGCATGCCGCCGGCCGGCACTTCTGCCGTCACGAAATCGCCCAGGTGTTCGTCGACCAGGCGCGCCAGCCGATCGCGGCGGGCCGCATAGACGCTGCGCATGGCGCGCACGTGGGCGCCGAAATGCCCGCCTTCGATGAAACGCGCCAGGGTCAGTTGGGCGATCGTCGCGTTGTGGCCGTCCTGCAGGCTGCGCGCCACCGTCATCGGTGCCACCAGCGCCGGCGGCAGCAGCATGTAGGCGATGCGCAGGCCGGGAAACAGGGATTTGGTGAAGGTACCGATGTAGATCGTGCGCTGCTCGTCGTCCAGCCCCTGGACGCAGGCGGTCGGCTTGCCGGCGTAGTGGAATTCGCTGTCGTAGTCGTCCTCGATGATCCAGGCCTGCAGCTGGCCAACGCTCGGGCGATGGCGGCGGTGATCCAGCAGCGCGGCTACCGGATCGTCTCCGGCGGCACCGACAACCACCTGATGCTGATCGACCTGTCGAACCGCCCCTACACCGGCAAGGATGCTGACGCGGCCCTGAGCGCGGCCTGGATCACGGCCAACAAGAATTCCGTACCCAACGATCCGCGTTCGCCTTTCGTTACCTCAGGACTGCGCCTAGGCACTCCGGCAGTCACCACGCGGGGCTTCGACACGCAGGCCTGTACCACCCTGGCCGGCTGGCTGTGCGATGTCCTCGATGCACTGGAAAGCGGTGATCTGGCCGCCGTGACGGCGCGGGTCAGGGAAAACGTCAGGGACCTGTGCCGACTTCACCCCGTGTATCGCGCCGCTCTCTAACTACGCAGAATCGCGCGAAGATACTTTGTCCCGAGAGATGTGGAATCCCAAAAAAAAACAAAAACCCGCCGGAAATCCCGGCGGGTTTTCATCTTCAGCCCGAAGATCAGGCGCGTTCGAGGATGACCGCGATACCCTGACCACCACCGATACACATGGTAACCAGCGCGTACTTGCCGCCGATGCGTTCCAGTTCGTACAGCGCCTTGGTGGCGATGAAGGCGCCGGAGCAGCCGACCGGGTGGCCGAGGGCGATGGCGCCGCCGTTCGGATTGGTCTTGGCCGGGTCGAGGCCGAGCACCTTGGACACCGACAGGGCCTGCGCGGCAAAGGCTTCGTTCGATTCGATGACGTCCATCTGGTCCAGCGTCAGGCCAGCCTTCTTCAGCGCCAGCTTGGTGGCCGGGATCGGGCCTTCGCCCATGACATCGTTCGGCACACCGGCAACGGCGTAACCGGCGATGCGGGCACGCGCCTTGTAGCCGGCCTTGGCGGCGACGTCGGCCGCAGCGAGCACGAAGAAGGCGGCGCCGTCGTTGATGCCGGAGGCGTTGCCGGCGGTGACCGTACCGTCCTTCTTGAACGCTGGTTTCATCTTGGCCAGAGCTTCGACCGTGGTACCACGCTTGACGTACTCGTCGGTATCAAAGACGACTTCGCCCTTCCGGGTCTGCTTGACGATCGGCACGATCTGCGACTTGAAGTGGCCGGCGTCGATGGCGGCAGCGGCGCGGCGCTGCGATTCGACGGCGAACTCATCCTGCGCTTCGCGGGAGATACCGTGCTTGGCCGCCAGGTTTTCGGCAGTAATGCCCATGTGACCAACGCCGAACGGGTCGGTCAGCACGGCGACCATCGAGTCGATCGCCTTGGTGTCGCCCATGCGGGCGCCGGAGCGCAGCGCCGGCATCAGGTAGGCAGCCTTGGACATGACTTCGACACCGCCGCCGATACCGTAGTCGGCATCGTTCAGCATGATGTTCTGGGCCGTGGTCACGATGCCCTGCAGACCGGAGGCGCACAGGCGGGAAACCTGCATGGCCACCGATTCCATCGGCAGGCCGGCCTGGATGGAGGCAACACGGGATGCGTAGGCGTAACGGGAATCGGTCGGCATCGTGGTCCCGACCGTGACATAGTTGATCTGCTGCGGATCGACGCCGGAGCGGGCGACCGCCTCCTTCATCACCAGGCCAGCCAGTTCGCTGGTTTCGAAGTCAGCCAGGGAGCCGCCAAAGGAACCGATCGGCGAACGAACTGCGCTCAGTACGACAACATCTCTGCTCATGTACTACCTCCTGTAGAAATTATTTTCAGCCCACCAGACTGGCGAGCCCCAGCAAAAAGAGCAACAACATCCACAGCACCGTGGCACGCCAGACCAGACCGACGGCACTTTGCATGAAATCGACGTCAGCCGGCTCACCAAGACCCAATTCGGCCCGGTCGGCAGCTTCACCTTCCTCGATCACGGATCCCCCCAGGCGCACCCCCAGCGCCCCCGCGCCGCCAGCAAGGACAATTCCCATATCCTTGTCCGGCCACAAGGCTGCCTGAGTCCGCCAGCAGTGAACAGCATCTTCGAAATCGCCGACGATGGCGAAGGCCGAAGCCGTTGCCCGCAAGGGCAGCCAATCGATCATACCGAAAACCTGGCGGGCAAATTGCGAAAAATCGTTGTGCTGGGCAAGATCAGAAAGCTGCCAGCGGTCGCGCACAATCAGGCCGAGACGATAAAGCAACGCACCGCACGGTCCGGGCAACAGCACGAAACAGAGCAGAACGCCGAAGACGTGACGATGCGATGCGACGAGTGCCCGTTCGATGGATACTCGGGCAATCTCCTCGCTGCCCATCCGCTGGGTCGGAATCTGCTGCCACTCGGCCAGCAGCGCACGGGCACGATCCAGTTCTCCCAGACGCAGGGCGACCTGAATATCCGTGTAGTAATGACTGAATTGGCGGAATCCCATCGTCAGGTACAGCACGATCACGTTCAGCAGCCAGCCAAGCACGGGAGAAACTGCATGGAGCGCGGCATAGATCAGGGCCAGGACAATCACCGGCAACAACACGGCGACGCACCAGGCGGCAACGCCATGCCAGCGGTTACCGGCGTTGAAACCGGACTCCACGAGATCTGCCCACGCATTGGCCGGTCCCTCGACGATGCGACGGTAATCCAGCGGCTTCAGCTGTTCGATCAGGAAAACGGCGATCAGCGACAGGAGGCTCATGGGGACTCTAATTACCGCTTGCAGCGGCTATTCTCGATTATTGAAACGTCAAGATACCACAAGCCTGTCGGTCAACGAACGGATCATGCCGGCGGTCGCCCCCCAGATGAAATGCTCGCCGTAAGGCATGGCATAGTAATGGCGCAGCGCGCCGCGGATGTTCGCACTGTGGCGCTGGTGGTTGCGCACATCGAGCAGAAAGTCGAGCGGAACCTCGAAGACTTCCGCAACCTCGAAGGCATCCAGTTTCAGTTCGAACGGCGGCGTCACCAGCGCGACCACCGGAACGACCTGGAACCCCGTACCGGTCCGGTATTCCGGCAGATATCCCAACGGTTCGACGTGCCGGCGATCCAGGCCGATTTCCTCTTCCGTCTCGCGCAATGCGGTGGCCAGCGGCGAGACATCTTCCGCCTCGACCCGCCCACCGGGAAAACTGACCTGCCCGGCATGGTCACGCAGATGTGCGGTGCGCCGGGTAAGCAATACGGTCAGGTCATTTTCGTGCCGGACGATGGGAAACAGTACCGCTGCCGGCGTCAATTGCCCGGCCGCTGCACCATCCTCGGCGACGAACTGCCCGTTCGCGGGCTCCGGCAGCAGACAGGCACGCAGTCCGGAGAGGTCAATGCGACTCATCGTACCGCCGAATCCTCCTCGATTTCGACGTGGACCGCAGCCAGTGCGTCATGCAGCGTTTCCTCGGGCAGCGCGTTGATCGCCGTCGCGACCAGATCGGCCGATTCGACCGCGCCGACCGGCAAGCGTTTGCTGTCGAGCGACGCAATCAGTGCGGCAGCGGCACCGACCACACGCAACAAGGCCTGACGCTCTCCCATGAGCATTTCCAGTTCGCCGCGCAACAAGGCGATTTCCTGATGTGGCATCTCTCTCTCCTAGAATCGTTTTTTTAAGGTCATGGTATCGCCGTCCCGCTTCATTTCCATGCGGTTCAGGAAACTCATGCCGAGCAGCGCGACCGGCAGGTCGTTCTGATGAATCGCCGCATCGACCTGATGCAGCGTGACGCCGCCGATGCGCACACTGTTCAGCTTGACGATGCTGATCTGCGTCTGGCCATTGGCGGTCTGGGAAACGCCCCGCTCGCCCTTGGCCGGATCGATGCCCAGCCGACGGGCATCGCTGGCGCCGAGCGAAACCAGGCTGGCACCGGTATCGACGACAAAGCGGACAGAACCGCCGTTGACCGTGCCATTGGTCACGAAATGCCCCTGGCTGTCGGCGTTTAGCGTAACCAGTTCGGCGCCACTGTCGGCCGCATTGCCGACCGCATGCTGACCGACCCGCAACGGCCGTTTCTTGCCGCCGATCTCGACGATCACCTGATCGCCCTGAACGGCCACGACCTTGATACCGTCGACGGTCGTTCCCACCGGAACGGAACGCGGCGGCGCACCGTTGATCATCAGCAGGGCCTTGCTGCCGATGACGCCGGCCAGCCCGACCTCTTGCGCCGCAACGGGCAATGCGACCAGACAGCCCAGCAAGGCCGACGTAAAATGGACGGCCTTCCATCGATTGCCCAACCGAGCCATGAAACCAGTCGCCATCTTTCGTCACTCCCCTACCGAAGGTCCGGGCTATTTTGCCATATTCCTTGAGCAGCACGGGATTCCATGGAAATTGATCGCCCTCGACGCCGGCGAAGCGGTTCCTGCGACAACCGACGATTTCGCCGGCCTGTGCTTCATGGGCGGCCCGATGAGCGTCAACGACCCGCTGCCGTGGATCGACGGTGTGTGCGCATTGATCCGCCAGGCTGTCGACCGTGGCGTACCGGTGATCGGCCACTGCCTGGGCGGGCAGTTGATCAGCAAGGCACTGGGCGGCCAGGTGACCGGCAACGCGGCCAAGGAAATCGGCTGGGGCGAGGCGCTGGCCGAGGATCACGATGTCGCACGGCACTGGCTGGGCGATTTCGCCGGACACCGGGGCACGGTCTTCCAGTGGCACGGCGAAACCTTCAGCATCCCGCCAGGTGCCACCCGCCTGTTTTCGAACGCCTATTGCGCCAACCAGATGTATGCGCTCGGCCCGCATCTCGGCATGCAGTGTCATGTCGAGATGACGCCGGAAATGATCGCTACCTGGTGCGACCAATGGGCCGAGGAAGCCGCCGCCGTCGCCGACCAGCCGAGCGTACAGACGCCGGACGAGATGAACGGCCAGGTCGGCGAACGCCTGCCGGCGATGCGCGCCTTGTCCGACCAACTGTATTCGGTATGGATTCGCGGCCTGGCCCGCTGAACGCGCCGAAAAATGAAAAGGGTGGCCGCGGCCACCCTTTTTTGCCGAATCCTGCGGTCGACCGCCATCAATCGCGATAATTGCCGTCCTTGATCGGAAAATCGGTAATCTTCGAACGGACCAGCGCAATCGCCTCGCGCAACTCGTCGATCTTCTTGCCGGAAACACGCACCGCATCGCCCTGAATCGACGCCTGCGCCTTCAGCTTGGCATCCTTGATCAACTTGACGATCTTCTTGGCCAGCTCGCTGTCGATGCCGTCCTTGATCTTCATTTCCTGCTTGGCCTTGTTGCCGGAAACGCTCTGGATCTTCTGCACGTCAAGACGCTTGACGCTGTCCTTTTCCTTCTTTTCGAGGGCCGGAAACAGCAGGTCCTTGATCTGGTCGAGCTGGAATTCGGAATCGCCCCACAGCGTGATCAGCTTGTCCTTCTCGTTCAGCTCGACCTTGGCCGAGGTGCCCTTGAAGTCGTAACGGTTGTCGATCTGGCGCGCCGCCACGTCGACGGCATTCTTCAGCGCCACCATGTCGGCTTCAGAGGTGAAATCGAAACTGGGCATGACCTTCTCCTTTGCTGAAATGCGAAGCCCGGCAGACGCCGGGCCGGTATTGCGGTCGACCGATGAAAATCAGCCGAAATGGCAGACGTAGTGATACGGCTCGTCGCAGGCGATCTCGAAACTCGAATTGCCCGGCACGTTGAACGACTGGCCGGCACCATAGACCTTCCACTCCGACTCGCCCTTCAGCTTGACGCGACAGGCACCGCCGACGCCTTCCATGATTTCCGGCGCCCCGGTATTGAAGGTCAGCGACGACGGCAGGATCACGCCGATCGTCTTCCTGGCACCGTCGGCGAACACCACGGTGTGGCTGACGCACTTGCCGTCGAAGTAGACATTGGCGGCCTTGACCACGGAAACATTGTCGAATTGAGACATCAGATACCCCAGATTTTTTGAATGACGGACTTGGCGATGAAACCGACCATGCCGAAAGCAAGCACGAAGAACAGCACGAAGGTGCCCGTCTTGCCGGCTTTCGACTTCCAGGCGATCTCGCCGATGATGAACAGCATGAACAGGATGAAGGCACCGACGCCCCAGGTCGAGAAGAAATCGGCGATCTGTTCCTCGTTCAGGCCGAATACGGTACCTTCCATCGCTTACTTGCCCTTCTTCGCCTGCAGGTTGGCGGCGATGCGCATGCGCAGGGCGTTGAGCTTGATGAAGCCGCCCGCGTCCTTCTGGTCGTAGGCGCCGGCATCGTCCTCGAAGGTGGCGATGGTCGGGTCGAACAGCGAATCGCTCTTCGAGTCGCGGCCGACGACGATGACGTTGCCCTTGTACAGTTTCAGGCGTACCGAACCGTTGACCGTGGACTGGGTGTGATCGATCAGGGCCTGCAGCGCACGCCGCTCCGGGCTCCACCAGTAGCCGTTGTAGATCAGGCTGGCGTAGCGCGGCATCAGGTCGTCCTTGAGGTGGGCGACTTCACGGTCGAGGGTGATCGACTCGATGGCACGGTGAGCGCGCAGCAGGATCGTCCCGCCCGGGGTTTCGTAGCAGCCGCGCGACTTCATGCCGACGTAGCGGTTCTCGACCAGATCGAGACGGCCGATGCCGTGCTTGCCACCGAGTTCGTTGAGCTTGGCCAGCAGTTCGTGCGCCTTCATGCGCACGCCGTCGATGGCGACCAGGTCGCCCTTCTCGAACTCGAGATCGAGGTACTGCGCGGCATCCGGCGCGGCTTCCGGCGACACCGTCCAGCGCCACATGCTTTCCTCGGCTTCGGCCGCCGGGTCTTCGAGGTGGCGGCCTTCGAAGGAGATGTGCAGCAGGTTGGCATCCATCGAGTAGGGCGAGCCGCCGTTGCGGTGCTTCATCTCGATCGGGATGCCGTTGCTCTCGGCGTAGGCGAGCAGCTTCTCGCGCGACAGCAGGTCCCACTCGCGCCACGGCGCGATCACCTTGACGCCCGGCTTGAGCGCATAGGCGCCGAGCTCGAAGCGGACCTGGTCGTTGCCCTTGCCGGTCGCACCGTGCGAGATCGCGTCGGCGCCGGTGGCATTGGCGATCTCGATCAGGCGCTTGGCGATCAGCGGCCGGGCAATCGAGGTACCGAGCAGGTATTCGCCTTCATAGACGGTGTTGGCACGGAACATCGGGAAGACGAAATCGCGCACGAATTCCTCGCGCACGTCGTCGATGAAGATGTTTTCCGGCTTGATCCCGAACTTCAGCGCCTTGGCGCGCGCCGGCTCGAGTTCCTCGCCCTGGCCGAGGTCGGCGGTGAAGGTCACCACCTCGCATTGATAGGTATCCTGCAGCCACTTGAGGATGACCGAGGTATCCAGACCGCCCGAATAGGCGAGAACCACTTTCTTAACGTCGCTCATTTGCTTTCCTGTTACGTTTTGACAATGCCGCCGGGCAAACCCGGCGGTTGATATTCCTGGCTTCTACCCCTGCAAACGACCGAGGAGCAAGTACTCCATCAGCGCTTTCTGGACGTGCAAGCGGTTTTCGGCTTCGTCCCAGACAACCGACTGCGGGCCGTCAATGACCTCGGCAGTCACTTCCTCACCGCGATGGGCCGGCAGACAGTGCATGAACAGCGCCCGTTCGTGTGCAACGTCCATCATCTCGGCATCGACGCACCAATCAGCAAAGGCTTTCATGCGTGCTTCGTTTTCGGCCTCGTAGCCCATCGAGGTCCATACGTCGGTGGTCACCAGATCGGCGCCGCGGCAGGCGTCCATCGGATCGGCGAAAATTGCGTAGCGCGAGGCGTCGACCCCGGCAATCAGTTGCTGATTCAGTTCGTAGCCCGGCGGGGTCGACACGTGCACCTTGAAATCGAGCACTTCGGCCGCCTGCAGCCAGGTATTGCACATGTTGTTGGCGTCGCCGACCCAGGCCACCGTCTTGCCCTGGATCGAACCGCGATGCTCGATGTAGGTGAAGATGTCGGCAAGGATCTGGCAGGGATGGTATTCGTTGGTCAGGCCATTGATCACCGGCACGCGCGAATTGGCGGCGAAACGCTCGATGATGTCCTGCTCGAAGGTGCGGATCATCACGATGTCGCTCATCCGCGAGATCACCTGCGCCGCATCCTCGACCGGCTCGCCACGCCCCAGTTGCGAATCGCGGGTATTCAGGTAGATCGCCGAACCGCCAAGCTGCTGCACGCCAGCCTCGAACGACAGGCGGGTACGCGTGCTGGCCTTCTCGAAGATCATCACCAGCGTGCGGTCGGTCAGTGGCCAGTATTGCTGGTAGGACTTGAACTGCTGCTTGATCCAGGTGGCACGTTCGAAAACGTACTGATGTTCCTCACGCGAAAAATCCTTGAACTGCAGGAAGTGCTTGATCGCCATGCTCACCCCGCCAGAAAGGTCTTGATCAGCGGAATCATGCGGTCGACCAGTTCCCGCGCCTCATTTTCACTGAAATTGAGCGGCGGCAGCAGGCGGATCACGGTATCGCCGGTGACATTGATCAGCAGACCGGCCGCCAACGCCTGACCGACCAGCGCAGCGCACGGGCGGTCGAGTTCGACACCGATCATCAGACCGTGCCCCCGGATATCGACCAATCCCTTGACCCCGGCCAGCCCGTCGGCAAAGCCCTGGCGGATCAGCTTGCCGACACGATCGGCATTGGCCAGGAGGCCCTCGTCCTCGATACAGGCCAGGGTCGTCAGACCGGCCGTACAGGCCAGCGGATTGCCACCGAAGGTGGAGCCATGATTGCCCGGCCCGAACAGCCCGGCCGCCTTGCCACCGGTCATGCAGGCACCGATCGGCACTCCGGAGCCCAGGCCCTTGGCCAGCGTCGCCACGTCCGGCTGGACACCGGCCAACTGGTAACCGAACCACTGGCCGGTACGGCCCATGCCGCACTGCACTTCGTCGCAAATCATCAGCCAGTCGCGGGCATCGCACAGTTCCCGGACACCGCGGTAATACGTAGCATCGCACAGGTGAATGCCGCCTTCGCCCTGGATGATCTCGAACATCACGGCGACGATGTTCTTGTTGTGCTCGGCGACCGCACGAATCGCCTCTAGGTCGCCATAGGGCACCCGGACGAAACCGGCCACCAGCGGCTCGAAACCTGCCTGAACCTTGCGGTTGCCGGTGGCGGAAAGCGTCGCCATCGTGCGGCCGTGGAAGGCCTTTTCCATGACCACCACGGTCGGCAGCTCAATGCCCTTCCTGTGACCGAAATAGCGCGCCAGCTTGATTGCCGCCTCGTTCGCCTCACAACCGGAATTGGCAAAGAAAACTTCCTGCATCCCGGACAGTGCGCACAGCTTGTCGGCCAGTGCCTCCTGGCCGGCCACGCCGTAGAGATTGGAAGTGTGCAACAGACGACCGGCCTGCTCGGCCAGTGCCGCGATCAGGCGGGGATGGGCATGCCCGAGGGTATTGACGGCGATCCCGGAAAGCGCATCCAGGTATTCCCGGCCTTCCGTATCGGTGATCCGGCTGCCCTTGCCGTGACTGAAGGTCACCGGCAAACGGGCGTAGGTGTTCATGACATGCGACATCAGACGACCTCTAAAAACAAAAACGGCGGCCAACGCCGCCGAAACGACCGCAACCCGAAGCCGGAAAAAGCCCCGGAAACAGTTGCAGAAAGCTGAATGTTAAGTGAAAAATAGCGCCTTGTATAGAACGGCCAAGCCATGCGAATCGCCATATTCAACCAGAAAGGCGGCGTCGGAAAAACCACGACCGCGCTCAATCTCGGTGCCGCCCTGCAGCGCGCCGGAGACCAACCGCTGCTGATCGACCTCGACCCGCAAGGGCACCTTTCCAGCATTCACGGCCAGGTCCCGCTGGAATCCGGACGCAGTCTCTTTGCCTTCTTTCAGGAGCAAAGCGGACTGGCCGAACTGGAAGTCGACTGGCACGAAATCGGCAGACTGATCCCAGCCCACCAGCAACTGATCAAGGTCGATTCGATCTTCGGCAAAGGCCCCTCCGTCCTCAACAAGCTGCGCGTCGGCCTCGATGCCCTGGAGCAGGAGAACGGCGGCCGCCATATCGTCATCGACTGCTGCCCCTACATCGGCGTACTCGCCCTCAACGCGATCTTTGCCTGCGACCGGCTGATCATCCCGGTCTCCACCGACTACCTCTCACTGCAGGCGGCCGAACAGATCACCCGCACGCTGCAGGTCCTCGAACCCGTCCTCAAACGCCGGGTCGAACGCCGCTATCTGCTGACCCGCTTCGACCGCCGCCGAAGGATGAGCGACGATATCCGGCAAAAGCTGCGCGAGCGCTATGGTGAAGACGTCATGGAAACCGTCATCTCGGAGAATGTCGCGGTCGCCGAAAGCCCGTCGCTGAATCGGGATGTCTTCCGTCACAACGCCCACAGCCCGGGGGCTCACGATTATCGAAAAATGCTCGAAGAACTGGTTGACCGCAAGGATTTGAGCGTCAGCGACAGATTGCGGTAAGACCACTTGGTTCTGCTAAAATGCCCCAAAAGCGAGATCGCACCGCCGCCCATCCGCACAGCGCAAGGCAGAACAATGACAACACAAGAACTGACGACATTCATCATCATCGGCGTCACAAAGGAAGGGCGAAAATTCCGCCCCAGCGACTGGGCCGAGCGCCTGTGCGGCGTAATGTCAGCCTTTGGCGCCGAACGCAAGATGAAGTACTCACCTTACGTCGGCCCTGGCGACTACAACGGCGACAAGGCTGTGTTCGTTGACGGCCGCCTGGCCGAGGTTGAACCCATGGCCTACCGCTTCATGCTCAATTTCGCCCAGGACAACGATCTGCAGATCATTGACGGCGTCTGTTCGCTGGAAGACAAAAAATAAGCCGACGCGGTCGACCGCGCCAACAAAGACTCACGCAGCAACACAAATAAAAATGGCGCCAGAGGCGCCATTTCTCATGGAGCGAAAACCGCTCAGGCCGCAGCGCCCAGTGCCTTGATCTGTGCAGACAGACGGCTCTTGGTGCGGGAGACGGCGTTCTTGTGAACGATCTTCTTGTCAGCGATCCGGTCGATAACCGAAACGGCTTGCTGGAAAACGCCTTGTGCGGCGGCTTTGTCGCCGGCGACGATCGCCTTGCGCACGCTCTTGATCGCGGTACGCAGGGTCGAACGCAGGCTTGCGTTGTGGGCGCGCTGCTTGTCAGCTTGACGGGCGCGCTTGCGGGCTTGTGCGCTGTTGGCCATGGCAATGAATCCGTTAGAGATAAATTAAGCCGGCGATTCTAACACGACTACGCAGCGACAACAAGCCCATCCACACCAATCCCGCTCATCCGGCAGCAACGACCGTTCAGCCATCAACGATGACAAGGGGAAGAATTGGAAAGTACACTGGAGGCATGGAAAATTGTGATCCAACATACATGCCCACAATACCTTCTCGCAAGACGCACGGCTTTTCCTTGATCGAACTGATGGTCGCCATCGCCATTCTGGCCATCCTCTCGGCGATCGCCGTCCCCGGAATGCAGGGATACATTGCATCCAGTCGTGCGACATCCGTCACCAACGAATTACTCGCCACGCTGATCCACGCACGCAGCGAAGCGATTCGACGGAACGCCCAAGTCACGGTGAAAGCCAAGGATGCCGACTGGTCCAAGGGATGGACCACGACCACGGGTGGCAACACTCTCGTATCAAGAGACAACCCATCCTCCGGAATTTCTATCGTCAGCGACGACACCGCCATTACCTTCAATGCGGACGGCACAACGGGAGACACCGGCGAAATCACCCTGACCTCCAGTTATGGCAGTAGCAAAACCCTGCAGATTCTCGGTAGTGGCAAAACCCTCATCTCAAACTGACACGAACACACCATGCAACCTCCATCCCAGAACATTGCGTCGCAAAAAAGCAGGGAATCCGGCATGAGCATGATCGAAGTCCTTATCGCAATCGTCATCCTTGCAATCGGCGCCCTTGGCATCGCAGGCCTGCAAGCCAGAGCATTAAAAGGAAACGAAAATAGCCTGCAGCGAAGCCAAGCAATTATCGCGTCTTCTTACATGCTCGATTTGATACGGGCAGATAGGACTTTAGCTTCTGCATTCTCCAGCCGCACAAAAATTGAAAGCGCCTCAGCGGCCCCCAATGCGTTATCTGCCGCGTGGATTCGAGAAATGCAGGAGGTTCGCAAAGATAGTAACGGGAAAGATATTTTGCCCACGATCGGCAACGGAACAATCGGAATCATTGAATGCACCCCAAGCGGAACACAATTTCTATGCGAAGTTACCGTGCAGTGGAATAGTTCCAGAGCTAGCACCGACGCTAGAAGCGAAGTCTCTTTACGCACCCTGTTATGAAAACCCTTGCTCCGACCAAGCTGCAGTACGGCCTGACCATCGTTGAACTGATGGTTGCCATGGCCATTGGCATGATCCTGATGCTAGGCGCAACCGGCGTACTGGTAACAAACCAGAACGCCTTCCGCACCTCGGGAAGTCTGTCCGACATCCAGGAAAATGCGCGGATTGCCACTGAAATGATTGCCCGAGACCTCCGCGCCGCCGGCAGCAACCCCTGCACGGCAACCGATTTTTTCGATCGCACGGCTGCCAATCTCGGACTAACCGTAACCAACGAGGTTCAGACGCTCAAAACCAACTTGTCCAAGGGCTACACCCTGGAAAACGAGAATGTTGCCGGAACAGGCGTCATCAACGCCGTTGTTGCCGATGCTCAGACGATCTCCCTCACCGCCGGACAGACGACATTCAACATTACAAACCAACTCAAGGCAGGTGATCTGGTCGTGCTTTGCACGAATCAGGCTGGTTACGTACTCAAGGTTGCATCAGCCAGCGCCACATCCTTCACAACCACGGTCGGCGTACCGAATATTGCAAATCTGGACAGAGCGGTTCTGGTCACCAATCTGACAACCCGAGTCTGGAACGTGGACAACGCTGGACGGAACACCCCATCGCTGTTCCGCAACGGGGTGGAAATGGTTGATCGTGTTGCAGGCCTGACCGTTCAACAACAGGGGACGGCGATCAAGCTCACTCTCATTCTGTGCAGCCGGAATCCGGAACCCCAAGGCATCGACACCGTCGTCTCTCTATGCCCGGCCAGACACATAGAAAGAAGCGTCATCAACGTGGTTCAACGTCGAGCCAGCTAAGACCATGAAAACCACAACACACCATCAGCAGCAGGGCATCGTTTTGATCGTCGCCATGATCATGCTTGTGATCATGAGCATTCTTGGCATTTCCAGTGTCCGCACCGTTGCCCTGGAAGAAAAAATGAGTGCTGCCGCGCTGGACTACAACATTGCCCTACAAGCGGCTGAAGCAGCCCTGATTGCCGGGCAGCAGGACGCACGCAACCGTACCGGTGGAATCACACCGGACCCCGGCGCCACCGCGACGGACTGCCCGGGAGGCAACGCCGTGGCACCCAGCAACGGCTATGTTTCGACCATTTATCGCTGTGCTGACAACTGGATGGCAGGCAAGGACAACACTTGGTGGAGCGCCAACTCCCGCTTGCTTGCCAACAGCAACAGCGGTGCCAACCTGGGGCCTCTGGCAGGCAACAATACCCGCTACCTGATCGAATACCGCGGCACCCAGATTTGCAAGCCGAAAAGCGGTGAAATTGCCGACAAGGGTGCTTGCCTCAGCAAAAACCCCGATCCCTCCTGCAGTTGCTATCTCTTCCGAATCACTGCCCGGGCAAACCCGGCCAACGGCCGAGCGGACGTCATGCTGCAAACACTATTCACCACTTACTGAGCACTCGAGTCGCCAGGAGCATCAACATGACTTATTTCCCGAATCGCACTCGCTCATTCCAGCGCCTGACGGCGCGGATGCTCGCCGTTACCGTCGGCTTGATGGGTATCTCTCCGGGCTATGCGCTCACCATTCCGGACACCCCCCTGCAAGCGAGCGTCACGACCGACCCGAACATCATGATGATCCTTGATGACTCGGGTTCCATGCAGTTCGAGATCATGCCGGACGATTACACTCCTGGCAGCACCTACTATGTCTTCCCACGGGCTGATGGTATTTATGGGGGTGGCGACTACACCAACTATGTCTCCACTGTCGACAGCAACAATGCATTCAATGCCCTGACTCGCTCCCCTCAGGTCAATACCATCTATTACAACCCGTCCATCACCTATACCCCCTGGGCTAATCAGGACGGTTCGCTCTTTCCGCCGGCATCGACCACCTGCGCCTTACACAATCCGATGCGCTCGGGAACTGGCTCTGCCTATTGCCGCGATTTGACAAGCAACAACTCGCGCTACAACAGTAACACTTGGCGCTCCTGTAACTCTTCCAGTTCCTGCTCTTCCGATACATCCAACAAGACTTTCTGGCCGGCCACCTATTTCTGGCATAACGGCGGCAGCATCTGGACATGGGGCAATTACACCCGCCAGGAAATCCGTTCTACAACCACGGTTTACACCGGGCACGGACGTAGCGCACGCACCGATTGCGTGGCCGGCTCTTGCACATATCAACAAGAAATTCAGAACTTCGCCAACTGGTACACTTACTATCGCTCTCGCGTGTTGACCGCCCGCGCGGGCATTGGCCGAGCCTTTGCCGCCCAGGGAACAGGGCTGCGTGTCGGCTTTGCGGCCATCAACAAGGACAGCACAAGCATCGACGGCGTTTCCACCTCGACCGTCGTACGTGGCGTACGTCAGTTCAGTGGCACGAACCGGAGCACATTTTTCTCTGACCTGTACAACCACGTGATCCCCAATGCCGGCACCCCGCTGCGCGCGGCCCTGGATGATGTCGGCCAGTATTACAGCCGGAGTGATGACCGAGGCCCCTGGAGCACTACGCCAGGAAGCACCGGTGGCGACAATTACGCCTGCCGGCAGTCCTATAGCATTTTGATGACCGACGGCTACTGGACCGAGGGCACCTCATACGAGGCCGGCACCGGCGACGCCAAGAAAGACAACGACAGCACGAACGGCACAGAGATCACTGGACCGAACGGCAAAAAGCTTACGTACAAGCCCGAAGTACCTTTCCAAGACGGTCGATCAAATACGCTCGCCGACGTTGCGATGTATTACTGGAAACGGGACCTGATCGAGTCGTTGGCCAACGCCGTACCAACAAGCGAAAAGGACCCGGCATTCTGGCAACACATGGTCACATTTGGAGTTGGTCTCGGCGTTACTGGTTCAATCAATCCAGATGACGCTTTTGCCGCCATCGGAAACAAATCTATCACACTCCCCAGTTGGCCAACCCCTTTCGGCAGCAATCCCGGCAAACTTGACGACCTGTTGCACGCCGCCGTCAACAGTCGAGGAGGCTTCTTCAGCGCCAAGGACCCGAAAGAATTCGCCGATGCCCTGACAGCTATGCTGAATGACATCGTGGACCGCAAGAGCAGTTCCGGGTCTGTCAGCGCCAACAGTACCCGTCTCACCACCTCTTCCAAGGTTTTCAGCGCAAGTTTCAACACCACCGGCTGGGGGGGAGAACTGGAAGCTTACAGCATCACATCCAGCGGCGTTGCGAGCACGCCGGACTGGAAGGCATCAGCGCTGATCCCGGCCTACGGCAGTCGAAAAATCTACACAATCACCGGCGGTAACAAACGGGAATTTCTCTGGGCCAGCCTGAGCAGTGCCGATCAAACCAGCATTGGCAGCCAGAGCATCCTGAATTACCTGCGCGGCGACCGCAGCCAAGAAACTACCAATGGCGGCACGTTGAGAAAACGGAACTCGCTGCTTGGAGACATCATTCATTCTTCGCCCGTTCTCCACGACGACACTCAAACAGTTTACGTCGGCGCCAACGACGGCATGCTGCACGCATTTGACTCGACGACTGGAATTGAGCGTTTTGCCTACGTTCCGAGCCCGATGTATTCAAAACTCAGCCTGTTGAGTCAAACGACTTATGCCCACAAATATTTCGTCGACGGCGAACTCACCGTGGTTGGCCCTTCCGATAGTGGCCTGAGCAACTCTTATCTTATCGGAACGCTGGGTGCCGGCGCGAAAGGGCTGTTCGCGCTTGATGTCACAGCGCCGGCGAGTTTCAGCGCATCCAATATCGCCTGGGAATACGTCAGCACTTCGGATAGCGATTTAGGTTACATGATTGGACGCCCGGTCTACGCCAGAATGAACGGCGGGCAGAACGTCGTGATCGTTGGCAACGGCTATAACAGCAGTAGTGGCAAAGCCGCGCTCTACATCATCAACATGACCACCGGGGCTTTGGTCCGAAAATTCGACACCGGTGTTGCCGGCGATAACGGAATGGCCACCCCGGGTGTTGTCGATGAAGACGGCGATGGCGATATCGATTACATCTTCGCAGGCGATCTCAAAGGCAATGTCTGGAAATACGACGTCCGCTCCGATACCGCATCGGCATGGAGCCAGTCGCTATTCTTCACCGCCAAGGATTCCAGTAACAATCCGCAGCCGATTACCGCGCAAATCACCTTTGGTATCAATTATCTGGCCAGCGATCCAAACGTCGGAAAGCGATTTATCTTCTTTGGAACCGGCGCCTATTTCCGCAATAGTGATCCGGACGATGAATCGGTTCAGTCTTGGTATGGATTGATCGATGGTGATTCGGCCATTACTGGACGCAACCAGCTGACTGCACGCTCACTGGCGAGTTCGCTAACCGCCGATGGTAAAGCAGCTCGTGCATTCAGCACGCAGAGCAATACCAACGACATGGTCGGCAAGCGTGGCTGGTATGTCGACTGGATCAATCCGGACGGCACCAAGGTCGGCGAACGAGTCGTCACGCCTTCGGTTCTCTATCGCCTGACCGAACCGACACTCCTCGGCAGTTCGGTCATACCCGAAGCTGATGATCCATGCCAACCGGGCGGAACCGGCTACATCAATGCAATCAATGCATTTACCGGAGCCAGCCTCAGCGAATCGATCTTCGTACTGACTTCGGCCCCCAGCGGCGGCATCGTCGGCTCAATCGACCTCGGCATTGGCATGCCCAGCCAGCCCGCTCTGTTCGTTGGGGATTCCGGTACAGGCCAATTGATCGTCAGTGGCACCGGGGATAGCTCGGGCACCATGGGCGGCAAGCCGGTCAGCAAGGCCTTCAATCCATCCGACCGGGGTGGCAGGATATACTGGCGCGAAATCGTGAGGACACAATGATGCACAAGCTACACCGTTCACAAACCGGATTCACGCTGGTCGAACTCCTGATCGTCGTCACCATCATCGGCATCCTGGCGTCGATCGCCTATCCCTCGTACCAGGAATACATCCGCTCATCCCGGCGTACCGCTGCGATGGGCTGCGTAATGGAGCAGACGCATTTCATGGAGCGTTTCTACTCTGGAAACATGACTTATGTCGGGGCAGCGCCACCAGCCTGTCCTGGTGCCGTGACAGATTTCTATAATGTGGCAGCCGCCAACCAAACGGCCACGACATACACAATCACTGCAGCCCCCACGGGGACACAAGCCATCGACCGTTGCGGAACCTTGTCAGTTAATCAGACCGGTACTCGCTCAGCGAGCGGCGGCAACGATTGCTGGCGTTAAGCGACAGGAAAATCAGAGCGTAGCCAGTTCCTTTGGCAACGGAAAGGCAACGCCCTCCTCCACCCCTGCCAGTTGGGTCACGCTGGCACCGCTGAGGTTGGCCAGACGCTCGATCACCGCCTGCACCAGAACCTCCGGTGCCGATGCACCGGCGCTGACGCCGATGCGTTCCTTGCCTTCCAGCCAGCCGGACTGGATTTCCGCGGCGTTATCGACGAGGTGAGCCTCAATGTCCAGACCGGCAGCCACTTCGCGCAAGCGCCTCGAATTCGAACTGTTCGGGCTGCCGACAACAATCACCAGGTCGCATCGCTCGGCCAGCACCTTGACCGCATCCTGGCGGTTTTGCGTGGCGTAGCAGATGTCGTCCTTCTTGGGGCCCTGGATCAGCGGAAAGCGGGCCCTGAGCGCATCGATCACCCGTGATGCGTCGTCCACCGACAGGGTCGTCTGGGTGACGAAGGAAAGATTCGCGGCATCGCTCACCTGCAGGCCAGCAACATCCTCCGCCGTCTCCACCAGGTACATGCCACCCGCCGACTGCCCCATCGTGCCTTCGACCTCGGGATGCCCCTTGTGGCCGATCATCACCACTTCGCGGGTCTGGCCGCGCATCTTGCCAACCTCGACGTGAACCTTGGTGACCAGCGGGCAAGTCGCATCGAAGACCTTCAGGCCGCGCGCCTCGGCTTCGGTGCGGACGGCCTTGGAAACGCCGTGGGCGCTGAAAATCACCGTGCTACCAGCCGGCACTTCGGCCAGTTCCTCGATGAAGATGGCCCCCTTGGCACGCAAATCGTCGCAGACGAACTTGTTGTGCACCACTTCGTGGCGCACGTAGATCGGTGCGCCGAACTTGGCCAGCGCGCGCTCGACGATGGCGATCGCGCGCTCGACGCCGGCACAGAAGCCGCGGGGATTGGCGAGGAAAATCTGGCGCATTACATGATTCCGATGATTTTCACCTCGAAACGGATCGTTTTGCCCGCCATCGGGTGATTGAAGTCGAAGAGGGCGTGCGTCGCATCCAGCGAGCGCAGGAAACCCGCAAAAGTCGCGCCGTTGGGCGCGCTGAATTCGACGACCGAATTCTCCTTGAGTTCCATGCCTTCGGGCAGGCCGGCGCGGGCAATGCGCTCGACCAGACGCTCGTTATGCTCGCCAAAGGCCTGTGCGGGCGGCAGTTCGAATACGTAATGCTCGCCGGCATTCAGGCCGAGCAGGACATTTTCGAGGTTTTCGGCCAGTTGACCGCTACCCATCTGCAAGGTGGCCGGGCTCATGTCGAAGGTGGACAGGAATTCCTCGCCATCCAGCGCGGTTACCCGGTAATGCAGGGTCAGGTAGCTATCGGGACGGACAACCGGTTCATTCGTCTTGTTCGTGGTGCTCTCGACCATCTTCAATCTGCCTTTCTTGCGGTCAACGAGGCAAAAACCAGCAAAACCGCGCCGATGCTGATCGCCGAGTCGGCAACGTTGAATGCCGGCCAGTAATAACCGGCGGCGTGCCATTGGATGAAATCGACCACGGCGCCGAAGCGGATGCGGTCGATGACGTTGCCCAGCGCCCCCCCCATGATCAGCGCCAGCGCCAGCGACAGCAGCCGCTGTTCAGGATGGCGCCGCAGTTCCAGCGCGATCCAGCTGGAAACGCCAAGTGCCAGCAGGGTGAAGAACCAGCGCTGCCAGCCCGGCTGATCGGCGAGAAAACTGAAAGCGGCCCCCGGATTGAAGGCAAGCACCCAGTTCCAGAATGGCGTGACGTAGATGCTGTCGGCCGGCCCCAGCGTGTTCAGCACGATCCATTTGCTCAACTGATCGAGCACCACCACGACGGCAGCCAGCGCATACCAGGAACGTGCCTCACGCATGCGTGCGCACCTCGCCGTCGCCATGCAGATTGCTGACACAACGGCCGCACAGGCCCGGATGTGCCGGATCGGCACCGACATCGTCACGCACGTGCCAGCAACGCTCGCACTTGGCGTGGGTCAGCGGCGTGGCGGTGACGGATTCCTCGGCGGATTCGATCACTGCGGTCGACGAGCAGATGAAGACAAATTTCAGATCGTCGCCAAGCGCCGTCAGGGCGGCGAACTTGTCGCCGGCGCAACGGATCTCGACGGCCGCCTGCAGCGCGGCACCGATCTCGCCGGCCTCGCGACGGGCTTCCAGCGCCTTGGTCACGTCGTTGCGCACCTCGCGGACGATGCCCCAGCGGGCGAGCAGCGCCGCTTCGTCGGCAACGGCCGGCAGTTCGTGCCAGGTCTGGAACATCACCGAATCGTCCGTATTGCCTTGCAGCACGGCCCACACCTCTTCGCCGGTGAACGCGGCGATCGGCGCCAGCAGGCGGACGAAAGCCTGCGTGATGTGCCACAGCGCCGACTGCGCCGACCGGCGCGCAGGCGATTGCGGGGCCGTCGTGTACAGACGGTCCTTCAGGATGTCGAGGTAGAAACCGCCCAGGTCTTCCGAACAGAAGGTCTGCAAGGCCTGGACCACGCGGTGGAACTCGTACTGGTCGTAATCGGCGCGGCAGTTCTCTTGCAGGTTGCGCGTCAGCGCCAGCGCATAACGGTCGATCTCCAGCCACTGATCGACCGGCAGCATTGCGGTCGACGCGTCGAAATCGGAAATATTGGCGAGCAGGAAGCGCAGCGTGTTGCGGATGCGGCGGTAGCCTTCGACGACGCGCGCCAGGATTTCCTTGGACATCGCCAGTTCGCCCGAATAATCGGTCGACGCAACCCACAGGCGCAGGATGTCGGCGCCCATCTTGTCGGTGACTTCCTCCGGCAGGATGGTGTTGCCCAGCGACTTGCTCATCTTGCGCCCCTGCTGGTCGACGGTGAAACCGTGCGTCAGCAGCGCCCTGTACGGCGGATGGCCGTCGATCGCCGAACCGGTGAGCAACGACGAATGGAACCAGCCGCGATGCTGGTCGGAACCTTCCAGATAGAGATCGGCACGCGGCCCGACGGCGTGGCCGTCGTTATGCGACCCGCGCAGCACGTGCCAGTGCGTCGTGCCGGAGTCGAACCAGACGTCGAGCGTATCGCTGATCTTGTCGTACTGCGCGGCTTCCGCCCCCAGCAGTTCGGCGGCGTCGAGCTTGAACCAGGCCTCGATGCCTTCCTTCTCGACGCGTTTGGCGACTTCTTCCATCAGCTCGACGGTCCGCGGATGCAGCTCACCGGTTTCCTTGTGCAGGAAGAAGGGGATCGGCACGCCCCAGTTGCGCTGGCGCGAGATGCACCAGTCCGGCCGGTTGGCGATCATGTTGTGCAGGCGCGGCTTGCCCCAGCCGGGATAGAACTCGGTCGCCTCGACACCGCGCAGCGCGATCTGGCGCAGCGTTTCCGCCCCGGCATTGGCCGAGCGATCCATGCCGACGAACCATTGCGCGGTCGCCCGATAGATCACCGGCGTCTTGTGCCGCCAGCAGTGCATGTAGCTGTGGCTGACGTTGCCGTGCGACAGCAAGCAGCCGACTTCGCTCAGCTTGTCGCAGATCGGCTGATTGGCCTTCCAGATCAGTTGACCGCCGAAGTAAGGCAGATCGTCGACATAGACGCCATCGCCCTTGACGATGGAAATGATCTCGTCGTTGCCCCGCCCGTAGGCCAGCCAGGCGTTGAAGTCGTCGACGCCGTGCGCCGGCGCACAGTGCACGATGCCGGTGCCGGCATCGAGTCCGACGTAGTCGGCCAGGAAAACCGGCGACACGCGATCGTACAGCGGATGACGGAACTGCAGCCCTTCCAGCGCCTTGCCCGGCACGGTCGCCAGCACGCTGCCCGGCAGGCCGTAACGCTGCAGCGAGGCCTCAACCAGTTCGGCGGCCAGCACCAGCAGCCGCTCGCCGGTATCGACCAGCGCATACGCATGTTCGGGATGAATGTTCAGCGCCTGGTTGGCCGGGATGGTCCATGGCGTCGTCGTCCAGATCACCGCGAACGCCGGCCTGGTCAGCGCCGGCAGCCCGAAGGCGGCGGCCAGTTTTTGCCCGTCGGCGGCGTCGACCGGAAAAGCCACATCGATGGTCGGCGACTTCTTGTCGGCGTACTCGACCTCCGCCTCGGCCAGCGCCGAGCCGCAGTCGAAACACCAATTCACCGGCTTCAGGCCCTTGAACACGTAGCCCTGACGAACAATCTCGGCCAGCGCGCGGATTTCGCCGGCTTCGTTGGCGAAGTTCATCGTCAGGTAGGGATTGTCCCAGTCGCCCAGCACGCCAAGGCGGATGAACCCGGCCTTCTGGATGTCGACCTGTTCGGCGGCATAGGCACGGCACAATTCACGCACCTTGTCGGCCGACAGGTTCTTGCCGTGCGTGACCTCGATCTTGTGCTCGATCGGCAGGCCATGACAGTCCCAGCCCGGCACGTAGGGCGCATCGTAGCCGGCCAGCGTCTTCGAGCGGACGATGATGTCCTTGAGGATCTTGTTCAGCGCATGCCCCAGGTGCAGGCTGCCGTTGGCGTACGGCGGGCCGTCGTGCAGGATGAACTTGGGCCGGCCGGCGCTGATCTCGCGGATGCGCTGGTACAGCTTCTTCTGCTGCCAGTCGGCAACCCATTTCGGTTCGCGCTTCGGCAGATCGCCGCGCATCGGGAACGGGGTATCGGGAAGATTCAGGGTGTCCTTGTAGTCAGCCATCGCAATCACTCACAGCTTGAAGAAGGCCCGCGCCGCCGCGGCATCCGCCGCGATCTGCGCCTTGAGGGCATCGAAATTGGGAAAACGTTGCTCGTCGCGCAGCTTGTGCAGGAAGCGCACCGAAATGTGCGCGCCGTAGATGTCGCGGTCGAAATCAAAAAGATGCACTTCCAGCAACGGCCGCGTACCGCCTACCGTCGGCCGGATGCCAAGATTGGCCACCCCGGGCAGCGGCCGCTCGCCGAGGCCGGCAACCTCGACGGCGAAAATGCCGCTCAGCGGCAGCGGATTGTGCCGGATACGGATGTTCGCCGTGGCGAAACCGAGCTGCCGCCCCAGTTTCTGTCCATGCGAAACCAGGCCGTCCATCGCGTAATGCCGGCCGAGCAGACGGCTGGCGTGCGTCATCTCGCCGGCCGCCAGTGCCGCCCTGACCGACGAACTGGACACCCGCTCCCCGTCGAGCAGCACGCTGCCCACGGCATCCACGGAGAATCCCAGGCGCTCGCCCGCTTCCCGCAACATGACGGTATCGCCGGCGCGACCGCGGCCGAAACGGAAATCTTCACCGACAATCACATGACGAACCCCAAGCGAGCGCAGCAGTACCTGCTGCACGAAGTCCTCGGCCGTCAGTGCCGCAAAAGCCGCATTGAACGGGCAGATCATCGTCTGCCGAACGCCGGCGTCGCCCAGCAGTTCGAGCTTCTCGCGCAAGGTGCTCAGGCGTGCCGGCGCGGACTCCGGCGCAAAAAATTCGCGCGGATGCGGTTCGAAGGTCAGCACGGTCGGCACCAACGCCCGCCGCTCGGCTTCCTGCCGGAGACGATCGAGCAAGGCAGCGTGTCCGAGATGCACGCCATCGAAATTGCCGATGGCCAGAACGACAGGAGCAGGAAGCGGACGCGAGTGGCCGCGGAAGACGCGCATGGGATCGAAGCGAAAAATGGCGAATTATACCGGTGCTCACCCGGCTTCGACCCAAAATGCCGCCGGACTCGCCGACATCAGTGGTTATAATCGGCCATCCGAACGCTACCCCGCTGCCATGCTCGAGCTGATCGCTCACGTCGTCAAGATATCCGCCCGGCGCGACCGGACGGAAATCAATTCCGCCATGGTGGACGCGTTGATGGATCTGTTCAATCCGCAGCGGCTGACCATCTACCGATGCTATTCGGGGCACCGCAAGAGCGTCGTGTTTGCCTGCGCCGGCAGCGGGCCGCAAGGCCAGTTCCTGCGCAACGCCTACCTGCCGGACCACCGCTTCTGCCAGACGATCGAACGCGATCCCCTGCTTCGCCAGTGCTACAAGGAACTCTCGGCGGTCATCGACTTTCTTGAAGATGGCACCCACCGGATCATCTTTCCGGTCATCCGGCTCGACGAACCGATCTACTTCATCGATCTGGAGCTGACCGACGAGTTCTCGGCCGACCAGCGCGTCACGCTGATGGGATTGATCGAATACTTCGGCAACCATATCGCGCTGCTCGACTACGGCGAAGCCGATACGCTGACCGGCCTGTCCAGCCGCAAGACCTTCGACAAGCACCTGTTCGAACTGCTCGGCCAGGCAGCGACCGACCGGATGCTCGGCGAAAGCGCCTGGAAACGCCGCCAGGGCCCGCCCAACAGCAATCACTGGCTGGCCGTCTGCGATATCGACCATTTCAAGCAGATCAACGACAACCACGGCCATCTGATCGGCGATGAAGTGTTGATCATGCTGTCGCAGGTGATGCGCCAGGCTTTCCGCTTCGACGACCAGTTGTTTCGCTTCGGCGGCGAGGAATTCGTTGCCCTGCTCCAGCCGACCGACCAGAATTCGGCGCAAGCGGTGCTCGAACGCTTCCGGACCGATGTCGAGCAAACGGTGTTCAGCCGCGTCGGACACGTCACGGTCAGCGTCGGTTTCAGCAAGTTGCTGCCCAACGACACGCCGACCGATGTCATCGACCGTGCCGACGAGGCGCTGTACTACGCCAAGCGCAACGGACGAAACCGCGTCGACGGTTACGAACAACTGATCGCCAGCAACAAGCTGGCCGCCAGGGAAATCGCCAAGGGCGAGGTCGAACTGTTCTGAACCGGCCGCCTGCGGTCGACCGGCCGGTTAACGGAAAAACGCTCAGCCCAGGCTGGCCAGCTTCGCCTTCGGCCCCGGCGGATGCTTGATGAAGAACTGGCGAATGCCGCGCATGATGGCGTCGGCCAGCTTTTCCTGATAGTCGGCATCGGCCAGGCGCAATTCCTCTTCCGGATTCGAGATGAACGCGGTTTCGATCAGCGCCGATGGAATGTCCGGCGCCTTGAGCACGGCGAAACCGGCCTGCTCGACGCTTTCCTTGTGCAGGGTGTTGATTGCCCCCAACTCGCCGAGCAGATACTTGCCGAGCTTCATGCTGTCGTTGATGGTGGCTGTCTGGGACAGGTCGAGCAGGGTACGCGCCAGGAACATGTCCTTGGTCTGCGCCAGATTGACCCCGCCGATCAGGTCGGCGCTGTTTTCCTTCTGTGCCAGCAGGCGAGCCTGGGTACTCGAGGCGCCCTTTTCGGACAGCACGAAGACCGACGATCCCCGCGCATCCGGCTTGATCCAAGCATCGGCATGGATCGACAGGAACAGATCAGCCTGGATGCGGCGCGCTTTCTGCACACGCATCTGCAAGGGCACGAAGAAATCGGCGTCGCGGGTGAGCACCGCCCGCATGTTCGGTTCGGCGTCGATGCGCGCCTTGAGCTGACGGGCAACGGCCAGCGTCACGTTCTTTTCGTAGGTGCCTCGCTTGCCGACCGCCCCCGGATCCTCGCCCCCATGCCCGGGATCGAGCATGACGGTAACCAGCCGGTCGACCACCGGTTTGCCGGATTTCCGGGCGGTCTTGACCTCCGGCGCCCTGGCCGGCTCGTTCCGGCTTTCGCCGGTCAGTGCCTGGTCCTGCTTGAGCGGCTGCACCGCATCCTCGCGTCCCTCGATCAGCGACAGCAACGGATCAACCGGTGTCTGCGGATAGACGTCGAGCACCAGACGATGGCCGTAGTTGCCGGCCGGTTCCAGCGAAAAGACCTGCGGCGCCACCTTGGTCTTCAATTCCATCACCAGGCGCACCACGCCCGGCTTGAAACGCCCGGCCCGCAACAACTTGATATAGGGATCGTCGGCCGCCACCTTGCCGGCCAGACTGTCGAGCACGCTGTTGAATTCGACGCCTTCGATGTCGACCACCAGACGGTCCGGGTTTTCAACGGTGAACTGGTTGAACTTGAGCGGCGCATCGTGTTCCAGCGTGACCCGCGTGTAATCCTGGGCCGGCCAGATGCGCACGGCAACGATGGCCGGCCGGCTGGCGGCAGCGCCGGCCAGCGGCGTTACCGAAAGAATCAGCGCCGAACCGGCGCCCCGCAGGAGGTGCCGTCGGCGGGCGTCGATGCGATCTTGCTCAGACATGACCGTCCCCTTTCCGAGCAGGCCTCGAGTTCGGCGATGCGTCCGTCTGCGACATGACGCAGGCGGATCCGCACATCCGGGGCCGGCACACAACCCGCTGCCCTGTCAGGCCATTCGACCAGACAGACCGATGCATCGTTGAAGTATTCGGCAAACCCCGCATCGAGGAATTCCTCTGCTGACTCGAAGCGATAAAAATCAAAGTGATACAAGTATAAGCTCGAAAATACGTAAACTTCAACCAAGGCATAGGTCGGACTCTTCACCGGCCCGGCATGACCCAATGCCCGAATCAGCGCCCGCGCCAGCGTCGTCTTGCCGGCCCCGAGGTCACCTTCGAGGAAAATGTTCAGACCCGGCTGCAGCGTGCCGGCCAGCATTGCCCCCAGCGCCTGCGTGGCAGGCTCGTCGGGCAGGTCGAAAACGGCGGTAACATCCGGGCTATGCATGATGGTGACTCCACGAAACAGATTGCGGCGCTGCAGGAAAACATCCGCACACACGGCCTGCGCCTGGGTTTTTCAGCGGTCGGCTTCGCCCGGGCCGAACCCGGTGCGGCGGTCGACCGGCTGCGCGCCTGGCTGGCCGCCGGCCGGCACGGGGAGATGGATTATATGGCCCGGCACTTCGATCTGCGTGCCGAACCGCAGCGCCTGCATCCCGGTACGCTGAGCGTGATTTCGACGGCCATCGACTATCTGCCGCACCGGGAAGCCGGTCAGGCCGGCGACCGGGCAGCGATTTCCCGCTATGCCCAGGGGCGCGACTACCACAAGGTCGTCCGCCAGCGTCTGCAGAAGCTGGCCGATGCGATCGCCGGCGAAATCGGCCCTTTCGGCTATCGCGTCTTTTCCGATTCGGCACCGGTCATGGAGGTCGAGTTCGCCCGCCAGGCCGGACTCGGCTGGCGCGGCAAGCACACCCTGCTGCTGTCGCGTGAAGGCTCGTGGCGCTTCCTCGGCGAAATCTACTGCGATCTGCCGCTGACGCCCGATGTGCCGGCTGACGAACATTGCGGCCGTTGCACCGCCTGCCTGGATGCCTGTCCGACGGCGGCGATCGTCGCGCCCTACGAAGTCGATGCCCGCCGCTGCATTTCCTACCTGACCATCGAACTGGCCGGCGCCATTCCGGAAGCCCTGCGGCCGCTGATCGGCAACCGCATCTATGGCTGCGACGACTGCCAGACCTGCTGCCCGTGGAACCGCTTTGCCCGTCTCGGTGACCCTGATTTCGCGGCGCGTCACGGACTGGATTCGGCCAGCCTGATCGAACTGTTCAACTGGACTGAAACGGCGTTCGACACGCGCCTGGCCGGCAACCCGATCCGCCGCATCGGGCACGAACGCTGGCTGCGCAACATCGCCGTCGCGCTGGGCAACGGGCCGGCCACGGTCGACGCGGAAAATGCCCTGAAAACCCGGGCCGACCATCCGTCGGCACTGGTTCGCGAACACGTCGGCTGGGCACTGCAGCGCCTCGCCGAAAAACGCGGGAAAGCCTAGGTCTCGACCGGGCGCGCCGGATCGGCACACCATTCGCTCCACGACCCGGCGTACAGCCGCGAGCCCGGCAGGCCGGCGATTTCCATGGCCAGCAGGTTGTGGCAGGCGGAGACGCCGGAGCCGCAGTAATGGACGATCTCCGTCGCCGGGCGACCGGCGAGTCGCTGCAACCAGTCCTCGCGCAACTCGCCGGCGGCCTTGAAGCGGCCGTCGGCCTGCAGGTTGTCGCGGAAGAAGCGATTGGCGGCACCGGGAATATGGCCGCCGACCGGATCGAGCGTTTCGTTCTCGCCGCGGAAACGATCCGGTGCCCGGCCATCGATGAGGCGGACCGACGGCGCAGCGAGCGTTTCCTGCACAAATGCCGCGTCGACCGCAACCGGCTGAAGCGCAACCGGGAACGACAACGGCGTTGGTGCCCTCACCGCCGTTTCCAGCGCACCACCCGCCGCCAGCCAGGCCTGCCATCCGCCATCGAGCACCGCCACCCGTACATGCCCGAGCCAACGCAGCAGCCACCACAGGCGGCCGGCGATAATTCCCTGGGCGTCGTCGTAGATCACCACCTGCGTTTCCCGATCGATGCCAATGTCGCCCAGCCGCCGGGCCAGCACCTGTGGATCGGGCAAGGGATGACGTCCGTTGACGCCGCTCATCGGCCCCGAAAGGTCGCGGTCGCAATGCAGGAACTGGGCGCCCGGCAGATGACCGACGGCATAACTGCGTTCGCCGTAAGCGACATCGGCCAGTTGATGGCGCACATCGACGATGCGCCAGCCGGCGGCGTCCAGATGCGCCGCCAGCGTCGCGACGTCGACAACGGTGGTGAAACTCACGCCGCCCCGTCCAGCCAGCCGCGCGCTTCGGCGACATCGTCGAAGACCTCGACGTCGGCACTGACGAAGGTCTGCGAAATCCACGCGCTCCAGGTCACCCACTGGCTGTCGGTCACCACGGCGACACGCTTGAAATCGCTGGCATGGGCCCGCGAAAACTTGACCTCTTCCCAGGCGACGTCGAGCGTCAGCCCGGCCATCTGGCCGAGATCGAACAACAGGTCGACCGGGCCTTCGAATTTCACCTTGTAATTGACGACTTCTTCGAACTCCCGGTAGTCGGCCAGCGTGAATTCGCCAAACACCGATACATTGACGCGGTTCGGTTGATGGTCGATGACGATCATGGTCTTTCTCCTTTGTTGTTTTGTCCCCAGTTTAATCCGGTTCGCGCCGGCTGACGCGAAAACTGCGTCGCCGCGACGCCGGACAGCACGATCAGGCCGATCGCCGTCCACGCCGTCGTGTCGAGCAATTCCCCCCACACGGCCATGCCGAACAGGCTGGAGAAAATCACGGTCGAATAGGCCAGCGCCGCCGACAGCAGCGTCTTGCCGCGGGCGTAGGCGCGGGTCATCGCCAGTTGCGCGCCGGTGGCGAACACGCCGACGGCCAGCAGAATCGGTCCACTATGCCAGTCGACCGCATGCAGGTCGGCAAACGCCAGCCAGATTGCCGACCCTGCGGTCGACACCAGGGCAAAGTAAAAAACCGTCCGGGTCTCCGGCTCGCCGCGCGCGCCCAGTTCGCGCACGCTGAAATAGGCCATGCCGGCCCCGGCTCCCGACAGCAGCCCGACCAGGCCGCCGAACAGTTGATCCTGGTGCAGCGTCGGCCGCAGCAGCAGGACGATGCCGAGCAGACCGAGCAGCAACGCGCCGAGCATGGCCTTGCGCAGGCGCATGCCGTCGAGCGCCAGGTACAGGGCAAGGAAGATCGCCGAGGTGTAATTCAGCGTCACCGCCGTCGCCAGCGGCAACAGCGTGATCGCGTAGAAATAGGCGAACAGCGCCAGAAACCCGACCGTCCCGCGGGTCAACTGCCAGCGCCAGTGCGGGGTGGCGAGCGGCACCCGGCGCAGGCGGACCAGCGCGAACATCAGCACCAGCGACACGGCGCCTCGCCAGAATGTGATCTCGACCGCCGAATGGGTCTGCGCAGCCAGCTTGACGCAAACGCCCATGCAGGCGAAGAGAAAGCTGGCGACCAGCATCCACAGGGATTGCATCGATCGAATCTCGCCGGAAAAAGAAAAGGCGCCGGATTTTACCCCGGCGCCTGCGGTCGACCGCGCGAATCAGCGAAAAACCGGCGTTCAGCCGGCGGTGCGCATGCGCTCGATATCCTGCTGCATGATCCGGCGGTAGAACTCGTGGAAGTGCTGCATGCCGTCCTCCATCGGGCTCTGGTACGGGCCGACCTCGTTCTTGCCAGCGGCCAGCAGCGCCTTGCGGCCGCGGTCCATGCGCTCGCCGATATCGTCGTCCTCGATCGCGGTCTCCATGTAGGCGGCGCGTTCGGCCTCGATGAACTCGCGCTCGAAATCGACGATTTCCTCGGGGTAGTAGAACTCGACGACGTTCATCGTCTTGTCCACGCCCATCGGGATCAGCGTCGACACGACCAGCACGTGCGGATACCACTCGACCATGATGTTCGGGTAGTAGGTCAGCCAGATGGCGCCCTGCGGCGGCGTCTCGCCACGGTCGCCGTAGTACTCGCGAACGACCTTCTGCCAGCGGTTGTAGGCAGACGAGGTGGAATCCTTCATCAACGAGGTGATGCCGACCTTCTGTACCGAGTACCAGTCGCCGAACTGCCAGGTCAGGTCGTCGCAGGTGACGAAATTGCCCAGGCCCGGGTGGTAGGGCACGACGTGGTAGTCCTCCAGATAGACCTCGATGAAGGTCTTCCAGTTGTAGTTGCACTCGTGCATCTCGACGTGGTCGAGCTTGTAGCCGGTGAAATCGAGGTCGCGGGCGACGTTCATGCCGGCCAGGTCGGCATTGGCCGAACGCGGGCCCTTGAAGAGCAGGCCGTTCCAGTTTTCCAGCCTGACCTTGTCGAGGTTCAGGCAGGGATTCTGCGGAAAATGCGGTGCGCCGATCAGTTCGCCGGACTGCGCGTAGGTCCAGCGGTGGATCGGGCAGACCACCGGCCCGCTCAAGGTGCCGCTGCCCTGCAGCATGATCGCCTGGCGATGGCGGCAGACGTTGGACATCTGCCAGAGTCCGGCATTCGGCCCGACCGTGCCGCCGTTGAGCAGCATCTGGCCATGATCCTTCCATTCCAGGGAACGGTAATCGCCTGCACCGGGCACCATCAGCTGGTGGCCGACATAGCCGGGACCGGCATCGAAGATGAGTTTCTTCTCCAATGCGTAGATCCGTTCATCGAAGTACCAGTCCACCGGCAGTTGGGAAACTGCGGGTGCCAACCGGGACAGCGTCGCCATGTCGGACATTCCAAGCCTCCAGCGGGGTTGCAAAACAAGAAAAGGGCATGAATTTTAACCCGAATTTGACCGTGGCGCCCCGGATGGAGTATTTTCACGCGTTTCCCCGAATGCCGCAGCCATGGATCAGACTCCGCTCGCCGACATGAAATTCGAAACGGCGCTGGCCGAACTGGAGGCCATCGTCGCCAGCATGGAAGGCGGCCAGCTCGAACTGGACGCCTCGATCGCAGCCTACAAACGCGGTACCGAACTGATGAAACACTGCCAGGCCCAACTGGCCGACGCCGAAGCGCAGATCGCCGTTCTGGAAAACGGTGAAACCAGCCTCGTTGACCGCAACACGCTGGAGGCCCGGTGAACGCAAGTTTCAGCGACTGGATGGCGGGTACCCAGACCTGCGTCGAACACGCCCTGGCCAAGCACCTCCCCGCAGCCGACAGCATTCCGCAACGCCTGCATGATGCGATGCGCTACGCAACGCTGGGCGGCGGCAAGCGGGTTCGCCCGCTGCTCGCCTTCGCCGCCGGCGAACTGACATCGGCACCGGCCGACCGGCTGGCCATCGTCGCCTGTGCCGTGGAAATGATCCATGCCTATTCGCTGGTACACGACGACTTGCCGTGCATGGACGACGATGTGCTGCGGCGCGGTCGACCGACCTGCCACGTCGAATACGACGAACCGACCGCGCTGCTGGTCGGCGACAGCCTGCAGACCCTGGCGTTCGAACTGCTGGCCACGCAGCCGCTCGGCGAACCACCCCGCCAGCTGGAAATGATCGCCCTGCTCGCGCACGCCAGCGGCTCGCGTGGCATGGCCGGCGGCCAGGCGATCGATCTCGCCTCGGTCGGCAAACCGCTGGAGCAGGCCGAACTGGAATTGATGCACGCACTGAAGACCGGTGCGCTGATCCGTGCCGCCGTCCTGCTCGGCGCGCTGTGCGGCACACCGCTGAGCGCCGACGAACGCCAGCGACTGGACCGCTTCGCCAAACGCGCCGGCCTGCTGTTCCAGGTCGTCGACGATATCCTCGACTGCACCGCCAGCACTGCCACGCTCGGCAAAACGGCCGGCAAGGACGAAGCCGCCGACAAACCCACCTATGTTGCCCTGCTCGGCCTCGACCGTGCCCGCCGCTACGCCGAGGAACTGCGCAACGACGCCCTCGACGCCCTGTCCGCCTTCGGCACGCGGGCCGCTCGCCTGACCGAACTGGCCGACTTCATCTGTCACCGGCAATTCTGACCATGGCCCAGGCCGAACCCACTCCCCTGCTCGACACCATCACCAGCCCGGCCGATCTTCGCTCGCTCGACCGCAAGCAACTCAAGCAACTGGCCGACGAACTGCGCAGCTTCCTGATCGATTCGGTCTCGCAAACCGGCGGCCACCTGTCGTCGAACCTTGGCACCGTCGAATTGACCATCGCGCTGCATGCCGTATTCGATACGCCGGCCGACCGACTGGTCTGGGATGTCGGCCACCAGTGCTACCCGCACAAGGTGCTGACCGGGCGCCGTGGCGGCATGGACCGCCTGCGCATGCGGCACGGCATCGCCGGCTTTCCGAAGCGTTGCGAAAGCGAGTACGACACGTTCGGCGTCGGCCATTCCTCGACGTCGATCTCGGCCGCACTCGGCATGGCGCTGGCTGCCAAGCACAAGGGCGAAGACCGGCAGGTCGTGGCGATCATCGGCGACGGCGCGATGTCGGCCGGCATGGCTTTCGAGGCACTGAACAACGCCGGCGTCGGCGACGCCGACATGCTGGTCATCCTCAACGACAACGAGATGTCGATCTCGCCACCGGTCGGCGCACTGAACCACATCCTGACGCGCCTGACCTCGAGCAAGACCTACAATGCCGCGCGCAACGCCGGCCGGCACATGCTCGGCTTCGCCCCGCCGCTGCTCGAACTGGCGCGCCGCGCCGAGGAACACGTCAAGGGCATGATTGCGCCGGGCACGCTGTTCGAGGAATTCGGCTTCCACTATTACGGGCCGATCGACGGCCACGACCTCGACGCGCTGATCCCGACGCTGGAAAACCTGAAGAAAATCAAGGGGCCCAAGTTCCTGCACGTGATCACCCGCAAGGGTCATGGCTACAAATTGGCCGAGGCTGATCCGGTGCTCTACCACGGTGTCGGCAAATTCTCGGCGGAAGAAGGCATCCAGACCGCCGGCAAGGCGGCTGGCAAGCTGACCTATACCCAGGTCTTCGGCGACTGGCTGTGCGACCAGGCCAGGGCAGACAGCCGGCTGATCGCCATCACCCCGGCAATGCGCGAAGGCTCTGGCATGGTCCGCTTCGCTCAGGAATACCCTGAACGTTACTTCGACGTCGGCATCGCCGAACAGCACGCCGTGACTTTCGCCGCCGGGCTCGCCTGCGAAGGCCTGAAGCCGGTTGTCGCGATCTACTCGACCTTCCTGCAGCGCGCCTACGACCAGATGATCCACGATGTCGCCCTGCAGAATTTACCGGTCGTTTTCGCCGTCGACCGTGGCGGCCTGGTCGGCGCCGACGGTCCGACCCATCATGGGACCTTCGACCTGTCGTTTGCCACCTGCATTCCGAATCTCGTGGTGATGGCACCGGCCGACGAAGCCGAATGCCGGCGCATGCTGTCGACCGCCTACGGCCTCGACGGCCCGAGCCTGGTCCGCTACCCGCGCGGTGCCGGCACCGGCGCGCTGCCATCGACCCAGCTCGACACGCTGCCGCTCGGCCGGGCCGAAGTGCTGCGCCGGGGGCGCAATATCGCCCTGCTGGCCTTCGGCAGCCTGGTACCTGCCGCACGGGCGGCAGGCGAAGTACTTGACGCGACCGTCATCAACATGCGCTTCGTCAAGCCGCTCGATATCGACCTGATCGTCGAACTGGCCGGGAACCATTCACTGCTGGTCAGCATCGAAGAGAACGCCGTGATCGGCGGCGCCGGTTCGGAAATCGAACGGGTGCTCGGCGAGCGCGGGTTGAACGTGGCCGTGCTGCGTCTCGGCCTGCCGGATCGCTTCGTCGATCATGGCGAACAGGGTCAGCTCCTCGCCGAGCTGGGCCTCGACAAGGATGGTATCGTGCGCAGCGTGCGCGAATGCCTGCCCCAAACATAACCCCGACAGAACAGCCCCATGACCACCAGCCCCATCCCTGACGTCCAGAGTTCCGCTGACACGCGCCAGATCGCGATCAACAAGGTCGGCATCAAGGCCATCCGCCACCCGATCAAGGTCCGCGACAAATCCGAAGGCATCCAGCACACCATCGCCATGTTCAACATGTACGTCGGTCTGCCGCACAACTTCAAGGGCACCCACATGTCGCGCTTCGTCGAGATCCTGAACTCGCACGAGCGCGAAATCTCGGTCGAGAACTTCCCGGCCATGCTGCAGGACATGCTCGTCCGCCTGGAGGCGCAGACCGGTCATATCGAGATGAATTTCCCCTACTTCATCAACAAGACCGCACCGGTTTCGGGTGTGCAGAGCCTGCTCGACTATGACGTCACTTTCATCGGCGACATCGTCGACGGTCGCGTCGACGTCGCGGTCAAGGTCGTCGTGCCGGTCACCAGCCTGTGCCCGTGCTCGAAGAAGATTTCCGAACGCGGCGCCCACAATCAGCGCTCGCACGTCACCGTCACCGCACGCACCAACGACTTCATGTGGATCGAGGAATTGGTCCAGCTGGTCGAATCCGAAGCCTCCTGCGAACTGTTCGGCCTGCTCAAGCGCCCGGACGAGAAGTACGTCACCGAGCGCGCCTACGACAACCCCAAGTTCGTCGAAGACATGGTGCGTGACGTCGCTGCCCGCCTCAACGCCGAAGCCCGCATCGATGCCTACGTCGTCGAATCGGAGAATTTCGAGTCGATCCACAATCACTCGGCCTACGCGCTGATCGAGCGCGACAAGCGTCAAGGCTGAAAAATTGCCGATGGCTGCGGTCGACCGCAGCCATCGGCAAAAAACGGCAATAAAAAACGGGGCGCCTGAGCGCCCCGTCTGCATTGGGTAAATGCAAAAACCGATTACGCGGCAGCGACCTTCTTGGCCGGCAGCTTTTCCTTGATACGGGCGGACTTGCCGGAACGCTCGCGCAGGTAGTACAGCTTGGCACGACGCACATCGCCGCGACGCTTGACTTCGATCGAAGCCACCAGCGGGGAATAGGTCTGGAAAGTACGCTCGACGCCTTCGCCCGACGAAATCTTGCGGACGATGAAAGCCGAATTCAGGCCGCGGTTACGCTTGGCGATGACGACGCCTTCGTAAGCCTGCAGACGCTCGCGGTTACCTTCCTTGACCTTCACCTGGACGACGACGGTGTCGCCCGGCGCGAATTCGGGAATGGTCTTGCCGAGGCGGGCGATTTCTTCCTGCTCGAGTTGTTGAATCAGGTTCATGTGAGATCCTTGTTGTAAAAAATTACTCACCGCATTGCTCCTCTCCGGCGATTTCCGTGAGGAGTTGCGTCTCTTCCGCAGTCAGACTGCGTTGCGCCAGCCATTCAGCAAACAGCTCCGGACGACGCCTCCGGGTCCGCAGCAGCGACTGTTTCAGCCGCCACCGGCGAATTCTCTTGTGATCACCGGACATCAACGCATCCGGCACACCTTGTCCTTCATACACTTCGGGCCGCGTGTAGTGCGGGCAGTCGAGCAAACCCGTCACGAACGAGTCCTCCACCGCCGACGCCGCATCGCCCAGCACACCCGGCAACTGGCGGACGACGGCATCGATCAGCACCATCGCCGGCAGTTCGCCGCCGGACAACACGAAATCCCCGATCGAAATCTCTTCATCGACGCAGCGCTCGATCAGACGCTCGTCGATTCCTTCATAACGGCCGCAGAGCAGGATCAACCCTTCTCCGCCTTCCGCCAGACGCATGACCCGTTCATGGGTCAGCGGCGCCCCCTGCGGCGACAGGTAGATCACCCGACTGGCCGCGATACCGGCTTCGCGCTGCGCAACCCGTGCCGCGGCGATCGCCTTTTCCAGCGGCGCAGCCTGCATCACCATGCCCGGCCCACCACCAAACGGCCGGTCATCGACCCGACGCCAGGCATTGTCGGCGAAATCGCGCGGATTCCACGCCTGCCAGTGCCAATGCCCTTCTTCCAGTGCCCGGCGGGTAATCCCGCTGTGCGTGACGGCCTCGAACATTTCCGGGAACAGCGTCACGCCGTCGAAACGAATCACCAGTCGCTGCCCCAGTCCACACGAATCTGCCGCGCCGCGGTGTCGACCGCAAGAACGACCGCATCGACAAAAGGCAACAGCCGCTCCTGACCGTCCTTCCCAACGACGCGCAATACGTCATTGGCACCGGTTTCGATCAATCCGGCCACAATGCCGAGATCGTCGCCAGCTTCATTGAGCACCGCCAAACCGATCAGATCAGCCCAGTAGTACTCGTTTTCGCCGGTTGCCGGCAACTGCTCGCGCATCACGCCAACCAGCAAGCCTTTCATGGCCTCGGCCGCCGTCCGGTCGGTGACGTCATCAAACGCCACCACCAGACCGTCGCCATGCGTCTTCAGACCATTCAGTCGGATTTCGCGCCAGGGGCCATCTTCCCGACCGATCTGCCAGACCGGGATCGTTTTCCAGTTCAGCGGATCGTCCCCGAAGGGATGCAACTTGATCCAGCCACGTATTCCGTAAGGGTCGGCAAGCCGACCGAGAACGACGATATCGCTACTGGACAAACGATAAATCTCAGGCAGCAACGGCCTTGGCGTTCTGCTTGACCAGACGGGCAGCAGTCGGCGACAGCTGGGCGCCGTTTTCCAGCCAGTAAGCCAGACGGTCGCCAGCGATACGCAGGCTTTCGGCAGCACCGGAGGCAACCGGGTTGTAGAAGCCGATACGCTCGACGAAACGGCCATCGCGACGGTTACGGGAGTCGGTCACGACCAAGTTGTAGAACGGGCGCTTCTTGGCGCCGCCACGTGCCAGACGGATAACAACCATGTGAATACTTTCGTTAGCTGGAAAAAAGACGTGGGATTATATCTTTTTGTCGATGAAAAACAAGCCACTGACAACCGGAAAGCCATTCATCGGACGATTGCCACCGCCTCCCGGTATTTTGGTAAAAATTTGTTATGCTGCGGAACAGCAATGGAAAACCTCGCTTCCCCCCCTCCGGCTTCCGCCAAAGAAAACAGCGTCAAGCGCATTCTCGAATGGCTTGCCCTGGCTCACGGCCGCGCCACGGAAGATGCCGAAGGCCTGCTGCAGCAGATCCTTGATCTGCGCGGCGCAGCCGTTCCGCTGACCCAACGCGTCAAACTGCTCGACCTGCTTTACGCGCACGCCGACAGCATCGTACAAGGCGAACTGCCAAGATTGCGTGATCTGTCGCTGCCGATCTCGCGCAAGACACGCACCCGCACCCGCCTGCTGCTCGACCTGCTGGAAACGCTCGCCCAAGATTACTTCAACAATCTTGCCGGCTTGTTCGACCCGACCGGCAAGGCCATGGGCAGCGTCCCACAGGCCTCGCTACGGCGCGCGACACTCTCCCTTTCCTGGCAGATTCGCATCCATCATCTGGTCGCCTCGCCTCCCCGGCCCGGGCTCTGGCAACAGTTGCACGCAGCCTATCGCACGGCACGCCGACTCGGCGTGACACAGATTCCCGGCCCGCGCGACGGCGCCAGCATTGAACAGCTGTACATCCATGCCCTGCTGACAGCCATTGCCCAGCCTGCCTCGTTCTCATCGGACGAACTGGAGTTCATCCATCACTACGTCGAGCATGCGATTTCACCGCCGGCGTTGAGCGAACACCCGTCGGGCGATGCGGACAGCCTGTTCTGGATCGACCTCGACCGCGACTTTCCCGCGCATGCGCTGATCCGTCGCAATCCGGGCAGCGATATCGCACCGCTGTACTTTTCCTGTGGCGATGCCGCCCGGCAAGCGGCCGCGCATCGCCAGGCCATTCGTGCCGGCCAGTCCGCCGCATCGCTCGGCTTGCCGGATTTTGCCGACAGCCATGCCGGCCAGGGGATTCTCCAGCGACTGGAGTCGCTGTGGGGCAAACCTTCGAAACGAAAATTCCCCCGCCGCCGGCAATCCTACCGGGCCAACCTCTGCTCCGGACTGGACAAGCTGTGGTATCTGCTCAAGAAACCGGATGCGGAGCTTGAAGGCAGCGAATGGATGGTGATCAACGAAAGCCCGGAGGGTTTCGCGTTGATGCACATGTCCGGCGACACCCAGGATTTGCGCGTCGGCGACATCGTCGCACTGAAGCCGCACCGCGAACTCGAAACACCAACCTGGCACGTATGCATCATCCGCTGGGCCATCTCGGAAAACCCGGAGCACATCGAACTCGGCCTCCAGTTGCTCGCGGCCCGGGCCGTTTCGGCAGAAATCGTCCAACCCTCGGAAACACCGGGCAACCGTTACAGCGCGCTCATCCTGCCCGAAGCCCCGCCAGTCCGCCCGCATCAGGCGTTGCTGCTGCGTCCCGGCCTGATCAAGGAAAAGAAGGGGCGTATCGTCGTGCTGATCGAAAGGGACAACCTGGAAGTCCGTGAGATGCAGGCAACCAGCCTGGACGAGCAAACCTCGGCCATTGAAATTTTCACCGTCCAACCGGACGAAAACTGAGACCCGGGCGGGCATCGGTATAATCCCGCCATGCAGGAAATCCTCGTTCTCTACTACAGCCATCGCGGCTCGGTCCGCGCACTGGCCGAGCGCATCGCCCGCGGCATCGAGTCGGTCCCCGGCACCCAGGCCAGGCTGCGTACCGTGCCCCGGGTGTCCACTGTCTGCGAAGCCAGCGAAGCCGCCATCCCGGAAGACGGCGCACCCTACGTCGAAGCCGTCGATCTTGAGGAATGCGCTGCCCTGGCCCTCGGCAGTCCGGTTCGTTTCGGCAACATGGCCGCACCGATGAAGTATTTTTGGGACGGCACCATTGCCGCCTGGCATAACGGCACACTGGCCGGCAAACCCGCCTGCGTATTCACCTCCAGCGCCAGCCAGCATGGCGGTAATGAAGCGACCCTGCTCAGCATGATGCTGCCGCTGTTGCATCACGGCATGCTGCTGCAGGGGCTCCCCTATAGCGCGCCGGAACTCTCCGCCACGCAGACCGGCGGCACGCCCTACGGCGCCAGCCATGTCGCCGGCAGCGACGGCAATCCGGCGTTGAGCGACAGCGAAAGTCGCCTGGCCTTCCTGCAAGGCCAACGCCTGGCAAATTTGACGCTTCAGCTATGTCGACCGTAAAAGCCGGCCGTTACCAGAGCCTGACCAGCGCCAGCCTGATTGCGCTGATCTTCCTTTGCCTGGCCTGGGAAGGCTGGCTGGCCCCGCTGCGGCCAGGCGGCTCGTGGATGATCCTCAAGGGCGCCCTGTTGCTGCTGCCGCTATTCGGCATCCTGCGCGGGCGACGCTATACCTACAAGTGGCTTTCACTGTTCATCCAGTTCTACCTGCTCGAAGGCCTGGTCCGCGCGACCAGCGATCACGGACCGAGTCAGTGGCTGGCGCTTGCCGAAACCATCCTGGCGGCAACGGTTTTTGTCGGGACCGTCATGTTCATCCGGTCGACCCGTCATAACCCCGAAAAACCGGAAACAACAAAAAACCGCTCCTGACGACTGAGCGGTTTTTTCCGGGCGACCCGACGAAATCAAACGTCGCCTTGCGCCCTCACCTTGTCCAGGGTCGATTGCAGCTTGTTCAGCGCATTCAGGTAGGAACGCGCTGAAGCGATGACAATGTCCGTATCGGCACCATTGCCATTGACGATGCGCCCCCCTTTGGAAAGACGCGTCGTCACTTCACCCTGTGCATCGGTGCCGGTGGTGATCGCATTGACCGAATAGAGCAACAGTTCGGCACCGCTGCCGGCAATGCTTTCGATCGCCTTGAAGGTGGCATCGACCGGCCCGCCGCCTTCGGCCTCGGCCTTCTGCTCGATGCCACCGACGTTCAGGATCACCGACGCACGCGGCATCTCGCCGGTCTCCGAGGTCACCCGCGAATAAACCAGCTTGTAATGCTCCTGTTCCGGTGTCACGACCTCGTCAGAGACCAATGCGTGCAAATCTTCGTCGAAGATTTCGTGCTTCTTGTCGGCCAGTTCCTTGAAACGGGCAAACGCGGCATTGAGCGCCTCGTCGCTATCGAGTTCGATACCCAGTTCCTGCAGGCGGGTCTTGAAGGCATTGCGGCCGGAATGCTTGCCCAGCACCAGCTTGTTCTGTGTCCAGCCGACATCCTGGGCACGCATGATCTCGTAAGTCTCGCGATGTTTGAGCACGCCGTCCTGGTGAATGCCGGACTCGTGCGCGAAAGCGTTCGCCCCGACCACTGCCTTGTTCGGCTGCACCGGGTAACCGGTGATCTGCGAAACCAGCTTGGAAGCGGGCACGATCTGCGTCGTGTCGATGCGGGTTTCGACCGGGAAGATGTCCGGACGGGTACGCACGGCCATGACGATTTCCTCAAGGGCCGCGTTACCGGCCCGCTCACCAAGGCCGTTGATGGTGCATTCAACCTGACGGGCACCGGCCAGCACGGCGGCCAGCGAGTTCGACACCGCCAGCCCGAGGTCATTGTGACAATGTACCGACCACACCACATTGTCCGAATTCGGCACCCGCTCGATCAGGCGGCGCATGGTTTCGGCATATTGGAAAGGGATCGCATAACCGACGGTATCCGGAACATTGATCGTCCTGGCACCGGCCTTGATCACCGCCTCGAATACACGACACAGGAAATCAAGATCGGAGCGACCGGCATCCTCCGCCGAAAATTCGACATCGTCGGTGTATTGCCGCGCCCAGCCAATCGCCTTGACGGCCTGATCGACAACCTGATCCGGCGTCATGCGCAACTTCTTCTCCATGTGAATCGGGGATGTCGCAATGAAGGTGTGGATCCGCCCCGACGCCGCAGGGCGAATTGCCTCGCCGGCCTTCGCTATATCGTTCTCGTTGGCACGAGCCAACGAACAGACGGTGGATTCGCGAATCGCCTGAGCGATCGCTTGAATCGACTCGAAATCCCCCGGCGATGCGGCGGCAAACCCCGCCTCGATGACATCGACCCGCATTTTCTCGAGTTGTCGGGCAACCCGGATCTTCTCCTCACGGGTCATCGAAGCGCCCGGACTTTGCTCGCCGTCGCGCAGGGTGGTATCAAAGATGACGAGATGCTGTTGCATGGAAAACTCCGGAATTCAGATACTTTTACGCTTGATCAGTCCGATGGCGGCGATCACGTAACCCGACAGGCCATAGACCACAAAAAAAGCGAACAGCGCAATTTCGGGGCTGTAGGCGATCAATGCAAAGCCGAGGGCAATCGCCGCAATCACGAAGAAAGGCACGCTCTTCTTCAGATTGACGTCCTTGAAGCTGTAATAGCGAATATTGGAAATCATCGTCAGCCCCGCGAATACGGTCAGTACGCAGGCCAGCCAGCGGACGTCACTGCCCGGCACGTCCGCCAGGATCATCACCCAGACCAGACCGGCAACCAGCGCAGCGGCCGCCGGCGACGGCAAGCCCTGGAAGAAACGTTTGTCGACCACTTCCAGGGTGGTGTTGAAGCGCGCCAGACGCAGGGCGGCACCGGCGCAATAGATAAAGGCAGCAATCCAGCCCAGGCGCCCCAGATCGCGCAAAGCCCATTCGTACATGACCAGCGCGGGGGCGGCGCCAAAACTGACCATGTCGGATAGCGAATCGTACTCGGCGCCGAAGGCCGACTGGGTATTGGTCAGGCGGGCAACGCGGCCATCCAGGCCGTCGAGCACCATGGCGATGAAAATGGCCATCGCGGCGCGTTCGAAATCGCCCTGCATCGCCTGGACGATGGCGAAGAATCCGGCGAACAGGGCCGCCGTCGTGAAGAGGTTGGGCAGGACATAAATGCCGCGCCGCTTGACCTCGGGATTGAACAGGGCTTTGCGGGGTTTCAGTTCAGTCATGGGTAACAGCGATGATCCGGAACAGCCGAAGGATACACCCGGCCGAAGCCTATAAATGACTTGGGCGGTGCAGTTCCCCACACCGCCCAAGGCGCCAAGGCGAACACGGAGCGAGGCGCGCGGGCAAAGACAGTACGTCAGTACGGCGAGCCCAAGCAACGACACTCCGTGGAGCCAGTGACAATCCGATCAGTTCTTGGATTGGTCAACGAGCTTGTTCTTCTTGATCCACGGCATCATGTCGCGCAGCTTGCCGCCGACCACTTCGATCGGGTGAGCAGCGGTGTTGCGGCGACGCGCAGTCATCGAAGGATAGTTGGTACGGCCTTCGAGGATGAACATCTTGGCGTAGTCACCGTTCTGGATGCGCTTCAGGGCGTTGCGCATGGCTTCGCGGGACTGGGCGTTGATGACTTCCGGGCCGGTCACGTACTCGCCGTATTCGGCATTGTTCGAGATCGAGTAGTTCATGTTGGCGATGCCGCCTTCGTACATCAGGTCGACGATCAGTTTCAGTTCGTGCAGGCACTCGAAGTAGGCCATTTCCGGGGCATAACCGGCTTCGACCAGGGTCTCGAAACCCATCTTGACCAGTTCGACGGCGCCGCCGCACAGAACAGCCTGCTCACCGAACAGATCGGTCTCGGTTTCTTCCTTGAAGTCGGTCTCGATGACGCCACCCTTGGTGCCGCCATTGGCTGCGGCGTAGGACAGGGCGATGTCCTTGGCCTTGCCGGTCTTATCCTGATAAACGGCGATCAGGGACGGCACGCCGCCGCCCTTCAGATACTCGGAACGCACGGTGTGACCCGGGCCCTTCGGCGCGATCATGATGACATCGACGTCGGCACGCGGCACGACCTGGTTGTAATGCACGTTGAAGCCGTGAGCGAAGGCCAGGGCAGCACCCTTCTTCAGGTTCGGGGCGACTTCCTCGTTGTAGACCTGCGGAATGTTCTCATCCGGCAACAGGATCATGACCACATCGGCGCCCTTGACGGCCTTGGCGATCTCTTCGACCTTCAGGCCGGCCGCTTCGGCCTTGGCCCAGGAAGCCCCGCCCTTGCGCAGGCCGACGGTGACCTTGACGCCGGAGTCCTTCAGGTTCTGGGCGTGGGCGTGCCCTTGCGAACCGTAACCCACGATGGTGACCTTCTTGCCCTTGATGAGGGAGAGGTCGGCGTCCTTGTCGTAATAAACTTTCATGAAATCCTCTTTGTGGACAAATAGTTAGACTTTGAGAATGCGATCGCCACGGCCAATGCCGCAGACACCGGTACGCACGGTTTCGAGAATCAGGCCGGCATCAAGCGCGGCAATGAACGAATCGAGCTTGGCACTCGATCCGGTCAACTCGATCACGTAGGTCGATTCCGTGACATCAATGATGCGGCCACGGAAGATATCGGCCATCCGTTTCATTTCCTCGCGATCCTTGCCCGTCGCCCGAACCTTGATCAACATCAGTTCGCGCTCGGTATGAGCCGCTTCGGAAAGGTCAACCACCTTGACCACATCAACCAGCTTGTTGAGTTGCTTGGTAATCTGCTCGAGTACCTCGTCCGAGCCCCGGGTCAGGATGGTCATGCGCGACAGCGACGCGTCCTCGGTCGGCGCGACGGTCAGCGATTCAATGTTGTAACCGCGCGCCGAGAACAGGCCGGCAACGCGGGAAAGTGCACCCGATTCGTTTTCGATCAGGATGGAAATGATGTGACGCATATGCTTTTCCTCCCCCGCTTACAGATCTTCGGCGAGGATCATTTCGGTCAGACCCTTGCCGGCCGCCACCATCGGGAACACATTGGCACCCGGATCGATGATGAAATCCATGAAGACCAGATCGTTCTTGTGCTCGGTAAAGGCCTTGCGCAATGCCGGCTCGACATCTTCCGGCTTTTCGATGCGCATGCCGACATGGCCGTAGGACTCGGCCAGTTTGACGAAATCGGGCAGCGAGGTGACGTAGGACTGGGAATAACGCTTGGAATAGAACATCTCCTGCCACTGGCGGACCATGCCAAGCATGCCGTTGTTCAGGTTGATGATCTTGATCGGCAGTTCGAACTGCTTGCAGGTCGACAACTCCTGAATGCACATCTGGATCGAGCCTTCGCCGGTAACACAGGCTACCTGCGCGCCCGGATGGGCGAACAGCACGCCCATCGCGTAAGGCAGGCCGACACCCATCGTGCCCAGCCCACCGGAATTGATCCAGCGACGCGGCTTGTCGAACTTGTAGTATTGCGCGGCGAACATCTGGTGCTGACCGACGTCCGAGGTGACAAAGGCATCGCCGCCGGTCACTTCGTAAAGCTTTTCGATCACGTATTGCGGCATGATGTGCGCACTCTGGCGATAGGCCAGCGAATCGCGGCCGCGCCACTGATCGATCTGTTTCCACCAGTCGGCGACGCCGGGATCGGTCACGACATCACCATCAAGCAGCTTGAGCATCTCGTCGAGCACATCGTTCACGTTGCCGACGATAGGTACATCCACCTTGACGCGCTTGGAAATCGACGACGGATCGATATCGATATGGATGACCCGCCGCTTCTCCTGGCCGTAATGCTCCGGATTGCCGATCACACGGTCGTCAAAGCGGGCGCCGACGGCAAATACCACGTCGGCGTAGTGCATCGCATTGTTGGCCTCGAACGTACCATGCATGCCGAGCATGCCGACAAACTGCGGATCAGTCGCCGGATAGGCACCCAAGCCCATCAGGGTATTGGTGACCGGGAACTTCAGCTTGCGAGCCAGTACGGTCAGCTTCTCTGCCGCTTCGGACAGAATCACGCCGCCGCCGGCGTAAATGATCGGACGCTTGGCTTCCTGAAGAATCTGGACGGCTTTCTTGATCTGCCCCAGATGCCCCTTGACGACCGGATTGTAGGAACGCATCTGGACGGTCTTGGGGTAATCGAATTCACAGACCTGGGCCGTGATGTCCTTCGGGATATCCACCACTACGGGGCCGGGTCGTCCGGTCGACGCAATATGGAAGGCTTTTTTGATCGTGACCGCCAGATCCTTGACGTCCTTGACCAGGAAATTGTGCTTCACGCAGGGGCGGGTAATGCCGACCGTATCGCACTCCTGAAAGGCATCTTGACCGATGTAGGCCGTTGGCACCTGGCCGCACAGGACGACCATCGGGATCGAGTCGGAATAGGCGGTGGCAATGCCGGTCACGGTGTTGGTCACGCCAGGCCCGGAAGTCACCAGGGCAACCCCGACTTTCTGTGACGAGCGGGAATAGGCATCGGCAGCATGAACAGCAGCCTGCTCATGGCGGACCAGGATGTGCTTGACCTCTTCCTGCTTGAAAAGGGCATCGTAAATATGCAGCACGGAACCACCAGGGTACCCGAACACATATTCGACCTTTTCTTCTTGCAGGCACCTGATTACAATTTCCGCACCGCTGATCATCATACTCGAGCCTAAAAAGCTGTTAGCGTGAAAAGGGCGTAACCTTAATCGACACCACGGTGACGGTCAAGGTGCATTGCCGCAGAACGCCCATCCGGCTCGTCCGACGAAAGAAACGCTCTGGCCACACCACATCAACTCTCGGGATTTCTCGAAAGCGTCGAACGGCGCGCCTTCAAGCAGGCCATGTTTGCCGTGCATGAAGAGGAAGCCGCGCTGGACATCGTGCAGGACTCGATGATGAAGCTTGCCGAGAAGTATGGCGATCGCCCCGAAGAAGAATTTCCGATGCTGTTCCAGCGCATCCTGCAGAACACCATCCGCGATTTCTACCGGCGCAGCAAGGTCCGCTCGATGTGGACCACCGTGCTGTCTGCCTTTGGCGGCGACGAGGACGATGAGCACGACCCGCTCGACACCTTGCTTGGCAACCAGGATACCGACGGCCCCAGCACACCGGAAAGCGAACTGTTGCGTAGCCAGACGCTGGCCGCCATCGAGGAAGAATTAAAAAAGTTGCCGGCACGTCAACGCGAAGCATTCATCATGCGTTACTGGGAAGACTTGGACGTTGCGGAAACGGCCAGCGCCATGGGCTGCTCGGAAGGTAGCGTCAAAACGCACTGCTCCCGCGCAACCCATACGCTGGCAGCAGCCCTGGCGGCAAAGGGGATCAGACTATGAACGAAATACAGAAAGCGTACAGAATCAAACGGGCCCTGAACCACGGGCTCAAGGACATTCCGGCACCGGCCCTCCGACGACTGGAGGCAGCCCGCCACCTGGCACTCGCCAACCAGAAACAGGAAGCGGCGTCGGTCGCCCTGATCGGTGCCGGCATGCGCACGACCGCCTTCAGCATCCCCGGACAGGCGCCGCGCATCCCCTATCTGAAGCAGATCATGGCGGTCACCGCCTTGCTGCTGGGCATGTGGATTTCCTTCTACTGGCACAGCACGCAATACGTCAGCGAACTGGAAGAAGTGGATAGCGCACTGCTTGCCGACGATCTGGACCCCGAAGCACTCATTGACCCGGACTTGCTTGAATGGCTGAAAGACGACTCCTCGGACGACACCTCGCTGGAGTGATTCTGGCGTTCGCGCTGCTCTGCCAGGCCCAGGCCGATACCCCGACATCGGTCATCATCGGCACCCCGCCGCAACCCGAGTGGAGCGGGCTGACGCAAACCCAGAAGGACGTCCTGCAACCTTTGGCCAAGGACTGGGACAGCATGGAGGCCGTTCGCCGCAAGACCTGGCTGGCGATCGCCGACCGCTATCACCGGATGGACCCGCCCGAGCAAGGACGAGTCCAGCAGCGCATGCGCGACTGGGTTCGACTGACGCCCGAGCAACGCGCCAAGGCACGAGGCAACTATCGCGAGCTCAAGCAACTGTCGACCGAACAGAAACAGCTGATCAAACAGAAATGGTCGGCCTACAAGCAGTTGTCGAACGAAGAAAAGCAGGCGATACGGGAAAAGCACAAGTCGTCAGCCTTACTGGCACCGCCCGCCCCTTCGCCCGAAACAGTCGAAATCGATGGTAACCTGCCGGCTTCGCCCGACTCGCCAAAATAAATGACTGTTGCCGTACCTGGCATGGGCCGCCGCCTGGTGGCCATGCTCTACGAAGGGCTCGTGCTCTTCGCCATCCTCATCGCCGGTTTTCTGTTTCCCCAGATCGTGCTGTCCGGCTTTGGTTTCCAGGCCAGCGGCCGGCTGCTGTGGATTCACTGCTTCCTGCTGCTGATGGTGTATTTCACCTGGTTCTGGCTGCATGGCGGACAGACTCTGCCGATGAAAACCTGGAAGATTCGCTTGGTCGACCGCAACGGTGGACCATTACGCCCGACGCAGGCGATCCTGCGCTACTGCGCGATGTTGCCCAGCACCCTGTTGTTCGGCATCGGCATTCTGTGGGCCGTCTTTGACACCGACAAACAGTTTCTGCACGACCGGATCGCCGGCACCCGACTGATCCGCGTTCCGGAGCCGGGATCAGCGCCGCTCAACCCACCAGATCATCGCACCGGCAGCGAGCAGGAACAGGGCTGACGGCGCTGCCGCGCTGGCGAACGGCGGCCAGGCATTGATCACGCCGAGATTCGAGAACAGGCCGTTCAGGGCATAGAACGCGATACCCAGCATCACGCCGGTAAATATCTTCAGACTGACCCCGCCGACCCGGTCATGGGCGTAGCCAAAAGGCAGCGCCAACGCCACCATGACCAGCGCGGACAGCGGGTAGAGAAATTTCTTCCACATCGCAATCACGTAGCGATCCGTATTCTGCCGGTTGTCCGCCAGATGCCGTGTGTAGCTGAAAATATTCATCAACGACATGCGTTCCGGCGGCACCATCAGTACAGCCAGCAGATTTGGCGTCACCGACGATGCCCAGACATCCTCCGGCAATCGTTCGACACTGGCGTGATCGCCGGCCAGCGCAGTGCGCACGACTTCCTGAATGCGCCAGCCAACCGTCTTGTCGAAACTGGCAGAGGCCGCATCGGTCACCGAGATCAGGGCGTTCCGGTCATCGAAACGATAGATGCGGATTCCTTCGAGAAAGGTTTGCGTCGTCACCCTGCGGATATTCACGAAGCTGCGCCCATCCTTGACCCAGACGCCACTCGAGAACCCCTGCTGGGCCACGACGCGATTCAGCGCATTGGCCTTGATTTCATGCGCCAGCTTTTCGGTGAAAGGAACCAGCACCTCGCCGATCAGGAAAGTCAGCACAGCCAGCAGCAGGGCGGCACGGCACAAGGTGCCGAGAAGTCCTGCGGTCGACATCCCGGAGGCCCGCAAAACCGTGATCTCGGAATGACGCGCCATCGTCGACAAGGCATACAGCGCACCGATCAGGCAGGCAATCGGTACCAGTTCGTACACCAATCCCGGCAGACTGAGCGCAACAACCAGCGCAGCACGCCAGATGTCGTAAGTCCCCGAGCCGACACGACGCAACTCGTCGACAAAGTCGAAAAAGGAGAAGAGTGCCAGAAAGGCCAGCAACACAAGCATTACCGCCGCCAGCACTTCGCGCTGCAGGTAGCGCTGGTAGAGCGCTTTGGACAGGATGGACGGCATCGATCAAAGCCCCTTGCGACGGAACGGACTGCGCAGGACCATGCGCCGACGGAAAAGCAGCAGCAACGGCAGCAGCATCAGCAGATGTGGCGCCCAGACCCCGATCGAGAACGGCACCAGACCGCGCCCGACCCAGGCTTGAACGACGGAAATCAGATTGCTGTAGATGGCGTAAACCAGAATGGCGATCAGCATGTTGGCCGAGCGCCCGGCACGCGGATTGACGTACGAAAGCGGGATCGCCAGCAAGGCGAGAATCACCGCCGAAACGGGAATGGCGATCCGCCACAGCAATTCCGCGCGAGCACCGTTGCCAGGCTCTTCGAGCAGCTCGAGGATATCCATCCGCTTCGGCGAATTACTGCCCGGCTTGATGTCACTCTCTTCCGTCATCACCTGATAACGCTCGAACGCCATCACCTTGAATGCCGCACTTCCCGGCAGAACCTCATAGCGCCGCCCGTTTTCGAGCACTACCGCCCGTTGACCGTCACCCACCGTCTCCAGATAACCGGCATCGGACATCACCACGCCCAGCTTGCCATCCTGAACGTTGGCCACAAAAACATTGCCGACACGCTCGCTTTCACCGGGAATCTCCTCGACGAAGAACACCCGCTGACCATTGCCCACTTCCTTGAAAGCCCCCGGCGACAGACGCGAAAGCTCGGAGCGCGCCGCCAGCACGCCGCGATAGTCCTCCTGCGCCTGATTCGCCCACGGCGTCAGCACGACAGCCAGGGCAGCGACGGCCAGCACGATCGGCAGGGAAAACACCAGCACCGGCCTGACCCACGCCGTCAGCGGCAGCCCGCTGGACAGCCAGACCACCATCTCGGAATCGCGGTACAAGCGGGACAACGAGAGCAGGATGGCAACAAACAACGTCAGGGTCAGCAACATCGGCAGGAATTTCAACGCGCCGAAACCGAGCAGGGTGATCACCCCTTCGGGCGCAAGGCGGCCGCCCGCCGCATCCTTGAGCAGACGAATCAACTGGATGGAGGTGAGAATGGCCAGCAACGCGACACTGATGCCAGCCGCTGCCTGAGCAAATTCGCGCCGGACGGCACGCTCGAATATCATGCTTTGACGAAACTGAAAAAATGCAGGGATAATCCCGCGGATACCGATATTTCCTGGACCAGGAGCAGCGCGTGGAATTTAGCATAAAAAGCGGCAGCCCGGAGAAGCAGCGCAGTGCCTGCGTCGTGGTGGGTGTGTTCGAGCCGCGAAAATTGAGTTTTCCGGCGGAGCTCATCGACAAAGCCGCTGGCGGCTATCTCGCCGACGTCATCCGTCGCGGCGACATGGAAGGCAAGGCGGGCACCACGCTGTTGCTGCACAGCGTCCCGGGCACACTCAGCGACCGTGTACTGCTGGTCGGTCTGGGCAAGGAAAAGGATTTCCGGGAAAAGGAATTCACCGCCGCCGTCCGTACTGCGGTCAGGACGCTGAACGACACCGGCGCCTTCGACGCGACGCTGTTCCTGACCGAGTTGCCGGTCAAGAAGCGCGACGTGACCTGGCGCGTTCGTCAGGCCGCATGTACCGCCATCGACGCCACTTACCGCTTTGATCAGTTCAAATCGAAGAAGGAAGAGGTACGCCGTCCGCTGCGCAAACTGACACTGGCCGTCGAGCGGCGCAACGAACTGACCCTGGCCGAAACGGCGCTCAACCAGGGTACCGCGATCGCGGAAGGCATCGCCCTGGCCCGCACGCTGGGCAACCTGCCCCCCAATATCTGCCACCCCACGTATCTGGCCGAGCAGGCAAGAGCACTGGCCGACGAGTTCAAACTCGACTGCGACATCCTCGAACGCGCCGACATGGAAAAGCTGGGCATGAACGCCTTGCTTGCCGTCGCCCGCGGCGCCCACCAACCGCCGAAACTGATCGTCCTCCACTACCGTGGCGGCCCGGCCGCCGGCAAACCGGTTGTCCTGGTCGGCAAGGGCGTCACCTTCGACACCGGCGGCATCTCGCTGAAACCGGCCGCCGAAATGGACGAAATGAAGTTCGACATGTGCGGTGCCGCCAGCGTTCTCGGCACACTGAAAGCAGTTGCCCGGATGGCGCTGCCGATCAACCTGACGGTGATCGTGCCGGCCACCGAGAACATGCCGGGCGGCAATGCCACACGGCCTGGCGACATCGTCACCTCGCTGTCCGGACAAACCATCGAGATCCTCAACACCGACGCCGAAGGCCGGCTGATCCTGTGCGATGCACTGACCTACGCCGAGCGCTTCGAGCCGACCACGGTGATCGACGTCGCCACGTTGACCGGCGCCTGCGTCGTTGCATTGGGACAAGTGGCCAGCGGTCTCTTCTCGAGCAAGGACAGCCTGGCCCGCGACCTGCTCGACGCCGGCGAAGAAGCACTGGATCGCGCCTGGCACATGCCCCTGTGGGACGATTACCAGGAACTCCTGAAGAGTCCGTTTGCCGACATGGGCAACATCGGCGGCCGCTACGGCGGCGCAATCACCGCGGCCTGTTTCCTGTCGCGCTTCACCAAACAGTATGACTGGGCCCACCTGGACATCGCCGGCACCGCCTGGAAATCCGGTGCCGACAAGGGCGCCACCGGCCGCCCGGTACCGCTGCTGGTGCACTGGCTGATGCAGCAGGCCGGTTCGGGCGAATGACCCAGGTCTTTTTCTATCACGGCGCCAGCGACCGCATCGCCGCCGCCTGCGCCCTGATCGGCGGCGCCTGGGCAAAACGCCGGCCGCTGATCGTCTATGCACCTGAAAAACAGGTGGCGGACAGCGTCGACCGCAGCCTGTGGACCGCCAATCAGTTGAGTTTCATTCCGCATTGCCGGGCCGACTCGCCGCTGGCCGCCGAAACCTCGATCCTGATCGCCGACCGACTCGACGCGCCAGCCCAGCAGGAACGGCTGATGAACCTGTCGCGGGAACAGCCGCCGGGTTATCAGCGCTTTGCGAGTCTGGTCGAGGTCGTCGGTCAGGACGAGGAAGACAGGCTGGCCGCGCGCGAGCGGGTTCATCGCTACAAGGAAGCGGGCTGCGACGTCCGTTACTTCGACCTCAGCCAGCGCTGACGCCATGCCCAGCCCCATCCTTGCCCGGGCCGACGCATTGATGCAACGCCGCCGCGCCAGCCTGGCCGATGGCGACGACGTACCGGTCCTGACCGACGCGGTGGTCAATGATGAAGACGACATTCCGCTGTTGCTTGACGCGGAAACGGCCACTCCCACCGAGCAGATGGCCACCGACTCGCCGCCCTCCCCGAACGCAGCACTTCTGGAGGAAGAACGCTTCAGCGCCGACGACGAGCGCGAAGTCTTGATCGCTGCACTGACCGAGCGGGTTGTACTGCGCCTGCAAGCGGAAATCCCGCGGCTGGTCGCCGTTGCGGTGCGGGAATTCCTCGACGAACAGCAGCGCCAGCCCTGATACGAGCCGACGGGCAGGCAGCGGCGTCCGGTATAATTGCCGGTTTTCCGTTTTCCCCTCCCGCGCCGCCATGGAACTCGCCAAAGCCTTCGAACCCGCCGATATTGAACGTCGCTGGTATCCCGAATGGGAAACCAGAAATTACTTCGCCGCCGGGGTCGACCGCAGCAAACAGGACAATTTCTGCATCCTGCTGCCGCCGCCGAACGTCACCGGCACGCTGCACATGGGTCATGGCTTCAACCAGACCATCATGGATGCGCTGACCCGCTACTACCGGATGAAGGGCGCCAACACGCTGTGGCAACCGGGCACCGACCACGCCGGTATCGCCACGCAGATCGTCGTCGAGCGCCAGCTGGACGCGCAGGGCGTCAGCCGCCACGACCTCGGCCGCGAGAAGTTCCTCGAGAAGGTCTGGGAATGGAAGGAATACTCCGGCGGCACCATCACCCGCCAGATGCGCCGCATGGGCACCAGCCCGGACTGGACGCGCGAACGCTTCACGATGGATGCCGGCTTGAACAAGGTGGTCACCGAAACCTTCGTCCGCCTGTACAACGAAGGCCTGATCTACCGCGGCAAGCGCCTGGTGAACTGGGACCCGAAGCTGCACACGGCCGTGTCCGACCTGGAAGTCGTGCAGGAAGAGGAAGACGGCTTCATGTGGCAGATCCGCTATCCGCTGGCCGATGGCAGCGATAGCCTGGTCGTCGCCACGACGCGTCCGGAAACCATGCTCGGCGACACCGCCGTGATGGTTCACCCGGAAGACGAGCGCTACAAGCACATGATCGGAAAGACGGTGAAGCTGCCGCTGACCGGCCGCGAAATCCCGATCATCGCCGACAGCTACGTCGATCTCGAATTCGGCACCGGCTGCGTCAAGGTGACGCCGGCGCACGATTTCAACGACTACGCGGTCGGCCAGCGCCACAACCTGCCGATGATTTCCATCCTGACGCTGGACGGCAAGATCAACGAGCACGCGCCCGAGAAATACCGCGGCCTCGACCGCTTCGACGCCCGCAAGGCCGTCGTCGCCGACCTTGAAGAACAGGGCATCCTGGTCAAGGTCGACAAGCACAAGCTCAAGGTGCCGCGCGGCGACCGCACCGGCGTCGTCATCGAGCCGATGCTGACCGACCAGTGGTTCGTTGCCATGAGCAAACCCGGCGCCGACGGCAAGTCGATCACCGAGAAGGCGCTCGACGTCGTGCATTCCGGCGAGATCAAGTTCTACCCGGAAAACTGGGTGAACACCTACAACCAGTGGCTGAACAACATCCAGGACTGGTGCATCTCCCGCCAGCTCTGGTGGGGCCACCAGATTCCGGCGTGGTACGGCGTCAATGGCGAGGTCTTCGTCGCGCACAGCGAGGAAGAAGCGCGCCATCTGGCCGACCAGGCTGGTTACGCCGGCCAGTTGCAGCGTGACGAAGACGTCCTCGACACCTGGTATTCGTCCGCCCTGTGGCCCTTCTCGACGCTGGACTGGTCCGGCGACGCAGCGACCGACGCGGCTAACCAGATGCTGCAGCAATACCTGCCGTCGTCGGTGCTGGTCACCGGCTTCGACATCATCTTCTTCTGGGTCGCCCGCATGGTCATGATGACCAAGCACATCACCGGCAAGATCCCGTTCAAGCACGTCTATGTGCACGGCCTGATCCGTGACGGCGAAGGCCAGAAGATGTCCAAGTCCAAGGGCAACGTGCTCGACCCGATCGACCTGATCGACGGCATCGGCATCGACGCGCTGGTCGAGAAGCGCACCTTCGGCCTGATGAATCCGAAGCAGGCCGAAAGCATCGCCAAGAAGACCAGGAAGGAATTCCCGGACGGCATCCCGGCTTTCGGCACCGACGCGCTGCGCTTCACCTTCGCCTCGCTCGCCAGCCCCGGCCGCGACATCAAGTTCGACCTGAACCGCTGCGACGGCTACCGCAATTTCTGCAACAAGCTGTGGAACGCCACGCGCTTCGTGCTGATGAACGTCGAAGGCCACGATCTGGCGCTGGAACACCAGCAGCACGGCCCGAGCTGTGGCGGCAACGCCCCGCTCGAATTCTCCTTCGCCGACCGCTGGATCGTCAGCCTGCTGCAGAAGGTCGAGCAGGAAGTCGCGCAACATTTCACCGACTACCGCTTCGACCTGATCGCCCAGGCCATCTACAAGTTCATCTGGGACGAGTTCTGCGACTGGTACCTGGAAATCGCCAAGGTGCAGATGCAGACCGGCAACGAGGCACAACAGCGCGGTGCCCGCCGAACTCTGGTGCGCACGCTGGAAGCCATCCTGCGCCTGGCCCATCCGCTGATCCCGTTCATCACCGAGGAACTGTGGCAGACGGTGGCGCCCATCGCCGGCCGCAAGACGTACGACTCGATCATGCTCACCGCCTACCCGCAGGCCGAGGACTACAAGATCGACGCCGCCAGCGAAGCCAAAGTCGAGCGCCTGAAGGCCCTGGCCTACGCCTGCCGCAATCTGCGCGGCGAAATGGGCCTTTCGCCGGCGCAACGGACACCGCTGCTGGTGGCCGGCGGCGGCGAGGAAATTGGCGAATTCGCACCGATACTGCAGGCATTGGCCAAGCTTTCGGAAGTGCAGATCGTCGCCGACATGCCGGAAGACGCGATGGCACCGGTCGCCGTCGTCGGTGAAATCCGCCTGATGCTCAAGGTCGAGATCGACGTCGCCGCCGAAAAGGAGCGCCTGAAGAAGGAGATCGAAAAGCTCGAAAAGCAGATTTCCATCGCCCAGGGCAAGCTGTCCAACGAAGGCTTCGTCGCGCGTGCGCCGGCCGCCGTCGTCGACCAGGAAAAGCAGCGCGTCGCCGAATTCACCGCGACGCTGGAAAAACTCAAGCCGCAACTGGCCAAACTGGGCGACTGACATGAGCGGACCGCAACACACCGAGCGCTTCTCGCGCATCTTCACCGCCTTCATGGTGTATTGCGTGCTGGTCTGGTTGTGGGGCCTCGGCCTGTTCATGCTGTGGCCGTGGCAGAAGGGTGGCGAATGGTTGCCCGACTACCCGGTCGTCGTGCGTTGCGCCGGCGAACAGGATTGCCCGATACCGGTCGGCAAGCTCGACGAAGCCCGCGCCGACGGCCGTCTGCAGGCCCTGATGCCGAAAGACGATACCGGCGAGACGGCTTACGAATCGATCACCGTGCAATGGAAGAAACTGCCCGGCGGCATGCAGATCAAGGCTTCGGCCTGGAACTTCCAGACCACCGTGCGTTACCGCATCGAGGACGACCGACCGGTCCTGCTCGAATACCAGGAAATTGGCGGCAAGGTCTTCCTGTACGCGCTGCTTGGCGCCCTTGTCTCGCTCGGCCTGCTCTACCTGAACAAACGGCGCAAGGCTGACTGAAAAATCGCGGATTTCCGCGGTCGACCGTGGAAATCGCTAAATTTCGCCGGTCGACCGCAAGCGAACGCGGATCAAGCCGCGCAAGGCATTGCCCAGCCAGAAACCGTCGGTCAGATCGGCCGGATGCAGCACGGACTCCCTGGCCTTGCCCTGCGCCAGCAGGCTGTCGCGCAGCACACCGGGCAAGGCGCCGCTGCTCAGCGGCGGTGTCAGCAAGCAACCGTCGCGCTCGACGAAAACATTGCTGCGCGCGCCTTCGGCAACTTCGCCGTGCCGGTTGAGGAAAACTGCATCGAACACCGACCCGTCGGCCGGCAGGACGGCGAGCGCCGCATCGTATTCGGCCCGTTCCGTGGTCTTGTGCCGACGCAGCGGATCGTCGGCGTCGATTCGCGCCTCGGCCAGTACCGCCAGTCGCTCGCCCGGCGGCTCGGCACCGAGCGGAAAGGCCGCCACTTCGATTTGCCCCGCCTTGTCCAGCGTCAGACGCACGCGCCAGGTTCCGGCGACCGGTTGCGCAGCCAGTGCGCGGAACAAGCCTTGCTCGTCGATCGGGAATCCCAGCCAGGCGGCGGAACGCTTGAGCCGTGCGTAATGTCCCGCCCACATCGGATAGACGCCGTTGTCGCGGCGCAAGGTTTCGATCAGTTTGAGACCGGGGTCGAGATCGCGCAGGAAAGCCAGTTTCAGCGCGCACTCCTGCCATTCCGCCGCCGGATCGGAATCGGCGACGATGCCGCTGCCGACGCCGACCCGCCCGTCGCCGCCGGCCGCGATCTCCAGCGTGCGAATCGCCACGTTGAGGCGAAAATCGCCGTCCGGCGCCAGCCAGCCGAGGGCACCGGTGTACAAGCCGCGCGGCGCGTTCTCCAGTTCGCCGATGATCTGCATCGCGCGGATCTTCGGCGCACCGGTGATCGAACCGCAGGGAAACAGCGCCTCCAGGATGTCGCCGAAACTTGCATCGGGCGCCATCGCCGAAATTTCCGAGACCATCTGGCGCACCGTCGGGTAATCCTCGACGTCGAACAGGCGCTCGACACGCACGCTGCCCGGTGTAGCGATGCGTCCGAGATCGTTGCGCAACAGATCGACGATCATCAGGTTCTCCGCCCGGTCCTTGGGCGAGTCGCGCAGTTGCGCCAACGGCGCGGCAAGCGGTGCGGTGCCTTTCATCGGCCGGGTACGCAGACGACCGCCCCGTCGCTCGACGAACAGTTCCGGCGACAGCGAAACGACGGCGCTCCGGCCATCGCCGACAAAACCGCCGTAGCCGGCCGGTTGTCGTTCGCGCAGCGCCGCGTACAGGTCGAGCGGGTGGCCGAAAATCCGGCAATCCAGCGGGAAAGTGAAATTGACCTGATAACAGTCGCCGGCCGAAATCCACGCCTTGATGCGGTCGACCGCGGCAAGATAGGTTTTTTCGTCGCGCGACGAACAGAGGCCGCCGACGCCGGCCGCCCGGCCGGGACGCTGGCGGCCGAGCCACGCTTCAGCCTCCGGCACCGTCAAGCGTCGACAATCGGCAAAGCGCCAGAAACGCGCGAGTGGGCGCTCACCCGGCGACCAATGGGATGGTGCCGACTTCGGTTCCAGCAGATGGCCGAGCTCGTAATCGAGGGCGACGACCGTCCAGGCCGGACGCGCCGACAGTTCGGCCAGCGCGGCATCGAGGCTGCTGCGGTCGACGACCTCGAGACAGGAAAAAAGGCCGCTGAAAAGCCAAGCGGCGGGTTCGCCTTGCGGCGCCCGCCGGTCTTCAAGGAAAGCGACGAAATCGGGGTTTATTTGCGCTTCAGGTAAAACTCGAAGACATTGTTCACCTCGCGCTGTTCGACCAGCTCGTTGCCGGTCTGCTTGGCGAAGGCGGGGAAATCCTTGAGGGAACCCGGATCGGTCGCCTGCACGCGCAGCACCTGACCGGATTCCATATCGGCCAGCGTCTTCTTGGTACGCAGGATGGGCAACGGACAGTTCAGCCCCTTGACGTCGAGGTCGCGATCAAATTCCATGGTCGTATTCACAAAACACAGTGCCGCGATTCTACCCTCAATTGCGCTGCGCCTTCATTTCTTCGACACGCTGCAACTTGAGTTCGCGCAAACGGGCGTCGATCGACGACATCTCGTAGAAATTGGCATCGCCGGCCTTCTGCGCCAGTTCAAGCTGGCCGATCGCCCCTTGCGTCTGCCCCTGCAAGGCGAACACTTCGGCCAGTGCGCGATGCTGCATCGCCTGCCGCCCCTGGCCGGCATAGGCCAGCGCCCGCAACTTGTGCAGCCGCACATCCTGCGGATTGGCCAGTAACTGCTCCTCGGCAAAACGCAAGGTTTCGTCGTAGCGCCTCAACTCGCCCAGGGCATCGCCGTAACCGTAGATCAGCGCAGTATTCTGCGGGTAGCGCTGCATCGCCTCACGATAGATGCGCAAGGCCTCGACGCCTTGGCCGTTGGCCAGTCGGATCTGCGCCGCCAGCCGTTCCAGCATCGCCGACGGCTGGTGCGCGGCACGCGCAGCATCGATCTCGCGCGCCGCTGCCGCCCAGTCGCGCGCCCGGAAAAAGGCCTGCGCCAGCCCGTAACGGACAACCACCTCATTGCTGAACTTGCGCGCCTGCAGCAACTGGCTGAAATCCTTGATCGCCTCCGCCGGCAAGCCCTGGTTTGCCCGTAATCGTGCCCGCACCAGCTGGAAGTCCAGGCTGTCGGCAATCTGCCGGTACGGCAGCGCGCGTTCCCGGTTCTGCATGTCAGACATGCGTTCGCCGCTCAGCGGGTGAGTCCGCAAATAAGCCGTCGCGCTGCTCTCGTACAGGCGCGCGGACTGCTGCAGTCGCTCGAAGAACTGTGCCATCCCGCGTTCGTCGAAACCGGCCTTGGACAAGGTGTCGAACCCGAGACGATCGGCCTCCCGCTCGTAATCCCGGGAAAACGCCAGTTGCGCCGACAGCGCACCGGCCTGGCTGGTGGCGATGGCCGCCGTCGCCACCTGGCCATTGGAGCGAGCCGCCAGCAAGGCCAAGCCCATCGCCACCATCGACGCGATGCTGACTTTTTTCGACTGATAGATCTGGCGCGCGATATGGCGCTGGGTCACATGCGAGATTTCATGGGCCAGCACACCGGCCAGCTCCGACTCGCTCTGCGCCGCCAGAATCAACCCGGTATGCACACCGATATAGCCGCCAGGCATCGCAAAAGCGTTGATGCTGGGATCGGCAATGGCAAAGAACTGGAATCCGAACCCGGGATCGGCGCTGAACGACGCCAGCCGATTGCCCAGCTGATTCAGGTAGAACTCGACGTCGGGATCGTCGAGATAAGCCGCCTCACGCCAACGAATTTCATGCATGATCTGCTGGCCGATACGCTTTTCCGCCGCAATCGGCAGATCCTCCGCCGCCACATCGCCCAGTTCCGGCAATTCGTGGGCCGACACACTGCTCGCGGCGAGCAGGGAAGCCAGAAGCAAGGCGGCGAGACGTCGGGAAAAAGCCATGGGTGCTATGATATTCCATCCCGCGCGACGGTCCAGCCGGCGCTTTGTAACCGAAAGCAAGTCATCGTGACCGATTCCCCCTTGACCCATTTCGACGCCACCGGCCAGGCCCACATGGTGGATGTCGGCAGCAAACCGGAAACTGCCCGTATCGCTCGTGCCACCGGCACCATCCACATGCAGCCGGAAACGCTGGCCCTGATTCGCGACGGCTCGGCCAAGAAAGGCGATGTTCTCGGTATCGCCCGCATTGCTGCGATTCAGGCTGCCAAACGCACCGGCGACCTGATCCCGCTGTGCCATCCGATCGGCCTGACCCGCGTCGCCGCCGAATTCGCCATCGACGATACCGACAGCGCCGTCCACTGCTCGGTCACCGCCGAATGCTTCGGGCGCACCGGTATCGAGATGGAAGCGTTGACAGCCGTTTCCGTCGGTCTGCTGACCATCTACGACATGTGCAAGGCCGTCGATCGGGGAATGCGCATCGAAGGCGTGCGTCTGATCGAGAAGAAGGGCGGCAAGTCGGGACACTGGATCGCCGACTGACCAGTCGGCGGCCCGATGCCCGAAATCGGTGCAAGCGCACCAGCACGCATCATTTCAAGCAGCCGCAGGGGACAATAAAAAAGCCCGCCGGAGCGGGCTTTGCATGTTCCTGAACGGCAGCGAATCAGGCGCGCTGGATATTCGAAGCCTGTTTGCCTTTCGGGCCCTGGACGACTTCGAAGGAAACCTTCTCGCCTTCCTTGAGGGTCTTGAAGCCGTTCATGTTGATCGCGGAGAAATGGGCGAAGAGATCTTCACTGCCATCATCCGGCGTGATGAAACCAAAACCTTTTGCGTCGTTGAACCACTTGACGGTACCGATTGCCATGTTTGCTACTTTCCTACAAAACGAATGAACTTCCGGGTCTCCCCGACTCCCTGTTTGAGCTCAATAACGCGGCGCCCCCGGCAACCTCGATACAGCTTGAAGCCAAACAAAGACGCTTTCTACGCCTGTTGAATGATGACGTCAACAGGTTTGGTTGACGCAGCGCAAAAACCTCGGGCAAGGGAATTGCTAGGCAATCAATGAATTTGTCGCAGTCACTCCCGTAACCCCGGTTGCAGATTGGAAAGGACTGTATAAGAATCGGACGCATGGCTACGAAGATTCAGGAAGGCGGGCAGCTAGAGGCTTTGCGCAGCAAGCCGGCGCCGCCACGGATGTACAAGGTGGTGTTGCTGAACGACGATTACACACCGATGGATTTCGTCATCACCGTTCTGCAGCGTTTTTTTTCGTTGGACACTGAACAAGCGACGCGAATCATGCTCAAAGTTCACAACGAAGGCCGTGGCGTCTGTGGGGTTTATCCTCGGGACATCGCCGCAACGAAGGTTGAACAGGTCATTGCTTTCGCCCGCCAGAACCAACACCCGCTCGCCTGCATCATGGAGGAAAACTGATGATTGCCCAGGAACTCGAAGTCAGCCTGCACATGGCCTTCGTCGAGGCGCGTCAAAAACGCCACGAGTTCATTACCGTCGAACATCTGCTGCTGGCATTGATCGACAATCCCTCCGCGGCGGAAGCCCTGCGTGCCTGTGGTGCGAAAACCGACACGCTGCGTAAGGATCTGAACAATTTCATCACCGAACACACGCCGACGGTTTCCGGCGAGGACGATATCGACACGCAGCCGACCCTCGGCTTCCAGCGCGTCATCCAGCGGGCCATCCTGCACGTGCAGTCGTCGGGCAAGAAGGAAGTCAACGGCGCCAACGTGCTGATCGCGATTTACGGCGAGAAGGATTCGCACGCGGTGTATTTTCTGCAGAAGCAGGGCGTCACGCGACTGGACGTGGTCAATTTCGTGTCGCACGGCATCAGCAAGGTGCCGCAGCAGAAAGCGGCGCCGGAAAGCGAGGTCGACAGTGAGACCGAAAAGGCCGATGCCGGACCGCTCGAGCAATACACCATCAACCTGAACGCCCTGGCGCTGCAGAACAAGATCGACCCGCTGATCGGCCGCGACAAGGAACTGGAACGCGTGATCCAGATTCTCTGCCGCCGACGCAAAAACAATCCGCTGCTAGTCGGCGAGGCCGGCGTCGGCAAGACCGCCATCGCCGAAGGCCTGGCCCGCCGCGTGGTCGAGGGCGAGGTGCCGGAAGTGCTCGCCCAGGCCAACGTTTACTCGCTGGACATGGGCGCCCTGCTCGCCGGCACCAAGTACCGGGGCGATTTCGAGCAACGCCTGAAGGGTGTATTGAAAGCGCTGCAGGAGAATCCACACGCAGTCCTGTTCATCGACGAAATCCACACCCTGATCGGGGCCGGCTCGGCCTCGGGCGGTACGCTCGATGCCTCCAACCTGCTCAAGCCGGCGCTCTCCTCCGGCCAGCTGAAGTGCATCGGTGCCACGACCTACACCGAATTCCGCGGCATCTTCGAGAAGGACAGCGCACTGTCGCGGCGCTTCCAGAAAGTCGATGTGGTCGAACCGTCGGTCGCCGAGACCATCGAGATCCTCAAGGGCCTGAAGGCGCGCTTCGAGGCCCACCACGGCATCAAGTATTCGGCGACGGCGATCTCGTCGGCCGTCGAATTGTCTTCACGCTACATCACCGACCGCCATCTGCCGGACAAGGCAATTGACGTGATCGACGAAGCCGGTGCGGCACAACGCATCCTGCCAAAGTCGAAGCAGAAGAAGACCATCGGCAAGACCGATATCGAGGAAATCGTCGCCAAGATCGCCCGCATCCCGTCACAACACGTGACGATGGACGATCGCAGCGCGCTGAAGAACCTCGACCGCGACCTGAAGGCGACCGTCTTCGGTCAGGACAAGGCCATCGACGCACTGGCCAAGGCGATCAAGATGGCGCGTTCGGGCCTCGGCAATCCGGGCAAGCCGATCGGTTCCTTCCTGTTCTCCGGGCCGACCGGGGTCGGCAAGACCGAAGTCGCCAAGCAACTGGCCTATTGCATGGGGGTCGAACTGATCCGCTTCGACATGTCCGAGTACATGGAACGCCACGCCGTCTCCCGGTTGATCGGCGCCCCACCGGGCTACGTCGGTTTCGACCAGGGCGGCCTGCTGACCGAGGCGGTCACCAAGAAGCCATACAGCGTGCTGCTGCTCGACGAAATCGAGAAGGCGCACCCGGACATCTTCAACATCCTGTTGCAGGTGATGGACCACGGCACGCTGACCGACAACAACGGACGCAAGGCGGATTTCCGCAACGTCGTGCTGATCATGACCAGCAACGCCGGCGCGGCGGAACTGCAGAAGTCGAGCATGGGCTTCACGTCGAGCAAGGAAATCGGCGACGAGATGCAGGAGATCAAGCGCCTGTTCACGCCGGAATTCCGCAACCGGCTGGATGCGATCATCTCTTTCCGTGCGCTGGATCACGAGATCATCCTGCGGGTCGTCGACAAGTTCCTGATGCAGCTGGAAGAACAGTTGCACGAGAAAAAGGTCGATGCCCACTTCTCGGATGCCGTCAAGGAAATGCTCGCCGAACGCGGCTTCGATCCCTTGATGGGAGCCAGGCCGATGGCTCGCCTGATCCAGGACACGATCCGCTCGGCGCTGGCCGACGAACTGCTGTTCGGTCGACTGGCCAACGGCGGGCATGTCACGGTCGACCTCGACAAGGAAGGAAAAATCCGGCTCGACTTCGCCGAGGAAAAAAGCGAAGCCACCGTCTGACGATTGCCTTCCGGTCAGAAAGCCGTGCAAGATTGCACGGCTTTTTTATTTCCGGAGACAAGCATGAGCTTCAAGACCCCCGACCTGTGCGACGAATTCGAGGCCGAGCTGGGCAAGACGGTGCGCGTCGTCGCCCCGATGTTTCAGCGCTACGGTGGCCGCACGGCTTTTTGCGGCGAAATCGTCACGCTGAAGATTTTCGAGGACAACACGCTGGTCCGCGAGATTTTCAACGAACCGGGTCACGGCAAGGTGCTGGTCATCGACGGCGGCGGCTCGTTGCGCTGCGCGCTGGTCGGCGACCAGCTGGCCATCCTGGCGCACAAGAACGGCTGGGAAGGCGTCGTTGTTTACGGCTGCATCCGCGACTCGGGCGACATCAACGGGATCGACATCGGTGTCCGCGCACTGAACACGCATCCGCAGAAGACCGTCAAGAAAGGCATCGGCGACCGCAACCTGGCCCTGACTTTCGGTGGAGTCACCTTCCATCCCGGGGAATGGCTGTATGCCGACGAGGACGGCGTACTGGTCTCGACAAAAGCGCTGACCCAGGCATGAAAAAAACCGGGGATCACCCCGGTTTTTCCTGTTTTCCCATCGTCGACCGCAGGATCAGCCTTCGAGCAGTACCGAGCTCTCGCAGCCGACGCGCACCGTGCCCCAGTGGCGACCTTCAACCATGATCGGCATATTGATTTCCGAAAGGATTTCACCGGTATCCCGGGCATAGGTCTGGACCAGCAGCGGCTGCGCGTTCTTGGCACCGCGCATACCGGTCGCATCGTCCCAGATGCGCCGGGTGCGGTTGCCGACCAGGTCGACCTGGTAATTGCCGGTCAGCGCCTGCGAGAACTTCAGATTGTGGATCGCGCCGTAGGCATTGCTGTCGACGATCAGCGCGTAAACCCCGCCTTTCAACCCGCCCAGCGCATTTTCAAGCAGCGGCTGGACCTGCTGTTCGAAGACGCGGCAGTAACCCACTTCGTATTTCTGGGGATTGGTTCCCGGCAGCGCCCGATAGTTGCGATCCCAGACGTCGACGCCCGACTTGGCCAAGTCGCGCAACTTGTCCTGGATCGCGTCGCGGAAGCGGCGCGCCTGATCGACGTTGAAGTCGAAGGCGCCACGGCCGATCTTGAAGCGCGACACCAGTTCCTGAACGCTTTCTGTCGCCTGACTGAGCAACTGCGTCGTCTGTTCGGACTCCTTCATGCTGCCCGCCACCTCGTCCGACAGGTCATGCACCTGACGGACCGAATCATGCACCTGGGCATTGGTTGCCGTCAGTTCTTCCATGGCCGTCGCGATCTGGTTGAGCTGATCGCCGGTTCGCTCGAAATCGCCGACCATGCGCTGGAATTCGCCGGACGAGCGTTCGACGACTTCGCGCGTGGTCCGGATATCGGCATTGATCAGATCGTTCTCGCGCTGCGTCTCGCGCACCAGATCGATCATGCCACCGATATTGACGGTGATTTCCTGGGTGGCGACGTTAACCCGTTCGGCCAGTTTGCGGACCTCGTCGGCGACGACGGCAAAGCCCCGGCCCATCTCACCGGCACGGGCCGCCTCGATCGCCGCATTCAGCGCCAGCAGGTTGGTCTGGTCGGCGATTTCCCGGATCAATCCGGCGATCTGCTTGATGCTGTCCGAGCGCTGGGCAAGGTGGCCGACGGTGTCGTTGAACTGGCTGAGCTTGGTGCTGACCACCTGCACCTTGCTGACGATTTCGTGCATTTCTTCAAGCGAGTTGCGCGCCGTCGCCAGGTTGGCGTCCGTCGAGTGAGAAATCAGTTCAGTCGAACTCGACACCTCCTGGATCGCCTGCACCGCCTCGGTACTGGCACCAAACACCGAATTGGCAATTTCACCCTGGCGGCTTGCCCGTCCGGCCGTCGCCGATACCGTTTTCTTGACCACCACCGCTTCACGGGCGATGTTCACACTCATCTTGCGGACTTCGCTGATGATCTCGCGCATCTTGTCGGCGAAACGGTTGTAGGCCTCGGCCAGCGTACGCAGCTCATCGTGCGTGATGGTCGGCAGGTTGCGCGAGAAATCGCCTTCGCCACGACCGATTTCATCGAAGATCGTCGAAATCATCCGGATCGGCCGCAGGATCAGATAGCGGATGTACATGATCTGCAGCAGATTCCAGCACAGCGCGACCATGGTCAGCGTGACCATCACGATCAGCCCCTGGTCCATGCTGTCCAGAATGTGCTGCAAGACCTCGCTGCTGGTCCCCGCACGGGCGATCTCTTCCGACACCAGTCGCTTCTGATGCACATAGACACCCAGATAGCCGAGATCGATGACGAACAGCAGCAGGAAGCTCATCAACTTCTTGGTCAGCGAATTCCAGAAAGTCCGTTCGTTCCAGTCGTAAAGCCGCCTGAATAATTCCATTCAGATCACCAAAATATTCAAATTTACCGAATTCAACACTCCCCACGACACAACGTCAAGTTTCAAACGATATCCATTTCGCCCCAAAATTGCTGCAGCGCATTTCACCGTAACAAACAATATTTCACATCGTGAAAATACATTGATAAACCCATGAATTTCATGAAAAAAATAAAGTCTTATGTCTTATATAAGACTATTGTTGCCCTGCAAAAATCCTTCTATACTTCAGTCATCGCCCCACAGCACTCAACCGGGGCGCCCAAAGCCTGATCTCAACCCAACCCTGAGGAATTCACATGAGCACTCGCGAACAGCAAATCGCCGCCCTGGAAAAAGACTGGGCCGAAAACCCCCGTTGGAAGAACGTCAAGCGCGGCTACTCCGCTGCTGACGTCGTCCGTCTGCGCGGCTCCCTGCAGCCGGAATACACCCTGGCCCAGCGCGGTGCCAAGGTTCTGTGGGACAAGGTCAACGGCGGCGCCAAGAAGGGCTACGTGAATGCTTTCGGCGCGATCACCGCCGGTCAAGCCATGCAACAGGCCAAGGCCGGCCTGGAAGCCGTGTATCTGTCGGGCTGGCAAGTCGCCGCCGACGGCAACACCTCCGAAACCATGTACCCGGACCAGTCGCTGTATGCCTACGACTCCGTGCCGACCATGGTTCGCCGCATCAACAACACCTTCAAGCGCGCTGACGAAATCCAGTGGTCGCGTGGCGTCAATCCGGGCGACAAGGAATTCATCGACTACTTCCTGCCGATCGTCGCTGACGCGGAAGCCGGTTTCGGCGGCGTGCTGAACGCCTTCGAACTGATGAAGAACATGATCGCCGCCGGTGCCGCCGGTGTGCACTTCGAAGACCAGCTGGCTGCTGCCAAGAAGTGCGGCCACATGGGTGGCAAGGTGCTCGTGCCGACCCGCGAAGCCGTCGAAAAGCTGATCTCCGCTCGTTTCGCTGCTGACGTCATGGGCGTGCCGACGCTGATCCTGGCCCGTACCGATGCCGAAGCCGCCAACCTGATCACCTCCGACTACGACGAAAACGACAAGCCGTTCCTGACCGGCGAACGTACGCAAGAAGGCTTCTTCCGCGTCAAGAACGGTCTCGAGCAGTCGATCTCGCGCGGCGTCGCCTACGCCCCGTACGCTGACCTGGTCTGGTGCGAAACCGGCGTGCCGGATATCGGCTTCGCCCGTGAATTCGCCCAAGCCGTGCTGGCCGCCTGCCCGGGCAAGCTGCTGTCCTACAACTGCTCGCCGTCCTTCAACTGGAAGAAGAACCTCAACGACTCGCAGATCGCCTCCTTCCAGGAAGAACTGTCGGCGCTGGGCTACAAGTACCAGTTCATCACGCTGGCCGGCATCCACGTCAATTGGTACAACACCTTCAAGTTCGCCAAGGCCTACGCTGGCGGCGAAGGCATGAAGCACTACGTCGAGATGGTTCAGGAACCGGAATTCGCTGCCCGCGAAGATGGCTACACCTTCGTCTCGCACCAGCAGGAAGTCGGCACCGGCTACTTCGACGAAGTGACTACCGTGATCCAGGGCGGCTCTTCCTCCGTGAAGGCCCTGACCGGTTCGACCGAAGAAGAACAGTTCCACTAAGCAACGATTTAGGCATCCCTGCCGCCTACCCGGCGGCATTCGACCGGCCCTCACAAGGGGCCGGTTTTTTTATTTTTCCTGCGGTCGACCGCAAGCAACGCTAAAATCCGGGCCTCCGGCTGGAAATCACGTGAACAGGCTCTGGCACCGCATTTCAGAACACATCCTCGCACCGTCGCAACTGAACGGCGCGGTGCTGCTCGATTTATTGTCGCCGCGCGGCCGCTCGGACGATCTGCAACGCCATGCGGCCAGTGTCATCCAGGCACGGGTCCAGTTGATCGCGGCGCTGTTCGCGGTACTGGTGCCGCTCGCCGCCATTGTGGACTGGCTGGTTTTCGATCCGGCCACGGCCCGTTACCTGACAGCGCTGCGCTTTGCCTCCGCCGCGATCTTCCTTGTACTGGCCTGGCCCAGGCCGCCATCGAGCGACCGCGGTTACGGCCGGGCGATGGGCAATCTGGCCTTGCTGTTGCTGGTGCCTTCGCTGTTTCACCTGATGTCGCTCGGGACGCTGAATGCAGCAGCCCAGACGCCGGTTGAAAAGGCCTTCACCCAGCTCTACGCCTACCTGCCGACCGTCGTCCTGGGCGGACTGGCAATCTTTCCGCTGACCGCACTGGAAAGTCTGCTGCTGTCGCTACCGGTCCTGATCCTCGGCAGCTACTCGCTGTCGCTGGCCGAACCGCCGCTGTCGCTGGCCCAGCACGGCGGCGCATTGTGGTTCATGCTGATGATGCTCGGTGTGGCGATGTTCTCGTGCATGAGTCAGTGCCATTACATGACCACGCTCGTCGTGCGCGCCCTGCACGACCCGCTGACCGCCGCCTACACGCGGCAATCCGGCGAGGAAGCGATCCAGCTGCTGTACCGGCTGAACCAGATGGCCGGCAAGCCGCTGACGCTGGCTTTCATCGATCTCGACCGCTTCAAGAGCATCAACGACAATTTCGGCCACGAAGCCGGCGACCAGTGCCTGCGCCAGTTTGCCGACCGCCTGCGGGCCGGGCTGCGGCGCAGCGACCTCCTGATCCGCTGGGGAGGAGAGGAATTTGTCGTCGCCCTGCCCGACACGCCGCCGGAAAACGCCGCCACCTTGTTGCGGCGTCTGCGCGCCACCGGTTTCGGATGGCGTCCGGACGGCGCCCCGCTGACGGCATCGATCGGCATCGCCAACAGCGGCGAGCCGCACAGCGCCTACGAAATCCTGCTCAAGCGGGCCGACGAACGGATGTACGCCGCCAAGGATGCCGGCCGCGACCGCGTGGTCTGGGCGGATGGCCGTTGCGAACCGCTGGCCCCTAGCGATCCGGTCGCGACCACATCCACGTCAGCGTGACACAGGCAACGAGCAGCGGCAGACAGGCCCAGTTTCCCGGCAACGAATACCCGCCGCCGACGACGCTGATTGCCAGCATCGCGCTGGCCGCCAGTTTCGCCGCCCGCGGAATCGCCCGATGTTCGCGCCAGGCGACGATGGCCGGTCCGATGCGCGGATGTGCCAGCAGGCGAGCCTCCCAGGCCGGGTGCGAACGGGCAAAGAAAAAGGCGGCCAGGATCAGGAAAGGCGTCGTCGGCAACAGCGGCAGCACCGCGCCAATCGCCCCGAGCAACACCGACAGCACGCCAAGGATGCGGTAAACCGGCTTTTTCATCGTTTTTCCCGTCGACCGCGTCAGCGCAATTCCCAGTAGCTCGGACGGCCGTAATTGTCCTTGAGCAGATCGATGAACAACCGTACCCGCAACGGCAGGTGACGACGTTGCGGAAACACCGCGTAGATACCCATCGGCGGCGCCTGCCAGGCATCGAGCACCGAGGTCAGGCGCCCCTCCTTGAGATCGCGACCGACCTCCCACAGCGAGCGCCAGGCCAGCCCACGGCCGGCCAGCGCCCATTCGTGCAAGACGGCGCCGTCGTTGCACTCGAAGTTACCGCTCACCTTCACCGTTTCGACCGCGGCGTTCTCCGGATCGCGAAACACCCAACCGCGCTGCTGACCGAGCGACAAACAGTTATGGCCGGCGAGGTCGGCCGGCGTGCGCGGCACGCCGTGTGCCACCAGGTAGGCCGGGCTGGCCACCACCATCCGCCGCATTTCACCGAGACGGACACTGACCAGGCTGGAATCGGTCAACTCGCCGATCCGGATGGCGCAGTCGATGTTTTCGTTGATCAGATCGACCAGGCGATCCGAAAGGTCCAGATTGACGCGCACCTCGGGATTCGCCTTCATGAAATCACCAACCAGCGGCGCCACGTGCTGGCGACCGAAACCGGCCGGCGCCGACACGCGCAACTGACCGCTGGCCCGCACGCTGCCCAGCGACACCGCCGCTTCGGCGTTGGCCAGATCGGTCAGCAGCTTCTGGCAATCCTCAAGAAATGCCTGGCCCTCGAAGGTCAGCGTCAGCTTGCGCGTCGTGCGGATCATCAAACGCACGGCCAGGCGGGATTCAAGCGCATCGAGCCGGCGCCCGATGATCGCCGGCGTGACGCCCTCCGCCCGGGCCGCCGCCGACAGCGAACCGCGAGTAGCCACATTGACGAAAGCGGATATCTGCTTGAAGGCGTCCATTTGATACCTGAAGTAAAAGAAGCAACGCTGATTTTGCCACTTATCCTATCAATCAAGTAACAATAAACTTGCCAACCATGACGAACTCATCCCCCCTGCCACCGATCAAAGCGATTGCCTTCGACGCGTACGCCACGCTGTTCGACGTCTATTGCATGGAAGCGCTGGCCGAGGAGTATTTCCCCGGCCAGGGCAAGGCGCTCACCGTCCTGTGGCGGCACAAGCAGGTGGAATACACGCGCATCCGGACGATGAACGGGCGTTTCAAGACCTTCTGGGAACTGACCCGCGATGCGCTGATATTCGCCGCCGCCCAGCTCGAACTGCCGATGAACGACAGCCAGCGCCAGCATCTGATGAACCAGTACGCCTGCCTGCGCCCCTTTCCGGAAAACCAGGCGACCCTGGAAACGCTGGTGGCGATGGACATGCCGCTGGCCATCCTGTCCAACGGCACGCAGCCGATGCTCGACATCGCCGTCAAGTTCAACGGCATGAACCATCTGTTCGCGCACATCCTGTCGGCCGACACGGTGCAGAAGTTCAAGACCGCCCCCGAGGTCTACCAACTTGCGGTCGACGCCTTCGCCCTGCCGAAAAACGAAATCCTGTTCGTCTCGGCCAATGCCTGGGACGCCTGCGCAGCGACCTGGTTCGGCTTCCAGACCTTCTGGGTCAACCGCAACGGCCAGCAGCCCGAACAACTCGACGTCGCGCCGCACGCCAGCGGCCGGCTCCTTTCCGACGTGCTGGCCCATGTGCGCGGCCTGCACGGTTAATTCGCCATTCACCATAAACCAACGTAGAGGAAAACTCATGAGCATCCAACTGCCCGCCGGCGTGCAAATCACCGCCCCGATCAAGCCCGAATGGGAATCCATCCTGACCACCGAAGCGCTCGAATTCGTCGCCAAGCTGCACCGCGCCTTCGAGGCCCGCCGCCAGGAACTGCTCAAGGCCCGCGTCGAGCGCCAGGCGCGCATCGATGCCGGCGAAATGCCGGACTTCCTGCCGGAAACCGCGCACATCCGCAACGGCGACTGGAAGGTCGCGCCGGTGCCGGCCGCGCTGCAATGCCGCCGCGTCGAAATCACCGGCCCGGTCGAAGCCAAGATGATCATCAACGCCTTCAACTCCGGCGCCGACTCCTACATGACCGACTTCGAGGATTCCAACAGCCCGAACTGGGAAAACCAGATCCAGGGCCAGGTGAACCTGTACAAGGCGATCCGCCGCGAACTGTCGTTCAAGAACGAAGCCGGCAAGGAATACAAGCTCAACGACAAGATCGCCACCCTGCAGATCCGTCCGCGCGGCTGGCACCTCGACGAAAAGCACGTGCTGGTTGACGGTCAACGCGTTTCCGGCGGCATTTTCGACTTCGCACTGGTCTTCTTCCACAACGCCAAGGAACAGATCGCCCGCGGCGCCGGCCCCTTCTACTACCTGCCGAAGATGGAAAGCCACCTCGAAGCCCGCCTGTGGAACGACATCTTCGTAATGGCCCAGGACCACGTCGGCCTGCCGCAAGGCACCATCAAGGCCACCGTGCTGGTCGAAACCATCCTCGCCACCTTCGAGATGGAAGAAATCCTCTATGAGCTGCGCAATCACTCCGCCGGCCTCAACGCCGGTCGCTGGGACTACATCTTCTCGTGCATCAAGAAGTTCAAGAAGAACAAGGACTTCTGCCTGGCCCAGCGCGGCGCCATCACCATGGAAGTACCCTTCATGCGCGGCTACGCCCTGGCCCTCGTCCAAGCCTGCCACAAGCGCGGCGCCCCGGCCATGGGCGGCATGTCGGCGCTGATCCCGATCAAGAACGATCCGGTGGCCAACGAAAAGGCCCTCGCCGGCATCCGTCACGACAAGACGCGCGACGCCAACGACGGCTTCGACGGCGGCTGGGTGGCCCACCCGGGTCTGGTGCCGATCGCCATGGAAGAGTTCGTCAAGGTCCTCGGCGACCGCCCGAACCAGTTCGAGAAGCAGGTTTCCGGCAACTTCGGCCCGGCCCAGTGGCTCGACTTCCAGCCGACCACCCCGATCACCGAAGCCGGCCTCCGCAACAACATCAACGTCGGCATCCACTATCTGGGTAGCTGGCTGGCCGGCAACGGCTGCGTGCCCATCCACAACCTGATGGAAGACGCCGCCACCGCCGAAATCAGCCGCTCGCAAGTGTGGCAGTGGGTGGTCTCGCCGAAGGGCATTCTCGACGACGGCCGCAAGGTCACCGTTGAAATGGTCCGCCCGATGATCGCCGAGGAACTGGCCAAGGTGAAGGCCACCGTCACGGCCCAGGGCGAAGCCACCGCGACCTACGACCAGGCCGCCGAAATCTTCGACCGCATGAGCCTGACCCCGGACTACCCGGAATTCCTGACGCTGCCGCTCTACGAAGCGATGGCCTGATAAAAAACGAAGTGGAGAGAGACCAAACGCCGGGGCAACCCGGCGTTTTTTTTGACGTTTGCGGTCCACCCCAAAAAAAGCCCAAATTCCGCACTCCCGCCATGCGTGATGGTCACCGGCACACGACCGCCTGCCGAAGCATCGACAAAGATGCCGCTCCCCCAAGCCCCGCTTTCCGGCGTGGCTCTGACGAATTATTTTTGCCACCCCACAATATTTTCCCGTCACCGCCGTCTACCCTGGCATGGACACCACGTTTTCCCTGCCGACGCCCGCTGAGACGCCCCTGCCCATGGCCGATCGCAATCGCCACCTGACCGAGACCATCGCCCGCGAGAGCGGCCGGCTGGGGCGTTTCATCCGCCAGCGCGTCGCCGACCCGGGCGAGGCGGAAGACATCCTGCAGGACGTTTTCTTCGACCTGGTCGAAGCCTGGCGGCTGCCCGAACCGATCGAGCAGGTCGGCGCCTGGCTGTTCCGCGTCGCCCGCAACCGCATCGTCGACCGCTTCCGCAAGCAGCGCGAACTACCGCTGGCGGCAGTCGCCACCCCGCACGATGACGACGCCGAAGCATGCTGGCTGGACGACGCCCTGCCGGCGGCGGACGGCGGCCCGGAAGCCGCTCATCTGCGCCGCCTGTGGCTCGACACCATGGCCGCCGGCCTCGACGAATTGCCGGCGGGGCCGCGCGACACCTTCATCGCCCACGAAATCGATGGCCGCAGTTTCAAGGAACTGGCGACGGCCAGCGGCGTGCCGCTGAACACCCTGCTCGGCTGGAAACGCCAGGCCGTCCTGCATCTGCGTGAACGCCTGCGTCCGCTCTACGACACTCACCCCTGAATGAGGAAACCCCGATGAAATGCACTTCCCGTACCGCCGGCTGCGTCAAGCACGGCCTCAAGATCGGCCTGCTGGTCATTGCCGGCATCGCCGCTGTCACCTGGATCGTCATGTACCTCTGGAACGCCCTGCTGCCCGACCTGTTCATCGGCGTCTCGCCCATCGGCTACTGGCAGGCGCTGGGCGTGCTGATCCTCAGCCGCATCCTCTTCGGCGGTCTGCGCGGCGGCCACCACCGCTGGCACGACCGGCACGCGCATTGGGAGAAACTCAGCGCGGAGGAGCGCGAACAATTGCGCGGCCGCTTCCACAGCCGCTGGCACCGCTGCTGCGACACGTCGGCAAGTGCTGACGACAAGAAGGGCAACGGCGATTCACCCACCGCGTAAGCACCGAGCCACCGGCGGCCGGGAAATCGCCTTCCCGACCGCCGGCAGATTCTCCGCCCTCAGCCAAAACTGCACATGCCCACCACGCCCCCGACGCCGCCGGCGGTCCTGCCCCAACGCATCCGCCGTGCCCTCTGGCGCATCCTGCCGATCATCGCCGCGCTGCACGCCTACATCGGCTGGCGACTGCTGCCGCCGCTCGATCTCGGCCCAGCGGCACTGGCAGTCGCCACCGCCGGACTCACACTCTCCGCCGTGCTCGTGCCGCTCGGCTTGCTCGGACGCTTTCTCGGCCTGCGCCAGGCGCTGGCCGACCGCCTGAGCGGCCTCGGCGGCCTGGCCATGGGTCTGTTCTCGTCGGTCCTGGTCCTCACCGTGCTGCGCGATCTCGCCAGCCTGGCGATAAGCGATCCGGCGCAGGACCGCCCGACCGCGCTCGCCGTCTTTGTGCTGGCGCTGCTGGCGACTGCCATCGGCTTCGTCAATGCCCGCCGCGTCGCCCGCGTGGTGCACGTCGACGTGCCGTTGGCCGGCTTGCCGCCGGGCCTGCACGGCTTTCGTATCGTCCAGCTCAGCGACATCCACGTCGGGCCGACGATCAAACGCGACTACGTGCAGGCCATCGTCCACCGCGTCAACCGCCTCGCTGCCGACCTGGTCGCCATCACCGGCGACACGGTCGACGGCAGCGTCGAGCAGTTGCGCGGAGACGTCGCCCCGCTGGCCGGACTGCGCAGCCGCCACGGCAGCTATCTGGTCACCGGCAACCACGAATACTATGCCGGTGCGGCGGCCTGGCTGGCCGAGTTCGACCGCCTCGGGCTGCACGGCCTGCACAACCGGCATGTCGTCATCGACCACGACGGCGCGCGGCTGGTGGTCGCTGGCGTCACCGACTACACCGCAGGCGCCTTCGACACCGCCCAGGCCAGCGATCCGGCTGCGGCCCTGGCCAGCAGCCCGGCCGGATTGCCGCGGCTGCTGCTCGCCCACCAGCCGCGTTCGGCAAACGCTGCGGCGGCCGCCGGCGCCGATCTGCAGTTGTCCGGACACACGCACGGCGGCCAGTTCTGGCCCTGGAATTTCTTCGTGCCCTTGCAACAGCCCTTCACCGCCGGCCTGCACAAGCTCGGCCGGCTGACCGTCTATACCAGCCGCGGCACCGGCTACTGGGGACCGCCGAAACGCTTCGGCGCCCCGTCCGAAATCACCGTCCTGCGCCTGCGGCCGGCCTGAACCGGCCGCTTGCGGTCGACGGCAAAAAACCGCAAAAATCGCTGAAGGGCCGATGCACCGCAATGGTTCGCAATGCACCATTCGGCACTTGTTGCCAAGCACCGGCACCACGCACCAGCGCATTCTCTCCGCCAACGACGGCCTGCTACGGTTCGCCGCAGGCGGCCGTCAAACGGGTGTTTTTCCGGCACGTTTTGTGCACTGCAACAAACACCCACCCATGTCATGTCGCAATCACGACAGGAGAATCGCCATGGACCGCTGGACCAAACTCACCGAATTCTTCGCCTGCGGCCTCGCCGTATTGCCGGCCACATTGGGCATCGGGCTCGACAGCTTCGAGGTCTTCGCCACCAGCCTGGGGCTGATGCTGCTGCTACTGATCGGCGTCACCATCGGTGCCCCGGCCGTGCCACCGCCGAGCGAATCCGGCAGCGATGGCAAACACCATGAACGCTGACCGACAACGGCACCTGCCCCGGCATGGCAGGCATGCCTTCGACATTGAAAATTAGCAATCGCTTTTTTTCAAGTGTCTGATGTATAGGCTTTTATCGGAAAAAATCACCAAAAACCCCAGTCCTCGGGTCAAATTTGACGTTTGAACGGCATTTTCCGCGCTCTGGCTTGATTTCCATCCCCGTAGGGACATAATTGCCCCCACACATAACAATGGTTCTCTCGGGGAGAGGAGACAAGAGCCGTGAATCTGAACACCAAGGTCACCCTGTTCTTTGCCGGTATCGCCGCCACCTTGCTGGCCGTACTGATCGCGATCAGCCTGTATGCCTTCCGCAGTTTTTCGATTGCCTCGGCCACCGAGCATATCCGTACGGCAGCTGAAATCGTCCGTGTCCATCTGACTGAATCGATGATCAACGGCGTCATCGACAAGCGCGAGAGCTTCCTGTCGCGACTGGTCGAGGTCAAGGGGCTGCGCTCCGCCCGCGTGTTCCGCTCGGAAGACGTCAAGAAGCAGTTCGGCGAAGGCTTGCGCATGGAGTCGGCAGCCGACGAGTTGGAACGCCGGGTACTGGCCGAAGGCAAGTCCTATTTCGAAGTCATCGACGAGGGCGACGAATCGATCTTCCGCGGCACCATTCCCTATATCGCCACGTCCACCGGCAGCCCGAACTGCCTGCAATGCCATCATGTGCCGGAAGGTACCGTGCTCGGCGCGGTAAGCATGAGCATGTCGATCGACGCGCTGAAGCAGAAGGCGCTGCTCACCGTCGCCGGCATCGTCGGCGCAGTCACCGTCTTCGCGTTGCTGCTGGTCCTGCTGTCGCGCCGGCTGCTGCGCCCGGTCTCGGAAACCGCAGTCAACGTGGAGATGGCCGTCCAGCGCGCCCTGGCCGGCGATTTCCGGGCGCATGTCGAAAAACGCACAAACGACGAGATCGGCCAGATCGCGACCGACATGAACCGTCTGCTGACCTTCCTCGACGACGGTCTGAACCGGATCGGCGACAGCGTCGCCCGACTCACCGACCGCACGCCGACCCCGGGAGAAAACCGCCTGACCGCAACCATCGACATGGTCGACGGGCTGACCAAGGCGGCTCACTTCAAGCAGGCCATCGAAGAGGACGAATCGAAGTCCGAGATCTACCAGCGCCTGTCGCGCACGCTGCAACAGGAGTTCGATCTCCGCGAATTCTCGCTGTACGAGATCAGCGCCAACAAGAAACAGATGCTCAGCATCATCGTCGACGGCGAAGAGGCCGACGGCTGCCGCTGGTGCTCGCCGGAAATCCTGGTCCGCCCGGAAGCCTGCCGCGTTCGGCGTACCGGCCATCTGGTCGACGGCGTCGAGAATCCGGAAATCTGTTACGCCTTCGCACCGCCGGCCGACGCGGGCGCCCGCCGCCATGTCTGCTTCCCGATCATCCAGTCCGGCTCGGTCGGCAGCGTCGTGCAATTGCTGACCCGCCCGGCCGAACAGGAGGCATTGCAGGCCAAGGTGCCGCTGGTCAACGTCTACCTGCGCGAGACCGCGCCGGTGCTCGAAACCAAGCGACTGATGGAAAGCCTGCGCGATTCGACGCTGCGCGATCCGATGACCGGCCTGAACAACCGCCGCTTCCTCGAGGAATACGTCGAAACGCTGGTCGCCGGCGTACAGCGCAAACGCTCGCACGCGGCAATCATGATGCTCGACCTCGACTACTTCAAGATGGTCAACGACACGCACGGGCACGATGCCGGCGATGCCGTGCTGAAAGCGCTGTCCAACGTGCTCAAGCAGTCGGTACGCGCTTCCGACCTGGTGATCCGTTACGGCGGCGAGGAGTTCCTGATCGTGTTGCTCGACAGTTCCGGCGAACACGCCGAGCGGATCGCCGAGAACATTCGTCAGGCCGTCGAGGCCCTGAAGGTGCAAATCGGCGGCATCGTGCTGCAAAAGACGATTTCGATCGGCATTTCCGACTTTCCGACCGACAGCGAAACCTTCTGGCAGGCCGTCAAGTTTGCCGACGTGGCGCTTTACCAGGCCAAGGAACAGGGGCGTAACCGGGTGGTCCGCTTCTCGACCGAAATGTGGTCAGACGGCAAGGACTACTGAGCATTACGCCAAAAAAGTAAAAGATCAATCGACACGACGGCGGATTATCAACACTGCCAGGCTGCAATAAACTGACATCCTCTTTCCGGAGGATGTCCTCATGCTTGCTTCCCTCAGCCTGCTGCTGAGCTGCCAGTTGATCGGCGAACTGATCGCCCACTGGCTGGCCCTGCCCGTGCCCGGCCCGGTGATCGGACTGGTGCTGCTGTTCCTCTGGCTCGTGCTGAGCGAAGGGCCATCGGACGACCTGAAGCAGACCTGCCAGACGCTGCTCCAGCATCTGTCGCTGCTGTTCGTTCCGGCCGGCACCGGCATCGTGCTCTACCTGACGCTGATCGGCGACGAATGGCCAGCGCTCGCCGCATCGCTGCTGATCAGCACGCTGGCCGCGCTGGTGGTCACCGCCGGCGTGATGGTGCTGGTCCAGCGCTACTTCGCCAGGGAGGAATCATGAACCTGCAGTTCCAGCCCTTTTCCGCCATCTGGGTCTACCTCGCGGCGTCGCCGCTGCTCGGGCTGACCCTCACGCTGCTCGCCTACCAGGCCGCCCACGCCCTGCATGTCCGCTGCAAGCGTCATCCGGCGGCCAACCCGGTGCTGATTGCCGTGGCCATTCTCGGGGTTTTCCTGTGGTTGACCGGAACCCGCTACGAAACCTATTTCTCCGGCGCCCAGTTCGTCCATTTCCTGCTCGGCCCGGCCACCGTTGCGCTGGCGGTTCCGCTCTATGCCCAGTTCCGGCGCGTGCGCCGACTGCTGCTGCCGGTGATTCTCGGCCTGCTCGCCGGGAGCCTGACCGCCATCGTGTCGGCCGTGCTGGTCGGCCGCTGGCTGGGCGCCTCGGTTGCCACGCAGGCGTCGCTGGCCCCCAAATCGGTGACCACACCGATCGCCATGGGCATTGCCGAAAGAATCGGCGGTTTACCGTCGTTGACCGCAGTCATGGTGATTTTCACCGGCGTGCTCGGCGCCATCGTCGGCCGCCAGGTATTCGACCTGATGCGGGTACGCGACCAGGCGATCCGCGGCTTCGCCATGGGCGTCGCCTCGCACGGCATCGGCACGGCGCGCGCCTTCCAGGAAAACGAGCAAAGCGGCGCATTCGCGGCACTGGCGATGGGGCTCAACGGACTGCTCACCGCCTTGCTGCTGCCGGTGATCGCCGGCTGGCTGCTGGTCCGCTAAGGGTAAGCCCCAATGGCCGCTCCCGAACCGGCGGCCAAGAATCCCGGCATGTTCCCCAAACCCCCGCCCCCCGCGCCCCGCCAGACCTGGCTGTGGCAGGCGCCGTATCTGGCGATCGGCGTGTTCGCGCTGGCCATGCTGTTCGTCACCGGCCTGTTGCAATGGCGCGAACTGGATACCGCCCGGTCGGCGCTGGAAGGCGACATGCATTGGGCCGAACGAACGCTGGAGGGACGTCTGCACGCCCACCTCGATTTTCTTGGCGAACTGGCGCGCGACCAGGAATTTCGTCAGCTCGACTACGAATCCTTCCAGGTCAAGGCATCGCGCTACGTGCGCGAAATGCCGGAAATCGAAGCGATCATCTGGGTCGACACCGATGGCAAGGTGGAATGGGTGGCGCCCAACGAATCGACCGCCAGCTTCGTCGGCGACCAGTTGAGCGGCAAACGCCTGGCGGCACTGCAGAAAGCCCTGCGCACGCGACACGAGGTCGTCTCCGCCGACTACGCCAACCCGGTCGGCCAACCCGAGCACGACATCGTGATTCCGGTCCAGCGCGGCAGCGCCGACGTCGGCGCGTTCATCGCCATGCAATCGCTCGATGCCTTGCTGCGGGCAGCGATGCCGGCCGCCTTCATGACCCGCTATCACCTGACCGTGGTCGACGAAGCCAACCGCGAGGTCTATCGCAACTCGTCGGTGCGCCCCACCGAACGCAAGATTTCCGGCTCTTTCGTAGTCGACCTGCCGAACAACCGGCTCGGCCTGGATATCGTCGCCTACCGCAGCGGCACCGCCTGGCTGCCCTACGTACCGGCGCTGCTGATCGTCGTGCTGACGCTGATCGCCACGATCACATTGATCCAGCTGCGCCGCCATGCCCAGCACCGGGCGGATACCGAAGAGCAGTTGCGGGCCGCCTATGCCTTCCGCCAGGCCATGTCCAATTCACTGGTCACCGGCATGCGGGCGATCGATCTGGAAGGACGGATATCCTTCGTCAATGCCGCCTTCTGCCGGATGACCGGGTTTGCCGAAAGCGAACTGGTCGGCATCAAGCCGCCTTACCCCTACTGGCCGCCGGAAGAGTTCGACCGGCTGCAGCACAATATCGACACCGCGCTGGCCGGCAAGGCCCCGGCCAGCGGCTTCGAGATGCGCATCATGCGCAAGAGCGGCGAGCGTTTCGACGTACGACTGTATTTTTCGCCATTGATCGACGCCAGCGGCGAACAGATCGGCTGGATGGCGTCAATGAACGACATCACCGAGCCGAAGCGGGCGCGGGTCGAACTGGAACGCGCCCACGAGCGCTTCACGACGGTGATCGACGGGCTCGATTCGGCGGTGCATGTCGCCGACGCGCTGACCGGCGAAATCCTGTTCGCCAACCGCGCCTTCCAGAACATTTACGGCTTCGACGCCGTCGGCCGCGACACCGCGCTGGTCACCGCCAGTTGCCGCCCGGATTCCGCCGCGCTGAGCCACGATCCTCGCGATCTTGCGGTCGACATGCTGCCCTGCGAGATTTTCGACGGCGAACTCCGCCACCAGTTGTCCGGCCACTGGTATCACCTGCACGAACGCGCCATCCGCTGGGTGGACGGGCGCACCGTGCGCGTCCAGATCGCCGCCGACATCACCGACCGCAAACACATCGAAGAGGTCAACCTGCAGCAGCAGAAACGCCTGGAACAAACCTCGCGGCTGATCACCATGGGCGAAATGGCCAGTTCGCTGGCCCACGAACTGAACCAGCCGCTGTCGGCGATCGCCAATTACTGCGCCGGCTGCGTCAAGCGCATGCAGGCCGGCAACTACCGCTTCGACGACCTGCTGGCCGCCATGCAGAAAGCCTCGGAACAGGCCGAGCGGGCCGGCAAGATCATTCGCCGGATGCGCGACATGGTGAAAAAGGGCGAGCCCAAGCGGCAACCGGTGTCGCTCGCCGAACTGGTCGACGAAGCACGCGCCTTTGCCGATATCGAAGCCCGACGCACCGGCACCCAGATCGTCGTCGAGCTGCCGGAAAACCTGCCGCAGATCCTGGTCGACCGCATCATGATCGAGCAAGTGCTGCTCAACTTGATCAAGAACGGCATCGAGGCCATGCACGAACTGCCGGCCGAGCGCCGGATACTGCGTGTCCAGGCACGCAGCCAGGATGCCCGGACGGTCGAGGTGGCGATCGTCGATCAGGGCCACGGGCTGGCCGACGAAGACATCGAACGCATCTTCACCCCGTTCTACACGACCAAGCCCGACGGCATGGGTATCGGCCTGCCGATCTGCCGTTCCATCATAGAATTCCACCAGGGGCGCCTGTGGGCCGAAGCGCGGCGCGAGGGCGGCAGCAGCTTCCGCTTCACCGTGCCGGTCAGCGGGCAAGACAACATGAAGGACGACGATGACTGAGAGCGGACAAATCATCTACGTGGTGGACGACGACGAGGCGATGCGCGATTCGATGACCTGGCTGCTCGAAGGCGAAGGCTGGCCGGTAGCAACCTTTGCCTCCGGCGAGCGCTTTCTGGCGGACTACCACGCCGGCATGAAAGGCTGTCTGGTGCTCGACGTGCGGATGCCCGACATGAGCGGCCTGGAGCTCTATGAACGCCTGGTCGACCTGCGCTGCGCGCTGCCGGTGATCTTCGTCACTGGCCATGGCGACGTGCCGATGGCGGTGGCCGCCTTGCAACGCGGCGCCTGCGACTTCATCGAAAAACCCTTCCACAACGAAGACCTGCTGTCGCGCATCCGTCGCGCACTGAACGTGGATGCCGAAAACGCCGCCCGCCGCCAGCGCGACGGCGAGATCACCCATCGCCTGGCGCAACTGACGCAACGCGAGCGCGAAGTGATGAACCTGGTCGTCGCCGGAAAACTGAACAAGCAGATCGCCGACGAACTGGACATCAGCATGAAGACCGTCGAAGCCCACCGGGCACGGGTCATGGACAAGATGGGCGTGCGTACGCTGGCCGAACTGGTCAAGGTGGTACTGCAGCTGAATTGAAGCGCCGTCCCCGGCGCCGGAATCACAACGGGATGATGTCGTCGCCGCCGGCGCCGAGCTGACCGTCGTACGAGGTCCGCTGACGGACTTCCTTGCGGCGCAGCAACTTCTCCTGAACCTTGGCCGGCAGGTCGGTGAACAGGATCAGGTCCTTGGCGATCAACAGTTCGATGGTGTCTTCGATGACCCGCACGAAATCGCGGTCGAGCTGGGTCAGCTCGTTTTCCCGCCAGCGCTCGTGGATGAACTGCAGCACTTCGGCATTATCCGCCGGCAACGATTCCTGGGCATTGCCGACAGGCGTCGGATGCAATTCGACGATCCTTCCCGCCTCATCTCTCGCCACGTACAGCATGCCCCGCCTCTCCTGTTCCCGTTATTGGCTCGAAGTCTGCATCAGCCCTTGCGGCTTGGCAATTGGACAAACGGACATTTCAGTAATTTTTCGTAGGAATCTTCAACGGCATTTTCGGTTGACCGTGAAAATTCGTCGGCGGCACCTTGAAACCACCGCCCGCCGGCTTGTCGGCCGGGACGACCCGCACCGACTGCTGCCCCGACTGCCGGTCGGCGCTCACCTCGATGACCGAGGCCCGCTGCGGCCCCGGCCGGTCCAGCGTTTCACGCACGATACGCACGCGCTCGGCGGCGATCCGGCGATCGATGCCATCGGTGGACATGCCGCGGTCGACCAGCACCTTGCGCATCTCGAGCAGGCTTTCCAGTTCCTTGCTCATGCGCAGCGAGCGGCTCGGTTCGCCCCAGCTTTCCTTCGGCTTGGCCACCGCGATGTTGAACGCTTCCGGATTGCTGACCAGCCGGGCCAGGTTGAGGTTATCGGCCCGCATCGCCCATTCCAGCGCCCCGTCGCCCCAGTCGTTTTTCGGGCTGCGGTCGGCACCTTTCTCTATCAGCTTGCGGGCCAGCCCCTCGCGCCCTTCGTAAACCGCCATCATCAGCACCGTCGACCCGTTGGTACTGCGGGCGTTGATATCGGCGCCAAGGCCGATCAAATACTCCATCATTTCCTCGTTGCCGGCGAATACCGCGTAATGCAGCGGCGACCAGCGACGGGCCGGCGCATTGATCCTGGCCCCGCGCTCGACCAGCCAGCGGGCCGCCTCCATCTTGCCGCGCCAGGCCGCCAGGGCCAGCGCCGACTCGCCGTTGGCGTTGAGTTGATTGATGTCGGCACCGCGCGAAATGAACAGGCGCATCAACGCGATGTTGCCTTCCCAGGCGCCGATCATCAGGCCGGAACCGATCCGGCTGCCGAGGAAGTCCGCCGGCAGGCCGGCATCGAGCCAGGCCTCGGCCTGACCCAGATCCCCCAGTTCCATCTGGGTCGAGAAAGCCACCGGATCGGGCAGAGGGGTTTCGCCGCCGAACCAGGATTGGGCATGGACGGCGCAAATCGGCGTCACGCCGATTATCATTGTCAGTACGAACTTCCTGATCAGGCGGGTCATTGGTGGTCTCGCTTCATTCATCCGTGCATTTTCTCATGACCCGCCCCCGGCGCCCGCTTCTGCTTGCCCTGCTCCTGTCGGGACTGATCCACCTGCTCCCCTTCCTGAAACGGCCGGACGCGGCGGCCCCGCCGGGCCCGTTGCCGAACGCCATGCAGGCGACCCTGCACCCCGCCGCGCCGGCGGCAAGTGTCGCCCCCAGCGAACTGAAGGTGGACGAGACGCCTGTTGGCCCGGCCGGGAAAGCCGTCCCCGACATCGAAAAACCGCGGCCTTCTGCGGTCGACCGCAGAAAACCCGCAAAAACCTGGCAGCAGTCGATCGGCCAGCAACTCGCCAGCCAGCGCAGGCAAGGCAACTGCTATCCGGAGGATGCGCTGCGTCAGGGCGTCCAGGGCGAAGTCCTCATGCGGGTGATCCTCGACGAAAACGGCAAGGTGGTCGCCAGCCGCGTCGAGGCGAGCAGCGGACAGCCCGCGCTCGATGCCGCCGCCCGCTGCGCGATCGACCGCCTGAGCGCACTTCCCGCGGATGCCCCGAGGGAATTCCTGCTGCCGGTCCGTTTTCTGCTGCGCTGAAATTCACCTTATCAGAACCGTTTTACGGATTATTAATTTTGTTATAAAAAACAGTTTTGATGCTAATCTGCCGCACCAATTTGATTTTGATCAACAACGGTCCCGACAAGGAAAATCAGCATGGCATCCCTGAGCAATCTCCGCGTCTCCACGCGCATGCAGCTACTGGTCGGCCTGACGCTGGTCGGGCTGGTCATCCTCTGCCTGGTTTCGCTGTTCGAACTGCGGGACAGCATGCTCGAAGACCGCAAGGCCAAAACGAAAAACCTGATCGAAGTGGCCAACGGCGTCCTGGTACATCACCAGAAACTGGCGGCCAGCGGCGCGCTGTCGCTGGAAGCCGCCCAGCAGGCGGCCCGCGACAACCTGCGTGACCTGCGCTACGGCGACAACGATTACTACTTCATTTTCGACACCCAGGGCACCTATCTGATGATGGGCGCCAACCGCTCGGTCGAAGGCCAGAACCGTATCGAACTGAAGGACGCCAACGGCAAATTCCTGGTCAAGGAACTGATCAAGGCCGCACAGGCCGGCGGCGACTTCGTCGAATACTGGTTCCCGCGGGCCGGCCAGCAGACGGCCGAGCCGAAACTGTCCTATGCCACGCTGTTCGAACCCTGGGGCTGGGTGATCGGTACCGGCATCTACATCGACGACATCGATCGCGAATTCCGCAAGGTGGCGCTGCTGCTCGGCGGGATCGCCGTCGGCCTGCTCGGCGCATTGATCGCCGTCGGCTACCAGGTGAGCAGCAGCGTCCTTCGGCAGCTCGGTGGCGAGCCGGCGACGGCGGCTGCCATCATGCGCCAGATCGCCGACGGCGACCTGACCGCGCATATCGGCGACACGCCGGCCGGCAGCCTGCTGCATACCCTCGACCGCATGGCCGAGTCACTGCGCAAGATGGTCGGCGAGATCAACGACGACGCCAACCGCTTGGTCGACAACGCCGAACGCATCGCCACGGCTTCGGATGAAGTCGCCAACGCCGCCGAGCAGCAGGCCGACGCCACGTCGGCAATGGCGGCGGCGATCGAGCAACTGACGGTGAGTTCCAACCACATTTCCGAAAGCGCCCGCGAAACCTCGCAGGATTCGTCGGCGGCAGTCGAGTTGTCCGGCCAGGGATCGGCCCGGGTCGGCCAGGCCACCCAGGCGATCGAGCAAATCGCGTCGACGGTGACCGACGCGTCCGGCCGGATTCGCGCCCTGGAAGAGCGGGCCCAGCAGATCTCGACGATCGCCAACGTGATCAAGGACATCGCCGGCCAGACCAACCTGCTGGCGCTCAACGCCGCCATCGAAGCGGCGCGGGCCGGCGAGCAGGGCCGCGGCTTTGCGGTGGTGGCCGACGAAGTCCGCAAGCTGGCCGAGCGCACCTCGTCGGCCACCACCGAAATCGAACAGATGATCGTCGGCATCCAGAGCGATACCGTCGGTGCCGTCGAAGCAATGAATGCGGCCCTGCCGGAAGTGCAGCAGGGCGTCGAACTGGCCGGCTCGGCCTCGGAATCGCTGCGTGCCATCGAAGCCGGTGCCCGGCGCACACTGGCCCGGGTCGGCGAAGTGGCTGACGCGACCAGGGAACAGAGCGCGGCCAGCACGTCGATCGCCCAGCGTGTCGAGCAGATCGCCAACATGGTCGAGGAAACCACGGCGACCATCCGCGGCACGGCGACCACCGCCCATCAGCTGGAAAACATTGCACTCAGCCTGAAGCAGCTGATCAGCCGCTTCAGGGTATGAGCCGCTAGAGCGCCCCGGCAGCGCGCAATTCGGCAATGCGCGCCGCCGTGTAGCCGAGACCGGCGAGGATTTCGTCGGTATGGGCCCCGAGGGCCGGCCCGATCCATTCGGTGCCGCCCGGCGTTGCCGACAGTTGGGGCACGATGCCGGGCATCCGGAAAGACTTGCCGTCGGGCAGTTCGGCCGTCTGGAACATCTGCCGGGCGATGAATTGCGGATCGGCGAACATGTCGAGCACGGAATAGACGCGCGACGCGGGAACTTCCGCCTGCGCCAGTACCGCCAGGACCTCGGCCTCGTCATGGCCGGCGCACCAGGCATCGATCACGCCGTAAATTTCATCGCGCCGGCAGTCGCGGCCGGCGTTGTCGGCCAGCGTGGGGTCGTCGGCCAGATCGCTGCGGCCGATGGCCTGCATCAGGCGACGGAAGATCGCATCGCCGTTGGCGCCGATCGTCACGTGCTTGCCGTCGCGGGTGCCGTGGGTATTCGACGGCGTGATGCCGGGCATGATGTTGCCGGTGCGCTCGCGCACGAAACCGAAAACGTCGGCCTCCGGCACCAGCGATTCCATCATCGCGAACACGGCCTCGTAGAGCGCGACATCCACCACCTGACCGGTACCGCCATTGACCTCCTTGTGGCGCAGCGCCATCAAGGCGCCGATCGCCCCCCACAGCGCGGCGATCGAATCGCCGATCGAAATCCCGGTGCGTACCGGCGGCCGGTCAGGAAAACCGGTCACGTAACGCAGGCCCCCCATCGATTCGCCGACCGCGCCGAAACCCGGCTGGTCCTTGTAGGGCCCGCTCTGGCCGAAGCCCGACAGGCGGACCATGACCAAGCCGGGATTGTCGCGCTGCAGTTCCGCCCAGCCCAGCCCGAGCTTCTCCAGCACCCCCGGCCGGAAGTTCTCGACCAGGATATCGGCCGAAGCGATCAGCCGGCGCACGAACTCGCGGCCGTCGGCGTGCTTGAGGTTGGCCGTCACCGATTTCTTGTTGCGCGCCTGGACGTACCACCACAGCGACGTGCCCTCGTACAACTTGCGCCATTTGCGCAACGGATCACCGCCATCGGGGGCCTCGACCTTGATGACCTCGGCGCCGAATTCACCGAGGATGCGGGTACAGAACGGGCCGGCGATCAGCGTGCCGAGTTCGACGACACGCAACCCGGCCAGCGGTTTTTGCGTTGCGGACATGTCAGGGCTCCCAGTGATCGACCGTCGATTTTTCGTCCCATAGCCGGTCGACCGTACACTGCACCGCTTGCGGCGCACCGCTGGTCGATAGCTGCAGGCGCCCGTGCCCGCCGCCGAGCAGGCCGCCATGCACGAGCAGGCGCTCGAGCTGCCGGGCCACCGCCTCGCCGGTATCGAGCAGCGTCGTGCCGACCGGCATGCGCCGGGCGATGGCCGCCGCCACCCAGGGATAGTGCGTGCAACCGAGCACCACGACGTCGGCTCCGGCCGCTGCCAGCGGGGCCACGTAGGCGTCGAGCAAGGCGCCGACCCGGGGGCTGTCCGGCCCGTCGTTCTCGATCGCCTCGGCCAGGCCGGGACAAGCCTGGGCGACGACCTTGACGCCCGGCGCGTGATGGCCGACCAAGCGCTGAAAACGCTCGCTGTGCAGCGTTCGCGTCGTGGCCAGCACGCCCAGCGTGCCACTGCGGCTGAGCGCGGCGGCCGGTTTGACCCCGGGCTCGAGTGCCACGACCGGTACGCCGATGGCAGCGCGGATGGCCTCGGCAGCGGCGGCCGTCGCGGTATTGCAGGCGATTACCAGCGCCTTCGCGCCACGGGCAACGAGCGCCTCGGCGATCCGGACGCCGCGTTCGCGCAGGAAGCTTTCCGGCTTGTCGCCGTAAGGCAGGAAGCGGGTATCGGCAAAGTAGAAAAAGTCTTCGTGCGGCAGTCGACCGCGCAAGGCGCGCAGGACAGTCAGGCCACCCAGGCCCGAATCGAAAACGGCGATCGGATGTGCGTTCAAGATGACGGAAAACGAAAGGCCCCCTGGCGGGGGCCTCCATTGAACCACAGCCGGCGGCTTACATGCGAGCGATCATCGCGTCGCCAAACGCCGAGCAGGACAATTCCTCGGCGCCGTCCATCAGGCGGGCGAAATCGTAAGTCACCTGCTTGTCGCCGATGGCCGCTTCCATCGAACGGATGACCCGGTCGGCGGCTTCCTTCCAGCCCAGGTGGCGCAGCATCATTTCGGCCGACAGGATCAGCGAACCCGGGTTGACCTTGTCCAGCCCGGCATACTTCGGCGCCGTGCCGTGCGTCGCTTCGAAGCAGGCATAGCGGTCGGAAATATTGGCCCCCGGCGCAATGCCGATGCCGCCGACCTGCGCCGCCAGCGCGTCGGAAATGTAATCGCCGTTCAGGTTGGTGGTGGCGATCACGTCGTATTCGGCCGGACGCAACAGGATCTGCTGCAGGAAGGCATCGGCGATCGAGTCCTTGATCGTGATTTCGCGGCCGGTCTTCGGATTGCGAATGCGGCACCACGGGCCGCCGTCGATCGGCTCGGCACCGAACTCGTCCTGCGCCAGCTTGTAGCAGGTGTCACGGAACAAGCCTTCCGTGAACTTCATGATGTTGCCCTTGTGCACGATGGTCACCGACTTGCGGTCGTTGTCGATGGCATACTGGATCGCCGCCCGGACCAGGCGCGACGTGCCCTCGACGGAAATCGGCTTGATGCCGATGCCAGAACTTTCCGGGAAGCGGATCTTCCTGACCCCCATCTCGTCCTGCAGGAACTTGACGACCTTGGCGACCCCCTCGGAGCCCACGGCCCACTCGATGCCGGCGTAGATATCCTCGGTGTTCTCGCGGAAGATCACCATGTTGACCAGTTCCGGGTGCTTCAGCGGCGACGGAACGCCCTTGAAGTACTGCACCGGACGGACGCACTGGTACAGATCCAGTTCCTGACGCAGGGCCACGTTCAGCGAACGGATGCCACCGCCGACCGGCGTCGTCATCGGTCCCTTGATCGATACCGAATATTCCTTCAGCGCCGCAAAGGTTTCCTGCGGCAGCCACTCGTCCGGACCGTAGAGGCGCGTCGATTTCTCGCCGGCATACACCTCCATCCAGTGGATTTTCCTTTTTCCGCCGTAGGCCTTGTCGACCGCAGCATCGATCACCTTGATCATGACCGGGGTGATGTCGATGCCGATACCGTCGCCTTCGATGAACGGAATGATCGGATTGTCCGGCACCGGTTGTCCCGGCACGATTTTGGCACCACCTTGCGGAATCCTGATGTGGGAAGTCATGGGCAACTCCTTGCGTTGTTATGGGATGGCCCGAGCGGGCGGCTGGCGACCGGCGGTCTCCGCGCGCGGTCGACAGCGGGATCGATTATGAAACAAAAGCCGGACGACTGTCAGCGCTCGAAAGCCAACCGGCGATCGGCGGATTCACCATCGTCCGGTCGCGTCGGCACACGGAAGCGGCGAGCCAGGCGAGCCGCCGGCGTCTCCACCCAGCGATGGAACAGCAGGGCACCGAACACGCTGCCCAGGAAGGCCAGCAGCAGGCCGGCAGCCCCGGCCTCCGGCGAAGTCCAGCCGAGCCGCGCCCAGATCGTCGAGGTCAGCACCAGCACCGGAAAATGAATCAGGAAGAGGCTGAACGAAACCTCGCCGAGGACGGCCAGCAGCCGACTCTTCGGCCAGCGCTGGCCAAGCCCCGAACGCTCCGCCACATACAGCACCATGGCAAAGATCATGGCGATCACCAGTCGCCACCGCCACTCGTAGATCACCGCCAGCAGCACCAGGCCCTGAAAGGCCAGGAACTCGCCCGCTTGCCGGCTGACCAGCGCCTTGTTCACCTGGATGCCGAGGAAGAAATACGGGAAGAAATACATGGCCCAGCACTCGCCGGCCGGATCGAGATTGAAATGGAACAGCGAATAGATTGAGGTGGCCCAGCCGATGACCGTGAACACCCCGTCGCCACCGCGCCCGAAGCGTTGCTGTACGGCCAGCCCCAGGGCGTAGCCGAAACCCAGTTGAAAATTGATGCAGACGAACCACAGCCCGGCCGACAAGGCTTCATAGCCGAGGATGTCCTGCAGCAGGAAGAGATGGGCGAGAAACTGCGCCAGCGACACCGGTTGCCCGAGCACCTCGTCGGGCAGCCAGCCGCGGGCGAATTCGTAGATCGGCAGGATCAGCACGACAACCGCCAGATACGGCAGGCCCAGCCGGCAATAGCGCTGCACCGAAAACTGCCCGAGCTGGCGCAGGCCCCAGAGGCGCCGGCCGATGGTGCGGGCGGCAACATAACCGCTGACCACGAAGAAGACCTGGGTGGCACGCGCATATTCGGCAAGCCAGGCAAGCAGATCGCCGTACAGGGGGGCGGCCCACTCACTGAGCGGCGGATAGAGCGCGAAGTGGTGCCACAGGATGGTCAGCGCGGCACAGGCACGCAAGGCCAGGATGAAAGTAGGCTGGACGACGGGAAACACGACAGATACATTGAAATCCAATATTTTCCCACAAACAACCGGCCTTGCCTTGTGTCCGGATGTAACACCTGCGGTCGACCTCGCCCGTCAACGAAAAACGGAGGCCGAGGGCCTCCGTTCCGGACAGCGAAAACCTGGAACGATCAGGCTTGCATGGCCTTCAGCGCAGCATTGAAGGTCGGGCTCGGACGCATCACCGCCTTGCACTTCTCGGGATCCGCCTTGTAGTAGCCGCCGATATCGGCCGGCTTGCCTTGCACCGTCTTCATTTCGGCGACGATCTGCGCTTCGTTGTCGGCCAGCGTCTTGGCCAGCTTGGCGAAGTGGGCAGCCAGTTCGGCTTCCTCCTTCTGCGCGGCCAGCTCCTGGGCCCAGTACATGGCCAGGTAGAACTGCGAACCACGATTGTCGAGCTCGCCGGTCTTCGGCGACGGCGACTTGCGGTTGTCGAGCAGCTTGCCGGTTGCCGCATCCAGCGTCCTGGCCAGCAGCTTGGCACGGGCATTGTTTTCCTTCAGGCCGAGATCTTCCAGCGACACCGCCAGGGCCAGGAACTCACCCAGCGAATCCCAGCGCAGGTGGTTTTCCTCGGTCAGCTGCTGCACGTGCTTCGGCGCCGAACCGCCGGCGCCGGTTTCGTACATGCCGCCGCCGGCCATCAGCGGCACGATCGACAGCATCTTGGCCGAGGTGCCCAGTTCCATGATCGGGAACAGGTCGGTCAGGTAGTCGCGCAGGATGTTGCCGGTGACCGAAATGGTGTCCAGGCCGCGGATCACGCGCTCCAGCGTGTAACGCATGGCACGCACCTGCGACATGATGTGAATCTCGAGACCGCTGGTGTCGTGATCCTTCAGGTACTGGGTGACCTTCTTGATCAGTTCGTTTTCGTGCGGACGATACGGGTCCAGCCAGAAGATCGCCGGCGTGTTCGAGTTGCGGGCACGGGTGACGGCCAGCTTGACCCAGTCGCGGATCGGCGCGTCCTTGACCTGGCACATGCGCCAGATGTCGCCGGCTTCGACAGCCTGCGTCAGCAGGACTTCACCGCTGTCGATGTCGACGATGTTGGCGATGCCGTCCTCGGCGATTTCGAAAGTCTTGTCGTGCGAACCGTATTCCTCGGCCTTCTGTGCCATCAGGCCGACGTTGGGCACCGAGCCCATGGTCTTCGGATCGAAGGCACCGTTGGTCTTGCAGAAGTTGATCATCTCCTGATAGATACGGGCAAAGGTCGATTCCGGCATGACGCACTTGGCGTCGTACTGCTTGCCGTCGGCGCCCCACATCTTGCCGCCCTGGCGGATCATCGCCGGCATCGACGCATCGACGATGATGTCGTTCGGCGAATGGAAGTTGGTGATGCCCTTGGCCGAATCGACCATCGCCAGCTTCGGACGGTGTTCCTGGCAGGCGTGCAGGTCGCGGATGATCTCGTCGCGCTTCGACTCCGGCAAGGTCTTGATCTTCTCGTAGAGGTCGACCATGCCGTTATTGACGTTGATGCCCAGTTCGTTGAACAGGGCACCGTGCTTCTCGAAGGCTTCCTTGTAGAAGATCTTGACGCAGTGACCGAAAACGATCGGGTGCGACACCTTCATCATCGTCGCCTTGACGTGCAGCGAGAACAGGATGCCGGAATCGCGGCAATCTTCCAGTTCCTTCTCGTAGAAGGCGCACAACGCCTTCTTGCTCATGAACATCGAGTCGATGATCTCGCCTTCGAGCAACTTCACTTCCGGTTTCAGCACGGTGATCTTGGCGCCCTTGGCGATCAGCTCCATGCGCACGCGGCGGGCCTTGTCGAGGGTCATCGACTTTTCGCCGTGGTAGAAATCGCCGGCGTGCATGTGCGAGACGTGCGTCTGCGACCAGGGCTTCCATTCGCCCATCGAATGCGGATTCTTGCGGGCGTAGTTCTTGACGGCCAGCGGGGCGCGACGGTCGGAATTGCCTTCGCGCAGCACCGGGTTGACTGCGGACCCCAGGCATTTGCCGTAGCGCGCGGCAATCGCCTTTTCTTCGTCGGAAACGACGGTTTCCGGATAATCCGGCAAAGGATAGCCCTTGGCCTGGAGCTCCTTGATACAGGCCTTCAACTGGGCGACCGATGCGGAAATGTTCGGCAGCTTGATGATGTTGGCGTCGGCTTCCAGCGTTTTCTTGCCCAGCTCGGCCAGCGTGTTCGGCAGACGCAGCGCTTCGGGCAGCATGTCGGAAAACTCGGCGATGACCCGGGCCGACACGGAGATGTCGGCCTTTTCGATCTCGATCCCGGCCGGCTCCGTGAACGTACGGATGACCGGCAGGAAGGCACAAGTCGCCAGCAGCGGCGCCTCGTCGGTGAGCGTGTAGATGATTTTGGACTTGCCTGAGGACATGCTAACCCCTTGTTGTTGGACGTGAATGCTGACCGGGATTGTCGCCCGGTCCCCTTGCGCGGTGCTTACAACGAGAAACTTTCGGAGTATCCGCGCCAGCCGGCCCGCGGTCAACGGTGAAACGGCGTTTCACATCGCGAACCCGGCCAATCCTCCCCCCGGGCGATGCTAGAATTTTCCCGAACGGAGGGGGACGAAACGATGAAGATTTCGGTCGGCCTGTACGGCACAAACGCGCACCGCATCGCGCTGGCCCTGATCCAGGGCTTCAACAAGCACTACACGCTGTTTCGCCAGACCTGCCGCGAGGCCAAGACGCGTTTCGAAACCGGCGACTGGCAGGGCGTCCACCGGGCGGTCAAGGAACGCCTGCGCTTCTACGACGACCGCGTCGACGAGTGCGTCGAACGGCTGCGCAGCGAATTCGACATCCAGGGGTCGGACGAGGCGACCTGGCAGCAGGTCAAACTCCTCTACATCGGCCTGCTGCTCAACCACAAGCAGCCGGAACTGGCGGAAACCTTCTTCAACTCGGTCAGCACCAAGATCCTGCACCGGACCTATTTCCACAACGACTTCCTGTTCGTCCGGCCGACGATCTCGACCGAGAACCTGGAGGCCGACGAAGAACCCACCTATCGCAGCTACTATGCCCCCCAGGATGGCCTGCGCGGCGCGATCCGCCAGATCATCACGGATTTCCGCTGGCAACACCCCTTTGCCGATCTCGATCGCGATGTAGACGAGGTGTATCGTGCCGTACGCCGGCACCTGCAAGGGATGCCGGCGCGCGACGTGAACTTCCAGATCCAGGTGCTAGGCTCCGCCTTCTACCGCAACAAGGCCGCCTACATCATCGGCAAGGCAATCAACGGCGCCAGCGAATACCCTTTCGCGATTCCGGTACTGCACGATGCCGACGGCCTGCTCAATCTCGACACCGTGCTGCTCGATGCCTGGCGCATCGGCCTGCTGTTCTCGCTGTCGCGCGCCTATTTCATGGTGGACATGGAAGTGCCGTCGGGCTACGTGCAGTTCCTGCGCTCGATCATGCCGAACAAGCCGCGATCCGAGCTGTACATCATGCTCGGGCTGGGCAAGCAGGGGAAGACGATGTTCTTCCGCGACTTCATCTATCACCTGCACCATTCCGAAGACAAATTCGTCATGGCGCCCGGCATCCGCGGGCTGGTCATGCTGGTGTTCACGCTGCCGTCCTACCCCTATGTGTTCAAGATCATCAAGGACGTCTTCGGCAGCTCCAAGGAAATGGACCAGGCGACGGTCAAGAAGAAATTCCTGCTGGTCAAGCAGGTCGACCGCGTCGGTCGACTGGCCGATACGCTGGAATTTTCCAACGTGATGTTCCCGCTCGACCGTTTCGACGACGAAGTGCTCGACGATCTGCGCCGACTCGCGCCCAGCAAGTTCGAGATCGACGGCAAGCAGTTGATCATCCGGCATCTGTATATCGAACGCCGGATGGAGCCGCTGAACATCCACCTCGACCGCATGGACAAGAGCAACGACCTTGCCGGTCTCGAACACGCGATCGAGGAATACGGCAACGCCATCCGCGAACTGGCCATTGCCAACATCTTCCCCGGCGACATGCTGTGGAAGAATTTCGGCGTTACCCGCTATGGCCGTGTCGTGTTCTACGACTACGACGAGATCGAGTACATGACCGACATCAACTTCCGCAAGATTCCGCCGGCCCCCGATTTCGAAACGGAGATGTCGGGGGAAGTCTGGTATCCGGTCAATCGCGGCGATGTCTTCCCGGAGGAATTCGCCACCTTCCTGCTCGGCTCGCCGCAGGTCCGCAAGCTGTTCATGAAACACCACCGGGACCTGCTCACGCCAGCGTTCTGGCAAGCCGCACAGGAGCGGATACGGGCCGGCCACGTCGAGGATTTCTTCCCTTATCCGCAAGAACTGCGCTTTCTCCATCGCCGGGCAGCACGCGCAGTCATTGCTGAATAAATTGGCCTGACCAGTAAGTGATTGCTGATCAATCAGTTCAGAAATCCTGATTGTTCCCGACTTAAGAAAGCCCTTATCGTTGGGCCATTCGACGTAAGCAGCCTTGATCCCTGACCGGCTGCCGATCTTCACCGGAATTCCCGACCATTCAAGGAGAAACACATGCCGCTGATCGTAGCGGTCGCTCGCGAGCGCACGGAAGGCGAAAGCCGGACCGCACTCGTCCCCGAGACGGCCAAGAAGTTCGCCGCCCTTGGCGCCCAGCTCCGCATGGAGCAAAGCGCCGGCGTGCAGAGCCATTTCCTGGACCCCGACTATCCGGATGTCGCCTTTGCCCCCGGCCAGTCGGAAACCTATGCCGACGCCGGCCTGATTTTGCGCGTTACCCCGCCGTCGACCGCAGAAATCGCCGCAATGCCCGAAGGCAGCGTGCTCATCGGGCTGTTGAAGCCCTACGAGTCGAAAGAACGTCTGGCGGCCTTGAACGCCCGCAAGATCACCGCTTTCGCCCTCGAACTGCTGCCGCGCATCTCGCGCGCCCAGAGCATGGATGCGCTGTCCTCGCAGGGTGCCTGCTCCGGCTACCAGTGCGGCCTGATCGCCGCCGCCCGCTGCACCAAGTTCTTCCCGATGCTGACCACCGCCGCCGGCACCATCCGCCCGGCACGCGTGCTGGTCATCGGCGCCGGCGTCGCCGGCCTGCAGGCGATTGCCACCTGCAAACGCCTGGGCGCCATGGTCGAAGCCTACGACGTGCGCGCTGCGGCGCGTGAGCAGATCGAATCGCTTGGCGCCAAGTTCGTCGATACCGGTGTTTCCGCCGACGGCTCCGGCGGCTATGCCCGCGAACTCTCCGCCGAGGAGAAGGCGCAGCAGGCCGAGAAGCTGGCCAAGGCCGTCGCCGCTGCCGACGTGGTGATCACCACCGCCGCCATTCCGGGCAAGAAGGCACCGGTCATCATTACCAAGGAAATGGTTGCGCGCATGAAGTACGGCGCCATCATCGTCGACATGGCCGCCGAATCCGGCGGCAACTGCGAACTGACCCAGCCGGGCGAACACGTCATCGCCAACGACGTGAACATCCACGGGCCGCTGAATCTCCCTTCTCGCATGCCGACGCACGCCTCGGAGCTGTACGCGAAGAACCTGTACAACTTCCTGTCGCCGTGGATCAAGGATGGCCAGCTCGCTTTCGACTGGTCCGACGAAGTCCTCGCCGGCACCGTGCTCTGCAAGGATGGCGCCACCGTCCATGCCACCGTGAAACAAGTCCTGGGAGAGTCGTAATGGACGGCCTGCTCGCGCTGTATATCTTCATGCTCGCGGCCTTCACCGGCTACGAGATCATCGCCAAGGTGCCGGTCATCCTGCACACGCCGCTGATGTCCGGTTCCAACTTCATCCACGGCGTCGTCGTCGTTGGCGCCATGGTCGCGCTGGGCAACGCCGATACGGTGCTCGAACAGACCATCGGCTTCTTCGCCGTCGCCCTCGGCGCCGCCAATGCCGCCGGCGGCTACGTGGTGACCGAGCGCATGCTCGGCATGTTCAAGAAGAAGGAGGGCTGATTGTGAACCTTCCAATCTACGTACAAGGTGCCTGGTTCGTCGGCGCCGCCCTGTTCATCTTCGGCCTGAAGGGGATGAGTTCGCCGGCCTCGGCGCGCAACGGCATCGTCATCGCCGGTTACGGCATGCTGCTGGCTATCGCCGCCACCTTCTTCATCCCGGAACTGAAGAACCTGGCGCTGATGCTCGCCGCGCTGGCCATCGGCGGCGCTGCCGCCTGGATTTCCGGCAAGAAGGTGAAGATGACCGACATGCCGCAGATGGTCGCCATCTACAACGGCATGGGCGGCGGTGCGGCGGCGGCGATTGCCGCCATCGAGTTCGCCAGGGGCGACACGCACAGCGTCGTCACCACCGTGCTGGCGGTGATCGGCGCCCTCATCGGCGCCGTCTCCTTCACCGGTTCCTGCGTCGCCTGGGCGAAACTGCAGGGTGTTCTCAAGAAGACCTTCCGCCTGCCGGCGCAGAACGCAGTCAACGTGGTGCTGGCGCTGGTGGCCATCGGCCTCGGTGTGGCCATGGTCATCCTGGCCCCGGCCCAGCCGGAGCTGATCTACGGCTTCTTCGTCGTCGCGCTGGTCCTCGGCCTCATCGTCACCCTGCCCATCGGCGGCGCCGACATGCCGGTGGTGATCTCGCTGTTCAACGCCTTCACCGGTCTGGCGGTGGGTTTCGAGGGCTACGTGCTGGGCAACCCGGCGCTGATCATTGCCGGCATCGTCGTCGGCGCCGCCGGCACGCTGCTGACGCAGCTGATGGCCAAGGCGATGAACCGCCCGCTGTCCAACATCCTGTTCACGCCGATGGTGGCGAGCGGACCGGGCGAGGCGATCACCGGCACGATGAAGGAAGTCGGTGCCATCGACGCGGCGGCGATGATGCGCTACGCCAGCAAGGTCATCATCGTGCCGGGCTACGGTATGGCGGTGGCGCATGCACAGCACAAGGTCTGGGAAATGACCGCCATCCTGGAGGAAGCCGGGGTCGAGGTGAAGTTCGCCATCCACCCGGTGGCGGGCCGCATGCCGGGCCACATGAACGTGCTGCTGGCCGAAGCCGGCGTGCCCTACGACAAGATCTTCGACCTTGAGGAAATCAACGGCGAATTCGGCCAGGCCGACGTCGCGCTGGTGATCGGCGCCAACGACGTGGTCAATCCGAGCGCACGTACCGACAAGGCCAGCCCGATCTATGGCATGCCGATTCTCGACGCCGACAAGGCGCAGAACGTGATCGTCATCAAGCGCGGCAAGGGCACCGGCTACTCCGGCGTCGAGAACGCCCTGTTCTACACCGACAACTGCCGCATGCTCTACGGCGACGCGCAGCCGATGGCCGGCGAGATCATCCAGCATCTGAAAGCGATGAATTGATTTGATCCAGCGCACATTTCACGTGAACTCCCGGCGATACAATGCCGGGAGTTTTCGTGGATGAAACCGATAATGAAAAGAAGCGACGATCTCCTGATCTGGGGAGCGGCAGGGGGGAGTCTGCTGCTGTGGGTGGTCCATCTGGCGACCGGCAGCGTATCCGGACACTGGTTCGCCGCCATCGCCGTCTCGCTGGCACTGGCCAGCGCCCTTTCCTTCGGCGAACGTTCGGGCTGGAAAACACGCCAGTCGGCCTACGTCGACGAACTCAAATCGGTGATGTCGGAATACCAGGTGCTGTCGTCGGAAGCGATGGCCCACGCCGAGCGCCAGTTCGGCTCGCTGGAAAAGGAAATGCAGGATGCCCAGGAGATCATCCGCAGCTCGGTCAATCGACTGTCCGGCAGCCTGACCGGACTGGAAAGCCACTCTTCCGACCAGCGCGAAATCCTGCGCTCGCTGATCGACGAAATGTTGCAGATGACCGGACCGGACGACGAGCGCGCCGCCGAACAGGCCGGGCTGCAACGCTTCTTCGACGAGACCAACGCGTTGATCGCCGAATTCGTCGCCAAGATGGAACACCTCCGCTCGACCAGCCGGGGGATTGCCGACAGCTTTTCCGGCATGCAACATCAGGTGGCCCGTATTTCAGGGACCCTGAACGACATTGCCGGGATCACCAAGCAGACCGATCTGCTGGCGCTGAACGCCGCCATCGAAGCCGCCCGCGCCGGGGAAGCCGGCCGCGGGTTTGCCGTGGTTGCCGACGAAGTGCGCAACCTGGCGGCACGCACCGGTGAATTCAACATCGACATCCGCAACGCACTGAGCGACATCCTGAGTTCGCTGCAGGATGTCGGACAGCGTATCGAATCGGCGACCCAGATCGACCTGACGATCGCCGACCAGTCGCAAGCCACGCTGCGCGACCTCGGCGCCGAGCTGATGGAACTGACCAACAAGGCACGCAGCCATTCGTCCCACATCACCGCAATCACCGAGAAGATGCAGGGCATGACGCAGGAAGGCGTCATGGCGATGCAGTTCGAAGACATCGTCACGCAGATGATCACGCGCATCGCCCAGCGCACCGAAAACGTCGGCCAGTACCTGCACGCCTTCCTGAACCTCCACCACGACCAGGGCCAAAAGGACGGCGTGCAGCGCTTCCGCGTCCGCAGCCAGAAACTGGTCCAATTGCTGGTCGACGCGCAGGTCAAGGCCGATGCGATTCGCGGCAACACGGCCGGTGCCGCAGCCAGGGCCAACAGCGACGGCGATATCGAACTGTTCTAAGCTTGCTGCGGTCAACCCCGACACCGGAGGAAAAATGGATCTGGACGGCCTGATCGATATCTGGGGCGACCGCGCAGTGATCACCGTTGCCGGCTTGCTGATCGGCATCCTGTTCGGCGTTTTCGCACAACGCTCGCGCTTCTGCCTGCGCTCGGCCACGGTCGAATTCTGGGCGCGCCAGGGCACCTCGCGCCTCGCGATCTGGCTGTTCGCCTTTTCCGCGGCAATGATCGCCACGCAGGCGCTGATCGCATCCGGCTGGCTCGACGTCTCCCAGGCCCGACAGTTGTCGGCACGCGGCAGTCTGTCCGGTGCGCTGGTCGGCGGCCTGCTGTTCGGAACCGGCATGATCCTGGCGCGCGGCTGCTCGTCGCGCATGCTGATCCTGTCGGCCAACGGCAACCTGCGCGCCCTGCTGACCGGCCTGATTTTCGCGGTGACGGCACAGGCCTCGCTGAACGGACTGCTGTCGCCGCTGCGTACCTGGATTTCCGGCTGGTGGACCATCGACGGCAGCAGCCGCGACCTGCTCGGCCTGATGCATGTCGGGCACGCCGGCGGCTTGCTGTTCGGGCTGCTCTGGCTGGTCGCGGCCATCCATTTCGGCCGCCGCGCGGCGCTGCAGCCTCGCGAATGGCTGGGCGCCGTCGGGGTCGGCCTGGTCGTCGCCTGCGGCTGGCTGATCACCTATCAGGTCGGCACCGCCTCCTTCGACGTGATGCCGGTACAGAGCCTGAGCTTCACCGGTCCGTCAGCCGACGTGCTGATGCTGGTGCTGTCGCCGCCAGGACAACCGTGGGATTTCGACATCGGACTGGTGCCCGGCGTCGTCCTCGGCTCCTTCCTGTCGGCTGCCTGGCGCCACGAACTGAAACTGGAGGGGTTCAAGGATGGGCACAGCATGCGCCGCTACATCGTCGGCGCGATCTGCATGGGCTTCGGCGGCATGCTGGCCGGCGGTTGCGCGGTCGGGGCCGGCGTATCCGGCGCCTCGATCTTCGCACTGACGGCCTGGATCGCCCTGATCGGCATGTGGGCCGGCGCCGGCCTGGCCGATGCCTTGATCGACCGGCCGGAGCGCCGCCAGGCGGCGTTGCCGCAGCCGTGAAAAGTCACCCGGCGAGGCGTCGACCGCGCCAGCCGGCCCAGGTGTAGATCAGGATCGCTGTGCCGGCCAAACCCAGCCCGAAAACCAGGGCGATCAGGAACCAGTCGGCAGGACCACCGGCATCGGTGAATCCGGATGATGAGACCTTGGCCATCAGGAACAGGGCCAGCACGCCGCCCAGCAAACCTGCCAGTTCGGCGCGCACCAGGCGTTTCGAGTCGATCCGGCGTTCCTTCAGCAGCAATGCGATGAAGGCGGCAGTTCCCCCCACGATGAGCAGCAGCATCACCCACAGCAAGGGACCGAGCATTTCCTGGAAAACCGCCAGAAAAACCAGGGGATCAAGTTCTTTCATGTCCTTTTCTCCTTTCAGGCGCGGCCGCGCAGCATGCTGAGATAGGTCGGCTTGAGTGCCATCGTCTTCATCACCCAACTGATCCACAACTCTTCCAGCGGGGCGATCACGCCCGGGAAAGACGGCGTCAGGTTGTTCTTGTAGTCGAACTCGACGAGCATTGCCTGACCGAGCCGGGTGATCAACGGGCAGGACGTATAGCCGTCATAGCGCGCCATCGATTCCTTGCCTTCGATCTGCGCCAGCAGATGGTCGACCGCCACCGGCACCTGCCATTTGACGCTGGCCGCCGTCTTGCCCTTGGGCACACCGGCCACATCGCCGACAGCAAAAACATTCACGAAGCGGGCGTGCCGCAGATTGTGCTTGTCCACCTCGATCCAGCCATCGGCAGCCCAAGCGCCTTCCTGCCAGCGCAGCGGGCTGTTGCGCACCGCATCCGGCGCGCGCATCGGCGGAATCACGTTGATGAAATCGTAGGGCTGCTCGACCGGACCGATCGGCGTATCGAACGTGGCGATCTTCCGGCCGGGATCGATCGCCGCCAGCACCCGCTCGTAATTGACCTTGACCCCGCGCTGCTCGAACAACATGCGGACCTTCTCATGCACGATGGGCACGCTGAACAGACTCTTGTTGTTGGCGTTGTACACGATTTCCGCCTTGCCGCGATTGCCGCGGCGCCGCAGGTAGTCCTCGGTGACGAAGGTGTATTTGAGCGGGGCGCCGGCACACTTCATCTCGGTATTCGGCCGCAGGAAGACCCCGACACCGCCCCGGTCAGCAAACTCGAACATTGCCTGCCAGGTGGCCGCCGCCTTGGCCGGGCTGTGATAGATGCTACCCAGGCCGTTGCTGCCGATCAGTTCGGTATCCATGCCGGGAATCGCCGCATAGTCCAGCGTCAGGCCGGTGGCGACGACGAGGAAATCGTAGACATGTGCGCTACCGCTTTCGGTAACCACCTTGTTACCTTCCGGATCGAATTCGGCGATCCGCTCCTCGACCAGTTCGACGCCGGCCGGCAGATAATCGCGGGTTGCCGTGACGACGTAGGATTCCGGCTTGATGCCGGAGGCCACCAGCGTGAATCCCGGCTGGTAGAAATGTGCCTTGCGGGCATCGATCAAGGTGATCTTCGCGCCGTCCAGGCGCGCTGCCAGCTGCGATGCCGCCGCCAGCCCGGCCGCCCCGGCGCCGGCGATGACGATGCGAGCCGGGGTTTTCACCCTGGCGGCTGCCGAAGCACTCGCCGGCAACACGCCACCCGCCCCCGCCAGCGTCGCAAATTTGATGAAAGAACGGCGATCCAGTGTGAATCGCCGTTCCGTTTCGTGCGCTTTCGTCATACCAGGCCTCCCTTGCCGTTATAAGTCTGACGAAAGTTATATCAATAAATCAGAAAAGTCTAATATTTGAAATATTCCGGAATCCCCGGTCGACCGCAAGATTCAGCGCGGGAAGTACATCCGGCGCTTGTCCAGCGTGTAACTCCACGGCAAACCGGCATTCTTCCACCCGTTGACCGTCCGCTGCCCCTTGCCCGGCCCGGTCGAGGCCTTGTCCCCTTCGAACCCTTCGGCAACGCTGTAGACACTGGCGTAGCCTTCGGCCTGCAAACGGTCGGCCGCCTTCGCGCTACGGTCACCGGAGCGGCAAAGCAGGATCACCGTCGCGTTCTTGTCCAGCGCCATGGCCTGCAGGCGGCGGGCGATCTCGGCGACGAAATCCTGATTGGGCTCGAGCTTGTACATGGCGCGCTTGTCGTCCCAGTCGGTCATCAATTCCTGATGTTCGACAAAAGGCACCAGCGCATCCGCCGCCTCCGCCATACCGACGTACATCGCCTCGGCACGGGTACGGATGTCGAACAAGGCCACCGTCTTCGGATTGCCCTGCTTCAGCTCGTATGCCTGTTGCGGCGTCAGATAGCGCCCGGCTTTCGAGACCTTGGCTTCGGGCAACTGGTGCCAGTCGGTGCTGCCCGGCGCCCAGTCGCCGGCATGGGCGAGAACGGAAAGGAGCAGCCCGACACCGGCCAGCGCAGTTTTCAGGGGGCTCATCATGCAATCCCCGGATTCTTGTCGGCGCCCTTGAGCTTCGGCATGTTCAATTCGATCGGCTTGATCGTCTTGATGTCGCGCAGGTAGCGGGCGACCACCTCCCAGATCGGTTCGCCGGCGCCCTTCGCTTCTTCGGAGACCGGCGCCCAGCCGGCCACCTTGTAGGTTTTCTTCGGATCGATGCGTTGACCGCGCAGCATCATGTCCTGGATGCGGCTGCCCATCTTCGCGGTCGGATCGCAGGTGTACTGCAGACCGCCGACGCGCACCATGTCGCCCCCCTGCTGGTAGTAGGGATCCGGGTTGAACAGGTTGTCGCAGACATCCTCCAGTACCGTCTTGATCGTCTCGCCGGTCATCATCGTGACGGTCGTCCACGGATAGGTGATCGCTGTCTGGTCGAGCACGTGCTCCATCAGCACATCCTGCCCGGCCAGCAGCGAAGTCCCCCAGCGAAACCCCGGCGAGAAGGCAATCTCGGCATCCTTGACCTTGAGCAGGGCATCGACGATGACCTGGTCGAAAGTGCCGTTGAAATTGCCCCGGCGGTACAGCGTGCCCTCGGTCACCGCCAGCTTTTCGCCCAGTTTGTCGAGGTAGGGCGCACGCGCCTTGTCGATCAGCGTCTGCATCGCCTTGTCGGCCGGCAGCAGGTTGGCGAACACCGGCAGCAGCTTGTAGCGGAAATCGACGACCTTGCCGTTCTTCACGTCGAAATCCATCACGCCGAGGTACTTGCCGTTGGAACCGGCGTTGGTCACCAGCGTCTTGCCGCCGGCGTTCCTGACGACCACCGGGGCCGGCACACCGTCGTGCGTGTGGCCGCCGAAGATGGCGTCGATGCCGCGCACGCGGGAGGCCATCTTGAGATCAACGTCCATGCCGTTATGCGAAATGACGACGACGACCTGAGCCCCCTTGGCGCGCGCTTCGTCGACCACCGCCTGCATGTTGTCGTCCTGGATGCCGTAGCTCCAGTTCGGAATCTGCCAGCGCGGATTGGCAATCGGCGTATACGGGAAGGCCTGGCCGACGATGGCCACCGGCACGCCGTTGATGTTCTTGATCACGTAGGGCTTGAACACCGGATCGCCGAAGTCGGTGGTCTTGATGTTCTGGGCGACGATGTCGACATGGCCGGCGAAATCCTTTTCCTCGATTTCCTTGACCCGTTCCTCACCGTAAGTGGCCTCCCAGTGCAGCGTCATCACGTCGACACCGAGCGCCTTGCAGGCATCGACCATGTCCTGGGCGTTGGACCACAAGGCGGTACCCGAGCCTTGCCAGGTATCGCCGCCGTCGAGCAGCAGCGCGCCTGGACGGCTAGCCTTCATGCGCTTGACCAGCGTCGCCAGGTGGGCGAAGCCGCCGACCTTGCCGTAGGTCTGCGCCGCCTTCTCGAAATTCAGATAGGTGAAGGCATGCGCCTCGAGGCTGTTCGGCTTGAAACCGAAGTGCTTGAGCAGGTGGTCGCCGACCAGATGCGGCACCTTGCCGAACTGGTCGCCAAACCCCAGATTGACGCTGGGTTCCCGGAAATAGATCGGCAGCAGTTGGGCGTGGCAGTCGGTGATATGCAACAGGCTGACGTTGCCGAACTTGGGCAGGTCGTACAACCGGGCGGCACCTTTCTCGGCCATGGCGAATTCGCTGTGCAGCGACATGCCGCCGGCGGCAGCCACTGCGAGCACCTGGAGGAATTCACGACGATTCATGCTCATGAAATGATTCCTGAAAAAAGTCCGGCGAGGCGGGTCGCCCCGGCCGGACAAAATCACGCAAGGATTACTTTTTGTTGACCGGGGACGCAGGGTCCAGCAGGAAGGCCATCAGGTCCTTGATCTGCTTTTCCGTCAGGATTTCGGCGTCGCCGTTGCGAGGCATGTGGCTGCAGGCGTTGAAGGCCTTGGCGTTGTAGATCTTGCCCCAGGTGTATTTCACGACTTCCTCGCCATTGCCGCGCAGCTTGCCGTATTCGAGCAGGCTGGGGCCGATCGTGCCGTAGGAGATTTCGTGATGGCTCATCTGGTGACAGTTGTAGCAACCGCCGCCGTTGTTGTAAGGCGTCTTGTCGGTCCAGGTCAGACCGCGACCGTTGACCGCGATCTTCTCGCCCTCCTTCCAGTCGCCGAGATACTTGCCGTCGGCCGGATAACGGATGGTCTTGATCTGTTCGGCTTCGATCCGGGCCATTTCCTTTTTCGAAGGCAGCTTCTCGCTGGAACAGGCTTTCTGGAAATCGAGCTGATAGATGCGGTGCTTGCTGGCGATACCGGTCGTCTTGAACGAGCGGTCCATCATCGCCTTGAAATCGGCATAGGTATCTTCACCTTGCGCCCAGGCAGCGGGCATGGCGACGAGCAGGCCGACGATGAGGCTGATTTTCTTCATGGCGGTCTCCTTAGCGCTTGATGCCGGGGGTCAACATGGTGCCGCCCTTGGCCGTGGCGGCCAGATAGACGGACAGGGCGATGGTCACGTCCGAACCGTAGATCGGCTCAGGCAGACGCTGCTGACGGAAACAGTCGTTCAGACGATGCTGCATGGTCCAGAACTCGCCGTTCGAGACGCGATAGGCAGGCCAGCTTCCCCAGCCCGCCGCCGCCCCCTTCTGCGTGCGCAGATCGGGCAGGTCCTGCATGCGGATACGCTTGCCTTCCTCGCCATGGCAGGTCGCGCAGGAGAAATCCATCGGCCCGGCGCGGAAGTAGAAGGCCATCTTGCCCAACTCGTACATCTTCTTCATTTCGGGATGGCGCATGTCGACATCGATCCTGGCACCGTTCGACTCGGTAACCACATAGGCCACCAGTGCGGCGACCTTCTCGCGTTCTCCCTTCAGGAACTTGCCGTCAACGATGCTCTTGGGTTCGATGCCCTGAAGGTTTTCCATGCAGGTCATCAGACGCGACTCCAGATCCTGTACCCGACCGGTGTCCTTGAAGTAACGCGGCATCTTGGCATAGGCGCCCTTGATGACGCCCGGCCCGAGGCCGAGATCGCAACGCTCGAGCGAGGCCTGCTGCGGTCCACGCTTGGTTTTCCACAATTCCTCGCCTTGCGCCGCAACCAGTTCGGAAGGATTGCCGTCGGCCAGCAACTCGCGATACTTGGCGATTGCGTCCATTTCCGACGAAGCGGCAGCCGTGCCGGAAAGCAGCCCGCAGGCAAGTCCGGCCAGCAAAATGGTGAATGTATGTCTCATCACGCCTCCATGGGTGTTTTACGTTATCGGAACGGGGGTCGTGCCCCCGCCCGTTTTTGTTGTGTCGCCGGACGGCAGGATCAGTTGACCACGGCCTCGTCGGTCCGGCTGTCGCCCTTGTTGTCCTTCCACGACACGCTGACCTTGTCGCCCTTGGCGCCGCCCTTGAACTTGAATGCCAGATAAGGGTTCTTCGACACCGCAGTGCCGAATTCGCTCTGCAGCACGACCTTGTCGCCATGCTTGGCCACCAGTTCGGTAATGAACCAGGCCGGAATCACCGCGCCGTTGGCATCCTTGCGCTGGCCGGTTTCCATTTCGTGGCTGATCAGCACCTTGACTTCAGTAACGCCATCCTTTGCGGCGGCGCGAATCTTCATCGGATTTCCCATGTGTTTTCTCCTCTTTCTCTAGTCCGGGACAGGTCGAAATCAGCCGCCGCAGCCGCCGAGCGTGACCTTGATTTCCTTGGTCGCCATGTAGAACTTGCCGCCGGCCTTGACCAGGGCATAGACGTTCGACGTCTGGCCCATCTTGACCCGGGTCTGCACGTTGGCTTCGGTACCTTCCGGCAGCATGAAGCTGGCGGCCAGCGCATTCGGGTTCTTTTCGACCAGGATGGCGACCATGGTCGTTCCGGCGATCGACGAGGCGACGCCGACCGGCACCACGGCGCCGTTTTCGGCGATATCCGGGCCGGTCACCTGGACATCCTTGCTTTCGACCGGAGCACCGGCACCCAGCGCCTTCAGCGTATCGGCCATGCTCTTGGCTTCGAAAGCGGCCTTGTTCCAGTCCGCCAGTGCGACGCCCGGCTTGATGATGCCGGCGGCCGCGAGCGCGCCGAGGACGGCGGCACCGGTACCGGATTTGAGTACGTTACGGCGTTGATTATTCATGACTTCTCCTCTCAAAAATCGGGATTACTTCGCACCGGAAAGAATCCACTTCACCAGTGTCTTGATGTCCTCATCCTTGACGTGCCCGTTCGGCGGCATCGGGATGGAACCCCAGGCCCCCTGGCCGCCCGCCTTGACCTTGGCGGCCAGACGGTCGGCCGCATCGGCCTGATCCTTGTACCGGGCCTGGACTTCGTTGAGGCCCGGTCCGACGATCTTGCTGCTCAGCCCGTGGCAGGCCATGCATCCGGAAGCGTTGGCCAGCGTCAGTTCGGCCGACTGGGCCGGCGCCCTGACGACGGCGGCATCGCCGTCGACCGTACGCACGCCGCGCACCGGACCGAAGCTGCGGTTCTGGTCTTCCAGATTACCATGAGCCGTCCGCGCATAATTCGGCAGCACCGAACCGATACGGACTTCCTTCTTGCAATCCTTCATGCAGGCGACGTTTTTCACGTCCGGCTTGCCACCGTTGCCGATGCCGCCACGCGCTGCCGGCGCCCCGGGCCACATGCCGTGATTGGTGGTCATGCCGTTGCGGTTGGGCATCATCTTCTGCACCTCGGCGATGTTCTTGTCGGACAAGACGAAGTCGGCCGGCACGATTTCGGCAAGGTTCAGGAAGTAGGCCAGAATCGCATACACCTCGTCCGGCTTCAGGGATTTCGGCGCAGTCCAGGGCATCGCGCGCTGGATGTAATCGAAGATCGTCGAAATCGTCGCCACCTTGGTAAAGGTCGTACGCTGCGGGATATCGCCCTTGACGAAGCCGCCGACCCGGCCGTTCTTGATGTCCTCGTGGGTCGTTCCACCGATCAGCGGGGTAAACACTTCGTTCGACTCCCCGAAGGAACCGTGGCAGGAAGCACACTTTTCCTCGAACAGGTCGTTGCCCTGCTGAACGTTGCCCGACCCCTTGGGCAGCCCCTTGAAGTCCGGCCGGACATCGATGTCCCAGGCGGCCAATTCGGCCGGCGTGGCCTGACGTCCCAGCTTGAAGGTATCGAAGGCGAAGGCGCTCGCCGTCAGCGCCAGCAGCGCCGCCGCGACAATGGATTTAGAGAACCTGGACATTGCTGACCTCCCCGCTTTCGACGACTTTCCAGGACTGGATGGCATTGTTGTGATAGATCGACTTGGTGCCGCGTACTGCGCGCAACTGGCCGTAGGACGGCTGGACATAGCCGGTCTCGTCGATCGCGCGCGACTGCAGGATGGCCGGTTTGCCGTCCCACACCCAGTCGATGTTGAAACGGGTCAGCGCCTTGTTCTGGATCGGCCCCTCGAGGCGTGCCGTCTTCCAGTTGATGCCGCCATCGAACGAGACATCGACGCGGGTGATCTTGCCGCGCCCCGACCAGGCGACACCGGTAACGTTGTAAAAACCGGTCTCCAGCAGCTGTTGACCGCCGGAGGGCGAAGTAATCACCGACTTGCACTCCTGGATGCTGGTGTACTGTCGATGCATGCCGTCCGGCATCAGGTCGATGTAATGCACTGCCTCGTCCTTGGTCGCGTAGGGCATGTCGCCGACCTCGATCCGGCGCAGCCACTTGACCCAGGACACGCCCTGCACGCCGGGCACGACGAGGCGCAGCGGGTAGCCGTTCTCGGGGCGCAGCATCTCGCCGTTCATGCCGTAGGCGACGATGACCTCGCCGTTCTCGACCATTTCCATGGGAATGGTGCGGGTCATCGAGGAGCCGTCGGCGCCCTCGGCCAGCACGTAGCGGGCCTTCCTGTAATCGACGCCGCAGTCTTCCAGCAGCGTCTTCAGCGGCACGCCGGTGAATTCCGAGCAGGACAGCATGCCGTGCGTGTATTGCACGGTCGGCACGGCGACGTTACCCCATTCCAGACCGGTGTTGGCGCCGCACTCGATGAAGTGGATGCGCGACACCGGCGGCAGGCGCATCAATTGATCCATCGTGTAGACCTTGGGTTGTTTCAGGAAAGCCGGATCGGAACCGTTGATCATCAAGCGGTGCTTGCTCGGATCGACATCGTGCCAGCCCTGGTGATGCCGCTCGAAATGCAGGCCGGACGGCGTGATGATGCCGAACAGGCCCTGCAGCGGGCAGAAGGACACCGAAGCGCCGCCGACGCGGGTCAACCCCGGCGATTCGCGGCGCAACAACTGGCTCTCGTATTTCGACGGCTGACCGTAGGGATTGGTCGCCACCGGCAGACCCAGGCTGGTCGTCCAGGGCGGCAGGTTCAGGATATCGGGATCGCCCGCCGCATCGGCCCTTGCAACCAGAGGCGCCGCCATCGCCGCACCGGCGGCGAGGAAGCTCTTCCTCAGAAAATCGCGCCGTCCTGCGCCGACGGCCTTGACCTGTTCTTCCGACAGGAAATTTTCCGGTGCACGCCGCAAATGCCCCGGTTTCTTCGATAAATCAACCATTGAGATTTCTCCCCTCCGCTCGCTTGAGTTCAAGTGCTGCATGACGGGACACCCAACTGCTCGCCAATGTCGCGGCTGGCGACAGTGATGGCGACGGTCCGGCAGATGTCCACGAAATTCGGATCGACGACACGGTAGAAAACACTATTTCCCTCCCGACGCCGGTCGACCACGCCAGCCCGATACAGGATGTTCAGGTGGCGGGAAATATTGGCCTGGGTCAGCCCGATCTGATCGACCACGTCGTTGACCGGCCTCTCGTCCACACACAGGCAGGAGAGGATGCGCAAACGCGTGGGATCGGCCAGCAGGCTGAAGTATCGGGCGACCTGCTCGAATACCTGGGTTGTCTCGTCCATATCGTTCTTTTGATCTAGGTCAACGAAACTCTATAACCGAGTATTTATATAGTCAACAACTAATATTGTTGCGACGCAGCATGCTTTTTGAAAAAAAGCGCTATAACCTAGGCACCGGGTTGCATCCAGAATGCCGTACAAAAACACCGGCAACCCAACATCAAAACACCTAGAGGAAGGAGATGTCTCGATGAAGCCATTACTCAACGTCGCCGCCGTCTGCCTGCTTGCCGCCAGCACCGGCGCCCAGGCAGCGGATCCCTATCTCGGCCGCAACCTGGCCGCAACCTGCGCCAACTGCCACGGCACCAACGGCAAGGCCGTACCGGGCGCCGGACTCGACTCGCTGGCCGGCGAAAGCAAGGAAAAGCTGCTGCAGAAACTGGCCGATTTCAAGAGCGGTGCCAAACCCGCATCGATCATGCACCAGATCGCCAAGGGCTATACCGACGAACAATTGGCGCTGATCGCCACCTACTTTGCCGCTCAGAAATAAAAGGGGGAACGACCATGATGCAGATGAAACGACGCGATTTCCTGAAGGTCGGTGCGGCAGCTGGCGCAATGGCAACACTTTACGGCTGTGCCGGCGGTACCAAGGCCAGTGGTCACGTGGTCGTGGTCGGCGGCGGCTACGGCGGCGCCACGGTGGCGAAATACCTGCGCATGTGGAGCGAAGGCGGCGTTCAGGTCACCCTGATCGAACGCAACCCGACCTTCATTTCCTGCCCGATCTCCAATCTGGTCATCGGCGGCACCAAGACGATGGAAGACATCACGGTCAGCTACGACGGGCTGAAGAACACCTGGGGCGTACGCGTGATCCAGGACGACGTGGTTGCCGCCGATCCCGCCAAGCGCACCGTCAGGCTCGCCAAGGGCGGCGAACTGAGCTACGACCGCCTGGTCCTGTCGCCCGGGGTCGACTTCATGTTTGGCGAAATTCCCGGACTCGACAACGCCACTGCCCAGTCCAGCATCCTGCACGCCTGGAAGGCCGGCCCGCAAACGGTGGCGCTGCGCCGGCAGCTCGAAGCGATGAAGGATGGCGGCACATACGCCATCGCCATCCCCAAGGCCCCATACCGCTGCCCGCCCGGCCCCTACGAGCGCGCCTGCCTGGTCGCCGACTACTTCAAGAAAAACAAGCCGAAGTCCAAGGTCGTCATCCTCGATGCCAACGAAGACGTACAGTCCAAGAAAGCCCTGTTCACCAAGGCCTGGAGCGACCTCTACAAAGGCATCATCGAGTACCGCAACAACAGCGAAGTGAAGGATGTCGACGTCGCCAGCCATACCGCGATCATGGAGTTCGACAAGTTCAAGGCCGATGTGCTCAACGTCATCCCACCGATGCGGGCCGGCGATATCGCCACAAAATCCGGGCTGAAACTGGTCAACAACCGCTGGGTGGACATCGACTGGCTGTCGATGGAAGTCAACGGCACACCGGGCGTTCATGTTCTGGGCGACGCCGTATTCCCGGCGCCGACCATGCCGAAATCCGGTCACATGGCCAACCAGCATGGCAAGCTCGCCGCCGCCGCGATCCTAAACCTGTTGGCCGGCGAAGCCCCGAACCCGGCGCCGGTGGTGATGAACACCTGCTACAGCTTTGTCGACGCCAAAAACGTCATCCACGTCGCTTCGGTACACCAGTACGACGCCGCCACCAAGCTGGTTCAACCCGTCAAGGGCGCCGGCGGCGTCTCGGCGGCCCGCAACGAACTGGAAGGCAAGGTTGCCCTGGCCTGGGCGAAAAACATCTGGGCCGACATGCTGGCCTGATCCGAGCCCCCCGCACATGGAACGGCCGCCCAAGGGCGGCCGTTTTTTTAAATTTGCGATTTTGTCGCCGAATCGACGCACGTATCCGAGTGGCTCGTTGGAGCAACACTCACTCCAGCGTTGCGATGTATTCCGCCACGGCGTGCGTTTCCAGTTCGGACAGCTTGGAGGCAACGGTATGCATCACGGCGTTATCGTTGGTTCGCTCGCGCTTGTTGAACTGCCTGAGCTGATCCTCGATATAACGAGGATGCTGACCGGCAAGTCGCGGCAATTGCGGCGTGCCGTGCCCCTTTGCGCCATGGCAACTGGAACAGGCCGGTAACCCGGAGAAAGAATTGCCGCGCTCGAAGATGTATTTGCCGACACCGACCAGCATTGCGTCCGAAGCAAGCGCTGCCGCGACGGATTTCTGCTGGAAGAACAGCCCCAGCGCCTTCATTTCGTCCGCTGTCAATTCTTCGGACTGCGGTTTCATCGTGTCACTCTTGCGTTTGCCGGACTTGAAGTCGCTCAACTGCCTAGCAATATAGTCGGCGTGCTGGCCGGCCAGCCGTGGGAACACCTGGCTGGCGGCTTCGCCTTCCAGGCCATGGCACAGGAAACAGCGTCCGGAGACAATCTCCTCGGCCCGCGCCAGATCGAGCTTGTCAGCCGCCAGCACGGCACTTCCCGGCGCCAGCGACAGCAAGGCACCGAACACCGATAACAGTTTCCTCATTTCCCCTCCCCCAAAAAGCCTATATAAAAACAAAGTTATAAAATACTAATTTTCTTACATAGGCCTTTCAAGGGGCTCAGGCGTGCCCGGTGCTGCCGAAACCTCCGGTACCGCGGTCGCTGGCAGAAAAATCGTCGACCACGTTGAAACCGACCTGCAGCACCGGCACCACCACCAGTTGCGCAATACGATCCAGCGGCTGGATGGTGAAGGCGCTCTGCCCGCGGTTCCATACCGAGACCATCAGTTCACCCTGGTAGTCCGAATCGATCAGCCCGACCAGATTGCCGAGCACGATGCCGTGCTTGTGGCCAAGACCGGAGCGCGGCAGGATCATCGCCGCCAGCCCGGGATCGGCCAGATGAATGGCCATGCCGGTCGGCACCAGCACGGTCTGCCCCGGCTGCAGTTCAAGCGCGTCGCTCAGGCAGGCGCGCAGGTCCAGGCCGGCCGAGCCCGGCGTGGCATAGGCCGGCGGGTTGTCGCGCAGGCGTTGGTCGAGCAGTTTGACGTCGATACGGTACATTCAGCGGTTTCCTGTCAGTTTGGCAATATGTTCGATGAGCTGGCGCGCCAGCACCGCCTTCGGCGCCGGGGTCAGTGGATGGCTGCCGGCATCGTCGAACAGCACGAGCCGGTTGTCGTCACCGCCGAAGCCGTCCTGAATCAGGTTACCGGCAATCAGCGGGATGTTCTTCTTGCGCCGCTTGGCCTGGGCATAGTCATCCAGATTGCGGCTTTCGGCAGCGAAGCCTACACAGAACGGCCCTTGGGGCAGCGCGGCGACCTCGGCCAGGATGTCGGGATTCTCGATCAGTTCGATGGCCGGCACGCCACCGTGGTCCTTCTTCAGTTTGTGCTCGGCGGCATTGGCCACCCGGTAGTCGGCAACCGCCGCCACGGCAATGAAGATGTCGCTGTCGGCAGCCCGGGCCAATACCGCCGCATGCATGTCGAGCGCACTGCGCACATCGATGCGGTCAACCCCCTGCGGTGGCGAAAAAGCTGTCGGCCCCGAGACCAGCGTCACCTTGGCGCCCGCCTGGCGGGCGGCACGCGCCACGGCATAGCCCATGCGGCCGGACGACAGATTGGTGATGCCGCGCACCGGATCGATCGCCTCGAAAGTGGGCCCTGCAGTGACCAGCACCTTGCGACCGGCCAGACATTTGGGCGCGAAGCGGGCAATCACCGCCTCGACAATGTCCGCCGGCTCGACCATGCGGCCGGCACCGACTTCGCCGCAGGCCTGCTCGCCGCTGGCCGGACCGATGAATGCAACACCGTCTTCGCTCAATTGCCGGACATTGCGCTGCGTTGCCGGGTTTTCCCACATCTGGCGATTCATCGCCGGCGCCACCAGCAACGGACAATCACGGGCCAGCACCATGGTGGCCAGCAGATCGTCGGCCATGCCGTTGGCGATGCGCGCGAGAAAATCGGCCGACGCCGGCGCGATGACGATCAGGTCGGCCTGCCGCGACAGATCGATATGGGCCATCGCATTCGGCATGCGAGCGTCCCACTGATCAAGATAGACCGGCCGCCCCGACAATGCCTGGAAAGTGGTGGCCGTGACGAAATGGGTGGCGCCTTCGGTCATCGCCACCTGGACCTCCGCGCCCGTCCTGCTCAGCAGGCGAACCAGCTCCGCTGCCTTGTAAGCTGCAATGCCGCCGGTCACGCCGAGCACGATGCGCTTGCCAGTTAATTCCATTATCATATTCCGCAAGATCGACTGCGCCCATTCTACAACTCCCATGCCCATCACCGACTGGCCCAGCGGCGAACGACCGCGCGAACGCCTGCTGGCGCACGGCCCCGCCGCACTCAGCGATGCCGAATTGCTGGCCATCTATTTAAGAGTCGGCGTGCGCGGCAAAAGCGCCGTCGATCTGGCGCGTGAGCTGCTCGGGCGGTTCTCCGGCGAACTCGGCCAGCTGGCCGAAGCCTCCCCCGAACAACTCGCCAGTTGCCCCGGCATCGGACCGGCCAAGGCAGCACAATTGAAAGCCAGCTTCGAACTGGCCCGACGGGCGCTGACCCAGCAAATGAAACAGCGGGACACCCTGTCCTCACCTGCGCAGGTTCGCGACTGGCTCCGCCTGACGCTGGCCCGCCGACCGCAGGAGGTATTCATCGCCTTGTGGCTGGACGCCCAGAACCGCTTGCTGCTCGCCGAGGAATTGTTTACGGGCAGCCTGACGGCTACCACGGTCTACCCGCGCGAAATCGTCAAAAAGGCACTGACCCACAATGCCGCATCGGTCGTCTTCGCCCACAACCACCCTTCCGGCCTGGCCGAACCGTCGCGCGCCGACGAAATGCTGACCCGCGACCTGAAAGCCGCATTGGCGCTGGTAGACGTCAAACTGCTCGATCATTTCATCGTGGCCGGCAATGCGACACCGCTTTCCCTAGCCGAACGGGGATTGATCTGAAAGAAAAAAGGCTTGCCGGAACAATCACGTCCGGTTACAATCGCGGGCTTTCTTCCATCGAATTCTGGAGCACCATCATGGCGCGAGTCTGCCAAGTCACGGGTAAAGCCCCGATGGTTGGGAACAACGTTTCCCACGCCAACAACAAAACGAAGCGCCGCTTCCTGCCGAATCTGCAGTACCGTCGCTTCTGGGTCGAAAGCGAAAACCGCTTCGTCCGTCTGCGCGTTTCCAACGCCGGTCTGCGCATCATCGACAAGAAGGGTATCGACGCCGTTCTGACCGATCTGCGCGCCCGTGGCGAAATCTAATCGAGAGGAACTGAACCATGGCTAGCAAGGGCGGTCGCGAAAAAATCAAGCTGGAATCCACCGCGGGTACCGGTCACTTCTATACCACCTCCAAGAACAAGCGCACGACGCCTGAAAAACTGGAGTTCATGAAGTACGACCCGAAGGCGCGCAAGCACGTCGCCTACAAGGAAGTGAAGCTGAAGTAATTCAGCCGACTCCGGCAATTCGACAAGCCCGCCTTCCGGCGGGCTTCGTTTTTTGCACGGCGGCCGTGACAGCCGCCGTTTCCCGTTCACCGCCTGCGTTCATTCACCTCGACGAATGAACAACAAGGCGCAAAAGCCGGCGATCCCGGCAAACAGCACGGCCGACCAGTTGGCCATCGACAGGCCGAGGAATTCCCACTCGCGGCTGGTACAGAAGCCGGTGGCCAGGAACAAGCCCGGCCACTGCATACCCAGCCAGTCGACCAGTTGCTCGATCAGATTCGGGTTGCTGAACCCGCATTCCGGCGCCAGATCGGGGAAAGCCTGCATCCATGACTGAAAGGCCGCCACGGCAAACCCCAGGGCCGCCAGCGCACCGCTCACGGCCGCCCACAAGGGCCGGACTCGCGGCGCCAGCACACCGGCCAGCGCCACCGCGCCGATCGCCAGATAGAGCACACGCTGAAAGATGCAATAAGGGCAGGGAGACAGACGCAAAAGACTTTGCAGCGTCATGCCGACTGCGCTGATGCCAAAGGTCCCGAGCGCCAGCGTGGCGAACCAGGCACGGTCAGGACAACGGGCCAGCCAGCCCGAAAGGTAACGAATCATTCCTTGCTCCGAAAAAAAACAAAATCACGACTGCAGATAAAATTATTGCAGATTCGCCAAAAGCACCGGCAGAATAATGGAAATTCAGACCGCAAGACGGTCGGACAAAAACGCGGAGACAATTCTTGCAAGACCCGGTAAAGGCCGATGGCGGAACGCCGTTGCGCCCCCTTCTGACCCTGCTCGCCGACAGCAACCGGCAGCGCCTGGCTGCCGCCAGCGAACAGGCCTTGCTCGACGGGCAATGCCGTTTGCTGATCGACAGCAAGCGCTACGCGCTGGCCTGCATCGGCCTGCCACCGGACGACCATGTCGCGCCGGAAGGAAGCTGGCATCTGGCCGCCGCCAGGGCGACCGCCAAGCCCCCCCGGGACTGGCTGCAGACCCGCCGCGACGACAGCACGGATTTTCCGTTCCACCACGCCGGCAAGACCCTGGGCATCCTGCGCATTGCACCGGTCAAGGACAATCCGCTGGGCCCCGACGAGCGTCGCGCGCTGGACCTGATTGCCGAAAGCATCGGCGAAGCCCTGATCGTACTGCGCGGCGAAGCCGTGCAACGCGAACTCGAATCCAGCCTGCGCCAGTTGTCGCGTGCGCTGGAATCAAGTCTCAACGGCGTGATGATCACCTCGTCGACCCAACTCGACCATCCCATCGTCTACGTCAACCCGGCCTTCGAGCGCATCACCGGTTACAGCGCCGAGGAAGTGATCGGCCTGAGCGGCCGCTTCCTGGTTCGCGACGATCTCAACCAGCGCGGCCTGAATACCATACGCGATGCGCTGCGCACCCGCCGCGACGCCCACGCCATCCTGCGCAACTATCGCAAGGACGGCTCGCTGTTCTGGAACGAGCTGTTCATCTCCCCGGTACGCGACGAAAGCGGCGGCATCACCACCCATTTCGTCAGCATCCTGAACGATGTCAGCGAGCGCATCAGCTACGAGCAGCAACTGGAATTCCACGCCAACCACGATTCGCTGACCGGCCTGGCCAATCGCAACCTGCTCAACGACCGCATCGCCCAGGCCATTGCCCAGGCCCGCCTGGACGGTCTGCTGGCCGGCGTGCTGCTGCTCGACCTGGACCGCTTCAAGCTGGTCAACGACGGGTTCGGTCATTCACCGGCCAATGATCTGTTGAAATCGGTGGCCCAGCGACTGACCCAGGCGGTGCGCGATACCGATACCGTCGCCCGGCTCGGCGGCGACGAATTCGTCGTCGTCATCGGTCGCCTGCAATCGGCCGACGACCTGGCGCTGGTGGCCAGCAAGATCATGCGGGCGCTGAACCAGCCGATCCTGGTCGAAGGCAAGGAAGTGTTCATCACGGCGTCGATCGGTGCCGCGCTGTTCCCGCGCGACGGCGACCACGGCGAGATGCTGTTGCGCAACGCCGATGTGGCGATGTATCGGGTCAAGGAACACGGGCGCAACAATTACCGCTTCTACACGCCGGAAATGACGCACATGGCGATCGACCGGCTGGACATGGAAGGCAACCTGCGCCGGGCCCTCGAGCGCGAGGAATTGCTGGTGCATTACCAGCCCATCGTCGATGTCGCCAGCGGCGAGGTGATCGGTGCCGAAGCACTGGTCCGCTGGCAACACCCGCGAATCGGCATGATCCAGCCGAACGAGTTCATCCCGCTCGCCGAGGAAACCGGCTTGATCATCGCTCTCGGCCAACTGGTATTGCGCCGCGTCTGCAAGGACATCGCCCAGTGGGATGCGGCCGGTCTGCCGCCGATCAAACTGTCGATCAATCTGTCGGCCCGCCAGTTCCGCCAGGAAGACCTCGCCGACAACATCGGCCAGATTCTCGGCCAGGCCGGGATCGACGGCCGCCGGCTGGCATTCGAGCTGACCGAAAGCATGGTCATGCACGATGTCGAGAACACCCTGCACACGCTGCGCGAACTGAAGCAGCTGGGCGCCACCGTCTCGCTCGACGACTTCGGCACCGGCTATTCCAGCCTGTCCTACCTGAAGCGCTTCCCGATCGACGTGCTCAAGATCGACCGCTCCTTCGTACGCGACATTCATCGCGACAGCGACGATTCGGCCATTGCCCAGGCGGTCATCGCGATGGCCCACAAGCTCGGCCTGAAGGTGGTTGCCGAAGGGGTCGAGGATCATTCGCAACTGGCCCTGCTGCGCGAATTCGACTGCGACCAGCTGCAGGGCTACCTGTTCAGCCGCGCGATCCCGCCCGAGGAATTCGCACTGATGTTGCAGCAAGGCAAGACGCTGGCTGCGGTCGACCGGCCATGAAGGGAAAAATCGAATATCGGCAGGTCGACCGCAGCCAGTTGGTCGACCTGATCGCCGAGCACGACGTGTTGTCTGCCGAGGCCCTCGGCGATACCCGCATTTACCGGTGCGCCGGCGAGACCGGCGATTTCCTGGCGATCGCGCTCGCCGACGGCAGCGGCCTGCTCGTCTCGCAACAGGCGGCGGCGAAGGTAGACCGGCGGCGGCCTCGCCGCTAAGATTGGCGGATGAGCACGCGCATCCTTCTCGTCGAAGACGACGAACGACTGGCCGAACTGACGGCCGAATACCTGACCAAGAACGATCTGCAGGTCGCCATCGAACCACGAGGCGACGCCGCCGAAGCACGCATCCTGAACGAGCAGCCCGACCTGGTGATCCTCGACGTGATGCTGCCCGGCAAGGACGGTTTCGAGGTCTGCCGCTCGGTACGCCAGCAGTACCGCGGCGTCATCCTGATGCTGACCGCCCGCGACGAGGATTTCGACCAGATTCTCGGACTCGAACTGGGGGCCGACGACTACATCGCCAAGCCGGTGCAGCCGCGGGTGCTGCTGGCCCGTATCAAGGCACTGCTGCGACGCATGCCGACCGCCAGCGAGCCGGCGCAGGACAACGAATCGCTGGTCTTCGGACAATTCCGGATCAGCCAGGCGACGCGCACCGCCGCCCTCGGCAGCCAGGCCATCGACCTGACCACCGCCGAATTCGACCTGCTGTGGCTGCTCGCCTCGCATGCCGGCAACGTCCTGTCGCGCGACGACCTGCTGCAAGAGTTGCGCGGCATCGGCTTCGACGGGCTGGACCGCTCGATCGACGCCCGCATTTCCCGACTGCGCAAGAAACTGAACGACGACCCGGAAAATCCGACGCGCATCAAGACCGTACGTGGCAAGGGCTACCTGTTCAGCAAGCATGACTGGAACTGATCCCGAATCCGGGAACCCCGGCGACAAGCCGGGGCGCCAGGGCCTTGCCCGCTCGCTGTTCCGCGCCTCGCTGCCGCGCTGGCGAGGCAACCGCTACAGCCTGTCCAAGCTGTTCTTCAACTTCTACCTGTTGGCGATGGGCTCCTTCGTCGCCATCGCGTTTACCGCCGACTTCATCATCTCGACCGCCCAGCGCGGCATCACCGACGACTACGCGCGCCGTTTCATGCGCGGCACGATCACGCTGATCGAGGACGAACTGTTCGCCGTCCCGCGTCGCCAGTGGGAAACCAAGATCAAGGACATCGACGGCAAGTTCTCGTACAAGCTCGACATCGTCGAGCGGATGACCCTGGATACCCGCCTGACCAGCGCCCAGGTCGAAAAACTCGACGCCGGCGACATCGCCATCGCCCACGATCACGACTTGATGTATCACCGCCTCGGCACGTCCAGCAAGGTCCTGGTGATCGGTCCGCTGTCGGCCAGCCGGAACCCCGAGCGCACCGAACGCCTGCCGCTGGAACTGCGCCTGCGTCTGCTGACCTGGAGCCTGATCGGCGTCATCTTTGCCATCGCATTGTGGTTCTGGATTCGCCCGGTCTGGCGCGATCTCGAAAGCCTGCGCCAGACCGCCCGCGATCTGGGCGACGGCAACTTCGACGCCCATTCGCCGCAGGCGCGCACCCAGCTGTTCGCACCGCTTTCCGATACCCTGAACAGCATGGCCGACCGCATCCGCCAGTTGCTCGCCACGCACCGCGAGCTGTCCTGCGGCATCTCGCACGAACTGCGCACACCGATCGCCCGCATGCGCTTTGCCCTCGAAATGCTGTCGGAAACCGACGATACCGCCGAACACGGCCGCCTGCGCGCGATGATCGAAGCCGACCTCGACGAACTCGATCAACTGATCGACACCAGCCTGACCTACGCCCGTTACGAGCGGGAAGCGCCGTCCGCCCATTTCTCCAGCGTCGCCTTCGCCGCCTGGCTGGTCGATGAAGTGGAAAGCGTGCGCCTGCTCGGACGGACGCTGGATGTCACGGTCGACACCACCCAATTGCCGGAAAACCTGCGCATCGACCTCGACCGCAAGGCGATGCCCTATGCGCTGCGCAACCTGCTGCGCAACGCCTTCAAGTACGCCGGCAAGCACATCCGGGTGAGTGCCGAACTGCAGGACGAACAAATCTTTATCCACGTCGACGACGACGGCATCGGCATTCCGGAAGGCGAACGCGAACACATCTTTTCGGCGTTTACCCGGCTGGACCGTTCCCGCGACCGCTCGACCGGCGGTTACGGCCTGGGCTTGGCGATCGCCCGGCGCGTGCTGGAACTGCACGGCGGAACCGCAACCGCCGATGCATCGCCGCTCGGCGGCGCCCGTTTCACGCTGCGCTGGCAGGCGCATCAGTAGCCCGACGACTTCAGGTTACAGAACGTCATCGAAGCCTGCGGCTTGGTTACCCCGAGCCAACGCAGGCCCAACAGACCGGCCGACGCGCCATCCTTAGAATCGGCTCCATGGAACAACAACGAGCCCCTGAAGAGGAGGACCGCGAAATGATCGACATCAACATCAAGCAATTTCTCGAAGCCGCACGCTTCTACCTGCTCGGCCTGGTGCCGGCACAACAGCCGGCGCTGGCCGCCATTCCGGTCCGTCGCAACGACCGTCGCTGATTGATGTCGTTGCCGGATGATCTGCCGCTCAGCGAGACGCTGGGCATTTTCGTCGGCATCGCCGGTTTCGACTGGCTGGACGACGGCAATGCCGAGTTGCTGACCGCAGTCATCGGCGCGATCGTCGCCGGCACCATCATCTTCCTCGCCCGCCGGATTTCCCGCCGCCGCAAGCGCTGACCCGAATCCCTCCTCTCGGATCTTCCCCCCGATTCGAGACCTCCCTGTTACCCCGCCCTCGTGGCGGGGTCTTTTTTTGTGCCGCCCCGGCTCAGGCGCCGGACGGATTCAACAGACGCACCTCGCGCTGCGGGAATGGAATCGAAATCCCGTTGTCGCGGAAACACTGCCAGATCGCCAGATTGATGTCCGACACCACGTTGCCCTTGCCGTTTTCAGGATCTTCGATCCAGAAGCCGAGCTCCAGGTTGATCGCGCTGTCGGCGAACTGCAGGATTGACACCCGCGGTGCCGGCTCGGTCATCACCCTGGGCTGGGCTCGGGCGCATTCGGCCATCAGCCGCATCGCCTCGGGCAGATCGCAGTCGTAGGCGACACCGACCGTCGTTGCCAGACGCAGGCGTTTGTCGGTGTAGGTCTGGTTCTGTACCGTCGAACTGATCAGCGTCTCGTTGGGCACGATGAATTCGCTGCCGCCCGGATGCTGCAATACGGTATAGCGCGTCGTGATCTGGGTGACCACGCCGGAATCGTTGCCGACCTGGACGATGTTGCCGATGCGGATCGACCGCTCGAGCAGGATGATGAAGCCGGACACATAATTGTTGGCGATCTTCTGCAACCCGAAACCGAGGCCGACGCCAAGCGCACCGGTAAACACCGACAGCGCCGTCATGTCGATGCCGGCCAGCGACAGGCTGACCAGAATGGCCAGCACGGTGAGTACGGCCTTGGCCACACGCACGCCGACGATGCGCAGGTTGTTGTCCAGCGACGAGACGCGCATCAAGCGGTTTTCGATGATGCCGGCCCCCCACAGGGCGACGATCACCGTCAGGAAAACCGTGACGATGCCGCGCAGGATCACCCAGAGATTCAGCCGTTGCTGGCCAACGGTGAAGCTGATGTCCTCCAGCGCATCGATCACGAACGGCAACAGATCGGTGATGTGCAGCGCCAGCCAGCACCAGACCAGGGTGGCGATCACCCGTTCCCAGGTGGTCAGCCACTGGGCATGCGGAAACGCCTGACGCAGCACGAACACCACGCCCCGCACCAGCGCCATCGAACCAAGCAGGGGCATCACCAGGCGCAGCAGGTTGACCGGCATCGCCTGCTTGAGGGTGACGATTGCCAGGCCGGCCAGCAGCATGCCGGTAAACGGGAAAACCAGGCGGGCACCGGCATCGCGCAGACGACCGCGCGTTTCCTGATGGCCGCTGCGCCACCAGCGGGAAAAGACCAGCGCCGCCCCCAGGCAGACGCACAGTGCGACGACCTGCCAGACGAAGCCGGGATTGCTGAAATCGTCGAGCAGATCGTTGATCAGGCGCAGGGCCTCGGCGTGGCTGTTCATGACTGGCGCTCCAGGATGGCGGCAAAGAACCCGTCGGTATCGTGTTCATGCGGCAACAGGCGCAGGCAGTCGCCGCCGATCTCGATGCCCTGCCGCGCCATCACGGTCGACGCCGGCAATAGCGAAAAATCGGGGTGGGCGGCCAGGAAAGCCTCGACCACGGCCTCGTTTTCTGCGGTCAACAGGCTGCAGGTGGCATAAACCACGCGGCCGCCGGGCCGGACCAGCGGCGCGGCGGCCGCCAGGATGGCGGTCTGCTTGGCCACCAGTTCGTCGATCGCCGTCGCGTCCTGACGCCACTTCAGGTCCGGATTGCGGCGCAAGGTCCCGAGGCCGGAACACGGCGCGTCGACCAGCACGCGATCCACCTTGCCGGCCAGCCGCTTCATCTTGGCATCGCGCTCGTGCTCGATGCGCACCGGATGCACGTTGGACAGGCCGGAACGCGCCAGGCGCGGCTTGAGGTTGCTCAGCCGCTTGTCGGAAACATCGCAGGCATAAAGCCGGCCGGTGTTGCGCATCTGGGCGCCGATCAAGAGCGTCTTGCCGCCGGCACCGGCACAGAAGTCGACGACCATCTCGCCACGCTTCGCTTCCAGCGCCAGACCGAGCAGCTGGCTGCCTTCGTCCTGGACTTCGAAAGCACCGTCCTGAAAGCGCGGATTGCTGGCCAGCGACGGCTTGTCGCGCAGCCGGACGGCGAGCGGCGACCAACGCCCGGCACGGGCCTCGATGCCGTCTGCCGCGAGACCCGCCAGCAGTTCGTCGCGCGTCGTCTTCAGCGTATTCACCCGCAAGTCGAGCGGTGCCGGCTGGTTCAGCGCACGGGCCAGCGCCGGCAACTGCTCGGCCGGCCATTGGGCGGCCAGCCGGTCGTACAGCCAGTCGGGCAGATCGCAACGTTCGGCCGGGCTTAACGACGCATCGTCAAAGGCCTTGACGCCGGCCAGCCAGCTTTCTTCATCGCCGCGCAGTACCGGTGCCAGTTCGCGCAGGCTCCAGCCGCGCACCACGGTCAGCGCAACCAGCAGCCGGGCCCGGTCGCTGTGCCGCTCGCCCAGTCTCGCCTCGATGCTGCGCCGACGACGCAGCACGGCGAATACCGTTTCGGCCACGAAGGCCCGGTCGGCATGACCGAGCTGGCGATGCTCGCGGAAATAACGCGAGACGACGGCATCGGCCGGATGCTCGAAGCGCAGGAGTTGGCCGAGAACGGCCTCGGCATGGGTGAACAGGGCGGGAGTGAAGCGTGCTTTCATGGAATCCGGGCAATCTTGGGCGAGGAATCAGGGATCGGCCACCGGCTGGCCGATTTCGCGGGCGACCTGGAAATAGCGGCCGCCCTTTTTGTCGGTGAAACGGATTTTAACCGGCAAGCGGTACAGATCGAGCGCGATCCACAATTCGGTGATGGTTTCGCCGGCCGCCCGCAGGTGCAGGGTCCGGAATTCGCCGGCCGGCGTGAGCAGCGTTTCCTCGCCCAGCGCGTCCAGTTCGTACACCTCGTACTTCTTGCCGGTGACGACGCCGATCCGGCTGCCGTTCTCGGGGGCTTTCAGATAGGCCAGCTGAAAGGTCAGCGACAACAGGTCCTGCGTCCCGTCGACGATCTGCAGCGTCGTTCCCTCGCGGCCGATCACCACTTGCCGGGTCGGCCAGACGAAGTCGGCCCGTTCGCGGGTCTCCTCGCCGTTGCGCCAGGTCCGGTAGATTTCCGGCTGCAGGCCGCTGGCGATCAAGCGACCGGTGCTGCGCGTTTCCAGGCGCACGGACTTGAACAGCGCGACCAGGCCGACCGTCTCGGACAGGCTCTGCAAGCGGTAGCTCCCGTCGGCGGCAAACTGCCAGACCACTTCGGCCCGGCCGATGAGGGCTTCCGACGACTCATGCACGATGTCGTAACGCAGCACGCCGGACGATGGCTGCACCAGCGCCGGCGGAACGGGCTCGGCCGACTCGGCGAGCGGCGTGACGGAAGACTCGACCGGTTCGGCAGGCGGAGGGATGTCGTCGGCCGGGACGACCGACGGTGCCGGTGCCGAGGTCTTGACCCGTGGTGGTGGCGCCGCGGCAGTGCTTGCTGCCTTCGCCTGCGGCACGCCCTGGCGCCCGCCCGCGGCGGCCGCCGGTTTGGGCAGCGGACGCAAGGTTGCGGTCAACGCCGGCCGCGACGAGAAATCCTCACTGGCGGGCCAGCCCGGCAAGCCCGCCATCAACCAGCAGTGGAGCAGCAGGGAAACGAGCAGCGCGACGATCAGCTTGCGCGGCATCGCAGGTCAGCACACCTCGGGCGACCGTAGTGCGCGCTCACCCTCCTGGCGATCGGCCAGCACCACCCGGCCGCCGACCAGCGCCAGGCGATCCTCGGCAAACCAGCGCACTGCCTGCGGATAGATGCGGTGTTCCTGTTTCAGTACGCGGGCCGCCAGGCTGGCCTCGTCATCGTCGTCGAGAACCGGCACCGCGGCCTGGATGACGACCGGCCCGTGATCGAGTTCGGCGGTCACGAAATGCACCGTGCAGCCGTGGATGCGCACGCCTTCCTCGAGCGCGCGCCGGTGCGTATGCAAACCGGGGAAGGACGGCAGCAGCGACGGATGGATGTTGAGCAGCCGGCCTTCGTAGTGACGGACGAAATCCGCCGTCAGGATGCGCATGAAACCGGCCAGCACGACCAGGTCCGGGGCAAAGCTGTCGATGCATTCGGCCAGCGCGGCGTCGAAGGCTTCGCGACCGGCGAAGGCCTTGTGGTCGAGCGCCCGGGTGGCAATGCCGGCCGCGGCGGCGGTGGCCAGCCCGCCGGCATCCGGCCGGTTGCTGATCACTGCGGCGAGGTTGACCGGCAGTTCGCCGGCCGCGCGGGCGGCGATCATCGCCTCCATGTTGCTGCCACGACCGGAAACCAGAATGACGACGTTCTTCATGCTTCAAAAACCCACGGGAAGGAAAACGGCGGTCGCCAGCGACTGCGTGACGCGCGACAACGTGCGTCCGTTGCGGTCGGCGACGATGCGCGCCATGAAATCGAGCAGGCCGATGTCGCGGCCGAATTCACGCTCGAAGGACAGATTGCGGTTGTTCGGATCGAGTTCATTGGACAACAGGAACAGCGCGCCGTCGGCCTGCCGGTCGTTGCCCAGCTTCCAGATGGCGATTTCCAGGTTGCGCGCGGTGTTGAACAGCTTGGTCTCGTTCAGGCTGTCGAGCAGGTAGAAATCGTCCTTGTGCTCGAAGGCCGCATCGACCATGGTCAGCAGGCCGAACATCAGGGCCGCGACACGGTCGCCGGCGAACTGCTCGTCGAAGGCCAGCGCCGCAGCCAGGCGCTCGCGCCGCCCCTGCAGGTCCGGCCAGGCATGGCGCACGCGCTGGCGCAGGCGGTCCACGGCCGCCTCGCGGCTGGCGGCGCCCTTTTTCCACTCGCGCGGATTGCGCTTGTACAGTTTGTCGGCGATCAGCAACAGGCTGTCGACCACTTCCTGACGGTTGGCGTCGGCAATGCGGTCGACCTCGGTTTTCAGCAAATATTTGGCGTCGACCGTGGTCTCGCTGCGGCCGTCCCGCCCCAGCCGGGTCGAGCAGGCCGCCAGCGTCAGCGCGAGGACGACGACCAGCCAGCGCATCAGGTCGTCCGGCGTTGCTGCAGCAGGCCGATCGCCGCCGGAACCAGCGAGACGACGATGATGCCGACGATCAGCAGCGACAGGTTCTGCTTGACCCACGGCAGGTTGCCCAGCCAGTAGCCGGCCGCGCACAGCGACACCACCCAGGCGACGGCGCCTATCAGGTTGAACAGCGAAAACTTGCGCCACGACATCGCGCCGATACCGGCGACAAACGGGGCAAAGGTGCGCAGCAGCGGCAGGAAGCGCGAGATGATCAGGGTCTTGCCGCCATGCACTTCGTAGAAGGCATGCGTCTTCTGCAGTGCCGCCTGGTTGAAGAAGCGCGAGTTCTCCCACTGGAAGACGCGCGGCCCGAAATGTCGCCCGATCGCGTAGTTGACCGTGTTGCCGAGCACGGCGGCAACGATCAGCACGACCATCAGGGTCGGCAGGTCCATGCCGCCCTCGCCCAGCGCGGCCAGTGCGCCGGCCACGAAGAGCAGCGAATCGCCCGGCAGGAAAGGAAAGACCACGAAGCCGGTCTCGGCGAAGACGATGAAGAACAGGATGGCGTAGATCCACAGCCCGTATTGCTGGACCAGCACGGCAAGATACTGGTCGAGGTGCATCACGATGTCGATGAATTGGGTGAGCAGTTCCATGGGAGAAGTCAGGGCCGGGACGAGGCCGCATTATAATCCGGGCATGCCGATGCCTTTGCCCAGAATCGCCCGCCTGCCCGACCTGCTGATCAGCCAGATCGCCGCCGGCGAGGTTGTCGAGAGACCCGCCTCCGTCCTCAAGGAACTGCTGGAAAACAGCCTCGACGCCGGCAGCACGGCGATCCAGGTGCATCTCGAGGAAGGCGGCGTCAAGCTGATCCGCATCACCGACGACGGCTGCGGCATCGCCAAGGACGAACTGGCGCTGGCGCTGACCCGCCACGCGACCTCCAAGATCACCAGCCTCGACGATCTCGAACGCGTCGCCAGCTTCGGCTTTCGCGGCGAAGCGCTGGCCTCGGTCGCCGCCGTCGCCCGGCTGACCATCACCAGCCGCGAACGCGGCGCCGGCCATGCCTGGAAACTCAAGGCCGAGAACGGCGCCGAGCCCGAACCGGCGGCGCTGATGGCCGGCACCGTGGTCGAGATGCGCGACCTGTACTACAACACGCCGGCCCGCCGCAAATTCCTCAAGGCGGAAAGCACCGAATTCGCCCATTGCGCCGACGCCGTGCGCCGGCTGGCGCTGACCCGGCCGGACGTGGCGATCAGCCTGGCGCACAACGGCCGCCTGCTGTTCCAGCTCGGGCCGGCCGAACGGCCGCGGCGCATCGCCGACATCCTCGGCGAGGAATTCGTCGGCGCCTCGCGTGCGGTCGACGCCGCCGCCGGGCCGATTTCGCTGGCCGGCTTCGCCATCGACCCGACCCGTGCCGGCGAAACGAAAGACGGCCAATACGTCTTCGTCAATGGCCGCTTCGTGCGCGACAAGGTGATCGGCCACGCGCTGCGCGAAGCCTACCGCGACGTGCTGCACGGCAGCCGCCAGCCGGCCGTCTGCCTGTTCCTCGAGATCGATCCGGCGCTGGTCGACGTCAACGTCCATCCGGCCAAGACCGAAGTCCGCTTCCGCGATTCGCGCGCCGTGCACCAGTTCGTCTTCCACGCCATCCAGCGCACGCTCGCCGCGCCGATCGAACGCGCCTCGCTGGCCGACGCCAGCGCGCCGGAAAATCCGCCCGTTGCTGCGGTCGACCGCGATCACGGGCAATATTCCGCGCCGCCCGCCTACCCGACCCGCCAGGCCAGCCTCGGCGTCGCCGAACCGGCGGCCGCCGCCTACCTCGCCTTCGCCCGCGCCGCGCAGAACATCGAACGCCAGCCGGCCATCGCCGGCGAACGGATGCCGCAATTCGCCCCCGGCAACGCGCTGCAAAATCCGCCGCCGGCCGCGGTCGACCGCAACAACGGCGCAGAAATGCCCGCCGCCAGCGGCGACGGTCCGCCGCTCGGCTACGCGCTGGCGCAACTGCACGGCATCTACATCCTGGCGCAGAACGCGCGCGGCCTGATCGTCGTCGACATGCACGCAGCGCACGAGCGCATCCTCTACGAAAAGCTCAAGGCAGCCTACGACGGCAGCGGCATGGCGACGCAGAACCTGCTGATCCCCGCCGTCTTCTCGGCCGACGCGCTCGACATCGCCGCCGTCGAGGAACACGGCGAAGCACTGACCGGCCTCGGCTTCAGCCTCGCCCCGCTCGGCCCCGGCCAACTCGGCGTACGCGCCGTGCCGGCACTGCTGCAGGCCGGCGACCCGGTAGCCCTGGCCCGCGCGCTGATCGCCGACCTGCGCGAACACGGCATCAGCCACCTGCTCGCCGCCCGCCGCAACGAACTGCTCGCCACCATGGCCTGCCACGGCGCGGTACGCGCCCGCCGGCAACTGGCGATCCCGGAAATGAACGCGCTGCTGCGCCAGATGGAAGACACCGAACGCGCCGGCCAATGCAACCATGGCCGGCCGACGTGGACCGAACTGTCGATGGATCAGCTGGACAAGCTGTTCCTGCGCGGGCAGTAAAACGGCGGATTTCTGCGGTCGACCGCAGGCATCGGGGAAAAATGCCGGTTGCCGGGTTGAGCGGGATGTTTATCGCGCTGGCGAGGTCTGTCCTCGGCGACTGACGCGCGGGGTGGCTCCTTTTACCGCTGCTTTCCGCGTTGACCGCGGGCCTACTTTCTTTTGCTTCGCCAAAAGAAAGTAGCCAAAGAAAAGGCGACCCTGACTTTCGCAGTCGGCTTTGCCGACTGCCCTGCGCGACTCGAAGGACCGGGCGGCTGGCTAAACTCGGCCCTGCGGGCCTCAAACAACGCCAGCCGAAATCCCCCGGCCCTTCTGCGTTGCTCGGCGCGAAAGACAGGGAACCGGGAAAACGTCACGGCGGAAAGTGTGGCGGAAAAAATGGCTTTTGCCGCGGTCGACCGCAAGATTCACCTGTTTTGTGCTTCTTGTGCGGTCAACCTGCTTTTTCACCTATTTCTTCCGTCGACCGCAGCACACCTCTGGTGTTGGGCCCCTTGGGAGGCGCCGAGCAACGCAGGGTGGTCGGGGGATTTCGGCTGGCGTTGTCTGAGCCGAAGGCAAGTTTAGCCAGCCGCCCGACCGCCCGAGTCGCGCAGGGCACCCGCGCAGCGGGCGCCGACCCAGGGTCGCCTTCTTCTTTGGCGACTTTCTTCTTGGCGACGCAAGAAGAAAGTACGCCCGCCGGTCAGCGGCGGAAACCAGCCTTTCAGAAAGCCCGACAATCAACCAAAACACCCCGGACAACCCAAAACAGCCAACAGCGCTCAGCCCGCCAACTGCTGCTGCGTAAACCGCCGCAACCGGTTCATGTCCTGCGCCCGTTCCTCGCGCCCCGCCGAGTTGAGCACCACCATCGCCACCGTCCGGTTGCCGAAACGCTCGGCTTCGGCCAGGCAGAAACCGGCAGCCGAGGTAAAACCGGTCTTGCCGGCGAGCAGCGCCACCGACTGGTCGTGGGCGAAGCGATTGACGTTGAGCTTGCCGCCGACCGCCGTCTTGCGCGACAGGTTGCGGAAATACGGCAATTGCGCGAGCGTCACCAGCAATACGCCGAGGTCGCGGGCGCTGGCCTTGTTGACCGGCGACAGGCCGGACGAATCGCCGAAGTCGAAGCTGAACAGTTGCATGCGCGTCATCAGCGCGCGCATCTGGTACTGGAATTCCGGCCAGCCGCCGGGAAAGGTGCGCGCCAGCGTCGCCGCCGCCCGGTTGTCGGACGTCACCACCAGCCATTCGAGCAGTTCCTCGCGCCGCCAGCGCGAGCCGACCGGCAGGCTGGAATGGGTATTCAGCGACAGGCGCACATCCTCGTCGGTGACGCGCAGCGTCTCCTGCAGGTCCAGCCCGGCGCTGAGCACCACCCAGGCGGTGATCAGCTTGGTGATCGAGGCGATCTGCACCGGCCGGTCGGCATCGACGGCCAGCAAGGTGTCGTCGAAGCCGCCGACGTAGGCGTGTTTTGCGGTCAACCCCGGCAGGGTGCGGATTTCGGCCAGCGCCGGCAGGCTGGCCGCGGGCGCCAGCAGGCCGCCGAGCAGCAGGCGACGCCGGTTCGAAGAGGGCAGGAAAAAGTCGTTCGACATGGCCGTCATTATAGGCAGCAGAAGGGACTCGCGCGAAACGCACGGAGTCGACAAAGGCTTCGGACAACGCTGATAATCGGCCCTCGCCGTCCGGAGCCGTTATGAAGGATTCCTCACCCAGCCTGTCGCCAGCGACAGCCGCCGTCCATACGCTTTGGCGCCGCAACGGGCTGCTGGCCATCGGCCTGCTCGCCCTGCTCTGCTATGCGGTGCTGCTGGGAGTCTGGCTGAAGATTGCCCACGACCGGGAAACCGAATTTGCCGCCCGCAATCTGGAAAACCTGGCACGCGTCCTCGAAGGCCGGGTACATGGCACGGTCGACAAGATCGACACGGTACTGCTGGCGACCCAGCTCCGGCTGAATGAAGCCTTTCACGGCGAACATCACGAGCGACCGGCAATCGATGCGGCGCTGGCCCGCTATCTGGCGCTGATCGAAGCCGAATCGCAAAGCCTGCGGGTGGCGGATGCCAGCGGCCGTTTCATCCACGACGCCAGCGGCAGCCTGGCCAGCGCACGCATCGACGACCGCGACTATTTCCTGCGCAACCGGGATGACCCGCACGCCGGCCTGGTCATTTCGGCGCCTCTGTTCGCCCGCATCACGCACAACTGGGTGATCACCCTCAGCCGCCGGATCGACGGCCTCGGAGGTCGGTTCGCCGGCCTCGTGCAGGCCGCGGCGCGGGCCGATTACTTTCAGGAAGTGTTTGCCCGACTCAATCTCGGCCCCGCGCAAAGCGTCACGCTGATTGATGACCAGCGTCGGCTGATCGCCCGCTATCCGGCGGCGCCGGAGCGGCTCGGCAAGGTGCTGGAGAGCGAAAAGCTGCGCGAACTGATCGACAGTGGCGAACGCCAGATCACCTATACCCGGCCGTCGGCGATCGACGGCATCGAACGGCTCTATGTCGTCCGCCGGGTCGGCAATCACCCGCTCTACCTGCTGGTCGGCCACGCCGAAGCAGACTACCTGAGCAACTGGCAACGTCAGTTGCTCGGCGGCCTGTTGAGCATCGTGCTGCTTGGCGGCGTACTCGCCGGCTGGGTGCGCATCTGGCTGCGCACCTACGACCGGGCCAGGGAAATCGCCAGCGACATGACCCGGGCGCACGCCGCAACCCTGCAACGCACCCGAGCGCTGCTCGACAGCCTGCCCGATCCGGCCTGGCTAAGTGACCGCCAGCACCGGCTGATCGCGGTCAACGATGCCTACGCCGCGCTGGCCGGTCTCCCGGCCTCGGCCATTCTCGACCGGGAGGTCGCCGAAATCTGGCCATCGGCGGCCGCCCGTACGCTGGGCGCACTGGACCTCGCGGCGCTCGACGAGCAACAGCAGATCCGGCGCAAGGGGAGCCAGAGCCTGGCCGACGGCAGCACCCGCTACTTCGACTACATCGCCACGCCGGTCGTCGACGATGCAGGACAGCTGGTCGGGGTCGCCGGGGTGGCACGCGACATTACCCAGCTGCACGAAGATCGCGAACGGATCCGCCATCTGGCCGAACACGACCAGTTAACCGGCTTGCCCAATCGCGGCCAGCTCGCCGCGCATGTCCAGGATGCGCTCTCCGGCGCGGGCGGACGCCCCCCCGAAATGGCGCTGTTTTTCCTCGACCTCGACCATTTCAAGAACATCAACGACACCCTCGGCCACGAGATCGGCGACCGCCTGCTGTTGCAGGCCGCCCATCGCCTGCGCACCCGCCTCGACTGGCGCGACGTGATCAGCCGCCAGGGCGGCGACGAATTCGTCGTGCTCCTGCGCGACTACGGCACGCCGGCCCGCCTGGCCGGCATCGCCCAGCGCCTGATCGATACACTGAGCCGTCCCTTCGATGTCGATGGACACGAACTGCGCGTCGGCGTCAGCATCGGCATCAGCACCTACCCGCAGGACGGAGACAATCTCGGCGGCCTGCTGAAGAGCGCCGACACCGCGATGTATCAGGCCAAGGCGACGGGCGGCAATACCTACCGCTTCTTCACTCAGGAGATGAATGCCCGCATCTCGGAACGCGTGGCACTCGAAAACAATCTGCGCCGGGCACTGCAGAACGGAGAAATCCACCTGCACTATCAGCCGCAGATCGACATCGGCCAACGCCGCCTGACCGGTTTCGAGGCGCTTGCCCGCTGGCGCCACCCGACGCTGGGCGACATTCCGCCCGGCCGCTTCATCCCGATCGCCGAGGAAAGCAAACTGATCAATCCGATCGGCGAATGGGTGCTGCGCGAAGCCTGCCGACAGAATCGGGCCTGGCAGGACGCCGGCTTGCCGCCGGTCGTGGTCGCCGTCAACCTGTCGGCCGTCCAGTTACGTCAGCCGGAACTGGTCGAGCAGGTGGCCGCGATCCTCGCCGAAACCGGCCTGGATGCCCACTGGCTCGAACTGGAAATCACCGAAACCGCATTCATCCGCGATACCGAGAGGATCATCGGCATCCTCGGCCAGCTCAAGGCGCTCGGCATCAAACTGTCGGTCGACGATTTCGGCACCGGCTATTCCAGCCTGAGCTATCTGAAGCGACTGCCCTTCGACCGGATCAAGATCGATCAGTCCTTCGTCCGCGAATTGCCGGACGATCCGGACGACACGGCCATCGTCCGCGCCATTGTCGCGATTGCCGTCAGCCTGCAGAAGGAAGTCATTGCCGAGGGCGTCGAACAATCACCGCAAATGGAATTCCTGCGCCAGGCCGGCTGTCATCTGATGCAGGGTTACCATTTCGGCCGCCCGGTTGCTCCCGGACAGGCCGAGACCCTGCTGCGCCATCCGGAAAACCTGTTCGCCGGGCACTGAGGCGCGCACCGGCGGCCGCCCGTGCTAGCATTCGCCGCCATGCCGCTCCCGCCTGCTTCCGCCCTGCCGCCCGCCATCCTGTTGATGGGCCCGACCGCGTCGGGCAAGACCGCTGCCGCGATGCATCTGGCCGACCGTTTTCCGGTCGAACTGATCAGCGTCGATTCGGCGCAGGTCTTCGTCGACATGGACATCGGCACCGCCAAGCCGGATGCGGCAACGCTGGCGCGCTACCCGCACCGGCTGATCGACCTGATCACGCCCGAGCAAAGTTATTCCACCGCCCGCTTCCGCAGCGACGCGCTGGCGGCGATGGCCGAGATCACCGCCGCCGGGCGCGTGCCGCTGCTGGTCGGCGGCACCATGCTGTATTTCCGCACCTTGCTGCAGGGGCTGGCCGATCTGCCGCAGGCCGATGCAGAGATTCGCGCCGAGCTCGATGCGCAGGCCGCCGTGCACGGCTGGCCGGCACTGCACGCCAGATTGGCCGGGCTCGACCCGTCGACCGCAGCACGCCTGCACCCGACCGACAGCCAGCGCATCCAGCGGGCGCTGGAGATCTGCCTGAGCAGCGGCCGGCCGATGTCCGAACTGCTGGCCGAAGCGCAGGCCGAACGCGAAGCGCAGAAACCGCCCTACGCTTTCCTGCAGCTGGCGCTGCTGCCGTCCGAGCGCAGCGTGCTGCACCAGCGCATCGAAAGCCGTTTCGACGACATGCTGCGCGACGGCCTGGAAGACGAGGTGAGCCGGCTGCGCGCCAAGTACGCGCTGCACCTGGGCCTGCCGTCAATGCGTTGCGTCGGCTACCGGCAGGTCTGGGAAGCGCAGGAAGGCAGCTACAGCCGGCAGGAAATGCGTGACCGCGGCGTCTTCGCCACGCGCCAGCTGGCCAAACGCCAGATCACCTGGCTCGGCAACAGCTTCTCGGCCGAAGCCGTCGACTGCCTGGCGCCCGACCTGGCCGGCCGCGTCGCCGAGCGCGTCGCCGCCTTCCTCAACGCCTGAGCAGGCTTTCCAGGCTGCGCGCCAGTTCTTCGAGCCGGCCGATGGTTTCCAGGCTGGCATCCTGGCTGGCCACCAGCCGCTGCATGTTCTCGCTGGCCAGCGCGCTCATCGATTCCTCCTGCGACTCGGTCAAACCGAGCGCCAGGAAGGAACGACCGAGCGCCTCGTGGAACTCGATCATCGCCTGGGTCATTTCCAGCGAATTCCGCCGGTAGTTGGCCTGCACCGCCTCCAGCGTCTGACGGACGCGCGGCAGCGCCGCCTCGATGCCGGCCCGCCGCTCGGCCGCCAGGACTTCCGCCTCGATCGCCTTCATCCGCGCATCGGCCCCTTCGGCCAGCAGCGCCGCGTTGTCGCGAATGCGCCCGCAGCGGTCGCCGTCTTCCAGCGGCATGTTGTTGACCAGCAGCGTGACGTGGCCGTAGTTGAACACGCAGCGCGAGCGGAACTGGAAGATGCGCCCCGAATTGCGTACATGGTTGAGGACCGAGACTTCTAGCGGCAGTTCGTGGCCGTTGTGGCTGATCGAAACGACACGGGGGCCGCTGCGCAGCTGGACCGCCGCATTCAGGCCCCACTGCCCCATCGCTTCGAGCATCGCCGCCGCCAGTTCGTCGCTGCTGGCGCAGGCGAAGGATTTGCCGAGAAACTGCAGCACGACGCCCAGTTCGCCCATGCTGACCATCGCCGACATCGCCGTCTGCTGGGCAAAGCCGGCCTGTTCGCGCAGCGCCCGCTGCTCGCCCAGCACGCGTGCGGCGACGCGCACCTTGCGCAGCAGCTCGGCCGGCATGAAGGGCTTGACGATGAAATCCTCACCGCCGGCCTCGTAGCAGAGCAGGCGGGTTTCGATGTCGTCGTCGGCGGAAACGAAGAGGATGGGGATGTCGCTGGTTTCCCAGTCGTCCTGCAGCCGCTTGCAGACTTCGAGCCCGCCGATGCCGGGCAGGCCGAGATCGAGGATCACGATATCCGGCGCCCGTTCGGCGATGCGCGCCAGGCAGGCTTCGCCCGAGGTGAAGAACTCGCGGTCGAATTCGTCTTCCAGCGCGGCACCGAGCAATTCAAGCAGGATCGCATCGTCGTCGACGATGTACACACGAAGTTTCTGGTCCATGGGGTGTTCTCGCCGGGATGTTGCCTCAGGCCGCATTTTTTCACCCCGGGCAGCAAAAGCAAAGCCTTGCCGCACCGGAGCTCAGGCGGGCGCGGGCTCGGCGGACTTTTTTCGCGCCAGCAGCGTGTAGACCGCAGGAACCACGAACAAGGTCAGCAGCGTGCCGAGCAGCAGGCCGCCGACGATCACCCAGCCGATCTGTTGCCGCGACTCGGCGCCGGCACCGCTGGCCAGCGCCAGCGGAATGGCACCGAGCACCATCGCGCCGGTGGTCATCAGGATCGGTCGCAGACGCAGTTCGGCCGCCTCGACGACCGCGGCCTGCACGTCGCGCCCCTGCTCCTGCAACTGATTGGCGAATTCGACGATCAGGATGCCGTGCTTGGTGATCAGGCCGACCAGCGTGACCAGGCCGATCTGGCTGTAGACATTGAGCGTGCCGTCGGTGGCCCACAGCGCAAGCAGCGCGCCGGCCATCGACAGCGGCACGGTGAGCATGATGATGAAGGGATCGCGGAAACTCTCGAACTGGGCGGCCAGCACCAGATAGATGAAGGCCAGCGCGAGCAGGAAGGTGACCGCCAGCGACGACGAGGACTGCCGGAACTCGCGCGACTGCCCGTTGTAATCCACCGAATAGCCGGCCTTGAGCACCCGCTCGGCCACGCCATCCATGGCGGTGAGCGCCTCGCCCAGCGTGTAGCCCGGCGCCAGGTTGGCGGTGATCGTCACCGCGCGGCGCTGGCCGAAGTGGTTCAGTTCGCGCGGCGACACCGTTTCCTTGACGTCGAGCAGGTTATCGAGCGAGATCATGGTGTCGTTGCGCCCGCGCACGTAGATGTCGCGGATGTCTTCCGGATTGCGCCGGTCGGTGTCGGCGACCTGGACGATCACGTCGTACTGCTCGCCGTCGCGCTTGAAGCGGGTGACCTGACGGCCGCCCAGCGCGCTTTCCAGCGTCCGGCCGATGGTTTCGATCGGCGTGCCGACGTCGACCGCCTTGTCGCGGCGGACGACCACCGACAGTTCCGGCTTGTTCAGCTTGAGATCGGTATCGAGGTTGCTCAGGCCGGGATTCTTGGCCAGTTCGGCGAGGAAGGCCTGCGTCACCTGCTGCAGTTCCTCGTAGGATGCCGAAGTCGCAATCACGAAATTGACCGGCCGATCGCGCGGGCTCTGGCCGAGCGACGGCGGCGTGATCGGAAAGGCCAGCACGCCGGGGATCGCCGAGAACTGCGGACGCAGCTCGTTGGCGATGGCCAGCGAACTGCGCTGCCGCGCCTTCCAGTCGGTCAGGCCGATGAACGAGGTGCCCTGGGTCACCGTCGGGTTGCCGGAAACGACGAAGTAGCGCTCGACATCGGCCGTGCCTTCGATGATTTCCTCCATCCGCCGGGCGTACTTCTCGGTGTATTCCAGCGTGGCGCCGTCCGGCCCGCTGAACGAACCGAGGATGATGCCGCGATCCTCGATCGGCGCCAGTTCGGATTTCAGGGTTTTCAGCAGTAGACCGCAGGCAGCGGCAACCGCGACGAAACCGACCAGCACCAACCAGCGCTGCCCGAGCACGGCCGTCAGCGCCCGCCGGTAGGCGGCGTTCAGGCCGTCCAGGAAGCGCTCGATGGCAACGAACACCGGTCCGTGCTTGTCCTCGTGCCGGAGCAGGATCGAGCACATCATCGGCGACAGCGTCAGCGCGACGAAACCGGAGACCAGCACGGCGCCGGCCAGGGTCAACGCGAATTCGATGAACAATTTGCCGGTGCGCCCGGTCATGAAGGCGACCGGCGCGTAAACCGCGGCCAGCGTCAGCGTCATCGCCACCACGGCAAAGCCGATTTCCTGCGCCCCCTTGAACGCCGCCTCGCGCCGCGGCATGCCTTCCTCGATGTGGCGGTAAATGTTTTCCAGCACGACGATGGCGTCGTCGACCACCAGGCCGATCGCCAGCACCAGCGCCAGCAAGGTCAGCGTATTGATCGAGAAACCGAGCACGAACATCAGCGTGAACGAGCCGATCAGCGACACCGGGATGGTGACCAGCGGAATCAGCGTCGCCCGCACGTTGCGCAGGAAGAAGAAGATGATCGCCAGCACCAGCACGATGGCTTCGCCGATGGTCGAGAACACCGAGCTGATCGAGCGGTCGATGAACACCGAAGTATCGTAGGAAATCGTCGCCTGCATGCCATCCGGCAACTGCTCGCCGATCTTCGGCAGTTCGGCGCGCAGCGCCTTCGACAATTCGAGCGGATTGGCCGTCGCCTGCTTGATGACGCCCAGCGACACCGCCGGCTGGCCGCGGAAACGCACCGACGTCCGCTCCTCGACGGCGCCGATCTCGACGTGCGCGAGGTCGGCAATGCGTACCGGATAGCCGTCGACCCGACGCACGACGACGGCGCCGAATTCTTCCGGCGTGCGCAGGTCGGTGGTCGCCACCACCGAGAATTCGCGTTCGCGGCTTTCGATGCGGCCGGCCGGCACTTCGACGTTCTGCCGGCGCAAGGCGTCCTCGACGTCGGCCGGCGTCAGCCGGTAGGCCGCCAGGCGTTGCTTGTCCAGCCAGATGCGCATGGCGAACTTGCGCTCGCCGAACACCCGCACATCGGCCGCCCCCGGCAAAGTCTGCAGCTTGGGTTTGACGATGCGGTTGGCGACGTCGGTGACTTCCAGCGCCGAATGCCTGTCCGACGAGAAAGCGACCCAGACCACCGGGTTGGCATCGGCCTCGACCTTGGCGATGACCGGCTCGTCGACTTCGTCCGGCAAACGGTTGCGCACCCGCGACACGCGGTCGCGCACGTCGGCGGCGGCCGAGTCGGGTTCGCGCTCGAGCTTGAAGCGCACCGAAATCTGGCTGCGCTCGGCGCGCGAGATCGACGTCAGCACCTCGACCCCCTCGATGCCAGCCAGCGAATCCTCCATCGGCTTGGTCACCTGCGATTCGATGATGTCGGCCGAGGCGCCGCGATAGGTGGTCGTCACCGTGACGATCGGCTCGTCGATCTTCGGGTATTCACGCACCGCCAGCCGGTCGTAGGAAACCAGCCCGAGCAGCATGACGATCAGCGACAGCACGGTCGCGAAGACCGGGCGTTCGATGCAGACTTCGGAAATCTTCATTCCGCGGCCTTGCCTTCCGCCGGCTGGCTTTCCGCGGCGGCGGCGACGTTGACCGGCGCCCCCGGCTTCAAGCGCAGCTGGCCGGCGGTCACCACCTGATCGCCGATCGCCAGGCCCTCGCTGATCTCGACCCGGGCGTCGCGCCGGGCGCCGAGACGCACGGCAACCCGTTCGGCCTTGCCGTCCACCACCTTGTACACTGCCGGCCGGGCACCGGGCATCACCGCCGCTTCGGGCACCATCGGTACGCCCTTGCGCTCACCGAAGCTCAACCGGACGCGCACGAACATGCCCGGCCGCAGGCTGCCATCACGGTTGTCCAGCCGGGCCCGCACGGAAATCGACCGACCTTCCGGATCGATCTGCGGATCGACCGCTTCGAGCCTTGCCGCAAAATGCTTGCCGGGCAGCGCGTCGCTGCTCAGCTCGATGGCCTGGCCGCGGGCCAGGCGGTCCAGCCAGGCTTCGGCCAGCCGGAAATCGACGCGCAGACTGGAGATGTCCTCGATATTGACCAGCGTTTCGCCTTCCTTGACGTAATCGCCGACGCTCACCTCGCGCAGCCCGACGATGCCGCGGAACGGCGCGCGGATGCGCATCCGCGCGGCCTTCGCCTCGGCCAGCTGGACCGCCGCCTCCTGCACCTTCAAGGCGGCCGCCGACGCATCGAGCGCCTGCGGACTGATGAATTTCTTGCCCAGCAACTCCTGGTTGCGCTCGTGCGTGGTCCGCGCCAATGCCAGATTGGCCTTGGCCTGCGCCAGTTCGGCGTCGGGAATCGCTGCATCGAGGGTGATCAGCAGGGCGCCGCGGTCGACCAGCGCACCGTCGCGAAAACCGATGCCGGCGATGCGCCCGCTGGCCTCCGGCTTGAGCACCACCGATTCGTTCGATTTCAGCGTACCGACCGCCGTTGCCTCGTCGGCGAAATCGACCCCGGTCACGCGGGCGGTTTCCACCGCCGTCGGCTGGCTGTCGCCGGCCGGCCTGGCCGCAACCGGCACCGGCGCACTGGCGCGATTGAGCAACCAGGCATAGGCCGCCAGGCCGAGCAGGCCGACAACGGCGATCACGAGAACGGGACGACGGGACTTCGCTTTCATCGGGGAAACTTCCGGATACGCCGGCTGCGCCCGGCGGGATTGGCGATTGTAACGGACCCGGCGGCCGCTCAGGGCCGGCTGCCGGCTGCCGGCGCGACGTTTTCCGGCTGCGCCGGCGACGACGGAAGCCCTTCGTCGGTCAGCAGCGGCAGCGCGTCTTCCTGCGGTCCACCGTCCCCGGCCGCGATTTTTGCCGGTCGGGCAAACGCCGCCTGGCAAGCCTTGACGCCTTCACGCTCCCAGCCGGCCCACATCGCCACCATCTCGACGCTGGCCACGCCGTCGCGCAGCATGTTCAGGTGGGCGGCAACACCATGCGCCAGATCGACGATGCGCGTCGTGTGCCGGGCGTGCATCCGGTCGTTGATGCGCACCACCGCGCAGCGGCCATTGTCCGGACGGCGGATGGCCACCCAGCTGCCGAGCGGGAAATGATTGGAAGCGGCGGTGAATTGCCGGCGGTCGAAACGTTCGCCGCTGGCCGTCTTGCGACCATGAAAACGTGCGCTGTAGAAGCTGGCCACGCCGCGCTTCAGGTCCGGCTGGACCAGCGCCGGATCGGTCGATTCGCGATGCAGCAGCGGATCGAGGACGGCCGGCGTCGCCTGCGCGCCGGCCAGCCAGAGGCCGCCCACCAGCAGGGCGACCTGCCGGCGGATGTCAGACCACGACGGTCTGCGCTTCGTCACCCTGACGCGCCCGGATGCGGCCGATGCGATAGACCGCTTCGCCCTGCGCCTTGAGTTCGGCTTCGGCGGCGTCCGCCTCGGCGGCCGAGACGATCACCACCATGCCGATGCCGCAGTTGAAAGTGCGGTGCATTTCGTTCTCGGCGACGTTGCCTTCCCGCTGCATCCAGTCGAACAGCTTGGGACGCGGCCAGGCGGCCTTCTGCAATTCGGCGACGACGTTCTCCGGCAGCACGCGCGGCACGTTCTCGAGCAGGCCGCCGCCGGTGATGTGGGCCATGCCCTTGATCGTCACCTTCTGCATGGTGGCGAGCACCTGCTTGACGTAGATGCGGGTCGGCGCCATGACGACGTCGGCCAGGGAACGATCACCGTCGAACGGCGCGTTCATGTCCGGGTTGGAGCGCTCGATGATCTTGCGCACCAGCGAGTAGCCGTTGGAGTGGGCGCCGGAGGACGCCAGGCCAAGCACCACGTCGCCTTCGCCAATCGACTTGCCGTCGATCAGCAGCGACTTTTCGGCGACGCCGACGGCGAAGCCGGCCAGGTCGTATTCGCCGTCCGGGTACATGCCCGGCATTTCGGCCGTTTCGCCGCCGATCAGCGCGCAGCCGGCCAGTTCGCAGCCCTTGGCGATGCCGCCGACGACCGCTGCGGCGGTGTCCACGTGCAGCTTGCCGCAGGCGAAGTAGTCGAGGAAGAACAGCGATTCGGCGCCCTGCACCAGGATGTCGTTGACGCTCATGGCGACCAGATCCTGGCCCACGGTGTCGTGGCGATTGAGCTGGAAGGCCAGCTTCAGCTTGGTGCCGACGCCGTCGGTGCCGGACACCAGCACCGGCTCCTTGTAGCGCTTGGGCACTTCGAACAGCGCGCCGAAGCCGCCGATGCCGCCGAGCACGCCGTCGCGCAGGGTCTTCTTGGCAAGCGGCTTGATGCGGTCGACAAGGGCGTCGCCCGCGTCGATATCGACACCGGCATCACGGTAGGAGAGGGAAGTGTTCTGGCTCATGGTAGGCAACGCCAACTGGCTGAAAAGCCCGGCATTTTACCCGAAACCGGCCAAGCGCCTAAGCCCGAACGACAGCGGCCGCGAATCCTGCGGTCGACGCGCCTTGCCGCCGGATTTCCGGCTTGGCTTATCATTGCCGCCATCATGCACATCCTGATCGTCGACGACGAACCGGCCATCGCCGACACGCTGGCCTACGCGCTGCGGGCCGAAGGCTTTTCCAGCGAGCATTGCGCCCTGGGCGGCGCGGCACTGGAACGGCTGGCCGGCGGCAGCGCCTTCGACCTCGTCGTGCTCGACGTCGGCCTGCCGGACATCAGCGGCTTCGACGTCTGCCGCCGCTTGCGGCGCGATTCGGAAATCCCGGTGCTGTTCCTGACTGCCCGCTCCGACGCAGTGGACCGCATCGTCGGTCTCGAACTGGGCGGCGACGACTATGTCGCCAAGCCGTTCAGCCCGCGCGAGGTGGTCTCGCGCATCCGTGCCATCCTGCGCCGGCTGCGCCCGGAGCGGCAGGAATCGGCCGACGGCCACGGTCGACCGCAGAAATCCGCAAAATTCGCCGTCGACCGTGACGGCCTGCGCATCGCCTACCACGGCCACTGGCTGGCGCTGACCCGCTACGAATACCTGCTGCTGGCGCTGCTGCTCGAACGCCCGGGACGCATCCTGAGCCGCCCGCAGATCATGGCGGCGGTCTGGCAGGACGACGGCGAAAGCCTGGAGCGCACCGTCGACACCCACATCAAGACGCTGCGCGGCAAGCTGCGCGCGGTGCGCGACGACGAGGTCATCCTCACCCATCGCGGCCTCGGTTACAGCCTGGCCGCCTGAGCATGAACATCTCGGTCCGCCTGTTCTTCGGCTATTTCCTGGTGGTCGGGCTGGCCGCCTGGTTCGTGCTCTACACCTTCGTCAAGGAGAGCGAGCCGAGCATCCGCCAGGCCACCGAGGAAAGCCTGGTCGACAGCGCCAACCTGCTCGCCGAACTGGCCGCCGGCGAACTCGCCGCCGGGCGCATCAAGGACGGCGCCTTCGCCAAAGCCGTCGCCGCCGCATTGCAGCGCCATCCGAATGCCGAGATCTACGGCATCAGGAAGGACAGCGTCGACCTGCGCATCTACCTCACCGACGCGCGCGGCGAGGTGGTCTACGACTCGGCCGGGCAGGCGCAGGGCGAGGATTTTTCCCAATGGAACGATGTCGCCCGCGTGCTGCGCGGCGAATACGGCGCCCGCCAGAGCCGCTACAACCCGGACGACCCGACCACCTCGGTGATGCACGTCGCCGCGCCGGTGCGCCGTGACGGCCAGTTGATCGGCGTCGTCTCGCTGGCCAAGCCGATGACCTCCATCGCCCCCTTCGTCGAGCGCGCCACCGACCGCGTGCGCGCTTCCGGCCTGACGCTGCTGCTGGCGACGGCGGTGATCGGCCTGGTGTTCACCGCCTGGCTCAGCTGGTCGATCCACCGCCTGCGCGACTACGCTCGCGCCGTCAGCGAAGGCCAGAAGGCCGAACCGCCGAGCGGCGGCGGCCGCCAACTCTCCGAACTGGCGCAGGCGCTGGCGACGATGCGCGAAAAGCTCGAAGGCAAGCAGTACGTCGAACGCTACGTGCAGAACCTGGCGCACGAGATGAAAAGCCCGCTGACCGCCATCCGTGGCGCTGCGGAAATCCTCGAAAGCAATCCCCCTGAAGAGGACCGCCAACGCTTCAGCGCAAGCATACTGGAACAGTCGCAACGGTTGCAGGCGACCATCGAGCGCATGCTGATGCTCGCCCGTGTCGAACAGTTGCAGGCGCCTGACGGCCCCCGGATGCTGGCACCGGACCAGCTGATCGCGGACTGCCTGGCGCTGCGCGGCGATGCACTCGCCGCACGCAATCTGAGTGTCGACCTCGATCTGAGCTGCAATCCCCCACTGCATGGCGACGCCTATCTACTGCAACAAGCCGTGCTCAACCTGCTGGATAACGCAATTGAGTTCTCGCCCCATGGCGGAACAATCGATATCGCGGTAAAACGTGCCGCCGCCCCCCGGCAAAGCGCATCGGACGAACACAAGGCTGCCCCCCTCCCGGCAATCCCCTCCTCGCCGCTTTCCGGCGAGCCCCGGATGGAACTCTCCATCCGCGACCATGGTGACGGCGCTCCCGACTACGCGCTGCCCCACCTGTTCGATCGTTTCTATTCGCTCCCCCGTCCGCTTACCGGAAAAAAAAGTACCGGCCTGGGACTTGCCCTGGTCCGAGAAGTCGCTCGCCTGCATAACGGGGAAGCAAGCTTCTCGAATCACCCGGATGGCGGCGCGGTAGCCTGTTTGAGCCTCCCCTGCCGAATCGATGGAACAGCTATGCCTTTCCCTGGAAAGAGGCTAAAGTAGAGAAAAACCATAGGCATATCGGCCGACGCTACCCCGGTACGCGACACAGATATCCGGCAAGCGGCGAAACGTCAGGCAACCCAACAGGATCGCCATGAACGATAACGACACCAAGCACCCCGCGCCGCCCCCGGCAACGGACAGAGACAAGCCTCCGCAAGACAACGCCGCAATCCTGCTGCGGCAGCCCCGGCTGCCTTTCCGCGCAATGGCCTGGCTCGCTTCATTGGCCATTTTCGCGCTGTCCACCTTCATCGTCTGGAAACAGCAGCAGGAAAGTCGGGAACTGGCCGAAAGCTCGGTGCTCAACACCGCGCGGATACTGGCCAATCAGGTTGAAGGCTCGTTCGCCCAGGCCGATGCCTTGCTCGTTTCGGTCGGCGAACGCTACCGTAGTGCGGCGCGCAAAGGGCCGGCAGAAGTTGAAAAGCTTGGCCAGGAAATACTCCACGAACTCCCTTACTATCCCTTGGTCGCTCGCGTCGGCACAACCGACCCGAAAGGCATTGTCGTCTTCAATACCGGCTTTCAGAACGGCGAGGTTTCACAACAGATCGATTTATCCCAGCGCAACTATTTCGTTCGGGCCCAGGCTGGCGAAGATCGTCTGTTCTTCGAAGGACCGCTGAAAACCCGGATCAATCCGGAATGGGCCCTGGTACTGGCGAGGCGCATGACCGATGCCAACGGCAACTTTCAAGGCGTAGTCTTCGCCATCCTGCCGGCTGGGACCATTGGTCGATCATTTTCACAAATCGACCTCGGGGCAAGCGGCGTCATCAATCTGCGCACCCTTGACCTGGCCCAGGTGGTTCGCCATCCCGCCCTGCCCGGCAGCGAACAGGACACCGGCAACCGGAACGTTTCCAAGACGATTCGCCAGCTGATTGAAGCCTCCCCTCAGGAGAAGCAATACGTCTATATGACCGTGGCGCCGATCGACGGCATCGAACGGGTCTATGCATACGCAAAATTCAGTCAATCGCCGTTCTGGATGACCGTGGGACGAGCCACTGCCGATTTCGCCACTTCGTGGCAGCAGACCGCCCTGTTGCTCGGACTGTTCACCCTCGGCATGAATATCCTGCTGCTCTGGGGGGCACGCCGCCTGGATCGACACAACCTCGGCCTGCGCAAGACCCTGGCAAATCTCGACGAGGCCCAGCGGGTAGCCGAACTGGGCAGCTTTGAAATCGACCATGAAAACGATCATTGGCAAGGCTCACGCGAGCTGGCGCGCATCCTCGGCATCGATGCGGACTACCCTCGCCACCTCGCCGGGTGGCTGGCTCGGATAGACACCGAGGACCGGGCACGGGTACAAGCATCCCTGGCGCCCGGAAGCGGCGATGGCAGCAAGATGCTCGATCTGGAATACCGTATCGTTCGCCACAACGACGGCGAAGTACGCTGGGTGCATAGCCGGAGTCATCGTGACGGCAACCCCGGTGAAAAACCGGGGCGCATCCTCGGAACCCTCCAGGACATCACCGAACGCATGCAGGCGGAACAGGCGCAGCGCGAAAGCGCGCATCTTTATCGCAGCCTGCTCGACAACCTGCCTCAGTTCGTCTGGCACAAGGACGCAGCCTGTATTTACGTCACCTGCAATGCGGCCTTTGCCCGCACCGTCGGACGTCGCCCGGAAGAAATCGCCGGATGTACCGACCTTGATTTTTACCCCGAGCACCTGGCCGGAAAATACACCGTAGACGATCGCCGCATCATGGCGGAGGGCAACATCGAAAATTTCGAGGAAGCCTGGCAGGATAGTGGTGAAGCCCGTTTTTTGAGCACCACGAAAATTCCGCTTTTCGATAGTGATGGCAAGGTTTACGGAATTCTCGGCATCGCTGAAGACATCACCGACCGCAAACTGCAAGCCGAAGAACTGCTGCGACATCGCGAACATCTGCAGGAACTCGTCGCACAAAAAACTGGCGAACTGGAAATTGCGCGACGCAAGGCCGAGGTCGCCAGCCAGGCGAAATCCGCCTTTCTGGCCAACATGAGCCACGAAATCCGCACGCCCATGAATGCCATCAGCGGCCTCACGCATCTGCTCATCCAGGACGCCCCCCGCTCGGACCAAGTTGACCGCCTGGCGAAGATCGACGCTTCCGGCAAACATCTCTTATCGATCATCAACGACATACTTGACCTGTCCAAGATCGAAGCCGGCAAGTTCAGTTTGGAAGAAGGGGATTTCGCCCTTGAGCAGTTACTGGATCATGTCGCGTCGATTATCGGGGAATCCGCACATGCCAAGGGGTTGCGCATTTCGGTCGATACCGACCACGTTCCCGTCTGGCTCCGGGGAGACATGCTGCGCATACGACAGGCGATGTTGAACTTTGCCGGCAATGCCGTGAAATTCACGCAGACAGGCAGCATTTCCCTGTGCTCCGAACTGGAAGAAGAACAAGGCGGTCGCCTGAAAGTCAGGTTTTCGGTACACGACACCGGTATCGGCATCCCGCCGGAAATCCAGGCTCGTCTGTTCCACGACTTCGAGCAAGCGGACGCCAGCACAACCCGCAAATATGGCGGAACCGGCCTTGGCCTCGCCATTTCCAGGCGACTCGCCGAAATGATGGGCGGAGAAGCCGGCTGCAACAGCCGCCCGGGCATCGGCAGCACGTTCTGGTTCACTGCCTGGCTACAGCGGGGACATGGGATCATGCCAACCACCCAGCCGGCAATCCAGCCGGCAGAACACGACCTGCGCATGCGTCACGGCGGCAACCGGATACTGCTAGCCGAAGACAACGAAATCAACGTCGAAGTTGCCCTGCAACTGCTGCACGGCGTCAATCTGATCGTCGATGTTGCTGAAAACGGCCGCATCGCGCTCGAAAAAGCCACGAAAAACCATTACGACCTGATCCTGATGGACATGCAGATGCCGGAAATGGATGGTATCGCCGCCAGTCGCGCCATCCGCAGACTCGATTCGTGGCAGACGAAACCCATCCTGGCAATGACTGCCAACGCATTCGAAGACGATAAAGCCGCCTGCCTTGCTGCCGGCATGAACGACTTCATCACAAAACCGGTCGAGCCCAGCGAACTTTACGCAGTTTTGCTGAAATGGCTCCCCACCGGCGGCAATGCGCTGCCTCCCCTAACCCAAGCGCCTGCTGCAATGCCCAGAGGGATCGAGGAGATATTCTCGCGCCTGGCGACATCGCCCGACATCGACATCGAACGCCCCCTGCAAACCTTTTCCAGCCACAAGGAAAAAGTGCTTGAACTGCTGCATCTGCACGGTGAGACGACGCCGCAAACCATCGTGGAAATTCAGGCCAGCCTGAGCATCAAGGATTTCGCCACCGCCGAACGACTGGTGCACAGCATCAAAAGCAGTGCCGCTTACCTCGGCCTCAAAACCCAGTACCGGATAGCGCGGGAACTCGACGATGCATTACGGCAACCCCACCCTGATGAACATGCCATCAATGAATTGAGCCAACAACTTGAGCATTCGCAACAGAGTATCGACCGACTGTTGAGCACTTGAAGCGGGTTTCGGTGGCAAACGACATCAATCGGGCATTTCACCTCCGCTTCACATAACCTCATAACCACCTCACCCACCCCGTCCAGACTCGCTCCCGTCATTCAACCAGGGAGTCAATCATGGACAGGAAACTGCTTTACAAGATCGTCGCCATCGTCACGATGTCGATTCTTCTGCTGATACCGCTGGCGCTGATCGAGGGGCAGATTCGCGAGCGCAGCCAGCGGCAGCACGAGGTGCAGCAGAACATCGCCGAGAGTTCGGCCGGCCCGCAGACGCTGATCGGGCCGATCGTCGTGCTGCGCTACCGCGAGCGCCTGCGCGAGACGCGGATGGCGCCGGAGACCGGCAAGGTCACCGAGAGCACGCGGGTGGTCGAGCGGCGCCGGCTGGTGGCGCCGGAGTCGCTGGAGATCGATGGTGGCGTGAAGGTCGAGACGCGCCAGCGCGGCATCTACCAGGCGCGGCTCTTTCACCTCGACAGCCAGGTGGCCGGCCGCTTCCGCTTCAACGCGCCGCCGCCCAGCGGCGATGCCGAGCTGCTCGACCTGCAGGCGACGCTGGTCGTCGGGCTGTCCGATCCGCGCGGCGTGGCCAGCGATCCGGAGGTGACGATCAACGGTCAGCGCCACCGTTTCGCCAGCGGCAAGGTCGATCCGGAAATCATGCCTTTGCAGCCGTTGACCGTCGGACTCGGGCGCATCGAGGTGGGCAAGGCCAATGACTTCACGCTGGCCTTTCCGCTGCACCTGACCGGCACCACGCGCCTGGCCATCGCGCCGGTCGGCGAGAGCAACCGCATCGCGCTGAAGTCGGCCTGGCCGCATCCGAATTTCGGCGGCCGCTTCCTGCCGCGCGAGCGCAGCGTCGGGGCCGAGGGTTTCGACGCCAGTTGGGAAATCTCCCATCTCGCCCGCAATTTCGACAACGCGCTCAACCCGAACAGCGGCGAGGCGCTGTCCATCGACTTCATCAACCCGGTGAACGTCTATCTGCAGTCTGAGCGCGCGGTGAAGTACGGCGTGCTGTTCATCACGCTGACCTTCGCCGGTTTCTTCCTCACCGAAATCCTGCGCCGCGCGCCGATCCATCCGCTGCAATACCTGCTGGTCGGACTGGCGCTGGCGATCTTCTTCCTGCTGCTGATCGCCTTCTCCGAGCACATGCCCTTCGCCACCGCTTACAGTCTGTCGGCAGCGGCCTGCATCGGGTTGATCGGCTGGTACCTGGCCGGCGCGCTCGGCGGCTGGCGCCAGGGCGCGGCTTTCGGCGCCGGACTGACCGGGCTCTACGGCGTGCTGTTCGGCGTGCTGCGTTCGGAAGACAACGCGCTGTTGATGGGCAGCCTGCTGCTCTTCGCAGCGCTCAGCGCGACCATGCTGGCAACCCGCCGACTCGACTGGTACGGCCTCGGCCGCAAGGCGGAGGACGCCTGATGCCGGCCGGCATCGCATTCCGCCGCGGCGCGGCGGCGCTGGCGGCGAATGTCTGGCCGCTGGCGCTGCTGCCCTCGGCCTGGCACTACCAGCACCCGCTGCTGTTCAGCCTGCGCCACGCCGAAAGCGCGCTGCTCTGGGGCCTGCCGCTGCTCGGGCTGCTCTGCTGGCGGCGGCTGCCGGGCCTCGCTCGCGTCTTGCTGCTCGGCGTCGGGCTGCTGCTCGTCTGGCAGGCGGTCACATATCGCCTGCAGCGCGAGGCGGTGCTCATCGCCGGGCCGGCGATGCGCGAGGTCGGGCAACATTTCGTCGTCGGCTACACCGATGTCGAGGAAGTCCGCGAGCTGGCGGCTAGGGGGCTGATCGGCGGCATCTACATCGGCCGGCGCAACGTGCGCGGGCGCAGTCTGGCCGAGGTGCGCGACGAAATCGCCAGCCTGCAGGCGGTACGTGCGCAGGCCGGTTTGCCGCCGCTGATCGTCGCCGCCGACCAGGAGGGCGGCCCGGTCAATCACCTGTCGCCGCTGCTCGAAAGGCTGCCGCCGCTGGCCGGTGTGGTCGACCAGCCCGATCCGGGCATCGCCGCGCAAGCCTACGGCACGCGCCAGGGCGGCGCGCTGGCCGGGCTGGGCGTGACGCTCAACTTCGGCCCGGTGGTCGATCTGCGCGCTGCCGGCCGGCCAGCCGGCGACATGTTCAGCGACATCCCGGCGCGCGCCATCGGCAGCGATCCGGAAGGCGTCGCCGAAGTCGCCGCCGGCTATCTCGACGGCCTTGCCGCCAGCGGCGTGCGCGGCACGCTGAAGCATTTTCCCGGTCTGGGGCGGGTCGACCGTGACACGCACCTGCGTCCGGCCCGCCTGAGCGAAACGCCGGCCGAACTGACCGCCGACTGGCTGCCCTTCCGGAGCCTGGCCGGCCACGCCGGCAGCGTGCTGATGCTCGGCCACGTAACGCTGGAGGCACTCGACCCGCAACGCGCCGCCTCGCACTCGCCGGCCGTCGTCCGGCTGTTGCGTAATGACTGGGGCTACGACGGCGTGCTGATCACCGACGACCTGAACATGGGCGCGGTGTACAGCCAGGGCATCGGCAAGGTCGCCAGCGAAGCGCTCAATGCCGGCGTCGACCTGGTGCTGGTCAGCTACGATCCGCGCCAGGTCTACCGGGCGATCTTCGCGGCGGCGCAGGCGCTGGAACAGGGCCGCATTGCGCCGGCCCGGCTGGCCTCGGGCGGCCGCCGGCTGCAGGCGCTTAGCCGACCGCCGGCTGGCGCAGCGGCAACGTGACGCGGAAACGGCTGCCCTTGCCCGGCTGGCTGAAGGCGCTGATCGTCCCGCCGTGGATCGAGATGATCGCGTAGGCGACCGACAGGCCCAGGCCCATGCCGGCACCGGGCGGCTTGGTGGTGAAGAAGGGATCGAAGATGCGCGACTGGTTTTCCGGGGCGATGCCGCGACCGGTATCGACGATATCGACCCAGGCCTCGTTGCCGCCGACGCCGGTGCGGATGCCGACGCTGCCACCGCCGTCGATCGCCTCGACGGCATTGGTCAGCAGATTCTTGAAGGCCTCGGCCAGTTCCGACGGCCGGCACTCGAGTTCAGGGACGCCCGCATAGACCGGTAGAAAGCGGATCCGCTCGCCGGCGAGCGGTGCAATTCGCGCCCAGGCCGCTTCGAGCATGTCCTGCAGCGCCGCCCGGCGGGTGCCGCTGCCCTGGGCATGCGCCAGCACGCGCAGGCTGGCGACCATGGTCGCCAGGCGGCCCGTTCCCTTGAGCGATTCGTCGAGCAGATCGAGCGTATCCTGACGCAGGAAGTCGAAATCCATCACCTGCTTGGCTGCGGCAATCTCCGCCAGCAGCGGCGAATCGGGGGGCATGCCGGATTCGCCTTGCCGGTAGCGGTCGAGCAGGTCCAGCATGCTGCCGACGTAGCGCCGGAGCGCCTCCAGATTGGACTGGACGAAGCCGATCGGATTGCTGATCTCGTGCGCCAGCCCGGCCGACAGCTGGAAGATCGCCGCCAGTTTTTCCGCCTGCAGCAAGCGCCCCTGGGTTTCGTCGAGCTTGCGCTCGAGCAGGCGGCGATGGGTTTCCGAGCGGAAGCGTTCGGTCACGTCGAGAAAGCTGACCACTCGCTTGACACCCGCCCAGACCGCCGGTTGCGGCTGAGAGCGCCACTCGATGACACGGCCGTCGAGGCATTCGAGCGTTTCGCGCCAGGTGGCGTCGGCTTGTCCGCACAGGCGGGCGAGACTGTCGCTGAACGCCTGCGGTTCGGACAACTGCGCCAGCAGTGCAGCCATCACCTCCTCGTGCCGCCAGAAGGCGATGACCTCGTCGGGAATCCGGAACAGGCTGACCAGCTGCGAGTTGAAACGAATGATGCGGTCGTCGACATCGAGCGCCAAAATGCCTTCATCGGACGATTCCAGAATGGTGCCCAGCAGTTGCAGCAGATTCTCCATCTGCGCCTCCGCTTCGAGCCGTTCAGCCGCCTGCCGGAGACTGTCGGCGACGCAGGACTGGTGGCGTTCGAGCGCCAGCGCCAGCAGCGCCGTCTGGGTTTCGCCCGCCAAAGTCTCCCCGCGAGCCAACTGCGCCAGGCAGGCCTCGACGGCGGGCGGACGCTCCGATGCCGCCGGGAAGGAGCATTCGATCAGCTTGCGTATCCGGTCATCCATGAGACACCTCGGCAGCGATTGATGGCCGGCGCGATCCCGGCCACTCTCTCTGCGATCCAGCATAACACGTGTCGCAGGCCCTCCGGCAAGCCGTCCCGACCGCAAAACGGGGGCGGAGAAGCCCCCCCCGGAGGCGACTGGCGAAGCCCCGGCAAAACGCAGCTACAACGGCCGCCTCTGCTAGAATCTCGGGTCCGATTTTTCCGGTGCTGCCCCGCCAGGGCGGCACTTCGCCCCTGGAGCCAATCACCATGTACCAGTCCCCCCTTCTTCAGGATCTGCATGATCGCGGCCTGATCGCGCAACTGACCGACGCGGCGACGCTCGACCAGATGCTGATCGAGAAGAAGGTGACGCTGTATTGTGGCTTCGACCCGACCGCCGACAGCCTGCACCTCGGCCATCTGGTGCCGGTACTCATCCTCAAGCGCTTCCAGGATGCCGGCCACCGGCCGATCGCGCTGGTCGGCGGCGCCACCGGCATGATCGGCGACCCCAGCTTCAAGGCGACCGAGCGCAAGCTCAACACGCCCGACGTGATCGCCGGCTGGGTGGACAACATCCGCGGCCAGGTAGCGCCCTTCCTCAGCTTCGAGGGCGACAACGCGGCGCTGATGGCGAACAACCACGACTGGTTCGGCGCGATGAACTGCCTCGATTTCCTGCGCGATATCGGCAAGCATTTCTCGGTCAATTCGATGATCAAGCGCGAATCGGTGCAACAGCGCCTGGAACGCGAGGACCAGGGCATTTCCTACACCGAGTTTTCCTACGCACTGCTGCAGGGCTACGACTTCGCCGAGCTGTACCGGCGTTTCGGCTGCGTGCTGCAGGTCGGCGGCTCCGACCAGTGGGGCAACATCACCGCCGGCACCGACCTCACCCGCCGCCTGCACCAGACGCAGGCCTACGGCCTGACCGTGCCGCTGATCACCAAGGCCGACGGCACCAAGTTCGGCAAGACCGAATCGGGCGCCGTGTGGCTCGACCCGAAGAAGACCTCGCCCTACGCCTTCTACCAGTTCTGGCTGAACACGGCCGACGCCGACGTCTACAAGTTCCTGAAATTTTTCACTTTCCTGCCGGTCGACCGCATCAACGAGATCGAGGCGGCGGACAGGGCCGACGGCGGCAAGCCGCAAGCCCAGCGCATCCTGGCCGAGGAAGCCACCCGTCTGGTACACGGCGAACAGGCCCTGATGGCCGCCCGGCGCATCACCGAATGCCTGTTCTCCGGTCAACTGCTCGATCTGACCGAAAACGACCTGGAACAACTGGCGCAGGACGGCATGCCCGGCATCGCGCTGGACAGCGCCGCCGACGGCCTGATCGACGCGCTGGCGGCGAGCGGCCTGGCCAAGTCGAAGTCGGAAGCGCGCAGCTTCATCCAGAGCGGCAGCGTGACGATCAACGGCGACAAGGCCGACGCGCTCGACCACCGCATCGTCGGCGAACAACGCCTGTTCGGCCGCTTCACCATCCTGCGTCGCGGCAAGAAGCAGTACGCGATGCTGCGCTGGCAATAACTTTCCGGAGCCATCTTGGACTTCCTGCTCTCGCCCGAAATCTGGATCGCCTTCTTCACGCTGACCGCGCTGGAGCTGGTGCTCGGTATCGACAACATCATCTTCATCTCGATCATCGTCGACAAACTGCCGAAGGAAACGCGCGAAGTCGCGCGCAAGCTCGGGCTGTTCCTGGCGATGTTCATGCGCATCGGCCTGCTCGTCGCGCTGTCGTGGATCGTCGGCCTGACCGAACCGCTGCTCACCGTCTTCGGCTACGGCTTCTCCGGCCGCGACATCATCCTGATCGGCGGCGGCCTGTTCCTGATCTGGAAGAGCACCGGCGAAGTCCACCAGCTGCTCGAAGGAGAGGAAGGCGAAGCATCGCGCAAGGTCGCCAACAGCTTCGCCGGGGTGATCCTGCAGATCATGATGATCGACATCGTCTTCTCGCTCGACTCGATCATCACCGCCGTCGGCATGGTCCGCGAAGTCGGCGTGATGATCGCCGCCGTCGTCGCTTCGGTCGGCCTGATGATGCTGTTCGCCGGCGCCATCGGCCGTTTCGTGTCCGAGCATCCGACGATCAAGATGCTGGCGCTGTCCTTCCTCGTCGTCGTCGGTGTCGTGCTGATCGCCGACGGCTTCGGCCATCACGTGCCGAAGGGCTACATCTACTTCGCGATGGCTTTCTCGGTCGCCGTCGAAATGCTCAACATCCGCCTGCGCAAGAGTGCGGGCAAGCCGGTGGACCTGCGCGAACCTTACGTGCGGGAAGAACAGGGCGGCTGACCGTGCGCCAGCTCCTGCTCGACCTGCTGCCCGACAGCCCGCCCGGCCTCGACAACTTCGTTGCCGGCACCAATGCCGAAACGGTTGCCGCGCTGACCGGCTGGCTGGCCGGCGCCACCGACGATCCCTCGTTCTGCCTGTACGGCGAGCCCGGCTGCGGCCGCAGCCACCTGCTGCAGGCCAGCGGTTTCGCCTACGTCGATGCGGCACGCGACCCGGCGCTGAAAACGGCCGGCGACGATGAACTGCTGGCGGTCGACAACGTCGAGGCGCTCGACGAAACCGGCCAGATCGCGCTGTTCAACCAGTTCAACCGGCTGAAAATGGCCGGCGGACGCCTGTTGACCGCAGCCGGCCAGCCGCCGCAACACCTGGCGTTGCGCGAGGACCTGCGCACCCGCCTCGGCTCCGGCCTGATCTACCGGTTGCAACCGCTGTCCGACGCCGAAAAGGCCGAAGCGCTGGCCGCCCAGGCCCGCGACCGCGCCCTCAAGCTCGGCCCGGAAGCCATCGATTACCTGCTGCGCCACGCCCCGCGCGACATGCGCACGCTGTCCGACTTCGTCGTCGCGCTCGACCGCTACACGCTCGAACACAAACGCGCGGTCACGCTGCCACTGCTGCGCGAACTGCTCACCCAGGAAACCTCGTCATGAACCTCGCCCTCTTTGATCTCGACAACACCCTGCTGGCCGGCGACTCCGATTTCGAGTGGGCGCAGTTCCTGATCTCGCGCGGCGTCGTCGACCGCGAAGTCCAGGAAGCGAAAAATCAGCAGTTCTACACGCAGTACAAGGCCGGCACGCTGGACATCCAGGAATTCCTCGCCTTTCAGCTGCAACCGCTGACCCGCCACCCACGCGCCGAACTCGACGCCTGGCACGCCGAGTACATGGAACGCCACATCCGGCCGATCATGACCGCCAAGGCGAAAGCCCTGGTCGCCGAACATCTGGCGGCCGGCGACGTCTGCGTCGTCGTCACCGCCACCAACAGCTTCGTCACCGGTCCGATCGCCCGCGAATTCGGCATTCCCCACCTGATCGGCGCAATTCCTGCGGTCGACGTGGGCAACGGCGCTTTTTCCGGCGCGCCGACCGGCATTCCCTCGTTCCAGGGCGGCAAGATCGTCCGCGTCGAACAATGGCTGGAGGCCCAGGGCCTGTGGTGGGGCAGTTTCGCCAACACCAGCTTCTACAGCGATTCGCACAACGACCTGCCGTTGATGCAACGGGTGAAGACACCGGTCGCCGTCGACCCGGACGACAAATTGCGCGCGCATGCCACGGAAATGGGCTGGAAAATCATCAGTCTGCGGTAAAATCGCGATTTTCCGCAGTCCGGACGACGCTGTCGCCGCTTCCGCCCCACCCGTGATCCGAAAATTCATCTCCCGCGTCCTGCGCGGCAAGAAGCCGGCCGCCCGATTCGGCGAACCGGCCATCATCCCCGTTTCCAGCCACGGCATCACCCGCGATCGGCTGTCCAGCGGCAGCCGGCGCACTTGTGAAGGCCTGCAGGCGGCGGGCTTCAAGGCCTATGTCGTCGGCGGCGCCGTGCGCGACCTGCTGATCGGCGCCGAGCCCAAGGATTTCGACGTCGCCACCGACGCCACGCCGGAAGAGGTGCGCCGCTGTTTCCGCCGCTCGCGCATCATCGGCCGCCGTTTCCAGATCGTCCATGTGATGATGGGCCAGGAGGTCATCGAGGTGACCACTTTCCGCGGTCAACTCGACGAGAACACCAAAACCGACGAGCACGGCCGCGTGCTGCACGACAATGTCTTCGGCACCCAGGCCGAAGACGCCGCCCGTCGCGATTTCACCGCCAACGCGTTGTACTACGATCCGAGCAGCGAAACGGTGCTCGACTACCACCACGGCGTCGGCGACCTGAAGGCGAAAACACTGCGCATGATCGGCGAGCCGCGCGCGCGCTACCGCGAAGACCCGGTGCGCATGCTGCGCGCCGTCCGGCTGGCCGCCAAGCTCGGTCTGTCCATCGATCCGGCAGCCAAGAAGCCGATCCGCGAGATGGCCGACCTGCTCGAGAACGTGCCGGCCGCGCGCCTGTTCGACGAGATGCTCAAGCTGCTGACTTCGGGCCATTCGGTCAAGTGCATCACGCAGTTGCGCGACGAAGGCCTGCACCACGGCCTGCTGCCGCTGCTCGACGTGATCCTCGAACAGCCGATGGGCGAGAAGTTCGTCATGCTGGCGCTGGCCAACACCGACGAACGCGTCCGCCGCGGCAAGGGCACCTCGCCCGGTTTCCTGTTTGCCACGCTGCTCTGGCACGAGGTGCTGGCGCACTGGGACAAGTTGAAGGCCAAGGGCGAATCGAAGATTCCGGCGCTGTTCCAGGCAATGGATACGGTGCTCGACGTGCAGGGCGAAAAGCTCGCCATCACCCGCCGCATCGCCGGCGACATCAAGGACATCTGGGCCCTCCAGCCGCGCTTCGAACAACGCGCCGGCAAGCGGCCGTATGCGCTGCTCGAACATCCGCGCTTCCGCGCCGGCTACGATTTCCTGCTGCTGCGCGCACAGGCCGGCGAGCTGGACATGGACGTCGTCGAATGGTGGTCGCATTTCCAGAATGCCGACGGCGAAAAGCGCGGCCAGATGCTACTGCCCGACACCGCCGGCGACAAGAAGAAACGCCGGCGTCGGCGCAAGAAACCGGCCGGCGAGTCCGTCGACCGCAGCGACGCCGCCTGAGCGCGGTCGACCGGCTTTTTTCCCGAAAATCCCCGTAGACCGCAGATGAGCCTTGCCTACGTCGCCCTCGGCGCCAACCTCGGCGATCCCGTCGCCACCGTCAAAGCCGCCTTCGCGGCGCTGGCCGGCCTGCCGCAGAGCACGCTGCGCGGCCGTTCGGCGCTGTACCGCACGGCGCCGGTCGGCATCGAGACGCAGCCGGAATTCGTCAATGCCGCCGCCTGCCTAGACACGACGCTGGCACCGGAAGCCCTGCTCGACGCCCTGCTCGCCATCGAACAGGATTTCGGACGCGTGCGTGCCGAACGCAACGGTCCGCGCACGCTCGACCTCGACGTGCTGCTCTACGACGATCGGGTGCTCGACACGCCGCGCCTGACCCTGCCGCATCCGCGCCTGCACCTGCGTGCCTTCGTGCTGCAACCGCTGGCCGATCTCGCGCCGGCGCTGCGCATTCCCGGCCGCGGTACGCTGGCCGCCTGGCTGCCGGCCGTCGCCAACCAGGGCATCCGCCGAATCTGAGCCTGCTTGCACACCGGGCGTCGCTGTGTATCCTAGGCGTCCGTTTCACGACAGCGAGTCATCCATGTCCGCACAAACCATCACCCGCCGACTGACCCAGGCCGATCTGGCCAAGCTTTACCAGGCTGGCGAAAAAGTCGTCATGTTCACCTGCTACGACGCCAGCTTCGCGCGCCTGCTCGATGGCGCCGGCGTCGAATGCCTGCTGATCGGCGATTCGCTGGGCAACGTGATCCAGGGCCACGACACGACGCTGCCGGTGACCGTTACCGACATCGCCTATCACACGGCCGCCGTCAAACGCGGTTCGGAACACGGTTTCGTGCTCGCCGACATGCCGTTCGGCAGCTATCAGGAATCGCCCGAGCAGGCTTTCCGCAATGCCGTGACGCTGATGGCGGCCGGCGCGCAGATGGTCAAGCTGGAGGGCGGCGCCGAGATGGCGGAGACGGTGCGCTTCCTGGTCGCCCGCGGCATTCCGGTGTGCGGCCACCTCGGCCTGACGCCGCAGTCGGTGCACGTGCTCGGTGGCTACAAGGTCCAGGGCAAGGGCGAGGCCGCCGCGCAGCGCCTGAAGGAAGACGCGCTGGCGCTGCAGCAGGCCGGCGCGACGATGATCGTGCTGGAAGCGATTCCCGCCGCGCTCGCCGCCGAAGTCACCGCCATGCTGCAGATCATCACCATCGGCATCGGCGCCGGCCGCGACTGCTCCGGCCAGGTCATGGTGCTGCACGACGCCTTCGACATCCCGCCCGGCCGCAAGGCCAAGTTCGTCCGCAACTTCATGGATGGCGCCAGCTCGATCGCCGACGCCGCCACCCGCGCCGTCGCCGCCGTCAAGGACGGCAGCTACCCCGGCCCGGAACATACCTATTCCGCCTGATTTTCACGGAAACGCCATGCACATCCATTCCGCCATCGCCGACCTGCGTGCCGCACTCAAGCAACGCGGCCGCATCGTCTTCGTGCCGACCATGGGCAACCTGCACGCCGGCCATATCAGCCTGGTGCAGCAGGCACGTGCCCACGGCGACACGGTGGTCGCCTCGATCTTCGTCAACCGGCTGCAGTTCGGCCCGAACGAGGATTTCGACAAGTATCCGCGCACTTTCCAGGCCGATTGCGACAAGCTCGCCGCGGCCGGCGTCGACGTACTGTTCGCGCCGACCGAAGCCGATCTTTACCCCGAGCCGCAGGAATACTTCATCGAACCGCCGGGCATCCAGGACGTGCTCGACGGCGAATTCCGCCCGGGTCACTTCCGTGGCGTTGCCACGGTCGTCACCAAGCTGTTCAACTGCGTGCAGCCGCAGGCCGCGCTGTTCGGCAAGAAGGACTATCAGCAGCTGATGGTGATCCGCAACATGACGCGCCAGCTGGCCATGCCGATCGACATCGTCGGCGGCGAAACGGTACGTGCCGACGACGGCCTGGCGCTGTCCTCGCGCAACGGCTACCTGAGCGAAGCCGAGCGCTCCGAGGCGCCGCGCCTGTACCGCCTGCTGTGCGAACTTCGTCAGGCGGTCCGTTCCGGTGAGACGGATTTTGTAAAACTGGAAAAATCCGTCATCGAGCAGTTGACCGCAGCCGGCTGGAAGACCGATTATGTTGCGGTGCGACAACAGTCCGACCTGACCCCGCCCGAATCCGCAAACGCCCCACTGGTGGTCCTTGCCGCCAGCCGCCTGGGCAACACGCGGCTGATCGACAATATCGAGCTATGAACTGCGGGAAAATCATAATTATGGCGGTTGACAGAGGGTCTGTTGCCGTTAAAATGCGCTTCCCCAACTCTCCGGATGAGTGAAACCATGCAGAGAACGATGTTGAAATCCAAGTTGCATCGCGTGACCACGACGCACGCCGATCTGCACTACGAGGGTTCCTGCGCGATCGACGAAGACCTGCTTGAAGCTGCCAACATCAAGGAGTACGAGCAGATCGACATCTGGAACGTGAACAACGGCGAACGCTTCACGACCTATGCGATCCGTGCCGAACGCGGATCGGGCGTGATCTCGGTCAACGGTTCGGCCGCCCGTCGCGCCGCACCCGGCGACATCCTGATCATTGCCACCTTCGCGATCTACAACGAAGTCGAACTGGCCAAGCACGAGCCGGAACTGATCTACGTCGATTCGCAGAACCGCATCGCCCGCCGCGGCCACAAGATTCCGGTCCAGGCAGCCGCCTGATCGAAAGCCCGTTTCCGTTCGGTGAAAACCCGCCTTCCGGCGGGTTTTTTGTTTTGGTTACAATGGCCTGACAATATTCACAAAACGATGGAGACAAGATGGGCGTCATTTTCGCCAAGACCCCGAAGGGGCAGGTCGAGGTCGCCGCGCGATCCGGAGGGCTGACACCCCGGCAGCGACGCGTCCTGATCATGGTCGACGGCCGACGGACGGTCGAACAACTGCGCGAGATGCTGCAGACCGATGACCTTCAGCACACCCTGGGCCTGCTCGAGGAAAGCGGTTTCATCGAGATCGCCGGCCTCACCGACGAAGCAGGAAAACATCACCCGCCACCGGATACGCCCCTGCCGGCAATCACCGCCTTCCGCCCGGCTCCAGTGCCGGTGAACGAGAAGGAACTGGAAATGGCGCGCAACTTCATCCAGAACACGCTGAAGACCTTCTGCGGCCCCTATGCGCATCTGCACATCGTGGAGGCCGCCTACGCAGCCAAAACCCACGACGAATTGCGCCAGCAGTTCGATCCCTGGTTCCACGCCATCGTCCAGACCCGCGAAGGACGACGGCGTGCCGAGGAGTTGCGCGGGCTGCTGCTCAAGGTCATCTGAGCACGCCGACGATCAGTCGGCTGCTTCCTTTTTCTTGGGTTTGCGCGACCGGGCTGGCGCCCGCTTGGCTTTCTTCGGCTCGGCATCGTCGCCAGCCGATATGGCCGGTGCGATATCCACCGGTGCTGCAGCCTGTACATCGGTAGCGGTTTCGGCGGCGACCGGCGCGTCGCCACCCTTGCGCGGTCGACGGCCGCCACGACGCTTTTTCTCGCCGGCCGGCAGTGCTTCTGTTGCGCTTTCCGGGGCGGGTGCCACCACGACCTCCGGGATATCGGCAGCCGCTTCCGGCTCGCCGGCGACCGGGACTGACTCGACGGTCGGCGCATCGGCATCGCGCCGGTTACGCCGGCCACCGCGACGCCGGGCCGGCTTTTCGTCCTTCGCTTCCGCCGCGTCGACGACCGGCGCTTCCGGCAAGACGGGCCCTTCAGCGACTACGGGTTCGGCCTCGGTTGCTCTGGCCACGGCGCGGGTCACGAAAGTGCCCGATTTTTCGTCGCGACCGACTGCCAGCAAGCCGCGGCTGGCAGCCTCTTCGAGCAGGTTGCCGAAGGTACGGAAGCCGAAGTAGTTCTCGTTGAAGCCCGGGTTGCGCCGCTTGACCACTTCCTTGAGCACCGAAGCCCAGATGCGCTCCGCCTCGCCGCGGTCGGCCATCAGATCGGCAAAAGTCGCCGACAGCAGTTCGACCGCTTTCTGCTTGCGCTCTTCCATCTTCTCGCGACGCTTGGCCTCCTCTTCCGGCGAACGTTTTTCGCGCTCGCGCCGCTCGGCTGAACGCGACGACTCACGGTCGCGCACCAGATCGTCGTAATAGATGAATTCATCGCAATTGGTCACCAGCAGGTCGGAACACGACTGTTTGACGCCGACACCGATCACCCGCTTGGCGTTCTCGCGCAGCTTGGAAACCAGCGGCGAGAAATCGGAATCGCCGGAGATGATCACGAAGGTGTCGACGTGCGACTTGGTGTAGCAAAGGTCCAGCGCATCAACGACCATCCGGATGTCGGCCGAATTCTTGCCCGACTGGCGGACGTGCGGGATTTCGATCAGTTCGAAATTCGCCTCGTGCATGGCCGCCTTGAAACCACGGTAACGCTCCCAGTCGCAATAGGCCTTCTTGACGACAATGCTGCCCTTGGCCAGCAGACGTTCCAGCACCGGACGGATATCGAATTTCTCGTATTGCGCGTCGCGCACGCCCAGCGCGATATTCTCGAAATCGCAGAACAGCGCCATGCTGGCGGTTTCATTGGCAGCCATGTAACACCTTGAATTTGAACAAGGCGGCAGTATACCGCCTGCGCTACCGCGAAAGCGGTATTGCATCGCCGAAGGGCCCCTGCGACGATGCCGCCATCTTCCTTATTCCCGAGTCCGACCATGTCCGGCAATCTCCTGAACATCCCCGCCCTGCTCGGCCGGCTGCCGCTGTTTTCCAGCCTGACCCCGGAAGAAGTCGCGCGCATCGCAGCCGGCACCCGGGAACAGCATGCGGCGCGCGGCGACATCCTGTTCCACAAAGGCGATCCGAATCTCGGTTTTCACCTGCTGCTGACGGGCCAGGTGAAACTGGCCTTCATGTCGGCCCAGGGCAACGAAAAGGTGGTCGAGATCATCCGCCCCGGCCAGAGTTTCGGCGAGGCGATCATGTTCATGGAAACGCCTTACATCGTTTATGCCCAGGCGCTGGACGATGCGCATCTGCTGCATGTCGCAAAATCGGCCGTCTTCGCCGAACTCGACCGCGACCCGAAACTGGCCCGCAAGATGCTGGCCAGCATGGCGGTGCGCCTGCACCAGTTGATGGCCGATCTGGAAGCCAATTCGCTGCATTCCGGCAAGGAACGCATCGTCAGCTATCTGCTGCGCGATCTGCCACCGGAACAGACCGGCGCGGCCCGCGTTCAGCTGGAAACCACCAAGGGCGTCGTGGCCTCGCGCTTGAACCTGACGCAGGAGCATTTCTCGCGCATCCTGCACGAACTGGTCGTCGCCGGCCTGATCGAGGTACGCGGCCGACGCATCGAGATTCCTGCGGTCGACCGGCTACGCGCACTGATTTCCTGAACGCGGTGATGAAATAAAAAAAGGGGCGAATCGAAATTCGCCCCTTTCGCTTTGTCGACCGCAGGAATCAGTCGGTGATCAGCTTGCCCTGGTTCAGCAGGTTCTGGATCACCTGCTGGTCCGTCGTGCTGGAACCCACCAGATTCACCCCCTGCAGGACGATCTGCTGCACGTCGTTGCTGCTGACGTTGCTCGGCAGGCCACCGGCGGCATTGTTGTTGCTGAACGCGCCGTTGGTGCTGACGTAGATCGTCGTGTTACCGCCCGAGTACTGGAAGTGCAGGTAGTTGTCGAGGGCATCGGCCGTGGTTGCCGAGCTCGACAGCAGATCCCGCAGATCCAGACGATCGCCACCGCTGGCGTAGGCCGCCGTATCGAAGTCGGTGATCGTGTCGATCGCCGGCGATGCGGTCGTGCCGGCATCGGCCAGCGTCCAGGCAAAGGTATCGGAACCGGCACCACCGGTGAGCGTGTCGTTACCGGCACCGCCCCACAGGATGTCGTTGCCGTCACCGCCAACCAGAAGGTCATTACCGGCACCACCGCTGAGCAGGTCATTGCCAGCGCCACCGTAGAGCTTGTCGTCGCCGGCACCGCCCGAGATGATGTCGTTGCCGTCGTTGCCGTAGATGGTGTCATTGCCGGCCAGGCCGTTGATGATGTCGTCACCGGCAGTACCGTTCAGCGTGTCGGCGGCAGAGGTTCCGTTGATTTCACCACCGGCGTAGCGGGAAACGTTCATCGTCAGCTGACCGCTGGCACTGTCACCGTCATTATCGACCAGCGTGAAGCCGATCACTTCCTGCGCCGTCCCCGTCATGCTGGCCGACGGGCGGTAGGAGTAATCACCGGTATCCATATCGACAACGAAAGTGCCACCCAGCTCGGTCGTGATCGTCAGCGTATGCGTCGCCGCATCCCAGGTATGGGTGTTTGTCGCACCGCTATCTTTGGTCACTGCGATCGTGTTGGCCGCAACGTTCCAGGCGTAGGTGCTGCGGTCGCCCAGGGCACCGATCGAAACCACGCTGAGATGCCCGCCATCGGCACCAACCGCGCCCGGCGTGGCACCGGTCAGCAGATTCCCGGAGGTGCTCGGAATCGCCGTCGCCTGAAGCACGGACGACAGGTTGTTCTCGTTGGTCACCTGAATGGCGTTGGTGTTCGTCCCGGTAATGCCGTTGTAGGCGATCGGGTCGATCAGCGCCATTGCCGAAGTGCTGATGCCGGAACCGACACCGATGGCCACCGAGTTGATGCCGTTGGCCGTCAGGAAGTTCTTCCAGAGCGTTTCTTCGGCAGCGTTGATGCCGCTGTCGCTGGAGCTATCCACATTGTTCAGCGCAGTGCTATTGCCATCGCCCCGGTTCGGCGCACCGTCGGTGAGGAAATAGGCCACGTTCTGCAGCGTCCCGCCCGGCGGCACCGTCGTCAGCTTGCCTTCGTTGCTCCACGAAGCGATGGCCTGAGCCAGCGCGGCATCGTAGTTGGTGTTGCCAGTGGCCGCGACCGCGTTGATCAACGCGATGGCATCCTGAGCCGTCACCCAGACCGGGCTGCTGCTGCTCGCCGTACTGGAGAAGGTCACCAGCTGAACCATGACCTCGCCATAGCTATCGTAGGTGTTGATCAGGTTGACCAGCGCCGCCTTGGCCAGGGTCAAGCGGGTTCCGGCCATGCTGCCCGAGTTGTCCAGAACAATCATCACGTTGGTGTTCTGGGTCACGGCGACATCCTGGACCAAGGTGCCGGCGGTCGGTGCATCGTCCTCGACCACCACACTCAGCATGGCAGTGTTGCTGCTGCTGCCATTGCTGACGGTCACCGGAATATCGAAGCGCAGGGTGTCTTCGCTGCCCGACACCGGATGATCGACCGGCCCCTTCAGCGTCACCGTGTAGTGGCCATCGTTATCAACGGTGATGGAGATGATCTCCTTGCCACCGGCAGAACCGGTCAGCGAGCTGGTACCGACACCGCTCCAGGTGACGGGTTGGCCACCCGAAGTGAGTACGGCACCCACGGGGCTGCCGGCCAAGGCACCGATCACGGTCGGCGAAGCCAGTGAGACGCTGTTGATCGCCGTGCCGACATCGAGCGTACCGCTGTAAACCGTAGCGCGTTGGTGGTGTCGGACGTACCGCTCGCATCCTGGATACCGTGGGCGAGACCTTCTTCCGAGACAACCGCGACCTCGGCAGCAATCGACAGGGCAACCGCAGAGCCCGTGCCGACCTCGGTATCCGCACCGTCCTTCGCCGTCGCCGTGACAACGACTTGCAGCGGATCAGGCGTTCCAGCCGGCACCGACATGGTCAGGCCGGTGATGGTGACGGCCTTGGTGACCGGGTCGACTTGAACGGCATACGAACCGCCACCGCTCTGCAGCGGCAAAGTCCAGGTCCCGTCCGGATTCTGAGTTCCATTGGAGAGCGTTACCCCTGCCGGTACGGAGACCGTGATGGAAGCAATATCTTCCGAATAGTCGATATCGCTCGGCGAAGCGGTAATCGTCACCGGATAGGTCTTGCCGGTTTCGTAAGTGATTGAATGAACCAGATAGTCGTCACCGGCGTTCGGCGCCGTGAACTCGATCCGGCTGATCAACGCACCATTGGCCGAAACAGCGGTGAAAGGCGCATCGATGACATCGGTCACGCCCTTGACGACACCGGTGCCGATCACATTACCTTGCGCATCGTAAAGGACATACTGCGCCCGTTCGGCAGCCGCCAGCCAGGAGAACTGGATGGTTGCGCTGGCCACAGGATCATCGAAGGTCACCGCCAGTTTCTCGGACTGCGAACCCCGACGACCAATTTCCGCATTGGCGGCACCACCATCAGCATCGCCAACCACACCGAAGCCGCTGACCTGAGAGGAGGATCCGCTTTGAACCACGCTCACCGTGCCGTCGGTGCCGTTAAGGTTGTATGCCGTAACGGTATATCCCTGCCCTGACGCCAAAGCGTTCGTATTGTTGATCACCGTGGTATTCACGACCGGATCGCCGATCGTCACCGTAACGAGCGGCACATCGGCAACCGGCGTGACATTGATGGTCAGCGTCGACACATCGGTACTCGCCCCGTTGCTCACCACATAGGTCACCGTCGGCACCGGTCCACTGTAATCGTGGTACGGGCTGAAGGAGTAATCGCCGTTTGCCTGAATGGTCAGCGTACCCTTGCCGGCAATCAGCACCGAAGAGCCGTCGGCCGGATGAGTCTGGCTATCTCCAGCCACGGTAAACGACACGACGTGAGCAGAGCCGACCGACGTCTGGCTGTTGGTCAGCAGGTTGCCGCCCAGCAGATCGGTATCCTCCAGGGTCGTTACTGACTCGTTGCCGTCGGCAATGTCGTTGTCCAGGATCGTACCGATACCGGTCACCGGCGTCGCGTTTTGCGCCGTTCCCGCCGTCAACTGGATGGTTTCCGTCGATTCCAGTTCGTTGTCGTCGATCGTCGGCACACGCACCGTAAAGGTCGTCGCATTTGCCGGAACATTCACGCTGAAACTACCGTCGGCACCGATCGTCACCGGCACGAAATTCACGCCGTCGAACGAGACCTCCACCGGCGTTCCCGTATCCGTCCCCAACGTCGCATCACGATCCGTCGGGTCGGCCGTGTTCCCAAGGTTCAACGTCACCGTCGTCGGGAATTCGCTCTTGTTGCTCAGCGTCACCACGAAGTCCAGGTTGTTGCCCTCCGTTTCTCTCGGATCCGATACATCCGTCACCGTCGGACGGTCGTCAACCGGCGGCGTCGGCGGCGTCGTCGGCGGCGTCACCGGCGGCGGCACCGACGTGCCGTCGTCAACAATCGTCCCAACACCAACGTCCGTCCCACGGACCGTCCC